>WPCJ01329918.1_pt1 | contig 223574 bp, 207 predicted proteins | sample 5399831 | NCBI WGS metagenome assembly WPCJ01 (sample SAMN12869470, study PRJNA574797) | sludge metagenome | isolation source: wastewater treatment of pH10 | place: China:Beijing | collected 2019-05-20 | reverse complement strand
TTTTGAAGGACACAATTATGTAGTTTGTTCGTTCTGTGCAAGAATGTACGATTATCATCCGCAGGCAATTCCTGCGCCTTATAATCACTCAAATATTGATTCTGATGAGGTTTTGTTTTATACCGAGGGTGATTTTATGAGCCGGAATCATATTGATCTGATGGATTTTACGCTTCATCCTGGAGGAATTGTTCACGGACCGCATCCGGGAGCAATGGAAAGAAGTATCGGAAAGAAATTTACCGAAGAATATGCCGTAATGGTAGATCCTTTCAGACCATTAAAGATTACTGAGGAAGCATTGAAAGTTGAAGATCCATCTTATAAGACCTCTTGGCTGGAAAGCGAAGACCACAGTTTAAAAGATCGTTTGCAAGAGTAGCTTTTAGTCTATAAAATAAAAACCCACCAAATAGCGGTGGGTTTTTATTTATTTATCCGCTCAAAGTCACAGACTTTGCGCAACGGGGAATATTTTAGCCTGTCATGTACCATGCTTTTAAAAAAATAAAATTTATGGTTTTTTATTCTTCTTGATATTGTGTTAATATTTAGCCTTTTGTTAGTGAAATTATTTCCCACAAAGATTCAGTTTAAACCATTTTTAAGATGCAAAGGAAATCAATTGCTTCGCAAAGCGTGAATATAGCTTCATCAATAACTGTTGATTCATCTTTGTTCCTTATATAAGATTATTTTGATTCAACTTTGCATTAAATATGCGCGAAATATTCCTGTAATAAGTTTTTTGTTAATTTTTACGCAAAGATTTATTTTCAAAACGTTTTATTTTAAGATGTAAAAGCAATTAAATTGCTGCGCAAAGCGTGAAAATATCGTTTCATCAAATCAACCTGTTGATTCAATTTTGCTCCTTGTATATAAGATTATTTTGATAAAACTTTGCGTTTAAAATATATATTGAATGTCCATAGAATAAGTTTTTTGTTATTTCTGCAAAGCTAAATCGATAATGCGACAAAACTTGTCGTGTTATAAAATTAATCTACAAGTAAACTGTTAAATCTAAAAAAGGCAAATCAAATTTTAAAAGCACTTTTTTCCGAAAATAGAAAGGGAGATGGTAAAACATCTCCTTTAATATCATTTTGAATTATAAAATTTATTTAGTATTTTAATAAACAAACGGAATCAACATTTTAGTTTTCTTTTTATAATGAATATATTCTTCACCAAATTTTTCTATAAGTGCCTTTTCTTCAATCTTAATACGATACAGAAAGGCAATAAATGTCGGGACAAAAGCAAGAAATAAAGAAATCCAGTTATTGAGGAAAATCCCAAGACCTAAAAAAGTAAGAAGCGCAAAAGTATAAGAAGGATGCCTGATGTATTTATAAAATCCTTCCTGCTTTATTTTATGATCTTCTTTGATAGATACATCTACCGTAAAATATTTTCCCAAGGATCTGATAATGATCCAGCGAAAAAAAATTCCGGTCAGAATAAGAAATTCTCCAATATATAATGTAAGATATTGATTTTTAATAGGAAAATAAGTGGTTTTAGAAATCAAAACAGCACAAAAAACAGACGGTAAAATTACTACCCATAAAATATTGAGTGTGGACTGATCTTTTTTCTGATCTTTTTCTCCGGATTTCAGCATCTTTTTATAATACAGTTCGCTGAAAAGCCAGAGCGCAACAGATGCATAAAAAACAAGATAAAGTGCATTCATATTATTTATTTTTTTCCATTAATTCTCTTATTTTCTTTTCTTCCCAGTTTTTACCCAAGATAAATGCCGGCAGAAATACACTCAGACCATGAGCAGCAACACCAATTCCCCATAATGAAGGCAAAATGAGCAAATCCCATTCCCAAAATTTTGCTCCGGGTTTTGCTGTAATAGCTTCAGAAACAATGCTAAAAATATTCACGAAAAAATATACCATAAGATGGATATAAAAGCCTTTAATTTTTTTTACTTTTTTTCAGCTTCACGGTAGCGCATGCGGCGCTGTATATTATTTTCCATAACTGTTGTTTTCTTTTTCTAAAATTTCCCTGATTTTTCTTTCTTCCCAGTTTCTTCCGATGGAAAATACACTCAATCCGTGTGCAGCCACACCCATTCCCCATCCAAGCATGGGCCAGTAAAACCACAAATGCTGCGGTGTTGATATCATATTAATAATCACCAAAACCGGTATCACTACAATGTAGGAGATAAGATTACTGTAAAAAGATTTAATTTCTTTTACTCGTTTCAATGCTCTTTCGTAAATCACATCATCATCAGAAACAACACTATTGACAACATTTGGTTTCTCAGTCAACACAGGAAGTTTTACTTTAAAATAATCATCAGATTTTTCTATAAAAACATTTCGGCTGGTAAGCAAAGCGTAACGCTGCACAATATTTGCCAAGCCGATGCCTGCACTTTCTTTAATCTGTTCACGGATCTGAACGTTATTTTCGATACACAGACTCTCTCCTTCTGTAAAAATTTTAATTAAAAGAGGTTTTGAAGAAGTAGCAAGATTATGTTTAATACAATTCTCCAAAAGAAGTTGCAGAGAAAGCGGAACAACAAATTTCTTTATATCTTCCTTTTTAATATCGAAAATAAAATTAACACTGTCTTCAAATCTTGTTTTAAGCAATTCGCAATAGATTTTCGCAAATTCAATTTCGTCTTCTACCGTAACGAGTTCTTTATCCTTCTGCTCCAGGACATAGCGGTAAATCTTAGACATTGAAGCCGTAAATTTCTGTGCCTGAATGGGATTTTCATCTATCAGTGAACTCAAAACATTCAAAGAATTAAACAAAAAGTGAGGATCAAGCTGATTTTTCAGGCTTTCAAACTGTGCATTGGCAGATTTTGCAATAAGCTTCTGCTCCACCACTTCTTTTTTGGAAGCTTTTTTGAGTTCTTCCATAAAGCCTTTCGCATGAAGAAATGCCGAAATCAATAAAGCAATATTGATGGTAAACCAATTGATAAAATTATATTTCCCAAGAAAGTATTCTTCCGTAGTGGCTGATTTCTGAAAAATGACAAAATTGATGTAGTTACAGAAATAAACCAGGATAATATTGGTAATTAATATGGTAACAATACTGATGACCGCACGCTTTGTGGTAGCTTCAGACCACGGAAATTTCTTGTTGAGAAAATCATTGACAAGCCCGTTTCCGCCACCTAAAACAAATGAGTACATAGACGAAACAAGAATCGTCAGCAAAAAGTTTTTAATGGTCTTCTCAGTCGTAAACAGAAAGAAAAAGAACATTGATGTTGCGAAAGAAACCCAGGCAAGAGTTATCAGATTTTTGCGTGTCATAAGGTATTGTGTATTCAAATTTAGGCAATAAACTGTTTTTGCCGTAATTTTTGTTATTTAGATACAGATTATTTTCCGGACTGGCTGATAAAATATTCGGCTTCAGACTGTCCCCAGTTAGGATCTAAAGAAGTTTTAGGCTTGAAAGCTTTATACTTCTCCAGAGCAGACTTAAAAAGTTCCATTCCTTTAGATTTGCTTCCGCCATATTGTTCGGGAGTAAAATAAGTATCTTCAGCTTTGATCAAAACCACTCGTGGATTTGCAGGATCCAACTGTTCTGCTTTTTTAAGTGCTTCTTCAGCTTTTGCTCCGAATGTCATGTATCTTTCCATAGGATTGACCATCATCTTGAGCGAATAAATCATTTTTTGAAGCAAGTGAATTTCAGAATTGTTTTTTTCTGCAGATTCTGCTGCATCTACATACTTCTGAGCTTGATCTGCCGCCTCATCCAAAGTCTGCATTTTTCCTTCTCTCATCAAAACCCTTCCTTTCTGAATGTAAGAAAATGCAGTATAATAATTGGGCTGCCATTTTCCTTTTTCTTTGTCGGCAATTCTCTGAAAATCGTTGGCAAGAGCCTGGAAGTCTTCCGGAGTTTTGCATGTTTCCAGTTTGCTGATCTTTTCAGTCATTATTTTTTCGTAATTGGATTGAGCATAAGATACTAAACTCATACAAACTAAAGCAAAGCTTAAAAGATATTTTTTCATGATTTCTAAATTTTAAAAATTATTGTTATTAAAGATTATTATTGATTGCGTCCTGTGTTCTGTCGACTCCGAAGCTGATAAAAGCACCAACAAAAACAAAGGTATTTACAGGCGGAACCACCGCAGAACTCTGCATTCCGTTTCTGGAAAAATTATACCCGTAAATGTTTTTATTTCCTAAAATATTGGAAATACTTAATACAAGTACAACAAATGACTTCGCATCTTTTTTTCCTAAATTCGGAAGATAATTAAAACTAAAATTAAGTGAACTGAAATCTTTCAGTCTTCCTTCATTCCTGATGATATTTTCCCCGTTTTGCGAAACAATATCGTAGAAAGGTCTTCCTTTAGCATAAGTATAAGAAAGATTGGTTCCGAATTTCAGCTCAGGGAAAAATCTTTTAGCAACTGCGGAAATAGTGTGTTCTGAGGCAAAATTGGGTCTTAAACTAAAAGGATAATTTAAAAAATCTCTTTTAGAATCCAGAAAAGAATAGCTTATCCAGTAATCAATATTCTGAAACGTCTTTTTGTCTCTCCAGAAAAATTCAAGACCTTTGGCAAAACCATTTCCGTTATTATTTATGGCTGTCTGCACAGGCGAAGACTGGCTGTTTATTTCGCTGATATTTAAAACTTTAACTAAATCGTCATACTTTTTATAAAAAGCTTCCAGCCTCAAACTTCTCCCTTCAGAAGCTCTCTGAATCTGAAAAATATAATGCTGTGACTGCTGAAAATCTAACTTCACCGGCGAATTGATGTAACGGCTTTCCGGATTCTGGTAAAATAATCCGTAAGCGAAAGAAGCAGTCCATTCTTTTGCTAATCTGTAAGCCAAAGCAAAACGCGGAGCCACATTAAACCGGTTCAGAAAAGAAGAATGTTCCGAGCGAACGCCGATTTTAGCAGAAAAATGATTGCTGAATCCCAAATCTGTTTCCACGAAAGCAGAAGAGATCAAATCTTTGTAATTTTTATTAAAATCTGTAACGGTGAGTTCTTCACTGGTATTATTCAACTCAAAACCTCCTCTCAATGCACTGATTTTATTCAGTTTTCTTTCTAAAACAGTTTTAAAGTTAAAATAATTCCCATAATTCAAAACCTGAGTATTTCCTGATTCTATTTCCTGCTTTTCGGTTGAGAAATTAAGATCAGACTCGTTAAAAGAATAAGAAGTTCCTATATTCAAAAGGTATTTTCCGAATTTTTGTCTGAAAGAAAGATTGTGATACATATTTTCTCCTTTCAGTTTCACCAGAGCAAAATCGTATTCCGGTTCCAGACTTTCTGTTTTTACACCCATTCTGTCGGTACTATACATTCCGTAATATTTGAAAAAACCTCCGGATTTAGTTTTAAATCTGAAATTTGCATCTCCGTTAAAACCTTGCGGTCCGTCTGTAAAATCAGTATTAAAATTAAAAATTTTACGCATTGGTGTCAGCAAAGAATATCCCGCACTCGCTCCGTAAGAATGATTTTTATCTTCGCTTAATCTCTGAAAGCCTGCATTTAAAAATATCGGAGAAACGCCAATGTCATAAGAGCTTTGATCCGGAAGATCTACGCTTTCCAGCATCAGAACACCAGAAAGAGCCTGCCCGTATAACGCTGAATAGCCGCCGCTGGAAAAAATATTTCCTTTGAATAGAGAAGTGTTGAAGCGGTCTCGTCCTGCAATTCCCGGAACAGAATTAGAAAAATAATTGTTAATAAGACTTCCGTCCATAAAGATTTTGGCTTCGGTACCGGTTCCGCCACGGATAAAAAGACCTTCCGTTTCGCCTACTTTCTGCACACCCGGAAGATAAGTGAGCGCAGAAGAAACCTGCCCGTCTGCTCCGGCAATCGTATAAATATCTATGGGCGTAAGTAAAGCTGTAGCACGTTTTTTATCGCTGGCTTCTATAGCTCCGGCGGAAATTACCACTGCTTCAATTTCACTCACCTGTTCTTTAATTTCACTATTTACAGTTATATTTTCATTTCCTATCAAAATATTTTTCTCTACTTCAATATATTTAGGATGCGAAAATGTAAGAATCTGATTTCCTTTCTCGATTGTTTCAAAAGAAAAAATGCCGTCTTTATCTGTTGTGGCACCGTCATAAGTATCTTTCAGTGTAACATTTACTTCACTGATTCCCTTATTTTTAAACGTAACTTTCCCTGAAATTTTAATTTGAGAAAAAGAAAAAGTAAAGCTGAGCATCAAAAGAAAGCCAACCACTTTCTGAAATATCGTTTTCATGTCTGTTTTAATTTTCCGTAAAATTATCTCTAAAACTTTACAGAAAAATATTTTTCTGACTGAACGGTAGTTTTTGAATACTGAGTTGTATTTCTTATTTGATTTGCGTTTCTATAAAATAAAAAACCACCAACTTTCGTTGATGGCTTGTAAAATTTATTGTTTTGATTTCATATCGGCAATGATATTCATCGCTTCCTGAAGGTAAGAATCTTTCTGGAGATTTTTGATCCACATTTCAGATTTCTTCTTAAAGACCTCATCTTTCTTCTCTCTTTCAATTTCCGCAGGATACATTGCAAACTTCAATCCGTTATTGAATTTAGAAAGCTTTTTGAACTTCTCAATCTGTGCTTTTCTCTGCTTCATCAGTTCATTAAACTTGTTGATATCCAAAGTTATTGTTTCTTCTTTATTAAGCTGCTCTCTCCATTGGGCAGATTCCAGAAGCAATTGATAATTAGGATTTTTTGCCATTCTTTCGCTGCTTGCTTTTTCTAAAGCCTTCACATCAAGATTATTCATTCTCTGGAAGTTAGCACTCGGAATTTTATCCCAAGCTAGAGCAAAATCATCATATCTTTCTCCGATTTCTGCAAAAGTGAAGAAATCTTTCATCTGAATATCCGACACAATTCCTTTTCTTTGGTTTGATTCTCCTGTCACTCTGTAGAACTTCTGAATCGTTAGTTTTAAAGATCCGAAATCATCTTCAGTATTTAAAAATCTGTTAAGATCAACAAAAGTCTGCACCGTACCTTTCCCAAATGACTGTGGAGATCCTACTACAATTGCTCTTCCGTAGTCCTGCATTGCCCCTGCTAAAATTTCCGAAGCAGAAGCGGAAAGCTCGTTTTGCATAATTACCAACGGACCATTCCAGACTGGAGATTCCTGCTTATTTTTCAAAGTCTGAATTTTTCCGTTTCCGTCTTTTACCTGAACGTAAGGACCTGCATTCATAAACAATCCCATAATATCACCCACTTCGGTTAAAGAACCTCCGCCATTATTTCTCAGATCAAGAACGATACCTTCAATTCCCTGCGCTTTCAGTTTGATGATTTCGTTTTTGATATCATCGGAAGCATTTCTGCCTTTTTCATCCTCAAAATCGGCATTGAAGCTTGGAAGATTGATGAATCCGTACTTTTTGCCATTCGGTGAATTTACGATAATGCTTTTCGCAAACGTATCTTCAATGGCAACTTCCTCGCGAATCATGGTTACATCTCTGATCGTACCATCTTTTTTCTGAACCGTTAAAGTTACCGGAGTTCCTTTTTCACCTCTGATCAATCTCACCGCTTCATCGGAAAGCATTCCTACTACATTTACAGCATCTTCTTTTGGTTTAGATTTCACTTTCAGAATTTTATCCCCTTCAGAAAGCTGTTTAGATTTCCAGGCAGGAGCACCGATTGTTAATGCGCCCAAATAAAGATTTCCTTTTTTCTCCTGAATTAAAGCACCGATTCCGATCACTTTTCCTTTAAACTGGGTATCAAAATCTTCTTTATCTTTTGGAGAATAATAATTGGTGTGCGGATCAAAAACTTCTGTATAAGCATTCATATAGACCGTAAACCAATCCATTTTCTTTCTTTTTTTGAATCTTGTAAAAGTTTCCTTTACCAGATCCTTTACCTCATCTGTTGCTTTTGTCAGTTTTTGCTGAGGCGTAAGAATTTCAAGTTTTATCGTGTCTTTCAGCTTAAATTTCTGTACAGAATCTTTTTTCTCTTTTTGGACTTCCTCTTTGCTGTTCATCGACTCAATTTCCTGAAGAATATTGTATTTGATGAATTTTTTCCACTCGTTATACTGTTCCTGTTTGTTTGCAGGGGTTTTCTTAAGTTTAGGTTCAAGAATCAGTGTTTCATCTTCTTCAAGATTGATTGGTTTCGTAAAAATATCCTGCGTCATCTTATCAATTTCATCTACTCTTTGGTACAATCTATCAATAGTCAGTTTGTAAAATGTAAGGTCTCCCTGATTGATGTAATCATCCAGCTTGGTTTCATGCTTAGCAAATTCATCCATATCAGACTGAAGAAAATATCTTTTTGCAGGATCTGCCAATTCAAAATAATGCTTATAAACATCTTTAGAATAAGCATCGTTGATGGGTTTCGGGCTGTAATGTAAGTAAGAAAGAGTATTTTTAACACTCACCATGATCGTCTGCATCTTTTCATCATCATTTTGAGGTGAATTGAAACAAAACATAAGACTTGTCAATGGTATGAGGAGTAAAAATTTATTCAGTTTAAAATTTTTCCACATAAATCTATAATATATTTTATTAATTTTTTAGAATTGTTTTTAATTAGTATTGATAATTAAATTTCCGTTACAAACTATCAAAATTAATACCTTCTTTAGAATTATCAATTAGTTTTAAGTATTTTTGTTAAAATTAAATTTTTTATATGGAAAAACCACTTATTCTGGTAACAAATGACGACGGAATTACAGCTCCGGGTATCAGAAATCTTGTAGAATTTATGAATGAGATAGGAGAAGTGATTGTGGTGGCTCCCAATTCTCCTCAAAGCGGAAAAGGCCATGCAATTACCATCAATTCTACTTTAAGCTATGAAGAAGTACATTTGGACGGACCTCAACGGGATTTTTCCTGCAGCGGAACTCCGGTTGACTGTGTAAAAATGGCTTTGGATAAAATTCTTCCGAGAAGACCGGATATTGTAGTATCAGGAATCAACCACGGAGCTAATTCTTCCATCAACGTTATTTACTCGGGAACAATGTCTGCTGCTGTGGAAGGCGGTGTAGAAGGACTTCCTTCGATTGGCTTTTCTTTGCTGGATTTCAGCTGGGAAGCAGATTTCACACAGGCTAAAGAATACATACAGGGAATTGTAAAAAAGGTGATTGATAACCCAATGCCAAAAGGTGTTGTGCTGAATGTCAACATCCCGAAACTTACGAAAGAAGAAATAAAAGGCGTAAAAATCTGCAAACAGGCGAATGCCAAATGGGAGGAAAGCTTTGATGAGCGCATCAATCCGCATGGAAAAAAGTATTATTGGCTTACAGGATATTTCAACAATATGGATGAATCTGAAGATGCAGATGAAACAGCATTGGCAAACGGATATATTTCTATTGTTCCTGTGAAATTTGATCTTACTGCGTACGAATATATGAATGAATTGAATGAAATTATGAAGTTTGATTAAAACTCTTTGATCTCTTTTTAAGACAGATTTCTTTAAGATTTGCAGAAATCTGTCTTTTATTTTTTATTTTTCTCTTCAATCCAGCGGCTCATGTATTTGGTTGAGTTTAACTGATGATGCTGAAGAATGATTCCCAGAAAATTTCCTGTCCGATGATTTTGAAGGTTTTCCTTGATGTCTGCAATTTTTTTCCAAAATTGGTCAACGTAAAGCTGTTTATCAAAAACCTGTTTCAAAATCTCCTCTGCATTTTCGTTTGCCTGATTCCAGACTATTTCATTTTGATATAGCTCAACAGCTTTATTGATAAAATTGTCGTCAGAATCTTCAATAAATCCGTTCCAGGGAAGATTTTTATGCATGGCTTCTGCTCCAACCGAACTGGTAATGTTCGGTAAGCCAAATTTCATGCTTTCCCAGAGTTTTCCTTTCAAGCCCGCACCAAAAGGAATGGGAGCGAGTAAAACACGATATTGTCTGAAAACAGACTCTGCAGACTCTGCCCTTCCTTTGACGATAAAACCTTCATTCTCATTATTCAGCTGAAAAACTTTTTCTGTCGCATAAGCTCCGTAAATATGAAGTTCCGCATCCGGAATTTGCTTACGAATTGATTTCCAGATGGTTTTCAGCTTAATAACAGTCTGCCAATTGGGTTCATGTAAAAAATTTCCGATGCTTACGAAATACTGCCGCTCTGAAAAAGAAGGCTTGTTTTCTTGCTTTTCTTCTGTCAGAAACGGAATATAAAAGAGAATCTCAGGATTAATTTTGAATTTTTTTATCAGCAAATTCATTTCAAATTCAGAGATGATTAACGATAAATCACACCGCAAAATGGAAGCAATTTCTCTTTTAAAAATTTCATTGATGAAATCCTGATCGTTTACTTCTCTTTTTTCAGCAAAAGCTTTTCTGCGTGCTTCTCTCAGAAAATGAAGGTCTTCCGTATCAAGAATTTTAATCGCATCCGGACAATTTTCAGAAATACGCCAACCTAACTGTTCTTCGGTAACATAGCGGTCAAAAAGAACAATATCAGGATTCAGAGCTTTAATTTTTTCGTCAAAACTTTTGCTGTTGATTTCAATTTTTTCAACATCAATTTTCTCCGAAAACTCAATATTGTTGGCTGATGTAAGAAAAGTGACTTTGTAATTTTTTCCACTGAACAATTCAATAAGCTGCATCATTCTTTGACCAGCTGCCGTAGAAGCAGGCTCAGGAATAACGAGACCGATAATAACGAGATGTTTCACAAATGCAAAATTAGGACTAAATTTTCCAATCATTGATTATAGTAGTCTGCATTTATAGCTAAAATAAAACCCTGTCATCTTTTCGTAATTCTTCCAGATATTTTATTTTATCATCACGATAAAACAAATTCATTGTCTCAAAAGGAATAAGTTTTAAATCTTTGCTGACAATGTGTACGCATGATTTTTTCACAGCCCGCACGTCAAAATCGTGTGCATCCATAAAATTCATAATAATAATTCTGAATAAATTATCATAATCAAGATTCGGAGCCGAAACTTCAGGAAGACAGCATAATAGCTGATTGACTTTAGGTTTTACTTTATCAACCGAAATCCCCGTACTGAAAATATCTAAAAGCTGCATCTGCAATCCGGTATCCTGTTCGTAGACGATTGTATTTTTGGTTTCATTATTCAGCAAATCAGCGGGATTGATGTATCTGGTTAGAGGAATTGTCTCGCCTTCAAGTTTTAAAATATATCCCATTGCCAAAGCATCCGGGTTACATGGGACCGGAATCAGATCATCTGAGTTCAAAAGCGGAAACTGGTTTAAAATTTCCTGTCTCACTTCCGTTAAAGTAATTTTTTCATGTGCCGAATCTTCTCTGTTCCGCCCTGCAATTTCGACAGGCTGAAAAGTAATTCCGCGAACACATTTTTGTTTTAAGGCAAACTCAATGATTCTTCCGATTTCATCAACATTTTTTCCTTTTTGCAGAACAATAACGAGCGTCGTATAAAGATTTAATTCATTTAATTTTTCTAAAGCTTTCATTCTTACATCCGTTAAGTCTTTACCCCTAAAGTCTTCTAAAACTTCCGGCTTGAAGGAATCAAACTGCAGATAAACTTCAAATTCCGGAGCATAGGCTGCTAATTTTTCGGCAAAGCCGGGATCATTGGCAATTCTTACGCCATTGGTATTCAGCATTAAATGTTTGATCGGTTTCGTTTTCGCAATATCCATTATTTTGAAAAATTCAGGATGAATTGTAGGTTCTCCTCCACTGATTTGCACAACATCCGGTTCACCTTCATTTTTTACAATAATATCAAACATTGCTTCAATTTCCTGTAAGCTTCTATGACTTCCGTAATGCGGAGAAGACATGGCATAGCAAGTCGGACAAGTGAGATTACAGCGATCTGTCACTTCCACGATAGAAAGGCAGCTATGTTGCTCATGATCAACACATAAACCACAATCGTAAGGACAGCCATACTCTACATCGGTTCCGAAATGAACAGGTGTTTCTGATGCTTTATTATAGTTTCGTATGCTTTTATAGTATTGAACGTCAGAAGCAATTTTTGTTTTAAAAAAGCCATGATCGGGGCATCTTTTGGTCATGAAAACCGATTCATCCTCAATGATAATTTTTGCTCCTACCCTTTTTAGGCATTCCGGACAAAGACTTATCGTATAATCGTAATAGGTATAGTTTCTTACTGGCATATTTTATATTTACATTCCACCACAAATAAAACCACTAATCAACCCGCCAATAAGCATCGATATCAAAACGGTTCTCCAAAACTGTCCGCTGGTAAATTTATTTTCGTTATTCCATTCATAAATCACTTTTGTAATAGCGGCAATCACAAGAGAAACTACAAAAAGTATAACCAAAATAAACCCTATAATCATTACGACTAAACCGCCAAGATTACCAACTTCAAGGATTGTTAAATTTTTCATGATGTGATATTTTCAGGTGAAGTTAAAGAATTTATTTTTCTCAGTTTCAAGAAATAATAAAAAATGATACAAAGACAGGTAATCTGAATTGTTCCTAAATTTCCGACAATTTCTATTTTTGGTTTTATAAAATCCAGCATAAACCTAAAGCTGAAATAACTCAACATAAATATCTGAAAAACAAAACCTGACGGATATATTTTTTTATCCTGAATAATTTTTAAAATAATCCATAAGACTATAAGAAAAGTAATTTCGTAAAGCGCAACAGGATGCCGAAGATATTCATCTCCTAAATGCATTCCTAAAATAAAATCTGTAGGAATTCCATACGTTTCTTCGTGAATCCCTGTCAGAAAACAGCCGATTCTACCAATAATCATTGCGAGAATTAATGGAAAAACAATCAGATCTCCTGTGCTTTCTTTATGACCGACAATTTTTTTTGCCCATTCTACACCGATTAAACCAAAAGCCAGTCCGCCGACGATGGTATTGTTTGTCCAGAATCTTTTAAAATCAAAATCATTAAAAAACACATACGGATTTTCTAAATTCCCTATAAGCTTTGAACCCAATAATGCTCCTGCCGTAGCTCCGATTAAAACCGCAGCAGAGATGTTGAATGACAGTTTTTCTTTTGATTTCCGTTTTAAATAAAAATAATACCGCATTCCGATGAAAATCCCAATTGTTTCAAGAACAGGATGTGCAAGAATTGTATGACCAAAAATCTGAAAAGTAACAGGAAAATCCATGAAATCAAAAATAGGATATTTCAAAAGATGATGACACCAATTATAAGAATTAAATTCTAAATCACTCATAAATATTCTATAAAATCCTCTCCTTTCGATGTTTCTAAAAATCTTTTCCATACTTTTATTTAAAATATCTTCCAAATTATGAGAATAGAATATGATATAAAGCTGGGCTTTAAAGATGTGATGTTTCGTCCTAAACGTTCAACCTTAAAATCGCGCTCCGAGGTTAACTTAGAAAGGGAATTCACATTCCTCCACACTCAGAAAAAATGGAAAGGCACTCCTATTATCGCAGCCAATATGGATACGGTAGGAACTTTCGAAATGGCAGTTGAACTCGCAAAAGACAAAATAATTACTGCTGTACACAAACATTACTCTGTAACAGAATGGACTGATTTCCTGCAGGATAAGAATGATGAAATCTATCAGTACATCGCATTGAGCACCGGAACCGGAACAGCAGATGAAGAAAAAATAAAAACCATTCTCACACAACATCCAAAAATTGAGTTTCTCTGCATAGATGTCGCCAATGGTTATTCTGAGCATTTCGTACAGTTTGTGAAGAAAGCCAGACAGAATTTTCCTGATAAGATTATCATTGCAGGGAATGTAGTAACAGGCGAAATGGTAGAAGAGTTACTTTTAGTTGGTGCCGATATTATTAAAGTCGGAATCGGCCCAGGTTCGGTCTGTACGACAAGAGTAAAAACCGGTGTTGGTTATCCTCAGCTTTCAGCCATTATAGAATGTTCTGATGCCGCTCACGGATTGAAAGGACACATTATTGCAGACGGAGGATGTAAAGTTCCGGGAGATGTTGCCAAAGCTTTTGGCGGAGGTGCAGATTTTGTGATGCTCGGCGGAATGTTTGCCGGTCACGATGAAAGCGGTGGTGAAATGGTGGAAGAGAACGGAAAAAAATATAAGCTATTCTACGGAATGAGTTCTAAAACAGCAATGGATAAACATTCCGGAGGTGTTGCAGAATACAGAGCTTCCGAAGGAAAAACGGTGAAAGTAGAATATAAAGGTCCGGTTGCGGAAACGGTAAAAGATATTTTAGGCGGCGTACGTTCTACCTGTACTTATGTTGGTGCTTCCACACTGAAGGAATTGTCAAAAAGAACTACTTTTATACGAGTTCAGGAACAGGAAAACCAGGTTTTTAAGGAAAATATCAACCCTCATTAATAAAGAATTCTTTTATTCTAAAGATTAATGAGGGTTTTATTTTTATTTATTTCCCATTTTTTTGCATTAAAATTTTTAATAAACAATGAAAAAATTTTAATTGTTAGCTTTCATAACATCATATATTTCATATTAACGCAAAAATAAACATTTATAAATGCGTATTATGCTTGTAGATTTTTATCTACAAACAGCTTATTATCAGCAAATTAATTAAAATTTAATTTAACTTTGCTGAATTAAAGGCTATTCCAATCAACAATTTTATCTCACATATTGATAATTTGATATTAAGCCCAATTTTTTCATCAAGAAAATATTGGAAAATTTTATTGTTGCCTTTTTTGTTATTTTATGTGAAATCTTATTCACAAGAAAACGACAGTTTGAGTGAACGCTCTTCCAATACAATTTTTTTGAAGGGAGAAGCAGCAATTTACTCATCTGATGATAATTTTAATTATCAGATTGCTGAAAGATCTATTGTAATCAAAGGTAATTCGATACAATACACAAAAAACTCAGGGAAATCATTAATAATAATTGCCAGTTCTTCTGACTATGTAAGCACAAGTAGGGATTTAAAAAACAATAAAAAAAATTTAGTTAAGAGAATTAAAAATGATGATATAAAATCAAAAAAAATAATTGATGAATACCAATCAAAACTAAAGTATCATATCATCAGAAAATTTGAAAATCACCACTCAGAAGAAAGATTTTCAAATCTAAAAAATCAAACATTATATTATTTACTTCCTGAATCTGGTTTGAAGAAAAAAATAAAAAAAGCTTGTTTAAGTTTTTTAACTTTCTTCTCTTATTTGTCATGTTTGTTTTTGCTTGTGCTGTTATCCGATTGGTACAACAAACAATTCATAGATTATCATTATTCAAGAGTTTTTAATATAAGACCGCCTCCATCTTTGTTGAGTTTTATCAAATTCTAATCTATTAATTAGTTGAATACTCGTTTTTATTCAACGAATATATGGTATTTGATAAACAATGGGTTTGATAAGTATATTTGAATTTGATTCTTACACCGTTGATAATTACTATTACAAAATCTTTCAGCAGTTTACAATCAACATCTTTAACACAAATAATATAAAATGGTAAAAAATAATAATTTTTTTAAGTTATTCACTATGCTTTTAATTATACTTGGAAGCTGTAGTGAAATACAAGCTCAATTGTATGGAAGTTTTCCATACAGTGAAAGTTTTACGTCTGGAAGTCAGCCAAGTGAAATAACCCTCATGACACCTCAAACCGGAATAAACTCTACAACATTTACTACCAATGGTATGCGTCTTACATCAGCAGTAAACAATCAGTTTGGTGCAGTATATATTAATAATAAACAATTCTCTTCTCTGAATGGTATCAAAATAGAGTTTGAATACGGAATGTATGGCGGTACAGGTGCAGATGGATTATCAGTATTTTTGTTTGACGCATCAATTGCATCACCTGTAGTGGGTGCAAACGGAGCGGGTTTAGGCTATGGATACAACAGAGCTCATAATACCTTTGCTTCAAACAGACAAACAGGACTTTCCGGAGCTTATTTAGGAATAGGTATTGATGCTTTTGGTAACTTCAAAAGACAAGTTTATCAGGGTGATCAAAGAAGCAATGGTGTAAGAGCTACTTTTGCACAAAATGGCAGCCAGGTGACACTTAGAGGAAAGAGAGGAACACTGAATCTTTCGAATGGTTTGGGATTGGGCTATACTGGATATCCCACTCTAATCACACAATCAACACTTGCTTCTGCGGGAATAGCATCTGCTACTATCAATCCGGCTACGGGTGCTTATACTACCGGAGTAGGTTTACCAGCTAATTTTAATCTAAGAACAACTACATTCACTACAAATCCGGCTAATGCTGATTATAGAAAAGCGTTTATTGAACTAATTCCAAATGCCTTAGGCGGATTTAATGTTACGGTAAAAATACAACACGGATCTACAGTATCTACAGTGATTAACAATTACTGGTATAGAACTTCGTATGTGTATAATGAAAACGCAAACCCTGTTTCAACTGATTTTAATACTTCAGATGTGCAGGGCGCTGACGCAACTTACACCTTAGATACAAGTCCGCCGGCAAACTTTAGAATTGGTTTCGGAGCTTCTAATGGCGGACTGAATGACATTCATCTTATCCGTGGACTGAAAGTTACCCTTCCTTATTCTGCAGTTTCCAGTGATGACTCTTTTTCTACGTGCAAAAACTCTTCTGCAACGATAGCCCCTTTAACAAATGATATAGCGTATTCCGGACCCATAACAGGGACACCAACTTCTTCATCCTCTAATATAGATGCTAATTCATTTCAGTTTATTGATGTAGCGGGAACACCTCAAGGAATTTCCTATACCCAGAGCGGTGTAGGTACTTGGACCTATTCTGCATCTACTAAGCTGGTTACTTTTTCGCCAGCAACGGGATACACAGGCACGGCAACTATCAGATACAATATCAAAGGTCTTACTGCCCCATACAATGATGACGGCTATCGCAGTGAGCCTTCAACTATTACAGTTACCGTGAATAATTGCTTTGGCTGTACATCTAAATTATATCTTTCTCAGGCAAACTCGCTTTATGAAGTTGTTACATCAAGTAATCCACTTACTTATCCTCTCATAGGCACAGCATCTGTAAATTATAATTCTACAGCGATAAATCCTCTGAATGGTGTTATGTACGGAATTCAGACTCCTACGTCAAATGTTCTGGTAGCCATCAATGCAGACGGAACATCTGTTAATCTGGGAGCAGTAAGCGGTTTACCTACAGGAGTAACTTTTAATTCCGGAGAAATTGATAATCTCGGAAATTATTATGTGAAAGTAAATACCAATAATAATCAGCTTTACAGAATCAACCTTTCCACTTTAACTGCTACATTAATAACATTAAATACAAGTGTAAATTTACCCGATATGGCATTTAATATTACAAATGGTTTATTGTATGGGGTAAACTCTACCAACGGACAGCTTGTATCCGTAAATCCATCTACAGGAGCAGTAGTTGGAATAGGCATTACTCCGGGAGCAGTAAATTTTGGGGCTATGTTTGCTTCCAGCACAGGTGAGATGTACGGAGCTGATAATGCAGGAGGCTTTTATCAGTTTAATCTTACCACCGGACAGAGAGTATTGATTTCTAATTCTCCTGCAAGTAACGGAAACGATGGTGCACATTGTGCAACAGCTCCAATTAGCTTTGGTTCAAATTTATCTGTAACTAAAACAGACGGAAAAACCGAATATATTCCGGGAACTACAAATACCTATACCATTGTTGTAAGCAATTCAGGGCCGTTTGGTGTACTCAACGCAACGGTAAGTGATCCCGTTCCTGCAGGAATTCCTGCCGCAAACGTTTCTTATACAGCTGTAGCTTCATCAGGAAGCACAACCAGTGTTGTAGGAACACAGGTGGGAGCTATCAACGATTTGGTCTCAGTTCCGGTAAATGGTACAATTACCTATACCGTAAATATCAATGTGCCTCTTACTTTTACGGGCAATCTTGTAAACACCGTTACAGTAACCCCTCCTGCAAACTCTACAGATTCTAATCTTGCAGACAATACGGCTATAGATACAGATACCAATGGTGTCTGTTATAAACCCGCCGTTACCGATGGTAATACTTACCCTACTCAACATGGTATTACAGCACTTTCAAGAGCGGGTAATGACAACAGCAACTGGCCAATGGTAAGACAAAGCGGATGGACTGCTTTAGAAGCAAAAACAAAAGGATTTGTCATCAACAGAATTGCTACAACAGCAGCCGTAAATGCAATTCCGAATCCTGTAGAAGGTATGATTGTGTTTGACATACAGGCAGACTGTCTGAAAATCAATACAACCGGTACATCTGCAGGCTGGAAATGTATAAATACTCAGACGTGTCCTTAAAAATTATAATTCATGGCTGTAGTATACTCAAGCTTTGCTAAAGTTTAATTTAAAAAAAATTACAATGAAAAAAATAATCATCATAATAACCATACTTATTGCTAATCTGGCATTTTCCCAAATAGCAATTGGTAAAGCTGCAATAAGCACACTGGCTGACAATGTAACTCCTAATCCTAATATTTCATTAGAATTCGGAATGGGTAATAAAGGAATTATTTTACCTTGGGTAACCTCTGCTGCAGGAGTAACTTCAGCAGTTCCGGGAACGATAATTTTCGACACTACAGATTATAAAATAAAAGTGAAACTCGCCGCTTCATGGAAAGATCTGACAATAGATACAAACGGAGCAGCAGATACATCACTCCAGAATAGTCTCACAGATCAAAACACAGCGAAAACGGTGATAGGATCGAACGCAGGTACAGATAATACGCCGGGTATTTTAGTCCTTACAGATACGGATAAAGCCATGGTACTTCCTAAAATGGCAAGTCCTCATCTTAATATCAAAAACCCGGCTCCGGGAATGATGGCTTACGATACTTCAACGAAGCAGCTTGCTGTTTTCAACGGAACTGTCTGGAGTTTTTGGAAATAGAATTATTGTATACTTAATTATTCCAATTCCGAGTAACAAAAACCCTTTCATAGAACTATGAAAGGGTTTTATATTAATTTAAATTTACTTTTAAGTCAGCATCCCACCGTCCACGTTCAGAACCTGTCCGGAAATATAGGAAGACATTTCGCTTCCTAAAAAAACACATGCATTAGCTACATCTTCAGGCTGTCCTCCTCTTTTCAAAGGAATTCCGTCTCTCCATCCCTGAACTGTTTTTTCGTCTAAAGCTGCCGTCATTTCAGTTTCAATAAATCCCGGAGCAATAGCATTACAACGAATGTTTCTGGATCCTAATTCAAGCGCAATAGATTTGGTAAATCCAATAACACCTGCCTTAGAAGCTGCATAGTTTGCCTGTCCTGCATTTCCTTTTACTCCCACTACAGAAGTCATATTGATGATAGAACCAGATTTTGCCTTCATCATTGGCTTGATTACCGCTTTGGTAAGGTTGAATACAGAATCCAGATTTACTTTGATAATTGTATCCCAATCATCTTTTGACATTCTCATCAAAAGATTATCTTTTGTAATTCCTGCGTTATTCACCAAAATATCAATTTTTCCAAATTCAGCCATTACCTCATCAACCAATTTCTGAGCCGCATCAAAATCTGAAGCATCAGACTGATAACCTTTAATTTGAGTTACAGAACTTAAAGCAGTTTCTAATTCTTTAGCTTTTTCTACAGAGCCAGCGTAAGTAAATGCTACTTTCGCTCCCTCTTGAGCAAAAATTTCTGCAATTCCTTTTCCGATTCCTCTTGTAGCTCCGGTAATTAGCGCTACTTTTCCTTCCAATAGTTTCATATAATGATTATTTATTTTAAACTTAAATAATTTGTTTGGTGTAAATTATTAGTCTGCAAAGATATTATAATTTGCTGTCTGCAATATATGCAAAGCACAATTTCTTTCTTTATTTTAGCGAATTATTCACAATCAGAACAATTTCCCCTTTCAGAGTTTTACTTTTTGAAAATTCGATCAATTCATCAATTGTCCCACGCTTAGTTTCTTCAAATTTTTTCGAAATCTCCCGGCTTAAGCTGGCTTTGGTTTCAGCTCCGAAAAATTCTTTAATCTGCTCTAGAGTCGTATTAATTTTATGGGGACTTTCGTACAAAACAATCGTTTTTTTCTCTTCTGCTAATTGTTTCAGCTTGGTTTGCCGTCCTTTTTTCTGTGGTAGAAAACCTGCAAAAAGAAATTCGTTATTAGGCAGACCGGAAACTACCAAAGCAGGAATTAAAGCTGTTGCTCCGGGAAGGCAGATCATCTCAATATTATGATCCGAACCTGCTTTTGCTAATAAATAACCCGGATCTGAAATTCCCGGTGTCCCTGCATCAGTAATAATCGCAATGTTTTGTCCGTTCTTAAGATCAGCAATTACTTTTTCTGTAGCCTGATGTTCGTTATGTAAATGATAGGATTTTAGTGGTTTAGCTATTTCAAAGTGTTTCAGGAGAATTCCCGAAGTTCGGGTATCTTCACAAAGAATATAATCTACTTCTTTAAGGATTTTTATTGCCCTGAAAGTCATATCATCCAGATTTCCCACTGGAGTAGGTACAAAGTATAGGATTCCGCTCAAAACTACATAAATTTATTTTCTACCAACAGCCAAAGTCTCTGTGCATATTCATCTACCTTATCCCATTTTTTATCGTAATAGAGATCACTGAGATACTCTTTCGCTTCTTCAAGATTTTTACATCTGTTAAGCTCAGAAATAGCATTATTTAAATCTGTCTGGCTGCCTCCGAAAAGCACTTTTGTAAAAGCAAGTCTGTCATTCAGATCCAATCTGAACTCAGGTCTTGGTTTTGCAGCCTCCATAAAATCAGTCGGAATATTGCTTTTTATCAAACTTCCCGGATCCTCTTTTACAATCTGATCTTCAGATATTTCTTCTTTTTCTCTTTCCAGAGGATCATCATCAAACAAAGTCTGAATAGATTTCAGCCCTCTTATATTTGCAAGTTTAATTTTCTTTTCGTTTTTATAAGCTTCAATATTTTCAAAGCTCTGATCCGAAAGCGGTGTATCTCCTACTGTTTCAGAAGCTGGCTTTTCAATATCCATGATTTTGCTTCTATCAGATTCATCCGATGTATCTTCATCATAATGAGAATCTTTTTTTATTTCTTCTAAAACAGTTTCTACATTAGAATTTTCAGTAATTATTTCTTCCTGATTCAGTTTTACAGCATCTGAAACATCTTGATTTTCTGTTTCTTCAATCAGAATATCATCTTCTTGGTAATGATCAGCATCAAAAATATCGGCAATTTTTTCTGAAATTTCCGGTTGGCTTTGTTCCTGAATATCAGCTTCGCTCAATTGTTCCGTAGAAGCGTTTTCTTCGGTCTTATCACCATAAAAAGCTTCATCTTCTTCTACGAAATCATCTTCGGGTTCAGCATTTTCCAGAATTCTTTCTTCGTCTACAAAACTCAGGATAAGATCTTTATTTTCCGGGTATTCCTCGTCAATTTCATTCAGCTCATTATTAAACACAGCTTCCTCCTCAAGATGATCTGATATTTCATCAGAAACAAAGTCTACAGCTGCTTCGGGTTTGTGTTCTTCAACAAAATTAACCAGCTCCTCATGCAGATCACTCTCGATAATCTCATTGATTTTCTGGTTAAAAATAGCTTCCTCTTCTTTTACTTCAAAGCTGTCTTCAGATTCTGACGGATAATTGCTTCCAATTTCGTTCAGCTCATTATTAAAAATAGCTTCTTCTTCAAGATATTCGTTAGGACTACTATATTCTGCCTTTTCAGAATACGGCAGATTCTCAAAATTTCTCAGATTTTTGTTCAACAGCTTCAAAAAAGTGATCTTCTCTGCGAGATCATCAGCAAGACTGTGCTTTGAAATCAGCTCTTCGACATTATTTATGCCGCTTAGAATATGAATGATATTCCGGGATTCGGAAAAAATCTTATCCTTTAAATCTTGAATGTTCTGCATCGTAGATCTTATTAAATTTGCTTACTTTTGATGATAAAATATTACGGCTAATTTAACAAATGTTTTTAGAAAATACAATTAATCATTCCAAACAGAGCGGTTGGATGGAAGTTATTTGTGGCTCAATGTTTTCCGGAAAAACCGAAGAGTTAATCCGAAGACTGAGAAGAGCCGAAATGGCGGGGCAGAATGTGGAGATTTTCAAACCTAAAATTGATGTACGGTATTCCGAAGATGATGTAATTTCACATAATCAGACTAAAATACGGAGTACACCGGTGGAAAATCCCAACGAAATTCTTCTTTTGGCTTCCAATTGTGCGGTAGTAGGAATAGATGAAGCTCAGTTTTTTGATGAAAGTATTGTAGATGTGGCCAATCAGCTTGCAAACAGCGGTGTAAGAGTTGTCATTGCCGGTCTGGATATGGATTTTCTGGGAAGACCTTTCGGACCAATGCCGAATCTTATGGCAACCGCAGAATATGTTACAAAAGTACATGCTATCTGCAGGAGAACCGGAAATCTTGCCAACTATTCTATGAGAACTTCTGCAGGGAAAGATCTTGTAGAACTCGGAGAAACAGAAGCTTACGACGCAGTCAGCAGAAGAGTTTTTGTAGACGAAGTTTTAAATAAAAAATAATTTAATATCAAATTAATTATTATTTTTGTTTAAATATTAATAGTAAAAACTATCATAAAATGATATTGGAAATCAAAAACTATATCAAAATCAGTAATTCTATTGATGAAATTCTGAAGAACTCTCCGTTTAAGATGAAATATATCATTGAGAAAAGCGGTATTTCTGAGCCTACTTTTTTTAGAAAAATGAAGGAAAAAAAATTTCTTCCCGAAGAATTATTAAAAATTGCTGAGATTATTGAACCGGAAAAGTCTTTTTTACATTCTTTGGAAGAAGCTGAAAAAGATTTTGAAAGTGGAATTTACCATTCTCATGACGAAGTAATGAAAATTTCTGAAGAACGTTTTCTGAAAAAGTATGGAAATAAGGTGGTCTAAATTCGCTTTAAAAGATCTTGAGCAGATAGAAGATTATATCGGAAACCGATTTACTTTCAGAGAATATCAGAACTTTATAAATACTCTTAATCATAAGATAACCATAATTCTTGATAGAAAAGTGACATTCCAAAAACTGGGAAAATTTCCTGATTATAATAAGCTATTAATTACAGAACAAACAACTCTGATTTACAAACTAGAACCAAAATATCTGAAAATATTACGTTTATACAATAATTTTCAGGATGATGACAAAAAATTTATAATAGACGATTTATAAATGAATTATACAGTAGAAGATATCGCAAAGATCACCAGTGCAAAAATCATTGGTGATAAAGAATTAATCAAAAATATTGCTTTCGACAGCAGAACGATTTATTCTACTAAAAATACAGCGTTTATAGCGATCAATACTCCAAAAAATTCAGGAGAAAAATTCATTGAATCTGCGGTCGACCGTGGAATAAAAGTCATCATTTCCGAACATCATTATCCTCAGTTTGAAAATATCACGTGGATTATTGTTGAAAATTCTGTGGAATTTCTTCGGAAATTGGCAAAATTTCATTTTGAAAATTCTCATATAAAATCTGTAGGAATTACAGGGAGCAACGGGAAAACCATTTTAAAAGAATGGCTGTATCAATGTCTCTGGAATGAATTTCCTACGGTAAAAAGCCCAAAAAGTTTTAATTCTCAGATTGGTCTTCCGCTTTCTCTTCTCCAGATCAATGATTCTCATAAGCTCGGAATCTTTGAAGTAGGCATTTCGGAATCAGACGAAATGGAAAAACAGGAAAATATTTTTCATCCTCAAATTGGTTTGTTAACCCATATCGGAACTGCTCATCTTGCAAATTTTAAATCTGAAGAAGAATTGATTGATGAAAAAATCAAACTTTTCAGAAATTCAGAAGTTATTATTTATAATGGTAATAACCGATTGGTTGATAAAAAGATAAAAGAACTTTATTCAAGTAAAAAATTAATTTCATACGGTTTTAAAGATCACAATCAGGTATACTGCAAAAACAATACTTCTAAAAATGAAGATGTTGTTGTACAGTATTTGGATGAAGAAATGTCATTTCCGGTACACCAAAGAGATGAAGCCACTTTAAGCAATGCTCTGGCTTTGATAACGGTATTAAAGGAGCTAGGAGTAGAAACTCAAAAGATCATCGAAAAAATCAATGCGTTGAAAGCTGTTGAAATGAGACTTGAAGCCATTGAGGGAATTAAAGATAATATAATCATCAATGATTCTTTCAATCTTGATCTTGACTCACTGAAAACGGCTCTTCAGTTTCTGAATGAATATAACAAACCAAAAAAATCTTTAGTTTTAACGGATATTATTGGTGTAAATACCAACTCAAAGGCACTTTATGAGGAAGTTTCAGATCTTGTGAATGAACAAAAATTTGAATCTGTTTTTCTGATTGGTACAGAAATAACACAATTTTCAGCACTTTTCAAATATAAAACTTTTACTTTTATTGATACGAAGGAACTCATTGATAGTAAATATCTTAATGAAATAGAAAATCAGATCATTTTATTGAAAGGAGCAAGAAAATTTGAAATTGAAAAACTTAAAGATATTCTTGAGCTCAGAAAGCATGATACAGTTCTGGAAATTAATCTGAATGCTATTCTTCACAATATTAATTACCATAAATCTTTACTGAAACCATCCACAAAAATGATGGCAATGGTGAAAGCAAATGCGTATGGATTGGGAAGTTATGAGATTTCAGAATTCTTACAGCATCATCATATTGATTATCTCGGCGTTGCTTTTGTAGATGAAGGAGTGGAACTCCGAAAAAAAGGAATAACAGTACCTATTATTGTGATGAATCCTGAACAGCACAGCTATGAAGCGGTGATTGAGTATAATCTTGAACCTGAAATCTACAGTTTCAGAGTTTTAGAATTGTTTTATGAGGCTGTACAAAAATCAGGACATGATAAAAAATATCCAATCCACATTAAACTGGAAACCGGAATGCACCGTCTTGGTTTCAAAGATCATGAGCTGGATGAACTCAGTAATGCTTTAGTTAATAAAAACCTTAAAGTTCAAAGTATTTTCAGCCATCTTTCGTCTTCAGATATACCTGATGAAAGAGAATTTACTCTCAATCAGCTAAAAACTTTTGAAAAAAATTCAGCTTATTTGATAGAAAAATTGGGATATACTCCTATCAGACATATACTCAATTCATCAGGAATTACAAATTATACTAATCATCAATATGATATGGTAAGAATTGGTATTGGAATGCTTGGTGAATCTTCAGATTCTGAAATACAAAAACAATTACGCTCTGTTGTAAGCTTCAAAACGGTCATTTCCCAGATTTCTGTAGTAGAAAATGGAGAATCAGTAGGTTACAGCAGGAGATTTAAAGCACAACATCCGACTAAAATTGCTACAATACCTGTAGGCTATGCAGACGGAATACCAAGACTGATTGGGAATCAGATAGGAAATGTGGGCATCAGCAAAACCTTAGCTCCTATTGTAGGAAGTATTTGCATGGATATGATGATGATCAATATAGATCACATTCCCCATGTAAAAGAAGGAGATAAGGTTACTATTTTCAATGCAAAGCCAAGTTTAAAAGAATTTGCATCATATTGCAAAACAATAACTTACGAAGTTTTAACATCCATTTCGCCACGAGTGAAAAGAATTTATGTAAAAGATTAAAGCCTATGAGAAAGTTTCTGATTTTACTTTTCATATTACAGATAGTTTTCATTAACGCTCAGGTTAAGAAAAATCTTGTGATTCCGAAAAATCCCAAAATAGGACTTTCTTTAGCTGGTGGCGGAGCTAAAGGCTTTTCTCATATCGGAGTTCTCAAAGTTTTAGATTCTTTAGGCGTAAAAGTCGATTACATTTCCGGAACAAGTATGGGAGCTATCGTTGGTGGATTATATGCAGCAGGATACACTGGTAAAGATATCGAAAAAATTGTCATGGATACCGATTTTTACTCTCTCATCAGAGATCCGAAATCAAGAAAGGAAAGTACCTTTTTTAATAAATCTGTTGATAAGTATCTGCTTACCATTCCACTTCAGAACGGCAAAATTACTTTACCTTCTTCCATCAGTTCCGGACAAAAAAATGTTTATCTTTTAAAAGAACTATTTAAAAATGTCTCTAATATTGATGATTTTTCTAAGCTTCCTATCCCTTTTATGTGCGTGGCGACCAATCTGGAAAGCGGTAATATGGAAATTTTTGAAAAAGGAGATTTAGTACAGTCTATCATGGCAAGCTCAGCATTCCCTTCTTTGATGGATCCCGTAAAAATTGGTGACAGCATTTATATTGACGGAGCAATGACCGTTAATTATCCGTCAAAACCCTTAAAAGATAAGGGAATTGATATTGTTATCGGTGTAGATCTTAATCAGGATTTATCCAAAAGAGAAGATTTGAACAACATTATCTCTATTCTGAACCAGATTATAGATTTTGGAATAAAAAAAGATACAAGAAGACAGTACAGGTTTACAGATATTAATATTAAGCCAAATCTTACAGGAATGACTGCTACAAGCTATGATGATAAGAAAAAAATTCTAGACAGCGGTTTTGTAGAAGGACTTAAATATGCTGAAATTCTGGATCAGTTTCCAAAAAGAAATTTTGACCGTCTCAGACAGCCTGTAAATCCAATATTTTCTAATGTCTATAAGATAGACAGCATACAGATAGATGGCGGGAAAATATACGGAAAAAACTATGTCTTGGGGAAAATGGGACTAAGGCTTCCATCAATGCAAACCTACGGAAGTATCAATCGGGGGATAGATAAACTTATTGCAACCAATAATTATCGCTTTATCAACTATGATATTATCTCGGGTAACAGCTCCAATTATCTTAAGCTTTACGTAAATGAAGATGAAACAAGACATTTCTTAAAAGTCGGTTTGCATTATGATGAAATTTTTAAAACAGGATTGCTGATGAATTATTCAGCAAAGAGGCTTTTATTCAAAAACTCCAATTTATCTGTAGATGTTGTCGTAGGAGATAAGCCAAGATATTATTTAAACTATTTTATAGATAACGGATATATTCCCGGATTTGGAATTTATTCTTCAGGAATGAGTTTCGATATAAAAGACATGAATAATTATAATATAGAACGATGGGAATGGCTCAGAAATGAAGCGTATATACAATCTGTTTGGAGAGATAAATTTGCCATTGGAGGAGGTTTAAGCTACGATTATTTTGAAGCAGAATCAAATGGAATAAACAAAAGATACAACAGATTTTTAAATCCCTATGTATTTCTAAAAAGTGATACGCAGAATGACAGAGATTTTGCAACACAGGGAATTTACATCAATGCTGAAGGTAAAGTGATAGATTTACTCAAATCTGAAGTCGAAAAAAGAATTGTCCAGGTGAAAGCTGATATAAAAATTAACATTCCCCTTTCAAGACAATTTGCTTATAAGCTTAATCTTTATGGAGGGATTACCATAGGAGAAAATACTCCTCAATTTTATAAATACAGATTGGGAGGAATTTTCGAACAGAACATGATTAATTTCAAATCTTTCTCCGGCTTTTATTTTGCTCAGTTAAACTCAAATAATACTGTTTTAATATCCAATGATCTTCAATTTAAATTCAACAAAAATTATTTTTTAACAGGTAATTTCTCTTTTGCAAATTTATCCGATGACATCAGTTTTGAAGATGCTGTAAAACTCAATTACAGTTCTGCCGGTATTTCTGCAGGATACAAATCCCCTTTCGGACAGATAAAAATAAATTTCAGTCATTCACTCAAAACTAACCAAAAAGGAATATTCAGTGTGATTTTAGGACACTGGTTTTAAAGTATGATACAATATTTTTACGAAAACATTACAGAAACTGTAGACCAGAATTATAAAATTTGGCTTCAGGAAATAATTATTTCAGAACAAAAAAAGATTGGCGAGATCAACTACATATTTTGTGATGACGAATATATTCTTAAAGTAAATCAAGATTATCTTCAGCATGATTACTACACCGACATTATCACATTCGATTACGTAAAAGGCAAAACCATAAGCGGTGAGATTTTTGTATCTTTGCAGCGCATTTCTGATAACGCTTCTACCCTTTTGAAAAATTATGAAGACGAATTGAGAAGAGTTTTAGCTCACGGGATTCTGCATCTCTGCGGTTATAAAGACAAGTCTGAGGAAGAAGAAAAAGAAATGCGAAACAAAGAAGATTTTTATTTGAATAAATATTCAAAATAAAATCTTTTTTATTAGGAGCTAGATCCCGCTCTCCGCACTCGCTATTTTTCTTTTCAAGAAAAATGAGCTCAGACAATTGCTTCGATCGGGGCTAAAACGTCCATTTTAAAGGCTTTTAAGCCTTCTAATTAACAAATGTTTCACGTGAAACATTGAAATAGAAAACTAAAAAATAAGCTTTAAATAAGCAATATAAAATGATTTCAGAAATATATGACGTAATTGTCGTAGGAGCTGGTCACGCAGGATGTGAAGCAGCAGCAGCAGCAGCAAATTTAGGATCGAAAACCCTGCTTATTACGATGAATATGCAGACTATCGGACAAATGAGCTGCAACCCTGCAATGGGAGGAATTGCGAAGGGACAAATTGTGCGCGAAATTGATGCCATGGGTGGCTATTCAGGGATTATAGCTGATAAATCTGCTATTCAATTCAAAATGCTTAACCTTTCAAAAGGCCCTGCAATGTGGTCACCGAGAACGCAAAATGACAGGATGCTTTTTGCAGAAGAATGGCGTTTAGCTTTAGAAAATACACCTAATCTTGATTTCTTTCAGGATATGGTAAAACAGCTGATTATTGAAAACAATAAAGTTACAGGTGTTGTTACTTCATTGGGAATTGAAATTAAAGGACAGTCAGTAGTATTAACAAACGGAACTTTCCTTAACGGACTAATCCACGTTGGTGACAAGCAGTTAGGAGGCGGAAGAATGGGAGAACCGAGAGCTTTTGGAATTACAGAACAACTCGTTTATTTAGGATTTGAAGCAGGAAGAATGAAGACCGGTACTCCACCAAGAGTCGATGGAAGAAGTCTTGATTACTCTAAAATGGAAGAACAGAAAGGTGACGAAAACCCACAAAAATTCAGCTATCTTGATACTCCTAAATTAACAAAGCAATTAAGCTGTCATATTGTTTATACCAACGAAACAGTACATGATATTTTACGTGAAGGATTTGACAGAAGTCCTATGTTCAATGGAACTATTCGAAGTTTAGGACCAAGATACTGTCCCTCAATCGAAGATAAAATCAACCGTTTTGCAGAACGAAACAGACATCAGTTGTTTGTAGAACCAGAAGGCTGGAAAACAGTAGAAATATACGTAAATGGCTTCAGCTCTTCCCTACCTGAAGATGTTCAGATCAAGGCAATGAAACATATTCCGGGATTTGAAAATGTAAAGGTATTCCGTCCTGGCTATGCTATTGAATATGACTACTTTCCTCCTACTCAGTTAAAACATACTTTAGAAACTAAATTGGTTGAAAATTTATATTTCGCAGGTCAGATCAATGGTACAACAGGTTATGAGGAAGCTGCTGGACAAGGTTTAATTGCCGGAATCAATGCTCATAATAAGGTAAAAGAAAAAGAAGAATTTATTTTAAACCGTGATGAAGCTTATATTGGCGTTTTGATAGATGATCTCATTACAAAAGGAACAGAAGAGCCTTACAGAATGTTTACTTCCAGAGCAGAATACAGGCTACTTTTAAGACAGGATAATGCAGATATCCGCTTAACTCAAAAGGCATTTGACTTAGGATTAGCTTCACAGGAAAGATTGGAAAGAGTATATGAAAAAGTGTCTAAAAGTGAGGAACTTGAAAACTTTCTTCGAGAAACTTCTTTAAAACCAGGCATGATCAATCCGATTTTAGAAAGTATTGAAAGCAGTCCGGTAGATCAGGCTTACAAAGCTGCCCAGATTTTAACCAGACCTCACATGAATTTAAATAAACTTGAAGAACTTGATTTCATCAAAGAAGTTTCTTCTCAATATAATGATGAAGTAAGAGAACAGGCTGAAGTGAACATTAAATACAAAGGGTATATTGAAAAAGAAAAAGAAAATGTAGCCAAGCTGAATCGTCTGGAAAATGTAAAAATCCCTGAAGATTTTGATTACCTGCAAATTTCCAGTTTATCTTCTGAAGCCAAACAAAAAATGAATAAACTTAAACCAAAAACTGTTGCACAGGCAGGTAGAATAAGTGGTGTATCTCCTGCAGACATCAACGTATTGCTTGTTTATTTAGCTAAATAATCATAATGTTTCACGTGAAACATCTTATAAATAAAGCTGAAATATTAGGTTTAAATAAGTCTAATTTTCAAGCTTGAATGTTTTAAAATTTATGAAAATAAAAGACCACTTTCTCACTCAGGAAGAATTTGAAGTTGTAGAGACTTCTACAAAAGGAGTGTATAAAACCTCCCCTATTCCATCTGATCTTTCAAAATATTATGAGAGTGAAGACTATATATCGCATCATCAGGATTCCGGAAGTATTAAGGAAAAACTATATAAATTTTTGCAGTCTTTTAATTTAAAGTATAAAAAAACAATCCTTTTAGATAGAGTACATAAAGGATCAAGAGTGTTAGATTATGGTTGCGGAGCAGGCGAATTTGTAAAATATATAGAAAATGATTTTAATACATTTGGTTTTGAACCGAATGCTGATGCAAGAAATGCAGCTCAAAATAAAATTTCAAAAGCAGTTATTTTAGATGATATTCAATCTATAGAGGATAACAGTTTAGATGCAATTACATTATGGCACGTTTTTGAACACATAGAAAATCAGGACGAAATACTTGAAGTTTTTAATAAAAAATTAAAAGAAAAAGGTCTTCTGATCATTGCCGTACCCAATCCCACTTCTTACGATGCCAAGCATTATAAAGAATATTGGGCAGCTTATGATGTTCCGAGACACGTTTATCATTTTTCAAAAAAAGGTATGGAAACATTGATTTCAAAAAAGCCAAATTGGAAAATGAGAAAAATAAAACCTTTGGTCTTGGATTCGTTTTACATCTCCATGTTGAGCGAAAAATATAAAAAATCTCCGCTTTTTTGGCTTAAAGCAATCATTCATGGAACAATTTCTAACGTAAAAGCACTTTTTTCTAACGAATTTTCAAGTTTGATATACATTATCGAAAAAAAATAGAAAATAGATTTTTGAGCTATTTATGAAGGTCAATTTTTAGAATTTTGGAAAAATTTTATTGAAAAAATAAAATTTAGTAATTAAGATTTCGGATTTTTAAAAGGAGATTAATAAAATTCTTTATGAAAAATAATATTTTGCTCATCATTTTATTCTTACAAATTTCATGTGATAAAAAGGAAAAGGAAAAATTCGGAGATGAATGGAAAACTATTGTGGTAAATTCTGATATTAAAAATAATATCAATTTCAAAAAGTTTAATGATGAAAAAGAATTTTCTTTTTTATTTGACAATGCTACTCTACAGAAAAAAACAAATAATATAATTTTCTTACAAGATGAAAAAATCGATCTGAAAGATACTTTGGAAAAGAATGACATGTTTCTTAGAAATATAACCTGCGCAGCAAATTTTTATAATTCTGACACACTTTCAATTCATGTCATGAATAGTAACGGATATACAGGAAATGGTTTTAAAATTTCAGTATTTAAAAAGAAATATAAAGTCACCTATTCATCTTTCTCAGATGCAGGACCCACTTATCAAAACTCAAGTTTAAAATTTATATTCAGCAAGTTGATTTTAAACAAAAAGACATATAAGAAAAATGACAGTATTTTCGGGTATGTAGAATTCAAATGTACAGATGAAAAAACCTATTTAAAACCTGTAGAATATTATGCAAAAGGTTATTTCAAAACGAGAATTGAAAAAATCAAGTAAAAACCTCCGAAAAATCGGAGGTTTTATTTAAATATAGGAATTCTAATTATTGATTGCTGAAACACCTGGAAGTTCAAGTCCTTCCAAACTTTCCAGCATTGCTCCTCCTCCGGTAGAAACATAGCTTACTTTATCACCGTAACCAAACTGTTTTACAAAAGCAACGCTATCCCCTCCTCCAACTAAAGAGAATGCACCTAACTTAGTGGCTTCTGCAATACTTTCACCAAGTGCAACAGTTCCGGCTGCAAAATTTGACATCTCAAATACACCGATAGGACCATTCCATAAAATAGTTCTTGAATTTAAGAGTACGTCATTAAACTGCTCTCTTGATTGGGTTCCAGCATCAAGTCCCATCCAACCTTCCGGAATTTCGTAGATATTAACCTCTTTTCTTTCAGCATCGTTGTTGAAACTTTCAGCAATTATCGTATCTGAAGGAAGATATACCTTAACATTATTTTCTTTTGCTTTTTCCAAAATTTCCAATGCTAAACTGAGTTTGTCATTCTCTACCAAAGATGTTCCTATTTTTCCGCCTAAAGCCTTGATGAATGTGAATGCCATTCCTCCGCCAATAATTAAATTATCAACTGCTGGAAGAATATTTTCAATAATCGTAATTTTAGTAGAAACTTTAGAACCTCCAAGAATAGCAGTTACAGGTTTTTCACCTGATTTTAATACTTTATCAATGGCTTTAAGCTCATTTGCCATCAAAATACCGAAAAATTTAGTTGAAGGAAAAAACTGAGCGATTACAGCCGTTGAAGCATGTGCTCTGTGAGCTGTACCGAATGCATCATTCACATACGCATCTCCAAGTTTAGACAATTGTTCTGCAAATTTTACATCTCCTTTCTCTTCTTCATTATGAAATCTGAGATTCTCAAGCAAAAGAATTTCACCAGGCTGCAGTTCAGCTGCAGCTTTTACAGCATTTTCACCAATACAGTCTTCTGCAAATTTTACTTTATTACCCAACACATCAGAAATTTCATCTACAATATGTTTTAAAGAAAACTCATCCTTAGCTTCTCCTTTTGGTCTTCCCAGATGCGCCATCAAGATAACAGAACCTCCATCAGAAAGAATCTTATCTACAGTAGGCTTTACCGCTGCAATTCTCGTATTATCGGTTACTTTAAGCTGATCATCCTGCGGAACATTAAAATCTACTCTTACCAGAGCTTTCTTTTCTTGAAAATTGTAATCTTTGATTGTTTTCATATTGTTTAAAATATTGTAAGGGTTATCATTTTAGACTAAAAGAACTCATATTATTCATGCGCAGTTCTTTTAAATTTTACTTTCACAAATGTAAGATTTTAAATTTTCGGAGGAAACGGAAACATCTAAAAGTTTTCAAAAAAAATGAGAAACCCGTTCATTCAATAATCAACATTAATTTCTTTTTTTTTAAATAAAAGAATGAGTAATGTTGTTGAGTGATGTGAATTTCGGGGATAAGTTTTCTCATAAAACTTCATCACATAAAAATGATCTGAAACTCATAGTTAATCCACAATTTAATTATCTGTAAATGTGATTATTTCTGGTTTTACCAACAATTATGGATAACTTTCTAGATATCATCTTTCTTAATAAACGGAATATGGAAAAAAATAATAATACCTGAAAAAAGTTTTGAAAAAGTTTTGAGATTTTTTTTGGAAGAATATTTCATTACGAATTTTAATGAAGCAAAAAAACATTATTTTCAACAAAGTTTTCCACACTTATTCACATTGCTCTTAACAATTTATACTGGTTTAATTAACAATTGTGGAATACACAGCTTTACAAGAAAATGGAATCATATTATAAATTGACTATCAATTACTTATTAAATAAATACACTGAAACGAATACTTATTCTGAAAATTAATTCTTATAAGTAATTCCAAATGGGTTAATTCCGGTATATATATGTGAAAAATATATTAAAATGAGGAGTTATACCAATTCTTTGCAAATATTGCTTTACTAACTAAAAATTTAGTTAAATAAAAATAATATAATATCTTAGATTTACAGTAACTTTGTAAGATAAATCTAGTATTAAGTTAAAATGAAAAGAAAAATCGCTATCGCAGCAGATCATGCAGGTTTTGAATATAAAGAATATCTGAAACAGCAGCTTCAGGATGAATTTGAAATTCAGGATTTTGGAACTCATTCTCTGGAAAGTGTAGATTATCCGGATTTTGTACATCCAGCTGCAACTTCGGTTGAAAACGGAGAAAACGAATTAGGAATTTTAGTTTGCGGAAGCGGACAAGGCGTTCAGCTTTCTGCAAACAAACATCAGGGAATTCGTTGTGCATTAGCATGGATGCCGGAAATTGCGGCATTATCTAAGCAACATAATAATGCCAATATGATTGCTTTACCGGCAAGATTTGTAGCAAAAGAGTTTGCTTTGGAGATTGCAAAAACATTTCTGAATACAGAATTTGAAGGTGGAAGACACCAAAACAGAGTTGACAAAATTGCATTTTGCTAAATTGATAAAGGCTTGAAAATCATTTTTCAGGCCTTTTATTTTTTATTGTATATTTGCAATTCAAAACAGAGCTTACCAGACTGTTGATTCCATTAAAATTTTTGATCATCTTTTAGAACATCAAAAAGTTTTCCTCGCACTTCTCCATATTTATTATAAATTTATAGAAAGATTATCACAAGATTCTATCTTGATATTAATAAATATTCGACGATGAAATCTGTTTCAATTTTCTTCATATTCATTTCTGCAGCTTAGACAGAAATTATTGGCAAGAAAAATGATGAATTTTAATGAGTATAAATAGAATTCATATTTACAACTGTATATTCAGGATAAAATCGGAATATATTTGAATAATTAATTAAAAATGGCAAAAAAGAAAAAATATATAAGTCAGAAAAATGATCATAAACTCATGGAAATCGGAAAGCTGATTATGAGATTTATGAATCAGAATCAAACAAAGCTGTACAATTACAAGCAAATCTCAGACGGGATAGATTATAAAAATCCGAGACAGCGTGAGATGGTGATTCAGGCTTTGCACAAATTATTAGCAAACCAGAGAATAAAAGAAACCGAAAAAGGAAAATTCAGTATTAATCTTAATATTGAAGGTACTTTAACAGGAACCATAGATTTCAACCAAAGCGGTAATGCTTATGTTACCGTGGAAAATTTAAAAGACGATATTTTCATTCATTCAAAGAATGTAAAAGATGCTTTGCAGGGTGACACGGTACTCATTGTAACCTACAATTTCAAAGGGAAGAAGCTGGAAGGTTCCGTTTTGGAAGTTTTAGAAAGAAAAAGAACAGAATTTGTAGGTACTTTTCAGCTGGTTCCGCATAAAGAGTTTGGTTTTGTGGTTTGTGATAAAAAGACGATCAACACCGATATTTTCATTCCGAAAAATAAAATTAACGGTGCTGAAAACGGCAATAAAGTCATCGTAAAAATGACCGAATGGAAACCTGGAGACAAAAATCCTGAAGGTGAAATTCTACAGGTTCTTGGAAATCCTGGGGAACATGAAACGGAGATCCACTCTATTCTCGCTGAATATGGTTTACCATACAATTTCCCTGAAGAGGTGGAAATAGATGCTGATAAAATAGACCGAAGAATTACAGATGAAGAGGCAGCAAAACGCTGGGATATGCGTGATGTACTTACTTTTACAATAGATCCTAAAGATGCAAAAGATTTTGATGATGCATTATCAATCAGAAAATTAGACAACGGAAACTGGGAAGTTGGGGTTCATATTGCAGATGTTTCTCACTATGTAGTTCCGGGAACAATTCTGGATGATGAAGCGTACCAAAGAGCAACATCCGTGTATTTGGTAGACCGTGTTGTACCGATGCTTCCTGAAGTTTTAAGCAATGATGTCTGTTCACTTCGTCCGAACGAAGATAAATACACATTTTCTGCTGTTTTTGAACTGAATGATAAAGCAGAAGTTAAAAAAGAGTGGTTCGGAAGAACGGTTATTCATTCCGACAGAAGATTTACGTATGAAGAAGCTCAGGAAAGAATCGAAACCAAAGAAGGTGATTTGCAGGAAGAAATCAACGTTTTGGATGGTTTAGCTAAAATTATGCGCGGAGAACGTATCAGAAATGGGGCAATTACTTTCGACAGAAGCGAAGTCCGGTTTAATTTGGATGAAAACAATCAGCCGATTGGTGTTTATTTTAAAATCAGTAAAGATTCAAACCACCTGATTGAAGAATTTATGCTTTTGGCCAATAGAAAAGTTTCAGAATTTGTATCGTTGAAAAAAGGAAGACCGAATGGAAATACCTTTATTTACAGAGTTCATGATGATCCGGATCCTGCAAAGCTGGAAGCTTTAAGAGATTTTGTTTCCACTTTCGGATACAAAATGGATTTGGCAAATACCAAAAAAGTCGCTGAATCTTTGAATAATTTACTGAAAGATGTAAAAGGAAAAGGCGAAGAAAATATGATCGAAACTCTGGCAATGCGAAGCATGAGCAAAGCCATCTACTCTACCGAACCGATCGGTCACTATGGTTTAGGATTCGATTATTACTCACACTTCACCTCTCCTATCCGCCGTTATCCGGATTTGCTTGCGCACAGATTGCTTCAGCATTATCTTGATGGAGGAAAATCTCCAGACAGAAACGAACTGGAAGAAAAAGCAAAACACTGCAGTTCAATGGAGCGTTTAGCGGCAGATGCAGAAAGAGATTCAATCAAGTTCATGCAGGTGAAATTTATGGAAAAACATTTAGGAGAAACTTTCACCGGGGTTATTTCAGGAGTTGCAGAATTTGGTTTCTGGGTTGAAATTCCTGAAAACGGAGCGGAAGGTTTAATAAAACTCCGTGATTTGATGGATGATTCTTACACCTACGATAAATCTACTCATGCAGTTTACGGAAACCGTACAGGAAACCGCTATCAGTTGGGAGATCAGGTAAAAATTAAAGTAGTAAAAGCTAATCTTATCGCAAAACAGCTTGATTTTAAGATTGTTGAGTAATGACAAAAGTTGATAAATGTATTGTTTTTAGTATTTTAAATATTATTTTAATAATAACAATAATATTTAAGACTGTTATCAATTTTTATATTTTTCTAATCAGTATCGCTGTAATTTGCATTATTGTTAATACATTAATCAATCAAAACCATATAAAAATTAAAAACGACGACAAAATTTATTTTTTTGGAGTCGTTTTTCCTTTTATAGTTAATTGTTTTTTCGCGATAAATTATTTTACTGGGATGAATCCTCAAAAAGAAACATATTGTTTTAAAAATATGATTTCAGAAATTGGCGGAAGACACAGCCGTCAGAAAGGAAAAACGACTTATATTTATCTCAGCGGAAATGCCTATCAATATTCTTATATGACAAGAAGTTTTTTTATTGATTATAAAAGAATGTGGGGTAACAATCAAATCATCTATACTTTTGAAAGAGGTATATTTGGTTTAAAAGTTAGAAAGGATTTCAAATTCGTATATAAAGAAGCTTGTAATAATTTTTAATACTTAAACAAGATTGCTGTTTAGCGATGTTTTTGTTTTAATAACAATCAAAACAATCTTCTTTTTAAACCCAAATAAAAATATAATCTTTAAATTTGACTTTGAAACAAAATTTGAATGTTTGAACTCATACTTTCTGCCATTGGTTTAGGTTTTATGCTGAGTCTCGTTTTTATCGGGCCAATCTTTTTTCTCTTAATTGAAACCAGTTTTTCCCGTGGTCCGAAACACGCTTTATCGCTTGATTTTGGCGTAATTACTGCAGATTTGCTTTGTATTGTTGCAGCTTATTACGCCAGTGCAGATATTGTTGATCTTATCGACAAACATCCCGGGTTTTATAGAATTACTTCCATTCTTATCCTTACTTATGGAATTATCATGCTGGTAACCAAGACCAAAATGCGGATGCCCGGAGAAGAAAAGTTGATCAGTCAGAATTATTTTAAAACCTTTATCAACGGATTTTTATTAAATCTCTTAAATGTGGGAGTCATCCTTTTCTGGCTCGTTACAGTTATAGGAGTCAGGAACCAGTATCCTGATACAGAAATCGTAATTTTATATTTGGGAATCGTCATCGCAACGTATCTGGCAATAGATTTTCTTAAAATTTTTCTGGCAAAGCAATTTCATGACAAACTTACTCAAAAGCTCGCCAACAATATCAGAAAAGGAGTTGGTGTAGTTTTAATTATATTCAGTTTTTTCATTTTCCTTCAAAGTTTTAAAATGTTTAACCAGTTTGAAAAACAGCTTGAGGAAGCAGAAAAAAAGGAATTAAAATACAAAAAAACAGATAAAATTTAAAGACATAATAATTCTTATCATAAATCCAACTTGCTAAGAAAACGCACTTGCGAAACAAAAAATATATATTGGAATTATAGAGAAATCATTTCGCACATTTCGTAAAAAAAAGTTTTGAACATTAATTTAAATAAAAACGACATCTGATAATGAAAATATTTCCCAAAGCTCTTAAAAAAGGTGATAAAATAGCCATTATTTCTCCTGCAGGTTCTGTTGAGCCTGCTCAATTGGAAAAAGGTTTAGAGATGATTAAATCTAAAGGTTATGAACCTGTTTTAGGTGAAAATCTTTACACAAAATTTTCCAACGGCTACAATTACGCAGGAACTGAGTCAGAAAGATTAAAAGATATCAACTGGGCATTAAATGACAGCGAGATTTCTGCAATCTGGGCTTCAAGAGGCGGTTACGGATGTCAGCATTTATTAGAAGGTTTAAAGCTAAAGGAATTTGCTAAAAACCCTAAATGGTACATCGGGTATTCTGATAATACAGCTATTCAAAGTTATTTGCTGAAAAAAGGTTTCGTTTCCATTAACGGACAAACCATCAAAACGTCAAGTTTTGGAGTTACTACAGAAAGTTATGATCTTATTTTTGATATTTTAAAAGGAAAAAGACCAGAATATAGTTTAAAATCTCATCAGCTTGATAAGTTTGGAAATATTGAAGGAGAATTGATCGGAGGAAATTTAGCATTAGTTTATGCGCTTTTAGGAACGAAATATTCATTTGATTTTAATGACAAAATTTTATTCATAGAAGAAATTGGAGAAAAATTTTATGCGCTCGACCGGATGATGATGAGTCTGGAACTGGCGGGAGTTTTCAAAAAAATCAAAGGTTTAATTATTGGTGGAATGACCAATATGGGGGATGAAAAAGATAACAGCCAATACGAAGAAAGTTTCGATGAATTTGCTTTTAAACTTATTTCAGACCGAATTTCAAAATATCATTTTCCTGTTATTTTTGGTTTTCCGAATGGTCATATTAAAGACAACCGACCGTTGATTATCGGAAGCGAAATTAAGATGAAGATTGATGATAAAGTAAAGATTGTGTTTTAAATCAAAGACTATTAAATAGTCGGACTCTCCCACTCTCAAAAACTCATCCAATGGCAGATCATAACGAATTAGGCAAAAAAGCAGAAGACTTGGCAGCTGAATATTTAGTAAAAAACGGATACAAAATTCTTGTCAGAAACTTTCGTTTTCAAAAAGCCGAAATTGATATTATTGCCGAAAAAGATCATCTGATTGTTGTGGTTGAAGTAAAAGCGCGTTCCACTGATATTTTTATTCTTCCTCAGGAAGCGGTTACAAAAGCAAAGATCAAATCTATTGTTTTGGCAGCCAATCATTTTATGGAAGAGTTCAATAAAAATCAGGAAGTAAGATTTGATATTATTTCCGTACTCCCCGATAAAACCGGAAAATTAGAAATAGAACATATTGAAGATGCTTTTGAAGCATTCGATGCGAATTAATCAATGTAATAATGTAGCAATTTACCAGTGTAAAAATGATTGTTACATTGCTAAATTATTACATTGTTACATTTAAAAATTGAAAATTTTTATGAAAACAATACTCATTACCGGAGCTACTTCCGGAATTGGTAAAGCAACAGCAGAACTTTTAGCAAAACAGGGAAACAGAATCATCATCTGCGGAAGACGTGCAGAAGTTTTAGAAAAGGTAAAATCAGAATTATCAGAATCAACTGAAGTTTTCAGTTTACAATTTGATGTTCGCAATTTACAAGAGGTTGAAAATGCCATTTCATCGCTTCCCGAAGAATGGAAAAATGTGGATGTTCTTATCAATAATGCTGGAAATGCACATGGTTTAGAACCGCTTTCAGCAGGAAGTACAGATGATTGGGATAATATGATTGATGGAAATGTAAAAGGACTTTTATACGTTTCTAAAACCCTGATTCCGATGATGAAAGAAAGAAATTCGGGGCAGATTATCAATATCAGTTCGGTGGCTGCAAGACAAACCTATGCCAATGGTGTAGTTTACTGCGCAACAAAAAAAGCGGTTGATGTCATTTCTGAAGGAATGAGAATTGAACTGACAGAATTTGGAATTCGGGTGACCAATATTCAGCCAGGGGCTGTAGCAACAGATTTTTCTTTAATTAGGTTTAAAGGAGATCAGGAAAGAGCTGCAACAGTTTATGCTGGTTATGAAGCCTTAAGAGCCGAAGATATTGCCGATGCGATTGCCTATTGCATCAACGCTCCGCAACATGTCACAGTTTCGGATATGACCATTTATCCGAGCGCACAGAGTGAACCGAGAACAATTTACAGAAAAGGATAGTCTCAATCTAAAAATAAATTAATCTGAGAATTCGAAAATGAGGTTGTTCCCTATCCTACTTTTGTTTTGTTTTGCTTTGGGATTTTCTCAGAAGTATTCAAAACAGGAAAGACAATTGCTTTCCCAAACGGAAAAACTGGATTATTTGATGCAGAATAATGATTCGGGGATTATAGATTTGTTTGAAAAGGATGTTTCTTTCGGTCATTCCAATGGCTGGATTCAGAATCTGGATGATTTTAAAAAAGATTTTTTGGACAAAAAAGTTATTTATAAAGAAATCAGGCAGACAGAAATTTCCGAAATTAAGAAATTCAACAATACATTCAGCATCCGAAGAAAAATAAATGTCTTTGGTTTATATAAAAATCAGGAATTTAAAATGACTTTATCACTTCTGGAAATTTGGATCAAAAAGAATTCCGGCTGGAAACTGTGGAGTCGGCAAAGTGTCGAAATAAAGCCATAAATTTGTGTGATTAGAAAAAGATAAATTATTTATAAAATTTAGTCTAAATGAAAATCCTATACCTTGAAACCTCCTCCAAAAACTGCTCAGTCGCCATTTCAGACGACGAAAAACTGCTGTGTGTAGCGGAAGAAGTTTCAGAAAACTATAAACAGTCAGAATCGCTTCACACATTTGTAGAATGGGCTTTGGAAGGCGCAAAACTTTCTATGAAAGATATTGAAGCCGTTTCTTTAGGAAAAGGTCCTGGTTCCTATACAGGTTTGAGAATTGGTGCAGCTTCGGCAAAAGGGTTTTGTTATGGTCTGAAAATACCTTTGGTTGCCGTTAATTCTATGGAAAGCATGATTGAGCCGTTTTTAGGGCAAAACTATGATTTGGTTATCCCTTTAGTCGATGCGAGACGAATGGAGGTTTATACGGCCGTTTATGATGGAAATTCGGGTGAAGAGATCTTACCGACAGAAGCGAAAATTTTAGATGAATATGCTTTTGAAGAATTTAAAGATAAAAAAATTCTTTTCGTAGGAGATGGAGCTGCAAAGGCAAAAGATATTCTAAAACTTTCGAATGCCGAATTTAAGACGGATATCTATCCTTCTGCACAGTATTTAGTCAAAAAAACTTTAGAAAAAATACAAAATAAGGAATTTGAAGATATTGCTTATTTTGAACCTTTTTATCTGAAAGATTTTCATGGAGTTAAAAAGAAAAAGGCAGAATAACATCATTAAAAAAGCGAAGAAAATAATCTTCGCTTTTATATTTTATTTCCCGAAAGGATTTGCCGGAACAGCATTGGGAACTGTCTGAAGTTCATTTTCTTGCGGTTTTTTGGGAACACCATTTTTCTGATTATTCATTGGCTGCATATTCTTATTCTGCTGAATTTGATTTTGCTGCTGCTGATTGATCTTATTCTGAGGAATATTTCCTGCCTGATTGTTTTGATTTCCTACCATCTGCTGATTATTCTGAATCGCATTTCCTTTATTATCCGTTGCCTGAAACTTCAGATCACTTTTCAGGTAATTCAGCATTTCTTTGGCTTTAATGCCTTCCGGAGTTTTGGCGTAATTCAGAACCAGTTGTTCAAGCTGCAGAATCATTACTTCTTTGCCATTGGTTTTTCCGGCATTGAAAGCGTTCAGAAGACTCAGTTTGGGAACCAGCGCATCTTTCGGATATTTGAGGATAATCTCTTCTATTTTACCTTGGCTTTGCGCAAATTTTTCAGATTCATACAATGAATATGCAGTTTTATATGCATTTTCTACTTCATCGGATGATTTTACAAAATTGCTGTTTTTAGGATTTCTGGCAAATTCAGCGTACGATGTGTAAGGATAATCTGTCAGTAAAATCTGTTTTGCTCTTGCAGCAATCTGAGGATTTTTCTCGTAATTCATTGCAAAAATTTCATACAAAGCCTGCAGCATTACTTTTTCTTCGGGTTTCACATCTACCAGATCGTATAATGTTTTGGTAGCTAAAGGAGTATTGGTAAAATAATTCTGATACATTACGCCCAGTCCCAGAGAAGCTGTATCTCTGTCTTTTTTCAGCTGTGAAAGTCTGGCTGCGTCTGTAGGAATCTGCTCAATGTAGAAAGCCGGCTCAAAACGTCTGGGATTAGGAGCTGTGTTTACGCCCAGAGCTTCATTTTTCAAATCCTCAAGAGAAGCCATTTTTTTGGAATAACGCCAATTATCTGACAACGCACGATCGCCCCAAACCTGCTTAAAGGTTGCAGAACCTTTACTTACCGTATTGTTGTTGCTGAAATAAAAGCCTTTCGCAGCTACCCCGAAATCCTCAAAACTTCCGCCTCCGTTGGCAAAAATAGAGTTGGCGTTATAATCTCCGGAATCAAAACCTTTGCTTCTTTCGGCTCTTCTTCTCTCCAGTTCTTCTTTTTCTTCTTTAACTTTTAGTTTTTCGATGTATTTGGCAAAATATTCATTTTTCTGCGGTTCTGTCATTTTAGCCAAAGAAAGAATACTGTCGTTTTTCTTGATCAGGTAATAATTTTTTGAGATTTTTTTGATGTAATTAGACTGATCCTGCAGTAAAATTTTTGAAGGTTCGTACGTCATTGCTACCAATGCAGAATCATAATAAGCTCCGGCTCCGATGTAATCATTCTTTTCCAGATAGCTCTTCCCTATTTCATAGTAAGACAATCCTCTTACCTGCGAATCGGACACTTTTTCCAGTAAAGATTTTCTGAAAAATTCCTGTGCCTCTGTCTTTTTGCCGGCTTTATTTGCCATTAATCCGAGTGCATAGTAAAATTCATTTTTTCTTGATCCGTAAGTTCCTTTTTTGCTTATTTTTTCAAGATAATCTTTTGCGCCTTCATAATTTCCTTTTCCGTTGAATGTCTTTGCGATTTCGATCTGAGATTTTACTTCAAACTCAAAATCATTGGCATATTTATAGGCAGAAAGAAAACTTTCTCTTGCAAGATCAGATTTTCCTTGTTCCTGTAATACCTGTCCTCTTAAAAAAGCGATTCTGCTTTTCAGTTTTCTGTTGCCGTTAAGATCAAATGCACGGTCTAATTCTTTTACTGCTTCTTCTTTTTTTCCGGCATCCAGAAGAGATTCTGCATAGTAAATACTCAGAATTTTTTCGTGGTCCTTACTTATTTTTTCACTTTTAAGCTGAGCAAATATTTCTTCAGATTTATGAAAGTTTTTCATCTGAGCATACGCCAAAGCCTCATAAACATGAGCCAGAGGAAGTCTTTTATCCTCTTTCATGTGGGTAAAAACATAATTCAACGCATCTAAAGCAGGAAGATATTTTCCCTGATAAATTCTGGACTGTGCCAGAATAATATAAGCATCAAAAATGGTTTTGTTCTGCTCCTCTCCTTTCCGGATAACAGAATATTTGTTAATGGCTTTCAGAGCTTTTGCTTCGGCAATTTCTAAAACGGAAGCTCCGGGATTTTCGGTTCCGTCTGCATTTTGAGACACAGGATTATTTCCCGGCATTCCGGGTGGCATTCCCGGAGCACTTCTTGTACTTGCAGACCGATTAACTTCCGCCATTTTCATTGAATTTTCTGCAAATGCTGCAGATTGACCCAAATCACTCCCCAAAGGTTGCTCTTCATAAGTAAGAATAGGAATATATGGCGCATAAAAGTTATCCTTATGCTCTTTATCTCTGGCTGTAAACTCACTGTTTAAGGCATCTTTGGCATTAAACAATGTATTGTAGTATGTGGAAAAACCTTTCAAAAACTTTGATCTCGCTTCCGGCTTTTTCACTTTTGTGGAACAGGAAACGACAACAATTGCTGCTAAAAGGAATATGATTTTCTTTTTCATTATTTCAATATAACTCGCTAATTTACTTTTTATTATCAGCAGTTTGATGATTTTGTAAAAAATTATTTTGGAAATTCCTGCAATTGCTTCAGTATTTTATTCACCAAATGAGTAGGCAGTCCCATGATGGTGTAGAAACTTCCTTTGATACTTTTTATTTTAGCCATTCCTAGCCATTCCTGTATTCCGTAGCTTCCGGCTTTATCGAAAGGCTGATAATTTTTAATATAAAAATCTATTTCATCATCAGATATTTCATCAAATTCTACATCGGCAACATCAGTTTCTGTGATGGTTGTATCTTTAGTTTTAATGGTTATTCCTGTAAAAACCTGATGAATTTTTCCGGATAAAAGACGAAGCATTTTTTTTGCTTCCTGCTGATCTTTTGGCTTTCCGAGAATTTGGCTGTCAATAGCAACTACAGTATCTGCGGTGAGTAGAATTTCATTCTCAGAAAGATTTTGATAAGCTTTTGCTTTAAGCTCTGAGAGATATGCAGCCGAATCTTCGATGGCAAAGTTTTCAGGCAAAATTTCGTCACAATCAATTTTTACGACCTCAAACTCTAAACCCAGCCCGGATAACAGTTCTTTTCTTCTCGGAGATTCCGAAGCTAAAAGTAATTTCATTGTAAAAGTTTTTTAAACTGATTGTGTATTGTCATCATGCCATTTTCCCTGTACTTTCATCACCTGTTCAACTACATCGCGTACAGCTCCGCTCCCACCCTTTTTAGACGAAATATAATCAGCAATATTTTTAATTTCCGGAACGGCATTTTCCGGACATGCAGCAATCACAGAGTTTTGCATCATATGCAGATCAGGAATATCATCTCCCATGGTAAGAATTTCTTCATTTTTAAGATTGTATTTCTCCTTAAAATTTTCAAAATCAATCATTTTGTCGTGAGATTTTGCATAATAATCTTCTATTCCCAGATAATTGAGACGGTGTCTTACCATCTCGTCATTTCCTCCGGTAATCACACCGATTCGGTAGTCATTTTTAAGGGCTTTTACAATGGCATAACCGTCAAGTACATTCATTACTCTGCACATATTTCCGCCGGGCATCAGATAAACGCTACCGTCTGTGAAAACACCGTCTACATCAAATACAAATGCTTTTATATTTTTTAAATTTTCTTTATAACTCATACATTTTTTTAATAGAATTGTTGATAGTCTTATAGATTGTAAGACTTTCATCTTTTAATAACTGTTCGTGTAACTGCAAAACTCTCTGGTCATTTCTTACAGCAGGTCCGGTCTGTGCAGATTTAGGCTCAATTTCATGAATTTTCTGAATGGTTTCATCAATCAACGGAAAAAAATAGTCAAAAGGAATATCCTGCGAATCTGAAATTTCTTTAGCTCTAGCAAAAAGATGATTCACAAAATTACAGGCAAAAACTGCGGTGAGATGAATATATTTTCTTTTTTCATGAGTACTTTCCATCACATTTGCTGAAATTCTGGAAGCTACCTCTATTAAAAGTTGCTGATCTTCAATATTTTCGGTTTCAACAAAAAAAGGAATTTTTCTGTAGTCCAGAGATTTAGATTTAGAAAAAGTCTGCAAAGGATAAAAGCTTGATTTTCTGTACTCTCCTGCTAATATTTCTTTAGGTAAAGAACCCGAAGTATGCGCAACAAGACAGTTTTTTTTAGAAATAATTCTGGAAACTTCTTCAATAGACTGGTCACTTACGGAAATAATATATAAATCAGCATCTTCCAGTTTATGAGTGGAATATGGAATATCTAACTCGTCTGAAATCTTCTGAAGTTCATTTTCATTTCTTCCAAAAATTTGTGATAAAGGAATGTTATTCTGTTTAAATGCTTTTGCTAAATGGTAAGCCACATTCCCCGAACCTATAATGACTGTTTGCATCTAACAAAGATAATAGTTTTTGGTTTTGGATTTGAAATCAATCCGGAAGCAAATCGGAAGTTTTATCTATATTTATCAAAAGAAGTTTTAAAAATTTAATTTATTGGACTAAAAATTGAATGATTAATTTAACTTTTAAATATTTTTGTAATCCAAACAATGAAAGCATCACATGAAGAGTAAAGACGCAGAGATTATTGCGCTTATGCAAAACTCACGAACACTTGATAAAGGGATTCGTGTGATGATGGATGCTTATCAGAGTAGATTGTATTGGCACATCAGACGTATTATTGTAGATGGAGATCTTGCTCAGGACACACTGCAGGAAACATTTATAAAAGCATATCAGAACTTTCATCAGTTTAAAAATGACAGCCAGCTGTATACCTGGTTATACAGAATTGCAACGAATGAGGCTTTGCAGCAGATCAATAAGCTTAAGAGAATGCAGAAGACCGATGAAGATCCGGAATATTATATGCAGAATATAGTTGCTGATAATACGGAAGGAGATGCCGAAGAAATACAGGTTCTGTTACAGAAAGCAATACAAAGCCTTCCGGAAAAGCAGAAGCTAGTATTTACGATGAGGTATTATGATGATTTGCCCTATGAAGAAATATCTAAAATTGTGGATATGTCTGTAGGAACTCTCAAGACAAATTATCATTACGCAAAACAAAAAATAGAAGAGTACATCAAAGAAAATTATGAAAAATAATTTTTGAGAAAAAAAACAGACATGAAAGATTTTAATCTAGATAATTTAGAACGCAAAAACATTTATAAAGTTCCTGAGAATATGTTTAACAATATTCAGGAAAAAGTGCTGAGCGGAGTGAAAGATTTTGATCTTGATAAACTAGAACGCAAAAACATTTATAAAGTTCAGGATGATTTATTTTCCACCGTTCAGAATAATGTTTTAAAAGAGATTTCAGGAAATAAGAAAACACCGATATTCAACCTAAATTGGGGTTATGCAGCAGCAGCTTCCTTAGCACTTATTTTTGGATCAACTTTTATTTTTAGTAATAATGAAGCTAATGTTGTTGAAACAGAAAACAGCATCACAAAATCTGACACTCAGATTAATGAAAGCCAGATTGCTTATCAAACTTTGAAAGATGATTTAACTTCAGTTGAAAATAGCAATCAAAAAGCTATAAGTCAGAAAGATGTGAAAGTTTCCGTTGTTAAAAGTGAAGTTACCCAGAATACAAATAAAGCAAACCTGCCCAAGAAAGTTTCAGCAGAGACCAGAATGAATGAGTATCTGGATTCTTTTACCAGCTCGGAAATTGCGGAATTAGCCAATAATTCTAATCAGGATGTCTATTTAGACTTGTATAATTAAAGAGGATGAAGAAAATATTATTTACACTTTTAATGATCTCTGGGTTTGGACTAAATGCCCAAATTAAAGATTATGACTGGAAGAAAATGAATCCGGAGCAGAGAAAGGAGATAATAAACAATCTTTCGCCGGAAGAGAGAAAAAATCTTCTTACTCAGTTCAGAAATAATATGATGATTGAAATGCTGAACGTTCCGGCACAGGACAAAGATGAGTTTACCAGAATGTATACTGAGTACATTGAAAGTCAGAACAAAATAAAAAGTAAATTCAACTCAGATTTTGATCCGGATAAACTGTCAGAAGAAGAGGCAAAACAAAAGCTTCAGCAAAGTTTTGATGTAGGACAGCAGTTGTTTGAAAACAGAAAAAAGTATGCAGAAAAGATGCAGACTGTAATTCCTTGCCAGAAAGTACTGAAGCTTTTCCAGTCTGAGGGAATGATGAGAGATAAAATGAATGAAAGAAAACCTCACGGAAGAAATAAAGCTTCGGGAAAAAAGCAAAGCCCATAATAGTTTATTTTTTTAATGTTGGACGACCCTTGCAATCTATTGTGAGGGTCGTTTAATTTTATCTTAAACAATAAAAAAGTTATGATAAATCTGTGAGCTAAAATAAATGATATTACACGATTTTTTTAAAAATTTACCTTAATAATCACAAAATAATACATACTATAACATTAAGAGAGAGGATTTGTCTCTCTTTTTTTTATCTTTGCAAATTACATAGTTCTTAAATGAAAAACATACGAAATTTTTGCATAATCGCCCATATCGACCACGGTAAATCTACTTTGGCAGATCGTCTTTTGGAGTATACCAATACAGTGACTCAAAGAGAATTACAATCTCAGACGCTTGATGATATGGATTTGGAAAAAGAACGTGGGATCACGATAAAATCTCACGCCATCCAGATGGATTATGAGCTTAATGGCGAAAAATATATTTTAAACCTTATTGACACACCGGGACACGTAGATTTCTCTTACGAAGTTTCTCGTTCTATTGCTGCCTGCGAAGGTGCGCTTCTCATTGTAGATGCTGCACAAAGTATTCAGGCACAAACAATTAGTAATTTGTATCTGGCTTTGGAAAACGATCTGGAAATTATTCCGATTTTGAATAAAATAGATCTTCCGTCTGCAAATCCTGAGGAAGTTACTGATGAAATTATGGGACTTTTAGGTTGTAAATATGAAGATGTTCTTCGAGTTTCAGGGAAAACAGGAGAAGGAGTTCACGATTTGCTTGAGCAGATTGTAAAAAGAGTTCCGCCACCGGTGGGAGATCCGAAAGCACCACTTCAGGCGTTAATTTTTGATTCAGTTTACAACCCTTTCCGAGGAATTGAAGCTTACTTCAAAGTCGTAAACGGAAGTATTTCTAAAAATGAAAAAATTAAATTCTTCGCAACTGGAAAAGAGTACGGTGCAGATGAGGTAGGAACACTGAAACTGAAACAGGTTCCTAAGAAAACAATTGAATGCGGTGATGTGGGCTATATTATTTCCGGGATAAAAGATGCCCGTGAAGTAAAAGTAGGAGATACCATTACTTCTTTTGTGAATCCGGCTGCTGCTGCAATCGACGGTTTTGAGGAAGTAAAACCGATGGTTTTTGCCGGAATTTATCCAATTGAATCTGAAGATTTTGAGGAACTAAGATTCTCTCTTGAAAAATTAAGACTGAATGATGCTTCTTTGGTTTTCGAACCGGAAAGTTCTGCCGCTCTTGGTTTTGGCTTCCGTTGCGGATTTCTGGGCATGCTGCACATGGAAATCGTTCAGGAAAGATTAGACAGGGAATTTAATATGGACGTGATTACAACGGTTCCCAACGTTTCTTATCATGGATATTCCAAAAAAGATCCAGAAACAGCAATTCTCATCAATAATCCGTCTGAAATGATTGATCCGAATCTCTTAGACAGAGTAGAAGAACCTTACATCAAAGCGGCAATTATTACTAAATCTGATTTCGTAGGTGCCGTAATGACGCTTTGTATCGAAAAACGTGGTGAGATTGTCAACCAAAGTTATTTAACGGCAGATAGAGTAGAACTAACCTTTAACATGCCTTTAGCAGAAGTTGTTTTTGATTTTTATGACAGACTAAAATCAATTTCTAAAGGATACGCTTCATTCGATTATTCTCCAATCGGAATGCGTGCTTCTAAGCTGGTAAAAATGGATATTTTGATTAATGGAGATATGGTAGATGCTTTATCATCATTAATTCACGATTCTAACGCGTACCACATTGGTAAAAAAATGTGTGAAAAACTTCGTGAGCTGATTCCGAGACAGCAGTTTGATATTGCAGTTCAGGCAGCTTTAGGAGCGAAAGTTATTGCCAGAGAAACTATTAAAGCTTTAAGAAAAGACGTTACCGCAAAATGTTATGGAGGAGATATTTCCCGTAAGAGAAAACTTCTTGAAAAGCAGAAAGAAGGTAAAAAGAAAATGAAGCAAATCGGTAGAGTAGAAGTACCACAAACAGCATTTATGGCAGTTTTGAAACTGAATGATTAAAGAATAGCCAGATAAAAGGCAAAAGATAAAAGTAGAACCGTAGAAATTTTTCTGCGGTTTTTTTTATTGAATTTATGGTCTAAATCATTTTTATATTAAATGATAATCAGTAGATTTGTGTATTCGTAACGCAAATCAATTCAATGAGTACTTCAAAAAAATTACAGGATATAAAAGTGGCTGTAGATGCAGTAATTTTCGGATATTTTGATAAGAAAGATCTTCAGATTCTTCTCATTAAACGAAACATCGAGCCTTTCAAAGGAGGTTGGGCACTTCCCGGAGGTCTGGTTTTGGATGATGAAAACCTTGATGATGCCGTAAAACGCGAACTCCACGAAGAGGCAGGAATAAAGCCCGATTTTTTGGAGCAGCTTTACACTTTTGGAAACGTTGGACGTGATCCCAGAAATCGTGTGGTTTCCATCGCTTATTTAGGACTTGTCAATCCATCGTATCATGAATTGTTCGCCGATTCTGATGCCGAAGATGCACAATGGTTCAGTGTGAATCAGCTTCCGAAACTGGCTTTTGATCATCAATCCATTATTGATATTGCCTTAAAAAGACTTCGTACAAAACTCCAGTATCAACCAATCGGTTTTAATCTTTTGAATGACGAATTTGCCTTTTCAGATCTTGAGAACCTTTATAAAACCATCATCGGAAAAGAAATAGACCGCCGTAATTTCCGCAAAAAGATCATGAGCTACGGATTGCTTAATGAAACTAATAATCTTAAAAAAGAAGGCAGCGGAAGACCCGGAAAACTCTTCACTTTCAATCAGGAAAAATATAAGGAACTGGAAGAGCAGGGATTTTATTTCGAAATCAAATAGTTTTTCTTAAACACTAATAGCATAAAAATTTTCACGAATTTTCACGAGTGACTTTTTTGAGTTCAGTGTCATTCAGAATGAAGCGTAGCGTGATGAAGAATCTTCAAACTTAAACTAAACATAATAATAAATTATTCCTTAGTTAGAAGAATTTTATTCTCTATATTAATTGATTAAAAATTTGTGTCCTTCGTGAAAGACATTTGCGCCATTCGTGTTTAAAAAAAATTATTTTTCAATTCAATAATTTAAAATCGGCTTTAGCCAAAATATAAGAAATAAATAAAATTGCGCCATTTGTGAAAAACATTTGTTCCATTCGTGTTTCAATAGAATAAATTTTTAACATTGAAAATCAATTAATTAATTATTTAGCGTAAAAATAACACAAATAAATTTGGAAGTTAAAATCATATTCCTTTAAATTTGTTTATAAATAACGCAATCATGAAATATACATTAAATAATACCATCGAAAGATTTCATCAAAAAGAAAATCAGGAATTCCTTTTCTTTTGGGGACACACCGTAAAAGATGAAATTACAAAAGCCTGTTTCAGTCAGTGGTTTCCTTTTGAGTTTGAAGAAAACGGAATCATGTACAAAACGGCAGAACATTATATGATGGTCGGAAAAGCGAAATTATTTAATGATCATGAAATTTTAGAGCAAATTTTAAAAGCAGAGACTCCGAATCAGGCAAAAGTTTAGGCAGAAAAGTCAGAAACTTTTATCCGGAAATCTGGAACGAGTATAAATATGAAATTGTAAAACAAGGAAATCTATTAAAGTTTTCTCAAAATGAAAAATTCAAAGAATTTCTGCTTTCAACTGACGATACAATTTTAGTAGAAGCAAGTCCGTACTATAAAATCTGGGGAATCGGGATGCTGGAAACCAATGCAAAAGCAAAAGATCCTTCAAAATGGAATGGTGATAATTTATTAGGATTTGCTTTAATGGAAGTAAGAGACGAATTAAGAGGGTAAAAACACAATAACCGTAAACAAATTATGAATTATGAGAAAAACAGAACTTCATCCTCAAATATTTGTGATAGAAAACTTTCTTTCCGACCAAGAATGCGATCATTATATTGAAATGACTCAGGACAAAGTATTTGAGGAAGCAAAAATCAATATGAGAGGTCGACAGGTGATGAGCAAAGGAATCCGAAACAACGACAGATTAATGATTTTCGATGAAAACTTAGCCGAAAATCTTTATGAAAGAGCCATCGAATTTCTTCCTCAGATTCATGATAACTATGAAGTTTCGGGCTTTAATGAAATGTTCAGGATTTATAAATATTCTCCGGGACAGCAGTTTAAAATGCACCACGACGGAAGCTACATCAGAAATGAGAATGAAAAAAGCTTTTACACTTTTTTAATCTATCTGAATGATGATTTTGAAGGCGGAGAAACAGAGTTTGAACATCTGTTCACTGTAGCTCCGAAGAAAGGTTCAGCATTGGTTTTCTATCATCCTTTGAGACACGAAGGAAAAACATTGATCAGCAGACAGAAATATGTTTTAAGAACAGATGTAATGTATTTAAAGACTTAAAAATGAAAAAGATATATGTTTCAGGAAACGGAAATGTATCCTGGGAGAAATTTCAGCAGTTTTATATCGAACCGTTAAAGAAGTTCAGCCTTGATGAGTGTGAATTTATCATTGGAGATTTTTCGGGAACCGATACATTAATGATGGAATTTTTAAAAGATAAAACAGAGAAAGTAACCATTCTTCATGTTGGAAGAAGACCGAGATATTTTGCCAATTCTTTTAAAACAAAGGCGGAAAAATGGAAAATTATAGGAGGATTTACTTCAAATTATGAAAGAGATACCTTTGGAATTGATCTATGCACTCATTTTCTGGCGGTTGATTTCAATACCGATGAAAAAGAAAAAGCGGAACATTAAAAAATATCGAAAAGTGTTTTGCTTTAAATAAAATAAAAGTGTAAAAAAATTTACCCATAATTTGCGTAAAAAATACACGAAAATTGACAAATTGTTTCACTAAAAATCATAAAGCTATGTTTGGATTTACACACATCAAATTTGATTCTATGACGTACGTTCTTCATTTTAAAAATGGAAAGATCGCCAAAGAAGGAAGAGGTTTATCGTTCTTTTATTTCGCTCCCAATTCGTCTATTGTGGCGATTCCTTTGGGAAGCAACGATCTGCCGTTTATTTTTAATGAAAACACAAACGATTATCAGACCGTGAAAATTCAGGGACAGATCAGCTATAAAGTGACCGATCCTAAAGCACTTTCCAACACGCTGGATTTTACCGTGGACGGAGAAGGAGTTTACAAAAAGAATGATATTGAAAAGCTGAACCAGAGAATCATTAATCTCGCACAGACAGCAACTTCTTCTTTTGTACACAATCTTAGTTTAAAAGAAGCCATCCGCTCTGCCAAACAGATTGAAGATCATATTCTGAAAGGATTAATAGATTCCGAATCCATTAAAAGCATGGGAATTGAAATCCTGGGAGCCAATATTTTAGCGGTTCAGACAACACCCGAAATGGCAAGAGCGCTGGAAACGGAAACCCGGGAAAAACTGCAGCAGCAAGCCGATGAAGCGATTTATGAAAGAAGAAATTTCGCGGTGGAACAGGAAAGAAAAATCAAGGAATCTGAGCTGAATACGGAAATTGCGGTTGAAGAAAAGCAAAAGCAGATTGAAGAAAAAAGGATGGAAACCGAAGTTCAGCAGGAAGAAAACAACAGAATCCTTCGCGAAATGAAAATTGCCGCCGATATTTCTGTAGAAAATCAGAGAAAAAAACTGATCGAGCAAAAAACAGAAAACGACAGAAAAGAAGCAGAAACACAAGGTTATATTCTGGAAACTTCCTTAAAACCATACAAAGAAATCGACTGGAAAGTCCTCACTGCTTTGAGCGGAAGACAGGATGCGAGAAACAACATCGCCTTAGCATTCAGAGAATTGGCAGAAAATGCCGGAAAAATAGGAAATCTGAATATAAGTCCTGATTTGCTGGATACTATTTTGAAAAAGTAAAGGAATTTTAAACTAAATTCTAGTTTCTAACCTCTAACTTCTAATGCAATGAAAATCGAATACGCCATCATCATTAAAAATAAAACCCGCCTCGAGTCTTTGGTCGAAAGATTCAACACGCGGGCTCAGGCGAAGTTTTATATTGAAAGTTCCGGAGGGAATTTTCAGGAATATGTGGATGAACACGAAAAATTCGGTCAGTCATTTCTGGAAGTTCAGACACAGCTTTCCAAAATCATCAAAAATAAAGTGATTGAAAGAGAGTTTGTTCCTTCCTACATTTTCTCTGAAAACAACCTGATTGTGGTAGTCGGACAGGACGGTTTGGTAGCCAATGTTGCCAAATACTCCAAACACATTCCGATTATTGCGGTCAATCCCGATCCCGAAAGATATGATGGTGTTTTACTTCCCTTCAGCGCAAAAAACTTTTTAAAAGGAGTGCAAGCTGTGATGAACGGAAATTTTAGTTCAAAGAAAATGAAGTTTGCCGAAGCAGTGCTGAATGACGGACAAAAATTACTTGCAGTGAATGATTTATTTGTAGGAATTTCTTCCCATTCTTCCGCACGATATAAAATTATGCTGAACGGAAAAGAAGAGATGCACTCTTCCAGCGGAATCATTATTTCCACAAAAACAGGAAGTACAGGCTGGCTGAGTTCCATTTTCAATATGGCGTTCGGAATTTTAGGCGAAACAGCTTTAAAATATCCGCAGCTGAATGAAGAAGATTTGTATTTTGCAGTAAGAGAACCTTTCAAAAGCATCCGGACACAGACCGATATCTGCAGCGGAAAACTGAAAAAAGGAAACAAATTAATCATCGAATCACTAATGCCGAATAATGGTTTTATATTTAGCGACGGAATTGAGCAGGATTTTCTACAGTTCAACAGCGGAGCAACAGCCGAAATCAGGCTTTCTGACGATGAAGCCGTTTTAGTTTTAAATTGAAAACAACCATGAAAACTATAAAATATTTGAAAGATAAAGATGACACAACAAATCAGGTATTATCAGAAATTTGAAATTTTATGTAAAAAAAATCTTTGAGAACTTAGCTAAGTAGAACGCCTCTGCGAACTTAAAAACAGTTAGCAGTAAAAAAACTTTGCGGGCTTTGCGTTAAAAAAAATAAGTTAAGAATATAAAAAAGAACAACATGAAAACAACAACTTTATACAGACCCGTCGGAGAAAAAGAAATGCTCTTAATCATCGAAAGCAATTACAGAAAATTTCTCTCCAAGACTAAACTGGCAACCCATTTTCTACCCTGTTCTGAATGAAGAATACGCTTCCGAAATCGCAGAAAAATGGAACACACGAGACGAAGCCGGAAATTATCTCGGTTTTGTTACCAAGTTTGAAGTTTCTGAGGAAGTAGTCAGTAAATATCCCTCACAAAACGTAGGAGCCCGAAATCACAACGAACTCTGGATTCCTTCCGAAGAATTGGAAGAATTTAATCAAGCCATTATCGGAAGGATCGAAGTACCGAAAGTTTTCATTGGAAAAGATTTTAAAAAGGCGGCAAATAAAGAGATAGAAAATTTATTATTAAAAATTAACAATGAAAATCAATTTAAAAAAATATAAAGAACAGCTACAGGATTGGCCGGAAAAAGGTTATCATATCATGGCTCAATATGATGAAGATAAAATCATTGTCTACCAGTCGTATCGGAAAGAAATAGGTCATTTTGCGGTTAAAAATCAATATTTTGGCGGAGCATTCAGTTTGGAAAGAATGACCTGGATAAAACCCAACTTCCTTTGGATGATGTTCAGAAACGGTTGGGGAACAAAAGAAGGACAAGAATCTGTTCTCGCCATTCATTTGAAGATGGATGCATTTAAAAATTATCTGAAAAATGCAGTCTATTCTTCATACAATGAAAAATTAGAAATTTCAAGGGAAGAATGGCAGAATCAGGTGAAAGAATCTTCTGTGAGACTGCAATGGGATCCGGACCACGATCCTTTCGGCAATAAACTGGAAAGAAGAGCCATACAGATTGGTTTAAGGAATGATTTTATTAAATCCTTTGCTAAAGAAGACATCCTTTTCATTGAAGATATTTCAGATTTTGTTAAAGAACAGCACCAGTTTGTTTTGAATAATGATTTAGACAACTTAGTTCTTCCGGAAGAAAAACCGTTGTTGTTTGATGATGAGGATTTGAATAAGAAATTAAGGTTAAAATAATGAAAGATAAACTCTTACTCGCTTCAAAATCACTTACGGGGATTTCCATTGGTGATGCTTTTGGGGAAAGCTTCTTTGGTGAAGAAAGTATAATCAGAACATACATCCATCAAAGAATCATTCCAAAAAGCACTCTGGATTTTACCGATGATACTATTATGGCAATTGCTGTTTTCAGATCACTGGAAAAATTCAGACAAATCAATCAGGATTTTCTGGCGGAAGAGTTTACCCAAAATTATTATCTTGATATTAACCGAGGTTACGGACCTTCAATGCATCAATATTTCAGAGCAGTAAAGGATGGTGAAAACTGGAAAGAAGTTTCCTATTCAAAATTTGGAGGACAGGGTTCTATGGGAAACGGAGGAGCGATGAGAGCTTCTGTTATCGGAGCTTATTTTTATGATGATCTGGATCAGCTCAAAACAAATGCAGAACTGTCCTGTGAAGTCACCCACGCTAACAAAGAAGCGATCGAAGGAACAAAAGCAATCGCTTTAGCTGCGGCTTTTGCCATTCAGGAAAAATTAGGATTGATACAATTGAATCAGCAGGAATTTATTCAGAAAATTCAATCTGAATTGAAGGATTCTGATATGAAAAGTAAACTGAACAAAGTCTTATATTTAGACGGAAATCCAAGCATTGAGTTATTGGTCAAAACATTAGGAAACGAAATAAAAATGACCGCTCAGGACACCGTTCCGATTGTACTCTGGATGCTTTCGAGATACCGAAACAATGTTGAAGAATGTCTTTGGAATACAGTTTCAGTGTTAGGCGACAGAGATACAACCTGCGCAATGGCAGGAGGGATAAGTATTTTAAGCTGCGATGAAGCATCAATTCCTGATTGGACAAAGAATGTTGAGGATTGGAAAAAAAGCAGATTTTATGGAAATTAAATTAATAAAAGGCGATATCACCAAAATAAACACGGAAGCCATTGTGAACGCAGCCAACTCTTCCTTATTGGGCGGTGGCGGAGTAGACGGAGCCGTTCATAGAGCAGGAGGAAAAAAGATTCTTGATGAGTGTATAGAAATCCGAAACCAACAAGGCAAATGTAGAACAGGAGAAGCGGTCGTTACAACCGGTGGAAATCTCCCTGCGAAATACGTTATTCATACCGTTGGTCCGGTCTGGAATGGAGATGAAGAAAAAGGATCAAAATTATTGGCAAATTGTTACCATAATTCATTAAAGTTGGCGGAAAGTTTAAAGGTGAAAACCATTGCTTTTCCCAACATCAGCACAGGAATTTATCGGTTTCCAAAAGAATTGGCGGCTAAAATTGCCATAGATGAGGTGAAAAACTATACATCGGAGATCATTGAAAAAGTTATTTTCGTATGTTTTGATGATGAAAATGAAAAGATTTACAGAAAATTATTAGAAGAATAAAATTAATGCTCATTTGCTGAGTGAAACGCCCTTGCGAACGAAAATATGCAAGATAATTTTAAAACAAATCTTCGCGAGCCTTTGCGTTTAAAAAACAAAAATAACAAACAAATGAAAAAACTAACCATATTAACCGGCGCCGGAATCAGTGCCGAAAGCGGAATAAAAACTTTCAGAGACGGAGACGGTATTTGGGAAAATCATAGTATCACCGATGTAGCGAGTCCGGAAGGATGGAGGAAAGACAGAGCTTTGATTCTTGAATTTTACAACCAGAGACGAAGACAGCTTTACGAAGTCGAGCCGAATGATGAACACCGATTATTGGCAGAACTGGAAAAACATTTTGAAGTTCAGATCATTACCCAGAATATTGATGATCTACACGAAAGAGCGGGTTCAACCAATATTTTACATTTACACGGCGAATTATTCAAATCCTGTTCTTGCAGCGATAAAAACCTGATTTACGAGCAAAAAAATGACATCAACATCGGCGATAAAGCAGAAGACGGAGCGCAGCTAAGACCATTTATTGTCTGGTTTGGAGAAGATGTTCCGCTGATGAAAGAAGCTACGAAAATGGCAAAAGAAGCCGATATATTTTTGGTAATAGGAACTTCTTTACAGGTCTATCCTGCAGCGGGATTAATTCACGATATCAAGGATGACTGTCTTTTAATCGTAATCAACCCTAACGAAACAGGTTTCGGGTACGGACAGAGAGCTGTTGTGATGAAAGAAACCGCAACAAAAGGAATGCAGTTGTTGTTCGATAAATTAGTAAATCTTGCATAATGGAAAATATCGTAAAATCAGCAATTTTCGGAGTTTGTGTGGGGGATGCATTGGGCGTTCCAGTGGAATTCAGAAGCAGAGAACAACTGAAACGTTCTCCGGTGACAAACATGAGAGCTTTCGGAACGCATCGTCAACCTGCGGGAACGTGGAGTGATGATAGTTCTTTAATGTTATGTCTTGCAGATAGTCTTTGCAACGAATATAATTTGGAAGATATTGCTCTCAAATTTTTACAATGGTACAATGCAGAAATTTGGACTCCGCACGGAAGAGTTTTCGACATCGGAATTGCAACTTCACAAGCAATCCGTAGAATCAGTAAAGGAGTTTCCCCAACTTTATGCGGAGGAACGAGTGAGTTTGATAATGGCAATGGTTCTTTAATGAGAATTTTACCATTGTTATTTTATATTAAAGATTTCCCGATTGAAAAACGTTTTGATACTATAAAAGATGTTTCCAGTATCACCCACGGACATATCCGCTCTGCTTTAGCTTGTTTTATTTATTTGGAGTTGGCTTTAGAAATCCTCACAGGAAAAGATAAATGGGAAGCTTACAGAACTATGCAGAAAACAGTTAGGGAATTTTTGGATCATAATCCTATTTGTTCTCAGGACGAAATGGATAAATTTCACCGGATTTTAGAATTGAGGGTTGGCGATTATGATGTTGCTCCATTACATACTTTACAGGAAGAGGAAATAAGTTCATCGGGTTACGTTCTTCACAGTCTGGAAGCCTCATTATGGTGTTTCTTAAATTCTGAAAGTTATTCTGAAGCAGTATTGGAAGCCGTCAATCTGGGAGAAGATACCGACACAACGGGAGCCATCACAGGCGGAATTGCCGGAATATATTATGGTTTTGAAAGTATTCCGAAAGAGTGGGTTGATGTTTTGGCGAGGAAGGAGGATATTGAGAAATTGTGTGAGAAATTAGAAAAAAATACAAAATAAGATTAATTATGAAAATCGTAAGTAAAGGAATTGGAACATTAAAAGATGTTGAATTTCCGCAAACATTATATAAATATAGAGATTGGGATAACAAGAACAACAAAAGATTTATAACCCATAGAGAGGTATTTATGTCAGCTCCAAGCTCGTTTGAAGATGAATTGGATTGTAAACTTCCAGTTAGATATGATTTATTGACCGAAAAACAAGCTATGAAATTTGCGATGAACTTATCTAAAAGAGTAAATCCTAAATTTAATAGACAAAAGCATAGACAAGATTCTTTGAAATGGGTAAAGGAAAAGCTTTACTTAAAAAACTATGAAGAGTATACAATTCTATTTTGAAGAATATGATAAGAGATTGGGTGTTTTAAGCTTAACTGAACATAATTGCTTAAAAGAGATGTGGGAAAAATATGCAAATAACCATCAAGGATTTTGCATTGGATATAACTCAGAGAAATTATTTAATTATTTAGGGGGTGGGGGTAAAGTAGAATATTATGATAAAATGCCAATAATTTTACCACAACCAATGATGGATATAGATGTTGCCAGAAACTTGCAAGTTTATCAAAAGGAAAGAAAATGGCAATTTGAAAAAGAATATCGAACTCAGAAGTTTTGGATTAACGGTGGAACAATTCATGATCGACAAATACAACTTCCAACGGATGTATTCAAACATATAATTCTGGGGGATAATATGAGTAGAGAAAATGAAAAAATAATTAGAATGGAAATCTTGAAAAGCATTGGAGATATTCCTATTTTGAAAGAAAAAGATGTTTGCTATAAACGTATAATTAATTAAAAAACAAAAACCATGAACGAACAACATAAAAAAAGAATAAGCAAATATCTAAGCTTGGTGCTTAGACACAAACCCGAAGTTATCGGGCTGAATTTGGACGAAAACGGATGGGCAGATGTGGAAGAACTACAGGAAAAATGTGCAAAACAAAATCGCGCTTTTACACTGGAAGAATTGGATGAGTTGGTGGAAACCAACGATAAAAAACGCTTTATTTTAAACGAAGATAAAACCAGAATCCGTGCAAATCAGGGGCATTCTATTAATGTCGATTTAGCTTTAAAGCCGCAACAGCCGCCGGAATTTTTGTACCACGGAACTTCAGAAGCCAATCTTGCATCCATCTTTGAAAAAGGAATTGAAAAGAGAAACAGACAGCACGTTCATCTAAGTCAGGACAAAGAAACCGCAACCAAAGTCGGAATGCGCCATGGAAAGCCTGTTATTTTAACCATTGAAACCGGGAAAATGGACAAAGACGGAATGGTATTCTATCTTTCCGAAAACAATGTCTGGCTCACGGATTTTGTAGATGCAGAATACATTTTGCGATAAAAAATACTCTTATAAGTTATCCACAAAAATTAAACACGACACGTTTTGTCGCATTAAGAATTTATATTTGTGGTAGAAACTTCTAAGAATGAAAAAAGATTTTTACCTCACGAGATACGCACTGATTATTAAAAAATTAGAATCTGCACCTTCTACCTATTCCCAGATAGAAGAATATCTGCTCAATTCTTTTGAATTTCAAGATGCAGAAATCAAAAGCTATTCTATGCGGACGCTGCAAAGAGACATCCGGGAAATTTCCAATCTTTTTAATCTCACCATTCATAATAAAAAAAGGAGGGACAACCGGTACTATATCGACAGCCGCCCCATGATGGAAGTTGATGAATATAACCAAAAATTGCTTGAGTCTTTTCAGGTAAGCAATGCATTAAATCTTCATCCCGATTTTTCAGATTTTATTTTTTTTGAAAGCAGAAAGCCTACAGGATTAGAACATTTTTACGATCTTTTTTTTGCCATCAGAAACAAAAGAATTGTTCTGTTTGAGCATTACAATTACAAAAATAAAAAGATGACATCAAGGAAAGTTCATCCTTTAGCGCTCAAAGAATCCAAAGACAGATGGTATCTGATTGCGGTTGACACAAAAGATAAAGCCTTAAAATCATTTGGATTAGACCGGATAAATCATCTTTCGGTAACTCCGCAGAAATTCAGAGAAAAATATAAATACAATTTTAGAGAGCATTTTAAAAATGCTTTTGGAGTGATGAATCTTACTGAACAAAATCCTCAGAAGATTGTTCTGAAATGCAGCAGGCATCAGGGTGAATATATCAGAAGCTTTCCGCTTCACCAGTCTCAAAAAGAAGTAAAAGAAACACCGGATGATATTTATTTCGAGTTTTTTCTTCATCCGACGTATGATTTCAGACAAGAAATTTTATCTTACGGAAAAGAGGTAAAAGTAATGGAACCCGAAAGCCTGATCAGAGAAATAAGAGAGAGTTTATCAGATTCTCTGCAGGCATATTCTGGGGACTAATGTAAACTGCATTCTTTTTGATTATATTTACATCTACAACCAGCATCTTTTGAAAACGATTTACTTTTTTTTTCTTTTAGCATCTTCGTTTTGCTTTTCGCAGCAGAATGAAGATTTCAAAATGATAAAAACCTACTACAATCAGCACCGCACGATGCTGAATAATGAGTTTCGGAAAAAATTTGATAAGGAAAGCAATCCGCTTTTTAAAGCTGCCGTTAAGAATGATTTTCTTTTTTTTATGAAGAAAATGGATAGCATTGAAAATGTTGCACTTATCGGAGCTTTACTCAAAGTTAAAAATCTGGAAGATCTCAAAAAAATTAAAGCTCATCCCGTTATTGTTTCTGATCAGAATAATTCAGATCATGACCATGAAGATAATCTTACAGTGAATGTAGAAAAAACAGCAGATTATCCCGGAGGAATCAATGCTTTGAGAAAAGAAGTTGCCGATTTATTTTATGCTGAAGGGGTATATTCTGAAAATCCAAGTCTGAAAACAGTTGTCGTTTTTGTTGTTGAAAAAGACGGAACCATCAGTAACGTAAAAGCAGAAGGAGAAAATTTTACGTTTAACAGGCAGGCAGAAATAGCTGTTTACTCAATCTCCGGCAGGTTTTCTCCGGCTTACATTAACGGTATTCCTGTAAGATACAGGTTTCGTTTTCCTTTGGCAATGAACTTTGAATAATTTTTCACAAGTTATTGTTTTATTATTTATATTTGAATCAAATTTTTCTGGGAGATATTTAATCATTTAAGATATTGAAAGCGGGGAAATTTGTATTAAAAACTGAATGTATTTTAAAGTATAAACTTAAACCTGAGCCGGTTTAAGTTAGTGAAAACTACTGAAAACGATAAATAAACTGAATATGAGAAAAATCTTTCTGGCATTATTTCTTACTGCCGGACTTTGCTCTGCACAGACTGCAGATGTTGCAGAAAAACAAAGGAAAAACGATATCGTTGCCGATCCTGTTTTGTTGATTGCAGTTCCGCTTGCCAATATTTCGTATGAAAGGCTGATTTCTGAAAACAAAGGAGTGGGTATCAATGCAATGATGCTTCTGGATCGTAAGGAAGACAGGTTTACCCAGTTTTCTGCATACTACAGAATGTATTTTGGGAAAAAATATGCTTCCGGATTTTTTCTTGAAGGTTTTATTCCTGTTACCACAAATTCTAATGATGATTATAATTATGTTTATGAGGAAACTACGGGCTTTTACTATACTTCATCTGTGAATAAAAGAAATATTACTACCGTAGGAATCGGATTTGGAGTAGGAGGGAAGTGGGTTCTGAGAAATAATCTGGTTATTGAAGCGAGTGGGGGATTGGCAAGGAGGTTTGGCGATCGGGATAACTACTCTTTTGAAGAAGTTACCGGAAAAATCATGGGCGGCATCGGATACCGGTTCTAAAAATATAAAATTTGATGATGAAAAGCTTAGTTTTGTACTAAGCTTATTTTTTTATGTTTACCGATGAATACTATATGAAACTGGCGCTGCAGGAAGCACAGGAAGCTTTTGAGAAAGATGAGGTTCCCGTTGGCTGTGTAATCGTTTCAAACAACCGTGTGATTGCAAGATCTCATAATCTTACCGAAACGCTGAATGACGTAACGGCGCACGCAGAAATGCAGGCAATAACGTCTGCTGCTAATTTTCTCGGAGGGAAATATCTCATCAACTGTACTTTGTATGTGACTTTAGAACCTTGTGTAATGTGTTGCGGGGCTTTATCATGGTCACAAATCTCCAGAGTTGTGATAGGAGCAAGAGACGAGCAACGGGGATTTATCAATAAAAATCTTCAGCTTCATCCCAAAACAGAAATTATTACCGGAATTTTGGAAAACGAATGTTCTTCGATAGTAAAAGAATTTTTTAAAACAAAAAGATAAAACAATCTCAAGGCTTAATTTGAATAATAATCCTGTACTTTTATTCTCTTCCCAGAAAATAAAGTCCTTTCAGCGTGTGAAGCCGGTCTGTAATATGAATTTTATTGGTTAAAGGTTTGTAAACGTGAGAAACTCCTCCGGTAGCTATCACAAAGCATTCATCATCTACTTCATTATTAATGCGGTCTATAAAGCCTTCTACCATGCCCAAAAACCCGTAAACCATTCCGCTTTGCATACAGGTTATGGTGTCTAATCCCAAAACAGTTTTTGGCTTTACCAGTTCTATTTCCGGGAGCTGTGCGGTTTGGCTGATTAAAGAATTAAGAGAAGTAATAATTCCGGGTGCGATGATAACGCCCAAAGTTTCGCCATCTTCTGCAACACAACTTGCTGTAAGTGCGGTGCCAAAGTCAAGGATAATTTTTTTTCTGTCAGGATATAAATTGTGAGCAGCAACCAGATTGGCATAAATATCTGTTCCCATCTGCTTAGATTTTGCCTGTACAGCAGAGAAAGTAGTGCGGTCAACAACAACAGGTTCTTTACCGTGAATTTTTCGGATGGCTGAGCTCATAACTTTCGTAAGCTGCGGAACAACAGAACCCATAATTACTTTCTCGATATTTTGAGGATCAACCTTATAGGTTTGGTAAAGCATAAGAATCTGCACATACAATTCGTCAGCAGTTCTGTAAGGTTTAGTATTGATTACCCAGGAAATATCACAGTTGTCATCATCGAAAAGACCAAATCTGATATTGCTGTTTCCAACATTGATTACAATTGAATTCATTAAAATGATTTTTCAGCCAGAAACTATCATACTACTTAAAAAGAACGATAAAATTCCTGCAATTTTTTTACAGGGTAAAAATAATACTTTTCTGCACAATTGTACTTTTATAAAAAAAACATTATAATTGTATATTAATTAAGACATAAAAGATGAAATTTTTTTTAGTATTGATTTTGAACATACTTTAATTACAATGTATTGAAAATCAAAATATTATTGCAATTCTAAGGAACAACTAATTACAGAGGATGTATATAATAAAACAAAAACCTCACGAGGATTTAAAGTATGCAATGACTCTCTACAAATGTGTAAAATTGTTGTTAACAGATCGGAAGAAGGCGTTTTAGAAAATGCTAATTTATTAGATAATTTAGAAAAATTTCTTAGAATACATTTAGATAAAGATAAACCAACAATAATTAAGTTCCACCCTGGAAAAGATCTTTGTAATTCTGGCGGTATTGCGACACCTGAAACATCATTTCGCTGGCATAAAGAAAGTGAAGAAGGCTTAAGAAAAATCAAGAAATCAAATGTTTTATACATCTATAAAAATCAGGAAAACATCAAGACAGTTAAAAAACTAGAATGGTATAAAGATCCTAAAGGCATTATAGAAAGTACATTCTTTAAATATCATTATCCTTGCGGAAGTTATGTCATAATTTATAATAACAAATATCGTAGTTATTTTGGAGAATATTCTAAAAACCAAATTTACAAAGATTTAAGAAAAATTTTAAAATAAAAAAACTTCTGATTTCTCAAAAGTTTTAAAATTTTATTTTAAATAATCTTAATAATTATCTTCTTCACCTTTCATTTTTTCGGCGTTTTCTGCCATAATTACGGCATCAATCATTTCAGAAATATCACCATTCATGTAGGCATCAAGATTATACATAGATTTGTTGATTCTGTGATCAGTAACTCTTCCCTGCGGATAATTGTAGGTTTTAATCTTTGCAGAACGGTCTCCGGTAGAAACCATTGTTTTTCTCTGTGCCGCGATATCTCCCTGAACTTCCTGTAATTTAATATCATATAGCTTTGCACGCAGCATCTCCATTGCCAATTCACGGTTTGCAAGCTGCGAACGGGCTTGTTGACATACAACTACCAATCCTGAAGGTTTATGGGTAAGCTGAACTTTCGTTTCAACCTTGTTTACGTTCTGTCCTCCTGCTCCTCCTGAACGTGAAGTTTGCATTTCGATATCAGCAGGGTTGATTTCTACATCCACTTCTTCAGCTTCCGGTAAAACAGCAACGGTAATAGCTGAAGTATGAACTCTTCCCTGAGATTCGGTTTCAGGAACACGCTGCACACGGTGAACACCGGACTCAAATTTCATAATTCCGTAGACTCCTTCTCCCTCCACTTTCATGATGAGTTCTTTATATCCTTTTGCAGCTTCGTTGGAATCAGTTACCTCATGTCTCCATCCTTTTGCCTTAAAGTACATAGAGTACATTCTGTAAATATCTTCCACAAAAATAGCCGCTTCGTCTCCGCCGGTTCCTGCACGAAGTTCTACGATAATATTCTTATCATCAGCAGGATCTTTGGGAATCAAAAGAACTTTGAGCTGTTCTTCAAGCCCCGGAATTTTTTCCAGTGCTTCGTTTTTTTCAATTTTTGCCAGATCTACGAAGTCTTTATCAGATCCGTCGGCGATAATTTCATCAGATTCTTCAATGGTGTTTAAAGCGCCTTTGTACTGATCATATACTGATACAATTTTGCCCAAATCACTGTATTCTTTATTGAGAGAAGAATATCTTTTCTGGTCTGAAATTACATCAGGCTGAATAATAAGGTCTGCAACCTCATTATATCTTTGTTTAATCGCTTCTAATTTCGGAATTAAAGATTTAGACATAGTGAAAATTTAGTGTGCAAAGATACGGAATTGATAGTGAAGAACAAAAGCTCATTTTCATGAGCTTTCGTTAGTATTTATTTGATAATCATTTTTTGAATGGCTGTTCCGGTGTCAGATTTTAAATGGACCAGATAAGTTCCTGCCGGATAATCCGCTTTCAGTTCATGCATTCCCGTCTCATTTTTCAGCCTGAAGGAATCCAGCTTTTTTCCACTTATATCGTAAATGGTGATTTCCCCATTTTTAGCTTTGGTATACATAAGCTTTGCAACACCGTTTTTCACGGGATTATCTGCAATTTGCAGAGAAAGCCTGTTCTCGGAATTTACTTCAGATGTTCCTAATGTTCCGTTTGTACTTCCCAAAATTCTAAATTCACCGGGCTGTAGTGTAATGGGAGCTATTGTTGAGGTAATATTCATTGTTGTATTATCCATCAGATTTTGCCATTGCCCGGTATAAGGGAAGTATGGAACAACATTTCTGGCGGTAATGCCGTAATTGGCAAGAACGACAATGTTTTTCAGGTTTCCTGCAGGAAGAGAATTATCATATACATAGATGCGGGTAATAAGACCATCAGGATCATTGGCAAGGTTGTTAGATTCTACCGTATACGTTTTAGATTTAAAAACCGGATGCAAATTTCTGATATTAATAATTTGTGCCCATGTATTATAAATTGCCTTTCTGTTGACGTTTGTGTCGTATCCTAGCGTAAAAGCAATAGGTTTTTCATCAGTTCTGCAAGCGTTGTTGATAGATCCGTCCGGACATCTGTTGATGCTGAATTCATATCCAAGCTCTCCGAACTGCCAGATCATTTTAGGACCAGGAATGGTAAAAAATGCAGCTCCGAAAGTTTTCATTCTCTCTAAGGCGGTATTTAGCGTTTGCACATTATAAGTTCCGTTGGACGCTCCATAAGCCAGATTTTTAAACATTAATCGTTCCTCATCATGACTTTCACCAAATCCTACTGCGTGCATATTGGTAAATCCGTGAAGCTCATGATCCATTCTGTCATAGTTGCTGTTGTCCTTATATCCCATAGTATTTTGGTTGTAAGGATCTGTCTGCTTGTTCCAAAGCATGACGCCTTTTCCTTCATTTACTCTGTAATTTGCCCACTGCTGCTCTTCTGCATCAGTTCCTAAATGTTCGAAGATGATATAAGAAGTAGGATCTGCAGCCCATTGTTTGTCTGCATAATATTTCAGAACATCTACTCTGTCCTGCTGATACGCATTGGTACAGGTTTCATCATTCGCAGAACAGTTTTGTGTAAATCCTTTGGTAAGATCCCATCGGAATCCGTCAATCTTATATTCTGAAATCCAGTGCTGTATTGTACGTTCTACGTAATATTTTGTAGCATTGCTGGAATGATTGAAATCATTGAAAACATTGTATGAATGTTTGGGAACCTGATTAAAATAAGGATTATTTGCAGCCACATCTCCAAAACCGTCTCCATCAGGATCTATATTCCAAAGTCTTACCAAGGGCGATCTCCCTGTTGCATGATTGAACGCAATGTCTAAAATTACAGCAATTCCGTTTTGGTGACATAGATCAACAAATTCTTTGAATTTTTCCGGGGTTCCGTAAGCTTTATCTAAAGCATAATGAAAAGATGTGTTATAACCCCATGAAAGATTGCCTTCAAACTCCATTATAGGCATCAGTTCAATAGCATTGATGTTGAGATTTTTAAGATAATTAATTTTATTAATAAGTGACTGCCAGTTTTTTTCCTGTGTAAAATCTCTCAACAGCAATTCGTAGATAACAAGATTTTCTTTATTAGGTTTCTGAAAAGAGGTAACCTGCCAGTTATAAGGTGTCTGTCCCGTTTTAAATGTAGAAACTTCAAAACCTTGTCCTGAAGGAAATGCCGGAAGATTAGGATAAGTAGCTGCTGAAATCCACTGGTCATCATAGGAAGACAATATTTGGGGAGAAAAAGGATCTGCTACTTTTTTCAGATCATTTGTTCTGTACTGAAATGTGTATAATTGCTGCGGTGTGAGTCCGCTTAATTCAATCCAGTATAAATCAGGGTTTGCAGTATCTCTTTTCATGAGATAAGTATCATTTACCGCCCAATTATTAAAGCTTCCGATGACATGGACGAAATTTTTATGCGGTGCGTAAAGAGCCAGGCCTACTTTTGTCTGGTCGGTTGGATGATAATTAATTCCCTGTCTGATCCATGTCGGAATTGCCTGAGAAACCACATTTCTCGGAATCTGGAGCATAAATGCAACATTTTTTGTCGTCGAACCGGAAGTAGTAATCAGTTCCATATCAGCATCTTGAGTAACAGTATAGCTGTAAGCATAGGAAGTAGATGGAGTAGAAGTAGAGTTTACTACAATACCATTGGCTTTTAGCTGAAAAGTAGCATTAATGTTGGTGGTTGCTGAGATGTTAATAGAATTTCCTGCAGCGACTGAGGTGAGGCTGTTTGCTGCCGGATTCGTCATATTCAGGTTTAATGTTCCGACATTAACCAGATTGTCAGATGTTTGATGTGACCCCGTTTTATTCTTCAGCAAGAATCCGAAACGTCCGATTCCTGTTCTGTTAAAAAAAGTAGTTGGAGTAAAAGTTAAAGAATAACTGTCGGAAGCTGAGTTGTAAGCCAGTCTGTTTGCCTCGCTTGAATTAGTCCAGCTTCCGTTAGTTGGGCAATCCTGGCTGTTAGCAAAGTTTTGGTCCAAAGACCACGACCAGATATAGACAGCATTATTGACAACTCCCCATGCGGTTTCATCAATTTGGTTTCCCGGAACGGTTAAAGTAATTTGATCTGTTTCATTAAAAGGATTAGGTGTAATAGTGTAGCTTATTTGTCCGAATATTACGGTCATTACAAAAAGCAGTAATGCAGAATAATTTTTTTTCATATACAGGTATTTATTGTTTTTTAAAGGCTTATAGGTATTGTATCAATTTAGCAATTGAATAGTATTTTAGAGTATTACAGCCATTTATTTTGGCTGATTTTTTTTAAATAAATTTTATTTAAGTAGTTAATTATTACGAATTTAATTTATTTTTTTTGAAATTACACACACTTTTATATTGTTACAAACAATAAAAAACTATGCAAAGAATATCTTTTTCTTGGTAAGGCGAATATTATGTTAAACAAAAAAACCACTTAGAAAACTAAGTGGTTTTAATATATGTTGTTTTGCTTTGATAGTTCTTTTTCAGAATTCAGGTGAAAAAGAACTGACAGTCAATTAATGATGTCCGTGATCGTGACCATGGCTGTCATGAATGAAAGGGCCATGACCTTTTGGAGAATTATAAATAACTTCAACTCCTTCCTGCTCTGTCAAAAGCTTGCTTCTGATTTGTTCCGGGTCGAATGGCTTTACCTTACCGAAATATTCTTTCAGACCTTCAGTTAACCACAAAGGAATAACAAATCCGAAAAACATAAAGATACACCAGAAACCTACAAGGAACATTGTAATGAAATAAACTGTCCAAAGGAACTGATAAAACGGCCAAAATGCTGATAAAATCATTTTTTATTCTTAAAGATTAGGGCAAAAATATAACATTTTTCTTTTTCAGACAAAAGATCAAAGCTGATTTTTGCTATTTATTTTAAATTTAAACTAATTAATGCGCAAGATTAGCAAAGAAATCATTTCCTTTATCGTCAGTAATGATGAATGCAGGGAAATCTTTTACTTCAATTTTTCTTACCGCTTCCATTCCTAATTCCGGGAAATCTACCACCTCAACTGATAAAATATTGTCTTTCGCCAAAATTGCAGCAGGTCCTCCGATTGAACCAATATAGAAACCTCCGTATTTATGACAGGCATTGGTAACATCTGCCGTTCTGTTTCCTTTTGCCAACATGACCATGCTTCCGCCATGACTCTGGAATTCATCTACATAAACATCCATTCTTCCTGCCGTTGTTGGTCCGAAACTTCCTGAAGCCATTCCTTCTGGAGTTTTTGCAGGTCCTGCGTAATAAATCGGGTGATTTTTGAAATATTCAGGCATTGGCTGTCCTGCATCCAACAATTCTTTAATTTTTGCATGAGCAATATCTCTTGCAACGATCAAAGTTCCGTTAAGTTTTAATCTTGTTTTGATCGGATATTTTGAAAGTTCGGCTAAAATTTCCGGCATTGGTTTATTTAAGTCGATTTCAACCGCTTCTTCTAAATGTGGAGGTGTTTCAGGTAAAAACCTTTTCGGATTTTGTTCCAGTTGCTCAAGGAAGATTCCTTCTTTCGTAATTTTTCCTTTAATATTTCGATCTGCAGAACAGGAAACTCCCATTCCAACCGGGCAAGAAGCTGCATGACGAGGCAATCTGACTACCCGAACATCATGCGTTAAATATTTTCCGCCAAACTGAGCTCCGATGGCACTTTCCTGACAAATTTTTTGAACTTTAGCTTCCCATTCCAAGTCTCTGAAAGCCTGTCCCGCTTCATTTCCCTCTGTAGGCAGATTGTCATAATATTTTGCCGATGCTTTTTTTACTGCAGCTAAGTTTGCTTCAGCAGAAGTTCCACCAATCACCAAAGCCAAATGATAAGGCGGACAAGCAGCCGTTCCCAAATCTGAAATTTTTTCTTTAATGAATTCTTCCAAAGATTTTTCGTTCAGTAAAGATTTTGTTTTTTGATACAAGAACGTTTTATTGGCTGAACCTCCTCCTTTTGTTAAAAATAAAAATTCGTAGTAATCACCTTTTTTAGCATAAATATCAATCTGTGCAGGAAGGTTTGAGCCTGAATTTTTCTCATCAAACATCGTCAACGGAACCACCTGAGAATATCTTAAATTCCTTTTTTGATAGGTATTATAAATTCCTTTGCTTAAAAATTCACCATCATCAACACCTGTGTAAACATTTTCACCTTTTTTTCCCATCACAATAGCGGTTCCTGTATCCTGACAAGAAGGTAAAGCTCCTTCTGCAGCAACTGCAGCATTCTGTAATAGATTATATGCAACAAATCTGTCATTATCAGTCGCTTCAGGATCATCAATAATTCTTCTTAAACTTTCTAAATGTGAAGAGCGAAGCATAAAAGAAACATCTGCCATTGCTTCTTCAGCCAAAAGTTCAAGACCTTTTGGATCGATGGTTAAAATTTCTCTATCGCCTAGCTTTTCAACTTTTACGTAATCTGAAGTCAATTTTTTATAAACCGTATCGTCTTTTAGAATTGGGTACGGATCCTGATATTTAAATTCCATTTACTTTTTATTTTCGGTGCAAAAATACAGCTTACTCAAAAAAGCGTAATTAAAAATCATTCATTGAAATTGATATTTATAATGATTATAAATTGCGAGGTTTTTATGCATTACTTAACTTTAGAGAAACTTTAACCACAAAAGTTTTAACACATTAGTTCCTGAAGTTTAATAAATAATTTATAAGCACACATTAGTTTGGAAACCTCTTCGAGATTTCATTTTGTGAACTGGATACAGCAAAATAATTAAGCTTAAAACTTCCAACTAAATATTTTTTGTCTTTTGTGGTTAAAAAAATTAAAAAAATCTCAATCACAATGAATTACAGAATAGAAAAAGACACAATGGGTGAAGTGCAGGTTCCGGCAGATAAATTTTGGGGAGCACAAACAGAAAGATCTAGAAATAATTTTAAAATAGGTCCGGAAGGCTCTATGCCACACGAAATTATCGAAGCTTTTGCTTATTTAAAAAAAGCCGCTGCATTTACTAATTCGGATTTGGGAGTTTTAGCTCAGGAAAAAAGAGACATGATTGCTCAGGTTTGCGATGAAATTTTAGAGGGTAAACTCAACGATCAGTTTCCTTTGGTAATTTGGCAGACTGGCTCAGGAACGCAGTCGAATATGAATGTGAATGAAGTGATTGCCAATCGGGCGCATTTCAATTCAGGAGGGAATTTAGGTGATAAAACAGAAGTCCATCCTAATGATGATGTGAACAAATCTCAATCTTCCAATGACACTTACCCGACAGCAATGCATATTGCGGCTTATAAAAAAGTGGTTGAAACCACGATTCCTGCTGTTGAAAAACTAAGAGATACGTTAAAAGAGAAATCCGAAGCATTTAAAGAAATAGTTAAAATCGGAAGAACGCATTTAATGGATGCCACTCCCTTAACTTTAGGTCAGGAATTTTCAGGGTATGTTGCTCAATTGAATTACGGCATTAAAGCTTTAAAAAACACATTACCACATCTTTCCGAACTTGCTTTGGGAGGAACTGCAGTTGGGACAGGACTCAATACGCCACAAGGTTACGACGTAAAAGTTGCGGAATATATTTCTAAATTCACCAATCTTCCTTTTGTAACTGCAGAAAATAAATTTGAAGCTTTGGCTGCTCACGATGCGATTGTGGAATCTCACGGTGCTTTAAAACAATTAGCGGTTTCTTTGTACAAAATTGCTCAAGACATCAGATTACTGGCTTCCGGACCACGTTCAGGAATCGGAGAAATTCAAATTCCCGAAAATGAGCCTGGTTCATCAATTATGCCCGGAAAAGTAAATCCTACCCAAAATGAAGCGATGACAATGGTTTGCGCTCAGGTTTTAGGGAATGATACCACGATTTCTTTTGCCGGAACACAGGGAAATTACGAACTGAACGTTTTCAAGCCTGTGATGGCTTATAACTTCCTTCAATCTGCACAATTAATCGCAGATGCCTGTATTTCGTTTAATGATCATTGCGCAGTCGGAATTGAACCCAACCATGAAAGAATCAAAGAATTGGTAGATAAATCTTTGATGTTGGTAACGGCTCTGAACACGCACATCGGTTATGAAAACGCTGCAAAAATTGCAAAAACAGCCCACAAAAACGGAACAACTTTAAAAGAAGAAGCTGTGAATCTTGGACTTTTAACAGCCGAACAATTCGATAAGTGGGTAAAACCTGAAGATATGGTAGGAAATTTGAAATAATCCTAAACATAAAACAAAACACTCCGCAGAATATTCTACAGAGTGTTTTGTTTGTTAATGTGAATGTTAATTTTTATTATTCAATTCTTATACCAAATTGAATTTTGGCTATTTTGTCATATTTTGTATCAATTATTTAACCTCAGTTCGGGATAAGAAATAAATTTAAATAATTGATTTATAGCATCATATTAATTTATCGCAAAGAAAAAAAAAGATTTTTTACTTTTTGAAAATTTTAAGCTAAACAAAGGCACTTCGTTTATTGAAAAAAGACAAAAATAGTATTATTTTGATAAGTTTATCCCGAACTCAGGTTATTCAGGTAATTAGCTACCATCCCAAAGCAAGTCCGAAAACCAAAGCTTTATCATTTTCAAAATATCCGTCTTTAAAGAAATTGCTGAAATCTTTTTTCACAAAAAGACTGATATTGTCGTATGAAACGGTAAACTGAGCTCCGTAAACGAAAGGGTTTACCTGATAATTGGAACGGTCTCTGATGCTCTGGCTGTCACTTTTGATGATATTATTGGTAGACATTCTTATTCCTCCGTAAGCATTTGCACCAACTCTGAATCCTTCCGAATAAGGTCTGTACTGAATGTCCATTCCTGCATTTTTCAGTTTTGAAAAATTATACTGAAATCCCAGAGGAACCATGATATAGCCGGTTCTTAACTTAGCTTTATCCAGATTTCCATCATATTTGCTTAAAATAACATCAGAATCCTGCTTTGCAAAAATCATATTGTTATCTGGTCTTACCGTTCTCCATGAAAAACCGATTCCAGAGATTAATCCCCACGGACTCGTTCTGCTGAACTGATAATTAAATTTTAAGCCAAATTCCAGATTATTGGCGTAACCTAAATTTCTGTCTAAGTCATTATCTGGTCTGTCATTCGTTAAAGTCATGATTCCGTAAGAAAAATATCCGTCAAAACTTTTTGTTGGACGAAATTTTTTCATCAGGTTTTGCTTCATTTCTTCATTTGAAGTTACATCTGAATTGAGAAGAGAATACCTTACCTGTTTCTGGATTACCTGATCCAGGTCAAAACCTAAAGCTTCAATTCTGGTGTCTATTTTTTGAGAATATTGGTCTGCAATCTGAGCTTTTTGTCTGTCAAATTCTGCTTTATCCAGATTTTTTTCCTGCAGAAACTTTAGTTCGGTTTCCATCTGTTTTTTTTCTTCCTGAATAATACCATTTATTTTCGCAGCATATTCTTCAACTTTCTCTTTTACAATCGGGCTTACTGTTGTGTCTTCTTTAGGCTGAAGATTTAAGCTCAATGCTTTTTTTTGTGCATTCATAGAGATGGCGACAAGGCACAGCATTCCTGAGATGATAAATTTCTTAATCATTTTTATTATTTTTTAAAGTTAAATTAAATAATTATTTAGCATTGAGATCTATTTTAGCAACATTGCTACCGTCTTTGGTTTTCTCAATAGCATCTTTGTGTTCTACCGAAAAAAGCAGGGTAGAAGGATCTACATATCTTTTTTTCTTGGGTGCTCTTATAGAGTCAGCTTTTGCGATAATTTTTGACGGTTGATTCTGAATTATTTGTGATGCAACCTCAGTAGGGTTTTCCTTGATCAATGGAAGATCAGTATTGACAGGAATTTCTTTTTCATTTTTTAATCCGGGAGAATTTTTGATTTGAGTAAATTTTTCCTGTTTTGGTGTTACAATAGCATTCTGAGAAAAAGTTGTTGCGGGCTGTGAAACAATATCTTCTTTTTGAGTAGATGACTTTTCTATTTCTGCGATTTGTATTTTGGGTTCAGTTTCATTGGTTAAAAACAAAACGGTTCCTAAACCAAACAGCAGTACAAAACAAGCAGCCAGTAAAATCGGGTTAAGATTAGATTTTTTTGAATAAGTATTTTCGGTCTGAGCCTGAATTTCTGACCATAAATCTCTTGACGGGCTGATTTCTCTGCCGGAAATCTGCTCTTTTATCTGATGATCCAAATTATTTTTATACGAGTTCATTTTTCAGTTTTTTTTGTTGTTGAAAGTAGATCTTTCTCAGTTTTTCTTTAGCTCTGAAGAGTTGCGTCTTGCTTACTGCAGTAGAAATATTCAATGTATCTGCAATTTCCTGATGGGAATATTCTTCCAGTATATAGAGATTAAAAACCATTCTGTAGGAATCCGGAAGCTGATCCAGAAGTTCCTGTGCATTAAAATCGAAAACAATTTCCTCCTCATGAATTTCCTCCAAAACAGAAGCGTGAACATCATCCAGATAAAAAACCGTTTTGTGACTTTTAATAAAATTAAGACATTCGTTCACCACTATTTTTCTCGCCCAGCCATCAAAGTTTCCTTCACCACGATAGCTTTCTATGTGTTTGAAAATTTTGCAGAAAGCTTTGATAACGCAGTCTTCTGCCTGATACAAATCACTAATGTAGCCTCTCGCCGTACCGAGATATTTTTTCACATTCTGATCATAAAATATTTTCTGGGCAGCGGGATCATGTTTTTTAAGCCGGCTCAGCAAATCTTCTTTTTTATTTCCAAACAAAAGCTTCATGGTTGTATGCTGTTTCTATATAAAAGACAGAGAAAGTTTAAAATGGTTACAGAAAACTTTGAAAAATTATTACACAACAATGTAAATAACTGATTTTCATAGTGTAAAATTTAATTTTGTTTTGCTTTTTATTTGCAGTATAAGAAAAACCGCAGCGTTACTGCGGTTTGGTTGGTTATCTTTTCAGATCTTCTTTAAGTTTTTTAGCACCGTCTTCTACTTTTTGTGCTCCTTTTGCGGCGGCATCTTTTGCATCACGGCTCACCTCCTGTACTCCTTTTTTGAGGTCTTGACCTACAGCATTAATATCCTGTTTGGCTTTCTCTGCACTGTTATCAATCTTTTGTCCGGCATTATCTACGGTATTTTTAATGTCATTTTTAGCCTGATTGATTTTTGATGAGTCTACAAGTCCGGTTGTAGTTTCAGTAGTCGTTGTGGTGGTTACAGATCCGTCAGGATTTTCAACTGTTTCGGTTTTAGTAGTGGATTCTTTGCAAGAAATAATCATTGATGTTGCTGCAAAAGCGGCTAAAATGTGTTTTTTCATTGTGTGAATTTTTTTAATGTATATAAAATTATTGATTAGGATCTTTCAACGGTTTTTCCTTCAGTTTATTTTCTTCCTCGGCTTTCTTTTTTTCTTTATCCAGCTCTTCTTTTATCCGCTTTTCTTCCTGCTGCATTTTTAAAACTTCCTTCAAAGAATCCTGGTATTTTTGCGAAGACATTCTGATTTGTCTTGCGACATCAACAGAAACAGCACCATCTGAAAAAGAATCTATCGCAGTAGTGTCGTAACGAGAAGGCAATACTTCGTTATTGTTTTCTGCTATAGGTCTGTCTTTAGAACATGATGTAAAAAGAAATCCTAAAAGTATGGCAGCGAATAATGATCTTTCCATTAGTTTTATCAACTTTTCAGAGAACTAATTTATAATAAATTCGGCAATTACCGGATAGTGATCAGATAATTTTGCAGAATGATCTACTTTATAACTTACTGATTTAATCTGTTTGGAAGTAAAAATATAGTCTATTCTTAAGGGATACTTAAAATCATGAAAGCTGGTGCCGCCTCCTTTTCCAACCTCATAAAAAGGATCTTTCAACACATCAGATATATGATAGTACTCATAGGAATTGGGAACTGCGTTGAAATCTCCGGCAACAATCACAGGATAAGGAGACTGCTCAATACTTTTTCTGATAAGCTGCACCTGCTCCTGATGGCTTTTAAATTTTGGAATAAGTCTTTTTACTACATTTTTTACTTTTTCTTCGTCTTCACTACCGTTTCCTTCAAGTTTTACCATATTTTTTACTAGCCCGAAAGATTCTAAATGAACATTAAAAACGCGATAAATCTTACCTCTTATCTCAACGTCGATTTGTTCGCACTGTGCAGTAACGTCACCATTCTTGAGATCTTCGAATACGTTCTTCCTGTTAACAACTTTATATTTTGAATAGAAACAGATAAAAGGGTGGCTAAATTCGCCGTGAAGATTTTTAAGTTTAAGATTTGGACCAGCTTCCTGAAGAAAGGCTATGTCTACATTTTGATCATCAATGTATTTTTCTATCTCCTCAACTCCCAATGTTCCTGCTCTTATATTAAAAGTCATAACTTTCAGATTCGGAATTTCTTTTTTCTCTGATGAATAATTAAGCCATCTTTTTGCAGGATTTAAAAAAAACAATCCTAAAAACATAAAAGCAAACGCTCTTTTTTTCCAGCTGAAAATCCAGAGAAAAGTAATAAGAATGTAAAGAGCCAACATTACCGGAAAGCCCAGAGACAAAAAATTGAAACCCCAGAAAACTTTTGGCGGGATATAAGCATTCAGCAAAACTCCGAATAAGAGAAAAAGCAATGCTAAATGTGCAATGAAAAGAAACGAGCGGAATACTTTCACAGCGATTAATTGAATCTGTATAAATGTTTTTTCCAGATTTTGGCTAATATATATCCGACGATAGCTCCTCCCACGTGAGCTAAATGAGCAATACCACCAACATTTCCTGTAACTCCTAAAATAACCGAACCTACAATAATGATAGGAAGCAGAATTTTTACCTTTATCGGAACCGGGATAAACATAATACCAATTTTTGCATCAGGATAGAGTGTAGCAAATGCGGCTATAATACCAAATATTGCTCCGGATGCACCAACCATCGGTGTGTAAATAATACTTTTTAAATTTTCTAAAAGTCCCTGTTGCTCTAGTATAGCTTCTGAATTTCCTTTAAACTGAACCGACTCTCCTGCTAAATAACCGTTAACGTTAAATCCAAAACTGTCAAGCGTGGATTTAATTTGTTCTACCTCAATGAAATTCCATAGGTTAAACAAAAAAAATGCTCCTAAACCGCTTAGAAAATAAAGAATTATAAACTTTTTATCTCCTAATCTTTGTTCCAAGATAGGACCAAAGCTGAAAAGTGTAAACATATTGAATAGTATATGCATGAAACTTCCGTGCATAAACATGTGAGTAATTATCTGCCATGAATAGAAATAAGGTGAGGAAGGATAAAAGCCAGATAAATAACCATAAACTTCATTGCTGTTGAGCAAATTTACAGCTATAAATACAACAATATTTAAAATGATAATATTCTTGGTGATTGGCGGTATATTATTAAACATTTACTTAAAATTTATTTTTAAAATCATTAAACGGAACTTCAAAATAGCATCTTTTTCCGTTGGGTAAAAACTCAGGAAATCCTAGAGCTGTAAAATCTTTAATGACTTGTTCAGCATCAATTTTATAGATAAAATCGAAACGTGATTTGCTCTGCATTTTGTTCCATTGGTTTTGATAATACTGCAAAAACTCGTCCTCTGTTCTGTATTCCAGAATTTCAAACAAAATTTCCAGAAACTTCATTACCTGAGATTCTTTCAGACCTTCAGGAACGGCATCTATCCTCAAAACACTTTCGTGAGCAATTGTCATTTCAAAACCCAGCTCCGGAAGATATTTTTTAATGGATCTGTATTTGTTTTTTTCAATCTCATTCATGTGATATTCCAGAGAAAACAAAAGAGACTGGCTGTTGACGGCTCCTTTTTTTACTGTTTTATTATGATCTGAAACTACAAGCCTGTGCATTCTTCCCAAATCCAGCATCAAAGTACGGTCACCTTTATTGAAAAGCCAGTATCCATTCGGAAGCCTCATCAAATCCTCATCAAAATCTTCGTCTTCAAAAAGATTAATTTTTGATGGCTCCGGAGTGATGTTTTGCTGGTACATTTCCGTAAGATTGTGAATTTCGGTTTTAGAAACTGTTTTTTCTTCCAAAAAAGGATTGTAATCTCTGTCAACAATAATCTCGGGCATTTTAAAACTTGCCGAATTGCTTTTGCTTGGAAAGCTTTTCTGCATTATCTCATCAAGCTGCGGATCTCGCTCAAAATCAAGGCTTGGAGCAACATTGTAAATTCCCAGAGAGCGTTTGATAGTAGATCGAAGCAATGCAAAAATAAGGTGCTCATCTTCGAACTTCACTTCTGTTTTCTGCGGATGAATGTTGACATCTATTTTCTCAGGATCCAACTCAAGAAAAAGAAAGAAAGTCGGGATATATCCCGGCAGAAGCAAGCCTTCAAAAGCTTCCTGAACCGCTTTATTAAAATAAGGACTTTTAAAAAATCTTCCGTTAACAAAAAGAAACTGTTCGCCGCGTGTTTTTTTGGCCCCTTCAGGTTTAGCAACGAAACCGTGAAGCTGACACCATACAATATCTTCTTTAATAGGAATGAGCTGAGGCTGAAGTTTTCTTCCGAAAATATCAACAATTCTCTGCATCTGGGTTCCTTTTCTGAGTCTGAAGACAGGTTCATCATCATGAAACAGGCAAAACTCTAAATTTTCGTGAGCCAGTGCCACCCTTTGGAACTCATCAATAACGTGACGAAATTCAATATTGTTATTCTTGAGAAACTTTCTCCTTGCGGGAACATTGTAAAATAAATTTTTAACCAAAAAATTGGATCCTTCTGCGGTCTGTATCGGCTCCTGAAACTGAAAGACACCGCCTTCAATGTAAATATTGGTTCCCAAAGGGGCTTCATGACGTTTTGTTTTCAGCTCCACCTGCGCAACAGCAGCAATGGAAGCCAGAGCTTCGCCGCGGAATCCTTTGGTGGCGATTTTGAAAATATCTTCGGTTCCTTTTATTTTAGATGTAGCGTGGCGCTCAAAAGCCATTCTTGCATCAGTTTCAGACATTCCTTTTCCGTCATCCACTACCTGAATAAGGTTTTTCCCGGCATCACGTACAATCAGCTCAATTTTTGTGGCTCCTGCATCAATAGAGTTTTCCAGAAGCTCTTTTACAATAGATGCGGGTCGCTGAACGACTTCACCTGCTGCAATCTGGTTGGCTACATGATCGGGTAAAAGCTGAATAATATCTGACATACATGAATAATGAACTTACAAAAATAGGTAAAGCAATTAAGAATTAAAATAATAATCCCCTTTATTTATGAGGCTTCTGTATTTTTAGAAAGTAATATTATAGGTTCCAGTAGAAGATACCGGTGCTTTTTCCGCCTTTACATATTTCTTTACCCAACCAACGGAAGTGGAAACCACACAAGGATCTGAGGTTCCGCCTGATCTTCTTGCAGAGACTACATTTCCTGCCTTATCAACGGTATATGCAATGGTGATTGATCCGCTTGCTGAGCAGTTATGACTGGGCTGTGTACCGCCTCTTCCCATCGTTCCGGGAATATATCCCACCAATCTTCTGTCGATTCCTACTTTGCTGTCCCCATTTCCGTCACCGCCTAAAGGATCTCCGTTATTACCGATTCCTGTTCCTGTTCCCTGACTTCCGGATTTTGTACCTCTTCCTTTAATCAGGTTTCCAATAGCTGCAGTTCCTTTTCCGTCACCGCTTCCTGTTTTGGAATTGGCTGTGTTGGCAGAACTTTTGGTGCTTTTTACCGTGGAACTTGCGGTAGATTTTTTATTGGTTTCAGAAACTTCCTTTTTGGGAGCTGTGGCTTTGGTATTATTTCCGGTGATAATTCTGTCTTTTGCTTCTGTCTTTTTAGATTCAGGTTTAGGATCCGGTGTAATAATCGTTTTCGGTTCAGAAACAGCATTTTCTACCGGCTCATTAATGTTTTCCACAGCCTGCGCAGCCAGACTTCCTTCCTGATTGGCTGGCTCATCAATACCCGCTCCGTTTCTGTTGTCTCCGAAATTGATGAGCATGGTGGTCACAATTTCAGGTTCTTTTTCAGAAGGTTTAGGTTTCATCTTGTAGATGAAAACGAATAACAAAATCGCAGACCAGATCAGTACAGAAAGTACTGCACTTTTAATTTTGTCTTTATTTTCTTCGTTTCTGTCTATAGTGTAACCTCTCATTTCTTATTCTTTTACCGTTGCAATAGCAATGCTCAGTTTATGTTTTTCGGCAATTTCCATCAGAAAAACAACATCTTTATGCATCGTACTTTCATCTGCTCTTATAGTGAAAGATTTTGCAGATTTGTTTTGCAAATCACTTACAATGGTCTGTTCTACCAATTCCCGGCTTACAGGTCTGTCGTCCACGTAATAAGAGCCATCAGGTTTTATACTTACCGTCATCGGGTTGGGAATATTGTTTTCCACACTTGCGGTTTGTGGCAGTTTTACATCAATTGCACTTTGGTTGGCAGCCGAAGAGGTAATCATAAAGAAAATCAGCATCAGCAAGATAACGTCTGTCATCGCTGCTAAACTGAATTCCGGGTGTGCCTTATTTCTTCTCTGAATTTTCATCCCTTTTTGATTATAAAGGTTTATTAATTATATCTAAAAATTCTCCTGATATATTTTGAGCTCTCAAAACAAATTTATCAATCTTTGTTAACAGAAGGTTATAAAAAAAGTTAGCAGGAATTGCCACCGCCAAACCAACTGCGGTTTGTCCTAATGCTGTATAAATGCCTTCCGAAAGTGTTTTGGGTGAAAAAGCGCCTTCAGAATGAGACAAATCGAAAAATGCAATAATCATCCCGATCACCGTTCCTAAAAGTCCTAGCATCGGAGCAATACTTGGTACGGCAGCCAAAAGGTTGAGATTTTTTTCCATATTGGCAACTTCTATCTGTGCCTGAGATTCCATGGCGCTGACGATATCAGAAACAGGTCTTCCCAGTCTTGAGATTCCCTTTTCCAAAATTCTGGATTCCGGGGAGTTTTGGGTTTTGCAATAATCTGCTGCAGCTTCTATTTTTCCGTCTCTTATGAAGTCTTCAATATTATTCATAAAATTGGAATCTGTTTTGGATGCCATTCTTCTGATAAAGAAAAATCTTTCAAAAAAAAGATATACAGAGAAAACACCCAATGTAAGAACCGTTACCATTACGATTTTTGCAAAAGCACCACCGTGAAAAAGGATTTCCCAAAATGAAAATTCGGTTTTGTTGATTGTAACAGCAGGCGTTGTTGCCTGTGCAAACAAAAGTTGTGTAAGTTCCGTTAGCAGCATTATATGATAATTTACAATAGTTTAAACGACAAAAATAAACGAATATTATCAGATTTCATCTTAAAATAAGCTTAAAAAAAATAATTTGAGACGATTTTTCCTAAAAAGCAAATTTCTTTCCAAAAAATTGAAAAGAAATCTGTATAAGTTTAATAAAATTATTTGCTTAGTCTTCGTCTACGACGATCTCATCCTGCTTAAATTCGCATTTCATACGAAAAGGAATGGGGGTATCTGACCCTGTGTAAAAGTCATCAATTGTACCTTTCCAGATTACCTGAAGTTCGTTTTCTTCATTTTTTTCAAAACACAGCTCATTATCATAGATAAATGCATCTTCATCATCAAATAAATCTACCTCTGTGTAGCTTTCTTCCTCAGAATCATTAATGAGGAAAGTTTTCCCTTCAATCTCATCAGAATCTATCGGGAAATCAAAAATTTCCATAGAAATTTGAGGAAAATTGTACTGTAGCGAGTCGTCCTCTACATGATCCAGACTGTCATCTGTGATGATTTCTACTTCCAGTAAGTGTTTCTGATTACTATAAACAGCCTTGCAGTAAGAGCTTTTTATGTTGTATTTAAGTGTTTCGTCCGGATGGTAAATTTTTAAAATCCCTTTCATTATTTCTTAAAAAAAGAACAGTAATACGATGAGTGTTAAATGGTTCAGACAAAGATAGAAAAATGTGTGAATGTGAAAAATATTTTGAAATTATTTTTACGAAATTCTGCATATAAAATCAATTTACATCCCGAGATTGGTTATTTTTGTTTCTTTAATAAAGCAAATTGGTATACGAAATCACTGTAACTGATTTTGATACAAATATCTGTTGGCATTATTTCGTTCATTGCGGGCAAGATCTCGCAGAGCGATGATTAATTATAATTAAAAATTTGTCTATGAAAAAGATTATATTGAAAGCTGCACTGGGAATAAGTATTGCTGTGGGAATGTACTCCTGCAAAAAATCTGATTCGCCGCTTACAAAAGTTACCCCTACCAATATAGATTCTATTGCATCCAAATATTATGAGCAATATTTGAAACTTTATCCGTTAGAAGCTACTTCTCAAGGTGATTTAAGATATAATGATCAGTTGCCTGTTAACATAGATAAAGATTTTATTACAGGCGAAATTGCTTTTTATAATTCTGTACTGAATCAGCTGAGAAATGTTGATTATAATAGTCTTTCAGATGAAGATAAAGTGGTGTACGATGTCTTGGATTTTACATTAAATGATAAAATTGAAGCTTTTGCTTACCATCCGGAATACATTCCTTTTACACAGTTTGGAGGTCTGCCTCTGAGTTTTCCTCTGTATGGAAGCGGACAGGGAAGCCAGCCTTTCAATACCGAAAAAGATTATGAAGACTGGCTTAAGAGAATGGAAAAGTTTCCTGACTGGATGAATGCGGCAACAGAGAATTTCCGGGAAGGGATCAATAATAAAATGGTTTTGCCTAAAAAACTTGTCGTAAAGATGATTCCTCAGATGAGATCAGAAGAGATTGTGACATCAGATATGGAGAAGAATATTTTCTACGGTCCGATCAATAATTTTCCAAAAAGCTTTACCAAAGAGAAGAAAGATAAACTGACGAAGCTTTATAAAGAATCAATCTTAAAAAATATTATCCCCGCTTACCAGAAAATGGGAGAATTTCTTGAAAAAGAATACCTGCCGAAAGCCAGAGAAACTGATGGTTACAACAGTCTTCCTAACGGAGGAAATATTTATGCATTTTATGCTAAAAGCTGGACAACGACCAATAAATCTCCCGAAGAAATCAATAAGATAGGACTCGGACAGGTGGCAATGCTTCGTGCTGAAATGGAAAAGGTAAAACAGCAGGTCGGCTTCAACGGAACCTTAGAGCAGTTTATTACTTCTGTAAAAACAGACCCTAAAGCAATGCCTTATAAAACATCTAAAGAAGTTTTGGACGGCTTCAACGGAATTTTGGCTAAAATTACACCGAAGCTGAAAACCATGTTCAGCGTGACACCTAAAACTAAATTTGAGATCAGGCAGACCGAAAAATTCAGAGAGGCGAGTGCAAGTGCGGAATACATCCAGGGAACACCGGACGGACAACGCCCCGGAATCTTTTATATGCCGCTTCCTGATCCAGCAAAATTCAATGTTACCTCCGGTATGGAATCGCTTTTTCTACATGAAGCTATTCCGGGACATCATTATCAGGTTTCTTTACAGCAGGAAAACACCAAGCTTCCAAAATTTATGAGATTTGGCTGGTTCGGTGCTTATGGAGAAGGATGGGCACATTATTGTGAGACTTTAGGTCCTGAGTTTGGGCTGTATACAGATCCTTATCAAAAAATGGGATATTTGAGTGACCAGATGCTTCGTGCTGTTCGGTTGGTAGTTGATACAGGAATTCATACCGGACAAATGTCCAGAGAGGAAGCAATCACCTATTTTTTAAACAATATTGCTTATGATCAGGCAGGAGCTACTGCCGAAGTTGAAAGATATATGGCAATGCCGGGACAGGCTTTAGGCTACAAGATTGGCTCTTTGAGAATCCGTGAACTGAGAGAAAAATACCAGAAAGAACTGGGCAAAAAATTCAGTCTGGCTAAATTCCATGATGAAATTCTTAATCAGGGCTGTCTTCCTTTGGATGTGCTGAATCGAAAAATGGAACTTTGGGCTAAAAAGCAAAAGTAAAGCAAGAAAATGCGTTTCGACAAGTTTTTCCCGAATGAAATTTTAAAACCTTATATTAAGTATTTTGCCATCTCGGAAAATGATCTTGAATCTGAGTACAAAGTATTGCCTTCTACAGGACTTGTGATTGGCTTTCAATATAAAGGCAAATTGTCTTCGCTTGAAAAAAACAATGAAAACCTGCTTTCCGCAGCCGGAATTACAGGAATTTCCGACACATATAAGATTTTTAAAAATTCTCATAATACGGGAACTGTACTTGTATATTTTACAGAGGTAGGTTTCTCAAGCTTTTCAACAAATCCTGCGAATGAATTATTTAACAAAAGCATTTCTCTGGATTATATTTTTAAAAAAGATACCATTGAAGAAGTTGAGGAGAAATTATTTTTTGCAAAAACGGATCATGATAAGATTGCTGTTATAGAAAGTTTTCTATTGTCGCGTTTAAAAGAAATTCATGAAGATCATTTAGTCATTAAAGCAGTCAATCTGATTTATCATGCGAAAGGGAATATAAGAATTAAGGAGCTTTCAGAAAGGCTTTTTATCAGCCAGAGTCCTCTTGAGAAGCGTTTCAGAAAATTTGTGGGAACTTCGCCTAAAAAATTTGCATCAATTGTACGTTTTAATACGGTTTTAAATGGTATGAATGAGAAAAAATCATTATCTGAAATATGTTTTGAGAATAGATTTTTCGATCAGGCACATTTTATAAAAGATTTTAAACAATATACGGGCGAAACTCCTGAAAATTTTAAACGATTTTTATAAAAACGATTTTTTACAATGGAGGTTTTTCAGATTATCTCATTTTTGCTAAGTCATTTCCACATAAGTTAACAATAATCAGAAATAAAAATAGAATACAAATGTTTACAGTAGAACAAATTGAAAAAGCACACAGCAAGGTAAAATCAGGAGCAGACTTTCCGGATTACATTAAAGAGATCAAGGAATTAGGCGTAAAATCTTTTGAAACATGGGTGAGAGACAGCCATACAAAATATTTTGGTGAAAATGAATATTCTACGGAATCTCAACCAAAATATGCAGATTTAAAAATTGAAGATGAAGTTGACAAAGAGCGGTTCATCCAACAACTGAAAAGCCATCAAAGAGGAGAGACAGATTATATGAAGTTTTGTGAAGACTGTGCCGAAACAGGAATTGAAAAATGGATTGTCAATCTGGATCAGTATACCTGCATGTACTACGACAAAGCCGGGAACGAAATTTTGGTAGAAGAAATACCGCATTAAAACTAAAGCCACAAATTAATTTTGTGGCTTTAGTTTTATTTGAAATTTAAAAGGGGCTATGTTTTTTGAATATTTTAAGATGTTTTTTAGTTCTTTTTGTACAATGGCGTAGATATTTACTCCTATTGAGTGCCTATTTTTAGCTAAAATCCCTTTGTTTTTGCTTGTAGGTGTAAAATGGGCAGTCAAAAAAAATAATCAAATCTTATTATTTCATTGTTTTGTAAAAGATTCTAACAAACAAAATGATGAATATAAATTTTTAAAACACATATTCTCTTTTGTCATTGATGAAAGAGAATTTCTTTTTTAAACTTCAAACCATAAATTATGAAAAAAACTTTTCTACTAGTATCTGCGCTTACATCTTTTACAGCGTTCGCTCAAGTTGGAATAAACACAGAAACACCAAAAGCTACATTAGATGTTGTAGGAAAACCATCAGAAACCGACAAGGTTGATGGTATTATTGCTCCAAGAATCACCGGAGACCAATTAAAAGCAAAAACTGGATACGGGCTTCCTCAGGAAGGTACACTAATTTACGCTACGAGTGGTGTTACCGGTACTCCTTCAGGGCAGACAATCAATGTTACGTCAACTGGTTATTACTATTTTGACGGTGGAGTTTGGGTAAAACAATTGTCAGGAATACTTCCTACAACAGGAGGGAATAATGGTACTGTAACCAACTTTTCTGCCGGAGACCTTTCTCCATTATTTACCACAACAGAATCTAACACGACCACAACACCGGCTTTGTCTTTTGCATTAACAAATGCACCGGCAAATTCTTTTTTTGGAAATACAACTGGTGCTGCATCTGCGCCATCCTATAATACTGCTTCAAATTTAACTTCAGTAGCAGGTTCAAATACAGCAACAGCACCAGTGACGATTTCTGGAGGAAGTAATGCATTAGTAAATGCTGACGGAGCTACTGTAGCCGTAAACAACACTGCACCTCTTTGGAACGCTAATCAACTGAATGGAACAGGAGTAGCAGCTACAACGCCTACGAACGGACAGGTTTTAACTTACAACAGTACAACCTCAACCTGGGCTCCTGCTACAGTAGCCACAGCAAGTGTTGACTGGCATGTTACAGGAAATACAGATACTGAAATCTCCACAGCAGCAGAAACATTAGATGCAGCAGTAGCATCTACAAATTACTTAGGAACACAGGGTGCAGACAATTTGGTCATTGCTACAGAAGGTAAAACCCACGCTGTTTTAGATACAAAAGGAACTTTAATTGGTGGCGGCAATGATGCTTCAAGTTTATCTTGGGGTAAAAATAATACCGTAGATACCGATACTAATACTATTGCTTTAGGTAGAGATAATACCGCTTCGGGAGATTTTTCTATGGCAATAGGAAGAAACAATTCTGCAACTTCAACGGCATCCATTGCTATTGGAGGTCAGGCTATTACGGGAGGAGGTACAGGAACAATTGTTCCTAACACAAATAGCGGAACATACTCTTCTGCTGTAGGTTTTGGAAATACTGTTTCTGGAAATAAAAATCAGGTTATTGGAATCAGAAATGTAGTCTCCTCCGCTAACACAGCTATCAATTTTCTAGGAGGAACCAGTGTTTTGGGGGCTGATAATAAGGTGGCTTCTCTAAATTCTAATGTGGTGGGGAATAACAACAATACATTCAGTACTCCTGGTGCTTCTGGTACGCCCAACGCAGTAACGCTTTTAGGAAACTCAAATGGAAATACATCAAAATTAGGAGGAGTAATTGTAGGTAGCTCTAATAATTCTGCTACGGGATATGTTTTCGGTTTGGGAAATAAAAATACAGATGAAGGTAAAACCGATATGATGTCTATAGGGTTTTATGCAGATACAACAGGTTTTCCAGAAAAGACCACTACTTATTCCAATATAAACCATTTTATTACAACATCTGTTCCTAGTGGTGATGCAATAGTAGGCATAAATATCAACCCTGGAAATCTTACTGCTTTACAAAAGCAAAATGATCTGACAGTAAAAAAACAAATAAGAATTGAGCCTCAAACTCCTACATCAAGTTGTACAGCAGAAACATTAGGAGCAATACGTTTCAACTCTTCTACCAATAAACACGAAGGTTGCGGAGCAGGACCGGGATCTTCTACAACGATAGGCTGGAACGCTTTATACTAAATATCAATAAAATATTTTAAAATTATTAAACTGATGATGAAACTTTTTTCTTTCATAGCAACACTTTTGTTAGCTATCAATGTCTTAGCACAGGGCTATACTCCAATTCGAGGAGGAGGCATCAACTCTTACCCAACTCAAAACGGTCTGTTGTGTTTGGTCTGTGGATCAAACGGAACCAAAAATATTATTGATGCAGATTTGAACAATTACACCAATATGGGTAATTTAATTTCTGCAATCGGAGGTAATGGTGTTTCTGTGATCAATACAGTCACTACCTATCCCGCAGGATATATCACAGGATTTAATGTAGATCTTGGCAATAGCCCCATTACCGTTTCTTTATTAAGCGGGATTACCATTGCTACCTATAAAAACGGAGTATTGCAGGAATCGTCAACTTCAGCTACCTTAGCTTCCGTACCTGCTTTTGGAGGACAAAAATCCAGAGTTTTTTTACATTTAAAGACCACCAAAGCTTTTAATGAAGTAAGATTATTAAGAGCAAACGGCGTTGCGGCATTTGATGCGCTGAACGTGTATTATGCATTTGCTTTCGACCCTGCAAAGATGATACAGGAAAACAATGGAATCTGCGATGATTTGATTGGCGGTTCTTTGGCAGATGTTGATGATAACGTATCCAGCAGCAGTAACTTTATTGCCCCTCTATCTTCTTTAATTGACAGAAGAAATATTACGGACGGAGATAAAAACTCTTACGGACAGATTGTAATGCCTGCAGGTTTGCTGGGCAGCTACACGATTGGAGTTTTAGATAAAAATCAAATTTATCCGGCAGGAAACAAAGCAGGTTTTGTAATTTCTCCGGCAGATCAAAATACTTTGTTTACTACGCAGACTTTAAACAATTTGGTGATAGAAACTTATTTGTTTGGTCAGTTACAGGATTCTCAGGCGTACAACAACGGAAACGGTCTTGTGAATATTTCGGTATTAAGTTTCGGGAGCAACAAGCAGAAATTATCAGTTACCGCAACGAAGCCTTTCAACGAGGTGAGACTGAGAGTTAATCAGGCTGTGGGAGTAAATGTGGGAACAGTAAGGGTATATTATGCATTCGAAGAGCCTCAGAATTGTGATTGTAAGCAATATTTACAAACTGATAAAACCGCTCCTTTGAAAGCCAAACTTCTAACAGGAAATTTGCCAAACGGAGCCTGGACACTTTTAGGAGGAAGAGAACAATGGACAGGTGTTTGGAACGCTCTTACAGGCAATACCAATGTGTCTAAGATTTTCAATCCTGAAAAGGTAATTGATGCAGATCCTAATAATTCAGCTTACTATTTTTCTGCTCCGGTTACATTAGGAACTACCGGTAGCCTTGCGGTAGAATCTGTGGGCGGTTCTTACCCGGCAGGTACATTTGCAGGATTCATTATTGACAAAGGAGGCTCTCTGACTGACTGGAGTATTCTCAGCAACATCAGAATCCAGTTGTATAACGGGAATAATCTGGTTGCACAGCAGGATAATGCCAATAATGGTTTGATCAATATCAAAATTTTAACATTGCCTTCCGGTAAAACAATTGTGGGGATGAAATCGCCTGCAACCTTCAACAGAATCAGAATTTCTATCAGACAGGGAATTTCTTTAAATCTAGGGATGAATTATAATATCTACAACGTTTTTGTAGAAGGAGATTTAGATGGAGATGGTACACCAGATTGCTTTGACATTTGTCCAAATGGTGATGATTCTATTGACACAGATGGTGATGGAATTCCGGATGCGTGTGATACATCATCTTGTATTGATTCTGATAAAAGTTCAGTTCTAGATGCAGACGGAGACGGTGTTTCTGATGCCTGCGATTTAGATTCTGATAATGACGGAATTTTGGATTCTATAGAAGATTTTAACGGAAATGGATTATATGAAGATGATGATAATGAAGGTGAAATCACATTAGACGATTTGGGTGATACTATAAGCAATTATTTAGATTTAGATTCTGATAATGACGGGATTCTTGATCTTCACGAGTCTGGCATTCCAATATCAGTTATTAATCAGATCGACACAGATAAGAACGGAGTGATTGACAGCAATGTTGCATTCGGGAATAATGGTTTTGCTGATATTTTAGAGACCTCACCAGATTCTGGTATTGCAAAATATCAAGTAAAAAATTCTGATGGAGATAATCTTCCTGATTTCTTGGACGTTACAAGTAATGGTATTGATTACGATCTATATGTTATAGGAAAAGATTTTTTAGATAATTTCGGGTTTGGATTTATTGAAAGAGCTGATGATTTAGATAAAGACGGTATAATGGATTCTGTAGATACAGATCTTATAAACAGAGGCGCACCAAACTCACCATTATCACCTTATGCTTCAGCAATGAGAAGTGCGGTTCCGGGTAAACAGCAAACTACCGTTGGGTTGTTAACGAAGGTATATCCTAACCCTGTAAAGGCAGGTGATATTATCAATATTGTAATGCCAAACAAAGAAAGTGCAGAATATGTATTGGTAGATGCTACCGGCAAACAATTATCAAAAGGTAGTTTCACAAACTCCACAAAAATTGAAACAGTTAGACTTGTTCCCGGGTTGTATATTTTAAGTTTAAAATCCAATGGGCTGAGCAAATCCTACAAGATTTTGGTGAAGTAAACAGGCAACCTTAAAGGCATCTGAATATTTTAATTCGGATGCCTTTTTTATTAATTACAAACGTAAAAGGTTATTTTTTGTAAAAAAGATTGAATAAATCTTTATTCTTAAACAATAATTAAGCTGAAAAACTAGGGATTAGACCCATAATACCCGTTGATTTTGAACCGGAAAACAAAAGATTCAGGTTTTTAATAGCCTGAATATAAATGTTTTGTAATTGGATAGGTACTAAATAGGCATATTTAAATTGCTCCACTTTCTATTAAAAGCGGTAATTTTTGATTCGATAAAAACATAAAAGATGACTATGGGTTTAAATAAGAGAAAAAGAAAATTCGAACTAAAGTTCGGATGCTTTTTTGGATTTATATTCATTCATTTTTTTTCATGCTTACATTGTCAGATTTATTTTCATGGTAATACTTTATATAATTCGGACAACATTGTGTATGTTGAAACTTCTGAATTAATCAAAGCAGAAAATACAGTATATGTCTCATCCGATGCAGTGATTTTTGATGATTCCGAAAAGAGCCATGTGACAGACCACCTGCAAAAACCTACACCAAAGTCTAGCAAAATAAGTACAAAAAATAGACTTAAAAAAAACAGTAAGACAAACAAAAAGACTGAAAAAAAGTACAATGGCGGGTCAGCATATTTTTTTATTAAAATAAGTGATTATAATTATGCCAAACATAAATCATCTGTTTATTACAGATCAGTAAATTCCAACAATGAAACAAAGTTTAATACTGTAAACAAAAGATTATTTGAAGATGATACATTAAAAACGCATTTTCATTTTATTAAAAAGTATTATGTAAATAACAAGAATAAAGGAGATGTACTTTTTTTAAAGACCTTATTTTCTCGTCCTCCGCCAGTTTTTTATATTCTTAAAACGCTCACTTTTAATAATATAAAAATAAACCATGATAAATACTAAACTTTTTTATCTTATTGCTTTTCTGTTTTTTTTAAATACAAAAGCGCAGGATTGTAACTCCCTGTACATTGTCAATGCACAAAACGGCAATGTCTATAATATTTCTGCCCTGAATGGAACATTGCCTTCTGCAGTAACCAATTTAAATGCAGCAGCAAGAAGTAATTTAGCAGTAGGTCCTAACCCTGCAAATACTTCGCAGACCGTATTTACATCTTCCAATACTCCGGCAAACTCACCGGTTTATGTATCTAATGCTACAACAGGTAACAATATACCTGTTTCTCTTGGAGGGCTTACTGCAAATCCAGTAGCAGGAGCTACACAGGGACACGTGTACGGAGTAAGTTCAACGAGAAGACTCATTAGAGCAAATCCTACCCCTGCAGACTTGGGAGCAATTACAGGAGATGGCATTTGGAGTGCTGGAACAGTTTCCAGCGATGCATTTTTTGATTCTACCGGAAGATTATATGTAATTGTTACTTCCGGATCAGCAAGATACTTATACAGAATTGATATTGCCACATTGGCTGCAACACAGGTAATACAGCTTAGCGGAACATTGCCAACAAGTTTTCAGGGTCTGGCTTTCTATAATGGAAATATTTATGCTGTTGAAGGATTTTCTGCAACTATTTTTTTTGTAAGCTCATTTGGTGCACGTGTATATGAAATCAATCCTAATACAGGAGCAAGTATTTTAAGAACTTCTTATACTTTAAATACACTTTTAGGTCCATTTTCCGGAGCAGATGATTTGGATTTGGCTTCCTGTCAAGTTTTTACTCCTTCTACAGCGCCTACTTGTAATGAGTTGTTTGGGATTAACGGTACGGATGGAAGAACTTACAGAATTGATTTTAACTCTTCAGGATCAATAACAGGTACTACCCAAGTTGCAACTGATGGATCTGGCGGATTTGGAAATATGGCATATGGTCCCGTTCCTTCAAATTTAAACCAAAATCAGTTTGTTGTTTCCAGAAATGGTAACTCAGGCAGGATTTGGGCAGGAATTGCCACCTCTGCCAATACAACTTTAGCCTTGCAAGGTACTACTTCAACAACTTGGGGTTCCCCAATAGGAATTGGTACAGACCCTAAAACCGGTTTTGTGTATGGTATTAACGGTAAAACCTTAACAAGATGGACAGGTACTACAGCCGCAGCTGCTACTTTAGGAGATGTAACAGGTGATACCAATTGGACAAACGGAACAACTTTGAACGATATTGCAGTTGACAGTGGTGGAAATTTGTATGTTATTGTCGCAGTTACTAATTCAAGTATATGGCTGTACCGTATAAACCCTACCGCCTTAACCGCTACGGTAGTTACTCAACTTAATGGTACAGTTCCCAATTTAGCAACAACTATCGGTAACGGTCTTGCTTACTTAGGAGACTTTTTCTACTACAGCAGAATAAATGGTAATGGAACAGATATTTGGCGTTTAAATGCTATGACAGGGGCATCTACTTTTGTTGGAAATATAGCTGGAGCAGCAACAGCAGGAAATCGAAGAGATTTTGGAGATTTAGGTTCTTGTGCTACGGTAACCAACGTACCGGCAGCGTTTACTTTTGATTGTACTGCTGCAGGAGGTGGTGTACAAGGAGCTAAACTTCTTGCTAATGGAACATCACAGTCTTCTGTTTTAAGAATTCCGATTTCCAATGCAGTAAATGGGTTAGCAGAATTTACCCTTACAGGAACAGGCATCAGTACATCGCCATCTCCTTACATTGCTACGATTGATCAGGGTGCTACTTTTGTCGATATTCCTTTCACTTTTAATGGTGGAGGTTCAGCTGGAAACCGTGTGATTTCAATAAGCTCCCCACGTGCTACCGGAGCCTGTAATCTTAGTGTTTTGGTAGATATTGATTCTGATGGGGATGGTATAGCAAATTCTGATGATCTTGACGATGAAAATGACGGTATTTTAGACACAGATGAAGGATTTTGTGCAACTAATAGTGTTTACACTATGAATGTAGCCAGTACGGTTTCTTCGGGTACAAGTACTTTCAATGCAAACGGCGCTACATTTAATTTGGTATACACACTTACTTCCGGTGCTCAGGTTGCAGGATTGGGAAGTACTTTCAACGTACCTTTCACTTATTCAGATTTTAATAATACCGCAACGTCAGTAAACCACACTTGGGAAACAATTGTTAATAACAGTAATTTAGCAGTAGGTATTCTGCCAAATACAAATTCACTATATACAAGTTTGCCAGCGAACAATACAACAAACCAAACGATTACCGCAGCGTCCGGAACAACCGGAGATTCAAGATTTAGATACTGGCTCGCTACCGGAACATTAGATCAGTTGGGAACTTTCACAACTACAGTAGGTAATTTACCAGCAATAACAGGACAGTTATCCTCGTTACAGAATTTCACCAATCCTGTTTTGTCAAAACTTGCTTCATTTAATTATTCTACAGCAGGCAGCAATGCTACATCTGGTTATTATGCTAAGCTAAAAGCGCAGATTTCAGGCTCAACCGAAGATCCTTACCCTGTTCCATTTGGAAGTACTAATCTTTGGGACTACACAGCGTTTGATGGTCCGGGAGCAGGTAATGCAAACAATGGAGGAAACAGAGGATTAATAACTCTTAGACAAAATACTATAACCTTTTGTAATCACAGAGATACCGATGGAGACGGGATACCTGATTATTTGGATTTGGATAGTGACAACGATGGCTGTTCCGATGCCAATGAATATTACAACAATGCGAATGCAGATGGCGGTGACGGTGGTGTTTACGGCACCGGAAATCCTACTGTAGATGCAAACGGAAGAGTAGTAACAGCTTCATACACAAGCACAACCGCGGCCAATGTAACTTCGGCTACGCAAGTTACCATAGGCACGCAACCTCCTAATACTTCAGCAACGGCAGGAAACACAGCATCGTTTTCTATAGTTGCATCAGCCGTAACAACTACTGTTTTTAGTTCTGGAACGCCGAACTATACTGCTCCGTCTGCGACCAATACTACTTCAGGTATTACGTATCAATGGCAAATCAGTACAGACAATGGAGCTATCTGGTCTAATGTTATCAACGGAGGGCAGTATTCAGGAGCTACTACTGCAACATTGCTTGTGAATAATGTAACTTTAGCTCAAAATGGAAATAGGTTCCGTGTACTTTTAGCTCATAGTGGAAGGATTTGTACTATTACATCTAATTCGGGAACACTTTCTGTGGTAGATCCTTGTGTAATATCTGCAACCAACCCGGATTCTGATGGAGATGGCGTAAGTGACTATTGTGATAAAGATGATGATAATGATGGGATTTTAGACACCGTAGAATGTCCTACTTATGTTACATCGCCTAATATTTTTGTACAGTCTGTCACAGGAATTAATTCATTTAACGTCAATACGCTGACGCAAACGGCTTTTTGTACAGGAAATCTAAACATAACGACAGATATCGCCGTTAGCACGTCTGGTGTCATGTATGGCGTTTATAATGCAAGCGCAACTACCAGTACTTTGGCGATTATCAATTCAGGAACCTGTAGTGTGACCAATGTTCTGAATTTATCATTTAGAAGCAACTCGTTATCTTTCCTCCCAGACGGAACTTTATTGGTTGGTAGCCCTGATGATTCGATCATACGGAGAATTAATTTAACAACTAATGCTGTAAGTGTTTGGAGAAATTATACAAGCGGTAACGCAAACGGAGACTTTATCTTTGTTAACGGCAAGGTGTATGTTCTTTGGTTTGATTCTGCCATCAATGCCACTAATCCTATTATCAGAGAAGTAACGGTAAATGCCAATTATGATTATGTATCCGAAACTATTTTAGGACCGGTGCAAAGACGAGCTTTCGGTTTGGCAAAAGCAAACGGGAATGAATTGTATGCCGTAACTTCTATTGGTGCAGACGGTAGCAGTAATCCACCTGGAACGATCATTAGAATCAATCTTAATCCGTTTTCTTGGTATGTCGTTTCCAATTATCCTGAAGGTTTGTTGGGTGCCACGTCTATTGAGGAAGGCGCAAAAGAGTGTGATACGGATAACGATGGAATCCCAAATAGATTAGACTTAGACAGTGATGGAGACGGCTGTCCGGATGCAGTAGAAGGAAGCGGTGCTTTTACAAATGCAAATTTGGTAAACTCAACAACATTAGCAGGTGGGAATTCTGGTACAGGATATACGGGAAGTTCTACCTCGCCGGTTGTGAGAAATCTGCCAACCCCGGTAGATTTGGTTGCTACCTCTGCAACCTATGGTGTTCCTATTGCTGCCGGAACAGGTCAGGCGATAGGAGATTCCCAAAACGGAGCTGTAAGCTCACAGTGTTTAGGCGCTTGTTATAAACCTGCCGTATTAGATGCGGTCAATACTTACCCTACAAAACACGGTATTACAGCATTAGGGAGAGCTGGTGCAGACAATCAGAACTGGCCAATGCTAAGACAAAGTGCGTGGACGGTATTAGAATCCAAAGAAAAAGGATTTGTAGTAAACAGAGTTCCTACAACAGCCAGTCTTGCTAATATAACCAATCCTGTAGAAGGGATGATAGTATATGATGAAGAAGCAGATTGCTTAAAAATATATACTTTAAAAGAAGGAGAAATGGCTATGGCGTGGCATTGTTTCACAACTCCTGCCTGTCCGGATTAAATATTTGATATAAAAATTGAGGCGGTTATTGAAATTCTCATACTTCACCGCCTCAATATTAAAGATTTAATTATCATAAACAAAGAACAATGAAAAATATAATTATTACATTATCTATATTCAGCTTTTCTCTGGCTTCGTCACAAGTTGCGATTGGAAAAGATGAAGTTAGTAAAATACAACCAGCCAACACAGTTACCAACCCAAGCATTGCATTAGAATTTTATGATAATGCAGACAATACGAAAGGCTTAGTATTACCTTGGACATCAACTGTTAACAACCAACCTCTGGCTTACAACAGCACAACAGGGGAAGGATACCGTGGTATACAGGGAACAATAGTAGACGGCACTATTATCTTAGACCTTTCCGATAAAAAGATAAAATATATGAGAAACGGATTCTGGTCTCCTCTCACAGGTGATCTTCCGCTTACTGCAGGCTCTACAACTTACAATACTTTTAATGCCATAGACAGCTCTTTGCAGGACAATAGAAGAGAAGGAGCAAACGCAAAGGCAGCTATTGGTGTAAATGGTGCAACAGACGGTACAGCAGGAATTTTAGTCCTTACTGACAATAATAAAGCAATGGTGTTGCCCAAAGTGGCTAGTCCGCATCTTAATATTAAAAATCCCGCTCCCGGAATGATTGCGTATGATATCACGAAAAAACAACTTGCTGTTTACAATGGTACCGTCTGGTCTTTTTGGAAACCTTAAACCTCATACGCCATTAGGAAATTGATTTGATTTTCTGGTGGTTATATTATTCAATAAAATTCAATCAGACTAATAAAACATCATTTACAATTGATGATGTTTTATTGTTATGTAATATGCAGATGTCTGTGAAAAAAGAACTGTCACTATGAAATTCATGTTATTCTTTTTCATTACTTTATGTTTTGGTAATGGTTTATTCGCACAGCAGAATGAAAGTGAAAAGCAGGTAGAAATTTTGCTTGATTCAGCACTTCAAAAATTTGCTGTAGTCAACGTTAAAGAAAGTGCAAATCTGGCGCAAAAAGCATTAGAATTAAGTAAAAAAATAAAATATCATAAAGGAGAAAACTACAGTAAGATAAGACTTGCTCAGGCATTGCACGGATTGGGAAAAAATAAAGAGGCTTTAGAACATCTAGCCTCAGCAGAAAAGGACGACTACACCAAAGCAGATGCGTTCTTATTGTTTGAGATACACAGAATAAGAGGCAGGATATATGGAGCGTTATCCTATTTCAGGCTTTGTATTGATGAGCAGAAAAAGGGACTTGCCTATATTTCCCAAATTAAAAAGAGCAAAAAAGACAGACTTTTTTTAAAAAGCCTTGTAGATGAAAACCTTTCTGTAGCATACAGTAGGGCAGGAATGTTAGACTCTTCCTACTATTATCTTAATGAAAAAATGAAATATCTCAAAACCGCAGACGTAGGAAAGAGCTATCCTAGCAAAATAAATACGTATAATCTTTTAGCTCTTTATTTTGAAAAAAAAAATACTCAGGATTCAGCAAAATATTATATATACAAAGCCTTAAGTCTTTCCAAGAAATATAAATATCCATTTATATATGAAAGCAATGTGCAAATGGGAGATATTTATTTTAAAGAAAATAGAGTTGACTCAGCACTATATTATTATAACAAAGCATTGGGTGTATTAGAAGAAACAAGTTCTGGGAAATATAACGCAGATATTTATAAAAAAGTCTCAGAATCATATTTAAAAATCGGAGATATAGCGAAATATAAAAAATTTGAAGAAAAATATTTGGCTACAGCAAAAGAGGGTCATAAAAACCATATTGAAACTACAGAAACTATTTTTTCAGAAATTGTTAATGAACAAAAAAAAGATGAGTATGAAAAAAATAAAAAGTACTTATTTTACATTTATATAATGGCAGGCTTGTTTGTTATCATTCTGCTATTTTCTGTTTATTTGATTAGAAGAAAAATTATTAAAAATGCAAAAGAAAAATTAAAAATAAAAAGAGATATAATCTCTGAAAAAGAAGAACAGCTTGCAAAAAAAGAAAATGTTATTAATGAGTTGGAAATCAAAGTAAATGAATCATTTCATGAGATTATCCAGCTTGCCAATGAGAATAGTCCCGAATTTCTTGTAAGGTTTAAAGAGATTTATCCGGATTTTATTGCCGCTCTTCTTTCTAAAGAATCGGGACTTAGAAATAGCGAGCTTACATTATGTGCATTTCTTTACTTAGGATTTAACTCAAAAGACATAGCCAGAATTACCCATAAATCTGTCAGCACGATAGATAACAGAAAATACAATCTCAAAAAAAAGCTTAATGCGCCAGCAGATCAGGGTCTTGCCTTATATTTCCAAAATATGATCAATAACAGATAATTAACTTTAAAAATAGTTTTGTTTGCAAAAAAAGAAATGTATTTTGATAATTCAGCAATAAATTATTAATGAAAACATTTTTTGTCAATTACAAAGCTCTTCAATGTAAAACAAATAAAACATTGCAGATTTGAATGTGATTAACATAATTACGTTTTTGTTTGAATTTTTTTGTATTTTAACTTAATTTTTATCTTAGAAAAAAACTAAATTTTGCTTTTAGTTTTAAAGGATTAAGTAGAGATTGGTACGTTAAATACTTTTATAATTGAAAATGAAACTTAAATTTGTTTTTATCTCTGTGCTTTTAGGCTGTTTACTGAGTGGACAGGCTGTTTCTGATAAAGATATAAAAAAAGTAGAAGCTCTATTGGATTCTTCATATGCCAAAACATTGATTGTAGACATGAAAAGCAGCAGTCTTTTTGCGAAACAAGCACTTATAATTAGTAAAGAAAAAGGATATAAACAAGGAGAAGCATGGAGTAATTTTTATCTCGCACAAGGCTTATTTGAATTGCTGGCTTACAAACCGGCATTAATTTATTTATCTTATGCAGAAGAAGTCAATAAAGAGGTAAAAGATCAGTATCTAACGTATGAAATTCACAGAGTGAGAAGCCGCGTTTTCGGATCTATGGAACTTTTGGATTCTTCTATAAAAGAACAGAAGAAAGGTCTTGAAGTTGTTTCTCAAATTAATAAGAATGAAAACGAAAAAAATTATTTAAGAAGCTTGGTGTATGAAAACCTTGCAACGACTTACAGCAAACTTAAAAATCAGCCGCTTTTTCATTATTATCTTGAAAAAAATAAAGTCCTTCTCGAAAAGCAGGATCCTGCTTTTGTTTACAACAATCTTATTTCTCTATACACAATGCTGGGGACTTATTATACTGATGAAGGACAGTATAAGGAGGCAGAACTTTTTTTTGATAAGGCAAAGCAAATGGCAGTGCAGTACAAATACCCGTATATATCTTTCACTTACAGAAAATGGGGAGATTTGGAAGTTAGAAAAAAGAATCCAAAATCTGCTCTTGAATTTTACGAAAAAGCCCTTGCAATACTTAATAAAACAAATTTCAGAAGGGAAGTTCCGGTTGTATATAAGCAAATGAGACCAGCTTATCTTCTCCTAAATGATGCTGAGAATGCTGAAAAAGTCCGAATTAAAGCTTTGGAATTAGAAAATGAGTTGAAAACAGAGCAAATGAAGGCGTCATCATCTGCGGTAGAAGAAATTCTTCAGCAGGAAAAAGAAAAAAATCTGGAAAATAACTGGAAAAACTATAGATGGATCGTATTTATTGCTGCCTTCCTCATCATTGGTATTGCGATCATCTTTTACCGATATTATGTAAAAAAACAACAACTCATCAAGATCAATGAAGAAGCGTTAATGGATAAGGAGCAAAAGATTGATTTTCTTTCTAACAAAATAAATGACTCCTTCAACGAGGTTGTACGGCTAGCAAAGTCCAACAGTCCTGAGTTTTTCACAAGATTTCAGGAAATTTATCCGGATATTGTACAATCTCTTTTGAAAATTAATCCGAAATTGAGAGTTTCGGAGCTTACTTTAGCAGCATACATTTATTTAGGTTTTAATACCAAGGATATTGCTGCCTGTACATTCAGAACTTTGAGTACCATTCGAAACAGGAAGCATAATCTTAGAACGAAACTCAGCATTTCTATTGAAGAAAGCACCGAACTCTGGTTTAAAAATCTTGCAAAAAAGAATTAAATAAAACGCTTTTACGTTTACTTACCAGATTAGTTTTAATGTTTTTACAAAATAACACCATTGAAAAACAAGGTGTTGTGTGTTTTAGTAGTAAGATAGATACACAATAGATTATGTGAAATTTTAGTTTAAGAAGGGATTAGTTTTCTTTTGTAAATTGAAATTCAAGCAAACTGAAAACTGAAATTTTTTTAAAGAATGCTACTACACTTTTTTCTAAAATGAAAAACAGTGTTATTTTCTTGTTTCTGTTTTTCTACTCCAGTTTTTTTTATTCTCAGATTCATATTTCCGGCGATGTCTACATGTATGGTGCGGAAAATTTAAAAATATCTGTAACAGACCAATCAGGAATTTATGATAATTCAAATATCTCCAAAGATTCAGGAAAAGAAAATCTTAAACCTGTCGTTGCAAATGATAAGAAAAAAAGGAAAAATCGAAAAGCTGTAGAGAAAACTTCAGAAAAGAAGTTTGTAGAAAATAAACAAAAATCACTTCCTGTAAATGACTTTACCTATCATACCTTACCTGATTCTGGTAAATCCTTCGGTGTATCTAAAAAACAGCTTTTTGCTCCTGCTCCTACATCAGTATTCAAATTAAAGTTTCTTCATTCTTTACAGCGATATCAGATTCAGGATTTTTCATATAAATCTCAAAATATTTCATATAACACAGTTTCCGATATAATTTTTGGAACAGAAAGAGATTCTTTTTCGGTAAGACCGCCGCCTTTTCATGTTATATAGATTTTCTTTTATCCTGATTTTTTTCAATTAGGAATTTTTTCTCATTATAAAAAAAATACTTATGAATTTAGATTTATCTGTTAATAGATACATCAAAAGGGTCACATATATATTCACACTTTTGATTTTTTATATAAACTATGGGCAATGCACGCAAAGCATTGTATTTCCGGGTGCCAGAGCTGATGCTATTTTGGATATAAACGCAAGTAATTATACTTTAGGCAATGCAGCACTATCTATGAGCGTAAGTCGTTTTGGCTCTGCGGCAGCTGTTGCTACAGAAATTAATACGAATCACCAATCCGCTTTTGGTATATTGATAGATCCCGGCTTAAATACGGGAACATTTGCAAACAGGGTAGAAACTCAACTCAGCTTTTCACAGCCTGTTTATAACTTAAGATTTAATTTAAACGATATAGATGATGGTGACAGGGTTAGAATTTTGGCGTATGATCAAAACAATAGTTTAATCAATTTTACAACATCAAATTTTGTATTAAATTCACCCACTCAAGTAACCTACACAGCAAGTCCGGATAAGGAGTTTTCGTCAAGTACAACCAATATTCCTTCAAGTGATACAGAGTTGAGAGCAAGAATATCTGTTAATTTTAATGGTTTATTAGTATCCAGAGTAGTTATACAATATTATGATGCTGACTCTAATGCATCTACAGGAGCAGGAACATATACAATTGCCAATTTACAGGCTGTAACGTTATGTGCTAATCCGGATGATTTTGCGTCAGTTAAAGGAATAACTTCCTCATCAACCGCTATTACTAATGATTTTCATGTAAACACCGCAGCCACAACATCAAACGTTACCGCTTCTGCAGTAGGTACTTGGCCTTCTGGTATTACTATGAATGCAAACGGAACGATATCTATAGCCACAAATGTAGTTGCTGGAGTTTACAACCTTTCTTACAGAATTTGTTCCACTACTTTATCAGGGAATTGTGCTACCTCTACCATTAGACTTAATGTTTTGGAGGATACTGATGGTGATGGTGTTGCAGATATTTATGACCTTGATGATGATAACGACGGAATTCTTGATTCTGTAGAATGCGGTGGCGGAGCTGTTTATAATTACACCGGTTTTGGCATTCGTCAAGTAAGTACAACTCAAGGCAGCCTTATTGGATTAAGTGGTGCGAATTATTCGCCTTCCGTAATTTTTGCAGATCTTTTACCAGGTTTTGATGCGAATCATTTGACTACAGACGCAGCAAGGAATAGAATGATATTTGCAAACAATGGCGGGCAGGGAAGTATTTTTGCATACCAATTTGCAACAAACTCTGTTGTCAATTTAGGAAGTGGTTTTCTTTCGAGTCTTAATAATACTACAGGAGGAGCTGCTATGTACAATGGTGATTACTACATATATGATGATGAAGGAAGTGGAACTCTGGCAACTACAACGCAAGGATTGTGGAGAGTAACATTTAATGCTAGCGGAAATGCGAGTACGCTCACACGAGTAGCCGAACCTGTTAGTCTTACAACTGGATTGGGAGATATTGCCATTAGTCAGTCTGGAGTATTGTATTTAATGACAAGTTCAAATGTATTATACAGATTAAACTTAAATACTTTGAATCTTAGCACAACAGCACCATCATCATCTTGGTCTTTGGTGGGGACTACTACTGGCGCTGCGGGTTCTCAAATTTTCTTTGCTGCTAATGGAGATTTAATTGGCAGCAATAATGGAGATTTAATTAAAATTAATATTGATACAGCAGCGAATGAGGGAACTATTGCTACGAGTACTAATGGATATTTTTGGGGAGATCTTTCTGAAGCTCCAACGGTTGGGTTCACCTGTTCAATAGATACCGATGGAGACGGAATACCTAACCATTTAGATTTAGACAGTGACAATGACGGCTGCTCTGATGCCAACGAATATTACAACAATGCGAATGCAGATGGTGGTGACGGTGGCGTTTACGGCACCGGAAATCCTGCTGTAGACGGATCAGGAAAAGTAATCGCGGCAAGCTACACAAGCACTACCGCAGCCAATGTGACTTCGGCTACACAAGTAACTTTGGGAACACAACCTTACAATATTACTGCAAAAATTGGAAGCAATGCCGCTTTTTCGGTCGTAGCATCAGCTGCAACAACCACCGTTTTCAATTCTGGAACGCCGAACTATACTGCTCCGTCTGCGACCAATACTACTTCAGGTATTTCGTATCAATGGCAGGTCAGTACAGATAACGGCTCTACCTGGTCTAATGTTACCAACGGAGGGCAGTATTCAGGAGCTACTACTGCAACATTGCTTGTGAATAATGTAACTTTAGCTCAAAACGGAAACAGATTCCGTGTAATTTTAGCTCATAGTGGAAGGATTTGTACCATTACATCTAATTCGGGAACGCTTTCTGTGGTAGATCCTTGTGTAATATCTGCAACTAACCCGGATTCTGATGGAGACGGTGTAAGTGATTACTGTGACAAAGATGATGATAATGACGGAATTTTAGACACCGTAGAATGTCCTACTTATGTTACATCGCCTAATATTTTGGTACAGTCTGCCACAGGAATTAATTCATTTAACGTAGAAACGCTTACACAAGCTGGTTTTTGTACAGGAAATCTCAACGTTACAACAGATATTGCTATGAGTCCTGCAGGTGTAATGTATGGCGTATATGCAACAGGAACATCTACCAGTACTTTGGCGATTATCAATCCAGGAAACTGCAATGTAACCAATGTTCTGAATTTATCATTTAGAGCTAACTCATTATCTTTCCTTCCGGACGGAAGTTTGTTGGTAAGTGGAGGTGATTCGATCATACGCAGAATTAATTTAACGACTAATTCTGTAAGTGTTTGGAGAAATTATACAAGTGGTAACGCAAACGGAGATTTTATCTTTATTAACGGCAAGGTGTATGTCCTTTGGTTTGACTCGGCAATCAATGCCACCAACCCTATTATCAGAGAAGTAACGGTAAATGCCAATTATGATTATGTATCTGAAACTATTTTAGGATCGGTGCAAAGATTTGCTTTTGGTTTGGCAAAAGCAAACGGGAATGAATTGTATGCAGTTACTTCTATTGGAACTGATGGCGCAGGAAATCCACCAGGAACGATCATAAGAATCAATCTTAATCCGTTTTCTTGGTATGTCGTTTCCAATTATCCTGAAGGTTTGTTGGGTGCCACGTCTATTGAGGAAGGCTTACTAGAGTGCGACACGGATAATGATGGAATTCCAAATAGATTAGATTTGGATTCTGATGGAGACGGTTGTTCTGATGCCAGAGAAGGCGCGGCTAATCTTACCGTGTTCACAAATTCCTCAATGCCTGGAGGAAATTCAGGAGCAAATTACAACGGATTATCTTCTTCTCCTGTTTCTCAAAACTTAGGGAATACCATTGATAATACTTCAACTTCTGCAAGTTATGGCGTACCAACCGTTGCCGGAACGGGACAAGCGATAGGTCAATCTCAGAATGGCTTTAAAAATGATTGTCAAGATGCGGATGCGGATGGTATTGCAGATTGGGAAGACGTAGATGATGATAATGATGGGATTTTAGATTCTACAGAATGTACCACTACTTATAATGATTTTGTAACGGCATTTGGTAGTGGATCAACGATAAATATTTTGCCTTCCGATTTTGGATTAGCATTAAATGTTAAAAATCAAAATGTGACAAGAGATTTAAGTGCTAAATTTGGTTACCCATCCAATTCAGGAGCTGTAATTGTAAGCATTACCAATGCTTCTGTACATCCCACAGATAATGTCTGGTGGACTAAAAACGGTGAGTTACCTACCATTTGGAAGGTTACAGGTACAATGAGTGCATTTGTAGGATTGGGTAATGACAATGAATACTATGCAAACGATAGCAAAACCGTACATATCTATGATAAAGCTAGTGTAATACCTGTTACAGTTCCGGGATTAGTAAATCAAGCACCTGTAGCTGGACAATGGACTGTTATTGATACTGAAAGTCAAAAAACATTAAATAATCTTAATTCAAATAGTACTTCTGTAGAAAATGCAAACTGGAGATTTGTTAATATGAATTTTGGACCAAAATCGTTTGGTTTTTCAACCACTGTATCTAATGGAAATCCTAACTACGGTGTACAAATGTTATTAGAATGTGATACGGATAATGATGGTATTCCTAATCGTTTGGATTTGGATTCTGATGCCGATGGTTGTTCTGATGCCATAGAAGGCGGAGCAGATGTTACCAACTCCCAATTGGTGACCGCAGCAGGAACTCTTAGCGGAGGAAGTACAAGTGTTAATCACAATCTATGTGCACTTACAACTTGTGTAAGTACTACAGGAACTAATATTGGACTTCCGCAGTACTCAATTTTACCAACAGGATACAGTAATACAACAGGACAAACTATTGGAGATTCTCAAAATGCTTTAGTAAACGGATGTGTTTGCTATGAAGACCCTACATTGGTTTCTGGTGCTACTTACCCTGTAAAACACGGAATTACAGTATTGGGAAGAGCAGGTGCAGACAATGGTGACTGGCCAATGAACAGAAACTCTGCTTATACAGCATTGGAAGGTAAAACCAAAGGGTTTGTAATAACAAGAAACAGCAGCCCGGAAACAACAGTAGCAATACCTGTTGTTGGAATGATGGTATTTGATACGGATGAAAATGCGGGAGCAGGCTGTCTGAAAATTTACACAGGCTCCGGAGCTGGTGAAGGCTGGAAATGTTTCAATACACAGGGTTGTCCTTAGAGATAGAAATAGAAAATAATATATATAAACAAATTCTTATCCACTCCCTCTTCCGACATTAAGATAATTTTATTCTTGATTAAACTAAAAAACACAGATGATATTCACAGGAAGAGGGATGGGTAAGTTTTAAAAACTTTACAATAATGGAAAAGAAGTACGAACATAAAAACGATAAAAAAATGAATATTGGTAAAAAAACAGCGGTTATATTGAGTATTTCCCTTTCTGCGCTTGCTTTTGCTCAGGTGAGAATCGGTGCAGTAAACTCTGTATCTAATACGAGCAGTACTTCGGTATTGCTGGAGTTTGGAACAGATGATGACAAAGGAATTATTCTTCCTTATGTAGAGACAGTTCCTTCCGGTACTAATGACGCAAAAGGAGGAACAATCATTTTTGATGTCTCTGCCAATTCGGAATACAAAGTAAAAGTGAAAAACGAAAATGCAGGCTGGAGTGATTTGAGTCGACTTTCAGGATACTCTGCTTCAGTAGAAAGTGTGGTAAAAACACCGCAGGCATCACCACTTTCCGACAAAGCTGGAGCAAAAGCAGTAATCGGAAACTCTGCAACTGCAACAGATGGAGTTTTGGTTTTAGATGCTGCAGATAAAGCAATGGTATTGCCGATTGTTTCCAATTATACCAATATTCCGAATCCTTCCCCGGGAATGATGGCGTTTCTGAAACATCCTACAGATTCTGCTAAGCATAGGCTGATTGTTTTCAACGGACAAAAATGGACGTTTTGGAGACCCAATTAGTTTCAACTATAAAAACACAAAATTATACCTGATTTTCTACATAGAAAATGTAACACAAATGAAAAAATATGAATCACGAGAAATTAATGAACTTTTTAAGTGCCTATGGAAAACCTACAGAAGAGGATCATCATAATATCAGGAAATATTTTAAAGTAAGGGAAGTTCATAAAAAACAGGTTTTAATAGAACGTAATATGTCTTGTAATCAGCTTTTCTTTGTAAACAGCGGATTGCTGAGAGCGTACTATACCAATGAAAATGGTAAAGAAATAACAAGAATGGTAGCTTGGGAAAACCGTTTTCTGACTAATATTACCAGTTTTAAGAATCATGGAGATAATAACGAAACCATTGAATGTATACAAGAAGGCGAAATCCTCAGTATAAGCAGAGAAGATTTTGATACGCTTCTATCTTCTTTGAATCTGAAAGGAATGTATGCTGATATATTGGAAGAGTATAATGCAATGCACATCAAACGATTTGAAGCCCTTAATACATCTGATGCCCATCACAAAATAATGCATCTCAAAAAAGAGTTTCCTAATCTTATACAATTACTGAATGATCAGTTATTAGCTTCTTTTTTAGGGATTTCCAGAGAATATCTGGTCAAAAACAAAAGTTTATTATACAGTAAGTAAGACAGATAAATCTGTGAACCAGTTCACAGGTTATGATAAGAAAAAAAGCGAAATTTGCGTGTCAAAAGTTTTCAGGCATCTTAACATTTTTGATAAAACACAAATGAAATTAATAAAGTTTCGATAGAAAAGTAACAACATCCTGTATCTCAGGATGCTTGTTCTTTTCTTTTTTCTAAATTTTCTTAAAATAGTCTCTTACTGAATTTTATACAGGTTCTCTGATTTAAATTTATTTAAAAATCAAACAAATAGATAAACAACCATAAATTCTTGTGCAATTAAGCCTAAAAATATTAAAAAAGAATAGCGCGTAAAGCGGGAGCTGTAGTTAAGAATTACAATATCCTTTGTAGCCATATCTTTAAAATGCTAGGTTGCCGTAACCATTACAAGATTTTATGTTATCACTATCATTAATTAATGTATAATGAAAAATAAAATATTAACTTTTCTGATTTGTTTAGCTAATGTTTTTACTTACTCACAATCGTGTACGGTGAATGCAGGTGGAAACAAAACAATTTGTGGTACTACCACTACTTTATCTGGCAGTTCATCAGGAACAGCCTCAGGAAGCCTCTCTTGGTCTTTAGTTTCTAAACCATCAGGTGCTACAGATCCTATCATTACAAGTGGAAATACATTGACACCAAGTATATCAGGTCTTAATTCTCCTGGGAACTATGTGTTCAGAATTTCACAAACGTGTACTACAGGAGGTACCGTTACTTCTGATGTTACCATTACTGCGTCTGGTTCAGTAGCAACGTTTACTGCAGGACCGGATATTACAAACATTGCAGCAACAACAGGTGTGGCAACTCTTAATGCAACCATTCCTGCGGGATATACTGCATCCTGGACCTATTATAATCTTTACAGTTTCCAAAGATTTGGTACAAAAGTGACTACTAATGCAACATTAACCGGTACCACTACCGCTTCGCCAACTCTTACCCTTACCAATAAAAGCGATCATACCATAGACCCGAGTTATGTGGCAGTACTTAGAATTACTTCTATTACTAACCCGAGTTGTTTTTATGAAGATGAGGCGATTGTAAGATTCATTCCCAATCCGCAGATTACACTTAATACGACAGTAAATTACTGTGTACCAAGTACTGGAGCATTTACATTATTTTTAAATAATGCATCTCCCAAATTTGCAGTTTATTCTATTACACCAGGTGCTTCGGGTACTACTACAACTACCATTACTTTGAATGTTATAAGCCAGCCTTCCGGCGGAAATATCGCTTTTGATTATTTAGACAATAACGTAATAAACTTAGTAGGACTCAATGTTACAGGAACGTATACATTTACACTTACCGTAGCCAATTCTACAGGAACTTATACCACTCCTACAATTACATACAATTATAATGGGGCACAGCCAAGACCTGTTAGCTTTATAGATTCTGCTTTTCCAGACCAGATAGGTTTATATGCGTCTGGAGGAAGTGCGGGAGCGGTATATTGCAATAGAGCCGGAAGCACAATCCCTATAGTAGTCGGTTTTAAGATTGATCCTGCAGACCCGGCAACCAATATCACTAATTTTCAAAATTCAGCAATCACACCTCCGGGAGGAGCTCCTACCATTGTACAGGCGGGAGCCGGAACCTATAACAGAACAGCTACAATTACTCCGCCATCAGGTGGATGGAGAGTAGGTACTTACCGTTTTACTGTTTCTAATTCAAACGGTTCTTGTAACGGTAGCTCACAGGTTTACTATATTCATATTTCTGACGGAAACAGACCTGCAGTTAATGTTAATAATTTTACGGTCTGTTATCCCGGTTCAGGAAGCGTGTCTGCAACCGTTCCTCTTCCTGCGGTATATAAAGGTGTAGTGAACTCTAGTTATTTTCAGGATTTTAGTGGATATTATGAATTAACTACTATTTCGAAACCGTCTGGGTCTGCAAATCCTTTGTTCGAAGCAACAAATTTAAGATCTTTAGAAAGTCTTAGTACCGTTATCAGTAATCTTAATGCTCAGGGAGAATATGTATTTAAAATTAAAGCCATCCCTTCTAACGTGAGTATTGCCGACTTTTTAGGTAAAGAGTATGCGTGTGCAGGAACTTCTTTAGAAGATACTTTCTCGGTTTTTGTTTCTACACAGGTTAATGCCAATGCAGGAAGTGATTTTACAACAGGTGGAGCTGCAAGCACTACATTGAATGGAAATAATCCTACGCCAAGCAATGGGGTGTGGACTGTAGTTTCAAGCCCTTCTGGTGCTACTCCGACGTTTGTTAATGCTTCTTCAAATAGTACACAGGTAAATGGTCTTACGGTAAACGGGAATTATGTTTTCAGATGGACTATTTCTACAGGGACGTGTACCAGTTCAGATGATGTACAGGTTACAGTAGTAACGCCATTATTAGAAGCTGTAAATGATATATTTAATCCGGTTATAGCAGGAAGTACTACAACGAGTGTGATTGCAAACGATAAAAATATTGCAGGCGGACAAGCCGTTATAGGAACATCAGAAGGGCAGGTTTCAATAGCTGCATTAGGAACTTGGCCTGCAGGATTTACATTAAATCCTAACGGAACTATTTCTGTAGCTTCTATAGTTACCGCAGGAACTTACGATATGAACTACAGAATTTGTAATCAAATCGCAGGTACACCTTGTGATGATGCGTTAGTTACCATTACGGTAGTAACGCCATTTGACTGCACAGGTAAAATTTATAGTTTAAGTTCAGCTACGGGAGAGATCAGAATGTTCAGTAATCCTGGAAGTTATGGCACATTAGGATCTGTGATTAATACTACACCGCATCCTACGGCTATTTCGGCAGCACCGAATGGTCCTAATGCTTTAGGGTTCAGTATCTCTACCAATAAATTTTATTATGTCCTCAATCAAAACGGAGGTACAGGAAATACTTTTGTGAGCTATGATCCAACTATCAATACTTATGAGACGTTAGCAAGTACCACCGGATATATCTACAGGGGTACAGTAACCAATGATGGATTAGGATATTATGGTATTACTTCTGCAAATGTTTTACAGTATTATGATATAGCGAATAATACCTGGACAAATATTACCAATAATTATGTAGATCAGAACGGACAAAGCCTAAATACCCTTCTCAATACCTATAGTGGAGGAGATGTCGCAATGGACGGAAACGGAGATTTATGGATTTTAGCAGGAACAGCAAGTAGCGGAACTGCTTATGTTTTCAGAGTAAAAAGTGCTGTTCCAAAGACGAATATGGCAGGTGCGCCTTTAGTTTTGGAGCAAATTGTAAAACAAAACATAGGTACAAGTCCAAACGGTATTTCGTTCAATCCTGCGGGAGAATTGTTTATTACCAATGCTACTACTTTATTTAAAATGAATAATGATTTCAGTATATCATCTGTAGGAGCTATATCTAATCCTGCCAACGGAGGAGGAGATTTGGCAAGTTGTGCTGCGCCGCTAAATCCATTTGCTGTTTCAGATTTTGGAGATGCGCCAGATAGTTATAAAACATTATTGGCTTCTGACGGACCTCGCCATTCGGTTTCACAATATGATGCAACCAACAATACATCATCTTTAATGATTGGTTCTAAAATAGATTTAGAAAATGACGGCTTTGCTGGTGTAATGTCAAATGGAGATGATATTAATAATATCTTCGATGAGGGCAGTGTAACTTTCCCGATTCTTAATACCACTTCTACCACTTATACGGCTACTGTACCAGTAATCAATACTACCGGAGTGACAGTAAATCTGAAAGGCTGGATAGATTTCAATAAAAACGGAACATTTGATGCTTCAGAAGGCGCATCCGCAACTGTTGCCGATGGAGTCACCAGTGTAACGCTCATTTGGTCAGGGCTTTCAGGATTAACAGAAGGTATCACTTATTACAGATTAAGAATAGCGAAATCAGCCACTGAGATAGCTAATCCTACGGGAGTTGCATTCGGGGGTGAGGTAGAAGATGGTAAGTTTACTATTTCTGGTCCTGCGTTTTGTTATGAAGACCCTACGTTGGTATCTGGTGCTACTTACCCTGTAAAACACGGAATTACTGTGCTTGGAAGAGCAGGTGCGGACAATGGAGGTTGGCCAATGAATAGAAATTCTGCCTACACAGCATTAGAAAGTAAGACGAAAGGTCTTGTGATAACAAGAAACAGCAATCCTGAAGGAACGATTGCAATTCCGGTTGTAGGGATGATGGTTTTTGATACAGATGAAAACGCAGGTGCAGGTTGTCTGAAAATCTATACGGGATCTGGTGCAGGCGAAGGCTGGAAATGTTTCAGTACTCAAAGCTGTCCTTAGTATTTTAATAATCGTTCCTTTAAATTTCAAAACGATAAATTAAACCAACATAAGTTAAAAACACATAACTGACTTTTGAGATTATAAACTAACTAACTAATTTATATATTTTTACGGACGGTCTGCTATATTTGGCAGACTGTCTGTTTTTATATCAGCTATATACCAAAAAAGTGTTTTGATGGCTCCCCGCTTTATACCTATTTTATTAATTTATAAAATTCTATAGTTGTTTTAGAGTTAAAAAAAACTTTGGTAATATCCCGTTTTGTACTCTTTGTATAATATATAATCCATAAAATCAAAAGGTTATGGAAAATAGAACATCAATAGAACCGTGTTTAATTTATTTTTCCACACTATTTTTTTTTCTTTGAAGCCAAAATAACAAAAGCTTGGATTTTAAATTTATTCACATCGGATCTCTTATCAAAAAGAAAATTGAAGAAAAGAAAATTGATTATCACAGAATTTGCAATTTCATGGATGCCAATAGTGAGGATATAGATCAAATGCTGGCGTCGGAAAGTCTGGATTCCCAAGTTCTGCTTAGGTGGTCAAAGTTATTGGAATACGATTTTTTTAGAATTTACAGTCAGCATTTAATATTGTATGCACCGCCATCGGCCTCTGTTGCACATGAGCAAAAAAGATCACCATCTGATTTGCCTGTTTTCCGCAAAAATATTTATACGCAGGAGATTATTGATTTTATTCTTGAGCAGATAAGGTCTGGAGAATTAACCAAAATGGGGGTAGTAGAAAAATACAGAATACCAAAAACCACATTATATAAATGGATACACAAGTACGAAAACTCAAAAAATTAGTAGATCAGCATCTGCATAAGTCTAAAAATCAGATACTGATGATTTTTGGCAGACCAAAAAAAAACTCCGATAGTGAAATTTGGTTTTTCAGACAATTTCGGTTCAGCTTTTTTAATGATGAAATAGCTTTTATTTTTGAAGAAGATAAAGTGGTAGATATTTGCCTTACCCAGTATTTCCTTTGGCAGGAGGTGAGAAATATATACTATATGGAAGGGCAGGATCCTGAATATAAAGTGGTATCAATGCTATGAAAGAAAAATTAGACAAACAGAAACAGCAAAGTCCTGACTACGGGCTTATATTTTCAGACATTATAGATAAAAAATTCCCACATAAAAGAGAATACTGCGAAAAAATATTGCGAAAAGAGTATTTATCTGCTATTGATATTATGAAACTTAATCAAATGATTTTTGGGGCTTCAGGTAAAATAGCAGAAAACTTTAATCAAAAACACAAATCTTATAATAAAGCAGATATTCTGGAAATTTTAAATTATCAGAAAAACAATAAATTAAACAACCTTCAGACATCGCTTAAGTTTAAAACAAGCCGTAACACTATTGCGAAATGGAAAAAACTGTATAGCAATCTCCACTAATAGAAGTGATAACGTAACAGTTGTCTAAGCTTAATGATGAAAAATGATTTTATATAACTGATAATGAGTTTTTTATGATATGGTAGATATAAAATAGATCATGTTTTTTTCGGTATTTTCAAGGTAATAATATTACTTTGTCTGCCAGTTATATAAACTCGCAACTTTAGTTGAAAACACAAGTAAACATATTAATAATGGTAAAGCCTTTTTCATTTTTGAAGAAGGCTTTTACTGTTTTTTTATTTTGTTTTCTACAGCAATTACTGGGGAATATTTGCAGCAGCAACGAAATTTTATTTTTAAGATCTGAAAAACCAAGAATTGATAATGCTTTTACGAAAGCATGTGCAAACAACATTCATTCACAAAAAAAGAAATCAAAATCTTTAGGTATATTTTCGGATCTGAAGTTTCAGTCAGCAATTTTCCCGACAAATACTTCAGGTAAATATTGGGTCAATCAGATTGCGCCTTTTATTGCAGGGCTATTTAAAATTATATTTTCCCGGAATTCAAAAACTGATTTTCATTTCTTTTCTTTTTGTCAGCCATTATGTTTAATTGTACGTCCTCCGCCTTTTATAAATTTTTATCTAAAAAATTTTGATAGCTGATATTTTAATTACGGATGAAAAGTCGGTATTGTAAAATTTTATTAAACCTCATAAATACAAATGAAGAAAATAATATTTTCCGCGATTATAATGCATAATGTTTTTATGTATTCTCAGGTGGGAATTGGAACAAATAATCCTTTATCTAATTTTCATGTTGATGCAGGAAAAGATAATCCTTTGAATGGAAATGTAGTAAGTGATGCTCAAAAACAGAATGATGTATCTATTCTTTCCTCAGGAAATGTGGGGATAGGTATTCTTTCCCCAACACGTAAGTTTGAAGTTGAAAGTGGAACCGTTGCATCTCCATCTGACGGATTTAAATTGAATGACGGAACAGAAGGAAAAGGTAAAGTTTTAATTTCCGATGATTCCGGATCTGCACATTGGCTGCTTCATCCTGCACAAAAAATTTATAAAGGAATCATGGGCAACGGGCTAAATATAGATATAAGCAGCAGTTCTTATTCTTTTAATGCTGCAAATTATAGTGTAGGCTTTTATCAGACAGGATCTTATATAGATTTGCCACCGGGTAAATGGCGGGTTAAAATTGATCTGATAATTCCGTATTTAGCAGACATTGATGCTTCGATGAATCGGGATGACTGGTTTTGGATAAGAACAACTTTGTCGGATAACGGGACAAGCAACCCTGGAGCTCCTTCAGCAGATTTAGTAGACAACAGCAGATGGGCAAGCGAAGTTTTTCAGGGACCAGGACCGGTATTGTCAGCCGGAAATAAGTTTGCTATGATCAACGGAAATTTGATAATAAATAATGCCACTTCTGCTATCAAAAGATATTATCTGCTTGCAGGTGGGTTTACCCGTTCCAATCTCAATATACCCGGAGTTTTAGAAAAAATGGGTGGCGCTCAGTGGCAGGAAAATAAAATTACGGCATACGCAATAGAACAGGATTAGTTAATCATAAAAATAAAATGAAAAAAATAATATATCTTATCGCAATACTCATATTTACAGATGTGTTTTCACAAGTCGGTGTCAATACTCAAAATCCTCGTGGAGTTTTCCACATTGACGGGAATAAAAATAATCCGTTAACAGGAGATCTGTCAATTTCTCAGCAGCAAGATGATTTTATTGTTTTATCTTCGGGGAATGTGGGGATAGGAACAACATCACCAACAAGAAAACTAGAGATCAATTCAGGAGGAACAACAACAGCTCCAATTGACGGATTTAAACTGGTAGATGGAACTCAGGCAAAAAACAAAGCATTGGTTTCTGACGAAAACGGGTCGGCTCATTGGGAATATATTGCTTTGAAGTCTTATAAAGGACAAATTGGTAACGGGTTTAATCTTTTGCTCAATAATTCAGCCTATGATTTTAATTCGGGCAATTTCTCTACCGGGTTTTACGGCACTACTTCATACATAGATTTGGCGCCGGGCAATTGGCAGGTCAATATTTCTTTGCTTTTGGCATATGATAATAATTCTGCTGCAACAAGTCTTACAAGAGATGATTGGTTTTGGACAAGAGCCACATTGAGTGATGCAGCGGGAATTACTGCAGGAGGAGGACCTTATTCTCCTACATCAGATTTAGAAGGAACTGTTTTTTTGAGTAATATTTTTAATGGTCCGGCTCCTTTGTCATCTTTTCCTAAATATGCGATGATTAACGGGTCTCTTACGCTTAATAACAACGGCACATCCACCAAAAGATACTATTTGATCATCGGAGGAATAACGAAATCTTCAGCTTCTCTTCCCGGAAGACTGAGAAATGTGGGAGGAGCATGGGGCGAAAATGTGATTAGTGCTTTTGCTATTCAGTAAAAAAAACAGATTTATTCTGTCTTTTTGTTTTAAATTTACAACTAAAATGTGGACAGTTTATTGTTGAAAAAGTTCATATATCTACTCATGCATTTAACTAAAATAATAACCATTATTCTGCTTGTTTTTTTTTCTGCTTCTTACTCGGGGCAGAAGACCAAAAATGAGCTGGATTCTCTATTCTCCCAAAAAGTAAAAATGCTTTTTGAAGAAGGTAAACTTGATGAATCTCTTGTTGTTTGTAAAGAAGTCATATCGGGTTATGAACAGTTGAATGAGGATAAAAGCGCATTAAAGGCATATGTACGTGCAGCCAACATCTGCAGTAATCTATTCAGAACAAAAGAAAGTCTGCAGTATCTGGATATTGCAGCAGAAAAAAATGCAGCTATAAAGGATGAATCTCTGGAATCCAGGATTAATGGAGGATATGGAAGAAATTATCAAAATCTCGGGTTTAATGATCTTGCATTGAAATATTACGATAAGGCAATCAGTATTGCTGAAAAGAATAATGACAAAATTAATCTTGAATACTTCTATGGGCTGCAATCCGTAATTTACGAAGAGCAGAAAGAAATAAATAAATTATACCGGAGTCTCACAAAAGCTCATAAATCAAGGCCTACTGTTTACAATTCAGCAAGACTGGCAAAGTACTTTCTGTCTTTCAGGAAAAATTTAGATTCTGCAAAATTCTATTTGGATTTAGGAGAAAAAATGGCAGCAACGAAAAAGTTCCCATTATTTCAGGAGTCTATTTTACAAAGAAACCAAGGACGGTATTTTATGGAAAAAAATGATTACGCGAAAGCTGTTTTCTATCTGGAAAAATCCTTGGCAATCTCAAAACAGCTCAACAAGCCACAGGATGTTAAAGAGACACACAAGATGCTGGCAAAAGCTTACAAATTGCTTAAAGATGATGAGAAGTCTGTTCAAAACTTAGAAAAATATACTGCTATTACAGACAGTCTTTTAGCAGAAAGACAAAAAATACAGCATTTACCAATAGAAAAAGTGATCAAAGAAAAAGAGGAAAGCTCAAAAAAATCTTTTTCTAAGCTGTATCTTATCATATTTGCAATAGTTCTGTTGTTTGCTGTGATCTATTTTATTTCCAGAAAAAAGTTTTCGGCAAAATCTCTTGAGAAAGAAATGGAAATTAGTCTTAAAGAAGAGGAAAACCTTCAGTTACAGCAAAAAGTAAACGAAAAGTTTGACGACATTATACAGCTGGCTAAAAATAATAGTCCCGAATTTTTCACCAGATTTCAGGAAATTTATCCTCATGTTATCAGTAATCTTTTGAAAGTAAACCCGAGACTGCGGGTTTCAGAGCTTACTTTATGTGCGTATATTTATTTGGGTTTCAATACAAAAGATATTGCCAATTATACTTTCCGTACCATAAGTACGGTACGGAACCGCAAACACAATCTGAGGACAAAGCTCAATATTCCCGCAGAAGAAAGTACCGAACTTTGGTTTAAAAATATAGGAAATAAGCTTTATTGAAATTAATCTCAAAACTTTACTTCTCAAACATCATTTTCGTAATGAAATCTCTTTCTCCTTTTCCTCTTGCAGGCGAATATTCTCTTCCATAGAAAATAATCTGAAGATGGAGTTTATTCCAAACGTCTTTTTTCCAGATGTTTTTGGCGTCTTTTTCTGTTTCAATAACGTTTTTGCCAGAAGTGAGTTTCCATTGGGTCATTAATCTGTGAATATGCGTGTCAACAGGGAATGCGGGAAACCCGAAACCTTGACTCATCACAACAGAAGCCGTTTTGTGTCCTACTCCGGGAAGCGCTTCCAGCTCTTCATACGTTTGCGGAACAATTCCATTGTGTTTTTCCATAAGAAGTTCTGCCATTCGCTTCAGATTTTTGGCTTTCGTATTGGCAAGACCGATTTCTTTAATCAGTTCTTTAATCTCTGAAACTTCCAGCTTAGCCATTTTTTGCGGTGTTCCGGCTACTCTGAAAAGCTGAGGTGTTACCTGATTCACTTTTTTATCTGTTGTCTGTGCAGAAAGCGCAACGGCAACCATGAGGGTAAACGGATCAGTATGATCCAGCGGAATAGGAACTTCCGGATATAATTTTTCCAGTTCGGTCTGAACCAGCTCTGCTCTTTGCTTTTTTGTCATTTAAAACATTAAATTTGAACAAAAATAAATCATTATGCTGAAAGTAGGAGACCAATTGCCAAAATTTGAAGGAACAAATCAGGACGGAGAAGCTGTAAACTCCCAAAACTTCCTTGGAAAAAAATTAGTTGTTTTCTTTTATCCTCAAGCCAGTACACCCACTTGTACGGTAGAAGCCTGTAATCTGAGTGATAATTATTCAAAACTGGAGGAAGCCGGATTTCAATTGTTGGGAATTAGCGGAGATTCTGTAAAAAAGCAGAAAAATTTTCACAGCAAATTTGCTTTTCCGTATGACCTGATTGCTGACGAAAACAGGGAAATTATTGAGAAATTCGGAGTGTGGCAGGAGAAGAAAACATTCGGAAAAACTTATATGGGAATTGTAAGAACAACTTTTATGTTCGATGAAAAAGGAAGCTGTACCAGAGTTATTGATAAGGTGACTTCAAAAACTGCGGCTCAGCAGATTTTGGAAGGATAACTGTTTTTTAAAGAATAAAGAAGCAGTTTCAAAAAGCAAGTAATTGCACTTTAAGACTGCTTCTTTTAATTATTGAATAGCTGAATTTATTTAAAATCTACCAGCTCAACATCAAAAATAAGTGTTGCTCCGGGAGGAATTACGTTTCCTGCTCCATTGTCTCCATAAGCAAGATCTGAAGGAAGATAAAATCTGTATTTAGCTCCTTTGCTCATCAACTGTATTCCTTCTGTCCATCCGGGAATTACGCTGGATAAGTTAAGTTCAATAGGTTTTCCGCCATTCTTGTCGGTAGAGTCAAAAACAGTTCCGTCCATCAGTTTTCCTGTATACATTACATTTGCTGTATTTGAAGCTGTTGGTTTTGTTTTGCCGTCACCTTCTTTCAAAACCTCGTATTGCAGACCGCTTGCCGTAGTTTTTATATTCTTTTTCAGCTTATTTTTAGCAAGAAAATCTGCTCCAGCTTTTTTGTTTTCTTCAGCTTTTACTTTAGTTTCGGCTTGTTTCTTTTCGTTTTGCTTTTGCATAAAACCCTGCAGGAAAGTTCCCATTTCTTCTTTCGGGAAAAGTGCAGATTTCTCTGTAAGTGCGTCTTTAATGCCTTGCGCCAAAAGCTCTGCATCTGCAGGAAAGCCTTGTCTTTTCATATTTTCTGCGATATCAAGACCAATATAATATGACGCTTTCTGCTCATCAGTATATGTTTTTTGAGCAAACACAAGAGTGGCTCCGGTAAGCAATGCTAAGGTAAATAAGGTTTTTTTCATTGTTGAGATATATATTTCTGCGAATTTAAGGTTTTGTAACGGAATACGTGAAGAATAAAGATTATACAAGTTAAAGATTTGTATTTTCGCTCAATTATAGGTATTTGTTTTTCAGGGCGGTAAAAACTAAAGAACTGACTAACTTATATAAAATCTATTATTTACTTGTATCTTATTCTGTCTCAAAATACATCAGTTCTTCTGAGTCATTCGGGAGTGTAACCATTTGTTTGAATTTTAAACCCAGTTTTTCAATCAGTTTACGGGAAGAAAAATTGTCTTTGGTGGTAATGGCTGAAACTTTTTTAAGACCAAAATCATTCATTCCGACAGACAATATCTTTTGTGCAGCTTCAAACATCAGACCTTTGCCTTCATATTTTTCAAGTACGGAAAAACCAATATCCATGATATCCAGACCATCTCTTTCAAATATTCCTACGCCGCCGATTTTATGATTTCCTTCTTTTAAAACAACAAGATAATTCCCAAAACCCAGCTTATCAAATTGAGGTAAGAATTTGGATTGAATATATTGTTCTGCATCACCAACAGTCTGTATATTTCTGTTTCCGATGTATTTGATGAAAGAAGGCATATTATACAGCTCAAAAATGAAACCGGCATCTTCCAAAGACATAGGACGAATGAAAAGCCTTTCGGTCTCGTAAAAATTATCTTCTTTTTTTAGTGGGCTGTTTTGATGATTCATCTTTTGGCTCTTCTTTCTTTTCTAATTTTAAAAGTCTTGGGTTGTTTTTGCAGTTTTTAGTATAAACTTCCATGTAAGATCCGTGATCTTCTACTTTTGAAATCTTTCCGTTTGCTTTGCTGACCGTTAATGTATAATGGGTCTTCTGGTAAGGACATTCGGTTGAGGTAACTTTCCCCAGATCCAGATAGTAATTGTTTTTGTCTTCGTAATGATTGGCTGCAACATCTACAAACTGCTCATCTATCATATATCCTTCAAGAACAGCAGATAAGGCAGCCTCATCTACATTGTTAACCTTTCCGATAAAGCCTTTAAGGTCTTTAATATCAGTAATGTAAGTGGTCTGATCGCCTTTGCCGGAAACAATGTAGAAAAAACTTTCTTCTCCCGGTCTCAGACTGAATCCTGAAAACTGCGGAGTATAATCTTTTTTCGTTCCGGAAACTTTGATTTCTTTATTTCTTCCGTAGCTGTTATGCACCAAAATCCAGAAATCTGCTGTTTGGTGATCCGGTGAAATATTAGATAAAACGCCTTCTACATTGGCGAATTTTTTCTTCTCCTGAGAAAAAGAAAATATCCCAAGAAATAAGAAAACCGAAAAAAAAGTACTTTTATATAATGTCATAGTTACAAAAAGCGACACAAATCATGCCATGTTTTACATATATTTTTCGCCTTTTTTAAGGCTTTTAAGATCTAAAACATAGTCCTTAATCTGCTGATCATGCTGTCTCGGGCAGATTAAAAGAACTTTGTCTGTATCTACAACGATAAAATCCTTTAATCCGTCTATCACGACTGCTTTATTATTTTTAATATGAATAATATTTCCCTTAGAATCGTAAGTAAGGGCAGTTTTGATATTGATCGAATTATCATGCTGGTCTCTCTCGCTGTTTTCGAAAACAGAAGTCCATGTTCCTAGATCGCTCCAGCCTAAATCTGCGGGAATTACGTAAACGTTTTTTGCTTTTTCTAAAATTCCGTTATCAATGGATATTTTCTGGATTTTAGGATAAATAAGTTCAATACAGCTGGTTTCATTATCCGCATTGTATTCGCATACTGTAAACTGCTGTGTCATTTCCGGAAGAAAATTTTCAAAAGCTTTTTGAATAGATTGTACATTCCAGATAAAAATTCCGGCATTCCAAAGAAAATCACCACTTTCCAGGAAACTTTTAGCAATTTCCAGAATCGGTTTTTCGGTAAATGTTTTTACTTTATAATAATCTGAATCTTTCGTTTCTACAAACTGAATATATCCGTATCCTGTATCGGGTCTTGTCGGAGTAATTCCTAATGTCACCAAGTAATCATTTCCGGAGGCAATTTCAAAAGCCAGCTTTACTTTTTCAAGGAAGGTTTCTTCTTTTAAAATTAAATGATCCGCCGGCAAAACAATCATGGTTGCTTCAGGATTGATTTCTGCGATTTTATTTGCCATATAAAGATTGCAGGCGGCGGTGTTTTTCATCAGTGGCTCTCCTACAATATTCCGTTCCGGAATTTCAGGAAGCTGCTGATGAGAAAGTGCGATGTACTCTTTATTGGTAATTACAAAAATATTTTCGTTAGGAATAATTTTACTGATCCTGTCATAGGTCTGCTGAATCATCGTACGACCCGTTCCTAAAATATCCTGAAACTGTTTTGGAAATTTCTGTGTGCTTAAAGGCCAGAATCTGCTTCCGATTCCTCCTGCCATTATCACGCAGTATTGATCTGATTTCGACATATTTAACTGCATTTTATCACTCTCGCCAAAGGTCTGAAAGAATACTTTCTTCCGGTAGCCAGATGAGTACAAAGATAGTTCTTTTTAATCAGACCCTGCAAAACGTATTTTCCGTTTCTGTATATAAAATAGTCACCGTTTTTCAGCTCATGGATAAATACCGAACCATCTTCGTCATTGCTCATGTCAAAATATTGTACCAATTCCGGACTTGCCATAAAATTGGCTTTGGGCGCAAGGGAAAAATCAGCAATAATAGGTCTTAAATCTTCTGTATAAACATCAATGCTTTCTAAAAGCATAAGACGAAACGTGTGTTTCCATTCAGAACCGTGAGGAGCTATTTTTCTTCCGTATTTTTCAAATGCGACGAGATGCGCCAGCTCATGAGTAAGCACAAAAAAGAAAAGCTGCGGAGAAAGGGTAGAGTTGATGGTGATTTCGTGAGACTGATCTTTCAGTTTTCTGTAATCTCCAAGCTTAGATTCTCTGTTTTTCGTTATTTTGATATGGATATAATGATCCGCAAACCATTTTTTCAAATGCGGCAGCGTGTTTTCAGGTAAATAATTTTGCAAAGACTGAATAGACATTCTACAAACTTAGCGGAATTCCTGCATAGAAATTTAATAATTTTAAACTGAAAATGTAATTATATTTTGCCTGTTCTACAGAACCTTGTGCATTGGCGTAATTGTTTCTTGCAATATTGAGGTCGTAAATGGTTGTACGCCCCGCTGCATAACTTTTATCTGCAAAATCCATTGCCAGTTTTGTGCTTTTTTCAGCTTCTACTGCAGCAAGATATACTTCATAATTGGCATCAACATCAAACTGAGCCTGCTGTACATTTTGTCTTACAGCCTGCTTTTGTTGTTCTAATGCATTTTTGGCGATAAATTCATTAATCTTAGACTGTTCTACCTGAAGTTTGGTGATTCCTTTATTAAAGATAGGAATGTTGAGATTTACCCCGCCCTGCTGTCCGAAATTGTCCTTATACTGTTGAAAAAGACTGCCTTCTTTTACATAAAAAAAACTGCTTCCAACGTTGTTGGTATTCAATAGGTTGTTGTAAAATGTTCCTAATCCGATACTTGCTGTTAAAGTGGGCCAAAAAGCTGTTTTGGTCACTTCTGTCTGAGCTTCCGCAGCTTTTATCCTGCTTTGTGCTGCTTTTACCTGTGGCTGTGTTTGATAAGCTGTTTCCAAAACATCATCAGTTGAAATAAGCTGCGGAGCAAGGGTTTCAGAAATTTCTACATCCTCTACATCCTCTACATCAAAATCTTTATATTCTTTTAGCTGAAGCAACTGCGCTAAGGCAAATAAACTTCTATCTACATTAATTTCGGCTGTTTTCAGGTTTTGTTTTTCTCTCGCCCATGCAGCTTCGGCTTCCGCCACGATAGTTTGTGCCGTAGTTCCTACTTCTGTCGTGATTTTTGCTCTGTCATATTGTTTTTTAGCATTTTCTGTTGCACTTTGAGCAATTTTTACAATTTCTTTGTTGAGTAAAGTAGTTAAATACTGTCTTGCAATCTGAAGCGAAATATCGTTCTTAACTGTTTCAATGTCGTATTGGCTGGCTTCTACGTCAAATTCGGTTTTTCTGATCGTTTTTTCAAGCCTTCCGTTATTAAAAAGCAAAACGTCTGCTCCAATATTTACATTGTTGCTATATCGGTCGTTTCTGATACTTCCTGTCCCTAAAGATGCCTGTCCGAAACTTACATTGTTTCCCATATTCGCACTTACGGACGGCAGATAGTTTTTCTGGGCAATTTTCAGGTTAGTATCCTGTATTTGTTTTGAATATTCATTTTGAATTACCTGAAGATTATGTTTCACGGCATAATCTACACACTCTTTCAGAGACCATTTTTCCTGAGCATTTATTCCTGCAAAGGCTAATCCTAAAACAATCGTCAAAACTTTTTTCATATGTAGATGTCTATTTTTAAGCTATATGCAATCACCATTCACGGATATTATGTTTCATAATTGCCAAGGCGATTTCATAATGAAATATTATTTTTTTCAAATTTTACAAACTCATTCGATAATGGGTTTGTGTCGGCTTTTCTCCATTAGACGAAGAGAACAGAAAAAAGTTACAAAAAACAAAAAATATTGTTTCAGAATAGTAAAAGATTTGAGAATTTTGCGTTATGACAAACGAACAGTATCAACAAGCGGTTGAGTGGCTTTTTGTGCAGGCTCCGAATTATCAGATTGATGGTGAAAAAGCCTATAAGCCAGGATTGGATAACATCAGAGATCTGTGTGCTTTTTTCGGAAATCCGCAGGATAAAATAAAATGTATTCATATTGGCGGAACCAATGGGAAGGGTTCTACAAGCAATATGCTGGCTTCTGTTCTTCAGGATGCTGGTTATAAAATCGGATTATATAATTCACCTCATCTTATTGACTTTACCGAAAGAATCAAAGTAAACGGTAAAAACTGTGATAAAAAGTTTGTATTTGATTTTATTCAAAAACTAAAACATCTTCCAGAAATTATTCGCCCGTCTTTTTTTGAATTTACCACCATCATGGCATTTGAATATTTCTATCAGCAGAAAATTGATTTTGCCATTATTGAAGTCGGTTTGGGGGGAAGGTTAGATTCTACCAATATTATTACTCCTTTAGTTTCTGCAATTACCAATGTTCAGCTTGATCATCAGAATATTTTAGGAAATACGATTGAAGAAATCGCTTTTGAAAAGGCGGGAATCATTAAAAATAATATTCCTGTAGTTTTAGGAGATGATAATGAAGCGGTTAAAAATATCATCAGAGCTAAAGCTGAAAATGAGAAAGCTCCGTTAATTGATGCAACGCTCATACAGTCAGATTTAAAATCAGATTTAGAAGGAAACTATCAGGCGAAAAATATCAAAGTTGTTTTAGCACTTATTGAAGAATTAAAGAAGTCAGGCGTAATCATTTCTGAAGAAAACATTGAAAAAGGATTGCTGAATGTTCATCAAAATACAGGTTTTATCGGAAGGTGGTTTCAGTTTTCAAAAAATCCGCTTACGATATGTGATACCGGACACAATCAGGCAGGACTGGAGTATGTTTTTCAGCAGTTGGAAAGTATTGATAAACGCAAACATATTATATTAGGTTTTGTGAATGATAAAAAAATAGATGAAGTGATGGCTTTGCTTCCTGAAAATTCCTTATTTTATTTTGCTAAACCAGCTATTCATCGGGGTCGTGATCCTAAAGATTATGAAGATTTATTATTAGGTGCAAAAATTAATTATAAAATTTTTGATTCTGTGCAGGAAGCCTATCTTTCTGCAAAACAAGAATGTACAGAAAAAGAAATGATTTTTGTTGGTGGAAGCAATTTTGTAGTGGGAGAATTTTTAGAAAAAAATTTGGAGAATGTGAAATAAGTTGTATATTTGCACCACTCTAAACGAGAAAACAAGTATAGAGGGTTCTTAGCTCAGTTGGTTCAGAGCATCTGGTTTACACCCAGAGGGTCGGGGGTTCGAATCCCTCAGGACCCACAGAAAGGAAACGAAACCTTTAAAAAAAATTCGGGTTCTTAGCTCAGTTGGTTCAGAGCATCTGGTTTACACCCAGAGGGTCGGGGGTTCGAATCCCTCAGGACCCACAGAAATCTCTCTTTTTTAAGGGAGATTTTTTTATTTTCTCAAAAGCAATCCTAGTTTATAAAAATCTAAAATCCGTAAATTAGGATGGGATGATAAAAGATTCCTCTTAAAACTATTTTCAAAAGTGTTTAAAATTTTAGATATAGCAAATTTCAAAATGCTTATTGTAGAGATTATTTGATAAGCTTTTACAATTTTTATTTCTGATAATTTTGAGTTCAGCGTTTTATCTTTGAGTAAAATAGCAAGATTTTCTATAGATTCCTCTACTTTTTTCAGGTAAATTTTATTGGATTCAATATCATCATTTAAAACAGGATTTTCAATATGATCAACCGAAATTTGAAGGCTTTTTAAATCCATGGCAAAAATCAGATCTTCGTAGCCGTATTTATTAAGTGAAGTGTTAAATTGAACCTGTTTAAAAATTTTTCTGCTGATCAAAAAATTATTAGTCTGAAAACTTAAATAAGGCTTTTTCTCTCTCTCAATCAAAGATAAGTTTTCTCTTTCAGAGGCGAATTTCCATCTTAAAATATATTCAGGTGAGATCGGGTTCGATATTGCCGTTCTTCCTCCGTAAACAATTGATAAATTGGGTTTTAAGTCTAAAAAAACAAAATAATTGTTCATGAAATTTTCAGAAATCAGTTTTCCGTCACAATCCAGAAAAAGCAGGTAATCACCCTTTGCATATTGCAAAAAGAGATTTCTTATTTTAGATCTTCCAATGTTTTTTTCGAGAAAAATAACCTGATCACAGATTTTAGAGATTTCCTGATTGATTTGTTTGAATTTTGAATCGGATGCATCATCTATAAGAATAATTTCTGCGTTAAGAACATCTTTTTCGATTTGATTCTTAAGATCCGTAATCAGTTCTCGTACATCAAAATTATAGACGGGAATGCATACAGAGATCTTCATCAGTTATATTTTGTCTAAAATCTGCTGAATGCTTATTTCTCCGAGGCAAGCCCAGTCTCCGCGGAAACATTCTTTGTCCCCGAAAACCGAACACGGTCTGCAGGTGAGATCTTTGATTTCAACTACATCATTTTCGCTCTGCCCGAATCCTAAAAATCCTGCAAAAGGATGTGTGGAACCCCAAATGGAAACGCATCTTGTCCCAACAACACTCGCTAAGTGCATATTGGCAGAATCCATAGAGATCATCACTTCCAGTCTGGAAATTCTATCAAGTTCTTCCGAAAGGCTGAGCTTTCCTGCTAAACTTTTTGTATTGGGAATCTGCTGCTCCCAATTTTCAAGCGTTTCAATTTCTTTTTTGCCGCCGCCAAAAAAATAAACCGTATTTTTTTCGGAAAGAATTTTTACCAGTTCAAATGACTTTTCCAGAGGCAGCATTTTGCCTTTATGCTGTGCAAACGGTGCAAATCCGATTCCGGATTTTTTTTCTGAATTGGGTCGAAGCTGATGGGAGAGTTCTACTTTGAAACCCATTTCACGAAAAACATCTGCATAGCGTTCTGTTGTTTTTTTTAGCTGAAATTTATTCAGGTTCCAAATGTCTGTAAGATCCTCTTTTTCCAGCTTTCCTTTATTGATTTTAAAAACTTTAAACCCTTTTCTGATGTATATTTTATTTAAAATTTTGGTGCGGATCACATCATGCAGGTCGGCCACATAATCTGGTTTGTATAAGCTGATCAATTCTTTGGCAAGCCTTCTTACTCCAAAAAAACCTTTATAGTCATCAACATCAATTCCATGGAATGTAACATTCGGAATATCAGTAAATAGCCGTTCAAAATTTTTTCTGGAAACCATTACGATTTCAACTTCCGGGTTCTGTTCCAGAAACTCTCTGAAGACCGGAACGGTCATCGCGACATCTCCAAATGCTGAAAAACGATATGCTAATATTCTTGCCACTCTTTATGATTTCAATTGATAAGCAACCGCATAAAATTTAATCTGCTTGGTCATTGCCATCAATCCGTTGGCTCTGGAAGGGGATAAAAATTCCTGCAGACCGATTTGTGAAATAAAATCAAAATCAGAGTCCAGAATTTCCTGTGTAGAATGACCGCTGTAAATGCTGATAAGAAGCGAAACGATACCTTTAGGCAGAATACCGTCAGAATCTGCATCAAAAAACAATTTTCCGTCTTTGAAATCAGCATCAATCCAGACTTTGCTTTGGCAGCCTTTAATCAGATTTTCGTCTGTTTTTTTGTTATCAGAAAGTCCTTTCAGTTCTTTTCCGAGATCAATAATATATTCATATTTCTGTTCCCAGTCTTCCAGAAAGGCAAATTCGTCAATGATTTCCTGCTGTTTTTCTTTGATGGTCATATTTGGTTGATTTCTTTTTACAAAGATACTATTTTTAGAGTTTTTATTCTGACTCTCATCTTGGGTTTGGTCTTCTTGAATGCTTCTGTTTTATTTCTTACTTTTACCATCCCAATTTTAAGACAGATTCCATGGCAAAAGCGACGAAAAAAGAAACTCCTTTAATGACTCAGTACAATACCATCAAGTCGAAATATCCTGATGCACTTTTGCTTTTCAGAGTCGGAGATTTTTACGAAACTTTCGGGCAGGATGCCGTGAAAACGTCTCAGATTCTGGGAATTGTTTTAACAAAAAGAGCCAATGGGGAAGGGCATATAGAATTGGCGGGATTTCCGCATCATTCCGTAGATTCTTATCTGCCAAAACTGGTAAGAGCCGGGATGCGAGTGGCTATCTGCGACCAGCTGGAAGATCCGAAATCGGTAAAAGGAATTGTAAAACGCGGCGTTACAGAACTGGTAACTCCCGGAGTAACATTCAATGATCAGGTTTTAACGTCTAAAAAGAATAATTTTCTTCTTTCCCTTCACAAAGAAAAAGAAAAATACGGAATCGCACTGGTAGATGTTTCTACCGGAGAATTTCTGGTAAGCGAAGGAAATCTCGAAAAACTGCTTCACATTATCAGTACTTTTGATCCTAGCGAGATTATTTATCAGCGAAGCGTACAAATCCCGGAACAGCTGAAAAACAAAAATGTTTTCAAGCTGGAAGACTGGGCTTATCAGCATAATTTTGCTTACGAAAAACTGACTAATCATTTCAAAACCAATTCTCTCAAGGGTTTTGGTATTGAAGGTTTATCATTGGCAATTACAGCTGCAGGTGCTATTTTTGCGTATCTTGTAGAAGATACCCATCATAATCTGCTCTCGCATATTACCAAAATTCAGGTGATTCCGCAGGAAGATTATCTGATGATGGATCATTTTACGCTGAGAAATCTGGAAATTGTTTATCCCAGCAATCCGAAAGGAAAATCTCTTTTAGATATCATCGATAAAACTTCGACGCCAATGGGAGGAAGACTTTTGAGAAGAAGAATCATCCTGCCTTTGAAGTCGGTAGATGAAATTTCCAGAAGACTTTCCCTGATTGATTTTCTTAACGAAAATGATCAGCTTAAATACGAGATTTCAATTTTGCTCCGCTCTATTTCAGATTTAGATCGATTGATGGGGAAACTGGCAGCAGAAAAAATTTCACCTAAAGAATTAGGTTATCTTCGGCAAAGTCTTATTAATATTCAGAAAATAAAAGGATTGATACATCCTCATGCGGATGTTTTGGCTTGGCTTGAACCTTTAAGTAATTTAGAAGAACTTATTGTTTTACTCGAAAACCATTTGAATGAAGAACTTCCGGTGAATCTTGCCAAAGGAAATGTTATCAAAGAAAATATTTCTGAAGAACTTGATCGTTTACGCGGGCTTCAAAACAAAGGAAGAGGCTTTCTGGATGAAATGTGCCAGAGAGAAATTGAAAGAACCGGAATTTCCAGCCTTAAAATAGACTTTAATAATGTATTCGGATATTTTATTGAAGTAAGAAATACCCATAAAGATAAAGTTCCTGCAGAATGGCTGAGAAAGCAGACTTTGGTAAATGCAGAGCGGTACATCACCGAAGAGCTGAAAGAATACGAAAATCAGATCTTAGGAGCAGAAGAAAAAATAAGTGTTCTGGAAAACGAACTCTATCGTAAAGTTTGCTCCGATACGATGATTTATATTGATAAAATTCAGGAAAATTCTAATATAATCGCACAGCTTGATGTTGCGGTTGGTTTGTCTGAACTGGCTGTTTCTGAAAGCTATACAAAACCTGTTTTAAATGAAGGTTTCGCCATCGATCTGAAAGAAGCGAGACATCCTATTATTGAAAATGCACTTCCTTTAGGTGAAAAATACATCCCGAATGATATTTTTTTAGATAAAGATTCTCAACAGATTATCATGGTAACCGGTCCCAACATGGCGGGTAAATCGGCAATTCTCCGGCAGACAGCTATTGTTTGTTTAATGGCACAGATCGGGAGTTTTGTACCAGCAAAATATGCGGAAATAGGAGTTTTAGATAAAATTTTCACAAGAGTAGGAGCGAGCGATAATATTTCTGCAGGCGAATCAACTTTTATGGTTGAAATGAATGAGGCTGCCAATATTCTGAACAATATTTCAGACAGAAGTTTGATTTTATTAGACGAAATCGGTCGTGGAACATCTACTTATGACGGGGTTTCCATAGCCTGGGCAATTGCAGAATATCTGCATCAGCATCCAACACAGGCAAAAACTTTATTCGCAACACATTATCACGAGTTGAATGAAATGAATGTGAATTTTGACCGGATAAAAAACTTTCACGTTTCTATTCAGGAAAATAAAGGGAATATTATCTTTTTAAGAAAATTAATTCCGGGCGGAAGTGAGCATAGTTTTGGTATTCACGTTGCAAAATTGGCGGGAATGCCTTCAAAGGTTGTCAACAGAGCGAATGATATTCTGAAAACTCTGGAAGCGAGCCGATCTCAGAGCGGAAGTTCAGAAACCATCAAAAGAGTGACCGAAGAAAATATGCAGCTTTCTTTCTTTCAGTTGGATGATCCTGTTTTGGAAAATATTAGAGAAGAATTAACGAAAATCGACATCAATACTTTAACGCCGATTGAAGCTTTGATGAAACTGAATGCAATTAAGAAAATGATTGGGAAATAGTAAATTATTCGGCTATTGCTAATGTAAGTGGCAGATTAAATCTGCTTCTGACTAGAGTTTCCTTATAAACTGCAGGAAGCCATTTTATTTTAACGCTTTTTACTGCATTAATAGCAGCATTGTTAAAAGAACTGTTAGATCCCAAAGCTTTTATGCTGCTTAAAGAACCATCTCTTTCAACAACAAAAATAATATTTGTTTTTACTGATCTTTCACCAGGCTGAACTTTTACAAGTTCTGTATTGATTGCATCAGCAACTTTCCTGCGGAAGATATCTTCACCACCAGGAAATTTTGCTTTTAAACGATCAGAAGAATTATAAATCTTATTTACATCTGCAGGTAATTCTTCTTCATTTGAATCTGCTGCCGAGATTGGTGGACTAATCACTTGTCCGAAAGATAGTATACTTAAACAAAAGAAGAAGGCAGCAAAATATTTTATCATAGTAGATTTTATATAAATCAAATATAAATATATAAATTAAAATTCTAATATTTTTTTGAAATCAAAGGAAAATAAAACAAATATCTTACAGGCTCGCCATTCAGTTTTGCCGGTTTCCACCGTTCAAATATTCTTCTCATTCCCAATTCTGCTTCCTTGGCGTGCTTTTTATTGGTTCCTGCTGCTGTTACATTTCTCACATAACCGTTTTTTTCAACAATGAAGTATAATCTGGTGTCTATTTTTTCTTTATGTTTTAAATCTAAAGTCTGAATATTTTCGAAATATTTTTTGTGAAAAGCTTTCATTCCTCCGGGAAATTCCGGTAGTTCATCTGCTTTCGTAACAACTCCTTTCAGGTCTAATTTTGTTTTTACAAATTCAAGATCAGGAATATCGGAAAGACTGATGGTTGGTTGGTTTTTTTGCGTACCCGTTTCGCTTACTTTAGAAGAGTCGGCTGTTTGTGCAAGATATAAAGCACTAAAGGAGAATGCTAAAAGCTGAAAAAGTTTTTTCATAATATTAAAATATTTATATCTGTGTTTAAAAGTTGTTCAACAAAATTTGTTCCATTATATTAGAAACAATTGCTTAATTTTGAGTATGAAGAAATTACTTGTTTTAATCATATTTTTCTGCAGCAGTTCTTTTTTGTTTTCACAAAATAAAAAAATCACTGGTGATGTTGCGCTTATTCAGTATGAACTTCTTCGGGATATAATCAAAGAAAATAAAGATGTTCTGCTGATTCTTAATTTTTGGTCGACAACTTGTGCTCCGTGTGTAAAAGAGCTTCCGGATTTCATGGAAATTAATAATAAATTCAGCGGTAAAAAGAATTTCAAAATGCTTTTGGTCTCTCTGGACAGAGCAAAAGATAAAGAAAAGGTTGTGAAATTTATTGAAAATAAAAATCTGACAGCCGAAGTTGTCATTTTAGATGATATTAAAAGAATGAACACCTGGATTCCTGCTTTTGAAGAAAAATGGGAAGGCAATATTCCCGTGACCATCATCTATAAACATTCAGAAAAAATCCATTTCAACGATGGAGAAATGTCAAAACAGGAATTGGAAAGTATTATCGAAAAAAATTTAAATTAAATAAATAATATGAAAAACTTGAAAGCTTTAATAATGCTGATAACTTTTCTGGGGTTCAGCTGTGTGTGTCTTGCCCAAAAACCATCGAAGAAGGAGGCTAAACAAAATTCAACTGAAAAGAGTGGGTATCAGGTTGGAGATATAGCGACCGATTTCAGTCTGAAAAATATAGACGGAAATATGGTTTCGTTAAGTGATTTTTCTGATACAAAAGGCTTTATTGTGATTTTTACCTGTAATCATTGTCCTTATGCCAAAAAGTACGAAGAAAGAATTATTGAACTTGATAAAATGTTTAAAGAAATGGGTTATCCTGTCATTGCGATTAATCCTAATGATCCTAAAATACAGCCTGAAGACAGCTACCAAAAAATGATAGAAAGAGCCAAAGAAAAAGGCTTTACTTTTCCTTATCTTATTGATGAAAAGCAGGAGATTTTTCCTCAATATGGAGCTACAAAAACGCCTCATGTTTTTGTGTTGCAAAAAGATGGTGAGAGAAATATTGTAAAATACATTGGTGCAATTGATAACAATTACGAAAATCCGGATGATGTCTCTGAACGATATGTACAGGATGCTGTAAATGCCTTAGTGAATGGACAGGAAGTGAAAACTTCAAAAACGGTAGCTATCGGATGTTCAATAAAAGCAAAAAAATAAAACTTTGAAAATTTCGGTGACCAAAGGTCGTCGAAATTTGGAAGCAATCAACTTTTATACTACACAAATAAAATCAAATGCGGGACAAAGAATTGTCATTTCACTTTAGCTATAGATATTTTCTGGCTGCTATTTTCATATTTCTAATAGAAGTTTTAATTGCCACCGTCTTAAAAGATAATTTTTTCATCAGAGCTTATCTCGGAGATGTAATCGTAGTGTTATTGCTTTATACTTTTGTGAAAAGCTTTTTTACGGTAAACGATACAAAACTTATTGTAGGAATTTTTGCTTTTTCCTGTGTTGTTGAGTTTGCCCAATATTTCAATATAGCCGAAAAATTAGGCTTCCAACCGGGAAGCCTAATGTATATTGTGATTGGAAATTCTTTTTCCTGGGTTGATATTGCGTGTTACGCTGCAGGATGTTTACTGCTTTATTTATTGGTGAGATTAAAGAAATAAAAAATTATCTTCCGAACTGATCATATTTGTCTTCCGCATATTTTATAAAACGGTTTAGCAAAACGACATTGTCTTTTTCCATTGTTGAAAGTTCGTTGTCAACATTATTTGAAACTGGAATATACCAATCGGTCTGTTCAAAAAAGCTACGATAGGTCTGTTTTTTAAATGCATATCCGTGTCTTGCGAAAACTGCATTTTTAATAATTTCCATATCAAGCTTTCGGAGGTTTTTCAGTTCTTTTTCTGTCAGTTTTTGCGTTGAAGCATTAATTTTGAAAACGGCATCAGAAGCGACTCTGTTTTTGGACGAAGTGTACGTTTCTGTTTTTCCGGTCTCTTCATCTGTGTATTTTTCTACAAAATTTTTAGGATTTTCCCAGTCAATAAGATCAGAATTTTCATCGAGTGTAAAATTCGGATTGTAGACAAATTCTTTTTTAATCAGTTTTAGGGTTTTAGAAGGAGCTTTAACGGCAGATTTGTTAAATGCAGTCCATTTTCCGGTAATGCTGTCGCTTTTTAGTTTTACTTCAAATCTTCCGTCGGTTTTATCATTTCCCGGCTCGTCCAGTACAAATGAACTGGAACTTTCATTAAAAACTCCCCTGAACGGACGCTGATTCCCGTCAACAATACTTTGTCCGTAAACGCTGTCTTTGGTAATTCGGTTAATTTTCAGCGAAATTTTTTTATAGATGTCACCTTCATATTCTTCACCGTCTTCTGAAGTTATCATTCCTTTTCCGGCAAATTCTCCGGTGTAAATACCGTAATATTCTTTATAAATTTCGGGGATCACTACAGAATCCTTTTTTGCTGTAAGACTGTCTTTGGAAGAATCTGTTGTTTTTGTATCCTTTTTACAGGCAACTAAACTGATTGTAAATAAGTAAATTAACGATAATTTTAAAATTTTCATAGGTGTTTTTTTGAGATTAAATATTCAATTAATAATAGATTTGGAATCCATCCGAGCCAGGCAATAATCTGGTAAACATCCATCGGATTCGGATGAAATAAATATACGATAATTACCTTCCACATTCTTAATGTGATTGCAGAAAGAGTAAGTGCAAAACTTCGCCACATCCACTGTTTGTGTTCTTTGAATTTTTTTTGTTGAGCTAAGTTAAATGCTTTATAAGTAGAAAACCACCACAAACATCCCAAAATCACGAAAGAAATTTTAGATAAGAATTCCCCATTGGCAAATATTCCCATATAAATTCCTGATGGTGCAGCAAATAAAAGAATCAGGAAAATATAGATTTTTCCTGCGTTTCTGTGGAAGCTTTTCAGTCCAAAATCTTTTCTGAGAATGGCTAAAAAACCTGTTAGCAAAATAAAGATACTTGTATAAACATGAGTGTAAAAAAAGTAGAGATATTCCGGTCTTTCGGTAACTTCGGTTTGTTTAATCATCAAAAAACTGACATTGGTGTTTAATGGAATATATTCTAAGGTGATTTTCAGCATAAGCCAAAAAAAATATCCGAACCCGATGATTAAAAGGGTTTTTAGAAAAGTTGAGATAGTTCTTTTGGCTAAATACAATTTAATTTTCGAGATTGATTGTAATAGGAAGTTTAAATCTGAATTTTACAGGTTGACCATCAATCTTTGCAGGAATCCATTTTGTTTTAGACATTGCTTTAATCGCACGCTCCATTTCTTTATTCATTGATTTATTCTCTCCAATAGTTGTAATATCAGTTATCATTCCTTGCTGATCTACTACAAATCTTACTTCAGATTTTATCTGACCTCTTCCATTCACTTTTTCTGCTTTGAAAGTCTGTGCAAAGTTATTTCTGAATGCATTGATTCCACCGGGATATTCTGCTTTGTCAGCAATATCTTCGTAAATGGTATTGTTAACATCTGTTTTTTCCTGATTTGCCGAAGCAACTTCTTGCGAAAAAATGTTTGCTGAGGTCATTAATACCGCAAAAATCAGTAGTTTTTTCATAATATTTTAGTTTAAATTATTTAAATCCTGCGCAATTAGCCACGCTTCACTCCAGCAAGCCTGAAAATTAAAACCACCAGTCACTGCGTCGATATTCAAAACTTCTCCTGCAACGTAAAAGTTAGGCAAAATTTTCGAAGACATATTTTTAAAATTAATTTCCTTTAAATCTACGCCGCCTGCAGTTACAAATTCATCTTTAAAAGTCGATTTTCCGGTTACATTAAATTTCTTTTTGCATAAATTTTCCAGAATGGTCTGCATTTCCTTTCCTGAAATTTGCGCAACCTGTTTGTTTAAATTGATATTGGAAACTTCTAATATTCTCTGCCAGAAACGATTCGTTACCTCAAAAATCTTCGACTGACCGATTGTTTTTTTAGGATTGGATATTTTAAAATTCTGAAATAATTCTTCTGCTTCATCAATGTCTTTGGAAATGAAATTGACTTCAATCTCGAAATTGTATTTCACTTTTGCCAAATTTATCGCTTCCCAAGCCGATATTTTAAGAATTGCAGGACCCGAAAGTCCCCAATGCGTAATTAATAAAGGTCCACTTTCTTCAGTTTTTAGTTTAGGAATAGAGGTTTCTGCCATTTCAAAGCTCGTTCCTGCCAAATCTTTCAGCAAAGGATCTTTAATATTAAAGGTAAAAAGAGAAGGAACCAAATCAATGATTTTATGTCCTAAATTCTGAATCATTTTCAAAGATTTTGGGGAACTTCCTGTGGTATAAATTACAAAATCAGCTTCAAAATCGCCCAAACTAGTTTTTACGATATATTTTTCATTCAGTTTTTCAATTTCTTTTACCGAACATTTTGTTTTTATTTCTACATTCTTCTGTTGGATTTCATTCAGTAAAGTATTGATAATGGTCTGCGAAGAATTGCTTTCAGGGAATACTCTGTTGTCGTTTTCAATCTTCAACGAAACTTTTCGGTTTTCAAACCATTCCATCGTATCTCCTGGTTGAAATTTGGTGAAAACACTTAGCAGTTCTTTGTTTCCGCGAGGGTAAAACTGTACCAGTTCTCTAGGATCGAAACAGGCATGACTTACATTGCATCTTCCGCCTCCGGAAATTTTTACTTTCTGCAGAACATCTGAATTCTGTTCCAGAATCGTGATTTTATATTTCTTTTCGTCAAGATTCGCAGCGCAGAAAAAACCCGATGCTCCGCCTCCGATAATGATTATTTGCTTCATATAATGGTAATCTTATGCTGAAGATTATTTTTTGCAAAACTACAATTTTTATAAACCATCTTATTTGAGTAATTTTGAGGAATATAATTTTTGAACTTTTTTATAAAATAGAGTCTCAGGATATTCATTTAATTTGTCATTCCGTAGGAATCTCAGCTGAGCTTGAATAACATTGTTTAGATTCTGCGGAATGACAAACAGGAGTTGATATTTGGTTTAACAAAGAAGTTCAATATAAAACTATTATTAAAAATGACTTTTTATCATACTTTTGAAGTTCGCTGGAGCGATCTTGATGCGAATAAACATTTAGCAAATTCATCTTACGTTCAGTACTGTGCGCAAACCCGAATGGCTTTTATGAAGCAGGAAAAAATGGGAGTTACCCAAATGAGCCGATGGGGAATTGGTCCTGTAATCATGCACGAAAGATTTTCTTTTTTTAAAGAAATATTTGCAGATCAGACGGTGATTGTAAGTCTGGAAATTGATGCCTGTGCAGAAGACTGTTCTATTTACCGTTTTGTACACAAGTTTTATACACCGGCAGGAGAGCACTGCGCCACTGCAGAAGCAACCGGAGTCTGGATCGATACCATGCTGAGAAAAATGACAACGCCGCCCGATGATGTAGTTGAAGCCATGAATAAATATAAATCGCCTGACACGGTGGTTTTAACAAGAGAAGATTTTAAAAAACTTCCTTTCCGTCCGGAAAATATTGATCCGGCAAACTTCAATGTTTAAAGTTCAATATATTATGTTTGAAGTTGGTGAAACATCCATCATCCGGCTTCCAACATCCAGCAATAAAAAGTAAAATATGTTTGAAGATAAAAACCCGGAATTAACACCAATTTCAAAATTAGGAGAATTCGGATTGATAAAACACTTAACGGAATTTTTTCCTTTATCCAACGAATCTTCGGAGGTGGGAGTAGGAGATGATGCAGCGGTTATCAATCCAGGAAATAAAAGAGTGGTTCTCACGACCGATGTTTTGGCAGAAGGTGTTCATTTCAATTTAGGATATGTTCCGTTGAAACATTTGGGCTACAAAGCTGTAGTGGTGAATCTTAGTGATATTGCAGCAATGAATGCAACACCTACGCAGATTTTAGTATCTCTTGCAGTTTCCAATCGTTTTCCGGTGGAAGCGTTGGAAGAGCTGTATGCCGGAATTCAGACGGCTTGCGGAAGATATAAAGTTGATTTAATTGGCGGCGATACAACAAGTTCGAATGCAGGTCTGGTGATGAGTATTACAGCTGTCGGAATTGAAAATGAAGAAAATATCGTCAAAAGAAGCGGTGCAAAACCAAACGATTTGCTTGTAGTGAGCGGAGATTTGGGCGGAGCTTATATGGGACTTCAGATTTTGGAAAGAGAACACGCTGTTTTCTTAGCCAATCCGAATATGCAGCCGGAAATGGAAGGTTTCGACTATATTTTAGAAAGACAATTAAAACCGGAAGCAAGAACCGATGTAAAAGGAATTTTAGAACAATTGGATATCAAACCAACCTCTATGATTGACATTTCAGATGGTTTGGCTTCAGAGATTCTTCACCTTTCAGATCAATCGAATGTAGGTTTCAGATTGTATGAGGAGAAAATCCCGATGGATAATCTTACCATTACAACAGCCGATGATTTTAATCTAAATCCTGTAATGGCAGCTTTAAGCGGTGGCGAAGATTATGAATTGTTATTCACCATTTCACCTGACGATTTTGAAAAGATAAGAAATCACCCTGATTTTAGCATTATCGGTCATGCTGTTGAAAAAGAAGAAGGTAATTTTATGGTGGCAAGAGGTTCTAATCAGTTGGTTGCTTTGACGGCTCAAGGCTGGGATGCTTTCTTGGGAAATCAGCAAAACGGTTAAAATTTAATTTTAAATATTGTGAAGCCACTGCATTTTTGTAGTGGTTTTTTGTTTAATTTTAAATTAAATTTATGGAAATTAAAGGTTTTTATGAAATTACAGTTAAGGAATCAAAATTTATAAATGATGTAAGGTTTTTACGTGTCAATTTTCCAGAAAAAGGAGCTGTCACAATTCATATTTATTACAGTAAATTAAAAGAAAGAGATATACTAAATATCAAATCTGAAATACAAACTATTGTCAAACTTTCAGATGCAGCTCTAAATTTATTAGAAGAACGTGAATTCTTTGAGAAAAGTTTGGTGGTAATATTTTCTTTGATGAAAAACCACGATTCTTTAGTGATTACCGATGTTGGATTTTCCTATGAATCAATTGATATCTTTAGAGTTTTAATGAAAAAAATAATTGAGAATTTCGAAAATAAATGTATATACTTTGTAAGACACAAAAATGAAAAAGTAAAAGTTAATTTTACATCTATAAGAAATAGATATTACTGATTAAACAAATCCCCACTACAATTGTAATGGGGATTTATAAATATTTTTAAGGTAAATTTACGCTTTCACAATATTCACAATCACTTCAACCGCTTTCTCCATACTTTCCAAAGCCACATATTCATAAGGTCCGTGGAAATTCATTCCACCTGCAAAAATATTCGGACAAGGTAATCCCATATAGGATAACTGCGCTCCATCTGTTCCGCCTCTGATCGCTTTTATTTTCGGTTCGATTCCTGCTTCTTTCATCGCTTTTGCAGCAAGTTCAACAATGTGCATTTTTCCTTCAAACTGCTGCTTCATATTGCGATACTGTTCCTTAATTTCAACTTCTGCCGTTCCTTCGCCGTGTTTTTCGTTAAATTCAGCTACTTTCTGCTCCATGAATTTTTTTCTGGCTTCAAATTTTTCGTCATCATGATCACGGATAATATATTGAAGTTTACATTCGGAAACGTCAGAAGTTACATCCATCAAATGATAAAAACCGTCAAAACCTTTTGTTGTAGAAGGTGTTTCGTTCGCAGGAAGAGACTGAATAAATTCTGCCGCCAAAAGACTTGCATTCACCATTTTTCCGAAAGCATAACCCGGATGTACGCTCAATCCGTGGATTTTTACCACAGCTCCTGCTGCGTTGAAGTTTTCATATTCCAGCTCACCCACTTCGCTTCCATCCATCGTATAAGCAAATTCAGCCCCGAATTTAGCCACATCAAATTTGTGCGCCCCTCTTCCGATTTCTTCATCCGGAGTGAAACCAAGCGCCATTCTTCCGTGCTTAATTTCCGGATGAGCGATTAAATATTCTGCTGCTGTTACAATTTCTGCACAGCCGGCTTTATCATCTGCACCGAGAAGTGTATTTCCGTCAGTTGTAATTAAAGTCTGTCCGATGTGTTTTTTTAAACTTTCAAATTTTGAAGGAGATAACGTAAAGTTGCTTTCTTTATTTAAAACTAAATCTTCTCCCTGATAATTTTCCCAAACCTGAGGTTTCACGTTTTCTCCGTTAAAATCCGGTGAAGTATCGTAATGAGAAATAAATCCAATCGTTGGTTGGTTATCATTTTCTAAATTTGACGGAACGTAAGCCATAATATAACCGTGTTCATCAATAGAAACGTCTTCCAGACCAATCATTTTCAGTTCTTCCACAATATAATTGGCAATGTCCCACTGTCTTTCTGTAGATGGAGTGGTTTCGCTGTCTGCGTCACTTGTTGAATATATTTTTACATAGCTGAGAAAACGGTTCAGTAATTTTTCTCTCCACATTTCGTTGAATTCAATTGTACTCATTAGATGTATAAAATTTTAACAAAGTTAGCAAATTTGATGCTGTGAACGTCTTTTTTGTATTTGAATATGAGGCAGTAAACGTATAAATCCATTATAAATTATTGGTTATCAAAAGAATTTCAGCTTTGTTTTGCAGAGGAAACGAATTGTTTTAGTTTTATTATATTTGAGAAAATCAAAAGTAATGTTTCTTACCGAATGTCCCAGAGACGCAATGCAGGGTTGGGATGAGTTTATTCCGACCAGTAAAAAAATAGATTACATCAATTCACTAATGGAAGTGGGCTTTGATGTGCTCGATTGTGTGAGCTTTGTTTCTCCAAAAGCAATCCCGCAAATGGCAGATTCTGCCGAGGTTGCAGAAAATATTGACAAATCTTTATCAAATACCAAAGTTTCTGCGATTATAGGGAACTACAGAGGAGCTGAAAAGGCTTTAATGCATCCTTCTGTAGATATTTTGGGTTTTCCTTTTTCTATTTCCGAAACTTTTCAGCACAGAAATACCAATAAAAATCAGGAAGAAGCTTTCAGTGATGTGGTAAAAATGGTTGAACTTACAAAAAGTGAAGGTAAAGAGCTTAATCTGTATTTCTCGATGGCGTTTGGAAATCCTTACGGTGAAATGTGGAAATGGGAAGATGTAGATTTTTGGGCAAACAGATTTTCAGAAATTGGGGTTAAAAACATTTTACTTTCTGATACAACGGGAGTGGCAACCACAGAAACGATCTCTGTCTTATTTGAAAAGCTTCCTGCAAGATATCCTGCAATTGATTTTGGAGCGCATTTTCACAACCGGTACGAAGAGTCATATTCGAAACTGAAAGCAGCTTACGATCAAGGCTGCAGAAGATTTGATTCTGCAATCAAAGGAATTGGTGGTTGTCCGATGGCGAAAGACGATTTGGTAGGCAATATGCCGACAGAACAGGTGATTAATTTTATGAGCGTTGAAAAAGCGGAACACAAATTGAATTTACTGAACTTCGAAAGTTCTTATAACAAAGCGAAAGATATTTTTCATTTTTAAAATATGAATAAACTTTATTATCTTCTATTTTTTCTTTTAAGTTTTACACTTAGTGCCCAACTAAAAGAAATCAGAGATTTAAAAATAATAGAAAGAAGATTTGATTCTCTCTTAGTTGTTTATCAAAAAAAAGCTAAAGACTCGTTGTCTTACCTTAAAAAGAAAGAACGAAATGATATTATGGTTCTGGAAGAATCCAGAATTTATGAAAGAAAAAAAATCGAGGAAAGACTTCAGCTTAAGAAAATTAAAGCTAAAGAACTTGAGATAGATAACTTAAAATTGCCTAACAAGTTTGATAAATGTAATATGAATGGAGATTTCCAAATGCCCAATCTTTTAAGTAAGACGAAATATAAGCCAACCATATCAAAAAATAAAGAAGAAAGTAAATCTGACGATAATAAATCAATAAGTAGTAGTGTGATTTTTCAGGTTACTTATGATGGATATATAAGAAATGTAAATGCAATAGGAGAAAATGCTGATTTTAATACAGAATTAGAACTGACTTTATACAAATTGGAAAGATGGACTCCAAGATGTTTAAATGGATTTACTAAAACTGAGAAATATCGATTACCAGTAACAATGAATTTTAATTAAATTTTATGACCTCAAAAATAACATACATCGGCGGACTCAGATGTTCAGCAGAACATTTGCAATCAGGAACCATTATCGAAAGTGATGCGCCAACAGATAACCACGGAAAAGGTGAAAAGTTTTCGCCAACTGATCTTTGTGCCACTTCTTTAGCTGAATGCGCGCTGACTACCATTGCGATTCTGGGAAAAGATAAAGGGATCAATATTGACGGAGCGTACTGTACTCTTCAGAAAATTATGAAAACCGAACCGAGAAGAATTGGGGAAATCGTTTGTAATTTTGTTTTTTCAGATACCTATTCAGATAAAGAAAAAGCGTTTATCGAAGAAACCGCTCACAATTGTCCGGTTGCAAGAAGCCTCCATCCGGAATTGGTACAGACGATGATTTTCATTTATCAATAAATAACTGCCGCAGAAATTTCTGCGGTTTTTTTATTTTACTTTTTAAATATGATACCGATTATTACATCAAAACAATTAAATCTTTTTATCGAAGACCTTATTATTCTTGACGCAAGAGCGGGGAAAGACGCTTATCAGAACTATCTCATCGGGCATATTAAAGGAGCAAGATTTATAGATCTGGATAAAGATTTGGCAGAAATTGATGAAGACGCAGCTTTCGGAGGACGGCATCCTCTTCCGAACATTAAAAAATTTGGTGAAACTATTTCACGTTTAGGAATTTCGGAAAATTCTCATATTGTAATTTATGATGATAAAAATGGAGCCAATGCCGCAGCGAGAACTTGGTGGATGCTAAAATCTTTTGGATTGAAAAATGTACAGGTTTTGGATGGCGGAATTCAAAATGCAGAAAAAGAAGGACTAAAATTTTCATCAGGAGAAGAGACTTTCCAAAAATCTGAATTAATTAAAACTGAAAATTGGCTTCTTCCTTTATCATCTTTGCAAGAGGTTGAAAATGGAATAACAAACGATTCTGCAACAGTAATTGACGTAAGAGATGCGTACCGTTACCGAGGTGAATCTGAGCCTATAGATTTGGTTACGGGTCATATTCCGGGAGCAATTAATATTCCTTTTTCTGAGAATCTTGATGATAACGGAAACTTTTTAAAGCCTGAAATTTTAAGAGAAAAGTATTCAGAATTATTAAAAGGTAAACCTGAAAAGCTGATTATCCATTGCGGTTCCGGAGTTACAGCTTGTCACACTATTATGGTATTGAATTATGCAGGATTTGAAATTCCGAATTTGTATGTTGGCTCGTGGAGCGAATGGAGCAGAAGAAAAGGGAAAGAGATTGTTAAAGAATTTTAGATTACTATGATTCCGTCATTCCGGAGGAGTCTAAAAAAGTCTAACTAAACTCTGCCAAGATTCCTCCGGAATTACAAACAGACTTTATCAAAATAAATTTTAGAAGGATCAAAAAAAGCTGCCAAAAATTGACAGCTCTTATGTTTTTTGACGAATGATGATATTCGCGGAACTAAAACTTCCAGCACCCTGCTTCCATCCTTTAAAGCATTCCAAGTTCAAATTTTGCCTCTTCACTCATCATATCTTTGTTCCACGTTGGTTCGAAAGTTAGTTCCAGATCTACTTCTTTCACATTTTCTACTTCTTTCACTTTATCTTTTACCTCTTGTGGAAGGCTTTCCGCAACAGGGCAGTTAGGACTCGTTAAGGTCATGATGATTTTCACATCGGCTTCTTCCGAAATCTGAACATCATATATTAATCCCAATTCATAAATATCCACAGGAATTTCCGGGTCATAAACGGTTTTCAGTACTCTGATGATTTCTTCTCCTATATCTGCGATCTGATCGTCTGTAAATTTCATTTTTTAATTTAATCTAAATTCAAATTTCTTTTCAATAAATCTTCCTGACGCATCCGTCTGAAAATATTTGCCAAAGTTAATACATCTTTTTCACAATAGTCAACTATTCTGGGCAAGTCTTTTTCTATGTAGTAAATTGATGAAACCATTGATCCGTCAATGTCGTCTTTTGGGGTTGGGATTCCGAAAACGTGAGCCAGCAATTCAAGTGAAACATAGCTTTTATAATCTCCGAATTTCCATAATTCCATCGTATCGATATGTGGAATTTCCCATGGTTTTTTTCCAAACATCTGAAATGGAGTAGGAGGCATTATTCCATTGATGAGAAAGCGTCTTGCAATCCAGGGAAAGTCAAATTCTTTTCCGTTGTGAGCACATAGAATAACGTCACGAAGTCTTGTACTGTTAAATATCTCGCCAAATTCCATCAGCAATTTTTTTTCATCATGACCGGCGAAGCTTTTTATTTTTAAAGTATCGTTTTTCTCCAGCATTCCGATACTGATGCAGATGATTTTTCCAAACTCAGCCATGATTCCGGCTCTGTCGTAAAAATCTTCCGGCGAAATTTCGTCTTTACGTTGAAATTTTGTTTTTTTATCCCAAAGCTTTTGTTCTGTTTCGGATAAATCTTCCCATGATCTCGCATTCGGAACGGTCTCAATATCAAGAAATAAAACTTTTTCTAAAGGAATATGCTGAATCATTATATGTTTATTTTAGTTATTAATTTTTTTAACCAACAATCAAACCGTTTTTAACAGGTATTGAAGGAGAAATAAGTGTGATATCTTTTGGGTTTTCACCATAAACTCCCAGAACCAGACATTCACTGAAGAAGTTGGCAATCTGTTTTTTCGGAAAATTTACCACAGCTAAAATCTGTTTTCCGACTAAATCTTCTTTAGCATACAAGCTTGTAATCTGTGCTGAAGATTTTTTTATTCCTAAATTGCCAAAATCAATTTCAAGCTGATAAGAAGGGTTTCTTGCTTTTTCAAAATCATGAACAGAAATAATAGTTCCGCATCGTATATCAATTTTTTCAAAATCTGTCCAGGAAATTTCAGGTTTAATATTCATTTTAAAGTTGATTAGATTTAAAAGTAAACTATTCTCTATTATAAACAAGTGTAAATTTCAAGGCAAAGACAGGAATATTCTTGTTTTAAAAACTTGCAAAAGCATTCTATTTAGCAAAGATCAAAAATAATTTTTTAATTATTACAGATATGAATAATCTGAAAAGTTATTTGATTTAAACAAAAGTATTAAAATTTTAAACGAAAATTCTCAATGAAGTAGATATTAAATTCGGGAATTTATTTAATTTTGCTCAAAACACAACTGATGTTGATAAAAATTTACGGCAGCGCAATTTTCGGCGTATCTGCACAAACCATTACTATTGAAGTAAATATCGATACAGGCGGCGTTGGTTACCATCTCGTAGGTCTTCCTGATAATGCAATTAAAGAAAGCAGTTATAGGATTTCTGCCGCTCTCAAAAATGTAGGCTTTAAAATTCCGGGAAAAAAAATTACCATCAATATGGCTCCCGCAGACCTCCGGAAAGAAGGAGCTGCGTATGATCTTAGCATTGCTATGGGAATTTTAGTGGCTTCCGATCAGATTACAGCAGATAATATCAACGATTATATCATCATGGGCGAACTTTCCCTTGATGGAAGTCTGCAGCCTATAAAAGGAGTTCTGCCTATTGCCATTCAGGCTCGTGAAGAAGGTTTTAAAGGAATTATCTTACCAAAACAAAATACGCGGGAAGCCGCAATCGTCAATAATCTTGATGTATACGGTGTTGAAAACATAAAAGAAGTCATCGATTTTTTTAATGAAGGAAAGCCTATTGAGAAAGTGGTTTTGGACACCAGAAAAGAATTTCAGGAAAAAATAAATCAGTTTCCCTTTGATTTTTCTGAAGTAAAAGGTCAGGAAACCGCAAAACGAGCCATGGAAGTTGCGGCAGCCGGAGGACACAACATTATCCTCATCGGACCACCCGGAAGCGGAAAAACAATGCTCGCAAAAAGAGTTCCCAGTATTTTGCCACCGCTCACTTTAAAGGAAGCATTAGAAACCACCAAAATACATTCTGTTGCCGGGAAAATGGGAACCGAAACTTCATTAATGACGGTTCGTCCGTTCCGTTCACCGCATCACACTATTTCAGATGTTGCTTTAGTTGGTGGTGGAAGTTATCCTCAACCCGGAGAAATTTCTCTCGCGCATAACGGAGTTTTGTTTCTTGATGAAATGCCCGAATTTAAACGAACTGTTTTGGAGGTGATGCGACAGCCTTTGGAAGATCGTGAAGTGACGATATCAAGAGCGAGATTTACGGTAAATTATCCATCAAGCTTTATGCTGGTTGCTTCTATGAACCCAAGTCCGAGCGGATATTTTCCTGATGATCCGAATAATACTTCTTCAGTTTTTGAAATGCAACGGTATATGAATAAGCTTTCGGGACCGCTTTTGGACCGAATTGACATTCATGTAGAAGTACAGAAAGTGGAATTTGAACAATTGGCAGAAAAAAGAAAGGGAGAAAAAAGTGAAGATATCAGAAAGCGTGTTTTAAAAGCCCGTGAGATTCAGAATGAGCGATATAAAAATCTATCAATCAGTTATAACGCTCAGATTGGCTCAAGAGAACTGGAGCAGTTTTGTGAGCTTGATGATGCTTCTTTTAACCTCATCAAAATGGCAATGGAAAAACTGAATCTTTCCGCAAGAGCCTATGACAGAATTCTAAAAGTTGCCCGTACAATTGCTGATCTGGAAGAATCTGAAAATATTTTATCACATCATATTTCTGAAGCAATACAGTACAGAAGTCTGGATCGGGAGTTTTGGAATGTATAGATAAAATGATAATTCTATCTCCGAATTAATCAAGCTTTTTACACCAAAGTGCATTTTGATTTCTCCAAAAGTGTAAATCATTTTTCATGTGAAAACATCAACTTTGGGGGCATAAAAAAATTAAGTTTTTTTATCATTTTGTGTTATCGGGGAGCTTATATGTTCCCCGCTTTTTTTAATTAATCAGCAGACTGCAAAATATTGCTTATCTTTAATCTATTGTTAATTTCACAAATGATTCCTTTTTTCAATAAAATACACTTACTCCGTATTATTAATAACGGATCTCACAAGTATAACAGTATTGCAGAGAAAAACAAAATACAAATTCTGAATGCTATTTCTATTTCTATATATTTTTTGACCATACTTGTAACCGCAGTTTATTTGATGTATGGTTTTTATTGGATGGTTGTTTTAAACTGTATAATTTTCATTATTTATTTTCTCAATAAAAATTTTTTGAAAAAAGGATATTTTCTTTTAGCGAAAGTTTTTGGTTTACAGGGAATTATTGTCTATTTGTTTCTTTGTGGCGTTTTTTATGGTTATCCTATTACCTTAACGCATTATTACACGATTCCGATTATTGTATGCCTGTTTATATTTTCTGCGAAAGAAGGACATTACATGCTATTTTTCATTATACAGCTTATCTCTTTGTTTTTTATTCAGGCACTTTATCCTGATCGTTTGTTTTCGGTAAATTTTAATATCCTTTCTCCAGAAAAAAAAGAACTACTGAATGTAATTTTTCTTTTAGCGATGAGTATATTTCTTCTTTGTCTTGTTTTTTTAATTGTTTTCATTGTAGATATTCAGGAAAGAAAACTGAAAAAATTGAAAGCGAAACTTTTTTTGGTAAAAAAAACGCTTAAAGTACAGAATAATGAATTGCAGACTTTTGGCTTGGCGGCAACTCATTCTCTCAAAACACCCTTGTTTATTATTAACAGTTTTTTAAATAAAATTGAAGACAATATACATAATAGAACAGGACACCTGCACGACTATTATTTTCGGCTTATTAAAGAAAGCAATCAGCTCAATGAGAAATATTCTAACGATTTAATTTCGTATCTGTCGATCTATAATACTGTCAGAAATTCTGAAGTGATCAACCTTCGACAGTTTATTGAAGGGTGCTATGAGATCTACAAAATCAAATACAAAGAAGCCAGAATCATTAACCAAGTTGAAGATATGACGATTGTTTCTAATCCTTTACTTTTAGAAATTATTATTCAGAATATGGTAGAGAATGCTTTGAAGTACAATGTTTCTGAAGTACCGGAAATAAAAATTTATGCTAAAACAGAGAAAACTGTTTTATCTGTTTTTTTTGAAGATAACGGCATTGGTATCAGTAGGGATTATGCACAAAAAATATTCGATCCTTTCAACAGAATTAATGAAATCGAAACTTCTGCGGGAAGCGGTTTGGGATTAACGATCTCAAAATTTGCCGCTTTTAAGATAAATGCAACACTGGATTTACATTATAGCAGTAAAGACAAGGGTTCCATCTTTAAACTATGTTTTACCAATGAAAATGAGTCGCATTAAATATTATTTTTTAATCAAGATGGCGAGATTAATGTACATCGGCTTTCATAAGAGTAACTCTGAGGAAACCAATGTGAAGATTATTTTCTTTAATATTCTCAATTTCAGTTGTCTTTTGAATCAGTTTCTTGCTACGTTTCTTTACCTTTTTGTTGGAGTTTACAACAGTGCAGTTTATTCTTTATTGTTACTACCTGTTCCTGTGTTGATATATTATGTTAATTATAAAAGGAAATATCTGCTCTCCAAATTATTTATTTTTACCTATTACAATGCGATTATTTTTGTGACATCCTGTTATTTTTCACATCCTTATCTTTCCTACTATTATATTCCTGTGATTATTGGCTCTGCGATTGTTTTTAATACCAAAGAGCTTAAATATTTATTGCTCATCAATTTTTTGTCTTTTTCTTTATTAATCATCGAAAACACTTCGTTAAGTCAATACATACCTCATCTTTATCAGGACAAAAATCATGAGAAAACCACCATTATTGTGTTGGCTGTTCATGTTAATTTTATTCTCGGGCTGCTTTTTATGTATGCGTATTATATGCGCCTTAAAATGAAAAGATTAATTAAACTTAATAAAACACTCAAAGAAGCAAAAACTAAACTGAAAAATCAATCGGAAGATTATCTTCTTTTTAGTGAAGCTTCCAGGCATTTTTTGAAGTCTCCCATCCATGTTTTCAATACGTTTATAGGGAAAATAGAACAGGGAATTGATGAAAATAAATCTTACGAGGAGCTGAAACCCTATTTCTCTGTCATTAAAAAAAATATTGATCAGGAAGAGAAATTTATCAATAATATGTTTGATTATAACAAAATCATCCTCACTGTACCACAAAAGAAAAATCATAATTTGACAAAAATTCTGACTGAGAGTTTGGAAGATTTTAAAAAAAGCAGATCTGATTTTGAGTATTTAATAGATAGTCAGGACGTTATTCTTAAAACAGATGTTTTGTTGTTAAATAAAATTACCACTATTATTGCAGAAAATGCTTACTATCATAACAAAAGTCAAATTAAATCTTTAAAAATAATTTATAGTATCAATAAAAATAATTTGACGATTAATTTTACCGATAACGGAGTCGGAATCAACCGAGCTGATCGTGAAAATATTTTTAAATCTTATATCAGAATTAACAGCATAGACAATGTAAAAGGTATCGGAATCGGCTTATTAAAAGCCAAAAAAGCGGCAGAATTGATCAATGCACAAATTGTTTTGGCGCAAAGCAGTGATTCCGGAACTACTTTTCAGTTAATCATTAACACAAATAAATAAAAAAATGAAAATTAAAATTGCCTTTGTAGAAGATAACAACTTGTTTTATCAATCTTTAAAATTATTGCTTCTTGAAAGCGAAGAGTTTGATATTGTCGGAATGTTTTCTAATGCAGAATCTTTAATTAAAGATTTTCCTTACATTCTTCCGGAAATTGTTTTGATGGATATCAATCTTCCCGGGATGTCCGGTGTAGAAGCCGTTTCTATCATAAAAAAAAATTATCCCGAAACAAAATTAATTATTTTGACTGTTTTGGAAGATGATGATAATGTCTTTAATTCACTGAAAGCAGGAGCAGATGGATATTTGCTGAAAAGAGATTCTTTAGAAAAAATAACAGAAAAGATTCTGCTTATCCAGGAAGGAGGGGCGCCGATAACATCTTCTATCGCGAAAAAAATAGTTGATTATTTCAAGACTGAAAATGACAGAAACAGTACTTTAGAAATCAACACTCTTACTCCCCGTGAATTGGAGGTTTTGAATCATATCTCAAATGGACTTTTAAATAAGGAAATTGCAGACAAGTTATTTTTATCAATTGATGCCATAAAAAAGATTGCTCAAAGTATTTATGAAAAACTGCATGTAAGAAACAGGGGTGAAGCAATAAAGAAATATTTAGATAACAAAAAATAAAAAATTCGCTGATTAGAGTTTAGGTTTATCAAACAAAAAACCGCAGAATAAAATTCCGCGGTTTTAAATATTATTTAGAAAAAATTATTTCTTTTTCTTTTTTGCCGGAGCAGCTGTTTTGATTTTAGATGCACCTGTATCAGCAGGAGTATTTTCATCTTTTACCAATTTCAATTCGTCTACTAATCTTCTTGCACCTGCAAATTTATCCATTGTCCAAAGTACAAAACGGATGTCAACATTGATGGTTTTTTGCCATTCTTTTTCAAAAACAATATCTCCGCTCAACGCTTCGCTGTTACCATCGAAAGCAATTCCGATAAGGTTTCCGTCTCCGTCAATGACCGGTGAACCGGAGTTACCACCAGTAATATCATTGTTTGAAAGGAAGTTTACAGGCATATATCCTGCTTTATCAGCATACTGACCATAGTCTTTTGCATTGTGAAGGGCAATAAGTCTTTGCGGAAGATCAAATTCTTCGTCTCCGGCTTTATATTTTGCCACAAGACCATTCATGTCAGTATAATAGTTTTCTGTGATACCGTGGTAATCCCTGTCGTCTCTCATCGGAAGAGTATCTACAGATCCGTAAGTTAATCTCATTGTTGAGTTTGCATCCGGATAGAATTTTTTCTCAGGCTGAGCTTTTCTCAGTCCATCTAAGAATAAACGGTTGTTTTTAGCAAAAAAATCATCAACCAAAGCATATTTATCATTGTAATATTTTTGATCAGTTCCTATTCCTCTTGCAATTTTAAGCAAAGGATCCGCATCCAGTTTTAAACGGTCAGGATTAGCGATAAAATTGCTTACTGATGTTTTGTTGGCAAAAATAGAAGAGAATGCAACATTTGAAAGAGTGTTTGCATTAAGTTCCATCAAAGTTTTAGACGCCACATCTTTATTTACTCTTGTCTGATAAAGATTAACCATAGAATTCAGCATTTCGCCTTCCAGCTCCGTGTTGATGTTTTCATAAGTGGTTTTTACAGCCTCTTCCAATTTTGGTTTCATAGCCAATCTTCCCGCCAAATCCTGTTTTGCATAAGAATCCAGCATTGATGACATTTGATAAGCAATAGAAATATATTTAGCATTTCTTGTTAGCAATGAAGAATACATTCTTTCTACATTTCTGTCAGAAACCTGTTTGTAATATTCTCTGATATTTTCCAGAACACCATCATACATTTCGTTACCTGGAAGCAATGCCCAATTTGCGTAAATTTTTTCAAGACTTTGTTTTTCCTGAATAGTTCCATTCTTGTTTACGGCATCTATGGTTCCCTGTCTGTTTTTCCAGTAGTTGGCTACACTTGCATATTGAGAAGCATAGTTAAGCTGAGTAGCTTTGTCTTTGTCCATATACTTCTTCATTACATCCATTGCCATTTTAGAGCCTTCTACCCAAGCCGGATAGTCTTTTGTTACCATCTGCTGAATTCCGTAAGACGTTAAATAACGATTGGTTCTTCCGGGATATCCTAAAATCATGGCAAAATCTCCTGGCTTTACTCCTTTTAGAGAAACCGGCAAATAATGTTTAGGCTTCAAAGGAACATTTGTAGGTTTGTATTCGGAAGGATTTCCTGCAGCATCTGCGTATACTCTGAATACTGTAAAATCTCCTGTATGTCTCGGCCATTCCCAGTTGTCTGTATCACCTCCGAATTTCCCGATGGATGAAGGCGGTGCTCCTACTAATCTGATGTCTTTATAGTCCTGATAAACGAAATAGTAAAATTCGTTTCCGTTAAAGAAATCTCTTACAACAACTGTATATTTTCCGTTTTCAGAATTTTCTGTCTGAATTGCTTTTGTTTCAGCATCAATCACAGCTTTTCTCTGAGCAGAGGTCATATCGTTATTCAGTTTGGAATTGATTCTCTGTGTAGCATCATCCATTCTTACCAAAAATCTTACATAAAGATCTTTTGCATTAAATTCATCTTTGTCTTTCATTGCCCAGAAACCATTCTTCAGGTAATCTTTCTCCGGTGTAGATGCAGCAGCAACGGCTCCGTAACCGCAGTGGTGATTGGTGAAAATCAATCCTCTGTCTGAAACGATTTCTCCGGTACAAAAACCACCAAAGCTTACAATAGCATCTTTTAAGCTGGAATTATTTACAGAGTAGATTTCTTCAGGGGTCAAATGCAAACCTTCTTTCTGCATATCAACGCCATTTAATCTCTTGATGAGCATCATTAGCCACATCCCTTCGTCTGCCCTCATTTGAGCAAAACTCAATAAGAAAGTGAATAGTAAGAATATTCTTTTCATTTTATTAAAAAATTTTTGTGGGGCTAATTTACTAATTTTTACTGTATTTCAGGTTTAAATGGTACGAAAATGGGTATTTCATCATTATGAAGAGAATTTTCCCAATATTTATAATGTTTTTATGCTTTGGTTTATGCTTAAACTGTGCATCGGTAAAGGTTACGGAACAAAATATTCACCGACAGTGGATGCTGGTTTCATATAAAGATTTTTCTAAAGAAGAATTAACGAACAGTAAAGCTGAAATCAATCTCACAAAAATTTCAGATGCAAATAAGATAACCGGAACTGCCTTTATGGGCTGTAACAGGATGTTTTTCAATGTTGAAATTAAATCAAAAAAAAGAATTGAAATTTCAGGACTGGGCAGTACACTGATGGCTTGTGAAAAAATGGAGCTGGAGTCACAATTTTCCAGAGATTTTGAAAAAATACAAAACTTTGTGATTGAAGGTCATTTTTTAACTCTATACGACGAAAAAGGAAATAAAATGAGGTTCATAGCTGCAGATTGGGACTGATTTTTTGAATATGCTCAATGTATTAACGCCTTTGTAGATTAAAAAAGAGCAATTAAAGATATTGCGTTAAAAATTTCAATATGATTAAAATGAATAATCTTAAATTTTTATCTTAACTCCTCATAAGTGTTTTTAATTTAATTTTTATCACAAGATGTGAGTTATAATTTGTATTTGATTACAAAAAATATTATCTTGTGAAACTCATAAAACAGACAGATTTTAATGTTAGAAAAAAAACAGCACAATTACGAAAAATCAGTTTTGGTAGGCGTTGTAACTCAACAGCAGGATGAAGATAAACTGATTGAATATATGGATGAACTGGAGTTTCTTGCTTTCACGGCAGGAGCAAGTGTCGACCGTCGTTTTACTCAAAAACTAACGCAGCCTGACTCCAAAACTTTTGTTGGAAGCGGAAAAGTACAGGAGATCAAAGAATATGTAAAAGAAAATGAGATCGGAACAGTCATTTTTGATGACGAACTTTCACCTTCGCAGCTTAAGAATCTTGAAAGAGAAATGGAGGTTAAGATCTTAGACCGTACTAATCTTATTCTGGATATTTTTGCACAAAGAGCGCAGACTTCTTATGCAAGAACTCAGGTGGAACTGGCACAATATCAATATCTTCTCCCAAGATTGACCAGAATGTGGACCCACCTTGAAAGACAGAAAGGGGGAATCGGAATGCGTGGTCCGGGTGAAACTGAAATTGAAACCGACAGAAGGATCATTCGTGACAGAATTACTTTGCTGAAAGATAAACTGAAAACCATCGACAAGCAAATGGCGACACAAAGAAACAACCGCGGAAAAGTGGTACGTGTTGCTTTGGTAGGATACACCAATGTAGGAAAATCTACTTTGATGAACGCATTGGCTAAATCGGAAGTTTTTGCTGAGAATAAATTATTTGCCACACTTGATACTACCGTAAGAAAGGTTGTTATTGGAAACCTGCCTTTTTTGCTGACAGATACGGTGGGTTTTATCCGTAAACTTCCGACTCAGCTGGTAGAATCATTCAAATCTACTTTGGATGAGGTGCGTGAAGCTGATCTTTTGGTTCATGTGGTGGATATTTCACACGAAAGCTTTGAAGATCATATTGAGTCTGTTAATCAGATTCTGATGGAAATTAATGCTCATCAAAAGCCGATGATCATGGTTTTTAATAAGATTGATGATTTCAGTTACGAAAAGAAAGATGAAGACGATCTTACTCCGGGTTCCAGAAAAAACGTATCTCTGGAAGAATGGAAAAATACGTGGATGGCAAAATCAAAACATCCAACAGTATTCATTTCAGCATTAACGAAAGAAAATTTCCCGGAAATGAAAAAACTGGTCTATGATGAGGTGATGAAGATTCATATTTCTAGATTTCCTTACAATGATTTTCTTTTCGAATTCTTTGATAATGACGAAGAGGAGAACGAAAATAAGAATTGATGAAATGTAAATTTTTATTCTTTTTTCTTATCATTCCTCTGTTGGGAATCGCTCAGTTTACTGATCTTAATTTAAAACAGATTGAGAGAAATATCAGCAATCCGAAATCTGGCTACGGCTATGAAAAACTGATTTTTAAATTCAAAGGATATCCTAAATCTTTGGATAGTATTGAAGCGCAGCATTTATATTACGGCAGAAATTTCATCAAAAATAAAGTTTCTTCTACAGATGATGAATTTGCAAAACTTGCAGATGCCTTCAAAACGGGAGATTTTCAGAAATGTGTTGAGCTTGGAAAGGTTCTCTATGGCAAAGACCCTTCTAACCTGGATGTAATTCTTATTTTGCTGAGAGCCTATGATTCTTTGAAAGACGGCAGTAACTTTGTGCATCATCTGAATCAGTTAAGGCTGCTTACCGAAGCCATTAAAGGTTCCGGAGACGGAAAATCTGAAAAAACAGCTTTCGTGGTGAATTCGGTGGGCGACGAATATATTCTTCTCAATGTTTTAAACATCGGACAGGATTTTAAGCGGAATTCCATAACTCATAAAGATTCCGTGATTGATGTATGGTCGAAGGATGATCTTAAAGTTCACATTAAAATTCTTTATTTAGATTTTTTAAACTAAAGCAATAACAACAAACATAATTTGGAATTATATTATTCATTTTCAGTACTTATTGTACTCGCTTCTATTTTTGCTTATATTAATTACCGCTTCCTGAAACTTCCCAGCACAATCGGAATCATGGTGATTGCCATTATAGTTTCTATTATTCTGGTTGTTTTCGGGCAGAGTTTTTTGCCAAAAACATTTAATCATCTTAATAATCTGATGAACAGCATTGATTTTACCGAGGTGTTGATGGGTGCGATGCTGAATTTCCTTCTTTTTGCAGGTGGTATTCATATTAATATCAACGATTTGAAAGAACAATTCCGTCCTGTATTGATATTTTCTACCGCAGGAGTTGTAATTTCTACTTTTGTTGTCGGGTTCGGTATGTTTTACCTCTTGCCTTTTCTGGGAATCAATATGCCATTTATTTATTGCCTTCTCTTCGGTGCGCTTATCTCGCCGACAGATCCGGTAGCAGTTTTAAGTGTTTTGAAACAGGCAAAAGTTTCAAAATCTTTGGAAACAAAGGTTGCCGGAGAGTCTTTATTTAATGATGGTATGGCAGTCGTGGTTTTTACAGTAGTTTTGCAGTTGACAATAGGAAGAGAAGTAGATTTGGGAATAGAAAGTATTACGATGCTTCTGATAAAAGAAGCTGGTGGAGGATTGCTTTTAGGAGTTGTATTAGGCTACATTACTTCAAGACTGATGCGCGAAGTTGATGATTATATTATTTCGGTTTTAGTCACATTGGCTGTTGTCATGGGCGGTTATCTCGTTGCAAGACATCTGCATATTTCGGGACCACTTACGATGGTTGCTGCGGGATTGTTTATGGGCAATTTTAATGTAAATTTTAAAATGAAATCTGTTACTCAGGATTATCTGATCAAATTTTGGGAGTTGATTGACGAGATTCTCAACGCAGTACTTTTCCTTTTTATAGGTTTTGAATTATTGATGATTAAAGATTTGAATCATTACATCATTGCAGGTCTGTTGGGAATTGTTGTGGTGTTGGCTGCCAGATTTGTTTCGATTTGGGCTCCCACGAGATTTATGTCTTTGCATAACAGATTCAGCCCTCAAACGATTAAAGTATTGTTTTGGGGTGGAATTCGAGGTGGCGTTTCTATAGCTTTGGCAATGTCGATACCAAAAGGAGAATATAGTAATATTATTTTAAGCATTACTTATTGTGTAGTGGTTTTTTCAATTGTTGTTCAGGGACTTACTATTGTTAAAGTAGCCAATCCTAAACAAATTGAAAAGGAAGATCAGGATCGGGAAAGTATTGCTTTAGATGAAAATTACTAATTAATTATTATTCAGATGAATATTATTGATGAAATTAAAACTGCGCTTACAGATTTAGCGATTCCTGAAAAGGCTGAATTTTTCCCTAGATTTTTTAAAACCGGGAAAGGAGAATATGGAGAAGGTGATTTGTTTTTGGGAGTTACTGTCCCCGACCAGCGAAAAGTAGCAAAAGAGTTTTATTCTAAAACAACTTTAAAAGAGTTAAGTAAACTACTTTCCTCACTTTATCATGAGCATCGTCTGACTGCCTTAATTATATTGGTTTATCAATTTGAAAAATCAAAAGAGCAATCGGTAAAACAGGCAATAGTAGATTTTTATTTAAATCATTTACAGTATATCAACAATTGGGATTTGGTAGATACAAGCTGCTACAAAATTCTGGGAAGATATGCTTTTGAAAATCAGGAAGAAGAAATTTTTCGTAAATTGTCTTCATCAGAGATTATGTGGCACAAACGGATAGCGGTGGTAGGAACAATGTATCACATCAAGAAAGGTTTTTTTGAACTAACTAAAGAATTTGTACAGCAGAATCTGCATTACCCTCATGATCTGATGCACAAAGCAAATGGCTGGCTTTTAAGAGAAATGGGCAATAAAAGTCAGGAAGAACTCATCGGTTTTCTTAATCAGCATTATCGGGAAATGCCGAGAACCTGCTTAAGGTATGCGATTGAAAAATTAGATGAAAATCTTCGGCAGGATTACCTGAAAGGAAGAATTTAATTAAAAAATAACCTTCATTACCGTTAGATACAACAATAAAAATACTAAGTTTGAACCTTAAAATAAATTAATGAAAATCAATATAAAGCAGGTTGTTCTGCTGATTCCCATTTTTCTTTTGACCAGTTGTTTTGATATTTTGGATAAAGTAAATCTAAAAGCTGATGGTAGCGGGGAATATTCTCTTATTCTGAATGCGAGCAAAAGCAAAACAAGGTTGGCATCTATTTCGAAAATGGAAACCATCAATGGTAAAAAAGTTCCGAAAAAATCTGAAATTGAAGCCAAAATAAATGAAGCAGCCAAAATTTTCAGGACAACTCCGGGAATTTCAAATGTAAAAACTACTCTGGATTTTGAGAATTACATCATCAAGCTTAGCTGCAATTTTAGAAAAATTGAAGATATCAATGCCGGGCTTGCACAGCTTAAAGCTAAAGATATTTTGGGTAAAATGGTTCCTACACAGATTTACAGCCATAATTCAACCAAAAAAACTTTTTCCAAAAACAAAGTCAACAGTTTTAAAAATGAATATGAGCAACTGAGTAAAGCCGATCAAGAAGTTTTTACCGATGCTAAATATATTTCGATTTTACAGTTTGAAAGCAGCATACAATCGCAGTCTAATGCATCTTATCAAATGTCTCCCAACAAAAAGGCTCTGAAACAGGAAGGAAAAATTCTGGATTTTATCTTTCAGAAAAAACAAATTCAAAATACAATTCTTTTACAATAATATCTTACCATGAAATCTCTTGTTATAAAAATACAAACTTTACTTTTTGTTTTGAGTTTCAGCTATATTATAGCGCAAAAAAGTGCAAAACTACCGCAGGATGCCGTTTTTTATATGGAAATCAACGGGAAGCAGCTCAATAAAAAAATTAACTGGGATAAATTCAATCCTATTCTAAAAGAAATTAATAAAAAAGAAAATAAACAGTTTTCCTGGAATGATTATTCAAAAACAGGGATAAAATATGATACACCGCAGTATCATTATGCAGTAATTAACGATTCTGTGCAGTCCTACACAACACATGTTACTTTAGATAATAAAGAAAAATTTCAGGAGTTCATCAATTCTGTAAAAAAGAATGGATTAGAAGTCAGCAAAAAAAACAACTATTCTTATGTGGATGTAGAAAACGATATTTTTGTAGCATGGAATGATAAAAAGGCTGTTTTAAAATTCATCAGTTATCATAAAAAAGAAAAAAATATCTGGAATGATGAGTATGCGGCAGATAGCACGTCAGTTGTCATTGATAGTGCTGCAACAGCTACAGACAGTGCTTATGCGGAAGTAGAGAAATCCTTTGATTATAAAGAAGAAATTGAATATCTGAAAGATGATATTAAATACCTGAAAGAAAGCATTAAAGAAAACAATGCCGAGATTCTGAAACTACAGAAAGACATAAAGTATCTTGAAAAGCATCACAAATATCCTGAAGTAAAAGAGGGAACTGCCGATACCAACTATAAAAACGAAGAAACTGAAATTGCACCTCCACTTTCTCAGGAAGATTATTACGGTGAAGATGATACTTTTGAAATAGATTCAGCATTTCAGAAACGAATGGATTCGATCAGTATAGCAAAATTTAAAATCGTAAAAAAGTTTGCAGAAGATGATTTTGACCAATACTTCAGTTCAAATCTGGAGCTAGAGGTTGATAAAAATATGCTCAGCTTCAGAGATGCCAATTCAGACGCATTTGTATATGCAGATTACGAAAAAATTGTATACGATATTGTGTACGGAAATATACCTAAAAGTTTTGGCTTTATGAATACTTTAGGGAAGCTTTCCAGATCCAATTCTGCGTACAACCTGTATTTTGATCAGGATAAGGTACGCATTGTCAACAATCATCAGAACAAAAATGCAGAATTGCGCAAAAGTATTTCTAATGTTTACAGAGGAAAGAAAAACAGAAAGCTGGCTTCTCTTATCAATGACAAAAGTGTAGGCTATTACATGATGAATATCAACGGATATAAATATTTTGATCTGATGTATGACCTGATGCAGAATTCCGGAGACAAAGAATATCAGAAAGAAATACAGCTTGTAATGGAAACCATGAAAATTGTTCTGGACGAAGAAGCAATTGCTAAAATTGCTCCCGGAAACGGAATTTTTGTAGTGAATGAGCTTAAAACGAAAAATGTAGAATATACAGATTATACTTACGACGAGGATTATAACGAAAAAGAGGTAAAGAAAACCAAAGATATTGTTGTTCCTGATTTCACTTTTGCATTCGCTACAGAAAACGAAAAATACTGGAACAGAATATTTAATGTAATCACCAACAATAAAGATCTGGCAAAAAAAATTACCAAAGACGGAGATTTTTATGTGTTTAAAGATGAAAAAAACAGCAACGGATATATAGATCAGCTGTTTTTTACTGTAAAAGACGGAATTGTCTATTTTACGACATCCAAAAATACTCTGAACCAGCAGAATCAGTCAGATATTTCTAAAAAATGGATGAAAGATTCGGTGAAATATCCTTTGTCAGGAAGACTGGATATTCAGAAATTGATGATGGGTCTTGATAAAGAATTCAAAACTGTTTCTGAAAGAAAAATGCTCAACGCAATAAGAAAAAATATGGGCGAGCTTTATTTTAAAACTGAAGTAAAAAATGACAGTATTCAGACAGAGATCAACTATAACATCAAAAACTCTTCAGAAAACAGCCTGATGTATTTCTTTGATCTGTTTGATGAACTGTACAAAATTTCTGAGGAAGAAAAACCATCACAGACTTTATAATGAAACGCAGAATTATTGCTTTTGCAGCATTGTTTTTGTTCTCAGCCGGAATTTATTTTCTGTTGTATCACAAAGATAAAAACCTGAATTTTATTCCGGAAAATGCGGATGCAGTAATTCTGATTGACAAAAAGAAACTCACAAGACAATATCTTTCAGCATTCATTGCTCATCCCTCTCAATGGTTTGATAAAAACAGTGACAGCGAGAAAAAAAGATCGGTTTTTAATGCAGGTTTAAAAATTCCTGATTTTTTGCAGATCTTTCATCTTAAAAACTCTAAACTTACTGAATGGTACACTGTTTTTGAGATTGAAAATGCCCAAAAACTTTCAGCTTTTCTGAAAGAATATAATTTTAAAAAATCAGGACAAAATCTGTATATAAAAAACCAGTTTTATATTAAAATTGAAAATCAGAAATGTTTCGCAGGAATTTTCGGTCAAAGTTTTGAAAAGATCGGTAAGCCGCTTAAAGGTATATATAGAGATAAAAAGCTGAATGCAGATCATTTTATGGAAAAAGGAACCGGAAGCCTGTCTTTTATTTCCGGAACAAGAACCCGTAATTTTTCAATTGAATTAAAAGATCATGTAATTGAAATTAAAAACCCCTCAAATTCTGAAAGTTATACATCTTTTATTTCGCAGCTCAGTAAAGAAGATCTTTTTATCAATGCGGAATTAGATAAAGAGAATATCAAGGGTTTTGATAAAGTTTTACCGGACTTCTTTAAAGATTTATCTGAAGTTAATTATCTGAAAATGAATGCAAAACTAAAGCAAGTAAAGGATACGATAATAAGCTACGGATACGATGATGATTTTAATGAAATCGAAAAGATCAGTTATCAGGAAATTGTGCAGCCGGATTACATGATTCAGTTAGAAACGCAGGATCCTGCAAAAACATTGAAATATTTTAAATCAGGAAACTTGATCAATGATAAAAATGAGTTTACCGGTATTCCTTTTCAGCCTAATAAAGTGTATCAGTCTGATAATAGCCTTGTGATAAAGTCTGTTACAGAACAGAATTTACACAGTCAGAAAAAAGGACAAAATTTTATTTTAATTAAAAATAATCCGCTGCTGTTTTCTTTTTCTAAAGGATTGAACGATTTTCAGTTTCTAAAAGACATTGAATATTTCTTTTATGGGAATAAAGGACAGGATTTTTTTCTTAAATTGAAGCTGAAAGACGAAAAACTTCCTTTAATCCTTCAATAATATAAAGATGTGCCCGCCTGAAATAGTTTTACTCAAAAATTTCACTCACTATTTTTTACATTTGGGGTTTCCTGCTGTCATTGCTTTTGTGTTTTACCGAAGCAGGTGGAAGAGGGTTTATTTTATTCTATTGGCGACAATGCTTGTAGATTTGGACCATCTTTTTGCAGATCCGGTCTTTGATCCGAACCGGGCAAGTATAGGATTTCATTTTTTGCATTCTTACTACGCAATCGCGGTTTATTTTTTGTTGTTGTTTTTCAAAGGAAACCTCCGGATTATTGCTATAGGACTTCTTTTTCACATGTTTACTGATTTTCAGGATTTTGAATGGTGGTGCCATTAATATTCAATATAAATTGCCATTGATAATTCATTATTGATCGAAAATTTTGTATTTTAGAGAACCTATGAAATTGAAAGAAATTTTACATTATACATTTGTTTTTCCGATTCTTTCCGTGATTTATTACCTTTCCGGATTTCTTGGTATGGGTGCAGGATATGATATTGTTGCCGGGATTTTACTTACCGGCAGTGTGCTGTCTGCGGTACATCATGCAGAAGTTGTTGCGCACAAAGTGGGAGAGCCGTATGGTACGATTATTCTGGCGCTGTGTATTACCATTATTGAAGTCGCCCTCATTGTTTCTTTAATGGTTGCAGGTGGTGCACAAGCGATTACATTGGCAAGAGATACGATTTTTGCTGCGGTAATGCTTATCCTTAATGGTATTCTGGGAATTTGTATGTTGGTAGGCGGCGTAAAGTATGTTGAGCAGTTTTTTGCACGTACTTCTGCGACTACTTATCTGGTTTGTATTGTTTCTATTCTTGTCATCACCTTAATATTACCCAACTTTACTTCCAGCGTTAACGGACCATTTTACAATACAGCACAATTAATTTTTGTTTCCTTTGCCTGTCTCGCTATTTACGGAGTTTTTCTGATGGTTCAGACGGTGAGACACAGAAGCTATTTTGTACCTGCAGATTCTGTTGCGCAGGAGTATTATGTTCCGACAAGATCTCAGACAATAATAAGCTTTTTATTTTTGGTAATCTGCCTGATTGTTGTTGTTCTTATGGCGAAAGGTCTTTCCAAAACGATTGAAGATCTTGTGCAGAGTGTAGGAGCACCGAAATCGCTGGTTGGAGTCATAATTGCAGGGGTTGTTCTTCTTCCTGAAAGTTTAGCGGCAATTCGTGCAGCAAGAAACAATCAGTTTCAGGCAAGTTTAAATTTAGCATTGGGTTCGGCTTTAGCGAGTATTGGTCTCAGTATTCCTGCTATTTCTGCGGTAAGCATTATGTTTGATATCCCTTTGGTCTTAGGTTTAGATAAAAAAGATATTATTCTGCTTACTTTATCTGTTTTTATTGTAATGCTCTCTCTGAGCCGGGGAAAAACCAATATTCTTTACGGAACAGTATTGCTGGTCAATCTGGCAGCCTATATTTTTACCGTAATTGTGCCGTAAATATTTTTGATTAAATTTTTCTTGCCATTTCCATTTTATAAGACATCAGTTTGGCAATATTTTCAGATTTGGTGATTGCCATGGACGCGTTTTCGCCATGAAAATTTTCTGAAATGGTTTCTTTCCAAAGTTTCAGCCACTGTTCGAAGTGTCTTTTTTCCATTGCAGTAATTTCATTGACAGGGAAATGTACAGCCATAGGATTTCCTTTATAGCTCATTTGCCCAAATAAAATAGTTTCCCAGAAAGAGTACATTTTGGGAAGATGAAGATCCCAGTTTACTTTTACGATGTCGGTAAAGAAAAATGCAATCGTTTCATCCTTAATAACTTTTGCATAAAAAGAATTAACCAGCAATTCTATATCTTCTCTTGATTCGAGCTTTTTCATCTATCAAATTTAGGCTAAAATAAAATATGAAATATGATTTCAGGATTGATAAATTTCATAAAAACATTATTTTATCTTTGCAGATTGATATAGTACGATTAAAACAAATGATATAAAATGGCAAGAGGTTTCGGGAAAAAAATTGTTCAGAAAAATACAGAAAACAGCGGTTTCGGTGCTACTTCTTCGGGAAGGTTTATCAATAAAAACGGTTTTTCTAATGTGAAAAGGCGCGGTGTGAATGTATTCAACAGTCTGAGCTGGTATCATACGATGCTGAATCTTTCTTCATTTCAGTTTATTTCTTATCTGATTATGATGTATGTTCTGATCAATCTGATCTTTGCCTTCATATATTATTTAATTGGAGTAGAGCATCTTACGGGAATTGATAAAAGCACTCCACTGAATGAGTTTGTAGATGTATTTTTCTTCAGTTCACAAACCTTTACAACGGTTGGCTACGGAAGAATTGCTCCTGTAGGATTTACGGCAAGTCTTGTCGCTACATTTGAGGCTTTTCTTGGTTTGCTTACCTTTGCCATTGCAACCGGATTGTTTTACGGAAGATTTTCCCGTCCTAGAGCTTATCTGAGATTTTCTGATATTGCTGTTGTAGCTCCTTTTCAGGATGTTTCTGCATTGATGTTCAGGCTGGCTCCATTTAAAAATAATGCTTTGACGGATGCGGATGTTACCCTTTCTGCTGCTATTGAAATTACAGAAAACGGTACAACAAAAAGCAATTTTTATATTCTGGAAACAGAACTCAGTAAGATTAATACCCTTGCTTTAAACTGGACGATTGTTCATAAAATTGACGAAAAATCACCGTTTTTCGGGTTTTCTTCGGATGATTTTAAAAATACGGATATCGAAATTATTGTTCATGTTCGTGCATTTGATGAGGTGTTTTCAGACACTGTGGTTCAGAGAACTTCTTATGTTTCGGATGAAATTATTTACGGGGCTAAATTTATCCCGATGTTTTATCCTGACAAGAACAATGAGTCAACAATTTTAGATTTAGACAAACTTAATATTTATCAGAAAGCAGAGATTCCTCTTCCTGAATTGAAAAACAATAATGAACCTAGAGCAGTATAAAATACAAGCTTCGCAGAAGCAGAAAGAACACAAGAAGTTCTTAGAAGGTTTAAAAAAGAAACCGCCCAAAAATCTGGATTATATTGTTCAGGAAGTTCATGACGAAGTTTTCGAGAAAGTCGACTGCCTTCAATGCGCCAATTGTTGTAAAACTACCGGTCCTCTTTATACGGAGAAAGATATTGAGAGAATTTCAAAACACCTTCGGATGAAACAGTCGGATTTCGAATCTAAATTTCTGAGGGTTGATGAAGATCAAGATAAAGTACTTCAAAATCTTCCGTGTTTTTTTCTGAATGATGACAACACGTGTTCTATTTATGATGTCCGCCCCAAAGCATGTCGTGAATATCCGCACACAGACCGTAAAAAAATCTACCAGATTAATCATTTAATGATGAAAAATATAGTGATTTGTCCGGCTGCTTTTGAATTTGTGGAAAGGATGATGAAAAATTTGAATAAATAGTATTCCTTACAGCAGTTTAGTCATCAATTGTATCATTTTCATCAAATTATAGTACTGATTATAAATAGTTTAAAGCTTAAATTCCATCTGTTTCAGTAATTCTGAATTGTACCATTTTTTCAATAAGAGCCAAAGGTAATTGTTCTTCCAAAGGAAACTGCACTGCACCTTTTGAAAAGCTGTATTTTCTTTCAATAAAATCTTTTTCAAATTTTTTCAACGTCTCAGGAAACGGATAAAAGCCAATGTGTTTTTTATACGCAGCAAAATAAATCAGCGGTTTATTTTTATATTTGAAAGCAGGCATTTGGTAACTAATACATTCTTCCGCATCAGAAATCTGTAGATGTACTATATCTCTTATAGCCTTCAGTTTCATCTGTGTTTCTGCCGGGAAAAGAAGAAAGTATTCTTCGAAGGTTTCATACGTATTTTTCATTTATTAAAAATAAAAAAAAGCGCTGAAAATTTCAACGCTTTCACTTTCACTATTACTTTTTTCCCATTTATTCCCGGGAACAGGCTTTAAGAAAAAAGGTCGGGAAAACTTCCCGACCTTTTATATTTTTATACTACTCCCTGAGCCAACATTGCTTCGGCTACTTTTACAAAGCCGGCAATATTTGCACCTTTTACGTAGTTTACATAGCCATCTTCCTCTTTACCATAGTCTCGGCAAGCTTTGTGGATACCGATCATGATTTCTTTCAGTCTCGCATCTACTTCTTCAGAAGTCCAGTTAAGTCTGATGGAGTTTTGAGTCATTTCCAGACCTGAAGTAGCAACACCACCTGCATTAGACGCTTTACCAGGAGAGAATAATACTTTTTTCTCCAGGAAGTAATTGATTGCATCCAGAGTTGAAGGCATATTGGCAGCTTCAGTTACGCACATACATCCGTTATCAACCAAAATTTTAGCGTCTTCAAAATCAAGCTCGTTTTGTGTTGCAGAAGGAATCGCAACATCACATTTCACTTCCCAAGGACGTTTTCCTGAATGGAATTCAGCCGAAGGATATTTTTTTGCGTAATCTTCAGCTCTGTTGTTTCCGGAAGCTCTAAGCTCTAGTAAATATTCAATTTTTTCGCCTTCAATTCCGTCTTTGTCATATACGTAACCGTCTGGTCCTGAAATGGTAACAACCTTTCCGCCCAATTCGTTTACTTTTTTGATTACGCCCCATGCAACATTCCCGAATCCTGAAACCGTAACGATTTTATCTTTGAAAGTCTGTCCGATTGTTTTCAGCATTTGTTCTGCGAAATACACCACACCGTAACCTGTAGCTTCGGGACGAATTAATGATCCTCCATAAGCAAGACCTTTTCCTGTAAGAACTCCGGTGAACTCATTTCTGATCTTTTTGTACTGCCCGAATAAATATCCGATTTCTCTTGCTCCAACTCCAATATCTCCGGCAGGAACATCTGTTTCAGGACCTACATGTTTGCACAATTCGGTCATGAATGCCTGACAGAAACGCATTACTTCCATGTCAGATTTTCCTTGCGGATCAAAATCTGAGCCTCCTTTTCCACCGCCCATCGGAAGCGTAGTAAGAGAGTTTTTGAAAACCTGCTCAAAAGCCAGGAATTTCAGTACAGAAAGATTTACGGTAGGATGAAAACGGATTCCTCCTTTGTAAGGTCCGATTGCTGAGTTCATCTGGATTCTGAAACCTCTGTTTACCTGGATTTCACCTTTATCGTCAACCCACGGAACTCTGAAAATAATAATTCTTTCAGCTTCAGCCATTCTTTCAAGCAGCTTCATGCCTGTATATTCTTTTCTTGTCAAAATAAAAGGAATTACCGTAACGGCAACTTCTTTTACAGCCTGTAAAAATTCCGGTTCATTCGGGTTTTTTGCTTCTATTTTTGCAATAAATTCCTGAATTTTCTGGTCAACATTATATTGTTCCATATTAGGTAAGGGTTGAATATTATCTCAACAAATTTAATTTTTTTTTCAAGATTCACAATAGCTGATTTGTTATTTGTTGAAAATTGAATAATAATGCGACATAATATTGTAAGTATGATAATTATTGTTTAAATATTATTAAAAATTAAATGTTATTTGTGAAATAATGAAATATTAAGAAATCATTAATTCTTACAAAGCTGTAAATTGTCTCCCCGAAAATGATTTTACTTTGCCCAAAAGCTCAAGTTCAAGAATTATAGGTAAAATTTTATGTGAAGGCAGAGAATTTTTTTCAGCTAAATCATCTAAACTTATGTGAGGATTAGCTAAAATAGACCGGTATATTTCTTCTTGATTTTCAGTAAGCTGAATGGAAGCTGTACTCTGAGGAAAAAGTTCGCCTGTAGTTTCTGATGACTGATGCAAACCTAAAGATTCTCTGAGATCCTTAATAGTGGAAATGGCAGTAGCTTTGTGCTGGAATATCAGCTGATTACATCCCTGACTGTATTTGTCTGTAATTTTCCCCGGAAGTGCGTAAACATCACGATTATAGCTGTTTGCAAATGTTGATGTACTTACAGAGCCACCTCCAAACGCTGTTTCTACAACAATTGTAGCTGGTGAAATTCCTGCTACAATCCTGTTTCTTTGGATGAAATTTTCCCGGTCAGGTTTTCGGGTAGTATTAAATTCGGTAAGTAAAGCTCCATTTTCTTCCAGTATTTTCTCTGAAAGCTTTCTGTTTTTTGAGGGATATAAAGTATGAAACCCATGGGCTAAAACGGCTGTAGTGGGAATGCCATTTTCCAGAGAATATTCATGAACCTCTTTATCAACACCCAATGCTAAACCACTTATTGATTGGTACTTGCTGTGCTTTGTTTCAGTGAAAAAATCTTCAATAAATTTTTTTCCGTAGGAAGTCATATTTCTTGTTCCTACAATGCTTACACATTTTAGATGAGGATCAAAAGTTCCTTTTTGGTATAAGATTGCAGGAGCATCATCACATTCATTCAACAGAAACGGAAAGTCTTTCTGATGCCTTAAATTGATGCGGATATAATTTTTTTCACAAAATTGGACTTCTTTTTCGGCAAACTTCAGGTGTTCAGGATTGCCAATATCCGAAACTGTTTTTTTTCCAATCCCGTCAACTTCAGCAAGATCTTTTTTAGTAGTTTCCCAAACAGTTTTTGCGCTGCCGAAAGTTCTTACCAATTTGCTGAATATGATGTCGCCTATGTAACTGCACTGCCTTAAAGCGATAGAATAGAGATGTTCTTCTTTATACATCTGTGTTTTTATTTTCAAAAATAATCAAATTATTTCTTTCTGAGTTCATCCAAATGATCCCAGATATCATCTCTTTTTTTATACGGAAGTTCCAGAAAATCGTCAGGATTATTTTCTTTATATTCCTGCCAGAGTTTATCATCTTTTTCACTGTAATAATTCGGAAATTCCCAGATAAATTTTTTCTTTTTTTCTCCTGATTTTTTAAAAATAAATGCCATAATGCTGCCTATAAGAGCGCCGGATAGGTGAGCCTGCCAGGAAATTTTGCTTGGCTCGTTCATTGTATAGAACAGCTCTTCGGGAAACATTCCCCAAATAAGGCTTCCGTAGTACAAAACAACGAGAAGCGAAATAGTAAGAAGTTTCATATTCCAACGGAAAACTCCTGCAAAAAAAAGAAAAAATGCAAGTACATAGACTACTCCGCTGGCTCCGATTGTACAGGTATAGAGATATTCACCTGTGAAAATATCTATAGGAGGAAGAATCCAAAGCAGAAAACCGCTGCTGATCCACCCTAATAAGAAAACTTTGTTAGCTACCTCAGGATAAAACTGATATAAAAGAAATAAAAGGAATATAATAGGAATAGAATTACTTACAATATGATCTATATTTCCATGTAAAAGAGGTGAGCTGATAATGCCAAACAAGCCTTCCGGAAGCAGAGGAATAATGGCGCCGAAACAATTTGAAAAAAAGCCCATGCTTTGGAGTAAAAATCCAAACCACATGGCTGCGATCATGATCACCGGAACAATAACCGCTCTTTTATGAATTATATTTTTAATCATATCTGTATGCTGTCAAATCAAAAGCCAAGGATAAATTTCGGTAATTTTGGCGATGATTGGTCTCTTAAGTTGCTATTTGAGACAAAAAGTAATAAATTTGATTTTCAAACCTTAAGAATATTCATTCTTATCTAATTTTTAAACTAAGTAAACACAACTTCATGAAAAAACTTTTTGTGTTATTTTTATGCTCTGCAATGAGTGCTTATGCACAGGTTATAGTGAGTGATTCTGTAGCTGTTGATACCATTGAGAAGCCTAAATACTGGTCTGTTGATGTTAAAAACAGCCTTCTGTTTAATCAGGTAGCTTTTTCCAATTGGGTAGGAGGAGGAGCCAATAATGTTGGGTGGCTCGCTAATGCTAATTATAATCTCACCTATGAGAAAGACCGTAATCTTTGGGAAAATGTCATTATTTTAAATTATGGACAAAATACAACCAAAGGAATCGGAACCAGAAAAACTCAGGATGTCATTAATTTTTCCAGTAATTACGGAAGACAGTTCTCAAAAAGCTGGTATGTGTCTGCGGGAGCAAGTTTACTTTCACAGTTTTCGGGAGGTTTTGAAGACGGTAACAATCCTGAAGCTAAAAAAATATCAAATTTTATGGCACCGGGTTATGTAAATGCCGGTTTGGGTATCACGTATAGACCTGATGAAAACCTTACTGTTACCTTAAGACCTGCCAACGGAAGATTTACTTTTGTTCTGGATAAAGAATTGCAACTGGCGGGAAATTACGGTTTGAAATCTGATGGAGATTTTTTCCTAATGCAGCTTGGTTTTTTGGGAACAGCGATTTACAAAGTAAAATTGATGGAAAATATTGAAATGACCAATACGGCATCTGTCTTTTCTAATTATCTTGAAAATCCCGATCACATGGTTCTTTCGTATAATATGCTTCTGAATATGAAGATCAATAAGTACATATCTTCAATAATTACGGTAGATGTAATGTACGACCACAATCAGATTCAGAAAACTCAGCTTAAACAAACATTGGGAATTGGGCTTGCCTATAATATTAATAACGGGGTGAAGCGTTCTGCCAAAAAATATAATCAGACTTGGCTGAAATGATAATCTCTAATATGAAAAGAATTGTTTCAAAACTCAATATGTGAATCAAAAATCCCTTTCAGAAAAGTCAGAGAAATCATAAAAAAAGTCCGTTTCATAACAAATGAAACGGACTTTTGTATTTTAGAAATAAATTAAAACTCAATATTTACTTCAAGCTTTTCTGTCAAAAGTTTAGAAATTTTTTCTTTTAGAGGTTCAATGTCAATATTTTGCATCGCATCATTGGCAAAAGCAAATAACAATAACGCCTGTGCTTCTTTTTTAGAAATTCCTCTTGCTCTCAGATAGAATAATGCATCTTCATTTAATTGTCCTACGGTGCAGCCGTGAGAACATTTTACATCATCTGCGAAAATTTCCAGCTGTGGCTTTGTATCAATAGTAGCGCCTTCGCTTAAAAGGACATTATTATTCTGCTGATAAGCATTGGTCTTTTGTGCTATTTTGTCAACGAAAACTTTTCCGTTGAAAACCCCGTGAGACTGATCTTTAAAGATACCTTTGTAATTCTGGTAACTTTCACAGTTAGGCTGATTGTGATGAACAGCAGTGTGATGATCTACTAATTGATCTTTTCCGATAATGGTAATTCCGTTCATAAAGGAATTGATATTTTCACCGTTCTGAATAAAATCAAGATTGTTTCTAACCAGTTTTCCGCCGAAAGAAAAAGTATTTACTGTAGTCAAGCTGTCTCTTTCCTGTTTTGCAAAAGTATGGTCAACCATATAAGATGTATCATTGTCATTCTGAAGCTTATGCCAGTCTGCTTTTGCATTGGAGTGGGTGAAAATTTCCGTTACAGAGTTGGTAAAAACATACGTTTCATCAAAATTGTGGTGACTTTCAATAATCTCTACTTTCGCACCTTCTTCTGCAATCAATAAATTTCTTGTGTTATAGAAAGTATTTTCTTCCTGATTTTGTGAAAGGTAAAATATGTGAATTGGCTTCTCAATTACTACATTTTTAGGGACTTTCAGGAAAAATCCGTATTTGCAGTAGGCTTCATTCAGATTGGTAAAAGCTAAATCTTTTGAAGCAATTGTATTGAAATACTGATCGAAAACGTCTTTGTGATTCTCATCATTCAAAGCGTAATTGAAAGATAAAAATTCTGCATTTTCAATAGAAATCTTAGAAAATTCTTTGTGAAGCTTACCATTTACAAAAACAATCCAGTCAAAGTTTTCTTCTCCTAAATGCAGCTCATCAAGCTGTTCTTTTGTTATATTATGGCTTTCTTTCGGAAAGAAATTATATTCTTTCTCAATGATTTCCCTAATGTTGGTGTATTTATATTCTTCGTCTTTCTTTGTTGGAAAGCCAATCTGCGAAAATTTCCTCAATGCTTCAACTCTTGTATCATCTAAAAAACGATGACGGAGTGTGCCTAGGAATTCGCTGTGATTGTTTAAAATTTGTTCGTTTAAACTCATTATATAATTTGAAATTTAGATTTAAAATTTAAAATTAAGGACGCTGAAATTTATTTCCATTATGATTAATATTTTTTAAATATCTCATAAAACCAAAAATCATTTTAGATAAATCCGTAAGATCATTCTTCAAATCATTAAATTCATTTTCGTTATTAAAATTTCTATCAAATGCTCTGATTAATTGTGAACGTACTTCACCGTGAGAACCTTTTGGCATTGATAAAAAAATGATAAATTCTTTATTATCTTCCCTTTTCAAAACCTTCTGCAATGTTCCATTATTGAAGCAGTTGCTCTGTCGATTTGTGATTTGTCGTGATTAAGAAATTTTTCATTTTTGCAGGCAATTTTGATATATTAATTGGCAAAAGTTTCTTGAACTCTTCCAAATTTCTAAGTCTTCAAAATTGTTTATTGTTCCCACAATGTCAAATTTCAAATATCGAATCTCAAATTAATTTAGAAGCCAGTCATAGCCTTTAGCTTCTAGTTCTAGTGCTAAAGATTTGTCTCCGGTTTTGATGATTTTTCCGTTAGCTAAAACGTGTACAAAATCAGGCTGAATATAATTTAATAATCTTTGATAATGCGTAATCAGAAGAACTGCATTTCCTTCATTTTTAAAAGCATTAACGCCGTCTGCCACAATTCTTAAAGCATCAATATCCAATCCTGAATCTGTTTCATCCAAAATAGCTAATTTAGGATTCAGCATCATCATCTGGAAAATCTCGTTTCTTTTCTTTTCACCTCCGGAAAAACCTTCGTTCAATGATCTGGAAAGAAAATCTTTTTTGATTCCTAATTTCTCAGACTTCTCACGAATCATTGCCAGCATTTCTTTTGCAGGCATATCTTCAAATCCGTTTGCCTTTCTTGTTTCGTTTACTGCAGCTTTAATAAAATTAGTTACAGAAACTCCGGGAATTTCTACAGGATATTGAAACGAAAGAAAAATGCCTTTATGAGCTCTTTCTTCGGGCGCATCTTCGATGATATTTTCACCATCAAAAATAATTTCGCCTTCGGTTATTTCATAATCTTCTTTTCCTGCAATAACAGATGAAAGGGTAGATTTTCCGGCTCCGTTGGGTCCCATGATTGCATGAACTTCGCCCGGCTTTATTTCTAGGTTGATACCTTTTAAAATTTGAGCGCCATCTTCAATTCTGGCGTGTAAGTTTTTAATATTTAACATTTTAATTTATATAAATTATCGCAAGGTTAAACAAGCTGATTTAAGTTGCGTATATGTTTTAAGTTAAACAATGGCGTTTCACTTATTTTCGAAATACAATTAGTCTAAACCGTTTGCAATTCTTTTGACACCATTTTTAAATAATTGAGAATTAAAGTTTAATAACATTCCCAATTTATAATTTCCCAATCTCAAATAGTTTTCAGTTGAGAAGCATGAAAACTGTTCAGATTTTCTACTGATTTTATTTCTAAAACTACTTTGTTTTCAATAAGTAGATCCATTTTAAAGGCTTTCTGTATTACTAATTCATCATAGGTAACGTCCAAGAACTTTTGTCTTTCTACTATTAACCCAAGCATTCTTCATAAACACTTTCGAATAATCCTATTCCAATTTGTCTGTGAATTTTTAATCCGCTTTCGAATACAATTTTTGAAATTTCGTTTTCATTCATCTTATGTTATTTTCGTAAAGATAAACAAGTTCTTGATGTCTGATAAAATAAAATTGTATTACTTTCTTAAGCTTTAGCGGCATAGTTTAACTTTAAAATGTTTTCAAACAATTAAAAAAACTTTGTCTTGCTTTGCGTTAAAAACTATCCTACAGAACCCTCCAAAGAAATCTCCAATAATTTTTGAGCTTCAATAGCAAATTCCATTGGAAGTTTATTTAAAACTTCTTTACTGAAACCGTTTACAATTAATGCAATTGCCCTTTCAGTATCAATTCCTCTCTGATTACAGTAAAAAATCTGATCTTCCCCGATTTTTGAAGTCGTTGCTTCATGCTCCAATTGTGCAGAAGGATCTTTAATTTCTATATAAGGGAAAGTATGCGCACCACATTCGTTACCCATTAATAAAGAATCACATTGAGAAAAGTTTCTGGCTCCTTTTGCTGAAGGCATTACTTTCACCAATCCTCTATATGAATTATTAGATTTTCCGGCAGAAATTCCTTTTGAAATAATGGTTGATTTCGTATTTCTTCCAATATGAATCATTTTTGTTCCTGTGTCGGCATACTGATGATTATTGGTTACTGCGATAGAGTAGAATTCACCGATCGAACCGTCTCCTTTCAGGATACAAGAAGGATATTTCCACGTCACCGCAGAACCTGTTTCAACCTGAGTCCAGGAAATTTTTGCTCTTCTTTCGCAAAGTCCTCTTTTGGTTACAAAATTAAAAACACCACCTTTTCCTTCCTCATTTCCGGGATACCAGTTTTGAACGGTAGAATACTTAATTTCAGCATCATCCAAAGCAATCAGTTCCACCACTGCGGCGTGAAGCTGGTTTTCATCTCTGGATGGAGCAGTACAGCCTTCAAGATAAGATACATAACTTCCTTCATCCGCAATCACAAGTGTTCTTTCAAACTGACCCGTTCCTGCCTGATTGATGCGGAAATATGTAGATAATTCCATCGGACATCTTACCCCTTTTGGAATATAGCAGAAACTTCCGTCTGAGAATACTGCGGAATTTAAAGCTGCATAAAAATTGTCTCCTCTCGGAACTACTTTTCCAAGATATTTCTTAACCAGATCAGGGTGATTTTTGATTGCTTCTGAAATTGAACAGAAGATAACTCCTTTTTCTGCTAATGTATCCTGAAAGGTTGTTTTCACGGAAACAGAATCCATTACAATGTCTACTGCAACTCCCGAAAGTCTTTTCTGTTCTTCAATATTGATTCCTAATTTTTCAAAAGTTTTCAATAATTCAGGATCTACCTCATCCAGACTTGCCAGTTCAGGTTTTACTTTAGGTGCGGCATAATATCGTATTGCTTGAAAATCAGGCTTCTCATACTTAATGTTTGCCCAATCCGGCTCTGTCATTTTCTTCCATATCCTGAAAGATTCCAGTCGCCATTCTGTCATCCATTCCGGCTCTTCCTTTTTTGCAGAAATTGCGCGGACAATATCTTCGTCTAAACCCGTTGGGAAATCTTCGTAATCAATTTTGGTTTCCCAGCCGAATTCGTATTTTTTATTTTCCAGATCGACTCTAAGGTCGTCTTCAGTATATTTACTCATTTTGATATTTTTTAGATTTTAGGCTAAGATTTAGATTTCGCATAATCTGCTTTCCAAATCTGACCCTAATTTCTAATTATAAAGAAAAACTCTCTCCACAACCACACGTTCTGGATGCATTCGGATTGTTAAAAATAAATCCTTTTCCATTTAAACCTCCGGAATATTCTAAGGTGGTACCTGCCAGATAAAGTATAGATTTTTTTTCGACAACTATTTTAATTCCGTTATCTTCAAAAATCTGATCGGTTTCTTCTTTTTTATTATCAAAACCCAAAACATACTCTAGACCTGAACATCCACCACTTTTTACCCCAACTCTTATATAATCTTCAGCAGGGTTAAAGCCATCCTCTGTCATCAGCTGAACCGCTTTTACCTTTGCTTGATCTGAAACCTTTATCATTGTATTTATTTAGAATGATTTAATTATGCAAAAATACGAACAATTATTAGGAAATAAAAATTAGCATTTTTATTTTACCTATATTTATGATTGATAGCTTTAACTTTACATTTCTTTTAAAATCAAAAGACTAAATAATAAGAACAATGAAAAAAATAGGATTTGCTGCATTGGTACTCATTGCGCAGCTTTCTTTCGCTCAAACCAACAGGTTTGTTTATCAGGTTACAATGAAACCTAATGCGGAAGATAAAAATGATGTAAAAACTGAAAATGCATATCTTGATATTTCAGCTGAAAAATCAATGTTTTATTCTGAAAACAGAATAAAAAGAGATTCTGTGATTCGGGCGGGTTTCCAAAGTGGTGGTGCAAGAGGTTTTAATCGTGAACAAATGCAAAATTTTAGATCTTCCATCAATTATTCAATTGAAAAAAGTAAAAAAGATCAAAAAACAATTTATAAAGACAGGATAGGAAGAGATATTTATTCTTATGAAGAAGACAGACCTGTAGAATGGAAAATCTTATCTGAGACGATGAAAATAGGGGATTATAAAGTACAAAAAGCTGAAACTGATTTTGGCGGAAGAAAGTGGACGGCATGGTTTACAACAGATCTCCCGTATCAGGACGGACCGTACAAATTCAGCGGATTACCCGGATTGATAGTGAAAGTTGAAGATACTAAAGGTGATTATTCTTTTGATTTGATGAGAAATTATAGAATTTCAGATTTTCCGGAAATGAATCAGTTTGGGAATGTGGTTAAGGTAAAACGTAAAGATTATATCAAGCAGCAGCAAAAATTTATCTTTGATCCGATGTCATTTATGAATCAGTCTTCAGGAGGAATTTCTGCGCCGATGAGAATGGGCGGAAACCGTAGTCGGAATCCTGCGGAAATGCGGAAAAGAATAGAGGAAAGAATAAAAGAAGAAGTGAAAAACAACAGTAATCCTATTGAGCTGTAATAGTGTCAACAAAAAACCTGTCAAAGCGACAGGTTTTTTATATTTAGAGTAAGAAAATCTTATTCTGCTGCAGTAGTTTCTTCAGCTGCAGGAGCTTCTCCTTCTACTTCGTCCTCATCATCATCCTGTGCTGCTGCACCTCCTTTCATTGCATTTCTAGACATCTTAACAGCTACAACAACTGCGTTGTCAGGATGCATAAAAGAATATCCTTCAGTTTTAATACCACCTACATAAAGTTTGTTACCAATCTTTAATGGAGTAACATCTACCACGATCTCATCCGGTAAGTTAGCAGGTAAAGCTTTTACTTTTAATTTTCTGAAAGACTGACGAAGAACACCACCAGCTACAACACCTTTAGAACGACCAGTAATTCTTACAGGAACCTCCATGATAACAGGCTTGTCTTCTGATAATCTGTAAAAGTCTGCATGAATAATTTTGTCTGTAATCGGGTGAAACTGAATATCCTGAAGAACAGCCGGAATTGTCTGACCATCAACCTCAATAGATACCGTGTGTGCTTCAGGAGTATATACCAAACCTTTGAAAGATTTCTCTGTTGCAGAGAAGTTCAATGGTTCGCCACCTCCGTAAACAACACAAGGAACTAATTCAGCATCACGTAAAGCTTTTGTAGACTTTTTGCCCACGCTTTCTCTTTTTGTACCTTGAATTGTAATAGATTTCATTTATAAAAAATTTAAAAAATTGTTTTTAGTTTAATTTGCAATAGTCTGTTTATGAGTTATATAACAAACTTGCTGCTGATAGATTGGTGCTCATGTACCATTTTCATCACATCTGCAAATAATGGGGCGCAAGATAGCACTTTTATTTTAGATGACAAAGATGTTTTTACAGGAATTGAGTCAGTTACAATAACTTCCAGTAATTTGGAGTTTTGAATATTGTCATAAGCCTTTCCTGAAAGTACCCCGTGAGTTGCCATCGCTCTTACAGATTTTGCTCCTTTTTCCATTAAAATATCAGCGGCTTTGCAAAGTGTACCTGCGGTATCAATCATATCATCAATCAGAATAACATTTTTACCCTCTACGTCGCCAATTAAAAACATTTCCTCTACCACATTTGCTTTTTTTCTTTCTTTATAAGCAATCACAACATCTGCTCCTAAGTGACCGGCATAATTTTTTGCTCTTTTGGCACCTCCCATATCCGGAGATGCAATGGTAAGATTATCCAGATTTAGGTCTTTGATGTAATCAACAAAGATGGTAGAAGCATACAAATGATCTACAGGAATCTCAAAGAATCCCTGAATCTGGTCTGCATGAAGGTCCATCGTCATGATTCTTGTCGCTCCGGCTGCTGTTAAAAGATTGGCAACCAGTTTTGCTCCTATCGGAGCTCTTGGCTTGTCTTTTCTGTCTTGTCTTGCAAGTCCGAAATAAGGAAGTACAACAGTGATGCTTTTTGCAGAAGCTCTTTTAGCAGCATCAATCATTAGAAGCAGTTCTAAAAGATTGTCTGCTGGCGGAAAGGTAGATCCGATAAGGAATACTCTTCCTCCTCTCACAGATTCGTCCAAAACAGGCTCAAACTCTCCGTCGCTGAACTCCTGAATGATAATTTTTCCTAATTCTTTCCCATAATGCTGGGCGATTTTTTCTGCAAGATCCTTGCTTGTTCTTGTTGAAAACAGATAACTTTGTTGATCAGCCATTTTTACTTTTTAAGATTGTGCAAATTTAAAAAAAAACCACAAGAATCAATCCTGTGGTTTCTAAGTTTTTACATTTCCTTTATTTTAAGGGAAAGTTACGCCTGAATATCTATTTGAATCAACCTCTGGTAAAGTAGATTTGTACTTAGCATTAATTGATTTAATAAATTCATTGGCAACGATAGCATATCCTCTTCCGGTAAGGTGAACTCCGTCCAAAGAGAATGCTCCTCCTGTAACAAACGTTGCAGTATATTTTACTCCGTTCCACACAATTCCGGATTTCGAATTAAGTTCCAGCATTTTTGCATTCATATCAACAAATGCAAGACCTTTAGAATCAGCCAATGATTTGATGGTTGTATTATAAGATGCTGTTGCTGCTAAAACTTTTGCAGCCTCCATTTCCGTAAGTACAAGTTTGTCTTCCAAAGGAACAGAAGTTCCTCCACCAGCTTGAGGGGTAAGAACAGCACTTGCGGTTAATAAAATATAATCCTTTGAAGTAGTTTGTCTGTATTTTGGTAATCCAGGAACAGGAGATAAATCTTTATCTACGATAACAGCTCCGTTAGCACCGGCTCCTGCAGTAAATTTTATTAATCTTTTTTGATACTCAGCATCGTTGATTGCGCCCAAGGATTTTGCCTGCGCTAATCCTGCGTTGTAAGCAGCATAACCTCCGTTCAACTGAGAAACCTGAGCATCCGTCAGATTGGTCAGTGGCATTGCCGGAACTCTTGTGAAAAAAGGAACATTTGTTACGCTCGGAATGTTTGCAATTACTCCTTTTCTTGTAGTTCCTGCCGGAAACAACGTATTGATTAAAGTAGTATAAGTGCTTGTAAAGCCAACTCCCACAGTTCCATCAACAGGAGTTATAGGGTTTGATCCGTCACCTCCTGAAGTAGCATATCCTAATACGTCATTAGCGCCAATCCATAAAGAGATAAAAGTTGGATTCTGGGCAAGAGCGTCTCCTACAATAGAAGAAGTAGTGGGATTAGCAGCAAATCTTACAAAATAAGGATTTGCCAATCCCGCTGAAAGTCCTGCAGGATTACCGTATCCAGGAGCCAGCAAATGGGAAACTTTTGCTCCCGGAACACCCATATTTTGATATGAACCTCCTGAAGCAATATTATCCAATGTAGCGGCAGCGCTATTATTTACTGGAGATAACGCGCCATTAACCATTTTTAGCTCTAATTTTCCTGGAAAACCGGGGATTCCGATAAATCCTCCCACGTTATTCGGCATCATTGGCTGTTTGAAATCGCCACCGCCTGCAAGTTTCATCTGCATTGAAAGCATATTTGGGTAAGATTCCTTTTGTCCATCACTGTAAAGGGCACCGTCTCTGTAACCGGAAGTTAATGAGTTTCCTAAAGCAACGTATCTTGTAAAATCTGCCTCACCTTTGCTCACGACTATATCTTTTACATCGGTGTCAAAATCTGTTTCACAGCTGGTTGTAAAAAACAAAGCAGAAACAGCAAGTGTTGATATTATTATTTTTTTCATATTATTCAATTAAAATGCGTTATAAGATAATCCCAGACCAAAATAGAATGCCTGTGCTTTAGCCTGACCGTAGAAACCAAGGTTTGAATTTTTTACATCTCTAGACTGCGGCATTGCATAACCTCCTGCAATATCAACTCCGAATTGTTTTAATTTAAATCCAAGTCCTCCTGTTACAACATAGGTGTTGAATGATGGAGTTTCCGGAATGAAATTCTCATCAGAATACGGCGATTCATCATAATATGCCCCAAGACGTCCATAGATCATATTGGTAAATGCATATTGAGTTCCTAATCTGAAAGTTTTTGCATTTCGGAAGTTTTTAGGAGAGACCAAAACGGTAGGATCTGCCTGATTTCCGATAGGCGCATTAGCAAAATCTAGAGTAAGTTTGCTGTATCTTTGCCATCCGTGATAGTTAAAGTCTGCAGAAATGAGCCATTTAGGCGTAACCTTGTAAGTCATACCAATAGTATATTCTTCTACAAGCGGTAAGGTTGCAGTAAAGCTGTCCTGTCCTGCACCATTAAGACCTAAAAGTCCGTTTACAGTATTTTGGGCAGGCACTCTGAAGGTTGCCGTTCCGTTTTTGGCTTTCATGTCAACAGGAGAACGGTAAGCAATACTTACATCAAGCTTAGGATCAGGTCTGAAATAAAATCCGAAACCAAACCCATGTCCGCTCGCTTCATCATCATTAATGTTAACTGTTCCGCTGAATTGAGTGACTGCTTTATCCCAATCAACCTTTCCTTTGGCGTAAATATAACTTGCACCGAAAGAAAGCCAGTCTGCCATTTTTACGGAAACCATCGGCTGGAAATAAAAGCTTTTCAGCTCAAGTTTCTGTACAAGCTCTTTTCCTTCCCAGTCATTCGGATACTGAATTGTACTTCCGAAAGGAGTGGTAAAACTGAAACCTACGGATAAATTTTTGATAGGTCTGTAAGCAATAGCAGCATAAATAGGTGTTCCAAGAGGATTATCTGTTTCTGTGCTTGTTAAAGTATTCAGATTTTGAAAAGTTATTTTATTACTTGCTCCGAAACCTCCCGCAACAATACTTAGTTTTGATGGAATGAATGACATTCCTGCTGGGTTGAAGAACGCTACACTTGCGTCTTCAGCATGGGCACTCGTGTGTGCCATTGCCAGTTGTTTTACCCCTTGCAAAGAAACTCTGAAGCCTCCTGCGTAAGATAAAACCCCAGCTAATAAAGCAGTTGATATTAATATTTTTTTCATAGACTATTATTATATAAGTCAAATATAAAGTTATTTTACATACGTCTGTTAATATTTCTTAATATTTTAAACATAACGCCAAAAGAAAACTATGTTTAAAATAGTATTTTCAAACAAAAACTATGCAATTACCTGTTTTAATGGTTGTTAATTATATTTTTAACCTATGAAAAAGTATTTGTTTAACCTTAAACAAAGCAAGAAATTAATATTTAGTACATTTGGAAATGCTATAAAGATAAAAATCAATAAATTTGCAAGATTAAATAAATTATAATATGAGTTGTGGATGTAAAACATCCGGCGATTCTGCACATTCTTGCGGAACAAAATCTGCGAATGGCTGTGAAAGTGTAAATACCTGCGGTAATAGTTATAAATTAAGTGTTTTCGACTGGCTTTCCAATGTACAAAATCCTGCATCGAACAGGTGTGATTTTGTGGAAGTTAGGTTTAAAAATGACAGAAAATTATTTTATAAAAATGTAAATAATATTCCATTACATATAGGTAGCGTAGTAACAGTAGAATCGAGTCCGGGACATGATGTGGGCGTAGTAAGTCTCACAGGGGAATTGGTAAAAATCCAGATGAAGAAAAAAAGATTTTCTGAAGATGGAATACCTAAAATATACAGGCTAGCCAATCAAAAAGATATAGAAGTCTGGCAGGAAGCCAGAAAAAAGGAAGAAAGCGTAAAAATAGAATCCAGAAAGATTTCGCACAGACTTGGTCTTGAAATGAAGATTACAGATGTGGAATATCAGGGTGATGGTTCTAAGGTTACATTCTATTATACAGCTGATAATCGTGTAGATTTCAGGATGTTGATTAAAGAATTTGCCGGAACTTTCCGCACAAAAATTGATATGAAACAAATCGGTTTCCGTCAGGAAGCTGCAAAAGTAGGAGGAATCGGATCTTGCGGAAGAGAGCTTTGCTGTTCTACATGGCTGACAGATTTCAGATCTGTGAACACAAATGTCGCGCGTTATCAGCAGTTAAGCATTAATCCCCAGAAACTGGCAGGACAATGCGGTAAACTTAAATGTTGTCTGAATTACGAATTAGACAGCTATCTGGATGCATTAAGCGATTTCCCGTCATCATCAACTACACTGGATACAGAAAAGGGAAGAGCTTTTTGTATTAAAATTGATGTCTTTAAAAAGAAAATGTGGTTTGCATACGTAGACAGCTCAATGGCGTGGTATGACTTTGATGTGGCTTTGGTAAAAAAAATGATCGCAAAAAATAAAAAAGGCGAAAAAACGTTACCTCTTGAAGAATTGAAACAGCCGGATTTTGCTGTTCAGACTGTTGATTTGATTCAGGAAAACAGTGTCGACCGATTTGAGAAGAAAAACCGTGGATCAAACAAAAACAGAAATCAGAATAAGCCTAACAATAATAACAGTTCTAGAAGAAATAGAAATGAAACAGGTGACAAAAACGTGCGTTCTGAAAAATTTGATAAAGATGACAAGCCTGTAAGAACAGAGCGTCCGTCTAAACCAAATTTACCTCCAAATAATAATAATCCAAAATCACCAAAACAGCAGCAAAAACCTCAAATGGTAAAGGTAGAATCTGCTGTAAGTGATTCCGATAATAAACCTCAAAATCAACCGCCTAAAAAGAAGTTTAAAAAGAAATTCCCTCCCAAAAAAGACAATAATGCATAAAATTTCATGTTTTGTTCTTCTTATGATTCTCGCAGGATGCAATGCTTCTGATGAGAATGTGATCATGAATCATGTTGATAATAAATGGGATAAAAATATCCGGCAAAAATTTAATCTTGAAATTTCGGATCCTGAAAATCCTAAAAATATTATATTTGTTGTAAGAAACAATAATGATTATCCATACAGCAATATAAGATTTATTGTGAATCTCACCAATCCTAAAACCAAGAAAGCAGAAACTGATACGCTGAATTATATTTTGGCAAAACCAAATGGAGAGTGGTTGGGAACAGGATTTGGCGAAACAAAGGAAACATTATTTCAGTATAAACTGAATTATAGATTTCCGGAAAAGGGGAGCTATGAAATTGAAGTTTCTCAGGCTATGAGAAACGATCATCTTCCGGGAATTGAGGATCTGGGTATAAAAGTAGAAACGGCAAAAACCGTAAGTGCAAATACAAATGGAACAAAATAAGCAAAATACTGGAAGCAAAGGAAAAACATTTCCGCTTCCTCCTAAAAAAAATCAAAAAAATACAGTCTGGAAAAAATGGGTCAAATTTATCTGGATTGGTCTTATTGCAGTGGTTTTAGGGATATCGGGACTGTTTTTTGCAGTTTCCCAAGGCTTTCTTGGGGAAATGCCCGATGTAAAAGAACTGGAAAACCCAGACATCTATGTTGCTTCTGAAATTTATTCTTCGGATGGCGTTCTCTTAGGAAAATTCGAAAAAGAGAAAACTCAGCCGATTGAATATAAAAATCTGCCTCCTCACCTTATTTATGCTCTTCAGGCAAAAGAAGACGAGCGTTTTAAAGAACATTCAGGAATTGATTTAAAATCAATTTTAAGAGCAATAAGATATGGTGGAGATCGTGGAGGCGGTTCTACTATTACTCAACAGCTGGCAAAGCTTTTATTTACAAAAGAGCCTTCTAGAAATCCGGTAAAAAGAGCTATTCAAAAGCTTAAAGAATGGGTTGTAGCCGTAAGTCTTGAGAAAAGATATACAAAAGAAGAAATTATTACCCTTTACTTTAATAAATTTGATTTTACACACAATGCCAATGGTATTGAAATGGCGTCAAAAATTTATTTCAATAAATCAACGTCACAACTTACTCTTCCAGAAGCGGCTGTATTTGTTTCTATGTTAGAGGCTCCTATTGCTAATAATCCGTTAAGAAATCCAGAAAGGGCTAAAAGGAGAAGAGATGTTGTGCTGGATCAGATGCTTGAAACAGGATATATAGACCAAGCCACCCGTGACAAAGCTGTAGATACACCTATCACAACAGATTATCATCCAATAAAAGATATTACAGACGATTACTCTGCTTATTATAAGTTTTATCTTAGAAAAGAAATTGATAATTATCTGAAAGATTATGAAAAAGAAACAGGTAAAAAACTAAATCTTTATAAAGACGGGCTTAAAATTTTTGTCACTCTGGATTCCAAAATGCAGAAATATGCTGAAGAATCTATAAAAGAACACTTAACAGATCTTCAAAGAAGATTTGATGCAGAACAGAGAGGAAGAAAAAACAGACCATTTTATTATTTGAATGATCAGCAGGCAAATAAAGTGATGATGCAGGCGGTAAAAAGAACAGGTCGTTATAAGCAGCTAAGCAGGGCAGGAATTCCTGAAGATTCCATTTTAATGGAGTTTCATAAGCCTGTAAAAATGACAAGATTCACTTGGGCAGGTGAAGAGGAAGTTGAGATGAGTCCGTGGGATTCTATCCGCTATCATAAACAGATTGCTCAGGCAGGATTGATGTCGATGGTTCCGGGAACAGGTGAAATAAAAGCCTGGGTTGGAGGAATCAACTGGCAGCATTTTCAATATGACCACATCAAACAGGGAAAAAGACAGGTAGGCTCGACCTTCAAGCCTTTCGTGTATGCAACTGCGATCATGAAATTAGGATTAACTCCTTGTTCAACAATCTCGAATGCTTCGTACAGAAAAGGTAGTTGGAATGTTGAAGGTTCTGGAGGAATGTTAACACTTAAAAATGCATTAGCACATTCAAAAAACCCTGTTGCAGTAAGATTAGCTGAAATGACGGGAACGCAGAGTGTAATACAGACAGCAAGAGATTTAGGGGTGACAGAAGAAATTTCCACAAGTCTCCCAATGGCATTGGGTTCTTCAGATATTACAATTTATGAAATGTTGGGAGCCTATAGTACTTTTGCCAATTATGGTAATTACAATAAACCGGAAATGATCTGGAGAATTGAAGATGTCAACGGAAGAGTGATCAAGGAAGTAAACCAGGAGCCTAAAGAAGTGATGAATCCTAATTATGCCTATACAATGATTGAATTGATGAAAGGTGTTGCAGAATTTGGTACTGCATCAGGAGAATTGGGAAGAAGGGGCGTTTCTAAAGCAGTTGAAATTGCCGGAAAAACTGGAACTACGCAGAATAATTCGGATGGTTGGTTTATGGGAATTGTACCGAAGCTGGCTACCGGAGCATGGGTTGGCTGGGAAGACAGAGCTACTCACTTCTACGGAACAGGTGAAGGACAGGGAGCCAAAATGGCTTTGCCAATCTGGGCGATTTTTATGAAAAAAGTCTGGGCGGATAAAAGTCTCAAAATTTCACCGGATGACAAGTTTGTAAAACCAAGTGATTGGAAAGACGGCTGCAATAATCTGCGTGAATTAGGAGGAGGATATGGCGATGAGGGCGGTTTGCAGACTATTGATGATTTGAAAAATCCAAAGCCTGCAGATAATACTCCAAAGAGCAATACAGGGAAGAAAGAAGAAAATGTCAATGAAAATCTCAATACAGGAGAAAATATTGACTTCAATAAATAAAGATTCTTTATCATCATCATAAGACCTTTCAATGAAATTGAAGGGTCTTTTCTTTTATAATTAATACCTTTGGATTATGAATATTGAAAATATTAAACAACCATTTATAGAAATATTTCCGGGAGACTTTTCCGGGAATACCATGCAGAGAAACACTCCTAAAGTTTTGTTTTCTACTGTTGCAACAGTGGGTTTTGATCATCCGGAATTAATTGCTTTTAATGAAAGGCTTTCTGAAGATATAGGATTGGGAACATTTCATGAAAAAGATCTTAATTTTTTAGCCGCCACCAATCTTCCAAACTATATTAAAACTTATTCTACTGCTTATGCCGGACATCAGTTTGGTAACTGGGCAGGTCAATTGGGAGACGGACGTGCAATTTTTGCCGGTGAGATTACCAATGATGTTGGAAAGAAAACTGAAATACAATGGAAAGGAGCAGGAGCTACACCCTATTCCCGTCATGCCGACGGCAGAGCTGTGCTTCGTTCTTCAGTAAGGGAATATCTGATGAGTGAGGCGATGTTTCATTTACAGATTCCCACAACCAGAGCTTTAAGTTTATGTCTTACCGGTGAAAATGTTGTACGCGACATTATGTACAGCGGAAATCCTCAGGAAGAAAAAGGAGCCATAGTTGTGAGAACTGCTGAAAGTTTTCTTCGTTTTGGTCATTTCGAACTGATTTCATCACAAAGAGAATATGATACACTAAAAAAATTAGCCGATTTCACCATTGAAAATTATTTTACCGATATAAAATCTGTCAATGAAGATAGATATAAAGAATTTTTCAATGAAGTTTGTAAAAGAACTGCAGATCTGATGGTAGAATGGTTTAGGGTTGGTTTTGTACATGGAGTGATGAATACTGATAATATGTCGGTTTTGGGTTTAACTATAGATTACGGACCTTTTTCTATGATGGATGAATATGATCTGAATTTTACGCCCAACACTACTGATCTTCCGGGAAGAAGATATGCTTTTGGAAAGCAGGGACAAATCTCGCAGTGGAATTTATGGCAACTTGCCAATGCTTTATTTCCTTTAATTAACGATGAAAAATTTTTGGAAGAAGCGCTAAATAATTACGGAACTTATTTTTGGGAAAAGCATGACGAAATGCTTTGCCGGAAATTTGGCTTTGATAAACCAAGAAAAACAGACGAAGAATTTTTCACCAACTGGCAGGGATTGATGCATGAACTTCAGCTGGATTATACTTTGTTCTTTAATGAACTGGAAAAAAGCCGCAACGAGGAAGATGTTAATTTTTCGTCCGTTTCCTATAGCATGTTAGATGAAACGGCAATAAGCAAGCTCAATCACTTTATGAATGCATACCAGAAAAGACTGTTAGAAAACAATATATCAAGCAATGAATCTCTGGAATTAATGAAGAAAAGTAATCCAAAATTCATTCTTCGAAATTATCTCTTGTATGAATGTATTGAAGAAATTACCACCGGCAATGATGAAATGCTGAAAAAATTAGTTCAAGCTTTAGAAAAGCCATATGAAGAGATTTTTCCTGAATTTTCAGTAAAAAGACCTTCAGGTTATGATGATGTTTCCGGATGTTCAATGCTGTCATGCAGTTCATGATCTAAAATTACATTTCCCGCCTTACAGGTGGGTTTTTTGTTTTACTTTTGCAAAAAATTTACAAGTGTCTTTCAAATCCAAACTGGCTTCTTTTTTCAAAATTGTTTTTCCTTCTACGTGGTCGGAATTGTTGTTATTCCTTTTTTTTGTAAGTACCTATGGTATTTTAGGAACTTATCTTGCACAGCATTACAGAATCGTTTTTGATGCAAGAATTCCGTGGGATGCTTATTTCAGTTTTGATAATAAAGCTATTGTAATGACGGGTGGAAGTTTTGAAAGACATCCGCTTTCTTACTATTTCTTTAATTGGATAAGAGAGCTTGCGTTTTTTATTTCTGATGGCAAAACAGGTAGTAATTTCAGACTCACTTTAGTTTGGCTGAGTAATTTCACCATAAGTTTAAGTTTAGTTCAGATTTTTAAATATTTGAAAAATATAATAGGACTTCCTGTGTGGTTAAATGTCCTGATTGTAGTTTTCTTCAGTGTTTTCTCTACCAACATACTTTTATCTTTCACACCTGAAACTTATACCTATACCTTGTTTTTTTTGATTTTATTTAACTATTATACTGCTGTAAAATTCAAAAAAGATAAAAAAATTGCTGGCTCTGCCATGGTTTTGGGCGGAGTTATTATTGGAGGCCTTACCATTACAAATATTGTAAAAGTTTTTGTTCCGGTTTTATTTGAAAAAGATGTGTTTAGAAGCTGGAAAAGATTTGGAAATGCAGTATTTAGAGTTTCGAGTACAATCATCATTTTTGCTTTGCTTTATCTTTACAGAATTGATTTTAAGTATCAGAATATTCTTTCAAAATCCGGTGAGCAGTATGAGAAATTTTCCAATGTAAAGTCTGTTCCTGTTTGGGATATGATCATTTCTTATTTTTTTGGCGGAAATATATTATTTCCCGGATTTTTTATTCGCGAAAAACATAATATGAAGGGGTTTTATTATCAGGCTCTCTTTATGGATGTTTACACTTCTGTTTTCCCGTATGTTTTTGTAGGATTATTATTGGGTTTTATTATTTGGAGCTACTTTAAAAATTTCAGAAATAAGCTTGTTCAGATTCTCATGCTTTCTTTGCTGGTGGATGTTTTTATTCATTGCGTATTCCGTTTCGGACTGCACACTTCTTACATTTATGGCGGACACTTTGTTTTTATTTTTCCTTTAATGTTGGGGTGGCTGTTTTTCAGTTATCGGCAATCACCAAAAATAGTTTCGTTCTTAACGGTGACTTTAGGTGTATTTCTGGTTTTTCTGATACAAAATAATTTCTTCAGAATGCTAGAGTTTTTTGACTTCATCAATCATTTTTACAAATAAAAAAACCGGAAAAACTACTTCCGGTTTAATGTTTTTTTTTAAGTAAAATTATTTTGCTTCTGCACAGAAAACCCTGTATTGTACTGCAACAGCAGACTTGAAGTATTCTTTAATTTTTGAAAGATCTCCGGCTGCGCTTTGCTTGGTAAAATAGCTTCCCGCAAGAATTTTATAATTAGGTCTTAAAGAGGCATCAGTTTCAACCTTAATTCCTGGAAATCTTTTTCTGAAATAAGTTTTGATTTCATTCGCTTCATCGTTGCTTTTTACCGTTGTTATCTGGATTTTGTAACCTAAAATTCTCGGATTTCTTCTGCATATTTCAGCATTGGTAAGCTCGCGGCTGGGAACATATATTTTGGAAGGTTTTGATGGAACATCATCTTCGGAATTTGCTTTTGAAGCATTAGAAGTTGCGCATTTGTTTTCCAGAGAAGACAAAGCATCATTTACTTTAGCGTCCATCGTCATTACAAGCTCTGTTCCGGCTAAGGTGTCTTTCTTTACAACCTGTTGTGCATCAACAGTATAAAAACTTACAAAAGATATAACAGCAATTATTTTGATTAAATTTTTCATTTAAAGTTGTTTCAGCAAATTTAGGATAATTATAAAAACCCCGCAAACCCGGCTATTTAGAATAGTTATAAATTAAACAGAAATGACATTTTACCTTTTGTTAAGGTCGTTAAATTCTTCTTAAAAATATTATTTTTGCGGAATTGATTACATACTCAATATTTACTAACATAAGATAATTTAAATGATTAGTTGGAGAAAGCATTATAAAAAAGGGCTGATTGCGATAGGATTATTGCTATCAACAAGTGCTTCAATTTACGGGCAGGCCGGCGATCCTAAAAACGGCGAAAAACTTTTCAAAGCAAATTGTACGGCGTGTCACGCATTAGACAAACAGGTTGTAGGACCTGCGTTGAAAGGTGTGGTTGCAAGACTTGAAACCGAACAGGGACTTGGGAAAGACTGGCTTTATAAGTGGATTAAAGACAATAAAGCTTTAAGGGCTTCTGGTGACAAGTATGCTAATGAGGTTTATGAAAAGTACAACAAAACTGAAATGCAGCAGTTTCCTAATCTTTCTGAAAAGGATATTGATGATATTTTAGAGTACACAACTAATCCTCCGGCTCCGGAACCGGAAAAAACACCCGAGACTGCTGCAGCTGGTGCTGATGCGGCTCAGGCTCCTGCTAATAACACAACTTCAAGCATTGTGATTATTTCACTTTTGGCAATTGCAGGTTTGTTAGTTTGGATCTTAATTAAGTTAAGACAATTGGTAAAATTGGGACAGTCAGAAGATTTGGCAGGTCTTGATGAAACAAGAGTAAAATCATTCAGAGAAATTTACGAAAAGTACCACTACATCGGAAAAGGAGCTTTAGCTATATTAGCGATACTGGCTGCTTACGGAGTTTGGAACTGGATCATGTGGATTGGTGTTTATAAAGGATACAAGCCTGAACAACCAATTTATTTCTCTCACAAAATTCACGTTGGTGAAAATAAAATCGACTGTCAGCTTTGTCACTCAAGTGCAAAATATGGTAAAGTTTCAGAAATTCCTTCTATGAATGTTTGTATGAACTGTCACAGAACTATCTCTGAGTACAACGGTAAATATATTGAGCCAGGAAAAGATAAGGCATTCTATGATGGTGAAATCAGAAAGATTTACGAAGCAACCGGATGGGATCCTGAAAAACAGCAGTATACAGGAAAAACTACCCCTGTAGAATGGACGAGAATTCACAATATGCCGGATTTTGTTTACTTTAATCACGCACAGCACGTTGTTGCAGGTGAGCAGGCAATCATCAATTCATTCAATAAGAAAAATCCGGATAACAAAATCGACGTAGTTTGTAAAGCTTGTCACGGTAAGATTGATACTATGAATGTTGTACAGATGGCAAATGACTTTACGATGGGATGGTGTATCGAATGTCACAGAACGACAGAGATTGATATGAACAACGGTTATAATAAAGAATACTTCAAAAATCTACACGAAAAGCTTAAAAAGCAATATCCTAAAGATGGCGGTAAGATTACGGTAGATGCGATTGGAGGTCTTGAATGTGGTAAATGTCATTATTAATAACTAAAAAATTAGAAGTATAAATGGCTTCAAACAAAATACAATTTAGAAGTATTCACGAACTTAAAGATCCGGCTTTAAACAATAAGCTGGCTCAGAAAGAGTTCCAAGAAGAAATTCCGGTAGAAGATTTCTTAGAAGGTGCTCAGAAAAACGAATCAGGTACATCAAGAAGAGATTTCTTGAAACTATTGGGATTCTCTACAGCAGCAGTTACTTTGGCTGCCTGCGAAGCACCGGTAATCAAAACGATTCCTTATGTGGTAAAGCCGCATGAAATCATTCCGGGTATTCCTAATTATTACGCTTCAACATATTTTGACGGTTTCGATTTTGCAAGTGTTTTAGTAAAAACACGTGAAGGAAGACCTATCAAGATTGAACCTAATCCGGTTGCAGGAGATTTAGGTAAAACCAATGCAAGAGCTCAGGCGAGTGTACTTTCTCTTTATGATAATGATAAAGTAAAGCAGCCAAAGCTTGACGGTAAAGATGAAACTTTTGATAAAGTTGATGATTTCGTTATCAAAGGTTTAAATGAAGCTCAGTCTGCAGGTAAAAAAATTGTGCTATTATCACATTCTTTTGCTTCACCAACATTTAAAAAATTATTTGCTGAATTTAAAGCAAAATATCCTACCGCTGAACTCATAACTTACGATGCTCTTCCTTATTCTGCAGGTTTAGATGCCGCTCAGGAAGTTTTTGGAATGAGAGCTTTGCCGGTTTATGACCTTAGAGGGACTGAATTAGTTGTTTCTTTCCAAGCAGATTTCTTAGGAGATTACAATGCTTCGAGCTTAGAAACTTCTTATGCAGCAGCAAGAACTCCCGGTGCTAATATGTTGAGACACATTCAGGTTGAATCTAATATGTCTCTTACAGGAGCAAATGCCGACGAAAGAATAAGACTGAAGCCAAGCGATGTAAACAAAACATTGGTAGAAGTTTATAATGCAGTTGTTGGTGGAAGTTCTTCAGATAAAGTAGCTACAGGAATTGCAAAAGAACTTCAGGCTAAAGGAAATAAAGCTGTTGTTTTTGCTGATGGTTCTAAAGCTGCACAGGTTTTAGCTCATTTAATCAACCAAAAATTAGGATCAGTAGCTTTCACAGGTAAAGCAAACTTCCTTAAGGAATTTGATAAGGCAAGATTCCAGGAGTTTTTAGGTTGGATGAATGCAGGACAGGTTGGAGTATTGATTTCTAACAACGTAGATCCTGTATATTCTCACAATAAAGGTCAGGATTTCAAAAAAGCTTTAGAAAAAGTACCTTACGTAATTGCGGTTACGGATAAGAAAAACAATATGTATAAAGCAGCGAAAGCTGTCATTCCGGTTGCTAACTGGCTTGAATCATGGGGAGATATAGAACCTCAGACTGGTGTTTATACATTAATGCAGCCTACCATTCAGAAAATTTACAAGTCAAGACAGATCGAAGAATCTTTATTGGTTTGGAAAAATGGTAAGAATAACGCTGCTAATAACTATTACGATTATTTAAAAGCTAATTCTGCATCTGTTTTAGGCGGAGTTTCATTTAATAAAGCGCTTTACAATGGTTTTGTAACATCCGCTAACGCTACAATGCTGTCTTATGCAGGTGGAAATCCAAATCAGGCTATTGCTGAATTAGGAAACTTCAAAGCTTCTAAATTAGAATTAGTACTTTATACTAAGACTGCAATGGGAGACGGAACTCAGGCAAACAACCCTTGGTTGCAGGAATTGCCGGATCCATTGACTAGAATGTCTTGGGATAATTATTTAACGATTTCTCCAAAAGACGCTGAAGAGCTCGGTATAGAAAATGATCTTAATGCAAGAATGCAGTTAGATGGTTCTATAGTAAACCTTACAGTAAACGGAGTTAAAATTGAAAACGTACCGGTATTTATCCAACCTGGACAAGCTGATGGATCTGTGGGTCTTGCATTAGGTTATGGTAAAAAAGATTCTGGTGCTACAGCTGATACAGGAGTAAATGCATATCCTTTATTTGACGGTTCAAACTTAGTGGTTTCTAATGTTTCTATTGAAAAAACAGGAGAAGAACACGAGTTTGCCGGCATTCAGCTTCAAAATACATTAATGGGACGTTACGATATTGCTAAAGAAGTTCCTTTGGCTGAATTTATTAACGTACCTTTCGACGACGAACATCATGGCTGGAACAAGCCATTGGAATATCATACCATTAGTGGTGCTCTTCCTGCAGGTAAAATCGACCTTTGGGATGCATTTGATGATACAGACGGACCTCACTTCAATTTATCAATTGACCTGAACTCTTGTACTGGTTGTGGAGCATGTATTATTGCTTGTCAGGCAGAAAACAATGTTCCGGTTGTAGGTAAAGAAGAGATGAGAATGTCTAGAGATATGTATTGGTTGAGAATTGACCGTTACTATTCATCTAAACAGAAAGTTGGAGTTTATGATGGGCTGAAAGAAGGAATGGCAGTTCCTGAATTATATGGAAGTGATGTTTTAGGAATTGAAGGAGCTTTAGAAAACCCGGCAGAAAACCCGGATGTTATCTTCCAGCCTGTAATGTGTCAGCATTGTAATCATGCTCCTTGTGAAACTGTTTGTCCGGTTGCTGCGACATCGCACGGTAAGCAGGGACAAAACCACATGGCTTATAACAGATGTATTGGTACAAGATATTGTGCTAACAACTGTCCTTACAAAGTAAGACGTTTTAACTGGTTTACATACAACTTGAATGACAAGTTCGATTTCAATATGAATAATGATCTTGGAAGAATGGTTCTTAACCCGGATGTTGTTGTAAGGACAAGAGGGGTTATGGAGAAATGTTCTATGTGTATCCAGATGACTCAAAATACTATTCTTGAAGCGAAGAAGGAAGGCAGAAGAGTAGCGGAAGGAGAGTTCCAGACTGCTTGTTCAAAAGCTTGTTCTACAGGTTCTATCAAGTTTGGAGATATGAATGATAAAGAATCTGAAGTTAGAAAATTATATTCTGGCAACAGAAGATATTATTTACTTGAAGAGATCGGAACCAAGCCAAACGTGTTCTATCACACTAAAGTAAGAAACAGAGTAGAAAAATAAAGTTTAAATAATAAATAGGTAAAAAATGTCAGGACATTACGAAGCTCCGATAAGGGAACCTCTGATTATTGGTCACAAAACTTATCACGATATCACAGAAGATATTGCACGACCTATCGAAGAAAGAGCAGGTAAATTATGGTGGATTTCACTATATGCAGCCTTAGTTCTGTTCATCTACGGATTTGGCTGTATCGCTTATACTATCGGAACAGGTATTGGAGCATGGGGGCTTAACAGAACTATTAACTGGGGTTGGGATATTACCAACTTCGTATGGTGGGTAGGTATTGGTCACGCCGGTACACTGATCTCAGCAGTATTATTATTATTTAGACAAAGATGGAGAATGTCCGTAAACCGTTCTGCGGAAGCGATGACAATCTTCGCTGTTGTGCAGGCTGCTATCTTCCCGGTAATTCACATGGGTAGAGTTTGGGTAGGATATTGGGTTTTCCCTTTACCAAACCAGTTTGGTTCTCTTTGGGGGAACTTCAACTCACCTCTACTTTGGGACGTATTTGCAATCTCTACTTATTTCTCAGTATCTACAGTATTCTGGTTTATGGGATTGATTCCTGACTTTGCAATGATCAGAGACAGAGCCAAAACTCCTTGGACTAAGAAGATTTATACATTCCTTGCATTTGGTTGGGGTGGTAAAGCAAAACACTGGCAAAGATTCGAAGAATTATCTTTGGTTCTTGCAGGTTTGGCAACGCCGCTTGTATTTTCGGTACACACCACGGTATCATTTGACTTCGCAACCTCGGTTATCAAAGGATGGCACTCTACAATTTATCCTCCTTACTTCGTTGCCGGTGCGATTTTCTCGGGATTCGCAATGGTACAAACACTATTGTTAGTAGCAAGAAAGGTGTGCCACCTTGAAGATTACATCACAATGTATCATATCGAAATTATGAACATCGTAATCATATTGACAGGTGGAATGGTAACAGTAGCTTATGCAACTGAATATTTTATCGGTTGGTATTCCGGATCAAGATATGAAGACTTTACTTATCTTTCTCCTGGTGCTGCAGTTGGACCTTACTGGTGGGCTTTCTGGTCATTAATCATCTGTAACTTGGTAGTTCCGGCATCATTCTGGTTCAAAAGAGCAAGAACGAATATTATCTGGACTTTCATCGTAGCTTTGATTATTAACATCGGTATGTGGTTTGAGCGTTTCGACATTATTGTAATCAACCTTTCAAGAGATTACTTGCCAGGATCTTGGACGATGTTTAAACCAACAATTATTGATGTTGGAGTATATTTAGGAACAATCGGATTCTTCTCTGTGTTATTCTTATTATATGCAAGAACATTCCCTGTAATTGCACAGGCGGAATTGAAATCAATTTTGAAAATCTCAGGTGAAACTTATAAAGCAAAAGAAGGAGATGAGCACCACTAAAATTGTATACGGACTTTATGCTGACGACGATGATTTAATGAACGGCGTTAAAGCATTCAACGATAAAGGAATCGCAATCAACGAAGTTTATACTCCGTTTCCGGTTCACGGGCTAGACAAAGCTTTAGGTTTAAAGAAAACCAGAATTTCTGATGCTGCTTTCATCTATGCATTATATGGTGTAAGTATTGGTGCAACAGTTACCTGGTATGTCATGAATCATGACTGGCCTCAGAACATTGGTGGTAAACCTGCATTTGACTGGGCTCACAATATGCCTGCTTTTGTAGTGCCTATGTTTGAATTAATGGTTTTCTGTGCTGCACACATGATGTCTTTAACTTTCTTGGTTAGAAACAAAATGTATCCAGGTGCACCGGCTCAGAATCCGGATCCGAGAACTACCGATGATAAATTCCTGATGGAGTTTATTACTAATGATGTTGATTCGGTAAAGCAACTTTTGATTGATACAGGAGTAGAAGAAATAACCGTTAAAGATGCTTAAAATGAAGAGAAATATTTTAAAAATTACAGCGGTTTTAGGTTTAACTACAGTTTTACTTAATTCTTGCGGACCAAAAGAAAACGCACCTCTTGTTTATTTTCCGGATATGTATTTTCCTGTAGCTTACGATCCTTTGATGAAGGCTCAGGATGCATACTCAGATCATGAAAATGAGATTCCTGCATTTGTAAAAAATAATGGTGCAACAGGACTTTCTCCGGTAGAAGGTTCGGTAGCTCAAAATAAAGACGGTATTTTTGCTGAAGACAAGCTTCCGAGAAATCCGGATCAATATAACGCAGGTTATGATGCTTCCAAAGGAGTTAATTCATCACCTTTAAATCCTGCTAATGCAGCAAAGGATTTAGAGAGAGGTAAAATACTTTTTGAACGTACTTGTTCTGCATGTCACGGTGTCGCCGGCGATGGACAAGGACCGATCGTACAAAGCGGAGCTTATTCTGGTGTGCCGAATTATGCAGACAGAGAACTGACTGTAGGATCTGTACACTATGTTTTAACAAATGGTAGAAATGCAATGGGATCTTATGCAGGACAACTTAGTCCTGGAGACAGATGGAGAGTGGCTATGTATGTAATGAATGCTTTTAAAGGTGCATCTGCAGCTCCTGCAACTGCTGATGCAGCAAAAACCGAAACTACCGAAACTAAAAAATAAGAAAAGAAATGTATAGTTTTTCACCAAAATTAAAATCAGCTTCTATAATACTTCTAGTTGTAGGTTTAGTTCTTTTTGCTGTTGGTTTCTTTATGAATAAAGGAATTACTACAGAGAAAATTGAGCATATGATGGAAGCAGTACATGCTTCAGGACATGATGCGCCTACACACTCAAGCCAAATGGTAGGTCCGCAGGATCATGAGTCACATTTGAAACATGCAGAGATGCAGATTCATAATCAACCTTTGGCAGCAATTCATTTTGTAGCGGTATTTTTCTTCGGAGTGAGCTGTTGTGTATTGTTTTTCTACTGTATTCAGCATGCTGCACACGCAGGATGGCCAATCATTATTACAAGAGTAATGGAAGCTATTGCTTCTTACATTCCATGGGGTGGTATTATTTTGATCATTATCATGATCCTTAATATTACACACAACGGGCATCTTTTCCATTGGATGGATCCTGAGTTGACAAGAGAAGGATCTCCTGAATTTGATGTTATTCTTTTTGAAAAGAAAAGATTCTTAAATATACCTTTCTATGCTATAAGAACTTTTATTTATGTAGCTGGAGCTTCATTCTTCGCATGGAAACTAAAAGCAATGTCTAAAAAAGTAGACGAAACAAAGTCCAGAGTAGATTACCAATATCTTTACAGATGGGCGGTAGGATATATCGCATTCTTCGGATTTGCTTCTGCGGCTTGGGCATGGGACTGGTTGATGTCTATTGACCCTCACTGGTATTCTACAATGTATATTTGGTATTCAATGGTGAGCTGCCTTTCAAGTGGAATTGCTGTAATTATTTTACTAAGCGTTTTCTTGAAGAAAAATGGTTTTCTGCCACAGTTTAACGATAATCACTTGCACGATTTAGGAGTGTTCCTTTTTGCTACAAGTATGCTTTGGACCTATACATGGTTCGCGCAGTTTATGTTATATTGGTACGCAAACGTACCTGAAGAAGTAAATTATTTCTTCGGAAGATTTGAACACTATTCTACAACATTCCTTCCAATGCTTATTGTAAACTTCCTTTTACCATTATTGGTATTAGTAAGCAGCAGCATCAAGAGAAATTATAAAGTTGTTACGATAATGGCAGTTGTTGTAATCTGTGGTCACATTCTAGATTACTTCAACATGGTAATGCCGGGAACAGTTGGTCCTTACTGGAAGACTCCTGAAGTTTTACTTCTTGTTGCAGGTGCTATTCTATTTGTAGCTGGATTGTTTATGTTCACAGTGCTTTCAGCATTGGCTAAACTAAAACTTATTCCTACAGGTAACCCTTATTTACATGAATCTGAGATTTACGAGTATCCTTTTTAGGAATTGTAACACATAAATATTTAAAGACTGATTTCAATAATCAGTCTTTTTTTGTTTTAGAAATGTTTAATGCAGGCAACCTTTTCCGTTTCTTCTTGTCTTATAAGTGACGGCTATGGACAAATTACTGATTGTATAATTCATATTAATAACATATACTAACTCTTATGAAAACTTCAAAAATCCTATCAGTTCTATTTATTTTAATTTTAAACTTATTTAATTCTCAAAGTATTACATTCATTTCAGAAAAAACCAATTTACCAATTCCAAAAGTATCAGTTTTCGGAAAAGACGGGAGTATTCTGGCAATATCTGATATTGATGGAAAGATTGAAAAATCTGTATTGGTTAAAGATCAGGAACACTTCCAGCTTATTTATGATAATATTATTCTCGCAAGGTTGTCTTACAGTGATTTTGATAAAGAGATTATCAAACTTGATGATAAAATTAAAGATATTGAACCGGTTGTTATCAAAAATAGTAAACCGGCAAAGTATATCAAAATACGTGGAAATTTTAATACATATGTGACGATAAATACAAAGCTAAACTGTTATGCAGATGGGGTTATTACGTATGTTTTTGATAATAAAACTAAGAAATTAAAGAGTGCAAGCGTTGAACAATACCGCGTTTTCAAGCTCGAAGATGCCAAAAATGAAAAAAAAGAAACGGCTTCGTGGGATTACAATAGTTTTTTGGATCTTCCAAAACTGAAAGATGTAGGCAATATTGCAGAATTTAAATCTAAAAGGGCTACAATTAAAGAACTTAAAGGTCTTAATAAAGATGAAATTGAAATCACGGGTGAGGCTTTGCAGGAAAAAGAATTAGCATTATTCGGATATCGTTTTTTTGATGTTAAAGGAATTATTAACCATTCTTACGAAAAAGATTCAGAAAAAACATTGAGAGACTTTTTAGAGTCTAATGAAATCAGCTTTATCAAATTAAAGCATAAAAGCGAGCCTAATTATAACCAAGTTATTGTTTACAGGAATTTTTATTCTGTTGAAATTGACTTTTCGGACAACAATGATGTAGAGCAGAAAGTAAAATTCAATAAAAATAGCAGCGATTATCATACAAATTATTGGAAAGATTCTTCATTCCCGAATATGCAGACAGTTTTCAGCTCTTTTTTTAAGGATAAGTTAAAAGAGCAACAAAATAAGAAATAAAAATATTTATTAGTAAAGGTTTTATTAAATTTGCCATAAACCATACTAAAATGAAAAAGTTTTCTTTGATGCTCATCTTCAGTTTGTTGCTTTTTACATCATGTAAAAAGGATAGCGTAGATGCTACAACTACTCAGTCTTTTCAATCGAGTATTAATGATATGGCATCCAGCCTTACAACGATAAAGCAGATTAAATTCAATGAAGCATTATATATTCTCAAAACTTTCGGTGTCGAAGCTGAAGGGGATGTTGCAGAATTAAAAGCACTTGGACAATTGATTAACGGAAAAAAAGTACCGGAAATTTTGGCTATGGCTGATAAAGTAGCTCAGGAAAACGGAATAGAATGGGCAAGTACGGCACCGCCATCTTTGGGTGAAATGAACATTTTTGGTGACGAATTGGCAAAAGAAAGCGATCCGAACGATGTAAAAGCAAGCTCGCTAAATATTCTTACGCAGTTCTCGGGAGATAATGGCAATGGTCCTACCGCAATCCAGATCATTCCGAGATTGGTTGACAATGCAGGAAATCCTGTTGCGTTTACCGGAGCTGGTTTAGAAGCCACGTTAGAAGTTTTCAGCAACGGAGTAAGAATTTCTACAGCCAAAAACCTGATGCAGGACAATAATTTTAAAGGTTTCAACCTAAAGTTTTCTTCCTTACTGGCATCTAAAATTACGGATAATAAAATTGATATTACTGTATCAGTTAAAACAACAGCTAAAACTTTTAAGATGTCTAAAATCGGTTTAGATGTTAATCCGACGGCATTGAAAGTTCCGGAAGCTCCTAAAGTAGATTCTACTGTAGTTGAACAAGATCCTGCTGCAGTAATAGATCCTAATAATCCTGCCGGTACCGTTACGCCGGGTACAGATCCTGTTGCACCTGCACAGCCGAAACAACCCGCTGCAGATCCTAAAAACACGGTGAGCAAATTTTTAAATAATGTAAGTTCACAAAATTTAAAAGCTGCTTTTGATGCATCTAGCAATCCAAGCTGGGGAAGCTACGAATCATTTGCAAATCCTACTTCGGGATTCGGAGCGATAAAAAGCGTTAGCGTTAAGAATATTACTACGAACGGCTCAACGGCAAATTCATCAAGTGTAAGCGCCACTTATGATGTAACGGATAAAAACGGTAGAACAACGTCTCTGAAAGCTACTTTTGGTCTTAAAAACGTAAACGGCGAATGGAAAATATCCAGCTATAAAATAAATCCTTAAAAGTATGGCATCTGAGCAGCTCATTAAGAGACTTGAAGCAACAATAGAAAATATACCCGATTTTCCGATTCCCGGAATTCAGTTTAAAGATATTTCACCGATATTTTTAGACCCAAAATTGTACGAAGATGTAATAGCGGATCTTGTAAAATTCAGCAGAGGCAAAGTAGATGCAGTATGCGGAATAGAAAGCCGTGGTTATCTGTTCGGGATTGCTGTTGCTGTTGCTTTGGATGTGCCTTTTGTTTTGATCAGAAAAAAAGGTAAACTTCCACCTCCGGTTATTTCAGAAAAATATGATCTTGAATATGGCAGTGCAGAAATAGAAACCAGAGAAGGTCAGATAAAAAAAGGACAAAAAGTTTTAATTCACGATGATCTTTTAGCAACAGGCGGTACAACAGAGGCTGCCGCAAAACTTGTCCAAAAGCAAGGTGCAGATGTAGTACAGTTCAGTTTTTTAATTGGCTTAAAAGATCTTAATGGTGAAGAAAAACTCCGAAAGTTTGGCGCTGATATTTACAGTATTCTGCAATATTGATCAGTCCGGATTAATATAAATCTGAGAAAGAAAAATATTATAAGAAATATTATCATTTATGATTGTTTCAAAAGATTTTCAATTATTTCAAGACATTTATTAATAATACAAATAAACATTTTGTAAATCATTCAGAAACAATTAAATTTGCAGTTCAATTTTTAAGAATTTATGGCAAAATTGGGAAAAAATGCTCAGGAAGAGCTGGAAGGAAAAGAAACAGTAGAGTTTTTTAAAGATCTTGACAGAGAAGCTTTAAATACAGAAAAATTCCTGGAGAAATATCAGAAACCACTAAGTGCCGTTTTTATTGGTTTGGTGGTTGGCGTTTTAGGTTATTTTGGGTACCAGCAATTTATAGTAGCTCCGAAAAATGCAGAAGCAGTAAAAACTTACCTTGCGGCGCAGAAAAATCTTACGGAAGGTAAAGATAAAGAGGCTTTAGGAGGTAAATCTGCCGCTAATCCTGGTTTTATGGGAACCTATAAAGAATATTCTTCAACGGATGTTGGTAAATTGGCGGCTTACAATGCTGGTCTTATCAAATTCAAAGAAGGGAAATTCCAGGAAGCCTATGATCTGTTGGATAAATTTTCTTCAGACAACAAGACATTGATGGCTATGAAGTATGCCGCAATGGCAGATGCCAAATCCGGTCTTAATAAAAATGATGAAGCATTGTCTTTATTGGATAAAGCGGCTTCAGCAGCAGAAGATCCTTATACTTCATATTTTTTTACTAGAAAAGCTGGTATTTTAGCTTTAGGAATGAAAAAAAATGCAGAAGCTAAAAAATATTTTACTACAATTGACGAAAAATATCAGGATTATGACAACGGGATGTCTGATTCTTATATTGAAATGGCTAAATACTTAAACTAAAATATGGCAACAGTTAATCTTTCAGATTACAAGCCACTTCATATATCCAATGCCGAAGATTTTTCTATCGGCATTGTTTTTTCTGAGTGGAATGACTTTGTAACCTACAATCTTCGTGATGCAGCTTTGGAAATCCTTGAAAAAGAAGGGGTAAAAGCAGAAAATATAAAACAGTTTTCTGTTCCCGGAGCTTTTGAACTAAGCTATGCAAGCATGCAGCTTTGTAAAGAACGGAAATTTGATGCGGTAATTGCCATTGGCTGCGTAATCCGCGGAGAAACCCCGCATTTTGATTTCGTTTGTTCTGCAGTTGCCCAGGGAATTAAAGACTGTAATATTATGACCGATACACCAACTGTTTTTTGTGTACTGACCGATGACACCAAAGAACAGTCTATCGCAAGGAGCGGAGGCGATTTAGGTAACAAAGGGGTAGAAGCAGCTGTAACAGCCTTGCGAATGATAGATTTCAAAAAGAATCTTTCTGGTGCAAAAGGAAACATTGGATTTGGAAATTCGTAATTCTAAGATAATAATATTGAAAAGCAAAGTCTACTCAGAGTTTGCTTTTTTGCTTTAACTACAAGAAAAAATGTGACACCGTATAAATTATCAAACCGACCAATCCCCCAACCAAAGTTCCATTCACACGGATATATTGCAGGTCTTTACCGATCTCTAATTCAAGCTTTTCGCTCAATTCTTTACCTTGCCAGTTTCCGACTGTTGAACTGATGAGGTTCCCGGCTTGATGAGTGTTTCTCAGAATGTATTTGTAAGCAGTTACTCTTACCCAATTGTCAATTTTATTCTGAAGATTTTCATCGGTTTTAAGATTTTGAGAAAACTCGTTGAGGTTTTTTGTAATGTATTTTTTAAGCGAAGAAGTTTCTTCCTGCAATTCTGTACTCAGTGTTTTTTTTATTGAATTCCAGATGTCGTTTGAATATTCTTTTAATTTATCATCTTTCAGGAAATCATTTTTAATGGTTTTAAATTCGTCATTCCATTTCGGATCTTCCTTTAATTCATTAGAAAAATCATAAATCTTTTTTGTAATTAAAGATCTGATTTCATGATTGGTATCCTCTTCTACTTCACGGAAGAAATCTGAAAGTCCGCTTGCAATTTTTTGGGCAATTTTGTTATCTATAAAAGAGGGAATAAAAGAATAACTTCCTTTTTTTACTCTTTCCTGAATCATTCCGTCGTTTTCAATAAGATATTCTTTAATCTGTTTGGAAAGATTGGTCACGATTTTCTGGTGATCATTTTTGTCTAAAAGATAAATAATTCCGTTTCCTAAAATTTGGTTAAGCTGAATATTATCAGTCATTTCCGAAACCCTTTTACTGATAAACGCACTCACTTCAGAATCATCCAGTTTATTAAGAATATCCAAAATGATGTCAGAAATATTTTTAATTAAAGCTTCCTGATTTCTTTCTTTTGAAAGCCATTCTCCCACAAAATTTGAAATTTTTATTTTCTGAATATAAGGACGGATGGTTTCCGGAGAAAGAAAATTAGAAACCACAAAATTTCCAAGATTATCACCCAATTTCTGTTTGCTGTTTTCAATCAGGTTTGTATGCGGAATCGGCAAACCGAGAGGGCGGCGAAACAATGCGGTTACGGCAAACCAATCTGCCAAAGCTCCTACCATTGCAGCCTCAGAAAATGCTCTTACATAGCCTATCCAATGAGAATCATGTGTTTTCTGAAGGATTGTGGTGACTACAAAAATGACTGCCATCAAAACAAAAAGTCCGGTGGCAAAAGCTTTATATTTATTGAGCTGTTTTCTTTTACTATTATCATTCATATCATCAAGTGTAATAAATTGGTGATAGGTTCGTTTAATTATAATGTTATCGCAAAATCAATCTTAAATAATTTCAAAAAACATTCCATAAATAGATTTTAACTTAATTTTTAACAATAAATTTCATTATAAAACGGAAGAATTTGCGTTAAAATCTCTTAAATTGAGTTAAACTGTTGCTTCAATAATGCACTGACAATTATGTTTTTATAATTTTGCATGACCTAATTAAATTTAACATAATATTTAAATGAAAGGATTTTATAGCTTATTAGGAATGGTTTATCTTATAACAACTTCTTTTTATCTTTCTCCAGAGAAAAATGTTACAGAAAATAAAAAAATCATTGCCGAAAGAACAGTAAAAACAACTCCGGAAAATGTATCTAACGAAAAAAACGGCAATCTAAGTTCATCTGAAGAACTTTACAATTCCATCTTATTTGATGATGAAAATAAACTGAATTTTGATGTTTTTGCAAAAGCAATTTTAGGATTTAACAATCTTAAAAAAGCAGGAAAACTGAATGAAGATGCTCATCTGCTTACCGTTTGTGATTTCTCTATGTCTTCCAACAAAAAAAGACTTTGGGTAATTGATATGAACGAAAGAAAAGTAGTTTTCAATTCTTTAGTAGCACACGGTAAGAACACCGGTGAGGAATTTGCGGAAAAATTTTCAAATACTGAGAGTTCGTACCAAAGCAGTTTGGGCTTTTATATTACCGATACCACTTATGAGGGTGGAAACGGCTATTCACTAAGACTTTTGGGAATGGATAAAGGTTTTAATGATGCCGCTTTACAAAGAGCCGTAGTGATGCACGGTGCAGATTACGTAAGTGAAGAATTTGCTGCCACTCACAAAAGAATCGGAAGAAGCTGGGGTTGTCCCGCTGTTCCGAGAGCTTTGGCAGAACCTATCATCAACACCATCAAAGGCAAAAATGTACTCTTCATTTACTATCCTGATGAAAATTACCTCTCATCTTCCGAGTGGTTAAAATCATAAAAAATTAAGGCAGTCTAAATAGGCTGCTTTTTTTGGCACTAAAAAAACAATTGTTTATCACTATTTTTGTAGTGATATTTTTTTTATTTAGATTTGCCAATCAATTTAAATCTCCGTCTTGTGTAACAAAAAAGTTTTAATGATAACTAATTATTCAACCTTTTAGGGTTTAAAAGATTTCAGATAAGAAATTTTACCACAATAATTTAAACTATAAAAAAGTAAAATCTTATCAATAGCAATGATTTTAAAAGCAAATTAATAAATCAGCGACTGCATAAGATTAATAAAAACAATAAATATCTACATATATGAAAATAAAAATCTCCCTTTTACTGATGTTTTTTTTCTCTCTCATCACGTTTGCACAGAAAACTGTTACGGGAAAAATTACAGATGAAGACGGCGTAGCCATTCCAAGCGCAAGTGTAACGATTGAAGAGCCGGGAAAAGATGCCATTTTAGCTTATGGAATTACCAATTCTAAAGGTGAATATAAAGTAACATTTACCTCATCTGAGTCTAATGTAGATCTTAAGGTAAAAGCATTTAATCAAAGAACTCTTACCCAACAAATCAGCAACAGCAATCAGAATCTCAGCTTTAAGCTTCAGCCGGAGGCTACAGAGATAAAAGAAGTACAGCTGAAAACCAAGATGATTACAGCCCGTGGAGACACCATTGCATACGATCTTAAAGCATTCGACAGTAAAAATGACCGAACGCTTGCTGATGTAATGAAAAAAATCCCGGGAATTGAAGTGAAAACTGACGGAACGGTTCTTTATCAAGGCAATCCTATCAACAAATTTTATGTAGAAGGAAAAGACCTGATGGAAGGCGGCTACGGAACTATTAATAACTCGCTTCCAAAAGATGCGGTTGCAAAAGTTGAGGTTCTGGAAAATCATCAGCCTGTGAAAATGCTGCAGGGAAAAATTCCTTCTGATGCAGCCGCCCTTAATATTAAACTCAAAAAAAATGTCACCATGACCGGAAGAGGTGAAGTCGGAAGTGGCTTTGGTGATCCATGGTTGTGGAATGTAAAACTTACCCCGATGTTTTTCAGTAAAAAACAGCAGTGGGTTCTTAATTACAAAACCAACAACATGGGAGAACAGGTAGAAAATGAAGGCAACATTATCGGTTTTGGAAGTTCATGGGAAGGAAGAAGAAGCAATATAGGACAAAATAACTGGCTTAGTGTAGAAAATGCAAGTGTTCCTAATCTTCCCGTACGAAGATATTTATTCAATAATGTTCATTATTTATCCGCCAATTACCTTACTAATATTGATAAAAAGCAGGAATGGGAACTGAAAACCAATGCCAATTATACTAATAATGCGGTGGAAATGGAAGATAATGTTGAAACTATTTTTTCCGGAACTGCTAATCAAGCAGGTTCAACTATTAAAACATCTACAAGAAATAATTTTTACACCGATAAGTTAAAAGGAGAATTAATTTTTACCAAGAATGCTAAAAAAGGCTTTTTTAAGAATGTGACAACGTTTTCGCAATTCTGGAACGCTAGCAGAGCATTTGCGACGAGAGTAGGCAGAACTGGAGATCAATCTTTGGAATCACCTACTTCATCTTTTCAAAATTCATTGAGTTCTATTATTCCGTGGAAAGAAAAAATGGTGAATCTTAAATCTTACATTAGTTATCAAAATGATAATCAAACATTATCAATAACACCTGCAAATTATTTACAGTTTCCGTATTTACTTCCAAAAGCAAATGAAGATGACCCAGATCAATTTGGAATCATCAATTTTGCTCCAGAAACAAGAGCGGTTCAAAATTTTAATATTAAGACTTTAATAACTTCACATTCAGCAAATATCAGTTTTACATCTAAAGGATGGACGTTTACACCACAAATTGGCGTAGATTACTCATCCAACAAGTTACTTACAGATTTTGATGGCGTAACTCTTACTAATCAGCCTGATTTTAGTAGTCCAGCCTATGAAAACAATTTAAAATTTACTGAAGTTACACCTTCTGCATCTCTAGGGATAAATTATAAAAATGATGCATGGAGCTTATTTGCCAACGTTCCTGTAAATTTTAACAGTATTCAGGCAGAAGATGATTTAAGAAGAGTTTCAAAATCTTTAGATAAAACTACTTTTACTCCTAATGCATTTATTCAGTATACCTTTGCCTCTTTTTGGAAAGCAAGCTTGAATGGAAATATTAATTATAATTTTGGCGATATTCAAACAGCATACGCAGGATATTTACTGACAAGCCCTGCCGGATTTAATGTGATGGATGCAAACAATCCTATTCCTGAAGTTAATACTAAAACTGTAGGATCAAGAATAGAATATAGAAATCCTTTAAACAATTTGTTCTTTAATGTAAATTACAGAATAAGTGATACCAAAAGAAACCTTTTGTCGTCTCCCATCTTAGACAGAAGTACCGGTTTTACACTAATACAGTATATCAATCAGGATAATAAGTCTGCAACAAATAGTTTTAGCGGAGAAATTGGAAAGTATTTCCCTAAATACAAAACCAACATGTCTGTAAATTACAGAAATTCTTATACAGTTTCTGACGCATTTTTGGACAATGTACAATTTGAAAGTCAAAATACAAATCAATCATACGGTCTGAAGTTTAACAATACTTACTTCAGTTGGTTGAGCGTAGATTACAACGTAAATTTCACTTCCAACAAACAAGAAAACATTGGTCTTCCTAACGGAAGGCTTGCTACAAACAAAGGCTTCAATCATAATCTTGCAGCCTTTCTATATCCTTTAGAAAACCATACAATAGGCTTTACTTGGGATCAAGTGAACTCTAGTGATGGGGAAAGAAAATTTGACAATGCTTTTTATGATCTTTCTTATCAGTTTAGCTGGGCAAGTAAAAAAATAGATTTTGAACTAAAATGGATGAATATTGCCAACCGAAAAGTTTTTGAAACTTATGATATTTTAGCTGCGCAAAATGCAGTAAGATATACAAGGGTGCAAATACGTCCAAGCCAGGTAATGTTTACCGTTAAATTTAACTTCAAATAAAAACAGAAAGCCAATCATGAAGATTGGTTTTTTTAATGTTCATTCAAAAAATAATTTAAAAAAAGTGTAACATTTTTTATATAACTCCAACTAATTAATTAAAATAAACATTCAAATCTTTATAAATAGATTGATGATTTAATAAGCACAGATGAATAACTATAATTATCTATATTCTTAAATAAATACCTATTATGAAAAATATACTATCATTCTTATTTATTGGTGTTTTTGCCATTGCAAATGCGCAGGAAACCGCGAATAGATTTTTTTATGAATTGACTTATGTACCAAATAAGGATTCTTTGGAAAAGAAAAACAAAGAAATGATGATCCTGGATATTACAAAAGATAAATCCATTTACCGCGATTATCTTGCTGTTTCTCAAGATTCAATCTTAAAAGTTGAAGTAGAGGCTATGCAAAAGGCTGGGGTTTTTAAAGATTTATCAAAAACATTGAAACAGCCGAAATTTTCTCATGTAATTACTAAGACATATCCGTCAATGGACGTTTCTTATGCAGATTATATATTGCAGGACAAAGTGAGCTATAAAGATGGAAGCTCATTAGTCTGGAATATTTCCAACGAAAAGGCTAAGATCGGCACTTATGACACTCAGAAAGCCACTACAAATTTTGGAGGCAGAAAATGGACTGCATGGTTTACAACAGAAGTGCCTTTTCAGGATGGACCTTACAAATTTAAAGGTTTACCCGGCTTAATTGTAAAGGTGGAAGATGATGCTAAAAATTATTCTTGGGAATTGAAGGGTAATAAAAAAATCGCTGATTACAATCCTGAAAGTTATTCAGAAAAATTAATGAAGCAATTCGGACAAGGGAGAAACAACTTAGAAGTAAATAGAGAAAAATTTGAGCAAATGTATGCTGCTTATAAAAAAGATCCTTTTGGAAGTATTAGATCCCAATTATCACAAATCCCGGCAGATGCAAAAATGCCTGATGGAACATCAATGTCTCAAATGATGAAAGATGCTGAAGAAAGAATGAAAAAATATTTAAGCGAAAATAACAACTCTATTGAGATTCTTGAGGCAACAGCAAAAAAGAAAAAATAGCATTCATATTTAACTAAACTATATTTTGATAAACCCAGATACTATTCGTATTTGGGTTTATTTATGAATTTTCATTATTTAGATTAAATTTAAATAGCGTATATTTGCACTCAAAATTTTGGCTTTGCAGGATATTTCATTACACAATCTTAGCAGCTTTCCCAAAAACAAATTGGGGATAATTATCGGTTATGATAACGACGGAATGGATATGCCTGTGAAGATCATAGAAATGGGGCTGCTTCCTCATACTACTTTCAGAATTCTTTATCAGGCTCCTTTCGGAGGACCCCTTTATGTGGAGTTTGGAGAAGAGAAAAGCAGGATCGCTCTTCGCCGGGAAGAGGCAGACTTTATCACTGTAGAAGAATTGACAGATGCGGGAAAATAATCAAAAACAAATTCTATTAGTAGGAAATCCAAACGTCGGAAAATCTACTCTCTTTAATGCTCTTTCCAATAAAAAACAAAAAACCGGAAATTATGCAGGCGTTACCGTTTCCAGCCATTCCGGGAGATACACTTACAAAAATGAAGAGGTAGAAATTATAGATTTACCCGGATCATACAGCATCTATCCAAGCTCAGAAGATGAGGCTATTTTTTCTCAGTTTTTGATTGAGAATCAGAAAAAGTATTCCGGTGTCATTTATATTCTTGAAGCTCTAAGCATTAAGAGAGGTCTTTTACTTTTTCAGCAGATACAGGATTTGGGAATCCCAATGATTTTGGTTCTCAATCAGATAGATCAGGCGGAAAGAAGAGGAATTCATATTGATGCAGATAAGCTGTCTGAAAAGCTCCATATAAAAATCATTAAAACCAATGCAAAAGAACAGTTAGGCATCGAAACTATAAAGGAAGCTGTACTTAATAATGATTTTGCGCTAACCAATAATTCAGTTTTCAAAATACCTTCAGAACATCAGGAAAAATTATCCGGCAATACTTATCAGGACTGGCTCAAAATAACTTTAGCTAAAAGTACTGAGCAAGAAAAAAGTCTAAACCCTAAAAGGTTACAGGTGCAGGAAACAGTAAGACGTTACCAAAATATTGACGGAATACTTTCTGAAGTTATTTCAAAAAAAGCACAGTTTAAAGAACTCCTTACAGAAAAGCTGGATAAAATTCTTGTACACCCGGTTTTAGGATACTTCTTCTTTTTGCTGGTACTTTTAATAATTTTTCAGAGCGTTTTCTTTATCGCAGAATATCCGATGAACTGGATTGATGCACTTTTTGCCTGGCTTTCAGAAACTTCAGCAGCCTATCTTCCCGAAGGACCTGTAAATTCATTAGTTTCTAAGGGGATTATTCCCGGATTAGGCGGAATTATTATTTTTGCTCCTCAAATCGGAATTTTACTGTACTTCCTTTATCTTTTGGAGGATTCGGGATATATGGCAAGAGTGGTTTTCCTGATGGATAGAATCCTGCGTCCTTTCGGATTAAACGGAAAAAGTATTGTGCCTTTGGTTTCCGGAACTGCGTGTGCGATTCCTGCTGTAATTTCTACAAGGAATATTGAGAACTTAAAGGAAAGATTATTGACCATTCTGGTGACACCTTTCATGACCTGTTCTGCAAGACTTCCGGTTTACAGTATTATTATCGGATTAATCATTTCAGACAAAACTGTTTTCGGAATTCATTACAAAGCTTTGGTGCTTTTAGGCATGTATCTTCTAGGATTTTTCGTCGCTTTATTTTCGGCTTTTATTTTGAAAAATTTCATTAAAGAAGACAAAAAAACGTATCTGGTGATGGATCTTCCTACTTATAAAAAGCCTTTATTCGGGTATGATTTTCAGTTAGTTTTAGGCAAAGTATGGGAGTTTATTACCGGAGCCGGAAAAATAATTTTTGTTGTAAGCATCATCATCTGGTTTTTAAGTTACTTTGGTCCTAAAGAAAAGCCGGAACAATGGGTTGCCGCTGACGTTTCGCTGGATCATTCTTATTTAGCACGAATGGGAAAAGTATTAGAGCCTGCTATAGAGCCTTTAGGCTATGACTGGAAAATGGGGGTCGGTATTCTAACCAGTTTTGTGGCAAGAGAAGTTTTCGTAGGTACGATGTCAACATTATACAGTCTTGACGATGACGTTCCTGAAGGGAAAATAATTGACAAAATGCGTCATGATGTAAAACCCAATGGCGAAAAAGTCTTCAGCTTTGCAACAGGAATTTCTATACTTTTATTCTATGCTTTTGCGATGCAGTGCGTTTCTACGATTGCAGTAGTATATAGAGAAACAAAAAGCTTAAAATGGACAGCCTTACAGGTAATTATGATGACCGGTTTGGCATATTTTGTGTCGATGATTGTATATCAGATTTTAAAATAAAATGGATAATTCTTTAATCTTTCAGTATATCGTTGTGGCGTTGATTGTGATTTTCGCCTGCTATTCTCTGTACAGAATTATCCGTAAGAATTTTTCACCAAAAAAATTCAGTTCCAAGAGAAGCAATTGTGATAAAGATTGCGGATGCTCGTAGTTTAGTATTTGTAAAATAATTTAACTAATTTAGTTTTGCAAATATTTCCTCTTGGTTAAGTATTTCTTATTTATTGCCACTTTATCTTTTCTCAGCCTTAAAGCTCAGAGCATATCAGATTCTGCAAAAATAATTTCATACGAAGAAAAACTCATCCTTAGAGTTAATTTTGACACCAATATTGAAGACTTTGTAGCTTCTTTTAAAAATTCCGACAGAGATTTTCAGACAAGACTTTCCATCAACAATAAAATCAGAACATCGTTTTCAATAGATTATAAGATTATTAGTGCAGCATTATCTTTTACACCCGATTTCATTCCCGGAAATGACGATAATAACCTCAAAGGTAAAAGTTCATATACCGATTTCAGATTCAGATTTTTTCCTGATCAGATTATTCAGACATTAGGATACAGAAATGTGAAAGGTTTTTATCTCGACAATATGGAAGACTTTTTTCCTGATTGGCAAAAAGGAAAAGATCCGTATTTTCAGTTCTCGAATCTAAAGATTCAAACCTTTAGCGGCAGTACATCGTATGTATTCAACAAAGATTTTTCATTAAAAAGCATTCTTTATCAGCGTGAATGGCAAAATTACAGCTCCGGAAGCCTGATTCCGGAGATAGAGTATGATCTTTCTTTATTTAAAAACAAAATTGATGAAGTTAGAACGAAAGAAACACAGCTCAATGTAGGATTTAATCTTGGCTATCATTACAATTGGGTCATTCGAAAGAAAGTCAATATTGCACCGTATTTTTTCACAGGAATTGGCAGAAAATGGACAAGCTATAAAGCAGATATTCAAAATTTCCCCGCTGAAAGAAACAATTATTGGGTAGGAAAAGCAGGAGCAGGAATTCATTTGGGTTATAATTCAGAAACTTTTTTTTCAGGCATAAAATTAAATTTGAATTCGTCTTACTACAGGGAAGATTCGTCCTCTGAAATTACTAATACGAATGTTTTTGGCTTGATTTATTTTGGATATCGCTTTCCACCTCCCAAAATATTAAAAAGAAGTTACGATAACGTAAAGAAAAAAGTTCCCATCTTATAAATTGTAGGTATTTGAGTATCTTTGCAAAAATTTAATTCAACGTAAATCAGAATAAACTAAAATGTCATTAATAAAAAGTATTTCAGGAATCCGCGGAACAATTGGTGGTAAAGTAGGCGATAATTTGACACCGCTTGATGTTGTAAAATTTGCTTCTGCTTTCGGAACCTGGCTTCAGAATAATAAAAACAAAAAAGACTTAACTTTAATCATCGGGCGTGATGCAAGGATTTCAGGATCGATGGTTAATTCTCTGGTTACTGCAACTTTACAGGGATTGGGAATCAACGTGGTTGATTTAGGTCTTTCTACCACACCGACTGTTGAAGTGATGGTTCCTGAACTCAATGCAGATGGCGGAATTATCTTAACCGCTTCTCACAACCCAAAACAATGGAACGCGCTTAAACTTTTGAACGAAAATGGAGAATTCATCAGCGGAGAAAATGGTGCTGAAGTTTTGTCTTTAGCTGAAAATGAAGATTTCAATTATGCAGAAGTTGATGACCTGGGAAAATACGAAACCAGAGAAGATGCATTTGATATTCATATACAGAAGATCTTAGATTTACCCATGGTAGATGTAGAAGCTATCAAATCGAAAAAATATAAAATTGTTCTGGATGCCGTAAACTCTACCGGAGGAATTGCCATCCCGATGCTTTTGGAGAAATTAGGCTGTGAAACCATAAAGCTGTATTGCGAACCCAACGGACAGTTCCCTCACAATCCTGAACCTTTAAAGGAGCATTTAGGAGATATTTGTGAATTGGTAACAAAAGAAAATGCTGATTTTGGCGTTGTAGTAGATCCTGACGTGGACAGACTGGCTTTAATTGATGAGAAAGGAGAAATGTTTGGCGAAGAATATACACTGGTTGCTGTTGCTGATTATTTGCTGAAAAATAAAAACGGTGCAGCAATTTCCAACCTTTCCTCAAGCCGTGCTTTAAGAGATGTTGCCCGTTCACATAATTCAGAATACTTTGCAAGCGCAGTAGGTGAAGTAAATGTGGTGAATTTAATGAAAGAAAAAAACGCCGTGATTGGCGGTGAGGGAAATGGCGGAATCATCTATCCTGATCTGCATTACGGAAGAGACTCTTTAGTAGGTGTTGCGTTGTTTTTAACACATCTGGCTAAAGAAAACAAAACGGTTTCCGAATTGAGGGAAGGTTACCCAAGTTATTTTATGGGGAAAAAGAAAATTGAACTGACTTCCGGAATAAATGTGGATGATCTTTTAACCAAAATGGAAAAAGAATATCAAAATGAAGAGGTTTCAACAGTAGATGGCGTAAAAATAGATTTTGAGAACAGCTGGGTTCACCTTAGAAAGTCGAATACAGAACCGATTATCAGAATTTACACCGAAGCTAAATCTCAGGAAGAAGCCGATAAGCTGGGTGATGATATGATAGCTAAAATCAATAGTTTGATTTAGAAAAACACAATCATTTTCATCATTTTAAAAATTATTATTATTAAATTTATAGTCATTAAGATTTTCAGAAGCGGGGATTAGTATATCTCATATCTCAGGTCTTAAATCTTAAAACTCGTTATATTGGAAGAATATTTTGGAAATGAACTTGTAAAGAAGTTCGAGGAAATGATGGAAAACAATGATGAATTCTACTTTGATACAGAAGAGTTGGAAGACATTATTGTCTATTATCTGGAGTTGGGAGATTTTAATTATGCCGATATGGCTGTTAATTATGGTCTCAAGCTACATCCCAATTCTTTAGACATCAAGATCAAAAAGCTTGAAGTGTTGTTAGAGTGGGAAGATTATAATATGGCGAAAGAACTCATAGACGAGCTCAAAGGTTCATCTATGGAAAACACAGATTTTCTGGTGTGCTACGCCAAATATTATTCTAATTTGGGAAATCCGAAAAAATCAATAGAAATCTGTAAAAAAGCATTGGATCTCGAGGAAGAAGAAAACTTTCTCAACAATTTCATTGCAGATGAATATATAAATCTTGGCGACCCTTTTAATGCTCTAAAACATTATCAGCAAGCCTTAAAAGAAGATCCTACGGATGAATATTCATTGGAAAATGCCATGATTTGCTTTAATGATCTCAACAAGAGCGAAGAAGCCATTGCTTTTCTGAATGCTTATCTTGACGATTTTCCTTATTCAGAAATCGCATGGAGTGAGTACGGACAATATTATTTTAACCGGAAAAATTATGAAGAGGCTATCAAAGGGTTCGATTATATGCTTGCAATCAATTCCGGCGCAGTTGGAGTATACGCAAGCAAAGCAGCTTGTTATGAAGCTTTAAACCAATACCAGAAAGCAATAGAAGTATATGAAGAAATGCTGGATCTGGAATATACCAAAGCATTTACTTTTTATAAAATCGGCTTATGCTATAAAGCTTTAAAACAACCAATCGTAGCATTAAATTCTTTTCAGAAATCATTGAGAGAAGACCCTCAGTTTTATCTTTCTATGATGGAGCAGTCTTATCTTTATGAGGAGATGGGAAGTATGCCGGAAGCTTTGTATTTTGCAAAAGAAGCCACATTACTTAACGATAATAATCTGGATTACCAGAAAAGACTTGCATTTTTATTTATTGATGCAGGAAAATTTGAAGAAAGTCTTTCCTGTTTAAAAAAGCTCGTTGATGCAGAACCATCCAGGTTTTACAACTGGTATGCTTATTCTGAAGTAATGATGCTTGTCGGAGAATATGAAGAAGCGGTAACAGTTGTGAAACAGGCGATAAAATACCATTATCGCGCCGAATTGTTTTACCAGCTGAGTAATTGCTATCTTAATCTTAGAGACAAAGAAAAGGGGATTGAATCTTTACAGAAAGCTTTGGAACTTGATTCTACTTTGATCTCTGATATGCAGAAAAAATATCCTTACATCAAAGATGAGGTGAAAGAGGCAAAGGCAAAAGTAAAAAAGCGAAATTAAAACTAAAATCAATTTTGTTTAAACATAAGTCTGGCTCAAGCCAGACTTTTTCTTTTATAGTAAATCAAGAATATTATCTGCAAAAAAATTCCCCTGAAAGTTATGCTTTCAGGGGAATTTCATATTAAACGCTGATTTGATTAAGCGTTCGGTTCTACAGATACAAAAGATCTGTTGTTTGCTTTCTTTCTGAAAACTACTTTACCGTCTACCAATGCAAACAAAGTGTGGTCTTTACCCATTCCCACGTTTTCACCCGGGTGGTGCTGTGTACCTCTCTGTCTGATGATGATGTTTCCGGCAATAGCTTCTTGTCCTCCGAAAATCTTCACACCTAATCTTTTAGAGTGAGATTCTCTACCGTTTTTGGAACTACCAACTCCTTTCTTGTGTGCCATTTTATTATAAGGTTTTTTGGTTTAAATTATTCTGCGCTTTCAGTGGTTTCAGCGTCAGCTTTTTTAGTTGTTTTCTTAGCAGGCTTTTCTGCTTTTTTAGCTCCGTCAAATCCTGTAATACCAGTGATTTTGATCTGAGTAAGAGATTGTCTGTGACCGTTTTTCACTTCGTAACCTTTTCTTCTTTTCTTTTTGAAAACGATTACTTTATCAGCTTTTACATGGTCAAGGATCTCTGCCTCTACAGTGATTCCGTTTACAGCTGGGGCGCCTACAGTGATTGCTCCGTTTACGGTAAGAAGAATTTTATCGAAAGATACTTTTCCTCCTTTGTCTCCTTTCAAACGGTTTACAAACAACTTCTGGTCTTGCTCAACTTTATATTGAAGCCCTGCTATTTCTACAATTGCAAACATTGTCTATAAATTTTTAGTTAATTCGAGGTGCAAATGTAGTGATTTTTTATTCACTAACAATATGATTTTGAGAATTTTTCTAATTTCTGTGCAGATTCATTTTAGGCTGATTATTTATTTTCTTATATTTTAAATAAATTATATCTTTCAAAATACTTTAAACTTGAACATCATCAGCGAGTTAACACTTAAAATCTTACAGGATAATTCAGAGATTATCAATGTTGTAAATTAACTTATATAAACAGATCAGGCTACATCATATTTAAATATAGAATTAGATTGATTGCAATTAATTTGTATTTTTGAAAAAAGCTTACAATGAAAATAATCTTAACTATTTTACTCTCTTTATTACTCACTTCATGTACTGTATACGGCTGGTCAAATGATTATAAAAAACTTTCCGGAGAACAGCAAAATTCAATTGTCACTGTACAAAGTTTTGAAAATACAAATTCACAAAACATATACAAAATAACCGGAAACCAGCTTAAAGAAGAGCTTAAAAAACATCCGAAATCTCTTGTCTATATTTTTACCAATGGCTGTGTTTCAGAATACTGTCTTCCGATGTCCAACTACGAAAGGTTTGCAAAAGATAATAATTACAAACTTTTTCTGGTGATGAACGGTTATGGTCAGCTGGAGGAAACGACAAAACAAAGATCAGAAGTTTTTACAGAGCCTTTGTACGCTATCAATAACGAAGCCTACAATTCAAATACCCGATGGAAATATTCCAGATATTTTGAAAATGAATTGAGAGGAATTGACAGAAAATCTAAACCCAAATGGGAAGGGAGTCTTTATTTCTTCAATTACGACAAACTAGAAAAAGTGATGCAAGATTTACCTAAATAATATGAACAGAGATCTTTATATTGATTTTGCCAAAGGATTAGCAACGCTTTCCATTATATTTATTCATACTGCATTTTGGTCGGGACAATTTTACATTATTCCGGAAGTCAGGGTTTTTTCTTTGGTTTTTGATGTCGCACTATTTTATGCCTTAAGCGGAATTACTTCGGGATCAAATATCGAAAAAACCTTTTACCGGTTGCTAAAACTCCAGATTACTTACATGATTTTTGTAACGTTGCTGTTCTTTTTAGACTATTTCTTCAAAATTTTCGGACTTACATTTTTTTCTCTGGAGTGGCTGCAGAACTTCTACTCTACTTTCGGATCAAAATATGTGGCAACAAGTATTTCTACTACTCCGCAGTGGCAGAATCTGGGAAACTGGTATTTGCATGAATATTCTAATGCAGATACTTTTCCGGTCGTAATGGGAAGTTTCTGGTATCTGAAAGTCTATTTTATTTTAACAGTTTTTGGAGTTTTAATACTAAAATTTTTCCCGAAACACATCAATTGGTTTATAGGAATCTGCGTTGTTTTGACGGTGCTGTTTAATATTTTCCCGCAATTCTATCCTTCGGGACAAGTAGGTTATATCGCATTTTATATGATCGTTTTTCTGTTTGCACATCAGATGAGAGGGAAAAAAATTCCCGCAAAAGCAATTCCTGCGCTTTACGGATTGGTTGCTGCTGTTTTAATCTGGATGTTCTGGTATTTTGGAAATGAAATTTTCTTTAAAATCAATAAACAAAAATTTCCGCCAAAGACTCCTTATATTATCTGGACTTTATTTTCGCTGACAACATTATTTGTATTCTATAACAGGCTAAAAATTACTAAAGAAAATCTTATAACTTACATTGGCAAGAACGCTATTTTTTTCTATTTCGGACAGGGAATAAGTTCTTCTTTGGTGTATTTTTTAGTTGTTCCTATGAAAGAAACAATGCCTTGGTGGGTTTTAATGATCCTAATTTATATCATTAATGTCATTTTAGCGTTTATTATTGCTGAAGGTTTGAAGAAATTTGATGGCTTCGGATGGAAAATTCTGGAATTTTTACGAAAAAAAACCGCCACAATGTGACGGTTATCAATTTTTTAGAATAAAGATTAATCTCTGCTGGAGGATCTTCCGCCACGCATCAGAACTGCTATCAGTACAATAAACAGAATCGCTCCAATGATGATATAGACCGGATTGGCATACCATTCCTCGGTTTTAGTAGTCGTAGTGGTTACTTCAACTTTCGGTGCGGTTTCCTGAGCGAAAGCGATAAATCCTGTCAGTAAGGTCAGAATGCATACTGCAAATCTTTCCAGTTTTTTTGTAATTAGTGGTGAGTTCATTCGTTTAGATTTTAATGTTGATTTAACATAATCCAACTTTATGCCATGATGTTGATTAAAATGACACCGAAAATCAAATTCTTATCTAAAGAATATTTATTTTAATTAAATTTACAGAAATTTTTAAAGTCATGTTTAAGCTAAAACTTCCTACCGACCCAAGGTGGGCAAATATTGCAGAGGGAAATCTTGAGGAAATTTTAACGGATCATGCATGGTGCGAACAAAAGGCCGCCACCAACGCGATCGGACTGATTACCATGCTTCCGGAATATCCTGAAATCGTGACCGAACTTTTGGCAATTGCGCAGGAGGAATTAGAGCATTTTAATCAGGTGCATGAAATCATTAAGAAGCGGGGTTACACTTTCGGGCGCACCAGAAAAGATGATTACGTAAATGAATTGGTAAACTTCATACAAAAAGGAGGAAACAGAGACACTTTAATTATTGATAAAATGCTTTTTGCCGCAATGATTGAAGCGAGAAGCTGCGAAAGATTCAAAGTTTTAACAGAAAACATCAAAGACGACGAGCTGAGAGAGTTTTACAAAGAACTGATGATTTCGGAAGCCAATCACTACACTACATTTATCGGGTTTGCAAGACAGCTGGGGAATCATGAACAAGTGAACAAAAGGTGGGAAGAATGGCTGGAATATGAAGCAAAAGTAATTCAGTCTTATGGAAATAAAGAAACCATACACGGATAACAACATTGAGAAAGCCTACTTTTGAAACCATGACCAATATTTTCCTGAAAAATTTTTTTCAGGGACTTGTGATTATTGGACCCATCGGGCTTACCATCTATGTCATTTATTTCGTCATCACCTCTATTGATAATATCATTCCTTCTGTTGCACGGCAGATTCCCGGTCTGGTTTTTATTTCGGTTTTATTGGTGACAGCGCTTTTGGGTTATTTGGGAAACAAATTTGTAGTCGGAAGATTTTTTGTAGATGCTGTAGACAGTCTTTTGGAAAAAACTCCCGGTATCAAGCATATTTATTCGTCTACAAAAGATGTGATGTCTTCTTTTGTTGGAGACAAAAAAAAATTCAGTGATCCGGTCTGGGTAAAAACCAATGAAAACCCTGAAATCTGGAGAATAGGATTTTTAACTCAAAAAGAAATGGCAGATGTAGACAAACACAATTACGTAGCGGTCTATCTTCCGCATTCTTATGCTATTTCGGGCTGGGTAATTGTGACCGAAGAGAAAAACATCAAACCTGTAATAGGAATGTCTGCTGCTACAGCAATGAAATTTGCAGTAAGTGGTGGTGTGGCAGGTTTTCACTCTGATGAAAATATATTTAAAGCTCCTGAGTAAATTTCAATTTACTACTTTAAATACATTTGATGATTTGAAATTAATTTTCAAATTAAATTTTTCTTTAAAATCTAAAAATTATATCACATGGAATTACCATACGCAGAACCGTTTCGTATAAAAATGGTGGAAGAAATCCGCCAGTCTACAAGAGAAGAAAGAGAGCAATGGCTGAAAGATGCCAAATTCAATTTATTTAATCTTAAATCTTCGCAGGTTTATATTGATCTGCTTACCGATTCCGGAACCGGAGCCATGTCTGACAGTCAATGGGGAGCTTTAATGACAGGTGATGAAAGCTATGCCGGCTCACGTTCTTTCGAGCAACTGCATACTACTGTTCAGAATATTACCGGTTTCAAATATTTATTGCCTACTCACCAAGGAAGAGCGGCTGAAAACGTTCTGTTTTCTGTATTGGTGAAAGATGGAGATATTATTCCCGGAAATTCGCATTTTGATACCACAAAAGGGCATATCGAAATCAGAAAAGCTCATGCTGTTGACTGTACCATTGATGAAGCTTTTGACATTAATGACCTTCATCCTTTCAAAGGAAATATCAATCTGGAGAAGCTGGAAGCCGTGTATCAGTCACATCCGAAAGAGCAGATCCCTTTTTGCCTGATTACGATTACCTGTAATTCTTCAGGAGGACAGCCTGTTTCTCTGGAAAATATGAAAGCTGTAAGAAAACTTTCTGACAAATACGGAATTCCTGTGTTTTTTGATTCTGCCAGATTTGCCGAAAATGCTTACTTCATCAAAAAAAGAGAAGCGGGGCAGGAAAACAGAAGCATTAAAGACATCTGCAAAGAAATGTTCTCGTATGGAGAAGGGATGACGATGAGTTCTAAAAAAGACGGATTGGTTAACATTGGCGGATTTATCGCTCTGAATAACGAAGATGTTTTCAGAAAAGCATCCAATTTCACCATCATTTATGAAGGTTTCATCACTTATGGCGGTATGGCAGGAAGAGACATGGCTGCTTTAGCTGTAGGATTGGATGAGGCAACTGAATTCCCTTATCTGGAAAGCAGAATATCTCAGGTTGAATATCTTGGAAATAAGCTAATTGAATATGGAATTCCGGTACAGAAACCAATTGGAGGTCATGCTGTTTTCATTGATGCATTGAATTTTCTGCCTAATGTTCCCCGTGAAGAATATCCTGCACAGACTTTAGGACTTGAGATTTACAAAGAAGCAGGAGTGAGAACTGTAGAAATCGGGACTTTATTGGCAGACAGGGATCCTGAAACCAGAGAAAACCGCTATCCAAAGCTTGAACTGCTGCGCTTGGCAATTCCAAGAAGAACGTATACTAACAATCATATGGACTATATTGCCGCTGCAGTAAGAAACGTGTACGAAAAAAGAGACGAAATTACCAAAGGCTACAATATAACCTGGGAACCGGAAATTTTAAGACATTTTACAGTTCATTTGGAAGAAGCTTAATTGTTGATCCATTAAATAAAAATCCATTCCAGTGTTTTTTGGAATGGATTTATTCTTTATGTGAAACAGCCTTTAATTCAACTCTGTAATAAAATCTTCCTTAGATTTTCTTACTTTAGCCAAACCAGCCAGCCAGTCATTATCAGTATCTCTGTATCCTATTGGTAACAACAGAACACTTCTTAAACCTTTCTCTTTCAAATTTAAAATTTCATCTACAGCTTCAGGTACAAAGCCTTCCATCGGCGTTGCATCTACCTCTTCAAAAGCTGCCGCAATAATTGCTGCTCCAAATGCGATGTAAGCCTGCTTTGCTGTGTGAATAAAGTTTTCCTCTGCAGGTTTTGGCGGGTACATCTGCAAAAGCTGCTGTCTGTAATTTTCCCATCCTTCATTTTTGAAACCTCTAATCTCATTCGTCAGATCAAACATTTTGTTGATTCTTTCTTCCGTATAATTATCCCACGCTGCGAAGACCAAAAGATGCGAACAGTCTGTAATCTGTGGCTGATTCCATGCATTGGGTCTAATTTTTTCCTTAATTTCCTGGTTTGTGATTACTATAATTTCAAAAGGCTGCAATCCGCTTGATGTAGGCGCTAATCTCGCCGCCTCCAATATTCTGTCAATTTTTTCCTGCGGTACTTTCTGTCCGTTCATTGCTTTTGTTGCAAATCTCCAGTTAAGTTTGTCTAATAATTCCATTATTTTAAAAATTTTCAGGACAAAATTATATCAAACAACTGTAACAAAAGCGATAAAATTCTAATTTGAATAATTGTTAAAATCTATAATGTAACAAAATCAGTTACACTTGAACTACGACAGCATTTTTTTAGCTTTTTTAACTCCTTCAACCAACAGATCAATCTCACTATAAGTATTATAAACTGCAAAACTTGCCCTTACTGTTCCGGCAATATTCAGAAAACTCATGATAGGCTGAGTGCAGTGGTGACCGGTTCTTACAGCAACACCCATTTTATCAAGGATCATCCCTACATCAGACGAAATACCAATTCCGTCCAGATTAAATGAAACAACACCTGTTCTTGTGGCTTTTTCGCCATATATTTTCAAACCTTCAATTTCCAGAAGCTGTCTCTGCGCATAATCAAGCAGTGCATTTTCATGATTCTGAATATTTTGATGTCCAATTTTTTCAATGAAATCAACGGCTGCTCCCAAAGCAATATTCCCTCCGACATTTGGAGTTCCGGCTTCATATTTAAATGGAAGTCCCGCATAAGTAGTTCCATCAAAAGAACACGTTGCAATCATTTCACCACCTCCGTGAAAAGGCGGAAGTTTTTCCAGAATATTTTCTTTTCCGTATAAAATTCCGGTTCCCATCGGAGCATACATTTTGTGACCTGAAAATACAAAAAAGTCACAATCAAGTGCCTGAACATCAATTTGAAAATGCGGAGCTGACTGAGCACCGTCAATCACAATATAAGCATCAGAATTAGCTCTTGTTCTGGCAATGATTTCTTCAACAGGATTTACAATTCCCAAGGCATTGGAAACCTGATTTACTGAAACCACTTTTGTTTTTTCGCTCAAAAACTGATCTAAAAAGTCCAGCTTAAGAACTCCGTTTTCATCCATAGGAATCACTCTCAGTTTCGCACCGGTTCTTTCACAAAGCAATTGCCAGGGAACGATGTTTGAGTGATGCTCAAGATGCGAAATGATAATCTCATCATCTTTTTTCAATTCTGATGTTAAAATATAAGAGATAAGATTGATTCCTTCTGTAGTGCCTTTGGTAAAGATTACTTCAAAATCATGTTTCGCATTAATGAATTTTTGAATTTTTCTTCTTGAAAGTTCCATTTCTTCGGTAGCTAATTGGCTTAAAGTATGGATTCCGCGGTGTACATTGGCATTAAGTTCGGTATAATATTTTGTCCAGACCTGCAAAACTGAATCCGGTTTCTGGGATGTTGCTGCATTGTCTAAGTAAACCAATGGCTTACCATTCACTTCCTGATTTAATATAGAAAACTGACTTCTGATTTCCTGAATGTCAAACATTGTAATAATTTTTAAAATAAAGATTCCTTATTTAGAAACCTTCAAATTTACGGCTTTTTTACGTAACCCTTAGTTTACAGCATCTATTAGATTGATAAAAAAACCCGAAGAGATCCTCGGGTGTTAAATTATTTTGTCAGCTGGCGAAAAGTATCCCCTTGCTGTATATCTCCGGAATTATAACCTTTCATAAACCATTCCTTTCTTTGAGCAGAAGAACCGTGGGTAAAGCTTTCCTGATTTACATATCCCTGTGATCTCCTCTGAATATTATCATCACCAACCGCCTCTGCGGCATTGACTGCAGATTCCAGATCTCCGGGTTCAATAAAAGAGTTTTCACGATCACCTGTAATTCTTGCCCAAAGTCCGGCATAAAAATCTGCCTGAAGCTCTGTAGCTACAGATATTCTGTTGAGCTGCTCTTCAGAATACCGCCCGCTTCTTCTGGCATTATTGGTTTGATCTAATGTTCCTAAAAGATTCTGAACATGGTGTCCCATTTCATGAGCCAAAACATAAGCCACAGTAAACTCCGTAACTTTTGCTCCGAATCTTTGCTGAAGTTCATTAAAAAAACTCATATCCATATACACCGATTGATCTGCAGGACAATAAAATGGTCCCATTGCAGACTGCGCTGTTCCGCATCCCGAATCTGTATTTTGCTCAAACAAGACTACTCTTGCGGGTTTGTACTGCATTCCGTTTTCAGAAAAAACTTTTGTCCAGGTTTGCTCATTTTCCTTGGTAAGCATACTGATAAATCTTCTGATTTTCAGCTCTTCCTGAGTAAGCTCCCTCTGCTCTGTTCTTTGTTGCGAGCCTGTACCAGAAGAAAGAATTGCAGAAGGATCTCCGCCTAAGAAAAACACAATTGCTGCGATGATAATTGTTCCTAAACCTCCGCCGACAATCGCTCCGCCTCCACCAGAACCACGTCTGTCATCTACATTATCACTTCTGTCATTTGTCCATTTCATAGTTGTATTTTTAATTTATTGGTAAATTTAAAAATTAAATACATACAACGTATCGGCATCGCAATATTTTATAAATTTTTAGCGGTTAAGCTGATTTTTTTTGAGCCAGTAAGATGTAGACTGATATGCAGAAATAGCGGCATAAACGGTGTTTTTATTCTGATCTTTTTCTTTTAGTTCTATTTCGTTAAAAGTACTGTTAAACTCCTGTGCTAAATTATTTTTTTGCTGAATAAGAGCATATTGCTTTATTTTTCTTACAGGAGAAATAATTGTTAAATAACCTGAGTTCGGTTTAAGCGAAGTTTAAAAATAATTGACCGTCATTTACTTTTTTTAAATTGAGTGACGGTTTTTTGGGAAAGAAGCAATAAGCAGTTAGTGCTCCCAAAATGTTGATCATAAAATTATTAACA
>WPCJ01226475.1_pt1 | contig 226641 bp, 215 predicted proteins | sample 5399831 | NCBI WGS metagenome assembly WPCJ01 (sample SAMN12869470, study PRJNA574797) | sludge metagenome | isolation source: wastewater treatment of pH10 | place: China:Beijing | collected 2019-05-20 | reverse complement strand
TGAATTGGCTTTTGCCAAAATTCAGTATTAATACGGTTTCATATTCTGCTCCTGTTAGATAATTTATAATCTAATTCTGTTTTATTGAACGCGGATAATGCGGATGACGCTGGTATTCGCGGATTTTATTTTTTATAATTTTCGTAAACTCGGCGCATGAATTGGACTTTTCTTCCAAAATTCAGGACTAATCCGACTTCACATTCTGTTCCTCGCAGATAGTTTATAATCTGATAATGGTGTTCTTTTGTTAGGCTTTCTACTGCTTTTAATTCTAAAATTACACTGTCATTTACTATCAGGTCAGCAAAATAGTCCCCAACAATCATGTTTTTATAATAAACCGGAATCCTTTTTTGGGCTTCAACTTTAAAACCGTTGGATTTCAGTTCATAAAAGAGAGCATTTTGATAAACTCTTTCCAAAAAGCCATATCCCAATTCATTATAAACTTCGTAATATAGTTTTAGGATATCTCCAGTCAATTCCTTGTGGAGCAGTTCATTCGTTTCCATAACATTTAAATTTACATGGCTAATATCTTGTATTGTAAAAAATCAAAAAGACATCAAGCAAAACTCAATGTCTTTCTAATAAAGTATAAATGTAAAACTTATTTTTTGATTAATCCCAAATCAACCAAACGTTCGTGCAGGAATTCTCCGGCTGAAATGTCTTCGTATAATTTTGGATTTTCTTCATCGATACAGTTTTCAAGGCAGTCCAAACGCATATCGCTTACCGGGTGCATAAAAAACGGAATGGAATAACGGGAAGTTCCCCATAATTCTCTTGGAGGATTGACTACCTGGTGAATGGTAGATTTTAGTTTGTTATTGGTATGTCTTGAAAGCATATCGCCTACATTGATTACCAGTTCGTCTGGTTCTGCAATAGCATCAATCCAGTCGCCATTGTGGTTTTGCACCTGAAGTCCGCGGCCTTGAGCGCCCATCAATAAAGTAATCAGGTTGATATCGCCATGTGCTGCGGCACGGATAGCATTTTCCGGCTCTTGCGTGATTGGCGGGTAGTGGATAGGACGTAATATAGAATTTCCTTCTTCAGCATATTTGTCGAAATAGAATTCGTCCAGACCTAAGTGTAATGCCAATGCTCTCAATACATAAATTCCTGTTTTTTCCAGCATCTGGTAGGCTTCTTTTCCTACTTCATTAAATCGAGGTAATTCTTTAACCTCAACATTGTCAGGATATTCTTCAGCCCATCTTGAATTTTTATCTACATACTGGCCAAAGTGCCAGAATTCTTTCAAATCACCTTCTTTTTTCCCTTTAGCGTGTTCTTTTCCAAAGGAAACATAACCACGCTGTCCTCCAATACCAGGGATTTCATAACTGCTTTTGGTTTCTAATGGCAGGGCGAAGAAATTTCTGATTTCGCCATACAGCTCATCTACAAGTTTGTCATCTAAAAAATGACCTTTTAATGCTACGAAGCCTATGTCTTCGAAAGCTTTTCCGATTTCATTTACAAATTTTTGTTTACGTTTCGGGTCGTCCGAAAGGAAATCACGCAAGTCAACACTAGGAATATTTTGCATACTCTTTAAAAATATATGTTAATAACTTTGCTAGGCGTCAAGCCTTGTTATCACAAATGTATAGATTATTTTGAGAATTTAATTTCAAAAGTTATTAACAATAGAAAATTCTGTAACATTAAGAGTTTATGCTGTTATTTTTTTATACTTTTGGGCGAGCTAAAAAATTGCGCAAACCTTTTCGTAACTATTATGAATTTCGACAGAAAAAACCTAACCAACGAACAATTATTAGATTTATATAAAAGAATTTTAAAGCCCCGATTGATTGAAGAAAAGATGCTGATTCTTATCCGCCAGGGAAAAGTTTCCAAATGGTTTTCCGGAATCGGGCAGGAGGCAATAGCATGTGGTGTTACTGCTGTTTTGGATAAGGATGAATATATTCTTCCAATGCACAGAAACCTTGGCGTTTTTACAGGAAGAGATATCCCGCTTTACCGACTATTCTCGCAATGGCAGGGTAAGGCCAATGGTTTTACTAAAGGACGCGATCGTTCATTTCACTTCGGAACACAGGAATATAAGATTATAGGAATGATTTCGCATTTGGGCCCTCAGATGGGGATTGCCGATGGAATCGCCCTGGCTAACAAATTAAAAAAGAACGGAAAAGTTACGGCTGTGTTTACGGGAGAAGGTGCTACCAGCGAAGGAGATTTCCACGAAGCATTGAATATTGCTTCGGTATGGGAATTGCCTGTGATGTTTGTAATTGAAAACAACGGTTACGGACTTTCTACACCAACGAACGAGCAATACCGTTGCGAAAATCTTGCCGATAGAGGCATAGGTTACGGAATGGAGTCGCATATTATTGATGGAAACAATATTTTGGAAGTTTTTACCAAGCTATCAGAACTGAAAGTTTCGATGATTGAAAATCCAAGACCGGTTTTGCTGGAATTTAAAACTTTCAGAATGCGAGGCCATGAAGAGGCCAGTGGCACCAAATATGTACCACAGGAATTAATGGATATGTGGGCTATTAAAGACCCGGTAGATAATTACAGAAAATTTCTTTCAGAAGCGGGAGTGCTTACACAGGAACAAGATGATGAAATCCGTTCTGAAATTAAAAAGGAAATTGATGAGAATTGGGCCATGGTGCAAGCCGAACCTGAAATCACAGCTACTTATGAAGAAGAATTAAATGACGTTTACAAACCATATGATTTTGAAGAAGTTACTCCTTCAGATAAAAAGATAAATATTCGTCTTATTGATGCGATTTCCAATAGCTTGAAACAGTCTATGGAACGCCATGAAAATCTGGTTATCATGGGGCAGGATATTGCCGAATATGGAGGTGCTTTTAAGATTACAGACGGTTTTGTAGCCCAGTTTGGAAAAGAAAGGATTATCAATACACCTATATGTGAAAGTGCCGTGGTATCTGCCGGAATGGGACTTTCAATTAACGGATATAAAGCTATTGTTGAAATGCAGTTTGCTGATTTCGTATCAACAGGTTTTAATCCTATTGTAAACCTTTTGGCTAAATCACACTACCGTTGGCTGGAAAAAGCCGATGTAGTGGTAAGAATGCCTTGTGGAGGAGGAACTCAGGCAGGACCCTTCCACTCACAAACTAATGAAGCATGGTTTACAAAAACACCTGGATTAAAAGTGGTTTATCCTGCTTTTCCGTATGATGCCAAAGGACTTTTGAATACTTCTATTAATGACCCGAATCCGGTATTGTTTTTTGAACATAAACTATTGTACAGAAGCATTTATCAGGATGTGCCAAAAGATTACTACACGCTTCCACTGGGAAAAGCTTCTTTGCTGAAAGAAGGTAAGGATGTAACAATCATTGCTTTTGGAGCTGCCGTACATTGGGCTTTGGAAACTTTGGCTAAGAATCCGGAAATTTCTGCTGATTTGTTAGATTTAAGAACATTACAGCCATTAGATACGGAAGCGATTTATACTTCTGTAAAAAAGACAGGAAAAGCAATTATTCTTCAGGAAGATACGATGTTTGGCGGTGTTGCCAGCGATATTTCTGCCATGATTATGGAAAATTGTTTTGAATATCTTGACGGGCCGGTAAAACGCGTGTCGAGCCTGGATTCTCCAATTCCATTTACAAAAGCATTGGAAGACCAGTTTTTGAGCAGAGGACGTTTTGAAGAAGCTTTGAAAGAGTTGATGGCTTACTAAATTATAGAATAATAGAATTTTAAAAAAATCCCATTCCTTTTAGAATGGGATTTTTTTATGTTTAATAATTTGAAAAATTCAAGATTATGGAAAACCGTAATTTAGTTTTGAAGATTAATTATACAATTGTATAATATAAGAATTGATCTATAATAGAAAATGATATAAAACTTTAGGCTTTGATACGGAAGAGCCGCGATGTTTTATAAAATAGGGAGGGTATATTATATATTGAAAAATTAAAAAATTAGTAAGTGTTTAAAATAAGTTTTAAGTAGATGATAAAAAAAATTGAAATTCAGAATTTTAAAAGTATAATAAATACTACTATTGAAATTACTGATAACATTTTTGTTTTGGCAGGACAAAATGAAGCGGGAAAAAGTTCAATTCTAGAAGCAATTCAAGCTTATGAAGATAAAAGCACAAGTATTGAAAATCTCAATTTTGAAGAACAAGATAAAGGAAATCTTATACAGAAAATTTCTATAACATATATTAATAATAATGATATATTGGAAGGTTTTGAAGAAGAAATTAAAGAGTTGTTGGATGAAAAATACAAAGAGTTTGATTTTGAAAAATTTCCTTTATTAGATAAATTAAAATTTAATAAAATAAAACAATTTACAATTTCTAGAATATTCGATTTAAATAAAGAGCCTGATGATATAGACTATATGAAATCTGAAATAGATAAAAACTCATTGGGTATTATAAAATCTTCAATGGGGTATTATACCATTAAAATTCAAGATGTTGGACAAGTGTACATTAATAAAGATATTCCTTTTCTAGATTTTAAAGAAAAAACAGAAGAAATTATTAATTCATTGTGGAGATGCACACCTATGATAACTCTTTTTAGTGAGTTTAATGATATTTTGCCTGATTCAATTTTGGTTAATGATTTAGAAAATGAAAATGAAGAAGCTAAAGGCTACAATGCTGTACATAAAATACAAGCACTTTTAAAAGAAGATTTTATAAAGCTATCTAAAAAAACTAATGCCCAAAAAAGATCTTCCGTAGATGGTGCGTCAAAGCATATATCTGTGACATTACAAAATGATTGGAAACAGAGGATTGATAATCAAAGTGAGATAAAAATTTTATTTGATTTACAAAATGACTCAAAGGGCCGTCCTATCGTTTTTTTCTATCTAGAATCGAAAGAAGGAGTTTTGCTTGAGCCAAGAAAAAGAAGTAAAGGAATGATATGGTTTCTTTCTTTGTGGCTTGAATTAAAATATAATGAAAATGATAGGCATATGGTATTGTTATTTGATGAACCAGGACTTCATTTGCATGTTAAAGCAAATAGTGACATGTTAAATGTTTTTAAACGTTTGAAAAAAAAAGGACATCAAATCATTTATTCCACACACCTACCATCATTAATTGAAACAGATAAGTTACATAATATTGGTTTAGTTTTAAATACAAATGATAGAGGGACAATAGTTGAAGGACTGACATCATCAAAATTAGATACAACGAATAAAAGGGATGCCTTACAACCAATAGCCGAAGCCATGGGGCTTTATCCTTTAAAAGAATTTTCTGTACTCTCTGAAAAAAATGTATTGCTTGAAGGTATATCAGATTTTTGGTATTTGAGTGCTATGGCAAAAATTTTAAATAAGAATATAAATTATAAGTTTGTGCCGAGTATAGGTATTAAATCGTCAAAAATATTTCCTTTAATTTCTTTTTGTATAGGATATGGATTGAATTGGGTATTAATCATGGACCATGGAGAAAATCCAAAAGCGACAAAGAATGAGTTAAAAGAAGCTATTTTTGGTAATGATGAAGAATTGACAAATAAAAAAATAAAGTTACTTGAATTTAAAGAAATTGAAGATATGTTTACATTGAAAGACTTTCTATTGGTAGATGAAAAGTTTAATATTAATGCGAATAAATTACCTTCAGAAATTATAGGTAGCAGGAAAATAATTTTTTCTAAAGAATTTTTTGAAAAAGTTGATAATAAAAAAATAACAAAATCTAAGCTTGATAAACAGACAATTATGAATTTTGAAGATGTTTTTAATTTTATTGAAAAATCATTTGAAAGCTAGATTTAGAGAAAAGATTTAATGATTTTAGTAGGATTAAAATAAGTTATAAAGTAATAATAAAAGGTGTAGAGAAATCTACACCTTTATTATTTATGATTATTGTTGCTTCTTATTTCAGCTTTATACCCACGCCAATACCTACATTCCATCTTCCATCTGCTGTTGCCGTTTTCGCATTATAATATAGCGGAATCTGTAGGGCTAATTTCCTATAATTGTAGGTAATTCCTATTCCGAGAGTAGGCATTACAAATGAGTTTTTCACTTCCGATTTGTCTTCCTTGAATCTTTGTTCATGAAACGATATAACAAAATACATAGTATAACAATGTATTCATTTAATATTTTTTTGAGTTTGAAATTGCAAATTCAGATTATCTAAAACCACAGGAGAGTTGGGGAATAGTGTGAAAAAAGTCTACAATTTGGGGTTGTTTACAAAATGTTAAATGTCCCTGATTATAGGGGCTTTTCCAAATGGCATGGCACTTGCTAACCGTGTTGTTGTGAGTTCTTTCTTATAACATTCTACGGTTTTCCACAAAAGGAAAATTTTACAAACAGAGAAGAAATCGCCATACACCACCATTAACTAAACTCAATTTTACGACAATGAAAAGCGAAACAATTACTTCAAAAGAATTTTATTCTTCAAAAAAAGAGGTCTGCCAAGAAGAGCAAAGCCTGACAAATTTTATCTTTCAGATAAACAGTCTTGTACTCGAAAAAATGCTCTTTTTTCGTTCTCCGAAAAAAATAAACCTCATGATATTGGCAGGCACGTTCCTGTTGATGATTATTGGAACTTATTTAGTATATGAGCTGCAACCGGAGTTTTATCAGTTTAATGTTGAAAGGCTGAATTCTACTATAGGTTTTCCTTTCCTGGTTCTTGCAAGTGCCCTCTTGTTATTTAAGGCAGGTTTTATACTTTATAGTATTTACCTGTATTTTAGATACAAGCCTGTAAAATCGGTTACAGATGAATTATTGCCAACCTGTACGGTAATAGTTCCCGCTTATAACGAAGGTAAACTCGTATGGGATACTTTACTAAGTATAGCTGAAAGCGACTATCCACAGGAAAAACTGCAATTATTGGCAATTGATGATGGAAGCCAGGACGATACGTGGTATTGGATGCAACAGGCCAAAAAGCGTTTAGGAGACCGTTTGTCTATTTACCAACAGCCTGAAAATAAAGGAAAACGTCATGCGCTTTACCGTGGATTTAATATGGGAACAGGAGAAATATTTGTGACAATTGATAGTGATTCTATCGTTAAGACCGATACATTGAGAAATCTTGTGAGTCCTTTTGTGACCAATGAAAATTGCGGTGCAGTTGCAGGAAATGTGAGAGTGCTCAACAATGAAAAAGCCATACTTCCAAAAATGCTTAATGTAAGTTTTGTGATGAGTTTTGAATTTATCCGTTCGGCAGAAAGTAAGGTTGGTACGGTGTTATGTACACCGGGAGCCTTGGCGGCTTATAGAAGCTCAGCCGTATTTGCCTGTTTACCGGAATGGATTAACCAGACTTTTATGGGACAGGCTTCAGATATAGGTGAAGACCGCGCTATGACCAACATGATTCTAAAACAGGGTTATCATGTGCTGTTCCAGAGAAATGCTTATGTGCTTACAAATGTTCCTGAAAAATATGAAGGCTTATCTAAAATGTTTATCAGATGGGGAAGAAGTAATGTGCGTGAAAACCTGATGATGTCGAAATTTGTTTTCAAGAATTTCAGAAAGGAATCGAAAGCAGGGGCAAGATTGATGTTCTTAAATCAGTTTCTGACTCTTGCTATGGCTTATCCATTCCTTTTATTCATGTTGTATTTTATATTAATACATCCGGTACTGTTTTTTAGTTCTACGCTTTTAGGGATATTGATATTTTCGAGCTTTCCGGTGTTCTTTTATGCAAAACGCCATAATTTTTCTGAATCGTTATGGGCGTATTCGTATAGCATTTTATATACGTTCGGATTGTTCTGGATTACACCATACGCTATTGCTACGGCAGGAAAAAGAGGTTGGCTTACGCGTTAAATATAAAACAGAATACGCTTATTCATTGAAAGAATAAGCGTATTTGCTTTATTGTCTTAAATTTCTACTACCTATTAAATTTTGTATTTCTAAATCTCTATAATCACCAATTAACATATTATCAATTACAAATCCTTCACCGTGAAATTCAATACTTTCATTAGCATTTATCCAAGTTAATCTGTAGAGTTGAGTATTGGGAATAAGCCGTATTTCTAAAGTTGATGTTCTTTGTCCTTCACCATTCTCCACCCATGTAGAGTCATAATTACCTACAAAATCATCATCAATCCTTCCGTTACCAGTAAAAATAGCATTTTCAGTAATATTTTCATTCATAGCCTGATTAGAAAATTGACCTATTAAATTTCTGTCTTGTGTTCGTTTTAAATAAAATCTTCCAAGTATCATTTTTATTCTATTTTAATATTAATAATATAACCTAAAATCCAGCAACTTACATGCTGCATAATATTTTTCATGCAATAGTTCTACAATTTCAATTACATTATCTTCATCCTGACAGAAGCTAAAAAAGGCATTGTCTAACGCGTTACTGTTTGCTTTGCCGGAGCGTAAACCAAAACCGGAAACAGCTTTGGCTCCACTAACATCTAAAAAATATTGCGCTTCTTCTTGGTCTAAATCCAAAGATTTGGTATTGGCAAAATGCAGAATTTTCCCTTTCATTTTTCCTTCAAATAGTTCAGCAATTTCTTCAAGGCTGTAGTAATAGTTATTCAGGCAAATAGTATTTCCTTCGCCGGGAACGACTAAATAGATAATTTCATAATTTTTGAAATTATGGTCTTCATACAACAAAGCATTCAGGCTTTCTTCTAATCCTTCTATCGTATCACAGGTTTTGTAAATACTGTCAATGCCTGTTTGAAGAGCCAGTTTTTCTAAACTTTTAAAAGTTGCTGTTGTGCTTTCTGAATCGATATCCGGTACTGCTTCAAGACAGAAGATGAATTTGTCATTATCCATAAAATATGGTGTAGGATATAACAAAGATAGTTTTTTATTTGGCGATTATTAGTTCGTCTTTTTATTTGTTATATATAAATAAAGGTTAAATATCTCGAACAACTGCATGGTTTGTCGTTTTCAGATTCTTTTTATAATAAATGTCCAAAAGGATAAATATGGAAATTACCAGGTTACCTAATAAATAAAATATTAACGGGTCGTCTATTGGTAATATTTTTAGAGAAAGACAGACAAGCCAGACAATAAAAATATAAGTATTGAAAATGCCGGTAAAAAGATAAAAGAAATTGGTTCTTAATTTATCTTTTCGTTCTTTTTTAAAATATAAAATTCTCAGAAGAATTAATATAGCCCCAAAAATAAGACAAGAGAAAATACTATATATATAAAATATAAATAGTCCTAGACCATGAAATATCAAATCTTTATCAGTGAAATAGTCAAAAAAGCCATATAAAGTCCATATGTTTATCAAGACAAAAGAAAAGATAATGAACTTATAATGTTGTTTATTTTTAATGTTTTCCATTAGTTATAGTTTTGTTGATGAACCTATCAAATTTATCCAAAGTTTTATAAAATTTTTAAATAATTCCTTCTCATAAACATTTTCTTATCTTTAAGCCTTAATTTATTTCTTTACTATGAAAAAAACATTCCTCTCGTTAGCTGTTTTGGCTTCTCTTTATTCCTGTAATATGACAGTCAAGACCGATACGGTTGCAGAAGAGTTTTCAGATATTCATTTTGAAAACTATAAAGAACATTTTGTTGATGAGTTATGGAAACTCAATCCGGGCTGGGCTTCTAGTCAGGGTTATCACAAATACGATAGTGTATTGCTGATTCCTGACGATGCCTATGAGCAAAAACAGTTACAGTTTTCTGCCATTCAGCTGGATTCATTAAAAAAATATTCTTTAGAAAATCTGTCAGATAATAACAAGACCGATTACCATATGATTAAAAATCTTCTGGAATCTATTGTTTTTAATATTAAGGAAGTAAAATCAGACGAATGGGACCCTTCGGCCTATAACGTAAGTGGTTCTTTTGCAGAAATGCTGAATGGAAATTACGATTCGCTTGAAGCACGCCTGAAAAACATCAGTCTTAAAATGGATAATATTCCGGCCTATTATGAAGCGGCGAAGAAGAATATTAAGAATCCTACACTTGAACATACTCAGTTGGCCATTGCCCAAAATCTGGGAGGTGTCTCTGTTTTTGAAACCGACCTCAAAGCTGCCGTTGCAAAAAGCAAATTAGGAAAAGAAGAAAAAGAAGCCATTCTGGCAAAGGTAAAAACATCTGTAAAGGCCATTCAGGACTATGCTGCCTGGTTGCAAAAACTGGATAATAAAACACCACGTTCTTTCCGACTTGGAAAAGAACTTTATGCAAAAAAGTTTGATTTTGACATTCAGTCCGGTTATAATGCGGAGCAGATATATCAAAAAGCGATAGAGCAGAAAAAAGAATTGCATGACAAAATGTTTGTTTTGGCCGACAAGCTATGGAGCAAATATTTAGGTAATGCGCCAAAACCTGCCGATAAGCTGGAACTTATCAAACAGGTAATCGACAAAATATCATTACAGCACACCACACCTGAAAAATTCCAATCTGAAATTGAGAAGCAGATTCCTGAACTGACAGCCTACGTCAAGGCCAAAGACCTTATTTATATTGACCCGTCCAAGCCTTTGGTTGTTCGAAAAGAGCCTGATTATATGGCAGGTGTGGCCGGAGCTTCAATCTCAGCACCTGGTCCTTATGACAAAAGCGGCAATACCTATTATAATGTTGGAAGCCTTTCCGGTTGGTCTGCGGCTGATGCGGAAAGCTATCTAAGAGAATATAATGACTATATTTTACAGATATTGAATATTCATGAGGCTATTCCTGGGCATTATACTCAATTGGTTTACAGCAATCAATCGCCAAGCCTTATAAAGGCTATTTTAGGAAATGGAGCCATGATTGAAGGTTGGGCAGTTTATACGGAAAGGATGATGTTGGAAAGCGGCTATAAAAATTCAGATGAAATGTGGCTGATGTATTATAAGTGGAATCTGAGAACAATCTGCAATACTATTTTGGACAACAGCGTGCATACCCGAAATATGTCAAAAGAAGAAGGCATTCATCTGCTCACCAAGGAAGCATTCCAGCAGGATGCGGAAGCAGAAGGGAAATGGAAACGCGTAACATTGTCACAAGTACAACTTTGTTCTTATTTTACCGGCTATACAGAAATCTATGATTTTAGAGAACAATTGAAAAAACAGCAAGGCAAGAATTTTAACCTGAAACATTTTCATGAAAAATTCTTAAGCTATGGCAGCGCACCTGTGAAATACATCAAGGAATTGATGCAAAATGAAAAGTAAGCAGCGTTATTTGTCCCTTATCTTTTTGGTTGTTCTTTTTTCGTGTCAAAAAAACAACAAAAAAATAGTAGGCATTCAACCTTATGGAGCATTTCCTAAACAACAGGTTACGCTTATGGCAGAAGTAATTGACAGTTTTTATAATGTAAGAACTGTCATTCTTCCTCATAAGGAGTTATACAAACAAGCCTATGTAAATATAAAATCGCCTCGTTATAGAGCAGACAGTATTATCAGGATACAAAAGCGGAACTTGCCCGATTCTTTGGATTTCGTTGTTGGCCTGACAGTAAAAGATATTTCGACCACAAAGAGAGAAAGTAGTGGAGAAGTTATAAAACCTGCCTCAAAATATACAGATTGGGGGGTGATGGGGCTTGGATTTTGTCCCGGAAAAAGTTGTATTATTTCTACATTTAGATTGCATCATAAAAATCCGAATGTCCGACTGGAGCGATTAAAAAAAGTAACCATCCATGAACTCGGACATAATTTAGGGTTGCCGCATTGCAAAAATAAAAAATGCGTAATGACAGATGCTGTTGAAAGTATTGCTACTATTGACAGAGAAAGTCTTTCTTTATGTGAGGATTGCAGGCAAGAAATAGGGTTTTAAATATATTATGCTTTGCGGCCCTGCATCTTTGCGTGAAATAATTGCTCGCAAAGATGCAGGGCCGCAAAGTTTTTTAATATAGACCTATTCGGGAAATCACCTTACTCAAAACTAACGCCTTGTTTTTTAAATTCTTCGTAAAGTACTATTCTTGCTTCACTAATTGCTGCTTCAGTTCTATAGATATTGCACCAGAACTGAATTTTTAGCTGGTATTTCGTATCAGAAATAAAGTTGTAAAAAAGCCGGGGCTCTTTTTCAGAATAAATTGTTGGAATCTCTTTGATAGAGCTAATAATTGTTGCTTTAATTTGTTCCTGAGAGATTTCTCCTTGTAATGTAAAACTCATGTCAACTAACTTGGAATTATTGGTATAGGTCCAATTGACGATATTTTGCGACAAAATGTTTCCATTAGGAACAATAACTTCGGCACCATTAGAAGTATCAATTTTAGTGGTTCTCAAACCTATGGTTTTTACTCTTCCGGATTGGGAGCCTACATCAATCACATCACCAATCTGGATGGGCTTGTCAAAAATCAGGATAACACCCGACACAAAATTGTTGACAATATTTTGCAATCCCAAACCAACTCCAACACCCAATGCTCCTAAAACAATAGTAATCTTATCCAAAGGAATTCCGGCAGCAGAAATGGCCAGCAGATAGCCTAAAATAAGGAGCAGAAGCCGTGTAATCAATAGCTTGGAGTGTTGTTTTTTGTTGATGGTTTCTTCGTCTTCATCGTCAATCTCACCGAAAAAGTAAGCCACATATTTCTGGATGATATGGGCAATCCAGACGATTAACAGGAATAACAATATATTACCTACCGTAAAGGAGAAATTACCTATTTTGTTTTGTGTGGTGAGCAGCGATGAGATGGAATCATAAAATATATTGGAAAGATTCAAATTGGAAGCTATGACAATTATCCACAAATAAACAATGAGAAGCATGAATGGTTTTTTGAGGTTTTTTTCAAGATTCCTGAAGTCAAAAATTTTCACAATTCCCCTGCGGATGCGTATGGCATAAATTTGCAGTGTTATCATCTCCAATATAATTTTTAGGAATACGGAAAGGGCTATAACTTGTGTCAATGCAATAACAGCGGCCAGACTTAGCGTATGTGCTAAGGAAACACGTCCGAATACATTAAAAATCACGGCCAATATGTTCAATGTAAGGAACAAGATTTTGGCATATTTTAAAAGACCTTTGATATACATTTCTTCCTGTATGGTTTTCAGATAAGCGAGTCCGAAGCGAATGCTGGCAAGATTGACCAGAATAAAAATACAACGCTGGATTCGGCTTACTTCAAAAAAAAGATCCATAAAGCTGAACATGACAAATAGGGCAACCAGTAAAAGCCAGTTTCGGAAAGCTTTTGAAGACCACACTTTTTTAAACAGTATAGTCAGCGCAATCAGGAGTATCAGGTGTGTAAATTCAATAAAAAGGGCAGGAGCATACAGGTTAATGGCAATAGCTATATTAAGGATTAACACGATAACCGGTAATATGGCTCCCTGATTCAGATAGCGGAATTGGAAAATTTCCAGAGATTCCATCTGATGTACTCTTTTTAAATATTTCAGGTTAAAACTAATCCACCATAACAATAGTCCACCTAATACCAGTAACATAAAAGTACTGCCAAAGCTATAACCGAAATAATAGGAAAATGCTTTTTGTTCGGCATTGAATTTTTCCTGGAAATAGGTTTTCATTTGCTGTTTATCGTCACTAGTACTGTCCCACAAATGAGGATGCTCATTACCCAGAAGCGAAACCCCGGATTTATTCAGGCGTTCGTTAACAAGGATAAGGTCTTTTGAAACCAACATTCTTTTTTCGACGATGCCTTTTTTCCAGTTGTTAAGCGAATCAATATTGGCTCTTAAAAGACTATCTGTTGTAACCCATTTATTTTTTAATTCTTTGAGCTGTGGACGAAATTCTTTGATAAGAAGGCTGTCCCTGATAAGTTTTCTAAAAACAGTGTCATTTATAATGGCCTTATTTCCTTTTCGTATTTTGACAATCCTTTCGTCACTTTCGTTTAGCCTGGTCCAATAGTTTTCAAATTTTTGCTGCAGTTCTAACAAGATTTTGCCATACATCTGCTGATTGCGGACATTACCGTTGTTTTTTGCTCCAAGATTTGAATCAATAAGTTTTAAGGCTTTTTCTGTCTGTTGCATTTCTCCAAGAAGAAATAAAACTCCGGCATCCAGAGCACCCTTACTTTTGGCATTGTCAAGCATTTCGCCAGCTCTTTCAATAGAAACAAGATAGTCGCTGGCGGCCAATTCATCTTCAGCAAACACAGAAGGTTTGTTTTTACTGTCGGTTGGTTGGTTTGTTGCTGTTTTTTCTTTTTCCTGTGCTGTAACCTTTCCTGTCATAAGGAATAAAACAAACAGGAGGAGTAGGGTGGGGTTGTGTGGAAACGATTTAAACAAAGTTTTATTTCTCATGCTAAATACGAAACTAATGATTGATTTTTGTTTGTATAGAATGGATTCGCTTATTCTAAAATTTCCCGGATTTGTTCCTCTAAATCGGCAAGGTTTTCAAATTTTTTAAATTCGGGTTCTTTCCCCAATGATTCCAGTTCGGCAGTGATTTCCAACAACAATTCTAAAGCGTCTGATTCGTTGCCTTGCTTGTTTTCGTCAAAATCAGTGCCTGCCAGAAGTCCTTCGTTATACATCCCAACACACCATTCTTCAATAAATTCAGATAGTTTTATTTCAGCAGGTCTGTATTGTTTCCATTTGTCTTTAGCACAGGCAAGCGCTTTGTTTCGGTCAGACCAAAAACACATCACGGGCATAGGTTTTCCATTTTCATTCTCATAGTTTGTAGAGTCGAGTGTAGCAAACCCTACATTATTTTCAAGTCCGAATACGATTTCTGTCTGGCAGATATTTTTGATGAAATCTTCGTGGCGCTGTTGCAGCTCTAGTACATCCTGAATCATGGTGTGATATTTTGTATGTGTAAATGTAGCAATTTTACAGGATTCTAAAACCTGTTGTCTCCGTCTAAAAGATTCCCGATACCACCTAAAATGCTTCCTTCGTCTCTGCTTTTCCCGCCTCCCTGAGGTGCGGCAGCCCAGACTCTTCCTGCAAGTCTGCTAAATGGGAGTGATTGAATGTAGACGATTCCCGGTCCTGTTAGTGTGGCATAAAATAAACCTTCGCCGCCAAAAATAGTATTCTTGATACCGCCAACGAACTGAATATCATAATCAACATTTTGGGTAAATCCAACAATACAGCCAGTATCAACTTTAAGCGTTTCGCCCTGAGCCAGTTCTTTTCGGGCTAATGTTCCTCCGGCATGTACAAATGCCATTCCGTCACCTTCCAGTTTCTGCATGATAAAACCTTCACCACCAAAGAGTCCGCGTCCGAGTTTTCGTGAAAACTCAATACCAACGGTAACACCTTTAGCCGCGCAAAGGAAAGCATCTTTCTGGCAGATAAAACGCCCGCCGTATTCTGTCAGGTCAATAGGTACGATTTTTCCGGGATAAGGAGAGGCAAAACTTACCTTGCGTTTTGCATGATATTGATTGAGAAATACTGTCATAAAAAGGCTTTCTCCTGTAAGAAGTCTTTTTCCGGCAGAAAACAGCTTACCCATAACGCCCTGGTTTTGGTTGGAACCATCACCAAAAATAGTGTCCATTGCAATGCCATTATCCATCATCATAAAGCTTCCTGCTTCGGCAACTACGGCTTCCTGTGGATCCAGTTCGATTTCCACATATTGCATTTCTTCGCCATAAATCTGATAGTCAATTTCGTGTGATGTCATTTTGTATAGTTTTTTGATTTGATCATTTAATAGGTAGGATTTGCCGTAAAAATGTTACAATTGATTCGTCAAAATTAAAGGTATAAAAAAAGGAGCAAATCAACTTGCTCCTTTTAAATTGTAACTAAAAATTATTTAATACTGATAGCAAAACCACCGCCCGGGGCTATTGGCTGCTTCAGTTTGGTCTTTGAGTTTACCTTAACGGTACGTATGCTATAGCTTTGCGGATTTTTGTCATAGCTGGCCTCTTTTCCGTCGGCATAGATAATAGCCGTAAATGTTTTTCCTTTTGGGAGGTAGTCGAAAGTAACTTCGGCTGTTCTTGGATTTTCATCCGAAATACCGCCTACAAACCATTCATTTTTTCCTTTTGCCTTACGTGCAATAGTGATATAGTCGCCAGGTTCGGCTTCCAGAATGTAGGTATCATCCCAGTCTACAGCCACATCCTTGATAAACTGGAAAGCATCAAGGAATTTGTTATAGGTTTCTGGAAGGTCAGCAGCCATTTGTAACGGACTGTACATCGTAACATACAATGCCAGTTGTTTTGCCAAAGTTGTATGTACAAAAGAATTGTTTTCCGGATTATAAGCACTGATTTTAGTTTGGAAAATGCCCGGTGTATAATCCATAGGTCCACCCATTAATCGTGTAAATGGCAGGATAGTAGTATGGTCAGGATTATTTCCTCCAAATGATTCGTATTCGGTTCCTCTTGCAGATTCATTACCGATTAAGTTTGGATAAGTTCGGCTTAATCCGGTTGGTCGTACTGCTTCGTGGGCATTTACCATAATTTTATACTCCGCTGCTTTTTTGATGGCATACAGGTAGTGGTCAATCATGGTTTGGCTGTAATGGAATTCTCCTCTTGGGATAATGTCACCTACATAGCCGCTTTTAACAGAGTTATAGCCATTATCAACCATAAACTGGTAGGCTTTGTCCATATGACGTTCATAATTTGTGACAGAGCCTGATGTTTCATGGTGCATCATCATTTTGACACCTTTTGATGCGGCATAACGGTGAAGTTCCTTTACGTCAAAATCAGGATAAGGCGTCACGAAATCAAAAACATAATCTTTGGATTTTCCAAACCAGTCTTCCCAGCCTTCGTTCCAGCCTTCCACAAGCACGGCATCAAAACCATGCTTGGAAGCAAAATCAATATATTCTTTTACATGGGCTGTGTTGGCAGCATGCTTCCCGTTAGGTTTGGTTTTGGAATAATCGGTTACACCTAATTGTACACTTTCCAAATCAGTATAGGCCCAGGAACTTTTTCCTGTAATCATTTCCCACCAAACGCCTACATATTTCACAGGTTTTATCCAGGAAACATCCTTATATTTTGTAGGTTCGTTCAGGTTAAGGATTAATTTTGATGCGAGTATGTCGGCTGCTTTGTCACTTACCACAATAGTTCTCCATGGCGATTGTGTTGCTGCCTGAAGATAACCTTTGTCTCCAATAGCATCGGGTGTCAGCCACGATTCCAATATCATATTGCTGTCGTCAAGATTAAGCGACATACAGGAGTAATCAACTAATGCTGCTTCGTGGATATTGATATACAATCCGTCCTTGCTTTTCATCATCAATGGCGTTTGCAATCCGGTAGGGGAGAAAGTCGTTTGTGAAGCATTTGGCGTTACAGCTGCCTTCATCTTTCCCCTCACTTCGGAAAGATTTGAAGTTACCGTGCTGTATTCCTGCGTATCATAGTCGCCCGGAAGCCAAAAAGCTTTATGGTCTCCGGCCAGAGCAAACTGTGTTTTCTCTTCTTTGATAACAAAATGGTTTAGGTTTTTCTGTTCCGGAAATTCATATCGGAATCCGAGTCCGTCATTGAACAGACGAAAGCGAATTTTGATAAAGCGTCCGTTTGCAGCTTTCTGGCTCAATGTAACCAAAAGCTCATTATAGTGGTTACGGATGTTTTTTTGTTCCCCAAGAACCGGACTCCATGTTTCATCAAAAGTGTTCTTTTCCGTTTTGTCAATCTGGAAACCATCCAGAAATGAAGTGCCGTTTTTCAGTTCAAGACCTAATTTGCTGGTCTTGATAACTGCTTTTTTCTTGTAAGTCAGTTCATAAGTCGGTTCTCCTTTAGAGGAAAGGCCAAATTTTAATTCAAGATTTTGGTCGGGCGACGCAATCTGTTGGGCATTTATGACACAACATGCCATAAGGAGAAAGGCAGACAGTAGTCTTTTCATAAGATTTTAGTTTGTTAATAATAGTAAATTCTCAAGTCTCTAAAAGCGTTCTTCAAAACTTCCTCACTAAGTATATGATAAACCGAGAGCCTATAGGATAGTATGTTCCTGCCAAAAATACTATAATTTCAAATAAATTGGGGCGTAATAGTGCTGAGTAGCTTATTTTTATCAATCTTGTTCTAAAAGCCGTAAAAAAATGGGCAAAAAGCATTTTTCTAAAATTGTTTTAACAAATACTTAGTGAAGAACTCAAAATAAATCTATAATTTTGAACTTACTTTTTCTGTAGAAATGAGAAAACTGTATTTTATGCTGCTTATTATATTCGGAATCTTCATGATGCCCGAGTCTTCGTACGCCTGCAACAAATCTTCTCAGAAAAAAAACTGCAGTAAGGAAATAACTGCTCACAAAAAACAGAAAGAGAACTGTTGTGATAAAAACAGCACTTCTCATAATTGTAAAGGAAAGTGTAAACATGCTTCCTGTATATGTCCGGTTTCCTGTGTAAATGCAGCTGCTTTTTTTATACTTCCGGAATTTAACAGCAATTTATTTGCCTTAACAGAAAAAAAATTGGGATTTTACCATACAGAAGCAGGCTTTGCTTCGGGTTTTCATTCCATCTGGCAACCTCCCAAAATAAGCTAATATCCTTTTGTGACAGCCATAAGTCTGTCTAATCGATAACAATAAGCTTAGTAGTATACCTAAAAAATTAATCTAATGAAATCATTATCTAAAATAATGGCAACATTTGCCATGGTATTTGTATTTACTGCCTGTGAGGCACAAATCAAAAACGAGAAAAAAGAAAACGTAAAAATCTATGGTAATTGCAATATGTGCAAAAGCACTATTGAAAAAGCCGGAAATATCAATAAAATAGCCAAAGTCGAATGGAATAAAGATACCAAGATGGCTGCTATTGCCTATGACCAGAAGGCTACTAATCTGGATGCTGTTTTAAAACGCATTGCCCTTGCAGGATATGACAGTGACTCATTCCGAGCTCCCGATGATGTTTATGCAAAACTTCCGGAATGCTGTCAATATGAACGTGCCATAAAGACGAGTGCTAAAACAGAAATGGCACATACCGGACATTCAGGACATGATATGAAGGCAACTGAACAGAAGAACCAGAGTCAGCTGAAAGCTGTTTTTGATAATTATTTTGATGTTAAGGATGCTTTGGTAAAAACGGATGGGAAATTAGCTTCTGAAAAAGCCAAAGGTTTGGTTAAAGCCGTAACTGCAGTAAAGATGAATGAGTTGAATACTGAGGAGCATAATGTCTGGATGAAAGTTCTGAATAACCTGAAAGAGGATGCAGAGCATATTGTAGAAACTACGGATGCAAAACACCAGAGAGACCACTTTATTACCTTGTCAAAAAGCGTGTATGAATTGCTTAAGGTTTCAAAATATGAGGTCCCGGTTTATTATCAATTTTGTCCTATGGCGAATGATGGCAAAGGTGCCAATTGGCTAAGCAAGGAAAACGCAGTTAAGAATCCTTATTATGGTTCGCAGATGCTGACTTGTGGCAAGACAGTTGAAACGATAAAGTAAAAAGTGAAATAATGGATATAAAGAACTATAATCCAGCCAAATTGCTACTGCTGTTAGTTATGCTGACAGCAGGCAGTTTGCATGCACAAAAAGTAGTCCGTTATGACCTTTATGTAAAAGATACTCTGGTAAATTACGCAGGTAAAGAAAAAAGAGCAATTGCTGTCAACGGACAGATTCCGATGCCAACACTTACGTTTACTGAAGGCGATATAGCTGAAATTGTAGTACATAATCAATTAAAAGAAAGTACATCACTGCATTGGCATGGCGTGTTTTTGCCAAACAAAGAAGATGGAGTTCCTTATCTTACGCAGGAGCCTATAGCTCCCGGGGCTGTATATACTTATCGTTTTCCAATCATTCAGAATGGTACGCACTGGTATCATTCGCATTCCGGTTTGCAGGAACAGATTGGGATGTATGGTAATTTTGTGATGAAAAAACGGGAAGACGATAAAACGTTTCGGAAAGGAATAGACGACCTGCCAACGGTTCCTATAATTTTAAGTGAATGGACCAATCTCAATCCGGATAATATTGACAGGATGCTTCATAATGCCAATGATTGGGCTGCGATAAAAAAAGGAGCAACACAATCGTATGTTGAAGCCATAAGAGAAGGCCATTTCAAAAACAAGCTTAAAAACGAATGGAAACGCATGCTTGCCATGGATGTAAGCGACGTTTATTATGATAAGATATTAATCAATGGAGCCAATTCTACCGATTTAAAAAGTTTTGATGGCAAAAAACTAAAAGCAGGCGATAAGGTAAGACTTCGCATTTCAAACGGCGGCGCCTCATCCTATTTCTGGCTTCGCTATGCGGGAGGTAAGATGACTGTAGTGGCCAGTGACGGTAATGATGTTGAACCAATAGAAGTGGATAGATTGATAATTGCAGTATCAGAAACGTATGATGTGGTGGTTACCATACCGGAGGAAGGACTTTCTTATGAGTTTTTAGCCACTACAGAAGACAGGACGCAGTCGGCAAGCTATTTTATTGGGAATGGCGTCAAACAGCTTATTTCTCCGCTTCCCCGGTTAAAATATTTTGAGGGAATGAAGATGATGAACGATATGATGAAAATGAACGGCGATTTGGATGATATGGGAATGAACATGAGCCTGAATCAGATGGATATGAATGTAGTGATGTATCCGGAAATTACAGGTGATGCCAAACAAAAGGATACCAAACAAAAAACCGACCACAGGCAGCATGGAATGAACATGGATAATGACCCGAATCGTTATAATGCGAATGCTTTAGCGGATATCGTGACTCTGAATTATGCTATGCTTAAATCGCCTTACAATACGGTTCTGCCAAAAGAAGCCCCGGTAAAGGAATTAAAATTTACCCTTACAGGAAATATGAACCGTTATGTGTGGAGCATGGACAATAAAATTCTTTCGGAAACCGACAAGATTCCAGTTAAAAAGGGAGAAGTATTGCGCATCACTATCTACAATAATTCCATGATGCGACACCCAATGCACCTGCATGGCTTTGATTTCAGAATAATTAATGGAAAAGGAGAAAACGCACCGCTTAAGAATGTAATGGATATTATGCCGATGGAAACCAATACTATTGAATTTTTAGCCAATGAAGAAGGTGATTGGTTTTTTCACTGCCATATTTTGTACCATATGATGGCTGGGATGAATCGTGTTTTTGCTGTTGGCGATTATGAAAATCCGTATCTCCCAGATAAGGCAAAAGCCTATAAGATGCTGCAAAGAGAAAGTAATATGCCGCATTTTATGGCCCAGAATGATTTTGCAACAAATGGTAATGATGGGGAAGCTATGCTTCAGAACGCGAGATGGTCATTAGGAACGGAGTGGCGATTGGGTTACAACGATATGCATGGGTATGAGGTAGAAACCCATTTGGGCCGCTTTATCGGAAAAATGCAATGGTTTATGCCTTTTATCGGTTTTGACTGGCGTTACAGAAGAATGGGTGAGGATGAACACGAAAAGAACATATTCGGGCAAAAAAACAAGAAAGATAGCCGAAGTGCGGTGAGTTTAGGGTTTGTATACACACTGCCAATGCTCGTGAACTTTCAGGCAGAAGTTTATCATGATGGGATTGCCCGATTGCAGTTAATGCGGGAAGATATTCCTATTTCCAAAAGATTGCGTGCCGGTTTTATGGCCAATACTGATTTGGAATATATGGTCGACCTGCGATATGTACTCAATAAAAATATGGGTATCCGTACACATTATGACAGTGATATGGGCTTTGGCGTAGGTTTAGTGCTTAATTATTAATAAATCCAAAATAAAAGGCCTCCAAAATTTTGGAGGCCTTTTTTCTTTATTGCTTATTTTTTCTTAAGCACGAATACTTCTTCAATCTTTTTGCGGTCTTTTTCACTAAGTTTTGCTGTTTTTTTAAGCTTATCAGTGAATTCTGCTACTTCTTCAACAGTGGCCGGACAGCCTAAGTTTTCGCCTTTGGCATTAAAGGAATCGGCTAACAGTTTGCCATTAGCATCATAAATCTGCCAGAAAGGAATACCGCTATTGTCTGCTTTGGATTTCTTCAGGATATCATCGGCCCCCGGATTTTCAAGATGCTTTTTGTCTTTGGATTCCTGCACTACCAAAAACGTAGTTACATAGTTTTTGTCAAAAAATGGCTTGACGGTTTCAGCTTCCATATTGTTTTCCATCTTCTTGCACCATTTGCACCAGGAAGCATGATACATGACGAAAACATTTTTCTTTTCTTTTTTTGCCTGGGTAAATGCTTTTTCAAGGATTTTATCGGCGCTTTCCTGTGCGGACGCTTGAGTTATTGCACCAATAAAAAGCAAACAGAGTAACAGTGATTTTAGTTTCATTGGGTTGAATTGTTTTTAAGAGTTAGCGAAAGTTTATACATAACAAACTTAACGATTCGCTTGCATATTTCAATGTGTGATAATAGTAAATAATTTCTACATAAATTAGCTGAACAAAAAGTTAAAAACCTTCGGGAGATGTTAAGGATGTCTAACTTTGTGTTTATACAAATCTGAAATAAAAAGATACCGAAGATGGAACAATTACAAGGAAGAAAAGCATTAATAACCGGAGGAAGCCGCGGATTAGGAAAAGCTACGGCTTTAGCTCTTGCAGCCGAAGGTGTTGACATTGCTATTACAGGTAGAAATGAAGAAGCTTTGCTGGAAACTATAGCAGAATTGCAGGCTTATGGTGTAAAGGCAATCTATTCTGTTTTTGATGTAGCCGATTTTGAAGCTGCCAAAAAAGGAATCGCCTATATCCATGAAGCATTTGGTGCTATTGATATACTTATCAATAATGCAGGAACAGCTTCTTTTGGAAGTTTTTTAGAAATGGAACCGGAAAGATGGCAGGAAATCCTAAACGTCAATGTTATGGGTATCTATAATGTGACGCATCAGGTACTTCCGGGAATGATTGCCAGAAATACGGGTGATATTATTAATGTTTCTTCTACGGCCGGGCTTCGAGGTAATGCTAATACAACCGCCTACACAGCATCAAAATTTGCTGTTGCCGGATTTTCGGAAGCATTGATGATGGAAGTAAGAAAGCACAATATCAGAGTTTCAGCCTTAATGCCGAGTACGATTGCTTCTGAAATGTCACTTTCATTGAATCTTACAGATGGTAATCCTGAAAGGGTGCTGCAACCGGAAGATTTTGCTGAATTGGTTGTTGCCCAATTAAAACTGAATAGGAGAGCACTACTCAAGTCTGCTTCGCTTTGGTCTACAAATCCTTAAAATAAAATCCCCTCAATTGAGGGGATTTGTTATTTCTATAAATAGCCTAACAGCCAATAGAGTATAAAAAATAAAATGATGGTTCCAAGGCATCCGCCTCCAAGTTTCTTCGCTCCCCATCCTGCGAGTAGTGTTTTGAAGAATCCGTTCATAGCTTTTGATTTTTATGGTTTACTTAAAGTTAGCTATTTCTTTTCGGGTTCGGTTCAATTTTAAGACAGAATTATTAATATTTTCCGCTAAGTAATTCACCACCAATTGGCACTTTTGTGTCCAATCCCAGCTTTTTCATCATTTCATAAGTTGTACAGATGGCGGCTGTTGTAACTGGAATTCCTATTTCTTTTTCAATCAGGTCTACAGCTTCCAGGGACGGCATTTGTACGCAGGCAGAAGCGACAAGTACATCAACATCTTTTAGATTGAGTCGTTTGTAGATATCTAAAAGATTCATAGGATTTTGTGCCGCTACTTCTAAATTGTCAGGTATTTCCAAAGCTATAGAATCAACAACTTCAAATCCCTGATGCTCGATATAATCTACAACCAACTGCGTTAGCGGTTTCATGTAAGGTGTAATGACGGCTACTTTTTTCGCTCCCAAAACTTTCAATCCGTTGATTAATGCACCGGCACTGGTCACGATTGGAGTAGGGAAGCCGTTCTTTACGGTTTCTTCATGCAGATTTGTCTCGGAAACGCAGTGATAGCCACGTCCCATACTCATAATGGCAACAAGGCAAGCATAACCCATCACGTCTACTTGAGCATCAGAAAGCTCCTGAGCACATTTCAAACTCATTGCGTCCATAGCTTCCAATTCTTCTTTGGTTACTTTTTTCATCCGCATCCTGCTGGAATGGAAAGTGAATCTTTCCGGTGCAATAGTTTCTCTGGAACGGAAGAGGGCCGGTATCTCGGTTTCCATCGTTGTATTGGATGAAGGAACTATCTGGCCTATTTTATATTTTTTCATTGTAAGTGAAGTCTAAAGTTATTAAGTCTAAGGTCTAAAGTCGAAAGTCTGAAATCTAAAGTCTGAAATCTGAAGTCTGAAATCTTAAATCAAAAATTATTGAATTTTCTTAATCGTATTCACTAACGTTCCAATTCCTTCAACGGTAGCTTCAACGACATCTCCATCCCACATCCATTCTTGCGGGTTTCTTCCGGCGCCTACACCTGCAGGTGTCCCCGTCGCGATGATATCGCCTGCTTCGAGTGTGAAAACAGTACTTAGGTCTTCAATAAGGTCAGGAATTCTGAAAAGCATGTATTTTGTGTTTGAATTTTGCTTTTCAACACCGTTAACTGTCAGCGATAAATTAAGGTTGTGTGGGTCTTCGATTTCATCTTTGGTAACCAGAACAGGTCCCATTGGTGCGAAAGTATCCTGTCCTTTTGAAACAATCCATTGTCCTGCACGACGACAATCCCTGGCGCTGATATCATTGATAACGGTGTAGCCAAAAACATAATCCATAGCATTTTCTTTAGCAATGTATTTTCCTTTTTTGCTGATTATTACTGCCAATTCAACTTCCCAATCCAGTTGTTGCGTCAGTTTTGTGTTGTGAAGGATAGCTTCATCGGTACCAATCACTGCAGTTGGTGGTTTTGAGAAGATAACCGGCTGTTGCGGTAAATCTTTTGACGTATCTAGTGTTCTGGCTGATTCTGCTACATGTTCCGTATAATTCAGTCCGATACCGATAATATTTTTTCTTGGCTTGGTAATTGGAGCCAAAAGCTTTATTTCGTTTAAAGGAAGTGAAGCTGCGGCGATGGCACTTTCTGAAGAGGTTTTCAGGATTTCAGCAATTCTGCTAACTTCTTCCAATCCAAGGTCAATGAGTTCCAACATGGTTTTTGGAAATTCTTCATTGTGTTTATGTGCAAACGCTTCCAGGTCAAGAACTGTGTCATTGTTGAAAATTCCAAGCTTTGGTTCTGAATTTTTATGCGTGAAAGTAACTAATTTCATTTTTTCGTTATAAGTATGGTTTTTATGGTTGTATTTACGTTTCTCTTTTTTGACTTTTAGCTATTAACTATCTGGAATCCTCCGTTTTCTTCATAGGCTCTTTCCTGATATAGCCCTAAAGATTCAATAACCGGAAGGTCGTTAAAAGAGAACAGGCAGGCGTCTTCTGTTTCTGAAAGATTTACGTGTTCATGTACGGCCCACGAAGGAACACAAAAAATATCTCTTTCTTTCCAGTCGTAACGTTTTCCGTTAATGACAGAATAGCCTTTGCCCTTGGCACATTGATAGACAAATGAACCGGTGTGTTGGTGTGCTTTTGTATGTTCACCAGCTCTTAGTAATTGCATGGATGCTCCCATGGTCTGCATGACATGGCCTCCGGTAACAGGATTGGAATAATGCATCAATATGCCATCATAAGGTGAGCCATCGTTTACCTGCGCAGCTTCTAATAAGGAAGGATAAACATTTTTCCAGGAATATTTGAATAGAGGAGAATAGGGTTTATCCCATACCTTGTCAGCGGGTAATAATCCTGAACCTCCGTAAGTTAGAGGTGAAAAATTAACCGGATACTTTAATTCCTGTTTTCCATCATAAACAGCATAGTCATTAGCTTCCAGCGCATTTACCAAAGGAATATCCAGACCGTCCTGCCAGATACAGGTTTTTCCGCCTTCTGCAACACCATGTTCATGCCATGTGCTGTTGGGTGTAATTACAAAATCATTGACTTCAAATGTAATCTTATTGCCATCAACCACCGTATAGCCACCTTCACCTTCCATAATAAAACGTAGGGCAGAAGCTTTATGACGATGTGCCGATGTGCTTTCTCCCGGACGGGTAACCTGTATTCCGGTATACAACCAGCCAACGGCAGCGCTTACATCCTTTCGCTTGTCATTTACAAGATAAACCACACGGCGCCCGGCTTGTTCCGGAGTTACCAATTCTGATGATTTAAGTACCAGTTCTCTCAGGTTTTCATATTTCCAGAGCATAGGAACAGAGGAAGTACGCGGCTCCCAAGGTTCAATATCATTAGCTACAGTCCATAAGGCGCCGCCTCCCAAAGTTTCTAATTCTTTATAATAGGCCTCAAGTTCGGGAGTATCCTTAACCCGGGCTCTTCCAATTACGTCGTCGTTGAATTTTGATTCCATATTTTTATTTTTTTGTCTTCTTTTTTTCAACCCTGCCAGAGTTCAAAACTCTGGCAGGGTTATAGAAGAAATTTTTATTCTATTATCAAACCATCAATATCAAACAAATCTTGATTTTGATTATGATACGCTATAAAATTATCTAAATTATAAAAGGCATCAATAACTTCTTTTCTTTTTATTTTGGTTGGTTTCTCAGAAATAATACTTCCGTATGAGGACCATGGATAATCGTTTATATTTTTGCAAAAACCATGATGTACAGGGTTGTTGTGAATGTAATAGATCAGTTTCTGAAAATAATCGTCTGATGTTATCAATTTCCTGTGAAACGGTTTTTCAAATAAGCTTCCCGTTCTTTTAAAACGTTTGTTTATTGCCTGTGTATATGCATTAAACAGATGCGAGAACTGTTTAGATGCGCTTATTATTCTTGGTTTTTCAACGGTTGAATATTTTAGCTTGCGATTATCAATCTCATTTTGTGGTTTTATATAAACCAAAAGATGGAAATGATTTTTTAGCAGGCACCAGGCATAGGTTTCAGCTACAGGCTCTATATATTTTTCATATAGTCTTAGGAAATGATAATAACAATCAGCATCATAAAACAGATTGATACCATTATTTCCACGATTAAAAATGTGATAGAACTTTTCATGTTCTAATGGCTGTATTTTCATGTTGTATGGCGTTTATTTTTTTTCTTCAACCCTGGCAGGGTTTTAAACCCTGCCAGGGTAAGGAGTTCGTTAGAAAATTTTACTTTTTAGAAAACTCTTCATGGTTATCTATAAAGGTAATCTTTCTTGTTGGAGCAACATTTACTCTAAGGTCGAAAATATCGAAACGGTTATAATGTCCCAATATGTCGTGCATTTGTTTTGGCTGGATGCATTTAGACAGGTCAATATCAGCATAGACAATTCCTTCTTCGTCAATTAGCGGCTCACCAACAACTGCCCCATTAGGGCCTATTATGCCAGAGAAAGCGGAGTTTTTTCTGGTAAGTAATTCCTGAACATTGGGTACATCTTCTTTCAAGGCATCCATTATTTCCTGAGAAATTGTAGAACAGGAAACAATCGTAAATAATTTTCCTTCAAAAGAGTGGGCGGCAGCACGTATCTTTATTGCTTCGGCCATATTATAATCGGGTGGAGCAACAGGAAGTGAAATGTAATTGGCTATGTGAATCAATTCGCCTTGCGAAAGTAAAGTAAATCGAGCCAAAGTATTTGTATTTTCTCCACAGGCCAATGTCCCGATTGGACCTATTTCAGTAGGATATACTTTTAAAGAAGAACCATCACCGCTTGTCCATGTAAGTTTTTCAGCCCAGGTAGGTACGAGTTTACGGTGTCTCCCAATAAGTATTCCATTATTGTCTATAATCAGGTTGGTGTTATAAATTTCTCCGTAGCTGTTTCCTCTTTCGTTGATTCCAATTACAACATGCACGTTGTGTTCTTTGGCAGCCTGACATAGCTGTTGTACTTCGGGGCCATCTGTTGTTATGGAACATTTGTATAAAACTTCATACCACTTACTACCTTGTACAGGAGTCATAATCCAATTCCAATACGGATAGCCGGCAATAAAAACTTCAGGAAAAGCAACAAGAGAGGTTCCCTTTCCTGCAGCTTCCTTAATGAATGCTATGGCTTTATCTGTCGTGGCCTGTGCATTTAGGAATACCGGGGCGGTTTGTACTGCAGCGGCTTTAAATTTTGGAAATTCCATTTTATTGATGAATTTATGATTTATGATTTATGATTTATGATTTATGATTTATGATTTATGATTTTGGCTTAAATAGTCTATTATCTATTATCTATTTTCTGATTTATGATTTATGATTTTGGCTTAAATAGTCTATTATCTATTTTCTATTTTCTGATTTCTGATTTCTGATTTCTGATTTTGAATCTTAGCGTTCAGACAAAAAAGGAGTTATTTTTTGTTTCATGTCTTCAGTAAAAGGTTCAGATTTGATGTTTTCCCTATTGTTACTAATAGCTACATTCACGAGTATAACTTCGCCTTCAAGACAAGTTTTTCCCTGTTGGTCTTCAAAACGGAATCCGCAAACCATTGAAGCACTGCCCAGATTTTTTACCCATAGGTATTTGGTCAAAATTTCTCCCAATCGGGCCGCTTTCCTGAATTGTACTTTTAAATCGACTGTTGGAATACCATTGGTTTCGTGTATGGTAGCAAACGGACGTTCCAAAGCTTCTTCAAACCAATCTTCGACTAAGGCGTTCAGCATTTCGAGAAAACGAGGATAAAAGACTATTCCTGCATAATCAACATGCTGAAAACGTATTTTTTCCTCTTTAATAAAATAATTGCTCATAATTAAAATGGCTTTAAGGTATTTTTAAAAGCTTGCGGCAGCCGCTTTTTTCCAGAAAGAACGGAAATTTTCCGGTACCGTATTTTCATTTAACAAACAGCCATTTTCCAGTTCCGGATAGGTTTCTGCAAATGTCTGAATTTTGGTTCTGTCAACTCTCATGCTGACTACATGTCGGTCAACTTCATCCGGATGGCAGATTCCTGCAGAAGCCATGAGTTCCATAGCGCTTTTAACCGTTTCATGCTGAAAACGAGCTACTCGAATACTCTTTTCTTCGGGTACCAATCCTTTAACGAGTCTCGGGTCTTGAGTAGCGACCCCAGTAGGACATGTATTAGCGTGGCATTCCAAAGCCTGAATACAGCCTAAGGCGAACATCATTCCTCTGGCAGAGTTGCAAAGGTCTGCACCTGTTGCTAATGTCTTGATGATGTCAAAACCTGTAATAATCTTACCGCTGCATATGATTTTAATTTGATTTTTAATACCGAATCCAACGAGACAATCATATACAAAGGCCAATGCGTCTCTTAAAGGCATACCTACGTGATCAGAGTATTCCTGCGGAGCTGCACCGGTACCACCTTCGCCGCCATCAACTGTAATAAAATCAAAATAAGTTTCCGTTTCTACCATGGCTTTACAGATAGCGATAAATTCTGATTTGTTTCCAATACAGATTTTCATGCCAATTGGCTTTCCGCCAGAACCTTTTCGCAGTAGTTTGATGAAATCCATCAATTCCAATGGTGTTGAAAAAGCAGAGTGCGTAGGAGGCGAAATGATGTCTTTTCCTTTGCTTACCAAACGTATGGCCGCAATTTCATCGGTTACTTTTTCTTTTGGCAATATCCCTCCATGTCCCGGTTTGGCACCTTGAGAGAATTTAATTTCAATCATTTTCACATTATCAAGAACGGCTCTTTTGGCATATTGTTCGTAAGAGAAATTACCATCATCGTCACGGCAACTGAAATAACCTGTCCCGATATTCCAAACTACATCGCCGCCTTCCAAATGATATGGAGAAAGGCCACCTTCACCAGTGTTATGATAAAATCCGCCTTGTTTGGCACCGGCATTAAGTGCCTGTATCGCGTTACGGCTTAGGGAGCCAAAACTCATGGCGCTGATATTGTATAAACTGGCATCGTAAGGCTTTTCACATTGTGAAGACCCGATTCTGATTCTTGGATTACTATCGACCTTTGAGAAAGGAATGGCCTTGATGCTATGGTTAATCCATTGGTAACCTACTTCGTAGATATCTAATTGGGTACCAAAAGGGTTGGAGTCTGTCTCTTTTTTGCTTCGCTGATAAACAAGGCTTCTTTCCAAACGGTTAAATGGTTTTCCGTCCAGGTCTTTTTCAATAAAGTATTGGCGAACACCCGGACCCAGAGATTCCAAAAGATAGCGCATTCTTCCAACAAGTGGAAAGTTTCTGCGGATTGTTTTTTTAGACTGGAACATGTCATACAATCCCATGATAATCAAAGGGATGAATATTAGTAATAGGAAGCTGGCTTTCCAGTTGATATAGGTCATTATACCGATAATGGCCAATACCGTGATGCTTAATACTACAAATGCTTTTCTCATTAGTTTTGTTTGTTTTTAAAAGAAATTATCAAGGATAATATTAGTGAATTTTCCTCAATTTCCCTTGCCAAAAGCCTTTAATTTGTATCGTTGGATTTTTCCCGTTTCTGTCTTTGGGAGCTGTTCCAGAAAACGGATTTCTCTTGGGTATTTATAAGGTGCGGCATTTTCTTTAAACCAGTCCTGTAAGCTCCTGACATACTCATCGCAAGCCTTGGATTTATCGGCTAAAACAACATAGGCACATACCAGCATACCGCGGTTTTCATCAGGTAGTCCTACTACTGCACATTCTGATATATCCTCATGTTTCAGCAATACACTTTCAACTTCTATAGCCGCAATGTTGTAACCGGAAGAAATAATCATGTCATCGCCGCGGGCTACAAACCAATAGTAACCATCTTCGTCTTTACGGAAAATGTCACCGGTAAGGTTCCAGCCATCCTGTACGTATTCTTTTTGCTTGTCGGTACGGTTCAGGTATTTGCATCCGGTAATTCCTCTTACGGCTAATCTTCCCGGTTCATTGACACCCAATTCATTGCCCTTACGGTCTACGATACGGGCTTCATAACCCCGTATTGGCAATCCTGTAGCACCTTTTTTCATATTCTCTTCGTTAGAAGAAATAAAAATGTGCAGCATTTCTGTTGCTCCAATGCCGTCAATAATTTTCAGGCCGGTGGCTTCATACCAATCTTCCCAGACTTTTTCAGGCAAAGTTTCGCCTGCTGATACACATTTGCGTAGTGATGAAATATCGTAGTCTTTGACTTTAGTGGCCAATACTCTCCAGGCTGTTGGGGCCGTGAATACAATAGAAACCTTATGGTTTTGTATGGCTTCCAGTAATAGTTCCGGACTCGGTTTTTCAATCAGGAATGTGGATGCTCCGAAATAAAAAGGGAAAAGAACAAGTCCTCCCAAACCAAAAGTAAAACCCAAAGGCGGACTACCGGTAAAAATATCTTCCGGAACGGGTTGTAAGGAATATTTTGGGAAAGCTTCACAGATAAGGAGTATGTCTTTGTGATAATGCGAGGTCATTTTCGGGTTTCCGGTAGTGCCGGACGTAAAACCAATTAGGGCAACCGAATCTGCTTTTGTTGGGAAATTCTCAAATTCCTTAGGTTTGTTATGCATTAGTGTTTCCAGCTTTGACAGGCTTTGTTCTGTACCGTCAAACGTGATGACCTGTTTGAGAAAAGTAGATCTCACTGAAGCTAATGCTTCTTCCAAACGATAATCGCAAAAGGCATGTGATATTTCGGCACTGTCAATCATGACTTCAAGTTCTTTTTCACGCAGCAAAGGCATTGTTGCGACCACGATACCGCCAGCCTTGAGCACGGCAAACCAGCAAGCCACAAACATTGGATTGTTGGCAGAACGTATCAGTACACGATTGCCTGAAACCAAACCCAAATCGTCAACCAGCACATGTGCAATCTGGTTCGCTTTTTCATATAAATCCTGATATGTCCAGTTTTTTTCAAAAGTGCGCATGGCAATATGATGGCCACGACCTTCTCTGACATGCGAATCCAATAATCTATCTGCGCAGTTAAGTGCTTCCGGAAGCTGAAAATCCGGATGATTGTAAATATAATCCGGTTGCAGTTTTTGTGATGGCAGGTGCTTTTGTGCGAAATTATCTTGAAACATTTTTAATTACAATTTTCAAATTATAAACTATCAATTATCAACTATTTTTTATGGCTTTCCGGTTTTAACGCTTTCTTCATTCCTTCCACAGCTTTTCTTTCACTTAATTTATAAGGATAAAGATGTGAGATTCCCGCTTCATAGGCTTTGGGAATATCTCCGGCAGGATATTGTTCATAGGCCTGGGCGTTCCTTACAAAACCTGGGTCGAGTAGGAGTGGTCTTCCCAAAGCAACCAAATCAGCCCTTCTGTTGAGTATGATGGTATTAATTTGGTCGATATCCTGTATGGTTCCGGCAGTAATTACCGGAATTCCTGTAGAGTTTCTCACAGCGTCAGAAAATGGGGTCTGGTACATTCTTCCATAGGCGGGTTTTTGATGACTCACGGTATATCCCGAGGACACGTCAATACAATCGGCTCCTGCTTGTTGAAATGCTTTTGCTATTTCCAACACGTCTTCCGGTGTAATACCGCCATTAGCCCAGTCATTAGCTGAAATCCTTACAGAAATAGGACGGTTTTTATCAAAGTTTTCTCTTACAGCTTTGAATACTTCTAATGGAAATTTTAACCTATTGGTTACGGTTCCGCCATATTCATCTTTGCGGTTATTGGTTAGCGGTGAGAGAAACGAGGCTAACAGGTAGCCATGGTTGGCCTGTAATTCTATCATGTCAAATCCGGCCAGTTCTGCATTTTTTGCTGCATTGCGGAACTGCATAATGACATTCTCCATATCCTGCCTGTCCATTTCTTTTGGCACCGGCATCTTACTGTTGTAAGGTATAGCAGAAGGAGCGAGGAGTTTCCATGGAGTTTCAATTGGTTCATCATGACCTTCCCACGGGCGTTTTACAGCACCTCTTCGACCAGAGTGACCGAGTTGTATTCCTATTTTACTTTTACTGTTCTGATGAATAAAATCAGTTATTTTTTTCCAGCTATCTATTTGTTGTTGAGAACTTATAAGCGGACAACCTAAAGTAATTTTTCCTTCTTCACTTACAGCAACGGATTCTGTTAGAATAAGTCCTACACCACCTGTCGCACGGCTGCCATAATGCACCAGATGCCAGTCAGAAACCAATCCGTCCTTGGCAGCATATTGTTCCATAGGTGCCATGACTATTCTGTTTTGCAGTTGCATTTGGCGAAGTTGATACGGAGTAAATGCCGGTGGTGTTTTAGTTTCAGTATTGCCAATAGATTTATTAAAATCTTTTAAAACAGCGTCCGTAAATGAAGCATCTCTTATAGCAAGATTTTCCAGAGTAACTTTCTTAGAACGAGTCATAACACCAAAGGCAAAAGGAAGAAAATCCTGTTGAATGTGTCTGTCCATGTCTTCAAACCATTCTAAGGATACCTTGGCTGCATGCTGTATCATTTCCACGCGTTTGCGGCGACTTTGTTCGTACATTTGGAAAGCTTGCGGAATATCTTTTGGATGAGCGGTAATGGCATCGGCCAGGGCAATAGCACATTCCATTGCCAATTTGGTTCCTGAACCAATGGAATAGTGGGCTGTAGCTTTGGCATCGCCAAGGAGCACGATATTATCTTTATGCCAGACAGTATTGGTAATAATCGGAAAATTTCTCCAATGCGAACGATTTGAAATCAGCCCATGTCCGTCCAATTCTTCTTTGAAAAGTTCAGAAAGCTTTTGTATGGTGCCTTCTTCATCTTCTGTCACGAAACCTGCTTTTTGCCATGTTTCAGGCGAAGTTTCAAATATCCAGGTGCTTTTTCCTTCTTCATACTGATAGGTGTGGGCTACAATAGGGCCATAGGGTGTATTTCGGAAAAAATAAGTAAAAGCATCTAACGGACGGGTAGAGCCCATCCATACAAATTTATTTTTTTGGAGTGAGGAAGTGGTTCCGAAATCTGTAGCCTGCTTGTCGCGAAATAGGCTGTTAATACCATCGCTGGCTACAATTACATCAGAGTCTTTAAATGCGGACAAATCTTCTACTACATGTTCAAAATGTAAAACAACGCCTTCTTCCCGGCATCTTTGCTGCAATAGCTGCAATAATGTTTTTCTGGAACAGCCACAGAATCCATTTCCTGTAATACGTATTTTTTGGTCGTCGCGTGCAATATCCAAATCGTCCCAATAGGCAAACCGGCTTCGAATCAATTCATAGGATTTAGGGTCTCGCGACAGAAATTCACTTAGAGTTTCGTCTGAAAACACTACACCAAAACCAAAAGCATCATCTGCCTTGTTACGTTCATAGACGTCTATTTGAAATTCCGGATTGGCCTTTTTGGCCAGTATAGAAAAGTAGAGCCCTCCGGGACCGCCACCTATTACGGATATTTTCATTTTTATATTTTTTTAACCTACCCTGCCAGGGTTTATAACCCTGGCAGGGTAGGTTTCGTTTTATTACTGTCTTTTAATTGCGAATATTTCTCCCAGTTTTGAGTAGTTCGATCCGGCGAGCCTTGCTACAGGCTTGTAGTTTTCCATATTAATCTTATGGTCGTCAAGCAATACCTCATCGTCAAAATGAAACATCACGACCCTGCCTATAACAACTGTAGCGCCGCCATATTTGTGTCCTTCAAGAGAATAATGGTGAACAAGCCTGCATTCAAAAGAAACAGGACTTTCCTTAACTCTGGGAGGACTTACTTTAACAGAAGGAACAGGAGTAAGGCCGGCCAGTTCAAATTCATCAATATCTGCGTGTACAGTCTGCGCGGTAGTATTCATGGCCTCAACAATATCTTCTGTAACCAGATTTACAACAAATTCTCCGGTAGCTAACGTATTGGCAAGGGTATCTTTTTTTTGCTGGTTGGAGTGGGCCGTTGCAAACATGACATGTGGTGGGTCGTCTCCAACAACATTAAAAAATGAAAAGGGAGCCAGATTATTAATACCATCTTCGCTAATGGTTGAAATCCATCCGATAGGCCTCGGAATAACAGCTCCGCTGATGAGTTTGTAGATGGCTTTTTGATCGAGTTCGTCAGGATTGAATTCCATTTTATTTGTGTTTGTACAAATTAAAGGAAATTTTTAGAATTATTTTTTAGGGTATGTATTTTTAAGAGGGTAAAATTAGGAATAGTGTAAAAATTCATAATTGCGAATTCGGAATTATGAATTTTTAAATAACATGAATTTTATATGGATTTGTTTATTATTTTATTTTTTTTGCATAAATGTATAAATACGTAAGAAAGTATGTTAATTTAGGACCAAAAACAACAAATGGAAAGAAACGCAACAAACAGAAAGAAAGGTTCTCAAGTTATTATCATATCAATGCTATGAATCCTTACAAGGTAATTTTTACGCATTCAAATGGGTTTAACCATACGCTTACTGCAGACGATTTGTATTGCAGCCAGTAAATTTTGATAAAGCTTTAAAATAAAACCGTCTCATTTTGAGACGGTTTTTATTTTGGGTATGTTATATAGCTTATTAAAATGCCAATCTTGTCCTTAACACCTCCAATTGCTCATCTGTAAAATCAATATGGGTTACAAAGCGTACTAAATGTTTGCCAAATGATACACAATACACTTCATTTTGCTTCAATTTTTCTACAAAATCTGTAGAAGTAATATTTTGAGGCAATTGCGCCAGAATAATATTTGTGCTTACAGGATAGACTTTCTCAACCCAGGAATTTGCAGCTAACATTTTCCCTATTTCCTTTGCTCTGCGATGGTCATCTTTTAATAAGGCGATATGATTATCAAGTGCATAAATACCTGCTGCTGCCAATGCTCCGGCTTGTCTCCAGCCACCACCCATGGCTTTTCGATAACGTCTGGCCTGGTCTATAAAAGATTTTTTACCCAATAGCAATGAACCCACAGGACAACCGAGCCCTTTTGAAAGGCATATAGAAATGCTGTCAAAAGTTTTTCCGTAGTCTAACGGAGTCTGATCGGTTTCTATCAGGGCATTGAAGAGTCTTGCCCCATCCAAATGTAAGATAATGCCATTAGCATGACATACCTCCTTGATTTTTTTGATTTCATTAAAATCATAAATGCTTCCGCCTCCCTTATTTACGGTATTTTCAAGAGATACCATTCGTGTAATGGGTTGGTGTACGTCATTGGCATTATTAATGTTTTCTTCTACCATTTTAGCTGTTATTCTTCCCAGATCACCTTCCAAAGGCCTGACAGAAGAGAATGCGTTCATGGCTATACCGCCACCTTCATACAAATAAATGTGGGAAAGTTTATCGCAAATTACCTCATCGCCCGGGCGTGTATGTACTTTTATTGCCAGTTGGTTGGTCATTGTGCCAGTTGGACAAAACAAAGCGGCTTCCATTTCAAACATCTTTGCGGCTTTTTCTTCTAAGGCATTTACTGACGGGTCTTCTCCATAGACATCATCTCCTAAAGGGGCTTTATTCATTGCCTCTTGCATTTGTGGAGTAGGTAGTGTAAGCGTATCGCTTCTTAAATCGATTTTCATTAGGCTGTTATTAATTACTATTTAAATTGTTTTTATTGGCAAGGAACTTTATTGTTTAACAAATACTAAGACTAATTTGTCATCTTTATAAAAATTGAGTGTTTCTTCTGCAACATCAAATCGTAATGTTGTTTCAGAAAGATAGTGTCGCATTTTTGTTTCAGTAGCTGCAGCATCTTTATCTATGCATGCCATTTTTGTTCCGGCTAAAGCTGAAAAAGTAATCTGGTCTTTCCCAGTACTAAAAGTACCAAAGAAATTGTTACAACCACTATTTCCGGTTATTTTTTTGCTTTTTGCATCAAATTGAAGCCCTGCTTTTCCATAGTCCTTTCCAACATTATCCATTTGTATCAGTTTCCATTTTTTACCGTCAATAGCAGCCCAAATTTCATCTTCCGTAGGAATCGTAAAAGCCAGGATAACCTTTTTTGTTTTCGGATCCTTAAAATGTACTGCAGTACCTTGTGTGTGGATTTCAAATTTTTTGTTTTCCATAGCAGTTTTAAATTCCTGTTCCAGTTGCATGCTTTTCTGGTCACAAGCCATTAAGGTACCCGTTAAAAGGTTGATTTGTATTTGATTACCTTTTAGTTGGTAGCCTGCATTGAAACGGTTACAGCCGCTTTTGCCATAAATAGCATTTTTTGTCTTGTCAATAGTTAAATATACTTTGCCATTATTAATATTTTTACCATTTATCTGGCTTAAAATCATCTTCTTGCCCAGATAGGTTTCATTTGCAGCGCTGACCTGTTTCTTATTGACCAGTTTTTTTAAGCGATAGGTATAGGCAGAAGCATCAGCAGGAATATTGCCTTGTCTTTTGGTTTTGATCACCTTTAACTTGTATTCATATCCGGGCTGGTAATCAAAACCTTCTATAGTACTGTAAAAATTACTCCATTCTTTGGCCTTACCTTCTTTTACCTGCATACAATTCATGGGAGCCACACCTTCACAAGGAACCGTGTTTTCTTTTATTTTCATTGTAATGGTTTTTTGAGCGAAGGATATCGCACTGATACTAAAGAAAAGTATTGCAAACTGTAATTTCATTTTTTTCATTTTTATAGGATTTATTTTTTATCGCAATGACACAAATTATGCCAACTTTATTTTTGATACATAAAAATTGTTTCTGTTTTATTCTTACTGTGTAATAGGGATTGCATAAAAATAATTTTCCCAATAGGTTGAATTATATCTGTAATACCAATTAGGTTTGTTTTCAATCATTAAATAAATTGTAGCTTTTGTACCGGTTGGTACTCTGATTACGGAACTTCCGGTAATATATCCAATTTCATAACCACCACGACTACTGAGGCCATACATAGGACCGCCATAACAGGTGTTGTTGCCTGCGGGGCCTAAATGGCTGAAGTTAGTCTGTGATATTGATGTATTGCTAGTGGTCGATGAGAGGTAGGCTCTTTGCCAAAAAGCGACATTAATACTTACATTTGGGCTGACATCTCTTTTTCTTCCCAGTTCAATAAATGTAAGACCGGCATTTACGATCCAGTCGCCTTCGGTTAAATCAATACTAAAACCGGTATAGTGATAAGGCGTGGCGGCATTGCCATCAGAATATATATTGGTTGAGATAGCTCTGCCCCTAATATTAGGACGCATGATGGGGTGATCTACCCATTTTCCATTGCCTGAAGCATCGCTCAATAATACATGATTTTCATCATGTGTGCCATCAGCAATAGTCAGCGCACCCGGTGTACTGCTAACTATGTGTAATTTAGTACTTGGCGAAACGGTACCAATACCCACATTGCCCGTAGTTTCGTTAATGATAAAATCGTCAGTTTGTTCTGCTGTAGGCGCTCCTGTTGCGGGGTTATTATGAGCCGCATCAACATGTAGTGCTCCTTGCGGATTTTTAGTATTTATTCCGGTTTGTTGTGCAAAGTTATTGAGGCTAAAGCCTGTAAGCAATGCTATTAAAAAGATGTGCCGTGTACTCATTTTTTGTTTGTTTAGCTGCCTGAATATTTGGCGTCGGTAATTATATTGTTTTAGTTAATAGGAATAGCATAAAAATAATTTTCCGGGGCATAGGGATCAAACCTGTAATATCCAACAGGCTGGTTCTGTAATCTCAAATTGATGATACTAATTGGTGAACCTGTAACCTGGATAATTGAACTGCCTGTGACATAACTTCTTCTGTTGTCTGCAGTATCTGGAGTAAAGGTTACAGAGCCTGTCAATACGCCCACGTATGAGGTATTAGAACCGCCCGGTCCCAAATGACTGAAGTTAGTTTGCGTTATCGCACCGGTTAACGATGTAGACAAATAAGCATTTTGCAGGAATGTAGCACTGCCCAGGCTATCAAAAACCAAACCCACATTGACTATCCATTTTCCGGGTTTTAGCGCAATCATTAATGTAGAAAAAACGGGAGGATTTGTTTCTCCGGTTGGCGTTACCGGCAAGCTGCTAATAGGAAAAGTGCCCAATACAGATGACATTGTAATGGGAGGAGTTACCCAGGTAGCTACACCATTGGCATCTGATGTGAGTAGTTTGTTGACCCCTTGAGTGCCATCGGTTATAGTAATGGACGGAGTGGCCGTTTCATTATTAATATGCAGTTTGGTTATTGGCGAAACAGTTCCAATACCTACATTTCCGGTATTTTCATCAACAATAAAATCATCGGTTTGTTGCGTTGTAGGTGTTCCCGTGGCAGGAGTATTGTTTGCCGGGTCAACATGTAATGCACCCAACGGGTTTTTGGTATTAATGCCCGTCTGTGAAAAACTATGAAGGCTAAGACCGATGAATAGCAAGCATAAGTAAATGTTTAGTGTTTTCATGCCTTTAATGTTTAACAATTGGTAATAAATAGTGTTGTTAAATACTGCTTTTTGAGATTAGTTAACAGGCACTGCATAAAAATAATTTTGTGATGCATTTGTCCTGTAGGTATAGCTAAATCTCTCCAGCATAAGGAAAATGCGCAAGGTCGATGTACCGTTAACCTGTATAATGGAGGTTCCTGATATAAAAGCTGTTTTTGGCGTTGCAGGCGTATAGGTTAAAAAAGCGCCTTGCAATACGCCGGCGAAAGAGGTGTTGTTACCAGCCGGTCCTAAATGGGAAAAACCGTTTTGCGCCGGCGCACCGGAGTTATTTGTTGACAGCCACGCATGTCCCCAGCCTTGTATGGCACCCGTAGGCAAATTTTCGAGAGTAATACCTGCATTTACTAACCATCTGCCAGGTTCAAGATCTAAATAGAGACCGGAATATATCGGATTGGTTGATCCGCCATTATTTGTGCCTGTCAGGATTATTGTTTGGGCAGGAGAGGGAAAAGTACCCATTTTTGCATCTTTGGTAACAGCTGGAGTTATCCATGTGCCTGTTCCGTTGATATCACTAACGAATAGTCTGTTGGCAGCCTGTGTGCCGTCCTGGATACGTAGAGCACCAGAGGTAGTGCTTTTAATGTGTAATTTGGTATTAGGTGTTATTGTACCAATACCCACATTGCCACTATTAGTAATAATAAAATCATCTGTTTGTTCCACTGTTGGCAGTCCCAATGTTGGGTTGTTTATAGCAGAATCAACATGTAATATGCCTTGTGGATTTTTAGTATTTATACCTGTTTGCTGTGCAAAGCTATTTAGGCCTATAAACAATAGTGTTAAATAAGCGTTTTGGATGTTCATGTTTTTAGTTTTAACGGTTTAACCATTGAAATTAATTAACAAGTACGGCGTAAAATAAATTGAGTGGCTTCGCAGGAAAATTATACTTTCTATGTAAATGTGTTGTTGTCTGCAAAATTTCAAGGCACAAACAAGTGCATTGGAATTAGTAACAAAATTTAAATACAGGAAGGAATATGACATATTACTTTATGCTCCAGACCCTACTTAAGGATCTAGAATCACTCTTACATTTGATTCTGCGATATCAGAAATAACCTGACATCTATACTATTAACATTGCTTGACAGCAACCTGCCTGATTTTTCTATGCCGTTAAATACGTTAGGCACATAGGAATAAACAGTTAATATAGACTGATATCGGGTTTGACATCTGCATTATCAGCTAGTAATTAAAAAATAGTCTGTTTGTCATGCTTTAGATAAGACCTGGTGGGAGTGTTGTTCGGCCAAATCAGCATACAAGTTTTGGTATTCTTACCTGTTTTGTTAAGCAAAGGTTATATTACCGTTGCTAACGTGTGGAATACTATTTATGTATTCTTTTTTATTATATATTGCAAAACTAACAAATAAATTTTATTTTGGCTTAAGTTAGGATGTAAAATCCACAATATGTTATAAAATATCGATTAACAGATACTATTAATGGTTGAAGTGCACTTTTCTGGATTTTATTTTTCAAAGACAATAAAAATTCTTTTGCGTAAAAAACTTTGATAATTATTAATTTAACTACTTAAAGCTTTAAAATGTTAGCCTCTGAACTGCAAAAATTTACCGTTATACTATTATTTGGCAGTTTGGTTCTGCAATCATTTATTGTACTTGCCAATCCAATGAATGTGAACAAAAAAGCCAATTTGTTTTTTGGACTATTTCTTTTCCTTTGGTCCAGCTTTTGGTTCTTCGATGTTATTGCCTTATGTGGTTTAAACACAGGATTTGTGTTAACTCAAATCATTTATATTCTGCAGATATTTACGCCGCTATTTCTCTATTTTAGTGTGGTTTTCTTTATCAATCCAAATTATGTTTTCAAAAAGGCTGACCTGGCTTGCCTGATTTTACCGGTTATCTATATTACTTTGATGTTGGATCCGCCTCATAATATAGTATATAGCATGATTCCCATCTCACATAATTTACCCTATATTGCTATTGTTTATTTTAAAATACGCCGTCATCAGAAACGAATAGAAACGATTTCTTCCAATACAGAAAATAGTAGTTTGCAATGGCTGATTAAGATAACTTCTCTATTATTTGTAACCATTATCATTACAGAAGGTTATGAACTCTATAATATCTTTATTGAAAAACGGCAGGAGCATTTGGTAATGGATTTGTTGTTTTTGATAATAGTCTACTTAACATCGTATTATTCATTAAGGCAAAAAGAAATCTATCCGCTGGATGAAGCCCAACGTAAGGAACTATTGGAAATAGATCTAAAAGATGAGGAACAGGAAGAAAAGAAGAAATTACTTTCTGATAATGAACTGGAAAACCTAAAATTGAAATTGACAGACCTGATGGAAACAGAAAAGCCCTATCTGGATGGCGAACTAAACCTGATTAAATTGGCAGGACTTTTAGGTATTAGCGCTCATCAATTGTCCTATTTGATTAATCAGGGATTTGATGAAAATTTTTTCCAATTCGTAAACGGCTACAGAGTAAGACATGCCCAAAAGTTATTATCTGAAAAGAAAAACCAATTTTCTTTATTAGGAATTGCCTATGAATCCGGATTTAATTCCAAAACTTCTTTTAATACCATTTTTAAAAAGATGACACAGCAAACACCTTCGGAATTTAGAAAAGGCTTGAAGTAGTTTTAGTTGATAGTTGAAAGTCGAAAGTCGAAAGTCGAAAGTCGAAAGTCGAAAGTCTATAGTTGAAAAGCAATAATGACTTATTGTGTTCGTTATTGCCTTAAAATCTTTTCCATTGCTTTTCCTTTAGCCAATTCATCGACCAGCTTGTCCAGATAACGAATTTGTTGCATCAGTTTATCTTCGATATCTTCAACACGGTAACCGCAGATGACTCCTGTGATTTTTGAAACGTTAGGGTTGATTTGTGGAGCTTTGGCAAAAAAAGTTTCAAAATCTGTCTTTTGCTCGATTACTTGTTGGAGACTTTTTTTGTCATATCCCGTCAGCCAAAAAATAACAGTGTCTAATTCTTCTTTGGTACGCCCTTTTTTCTCAACTTTTTGAATATAGTGCGGATAAACACTTGCAAAAGACATTTTATATATTCTGGTATTGTTCATTATTAGTTATTTTGAGTTGTATGCAAATTACAAAAATGCCAATAATATATAACTCCATCTTATTTTAAAGTGTTAATTTGTATCTTGCATAAAAGTATAGGAATACGAGATGGTAAAAAAATATACCTTGTTTTTTATCGTTTTTTATGCTACTATTTGTCAGGCGCAAATAGGCGATACTCTTGCTGTGCAAAAGCCTGAAAAGCGTATAGAAAAATATGACAACCATATCAAACTACGTCTTGGACTCAGTAATAGTTTTAATTCGTTTCGTGTGAAAGACAGAACAAATCATCTGGATTTTACTTTGTTACCCAATCAACGGCTGCGTTCAACACTAACGCTAATTTATAAGTTTATTGAAATAGATTTGGGCTATACGCCAGAGTTTCTTCGCTTCAATAAAGATGATGCTCTTAGAGGACATACGAAGTTTTATAATTTTGGAACACGACTCTATTTTGGTTCCTGGATGCAAGAGTTACAATATGTAAAAACGAAAGGGTTTTATATAGACAGGAAAGATATTGGAATAGAAAATAATATACTGTTTCCTCATTTTCAGGTACAAAAGATAGGGGGAAGTACCTCTTATGTCTTTAATCCGGATTTTTCGTTTCGGGCAATTTTTCTACAAAGTGAATGGCAGCAAAAAAGTGCGGGCAGTTTTGTGCCCAGCATGAGCTATTATTTTACGCAAATTAAAAACAACGAACCCAGCAAGGACCATATTTTTGATATCGCTGTTGGCCCTGGATATTATTACAACTGGATTATATGCAACAAATGGCTTGTATCAGCAGGTGCCTATGCGGGGTTGGGATTTAATAGCACAAGAACGGTTTACAATGACAATAAACCCGATGAAGTTATAGATGGTCTTTCTTTTCAAACACAGTTTAGGATAACATTGGGTTATAATACAGAACATTTTTTTGCAGGAGCCGCTACAAGCCTTAATTCATTTTCGTACAATTCTGATGCCCAAATACATGTGGCAGACCAACAGCAGTTCTTGGAATTTTATGTTGGATATCGTTTTAAAGCACCTAAACGTATTAATAGTTTATTTGGAAAAGAATAAACTGCTTTGAAATTGAAATGATTGCATATTGAATGATTTAATAAGGATTCTTTAAATTAACTTTCCAAAAAGTGGGTTTTTATGATTTTTTTAAGATATATTTACGCTTTGTAAATATACCCCCATGAAAAAACTATATTACGCCCTCTTGGTGTTTTGCTTTTGGCAAAGCATGAAGGGTCAAGGGCTATATATTCCCGATGCTAATTTTAAGGCAAAACTGCTGGCTGCTGATGCCAGTAATGAGATTGCCAGGAACAGGCAGGGACAATACTTCCGTATTGATAGTAATGAAAATGGTGAGATTGAAGCAGCAGAAGCTTTGGCAGTTAGTTATATCAATGTATCGTCTTCTTCAATTGCCAATTTAAAGGGGATTGAATATTTTACGGCAATCACTACCTTACTATGCAATGATAACCAATTAAGTTCTGTTCCAACCTCAGATTTACCTTCATTGACATCATTGCAATGTGCAAACAACAAAATTGTTTCATTAGACTTATCAGCCTGCTCAAAACTATACAGTCTTTCCTGTGCCAACAACAAACTCGAAAGCCTCGTACTGAATAATCGAGAGCTGAATTTTATTGACTGCCGGCATAACGCTTTGATTTCGCTAAATATAAACAATTCTCCTAACCTGGAGTATCTGTATTGTTCTTATAATTCCCTAACGGATTTGAATCTTTCGGTGAACAGTCGTCTTCGCGATTTGGAATGTTCTTTTAACCGATTGAGTATTCTTAATCTAACCGGACTGGCCAGGCTACGTGATTTGGAATGTCAGAATAATCAACTGGCAATCTTGCAATTAACCGGAAACTTTGTCAAAAAACTTTATTGCCATAACAACCGATTGGCACAATTGGACCTATCGGCCCAAACAACGTTAGAAGAACTCAATTGCTCTAATAATGTCCTGACTGCTTTAGATTTTACTGGACTTACTAAATTAAAACGGCTATTGCTGCATAATAATCGATTGGTTTCGCTCAGTAATCTGGTTGACTACCCGGAATTGGTAAGTGTAATTGCAGACAATAATAAACTGTTGTCAATGACAGTTTCCGGTCCGGCAATAACAGAGCTAAGTCTTGCGAACAACCAGTTAGAATATCTAAAGGTTTATGGTTGTCCTGAGCTGAGTATCGGGAGGTTTAACTTTAGAAGTAATCCATTGGCCAGTTTAGATTTACGAGGCTTTGAAGGGCTTGATTCTTTACCATGCAGTAATTACGGACTTAGCAATGCATTAACGGTTCTTGCAGATAAAGAACTAAGGTCGGTTAGTTTTGATGGTAACAGGCTGTCATCTTTGGATATTACCCAATGTCCGGGTGTTGAAGTGTTGGAGTTTGGTTCCAACCCATTACTTACTTCGCTTTTTATAAAAAACGGAAAGGATAATACGGCTTTTTTTGAGCATTCGTTATCCACTGTGCCCCGTCTTCGCTATATCTGTGCCGATGAAGATGAGATAGATATGATAGAAGCACGGTTGGCAGCACTGCCTGGTCTTGAATGCGGAGTCAATTCTTATTGCTCTTTTACACCGGGCGGAAATTATAATGCCGTGAAGGGCAGTACAACTTTTGATAATGACATGAATGGCTGTGATGCAGAGGATACTGTTGTTTCCTTTGCCGGTTATAAATTAATTCGCGGAACAACTGAAACGGTATATTTTTCAGATAGGAGCGGGCAATATAATTTGCCACTACTGGATGGTAACACAACCATTATTCCTCTTCTCGCTAACCCGGATTATTTTGATGTTTCGCCGCCAAGTATGACATATTCATTTCCTGACCAACCCTCAGGTTCTTTAGAGCAGCTTTTTTGCCTGAAATCAAAAGGAGAATATCCTGACGTTGAAATCACCTTATTGCCTTTAAATGATGCAGTGCCTGGGAATGTAGCCAATTATGTTATTTCATATAGAAATAAAGGTACCAGAACACAATCCGGAAATATTCAATTGGAATTCGATGCTACAATAATTCACCCTGAAATAACCACATCAACAGCACATAATCCTGGACGTTTGATATGGTCTTTTTCTAACTTAAAACCTTTTGAATCGCGTACTATTGCACTGCGTTTTATATTGAATAGGCCAACCGATAATCCTTCTCTTAATAGCGGAGATATTCTTAATTATAAAGTTACAATAACTACACCTTCATTAGACGCTGTGCCAGAAGACAATACGATTGTCTTACGCCAGAAAGTAGTTAATTCTTTTGATCCTAATGACAAAACCTGTCTTCAGGGACTTTCGGTTTCTTCTTCCATAATTGGGCAATATGTGCATTACATTATACGCTTTGAGAACACCGGCAATTTTGTTGCAAAAGATATTGTAGTAAAAGACCTTATCGATACGGAACGTTTTGATATAAGTACGCTTTCAACCATAGAAAGCAGCCATAATTTTAGTACCAAGATTAGCAATACCAATAAAATTGAATTTGTTTTTAAAGATATCAATCTCCCTTTTTATGACCATATTAATGATGGTTATATCGCTTTTAAAATTAAGACTAAGCCGTCTTTGGCTCCGGGCGATAGTTTTAGCAATGCCGCCGGTATTTATTTTGATTTTAATTTGCCGGTTATGACAGAAAGAGTAACCACCACAATCGAATCGCTTAGTGACAAGGATTATGAATTTTCAAACCGTTTTATGATTTTTCCAAATCCTTCAAGTGATTTCATAACGATTACAAATAAGGATGAAATTCTGATAAAATCTGTGACCGTATATAATATAATGGGGCAACCGGTAAGGACGTTCAGTAGTACTTTCGACACCAAAGTATTGGACATATCTAATCTGGCTTCAGGAAATTATGTTATCAGGATTTATTCTGATGAAGGAACTGCAACGGCTAAGTTTGTAAAATACTAACCAGTCAAAGTAGGGGGAATGTTGTATATTTGTTCGGAAAGGATTTGTCTTTTTCCAATCAATTACCTACTGAACAATGAAAAAATATCCCGCTTTTCTTTTGGTTGCCTGTTGGGCAGCTACCTCTTGCAATATAGCCCATAATACTACCACAAAATTGTCACACATCGAAGTTCAGGGCCATCGTGGAGACAGAGGGCATTTTCCTGAAAACAGCCTGGAAGCTTTTCGCAGTGCTATTGACAAAGGCGCTGACGTAATTGAACTTGATGTTGTTATTTCAGGAGATAAAAAGGTGGTGGTTTCTCATGAACCTTTTATGTCTTCTGAATATGTATCGCTCCCTAACGGGATGCCTGTTACCCGTGAAAAGGAAAGGTCTTATAATTTATATCAGATGCCTTATGACAGTATTCGTAAGTTTGATATTGGTTCCAAAGGAAATACGCATTTTCCGGAACAGCAAAAATTCAAAGCCTATAAGCCTTTGTTTTCAGAACTGATTGACGATATGGAAGCGTATACAGCTAAACACAGACCAGGCAAACCTATTCGTTATAATATTGAAATCAAGTCAGGGGCAGACCAATACGACAAATCCCAACCGCAACCGGACGTATTTGTTGCAATGGTGATGGAAATTGTTAAGAAAAAAGAAATACAAAACAGAAGTAATATCCAGTCTTTTGACCCGGCCATACTAAATGCTTTGCATAAAAAATATCCTGATGTGACTATCGCGATTTTAGCGGGCGATAGGGGGCTTGCAAAGAATTTGTCAAAATTGGATTTCAAGCCGCAGATATATAGTCCGCATTACGGACAAGTCAATCAAGCTTTGGTTGATTCAGTAAGGAAACTCAATATGAGATTAATCCCGTGGACTGTAAATGACGAAAAAGACATCGACAAAATGATTGAATTAAAGGTTGATGGTATCATTACAGATTATCCGGAAAAGGTTATTAAAAGACTTTAAATAAAATTAATCAATTGTTTTATTTTCAGGAACATAATGTAATTGATTTAAAAACTCTAATAAACTTATGAAGCTAATAGATTTAATACTTTGTGACGTTGCGTCTTTGCGTGAAAATAATTCTCCTTAGCACAACAAGCATCATTATTTTTCCGCTATTTTTTGATACCAGCACAAAAGCGTTTATTTTTATAACTAAATTAGAAGCTCATAAATTAGCAAGATGTATAAAATACTATCGCTTGACGGAGGCGGAAGCTGGTCATTACTACAGTTACTCACCTTAAAAGACAGATATCCCGACAAGACTGGCCATGCAATTCTCAAAGAATTTGATATGGTGATTGCTAATTCCGGAGGCAGCATTATTCTTGCGGCTTTGGTAGAAGACTGGCCCTTAGACAAGGCTATTGCACTCTTTAAAGACCAAAAAATCAGAGAAAAAATTTTTAGCAAAAATTCGTTTTGGGAACGTTTTTTTCCAGTAGATTACATCAAAAGTATAGGGCCAAAATACAGTTCCAAAAGAAAAGGAAAGGCTTTTCGCGAGCTGTTTACGGAATCTGCCAAAAGACAAATGAACGAACTTCCTGATTTTATTGGCAAACCCGATTTAAAGTTAATTGTCTGTACCTATGACGCCTTAAATAATCGGGCGAAATTTTTTAGGTCATATGGCGGCGGTCCTTATTATGATTCGGTAAAGCTCACACAGGCCATTCACGGTTCTTCAAATGCGCCAATACAGTATTTCGATTTTCCGGCCCGCTTCAAAGCAAAGAATTCCGAAGTCTTTTTTGAATTATGGGATGGCGCTTTAGGTGGATTTAATAACCCTATTGCTGCCGGAGTCATTGAAGCCATAAAATCAGGCGTGCCAAGAGATTCTATAACCCTGGTTTCTTTAGGAACTTCCAATAAATCGATGTCGAATGACGATAAAAAGACGTTTTATGACATCAAACAGACAACTATCAAACAGCGCCGAAAAAAATATAAATTCTGGCTGTGGAAGCCGCAATTGCAGTTTTTTAAAATGTCGATTGTAAATCAGGCAAAAACCATATTGTATGAACCGCCTGACTGGTCCAACTATGTAGCTTTTATGTTTTTATTTGGAGAAGATTATAAAAAAGGATTGGATGCCGCTGCATTAAAGCGGTTTATAAGACTTTCGCCTATGATTCATACCGATAAAAATACACTTCCCGAAATGGAAGAATTGCTGAATACGCTCTATCGTATGGACATGAATCTGACAAAAGACGAAGAAATCCAAAAACTGGAAGAATGTTATGCGGGCTGGAAAGAAGGTAAAATACCTAACCAGCCAATAGAATACTCAATAACCAGAGAAAATGAGCTGTTGCCAACCTTTGGACACATAAGATATAATGATGGCATAAACGATTGGAAAACTTGAGTTTTATGCATAAACAAAATAATTGCTTTGACTATCCATGATATATATTGACCGATTGATTGTAATTTTTCTGTTAGGAGGCTTTGCCATGCTAACTATGCTTGTTATTTTCAATCCGTTAAAAGTCAACAGGAAAGCGAATATATGGCTGGGATTATTTTTGTTTTTATGGGGAACTTTCTGGATAGATGAAGCTGCCGAGATTTTGGGAATAGCATCCATTGGTAAGCCTTTTTTATTTGTTTTGAATTTTCTGCAGTTTTTTACTCCGTTGACATTTTATTATAGTGCGGTTCATTTTACAAATCCTGCATTTTCTTTTTCCTTAAAAGAATTGAGACATTTGCCGTTGGCCGGTCTGTTCCTGGCCTTGTTATCGTTATCGTACTTTTATGACAAAGCAGATAAAGACATCCTGAGGGCGTGGTTAACCGTAATTATGCTGGTACAAAGTTTATTCTATGCACTGTATTCGTGTGAGATAATCAACAGGCATCAAAGGAAAATCCAGCAATTTTCTTCAGATACTTACCCAATCAGTCTAAACTGGCTTAAATACATTGCCTATACCATATTGGCTTCTGGAATTATAATCACGGTATATAATATTATATTTATTGCAGAAAGGCCGGGCACTTATCTCAACCTTGCTTTCCTTATAGCAATTTATTTTATAGCCTACTATTCTTTAAAACAGCAGGAAGTGTATCCGGTAGGAACACAACAGGCTGATACTGTTTTTTCATTTCAGGAAGAAAGCAAAACTAATGAAGGCCCAAAAATCAAGCTGCTTGGCAATGAAGAAACCGAACTCATAAAACAACGTTTGTTAGGAGTTATGCAATCTGAAGCTCCTTATCTTGATGGTGATTTGAATTTGATAAAACTCGCACAATTGATGGAAGTAACACCACATCAGCTTTCGTATGTTATCAACACCGGATTTAATGAAAACTTTTTTCAGTTTATCAATAAATACAGAATTGAAAAGGCAAAGGAATTGTTAGCCGATAAGAGGAATAATAACCTGTCAATTTTAGGCATTGCTTTTGAATCGGGATTTAATTCCAAGACCTCATTTAATATTACTTTTAAAAAATTTACGGACCTCACACCTTCAGAATTCAGAAAAAAGAGTTCTGATTTATAAATTGGAACTTTTTATTTTTCAACTGCTTATTTTACAGTTGATTATAGAGTATTCAAAAAGAGTTCGTTTCTATAAATCCAAACATTTTTACAAGGGCAAGAGTATACTTTTGGCATAAAAAGTGAATCATGCTACGAAAAAATGACGAGACAGTTGCATCTGGAAATGAAACCGGTTATGCTGTTGTTACAGGAGCCAGCCAAGGCTTGGGCAGGGCATTTGCCTATGAACTGGCTAAAAATAATATACCGCTGATTTTGATGAGTCTGCCGGGACAGGAACTTTCGGAATTGTCTTCAGAAATTTCTGAACGATATGGGGTAAAGGTATTTTTTTACGAAACCGACCTTTCCGTCAAAGAAAACGTATTGGATTTTGCAGCCTGGGTCAATGCAAACTTTTCAGTATTTATGCTGATAAACAATGCGGGGACCGGGGGAACCCAAAAATTTGATGAGGCCACAGCAGAATATATCAGCAAAATCATTGAGGTAAATGTAATGGCAACCTCATTGCTAACCCATCAATTACTGCCCAATCTGAAAAAAAAGGAAAAGGCTTATATCCTAAACGTATCGAGCATGGCAGCATTTTGCCCTATTGGCTACAAAACGGTTTATCCGGCTTCTAAGGCATTCGTACATTCTTTCTCCAGAGGATTGTATGAAGAACTAAAACACACCAGCGTTTTTGTCAGCGTTGTAAATCCGGGTGCTATGAAAACAAGTCCGGAAATCACACGCCGAATCGAAAAACAAGGCTTTTTAGGAAAACTAACGTTACTCAATCCGGATGCTGTAGCAAGATATTGTATCCGCCAACTCCTAAAACGGGATACGGTAATCATGGTTAACCGTATGAGCTGGCTAATGCTTGTCATGCTTCCAATCTGGATAAAACTACCCTTATTGACACGGTCTATAAAAAGAGAGCTAAATCCGGAAGTATGAAAACAGTTTTTATCACGGGAGCGAATGGACTGCTAGGAACAAATTTAGTTCATGAAATGCTGGCACTTGGCTGGCAGGTTAAGGCATTAGTACGCAATCCGGATAGCTTTAAAGGAGCAGAACATTCCCATTTGGAATTGATAAAAGGCGACTTGCAAGAAGACCTATACACACATATGGAAGCATGTGAAGTAGTTATTCATATTGCTGCCGAAACCAGACAGCATCTCTTACGTTATTCAGACTATCAGAAAATAAACTGTAATGCTACCATAAGCCTGTTCCGGTCTGCGCTTGAATCGGGTTCTGTTAAAAAATTTGTTTTTGTAAGTTCTGCAAATACGATAGGACACAGTGATTTGTTTGAATTGGGTTCAGAAGATAAGGCTGTGCGTTATCCGTTTAAAGATTCGTATTATGCCAAAAGCAAACTGGAAGCCGAAAATTTCCTCTTACAAAACAAAGACAGTATGGATGTGATTATTATGAACCCAACATTTATGCTCGGCGCTTATGATACCAAACCCAGTTCCAGTAAAATAATACTGATGGGATGGAAAAAACACATACTGTTTTATCCACCGGGTGGTAAAAACTTTGTGGACGTAAAAGACGTGGCAAGAGGTATTATAGCCGGTATTGAGAAAGGAAAAAACGGAGAAAAATATCTTTTGGCCAATAATAACCTCTCCTACAAGGCATTTTTTGAATTACTTCGACAATATTCCAACCAACGGCCAATAATGATACCGTTACCTAAATGGTTACTTTATCTGTTAGGTTATGGCGGTAACTGTGCAAGATTCTTCGGATTGGAAACAAGCATAAGCCTGACTAACATGCGTATTCTTTGCCAGAATAATTTCTATTCAAATAAAAAATCAGTTCAGGAACTTGGAATAAAATACAGACCTATAGATGCTGCCATACACGATGCTGTAACTTATTTTAAGTCAGAGAATGTTTTGAGGTAATTGCTGTGCAAACATAGCGACTTAGCGCCTTTGCGTGATAAATAACGGACCATAACTAAATTAATATCGAATTTTATCTAAATTTCTTAGGATAGTTAGGAATATTCAACCCCAAAACAATATTATGTGTAGTAATTTGCACACCATCTTTAGCCTTAATTTTTACAACACCGCTACCGCCACGCTTTTCCTGAGGATATTTTTTAAAATGAGCAGTCAATAATTTGTCATCCTCAAAGTTGATTTCATCGGTATAATATTCATTAGCAACATCCGGTTCCTTTATAGAGAGATGGATATGTGCCGGCAAAACATCATTTGGATAGGGAGCAGGACGTATCGTTTTGATAGTATATTTTCCGTTTTTATCGGTTTTCACCCAACCCCGAATATGGCCGTGGCGTTTTACTCTTTCATCCATTTTTTGTGTAGGTGAATAATATCCGGCATTATCAGTCTGCCAGTAGTATATAATAACATTTGGGGCAGGTGTCTTTTGGTCCAATTGAAAAACAGTTCCGCTGACAATCAGTTTTTGGCCCTTTTCATTCCACCCGAGGCTTGTATCTGTAGCATGCAATTCTTTGGGCATTCCTATATACATCAGTTCGCAACCATCACAACCACCGCCAACAATGGGATTGTTTTTAGGGAGTAATTTTTCATTCGCCTGTTGTCCGTTACAACTCATAAACATCAGTTGCAAAAAAATCAGTTTAAAGAAAATTCGTTTTTTCATAATCAAATATTTTATGCAAAATGATAATGAAAACAGTTGATTTCCAACTAAAATAGTGTAAGCGGAGTTTATTTTAGGCTAAGCTGATGTGCTGAAAAGTGAAGCTTAAAATTCTTGGCATAATTACGGCTCAATCTCAAAACAGTATCATCTGTGAGTGTAATATCATAATCACCGTTTTGTCTTGACCGGACAGATATAATCTTATTTACGTTCACCATATATGATTTGTGTATACGTACAAACTGTTTGTTGTCTAATTGCACTTCCAAAGATTTTAAGGTTCCGCTATACAGATGTTTTTTGGAAAGCTGATAAATGTTGACATAAGGAGAATTGGCAGAAAAATAGAATATATCGTTTACTGCCACTACTGTTTTTCGGTTAGTGCTGTCTGAAATTAAAATAGAATTGATATAAGCTTTTTTCTCATTTGAAGGAGATAATGGTGAAGTTTGGATTTTCTGATTCGATAAAGAGAAAGCCATTAGCATAAACCCATAAATAATAATCGTTTTTATCAAATAGGCGGATATGCCATAACTAAAAGTCTGCCAATACGAAAACGTATGGGAATAGAATATTTTTGAGACAATCCAAATCAAGGCAGGATATGATAGCAGATGCAATACAACTGCCCCGCCAATAAGTAATATTTTAATTGCGATTTTATCTTTCTTTTCGGTCAGTTTTAAAAATAATGTCAGCAAAGGAAGAAATAAAATCCAATAGGAACTGAACAGTAACGATTCTGACAGGTAGAACGCGCTGTTCTGGGATAGTGTAGACAGGTAATCTATAAGCACATTTACAGTGATAAACAAGACTAAACAGGCCGTGAAAACAGTTCTCATTTTCAGCCTGCTGTTAAAAACAGTATGGGTTGCCTGAAGTATCAAAATAGCCCTTATTTATACTTTACAAAATAACTTAAAAGTTAGCAATGGACAATTTTAAAGAATGGATTTTTTCAATTTATCGAAGAAAGACCAACTGTTAAGGTATGCTAAAATCGGTTAAGGTCTAGCAGAAAATGGCTAACTTTAATATGCAACCTGAACGAAACACTTGAAAAAAGGATGCATAACTGATTACTTTAAACTTTAAAATCTAAATTATGAAAAAGGCAAGCCTTATAATTTGCACGATTTGTTTCGCCTTAATTGGCACAAAAAGCCAGGCACAGGAATTTTATATCCGGGGTGGCCTAGGTTTTGTTACCGAATCCGGAAAAACAGAATTTAACAATGCCGACCCGAATGGACTGACAATGATTCAGCAATCTACCGATATTACTGTAAATCCTGATGGAAGCATGAGGATAAAATCTCTGAATGGAACTCTGGGAGGTGGATTTAAAGGAAACATTACGGCAGGATATATGTTTAATAACTATATAGGAGCCGAAATAGGTTTCAATTACTTTTCAGGATATGATAAAACTATAGGGAAATTAACCAGTCCGCAGCTACAGTCGGAAGAAGTAGCCTATTTAAGAGGATTGGACATTATTCCCGCCATTTATATTACCCCGGGTTTGAGTAAATTGAATCCGTATGCAAGAATTGGAGCCATTATACCCACAGCCGGAAAACTTTTTATTGAAACTACGGCCAATCAAACCAATGGTGGCGGTCAGGGAACCGACATTCACGTAGAAGCCAAATCAGAGGTTGAATCGAAATTTAGTGTTGGTTTTGTAGGCGCATTAGGTGTTACCTATCCTGTTGCACCAAGATTGCAGGTTTTTGGCGAAGTAGAGTTTAAAAATTTGAGCATCAAGAGTAAATCGGCAGAAATTACAGAATACAGAACTACGGCGGTTACTAACGGAAATGCCGTATTGGTTCCGGGACAGCAATTGGCAGACCTTCCTGTAAATGAAAAGAAATTCGTTTTTTCAGACAGTTATACACAAGGACCGGCAGACCCTGATTCTCCACGCAGATTGCCAACGCAGTATGTAAATGCCAGTGGAATAGGAGTAAACATAGGTATACGTTATAGTTTCGGAAAATGAAAAAGCTAGTTGCATATTGTATCGTTCTGCTTTTTGCAGGAATACATACAGGACAGGCACAATCTGTTACCGGACGGTGGAAAACCTTTGATGATGAAACCGGAGCTGCCAAGTCTATTGTCGAAATTTATGAAAAGAACGACAAGATTTACGGCAAAGTAGTTGAAATACTTGAAAAAGGAAAAGAAGACAAGACCTGCGAAAAATGCAAAGGCAGTAAAAAAGACAAACCAATAAAAGGATTGGTCATTATTGAAGGATTGTCTAAAAATGACGATACGTGGGAAGGCGGCACTATTTTGGACCCAAAAAACGGGAAAGAATACAAATGCCATATCAATCTTGAAAATAAAGACAAACTAAAAGTCCGCGGTTATATTGGCTTTTCTCTATTGGGAAGAACCCAATATTGGACCCGCGTTGAAAAATAAAAAAAGGCTCCCAAACGGGAGCTTTTTTATGAATGCTTTCTTCTTTTCTTTTTTCTCAAAATAGGAGCAGAAGGATATTTTCGTTTTGGAGTCAGGTTGTTAAAAATTAAGGCAATAAACAACAAAATAAGAGCGCCACTTAGCACAGGGAAGATAACATAACCATATCCAAGTGCTTTTATTTGCGGACCACCGGTAACCGCAATCAATGCCGTTGCACCACCGGGCGGATGCAATGTTTTTGTGATTTGCATCAATACGATAGATAACGAAACGGCAAGGGGAGCAGCTATCCATAAAACATCCGGAACCAGTTTTTGTACCGTAACGCCAATTAGTGCCGAAACGACATGGCCTCCTATCAGATTACGGGGTTGCGCCAATGGACTTTGAATTACACCATAGACCAAAACACAGGAAGCTCCAAAGGAACCTATCAGAAATACAAAATCATTTTCATTGAACGACCCATACTGCAAATAGGCAATGAGTCCCATTCCAACAAATGAACCAATAAATGCCCAAAAATGTTCCCTGAAATCAACAAGCGTTTCTTTATAGAGAACATATTTGGTTTTGCGGTAGGTGCGATGGATCTTTTTGATTGGCATTAGGCGGTTGTTTTGGCTGTGTAAGTATATACGGTATAAGGGTAAAGCCTTTGGGCTACATATTTAGAAACTAAAGAAACAACCAATATAGGCCAGAATAAAACATAACTGCCTACTAATCCGCAAACCAAAAACAGTGCAGTGAAAGGCGCGCTTATACTGGCGCTAAGCATTGCGGCCATTCCTATAACCATAAAATTTAATGGAATTACTCCGGCATCAAAGAAACGATTGGACACGAAAGCCAGTAAAAGACCAAGAAGCGCTCCAATAAATATACTTGGAGCAAAAACGCCGCCATCGCCACCAGACGAAAGCGTAACGGAAGTAATAATTGGCTTTAAAACAATACAGGCTGCCAGGGTTAAAAGTACCGAAATGGAAGGAGTTGAACTTGAGTTAGCTATGTTTTCTTTTACGGCATGATAGCCATCACCAAACAATTGTGGGAAAAGAAATAATCCGACTCCAACTACCAATGCCCCAAATACTACCCTGTAATACGGAGTCTTTATTTTTAAAAACCAGGCCTTGATTCGCAATACGCATTTGGTGAGATAAACCGAATTCATACCTGCAATAATTCCTAATAAAATAAAATAAGGAATGGCATGATAGTTCCATGTTGAAATACCAACGGCAAAGAGAGGCTTTTCATCCATAAAAAATAAAAACAACCACGTCACGCTTATCGCAATAACGGTTGTAAACAGGAATGACCTGGATAATTTTTTTGAAATGACTTCATAAGCAAACAAAAGACCGGCTATTGGACTTGCAAATAAAGCGGCAACACCTGCAGAAACTCCCGCACAGATTAATTCTGTCTTATACCTTTTCAAAAAGCTTTCTTTAGAATGTGCAATGGAACCAACTGCGGCAGAAGCCACAACGGTAGAGACTTCAATTCCTGTAGAACCGCCAAAAGCTACAGTAATCAGTCCGTTGATGAAATGGGAAGGGATTTTATAGGCAGGAAGGTTTTTACCCGGTTTGGTACTTTCAAATACTTCTTTGATTCCTTTGTTTTCCTTGTTCCTAAAAAGATAAATCCGTAAAAAATAAATTACAGAAAGTCCAAAAAACGGAAGTACCAAAAGCAGGAAATTATACTTTTCGGCTTTGCCGAAAAAAACGCCTTCATAATGTTCTGTTACATGTTTTAGTGAAATGGCCAGAAATGAGGCCAAAAAACCAACCAGTACTGCTGCAAGAGCAAGCTTAAGCCATTTTAGTCCAAGCAGTTTTTTACGAGTTTGCATCTTATCTTCAGGATTTATGCAAAGATAGTTCATCAATTGGTTTTCTACTTTTAATTTAACTTTTTTAGAGAAGTTTCCGGTTCAAAAAAATTGAGAAAAATAATGGTTGCAGCTACCCATTTAAGGCAATGTTTAGTATATTTACCATCATTCAATCCATCTGTAATTAATACAATTATGAGCTATTACCAAGTCAAGAGTCTGGAACAATATTTCAAACATTATAACAAATCCATAAGAGAGCCCAGAAAATTTTGGGACAAAATTGCTGATGAGAATTTCACCTGGTACCAAAAATGGGATAAGGTTGTTGAATTCGATATGCAGGAGGCTGATGTCAAGTGGTTTTTAAATGCTAAAGTTAATATTACCAAAAACTGTATAGACAGGCATCTGGCCAAAAGAGGAAACAAAACGGCTATTATTTTTGAGCCCAACGACCCAAAAGAAGAAGCACAGCATATTACCTATAATGAACTATACGACAGGGTTGCAAAAATGGCCAATGTTCTTAGAGAACAGGGAATAAAGAAAGGCGACAGAGTATGCATTTACCTGCCTATGATTCCTGAATTGGCTATTGCCGTTTTAGCATGTGCCCGAATAGGAGCAATACACTCTGTTATTTTTGCCGGATTTTCCGCTTCGGCAGTAACTACTAGAGTAAATGATTCGCAATGTAAAATGGTTATCACATCTGATGGCGCCTACAGAGGAAACAAATCAATCGACCTTAAAGGTATTATTGATGAGGCTTTGGAAAAATGCCCTTCTGTAGAAAAAGTCCTGGTTGTTAAAAGAACAAATGCAGAAATCAACATGAAAACAGGCCGCGATTTGTGGTTACAGCCGCTGTTGGAAGCTGCAATTCCGAACAACGTGGCTGAAATTATGGATGCTGAAGACCCATTGTTTATTCTTTATACTTCGGGTTCAACAGGAAAGCCTAAAGGAATGCTCCACACTACAGCAGGTTATATGGTTTTTGCGGCCTATACTTTTAAAAATATATTCAATTACGAAGAAAACGATATCTATTGGTGTACTGCAGACATAGGCTGGATTACCGGACATTCCTATATTTTATACGGTCCGTTGTTAAATGGGGCAACAACCGTAATTTTTGAAGGAGTGCCGTCTTATCCAGATTTTGGAAGATTCTGGGAAGTCATCGACAAACACAAGGTTACCCAATTTTATACGGCTCCAACAGCCATTCGTTCATTAGCAAAAGAAAACAGCGAGTGGGTTGAAAAGTATGACCTGTCAACATTAAAAGTCATTGGCTCTGTAGGAGAACCGATTAATGAAGAAGCATGGCATTGGTATAACAACCACGTGGGTAAAAAAAGATGCCCGATTGTAGATACCTGGTGGCAGACAGAAACCGGAGGAATCATGATTTCACCGCTGCCTTTTATAACACCAACAAAACCAACTTATGCCACTTTTCCTTTACCGGGAATCCAGGCCGTTTTGATGGATGAAAAACGAAATGAAATTGAAGAAAACCAAATTGTAGGAAGCCTTTGCATTAAATTTCCATGGCCGGGAATGGCACGAACCATTTGGGGTGACCACCAACGATTTAAAGAGACTTATTTTACGGCTTTTCCAGGCAAATATTTCACGGGTGATGGCGCATTGCGTGATGAAGTAGGCTATTACAGAATCACTGGTCGTGTAGACGATGTGGTAATTGTTTCCGGACATAATCTGGGAACAGCTCCTATTGAAGATGCTATTAACGAACACCCTGCTGTGGCTGAATCGGCAATTGTTGGTTTCCCTCATGATATCAAAGGAAATGCTTTGTATGGCTTTATTATTCTTAAAGAATATGGCGAATCCAGAGACAGGGCAAATTTGGCAAACGAAATCAACCAGCACATTTCCGGTCATATTGGACCAATTGCAAAACTGGATAAAATTCAGTTTGTTTCCGGATTGCCAAAAACACGTTCCGGTAAAATTATGAGAAGAATCCTTAGAAAAATTGCAGAGGGTGATTTCTCAAATTTTGGAGATACAACAACGTTATTGAATCCGGAAATTGTTGAAGAAATCAAAAACGGAAGAGTATAAAATTTATTGAGTTGAATTATAAAAACAGCTTCAAGACAAGTGCTTGAAGCTGTTTCTTTTTTAGTTCTTAAGATCCAATGTTCTTACGTCTCCGTTAGGTGTTATAACATGATATAATTTTTTGGTTTCTTCTTTTGGTTTTTTCTTTGTCTTGTAAGAAATACTGAATTCCATTACATATTGAATGCCTACAGCCGGAGAATCAGAATTCATAATCTTGTCAAAAGAATCCGGGTCTATACCGTCATAATAAAAAGTCTTATTTTTCCTTTGTTCTTTTCGTACCAACACCTTATTGGAATTATAATAATCATTATAAACGGCATCTGAACTTTCAAAGGCAGTAAAGTTTTTATACTGTTTACCCGGTTGGATACTGTAGAAATTTATTAATAGCTGTGGCTCCGATTCAAAATCTCTTTTTCTGTATTTATCATAAATTTTACTTCTGGATTTTAAAACCTCATTAGCTTCAGCCAACATTTCATCATAGATTTTTTCGGTATCGGTTTTTTTATAATCGACTTTGATGATGTTGTAGATTTCATATTCCGAAGCCATATCAATCAGTTTGTCGAACAAGCTGACATCTTTTAGTTTGACAATAATATTCTTTTTTATCTCAAATCCCTTATCTTCCTGGGTTATATTGACCTGATTGGAGGTAGAAGTTGATTTATAGTCATAAATTTTAGTCTGCGAAATAAAATCAACAAAAATCTCTTCTTCCCGGATTCCCGTTTTTTTCAAGGCATTTTTGAAACCATCCAAACGTTTATTGATTTTGGCATTGCAGTCTTTTACAGACAATCCTTCTTCGTTTAGCCCCAAAGTGATCACATAGGAATCCGGTTTTACATTGTTTAAAATTGCAATCCTGAAATTAATACCGTCCTCTGTATAGTTAACCTTTTCTGCGTTTTGAAATAAGCCCGCATTTTTATAGTTATACGGATTATTCTGATTGTTATACACCTGGTTGGCGCCATGTTGGGCGTAAGCCATACCAAAGAATAAAATACCTGCAATTGTGAATTTTAATTTCATCTTGATTTTTGTTATTGATTAATGATGCAAGATTACGTTGCCATTCTAAATGGAGTCCGGTAAAACCGCTTTCCTTTGGCTGTAACCTTTTTACAGTAGTTTTACAGCAGATTTACAACAGTTTTTTATACCTTTCGGGCTACTTTTGAACTCATTTTTGTTGATGACCGAATTAGACTTTTTCCAACTTTTAAAACAGGAAGTGCTTTTGGCTTACCAGAAGCAGTATCCTTATTTTCAAGGAAACTGGAAAAGTTTTTCTTCACAGGATATTCAGAATCTTATCGAATTGGTTGAAGAGAAAACCAGACAGGGAATTAGTGAAAAATGGATTTACACACATCTTAAAGCCGAAACCAATTCCAAACTGCCAAGAAAAGACATGCTTGATATTTTAAGCCAATTTTCAGGATTTTCAGGTTGGGATGAATTTGTCTTTACCAATAGGGAAGTGGTTATTGGGCAAAAAGAAAACCATTCCCAAAAGAATAAAAGACATTTTGTTGTTATTGGTTTTTTAGCTGTTTTAATGGTTGCTATTCTCTTTTTTGCTTACTCAGGAAAGAAACAGACACAGAAATTGCAACTAAAGAATGAATTTACAAATGATACCATACAGGCAAAAGAAGTAAAAGCCTATACAATTGAGGACGATAAAAAAATTGAAATACCCATTCGTAATTCTGAAATAGAAGTGGCGCTGAAAGATGAAAATGCAAAAGTTGTCATTCAGAGCCCTTATTACAAAAAACAGGAGATAAAAATAAACAAGACTACAGAAAACACTGAAATCTTATTACAACCTGACGATTATGCCATGATGCTCAAAGCCTTTATGAAATCGGATATTAAAGATTGGGAAACACGAAAAATACAGCTCAATAAAATCTTATCGGATAATCTGGAAGTCATTGTTATGCTTAAAAATGATTTGGGAGCCGAATATTTCAATAAAAATGAGTTTTCGGAAAAACTGATTATTCCTACCGAATCTGTAAAGCGAATGCAGATTCTGGAAATTAAAAACAACAATGAAGGAAAAATTGAATTTATAAGAATCAAACAATGATAAAGTATTTTACAGTCATAGTATTTCTTTTTTACAACTGCACTTTTGCACAGCAAGCTAATAATGCTGCCGTAGAAAACAGTATAAAAGCCAACTTTTCTGTAAAAGTACTTGAAGCTTATGAAGAAAATTCTTTTTCAAAGCTGGAAGATTTTTATGAGCTTTTGGAAATGTATTCTGCTAAAAACACTTCCAATACTTTAAAAAAACAGCTTAAAGAAAGGATTGATGCCTTGTGTAAAGAAAACATTTTGGTTTCAGACTTTTTTACTTCAGATAAAATAAGTGTAGACAGATTACTGGAGAAAGTAGCCTCCAAGGAACTCAAATTTGAAGTCAAAAATATCCAGAAAGTAAAGACGTTTGGCAATTACTGGACTGCATCCTATATACTGACCATTCAAAGAGATACGGAAACTTTACAAAAAAATATATCCCAAAGGATTTATTTCTACCCGGAAGCAAAAACGTTTGGAAATAAAAAGAAAGAAGTCTGGAGTCTTTTTTTAGGAGAGATGGAATAGGAATCAGTTTCCCGAAATTACTTTCTGTCTATGCAGGTTTCCCCATTTTTCCATTGCAATTAATACTTCTTCCAAAGTTTTGCTATACTCTGTCAGTGCGTATTGCACTGTGACAGGTTTCGTATTACAGACTTCTCTACTCACAAGACCATTCATTTCCAGTTCTTGAAGCTCTTTTGACAAAATCCGGGGCGAAATTCCGGCTTCTCTGGATAATTCATTAAACCCTCTTTTTCCATTTCTTAAAACAGAAAGAAGGACCAGTTTCCATTTCCCGCCTACCACATCTAATGTATCTCGGATGGCTAGTTTAGCTTTAGCACATCTATCTTCTGTATGTATTTCCATATACTATTCTTTTTGTAACTACTATCCTTTTTGTAACAGATAACAAATGTATAGTAATTCTTTTAAAATTTGTGATAACAATTTAAAAATAAAATAAGATGAAATTATTAAGAGTAATAACCAGCTTCAAAGGAAAGGAATCCATGAGTTTTCAACTGGGAAATGCAATTGTAGAAAAAATTAAAACTCAACACCCGGAAATAGATATTATTATACGAAATCTAACAAAAGATGAAATTCCACATCTTAATGAACTCCATTTCAATTCATTTATGACACCTGCACAGAACCTTTCTGCTGAACTGAAGGATGCGATATCTTATTCAAATGATGCTTTAGAAGAACTGTTACCGGCAGATATACTGGTCATAGATGTGCCTATGTATAATTTGAGCATTCCTTCATCACTTAAAGCATGGATAGACCATATCGTTAGGGTTGGTATAACTTTTCGTTATTCAGAAAATGGAGTAGAGGGATTACTGAAGGATAAAAAGGTATTCCTGGCAATAGCAAGCGGAGGAATTTTTTCTGAAGGACCATTAAAGGAATTTGACCTTACTGAAAAATACATGCGAAATGTATTAGGTTTTCTGGGTATTACAGACATAACTGTTTTTAGGGTTGAAGGCTCTGCAATTCCTCAATTTAAGGATGAAGCTTTACCAAAAGCACTGCAGTCTGTAGCCGCCTATAGTTTATAAAGACAGAGACAATTGGGATATAGCTTAGCAGCCTGTCAATTTTCCGACAGAAAATCTTTATCTTTACAAGAGACAAAATTAAGACCAAATAATGAAGAAAATAGGATTTTTATCGTTTGGGCATTGGGCCAATCATCCGGCTTATAAAACGCGTACGGCTAGCGATACGTTACTCCAATCTATTGACCTTGCTGTTGCAGCCGAAGAGATTGGTGTGGATGGCGCTTATTTTCGGGTACATCATTTTGCTGCCCAGTTAGCCTCACCATTCCCTTTACTTTCGGCTATTGGAGCCAAAACAAGTAAGATAGAAATTGGAACAGGCGTAATTGACATGCGTTATGAAAATCCGTTGTATATGGTGGAAGATGCCGGAGCTGCCGACCTTATTTCGGAAGGACGATTGCAATTAGGAATAAGCAGAGGTTCGCCGGAACAGGTAATCGAAGGATGGCGTTATTTTGGATACGAACCAAAAGAAGGAGAAAACGATGCCGATATGGGCCGTCACAAAGCCATGGAATTTTTAGAAAGACTGGATGGCGTGGGTTTTGCCCAGCCTAATCCAACTCCGATGTTTCCTAATCCGCCGGGTTTACTGCGTTTGGAACCTTACTCAAAAGGATTGCGTGAACGCATTTGGTGGGGAGCCGCTTCGAATGCAACAGCGGTTTGGGCTGCAGAAAACAGAATGTACCTCCAAAGTTCAACCCTGAAATTTGATGAAAGCGGCAAGCCTTTTCATGTACAGCAAGCGGAACAAATCCGATTGTATAAGGAAGCCTGGAAAAAAGCAGGACATCCGGGAGAACCAAGAGTGTCTGTGAGTCGTTCTATCTTTGCTTTGGTAAATGACCAGGACCGACTTTATTTTGGTCAGGAAGCCAATAGAGTAGACCAGATTGGAATGATTGAACCCGGCAGAAATGCCATTTTCGGACGTAGTTACGCCGCAGAACCGGATAAACTGATAAAAGAATTGGCCGAAGACGAAGCAATTCAGGAAGCCGACACCTTGCTTTTGACTATTCCCAATACATTAGGTGTTGATTACAATGTGCATGTATTGTCATCTATTTTGGAGCATGTGGCACCGGGATTGGGATGGCGGTAGGCTTACCAGTTAAATCTTATATCATTAATACAAAAATAAAATCCCGGCTTATTTAGGCTGGGATTTTTGTTTGGTACAGATTTAAATCTGATAAAATAATATTAATTGCACCTGAATTACTAAATCTGAGGCATTCCCACACTGCTTTATATTGATTGTTACCCCGGATGAAAAAGTAAATTTTTAACTACACGTGCCTACTTAAAAATACTTTTTATTTTCAAATAGTATTTGATTTATATAGTTTTTACTATCATATGATTTTATTTAAATAAATCATTATCAGTTTTTTATGAAAAAATAACTATACACGTGTATATATACGTTGGTTGTTTTTGCTTTTTATTCACCTTGTTTTTTTCCTTTGTAATGACAGCTATTGTCTATTGCCAAAGCATATTTATCCTATGTTATTTGTATAAAGTGGGCAAGGGCTAATAGAGGTTTCTTGCTTAATTAGAACTGTATGGAACTAATAGATTAATGAATGATTTTGAATATGGGACATAATTTAGCAGTTGAAGAGCACCGGATATTAAAGAGCTTTATAAAACAATTTCTGGTTGAAAAAAATGACAGTTTGATTCAGAACCATGCCATTGAACTGACTTATATCACCAAATTGCTCAATAGTGTATTTGATACCTGTTTTGATTTTAAGGTCAGTGTTACTGATGTATACAGAATTTTCGAAGAATATGGATATGTACATTCCATAACAGGCCCCAAACTGTCCATATGGACGGAAACATCTCACATTGAAGCTAACTCATGTGCTATATATATTACTATTTCGCCTATAACAATATTGGAACTTAAAGCTGTTGCTGCCAGCCGTAAAATTGGGTATACAACCGCAGAAATGTTTCAGATAGAGGAAGCACTAGTTAAACTTAGGGCTTTTTGGGCAACTGCTATTTAAAGTACTGTCCCCCACAGTTTTTATTTTTTAGTTCGCCTTTTTTTATACTTACCCCATCAGTCTTATCATCTTGTTGTTTTGAATATTTTTCAAAACAACCTTATTGTTAATTGTTGTTAGAGATTTATAAATAGAACAAACTTAACCTTAAAATATCAGTGATGAACTACAAATTTCTAACCTTATTATTTGCTATGGGAGCCTGTGGGGCTTATGGAGAGGTTGGAATTAGAACCGGAATGTCTGATAATACTATCCGGTTAGAGGCCGTTGCTAATAACAAAGGTATTTTGCTTTCTCAGGCAACTCATACCGGCACAATAGCTATTGCAAAAAAAGATAATACCAACGGCCTGTCTGTTTCTGACACAGTAACTACTTCCGATAATGCAGGAGGTTATGGGATAGATTATAACCAATTATTGGAAAGCACTGGAAATCTCCAACTATCGCAAAAAGCATTGCGACAGACCGTCATGATATTGATTTTCTTTTTAATATCCTGCACTATTCTGTTATTGCTGCTGTTACGTGCGTATAAAAAAATCAGAAACGATTATAAAAAGAAGGTTGTGTTATGTGAGCTTCTTAAAAATAAAAACAGTTCTTTATCTGAAGCAGATACAATTAAATCTAACCTGGTTTCCATATTGGCTCATGATTTCCGTTCACCTCTTATTTCAATGCTTTATATGATGCGATTGTTAGAAAGAAATTCGGAATTACTTACCAAATCAGAAAAGGAATCTTTTTATCTGGCTATGAGCAACGATATTTCAGTAACGCTGGAAAATTTTGATGCTACCCTGCAATGGATTAAACACCAGCTTGGAGAATTTAAAATCAATTTTGAAACCGTAAATGTCCGTTCGCTGCTTAATGAAGCCATTAGCGGTTACAAGGCACAACTTAATGAAAAAAGTATAACCGTTATTAATAATGTGCCTGAAGGCATTTTAACTACATCTGACCGGGAAATGCTGCAATTCGTAAACAGAAACCTGTTGTCGAATGCATTAAAATTTTCTCCTAATGGCAAAACTATTGCTATAGATGCCCTCAAAACAGGGAAGGAAATTATAATTTCTGTAAAAGATGAAGGACCAGGACTATCCGATAATCAAATGAAAAAACTGTTTTCCATAAGCAGTAAAGGAGGTTCAACACGTGATGGCGCAGGTATTGCACTTTCGTTTAGTAAAGATTTTATAATAAAACTTGGCGGAAGAATTTGGGCTGAAAATCGCAATACAGGTGGTACCATTTTCAGCTATGGCGTTCCATCCGGCTCAATTAATAGGGAAAGAACCACCGCCAAGATTGTGGCTTAATCATTACAGAAAGAACAAATAAAAAACACTATTCTTTATTTTCCGTTCCTGAAGAAATATCCTTATTTTTTAAATTATCAATAAAATAGGAGGGAGAGATGCCTGTTTCCTTTTTAAATATTGTTGTAAATACCTCTCTTGATGAAAAGCCGCATAATTCAGCAAGATAACTTATTTTATATTCTCTGTGTTTGGGTTCTTCATAAAGTAATTCTACAATGTAGTTTATCCTTAAACCATTGATGTAATTATTAAATGATTTGCCCTTATATTTCTTTATAACTTCAGAAAGATATCGCGTGTTGGTATTCAGATGATTAGCCAACCATGTAAGGCTAACTTCCTTTTTAATTACATTTTTAGATTTTTCAAATTTTTCCAGTTTCAAGAGTAGGGCATCAGTAGTTTCTTCTATAATAGTAAACGATTTATCTGACGATATCTTACCATAATTTTCTTCTTCAGTAAGTCTGCCTGGTTTTTTTTCTGACTTTAGTTTTTCAATTAAGCTTTCATAGTTTTCATGTAAAATCCTGTTTTTTCTTTTCCAGAATAGCCTTACAACAAAAGCCATAATGACAAGAATACAACCGGAAATAATAACTATTATCGTTGTATGCTTCTTTTTTTCCTGTGAAACGATTTGGTTTACAGGCGCTTCAATACTTGCATTTTGCGCTGCCGTAATACTGTCGTTTATACTTGTATACAATTGCATATACTTTTTTGACAGAGCTTTGTTGTCTAATTCAAGATAGGAGTCTGCCAGCATTTCATAAGACTCTTTTCGCATATAAGGCGAATTAGCTTTTCTTTCTAATTCTAAAGCATTAGTAGCATATTTTATGGTGTTATTATAGTCTTTTTTTGCCTGAAAGAAACGGCCAAAAGAGTTTGATAGTAACACTCTGTTTATGGCCATAAGCTTGTATTTTTTATTATCGTATATGGCTATTGCATCCATAAAATACTTTTCGGCGAGATCTACTCTTTGTGGTTTATGCTGATTTATATAGAACATGCCAATATTGGAGTTAGTACCGGCAAGTATATCATATTTGTCATTAAGCTTTGTATCGGGGCTATTGTCATCAATTTGTTTTATTTCGTCCAAACTTTTTTTCAGGTAATGTAAAATGCTATCCTGGGAATAATTGTCGTCCATACGATCAAAATAGGTTATCATATTCCCATAAATGAGTGACGTTTTATAATGACGCGTATTTTTCTGCTGAATTTTTTTTGAAGCTTTTAAGGCAGCCTGGTATTTTTCATAGCTTGGCTTGCTCAATCCCAATTGACCGTGCGCAAGTGCCATCATCCTGTATAAATCTGTGAGTGCTATATAATTTTTGAGTTCCAGTGCAAGAGGTTCCATTTCCCGACTGGTTTCAATCACTTTTTTATAATTATCTTCACGCATATAAAAAACGGTTAACATGCTTCCGCTTTTTAGTAATCCTTCCTTATATCCGATTCGCTTGGAGGCTTCCCTTGCCTTTAGTATAATTTTTAAGCCCTTCTGATTGTCAACAAAATCTAAAGTGTATCCCGCATCCTTTAATAATTTGTCGATATCCTCTTTATTTGATTGGGCATTGAGTAGCGAAGAAAACAAGCAGAGAAGGAGTATGGCCGAAAATATTCTGTTCATAAATTTTTATTTGTGGGTACTGCAAATTTAATTATTTGTAATATACGTCTTACTATTAAGATTATTTTAATTACTGTATTTAAAAGACACATATGAAAACTTCAATATCGTATTTTGTTATCTAATTTATTGAAAATCATTTGTTTGTTTAATGTATTTAATGTGATATATTCCGAAATGATTACACACATGCATGTACTTGCGTAGTTTTTTGGCTTAAAATTGCATTGAATTTCAGGCATTATTTTTAATTACAAACTACTATGGTTTTAGAAAGCATTTCAGGTTTTTATTGCAAATTAATTGAAGTTGGAACCGAAAAGTATACGCAAAAAATGGAAGTGGAACATATTAAATTATGGAATAAAAGTTTCCTTTCGCTCTCGCTTTTATTTTTTGCTATTTCTGTATATGATTTTATTTATATATCATCTTTAATCTCGTATTGCTTCTTTCTTCTGTCCATTCTCTTCTTTTATACGATATTCACAGATTTAAAATTTAATGCCCTTGCCCAAACCTTTACATATCTGTTATTGAGTTTTATTTTTTTTTATATATCTTCTCACATAGGGCTGGGGTCAGGAATTTATTTCTATTACATTCCGTTGATTCTATCATTACCTGTTTTTTTTAAAATCAGTAGAAATAAAAAGGCAATAGTATTAATATGCTTTTTCCTTTTTTTCATGATGTTTTTAGATATAAAGACAAATTCAGTTAAACATCCGGTAAACGATATGATTTTTTTCGAATCATTGCTGGGTTCAATTGGACTTGTGTTTTGGCTTGTCTGTTTTATCATAAGAAAACAAGCCATATCCATAAAATATTATAAAAAGAGGGTTGGAATATGGAAAAGAGAAGCAGAAATTGATATAGACAAATTAAAGGAAGTTATAGATATGGCTGTACAGAACAGTAGTCATTTCTTTCCAAAATTTAAAGAACTGTATCCTTATTTCTGCGAAAGGCTGATTGAAATTCAACCTAATGTCGTGGCAAGCGAACAGGAATTCTGTGCCTATATAAAACTGGGTTTTACCACAAAAGAAATAGCTAAGTTTACCAATTCCAGCATTAGAAGCATAGAGGGGAAAAAGTACAGAATCAGGAGAAAATATAATATTAGCGAAAAGGTCGATATTTATGTATGGGCTGCTAATCTATAGAGTTTTTATATTTAATATAATTTGGTTCATCAAATAAACATAAAATCTGCGTAATCATCCTAATCCGTGGCTAAAATACAACTGCACTCGAAGTCAGCCAATCATCTTTATCAAAATAAAAAAAAAACACCGGCGTAAACCGGTGTTTTAAAAGTAACTGTCTCAAACGAATCTACTTAATAATCATGGTATATTCTCAATTACTTTTTGGGTACAATTAATTATTTATTATTGATTACAGAAAAAACATTCTTCTTGAAATTTCGGTACTGGTAAAAATGTACTTCAATCTTTTCCTTGAAATCGTTATGAGAATTCAGGAAAAAGGTTTCACATTGAAGGTCTTCACATTCTTTCAATACCTCTAATTTTCGGTCATAATTGATTAATTCTTCTTGAATTTCAGAATTCTGAACCTTGAAAACCTTCATCTTTTCAAAGATATTTGAATAAGACTTGTCATTTTTAGCTCCCAATAAATTGGAAAATAAAATGATTTCTTCTTCAATGATAGCCACTTCATCTTTCCAGCGGTCAACATCCCTGTTGATGAAAAACTTTTGCAAGTCATCCTGGTCCTGATGTATCTTGATTACCTCTTTTTTCATGGTCATTATTTTTGTAAAGCGTCCGGTTGTTCTACATTCAGAATTTTTATGGCATTCATTCCGGATGGGAATTGCCACATAATTTCATCTGAAACAGCATAGCCAAATAAGGCCAGCCCCATAGGAGCCAGAATTGACAATCTGTTTTGTGAAATATCGCTTTTTTCGGGTGTAACAATCTGGAAGCTTTTCGGGTCACCAAAAGGCATCTGTACTGTTACTATAGAATTAAACCTTACAATCTCTTCAGGCATGCTTTCCTTGTCCATAATCGTTGCCGATTTAAGCTCATTAGCCAGCTTTTCAATAGAAGCCTTGTAAGTTTTGTCTACATTATGACCTGCATTAGAGATAATCTGTCGCAGCATTTCATATTCTCTTTTCTCGATGATTATTTCTTTCATGATTCACTACAATTAATTAAGGGAAAATACCACGTTGTATATAAGCAGTTTCAATTCTGGAAATAGCCAGAATGTAGGCAGCAGTTCTCCAGTCTACCTGCTTTTCGTTTACGATATTTTGCACTTTTTTGTAGTTTTCAGTAAGTTTCTTTTCGATTTTAGCCATAACTTCATCTAATGGCCATAATTCACCATTACGGTTTTGCAACCACTCAAAGTAGCTACCAATAACACCACCTGAGTTACATAAGATATCCGGGATAATAGTGATTCCTCTTTCCAAAAGAATTCTTTCTCCTTCGTTATCTGTTGGTCCGTTAGCACCTTCAGCAACTACTTTAGCTTTAATATCGTAAGCATTAGCAGCAGTAATTTGGTTACCTAAAGCAGCAGGAATTACAAAATCACAGTCTAAAGCGAAGAAATCTTTCGGTTCCATTTCTTTAGCACCTGTGAATCCCTGGATGGAACCTTTTCTTGGTTTTGAATGCTCGTACAAATCATTAACAGAAATTCCATTCTCATTGATAATTGTAGCGTGAGCATCCTGAACAGCCAATAATTTAGCCCCATCTTTTTCCATGAAGTAAGAAACCCAGTAACCCACGTTTCCAAATCCTTGAACGATGTATTTTTTACCGGCTAATGTTTCATTCTTGTTTTCGAAGAAAAGTTTTAGAGTCAGGTAAACACCAAATCCTGTAGCACGGTCACGACCTTCTAATCCACCGGAACCAACAGGTTTTCCTGTTACTACGTGTTTGTTGTTTGACCTTTCAGATGGAGATTTTGTTGACATATAAGTGTCCGCAATCCAAGCCATTGTTTGCTCGTTTGTATTTACATCCGGAGCAGGAATATCCAATTCCGGCCCAATATTATCGCCCAAAGCGAAAGTAAATCTTCTTGTGATTCGCTCTAATTCTGAAAGCGAATAATCTCTTGGATTAATCTGGATACCACCTTTAGCACCGCCATATGGCAATCCTGCCAATGAAGTTTTCCATGTCATCCACATTGCCAAAGCCTTGGCATCATCTCCGTCCATAGTAGGGTGGAATCTTAAACCACCTTTGTATGGTCCAAGAGCGTTGTTATGCTGAACTCTGTAGCCAGTAAATACTTCTACTTGTCCGTTATCCATCTTCACAGGAAAATGAACAAGGATTTCATTATTCGTAATTGATAAAATCTTCCTGATATCAGGATTCAAATTCATAATGTCAGCAGTTTTATTAAACTGTTCCATTACATTTTCATACATGCTTTTTTTAGCAGGTTCTTTTGCAGTAATCATAATTTTATTGATAGTGTTCGCAGTATATTTTTTTGTTCTCTTTCCAAGCGCAATAATTGTTCCTCTCACAATTAATGCATAATCCTATTTTTACCTGATGTTGTAATATCTCTAAACCGCATGATTTGATACCATTAAAAATATTTTCGGTACAGGCAATAATCGGAATCTGGGTTTGAGGAGATTTCTTAAAGGAAAGCTCCTGTAAATTTTGTGACATAATAACTCTATTCAATTATGGTGACGTGCCATAAAACAAACTGTGTGCCATAGTGTGATACATTTTTAAAAATATTTGATAATCAGTTAATTACTTTTTAAACAATTTTATAATCTAAATAAATACCGGAGAGAAAAGTACCAATCGGGTAAAAACTCCCCAGAGGTCTTAAAGCAGTTTTTGCCTTAATGTTTTTCTGTCTATCTGTAGAATTTCTGCTGCTTTGGTTTTATTGTCGCCAACGGCATGCAGTACTTTTAGTATGTGGTCTTTTTCAATATCTTTTAAGGGCTTTAGGGTTTCTCCTTCGGTAGGTTGTTGGTATTTCAAATAATCCGGAATGTCAACTATATCGATTGCGTAATCGCACATAATTATCATTCTCTGTATAATGTTTTCTAATTCTCTCACATTTCCCGGCCACGAATGTCTTAGCAGGATTTCTATTGCCTTGTCAGAAATCGTACAATTCGGTTTCCCGTATTCAATGCCGTATTTTTTTATAAAGGTAGTAATTAAAGGACGGATGTCGTTCTTTCTTTCTCTCAAAGGTTTCGTTTCAATGCTTACTACATTTAGCCTGTAATACAAATCTTCGCGAAAGTTTCCTTTTTGTACCATTTCATATAAGTCATTATTGGTGGCAGAAATGACCCTGACGTCTATTTTATGGGCTTTTTGTGAGCCTATTCTTGTGACTTCCTTTTCCTGTAAAACCCTCAACAGTCTGGTTTGCACAGCTAATGGTGCCGTGCCAATCTCGTCTAAAAAGATTGTTCCGCCGTTTGCTGCCTGGAATAAACCAATCTTACTTTCATTAGCACCTGTAAAGGCGCCCTTTTCATAACCAAATAATTCCGATTCCATCAGGTTTTCAGGAATTCCGCCACAATTCACAGCCACAAAAGGATTTGATGCAAAAGAGCCCTTAAAATGAATGGCTCTGGCAATCAGTTCTTTTCCTGTACCACTTTCACCCTGGATTAAAATGGTGGCTTTATTGTTTTTGACGCGTTCAATAACGTCAACTAAATTTTCAAATTGTTCGGAATCACCAACAATTCCGGCATAGTTTGTTATCTTTTTGTCAGAATCAGGAAGAGTAGGAGAACTTTTTTTCTTTGAACCTATTTTTCCTTCAAACGAATTCTGTACCGCCTTTTTTAATTCTTCACTGGTAAATGGTTTTACGAGATAATCCAAAGCACCGGATTTTACAGCATTAACAGCCGTATCAACCGAAGGAAACCCGGTAATAACCAGTTTAGGAATTTCAGGAAAATGTTCTTCGGCAAATTTGATTAGCTCAATTCCGTTCAGGCCGGGCATTTGCAAATCTGTAATCAATAAGTCAATGGCTACAACTTTAAGAATATCAATAGCTTCCATTACCGAAGAAGCCTTATAGGTATGGAAATTCTGCGCCTTTAAATTACGCTGTAATAATTCCAGCATATCATAATTGTCATCAACAATCAATATGTTTTCTTTTTTCAGCATTTTTTAGGAGTTTAAAGGGAGCCTTACTTGAAAAATTGTACCTTTTGGTTGGTTGTCCAATGCTATAATGTCGCCTTTATGACTTTTTACTATACCATGCACAACGCTCAATCCTAAGCCGGAACCTTCACCAATGGGTTTTGTAGTAAAGAATGGTTCAAATATTCGTGATTTGATTTCTTCCGGGATACCACTTCCTTCGTCGGCAATCTCAATGTAAAAATTATTGGAATCGTCAGTAACTTTCACAGTAATACTACTGTTTTCAGGAGCTACGTAAATCGAATTTATAAGGATATTAAACAGAACCTGGGTCAATTGGATATTGTCTATCTGGGCTTTTAGTTCCGGATTGTCAAAGATAAGTTCATAAGAAACCTGTGCCTTTTTAAAATTGGGTCCCAGAAGTGATAAGGCCTCAACTACAATAGGTTTAATAGGAACAACCTCCATGTTTTGAGGCATTTCACAAGAAAAGAACATCAGTTTTTTGACAATTTCCCGGGAATAAATGGCCGCATTGATGATTTTTGAAACATCCTGGGCTACCTGTCTGTCAATATTCTGTTCATTTATCAATTCGGCAAAGCCAAGTATATTTCCTAGTGGTGTATTGAGCTCATGGGCAATTCCGGCTGTTATTTCACCAAGAATTGACAGTCTGTCAATGCGTTCCACACTTCTCTGCAACTGCTTTTCTCTTTCCCGGATATGATTTTTCTCAATATAATTGCCAATTTCAAGGGCAACTTTATCCAACAATTGCTGTTCTTCCTCAATCAGAAAAAAAGCCCCGCTGCTTATTGGATAATGTACTTTAATATAACCGGCTTCTTTATCAAAAATAGAAATAGGACTAACCTGAAAACGGGTATCTTCCGGAAGTTTTGACGTTGTGAAATAAAAGTCATTGCATTGGAGCTCCACTATACTAACATCGCTAAACCGCCAGGCAATTTTTACAATAGTACAGATTTCCCTTAAGGCAGATTCAGAGCAGTTTGCATTCCTGCTCGTGGTCTTTGAAATATCATAAAGACAGCTCAATTCCTTGATGCGTTCCTTAAGTTTTTCTTCTGTTGATATTTCAAGCATTTTTGCCTAATTTATAAAATAGTGGACCGCAAAGTTACTTATTAAATAGAATTGCAAAAAAATATTTGCTTCTTTTTAAGAAAAGTGAAAAAAAACTGGGTTTGGGTTATAAACCAAGGCGTTGTTTTAACCTTTGGAATAGGAGTGAAATTGTAAAAGCGTCATTAGAAGCCGTGTGCCTGTCACTCTTCGATATCTTAAAGTAAGCGCCTAATTCATCTAAGCTAAATTGCTTTTCTTCAGGGAGTTGTTTCCATTTCTTAAACATTACTTCAATGTCCAAAGCCTCATTTTTAAGTTTGCCACAATGTAATTTTTCTAAGGCAGTATTAATCATGGCAATATCAAAATGAATCCGGTGTCCTATCAAAACGGCATTGCCTAAATAGTTAATAAAAGCTTCTATGGCCTCACTTTCGGAATGTTTTTCCTCAGGAACTCCTTTTATGACACCTGTTTTTAAGGCTGTTTCAGGAGTAAATTTCTCCTGAAAAATAAGTGCTTCAAAACTATCTTTTATAACAACAGTATTGTTTTCTATAGCTACGGCACCAATAGACAGGATAACATCTTTTTCGGCATCCAGGCCTGTAGTTTCAGTACTAAATGCCACAAATCTTCTGGATTTGTTCTCAAACTTTCCGAGATAATCTTTCCAGAATTGTGGGTAATCTTTATTTATTTTTAGCCAATCCAGCATGATTTATGAGAAATAGGTGAGCTTAAACCTGCTCTTGATTAGTTCCTGAACTTCTTTTATAGGGATAAAGCAATTTTTTAGCTTGACTTTATCAGTTTTTGAAAGCTCTTCCAGATTAATAAATTGTCCGGAGCTGTCATTTTTTAAACCCTCTACAGTCCTGAATTCGGATAGTGTAAGGAAAGCTTCGGCACAGTTTAGGAACAATTCTGAATTTCTAGGGTCGGCAATTGCCAACTGTTTGAAACGCATAAAAGTATTGTTGATTCCTTTTATATTCTGATGCAAAACTAACAAACGCCCGGCATCAATAAGTGGGGTCAGGGCTCTTGTTTTGATGTCAAACATATCTTTATTTTCGCCTTCTTCTTCGACCAGGAATTGGCGAAAGAATCCTAATGGCGGTGGTTTTCTCAAGGCGTCATTGCCCAGATAGTCAAAAAACAATTTGTTTCCTTTCGCATTTTTGAAAATGATTTCTGTAAGGGCTTCTTCGATAGAAGTTTCGCCAAAAGCAATTTCATAGTCAAAGAAAATAGTGTTTATCACTTCACTGTTTTCACCTGGAGTATTAATCCAATTTCCGTATTGTTTAATCCAGTCTGTCAGTGATTTACACCACATCATATTGCTTGAAACAAAACCATCCGGACTTAAGAAATAGCCCACCTTTTCAAGGGTAGAAGTTGTTCTTCGGGCCAAACGCAGGAAATAATCTTTTACATCGCGGTATTTGTCCTGTGGCACATCTTCAAAAACCAAAAAGCTATCCTGGTCAGTTAGCAATAACTGTTCTTTTCTGCCCTGGCTGCCAATACTCAACCATGCAAATCGGGCAGGAGGAGAGCCCATTTCAAGAATAGCCAAATCAATAGCACGTCTTGTAATGGCGGTGTTGATTTCTCCTGAAATATTCATGATATGCGAAACCGGAATGTCTTTCGTAATTGAAGTCTGTATCAATTCTGATAATTTTTCACGAATACGTTTCAAATCTTTAGCTGATTGTGCACGTTTAACTTCCTTAATCAATACACCAGGGTTATTGGCTTGTGCAACCACCAAATCATTTTCAGAAATAATTCCCCTTACAGGAGATTTGTCTGAACCGTCTTCCGTAACGCAGAGATAATCTACATTGTATTTAAGCATATATACCTGAGCTTCAGCAAGAGAAAGGTCTTCAGGTACCGTCACTACAGGTGAAGTCATTATTTTAGCTGCGGTAGTCGAGATTTGGAAGTGACCGGTAGCAATCTTAGAACGTAAATCTTTATCAGTTACGATTCCAATCGGGAAATCATCTTTTGTGATAATGACACTCCCAATTAGCTTGTCGGTCATCATCTGGGCAATATCTCTAACAATAGCTTCAGGAGAAGCTGTTATTGGCTCTTTTGAATACTGGATGGATTGGAAATATTGTATATCGGCCTGTTGTTCCTTATAGATAATATTTTCAGAAATCAGCTTTCCTCTATGTTCTTTGTCATATGGATTTCGTGTATTGGAGGCAAAGCTCTCCAGCATAAAACTCATTACATCATGATTGGCAAACACATAGGGTTGGAAAATCTGTATCGGAATTGCATAAACAATACTCTCTTCACGGGCTTTTGCCGTCATCAGATAATTGTTTTTGGCAAAAAACGGACGAAGCCCTAAAATATCGCCTTCATCACATTTGTCAATTAAAGTTTCTTCGGCATCAGAAGTTACGGATAACCCAATAGCTCCGGAAGCCACAATGTAAAAGCTATCATGACAGGCATCGCCAATCTGGAAAAGAATCTTACCTTTTTCGAGATAAAGTACCTTAACTTCAGAAGCAATATGCAGTAATTCCTGGTAATTTAAGCTGTTGAAAGGCGGATAGTTCTTGAGAAAATCAACAACCTTCTCCGCAATCGGGTTTTTCATAAAATCTTGTTAGCTAGATGATAAGTAAAAATAAAATTTATTCTGATTCTTTGCAAAAGAAGTTTAAAAATACTTCCACGCTATTTTGCCTGAATTTGTGAAAGAGCAATCAGTACAATAGAACCAAGGGCAAGAACAATTCCGATATAGTTTTTTAAAGTGACTTTCTCTTTAAAAGCGACAATTCCAACCAAACTGCCCAAAACAATTACACCCAGGTTCATAGCCGCGAAAACGGTGGAAGGATTCTCCGAAAAAGCCTTATGTGCTTTTAAATAAAACAGGATGTTTCCAAAGTTTAAAATTCCTAAAAAGGCACCTATAATAATGTTTTTCCATTGTATGGGATTCTTCTTTACAAAAACAGAGTATATCGTAAAACACAATGCCAATACCAAAGCGCCAGAGAATACTAAAAATAGGGAAGTGGTGTAAGGAATGCTTTTTTCCAGAGCAATCTGCTTAAATAAGATATCAATGATTCCAAACCCTAATAGTACCAACACGGGAAAAATCCATTTGTTTTCCTGGGTGTCTGATTGTTTTTTGGATAGCGTAAGGAAAATTGCCGGAAAACCAACAATCAGCCCCATTAATTTTAAAGTTGTAAAGTTTTCCTTAAAAATAAAATAAGCTGCCAGAATAGGAATAAACAGGGATAGGCGTTGGGCAATATCAGTCTTAACTATACCAATGTGTTTTATAGAAGAAGCCAGTAATAAGAACACAGAAGGCAATAAAATGGCAAGTCCTATATATATTTTCCAGGGCGAACTGCTATTTACCACAGAAACATCAGGCCGGAAGGTAATATAACATAATCCCAACGCCAAAATATAGTTTACAGCTATGACCTGGATAATATCAAATAAATATCTTTTTGAAAATTTAAGAAGCGCTCCTACCGAAACACTGCAAATTATGCTTAAGACTATATAGAACATTTTAAAATCTTTTAACTACAAAAGTAACTGAAAATCGCATTCATTTTTGGTGTTAAAATTCTTAAAAGAATTATAAATAAAAAATCAACAGACATTCACTTGATTATCTTTACTAGCCAAAACATAACAAATTAACAATCAACACAAATCACATGAAACTACAAAAAAGAATCGGAATATTTCTGATGACATTAGTAATGACTACTTTCGCGAATGCCCAGGATAAAAAGGCAAGTCCGGCAGAAACAGTTACCGGAAAAATTAATGGTGCAACAATTACTATCAACTATGGTAGCCCATCCGTAAAAGGAAGAGCTATTTGGGGAGAACTTGTTCCTTTTGGAGAAGTGTGGCGAGCCGGAGCTAATGAGGCTACAACTTTTGAAACCGATAAAGAAATTACCGTTGAAGGAAAAAGATTGCCTGCCGGAAAATATGCTTTCTTTGTAATTCCGGAAAAAGATGCCGCAACCATTATTTTCAACAAAGAGTGGAAACAATGGGGGGCTTATAAAATGGATGCCAAACAGGACCAGTTAAGAGTAAAAGTAACTCCTAAAAAATCAGCTTCAATGACTGAAAAGCTGGTTTATAAAATCAACAAGGACAATATTACCCTAAGTTGGGAAAACTGGGATATCCCTGTAAAAATTAAATAGATTTTCTTCAATACTTAATTTAGATGAAGCACTGTCTGTAAAGGGCAGTGTTTTTTATTTTATGTCAGTTGTGTAGTACTGATTATTTTTTTAAATTTATAGTGTAACAACAATCATAACCATGGCATTTATAGACTATTACAGCGTTTTAGAAGTTGACAAAAAGGCTAGTACTGACGAAATAAAAAAAGCATACCGGAAATTGGCCCGGAAATACCATCCGGATTTAAATCCGAATGATACTGAGGCCAATAAAAAATTCCAGCAGATTAATGAAGCCAATGAAGTCTTAAGCGACCCTGAAAAAAGAAAAAAGTATGATGCTTATGGTGAAAACTGGCAGCATGCAGAAGAATATGAAAAGGCAAGGCAATCTCAATCACAATATTCAGGCAGTTCCTATTCCAATTTTGGCGATGATGCTTCATTTGGCAATGCTGATTTCTCGGATTTTTTTGAATCCATGTTTGGAGGCAGACGAAGTGGTGGGAGGCAAGCCGGTTTTAAAGGACAGGATTACAATGCCGAACTGCATTTGAAACTCCGCGATATTGCCCAAACCCATAAGCAGACCATTACCGTAAACGGGAAAAATTTAAGGATTACGGTTCCGGCAGGTGTAGCAGACGGACAAGTTATAAAACTAAAAGGACACGGAGGTCCGGGAGCTAATAACGGACCGGCAGGAGATTTGTATATTACATTTAGGATTGAAGAAGATGCGGAATACAAACGACTTAATAACGATTTATACAAAACCGTAAGTCTGGATTTGTTTACGGCAATTTTAGGAGGAGAAATCACTGTTGAAACCTTAGATGGAAAGGTTAAGCTGAAAGTTCCGCCAGAAACCCAGAACGGAACAAAAGTCAGGCTTAAAAACAAAGGCATGGCCGTTTATAAAAAAGAAGGCTCATTTGGTGACCTGATTATAACGTATGACATTAAGATTCCAACCAACTTGACTGAAAAACAAAAAGAAGCTTTTAGGGAATTATCTAAACTTTAAAAAATTAGGAGATGAAAATTGAAAGAATCATTATATCAGATTACTGCAACCATTATAAAATTGAAAGGACATTCATAGATATTCTGGACGAAATGGGAATCATTCCGTTTGAAAACAAGAATAACGAAAAATTTATGGATTCTGAAAAATTAGAAGATTTAGACCGTTGCCGGCAATTGTATTATGAACTGCACATCAATCCGGAAGGAATCGATGCGATTTTAAATCTGCTTCAAAAACAAAAAAAACTCCAGCAAGAAATCCAGGATTTAAAAAACCGATTACGATTGCACGAATAATTATTTACGCTTTTTAAAATATTTTGGTACGTAGAATAATAAGAAGATAACAAGCAGTATAAATAAATATTCCATTAATATGATTTTGTATGCAAATATAGTTGTGATAAAGGAGAATATTGGTTTAGTTTGGAAAAAGTTTATTTTACATAATATAAATTATAGTTCAAAAAATATACATTTTTAGAACTACAATGTACCTAGCATTATCTTAAATAACTTTGGTATTTATATGATATGGTTATTCTTAAGAAAATCCCTTTTTTTATTAGAAATTTTTTAAATCAATTTTTAACTGCTTTTGTTTGGTAGAAATATAAATGCAGTCAATTCTTTTTTAAAATTTTTCCGCTCAAGCATTATGCGTTATTTTCAACTTTATTATTTTGAGTTAAGTTTATTGTTTTATAATTTTAAAAACCGACCAAGCTAAAATGTAATAATTCGTTCGGCTCAAACAGTTTACATTTTTTAACGCTTCGCTACGTCCGTTTTATTCACGGGTTTTTATTTGTTTTTAAAGGAGTTCATGAATGCTGTGCATTTGTTAACGCTCATTCATTAATGCCGGAGCATGTATTTCAATCATGTTTCTATTTAACATAATGTAGAAGATTTTTTTTATATAATATTACTATTTAGAAAAAAAAGGAACGATACATTATTCAAAGACATGATGAAAAAGGCGATGTCAAAGAGCAGTATGTCTTTAGAAAAAGGGATTTTGAAGAATATGAAGTATTTGATAAAGAAGATATGATGTCCTTACAGCATGGAGAGCTCACGCAAATTGAACAGCTCATTAATGAATTGGCTACTAATTCTGAAACACTTTATAAAGCATAAATTATAATTTCAAGCATATTCCATTTATTTGTATTCCCTACTCTATTTTAAGCAGAGACTGCATGAGTGATAGCAGCGAAAAGCCTACAGCCTATAACTAATCCTACTCTGTTCTGAGACTTTATTTTTGCCTCCCTCCTATTTAATTCTTCAGTAGGATTTTTTTTATTTATTTTTTAGACGTGATTAGATTTTTATTGTTTGAATTACGCTTTCCCGTAATTTATTAAGATTTTGTTTTTAGTATATTTGGTTGAAAGGTAATTTGTTAAAAATTGTCTTTATGAGAGTTTTAAGTGTAAGAAATGCATTATAAGCTTTAAACAAGTTAAAAATCAGATAAATTTTATGAGATTATCGGCTATATATATACCAAGTGGAGTTTTAAAACATATTTTTGGAAAAGATCATCCAGGCCAAAATATTAATTTGGGTGGAAAGTATATTTATAAATTTGAAGAAAATACTGAAAACCAAGTTTTTCTAAAAGATAAAAAAGAGAACGCCAAATTTATTGATAATTTTTGGTTGAAAAATATTCAATTGGTTTCTGCTATTGTAGGAGCAAATGGAACCGGAAAAACCTCTCTTTTGAGACACTTAATAAAAGAACTTGCTTCAACCCCAACACCAAGAGATTGTATTTTTATTTATGAAGGTGCAGATTCTGTTACTATTAAAAATGAAACAGGTTTAGAATTTAGTGATACCTCCGGAATTCAATTTATAAAAAGTAATAGTGAACTCAATGAAGAATTCTTATACTACTCTCCCAACTTAGACTACGATTTAAGAAGCATTCACTCTCCAATTAGTTTGGTAAACTATCATGAGCAAAGTTTAGAAGGTTATTATTTAAGTAATATTAGAAGACATTTATTTTTCTTAACGAACACAAAAATAGTTTCTAGTTTAAAAAGAAGTTATGAAGATTTTCCTTCATATAGCAAGCTTGTTTTTAAAGCAAAATCTTTATATAAAAGTGATTTTGAAAAAGTTTACATTCAGTCTACTTTAGGTAATAAACTTTTTAGAATAAAGAACAATCTATTAGACGAAGCTAAATACAGTAATGATAAAACTGTTTCATTAGATAAAGAAAAAATAGAATATATCTTCGAAAGAAATGAAAGCATTCAGGATGAACTTGTAGCTATTTGGGATACTTATCCTAACACTATTGAAGGTAAGCAACAATATATAAATGAAGGTAATGATTTTATAAATGATATAGAAGTCAATATATTATCTTATTTAGTATTGGAAGACACTTTTGCCTTAGATGGCGATTATGGAGCATATTCATTATCAAATGTTTTAAAAGCGGAAAACTTTGAAGAAAAGCTAACGCATTTTCTAAGAAAATTTATTATTCAAGCAAGTGAAATCTTTTACAATTCACTTGATGTAGAAAATTTTACGATAGGTACTTCAAATTTTACAGAGTTAAAAAGTAATGTTCAAAAATTGTCAAATCCTGATAGAACATTTAAGCAAGTTAATTTTGAGGATAAAGCCAAAAAGGTATTAAAACAAATAGATTTAATAGAAGCGATACATAACTTTTATACAGCATTGGTTGCATTCCAAAATCAAAAATATTGTATAAAAATTGAAGGTGGTTTTGAAGCAACTATAGCAGATTCTGACATTGATGTATTTAATGAACTTATAGACTTGTATGAAAAAATGCTTTCAAATTTAAATTGGAGTAATCTTGGAGGGGTTTTAGAAATAAAATCCGAAAAAAAACTATCTACAGGAGAAAAATCATTGTTAGATTTCTATGCCTCTGTTTATGATTATTTAAAAAGATGGAGAGAAAATAGAAACATGTATCCAAAAAATTGTGTTTTACTGTTAGACGAACCCGAACAAGGTTATCATCCCTTTTGGAAGAAGAAATTCGTGAAGGCATTAACAACTACTTTGCCTATATTATTTGGTGTAAATGATGTCGTAGAACAAATTCAAATAATCATCACAACACACGACCCACTAACCTTGTCAGATATCCCTAATGATAATATTGTTTATTTACACAAAACAACTGATGGAAAAACAGAACTTTTAGAACAGCTATCCACCCAAAGACCAACCAAAACTTTTGGAGCAAACATTAGTGATTTGTTGGCAGATTCATTCTTTGTTAATGACGGATTGATTGGAGATTTTGCTAAAGAGAAGATTGAGAATATTATTATTAAATTAAATCAATTAATAGAAAGTAAAAATAATAATCAGGTTATTGATATTCCGGAAGAGGAACAAGATAAAATTTACAAAACAATCAGTATTATAGATGAACCTATCATTAAAAATAAATTGATAGAAATGTACAATTCCGTTTTTAACATTGCTATTGAGAATGAAATCCAAGAACTTGAAGAAAGAATTAAATATCTAAAAAAATTAAAAGATAGTCAAAATGATTAGTATTAGAGAGTGTGTTACAAAGACAGATTTACGAAAAATAAAAGATAAACATATAAGTTTTGTGTCCAAAGAAGTTGAAAAAAGGATAGATTTTTATATAAACTTATTTGAGTCAATTAATTCATTTAGTATTGGTACAAAAGAAATTACTATAAAAAATAAGGTTAATAAGTTTATTCATGTAAAACAATACCATCCATTTATTAAAGTAATTTTTGGCAATCAAAAAAAATTTGATAAAACTAAATACTTAAATTTAAAGAAAACTTTTCTTTTTAAAGTAAAAGCTCAAAATATTAATCTAGTAATAGATAAACTAAAAGAATTAAAATCTAAAAATAAATTAATTTTAGGCTTAGATTTAAGCTTCGCTAGTCAAATCAAGTTAGATTATTATAATAATTTAAGAGATATTTACTTTGAACCAATAGATTTTCTATTAAAAAAAATTTTTGATTACGAAGAATGGTTTGAAAGTCTAGCTCCTGATAAGGACTGGGGGCCTTATCAACTTACTCAAAGTTTAGGAATAAGAGTTTGTAGCTATTGTAACCGACAATATACATTTAGTTTATCAAAAGGTAAAAATAAAATTACACGACCAGAATTAGATCATTTTTTGCCGAAAAATGAACATCCATTATTAGCTTTAAGTTTTTTTAACCTTATTCCGTCTTGTACTATCTGTAATAGAGATTGTAAGGGTAAAGTGTCTTTCTCTTATACAGATTATTTCTCGCCTTACGAACCAAATCTAAAACATGAATTACTAAAGTTTGATTATATCCCAACTTCCTATTTAGGTTCAATTGGCGAAACAGACGAAATAAAGGTTTTTGTCAAAAATGATGGAGCCAAACTTGAACTAGGCTTAAAAAATAAATTAGACAATACTTCAAAGATATTTGAGCATAATACAATCATAAAGGAACACAAAGATATTGTTCAAGAAATAATAAGAAAAAGACATATTTCTAATGATAGTTATATTCAATCCTTGCAAAAAGCTTTTCCTGGAGCTAAACTCACACTCGAAGAAGCATATAGATTAGCCTATGGTAATTTTTATGATGAAAAAGAATTTAGTAAAAGACCTCTAGCAAAATTGACTAAAGACATTGCTATTTCTATTGGGGCATTAAAAAAATATAGTTAATAATTATGAGTCTACAAATAATTGCTGTAAAACCCTTAAAAGAGTGTAATTCTGAATATTTAAAACTTTTGAAAGAAGATTTTATTTATTATTTCTACAGAGAGTTTTCAATAAATCCGAATAATGATGAAATTACTTTTAACAATAAAAGTCCCGAAGGATTATACAATATAGTTAATCTAAATAATAAAGAAATAAAAGTTAATATTTCGGCAGTTTCAGGCAAAAATGGTTCCGGAAAAAGTACTTTAATTGAACTATTTTTCCTTGCTATTAATAACTTTTCTCATAGATTTAACAAGAAGAATAAAAAAGCAAATTTAACTTATGTAAATGATATAAAAGTTGAGCTATATTTTAAAACTATTGAAACAATAAGCAAAAAAGAACTTGTAAGGTTTTATAAATTAAAAGTTTATGACGATACTGTCGAGATTAATCAATATAAAAAAATTGGAGATAAATTCGTTATTGGAAAAAAGATTGAGGAATCAAATTTCAAATTAAAAAATTTCTTTTACACTGTTACTATCAATCATTCTCATTATGCATATAATACTGATGAAATGGGAATATGGTTGGAAGGATTGTTTCATAAAAATGATGCCTATCAAACTCCCCTAGTATTAAACCCTATGAGAACCAAAGGAGATTTTGAAATTAATAAAGAAAATCACTTGGCAAAGTCACGACTCATTGCAAATTTAGTAAGGCCATGGACTAAGTTTGATTTCAGAAAACTAACGGATTCTTTAGACGCAACAGAGTTTAAAATTACTCTTAATGATACTAAGAGACATAAAGTTATTTATAAATTATTGATTAAAAACAGTAAAGAAGAAGAGAAAATTAAACTTCAAAATCTAAACATAAATGAAGATTTAATTTATAAAAAACTTAATAGGTATTATAAGTTTAAATATGATGACAATTCTAAAAAAGAACTTCGAATTGCTTTTGATTATTTAAAATATAAATTGGTAAACATTTGTGTAACTTATTCCGATTACGAAAAATATTTTCTAAAAGACTCGAAGAACTTTGATGAAGGACTATTAGATGATTATTTTAAACGAATATTTAATGAGGATCAAAGCCATATAACATTTAAACTAAAGCAACTACTAAATTATTTGCGTTTCATTGATTACACGAGTAGTATAAAACTTGTCAAGGAGCAAAAGATTCCAATAAAATCGATTTCTGATTTTATTGCTAATATTAAAAATGAAAAAAAATATTCCAAAATTAGTTCAATAGAATTGATTCCCCCTTCAATTTTTAATATCGATATATTATTAAAAACAAATAAAGGTAAGCTTACTGAATTTAAAAAATTAAGTTCAGGCGAAAAGCAAATGATTTATTCAGTCAGCTCAATTCTTTATCATTTAAGTAATTTAGATTCGGTAAAAACCACAGCTACTAAAACAGCATATGACAATATAAATATTGTACTCGAAGAAATTGAACTATACTTCCATCCGGAAATGCAACGCAATTTTATAAATCATATTCTTAATAGTATTTCTGGGATAGAATTGAATAATGTTAAAACAATCAATTTTTGCTTTGTAAGCCACTCTCCTTTTATACTCTCGGATATACCACATCATAATATAATGTTTCTGGAAAATGAAGAAGACGAAGCAATTCAACTCTTTGTAGAAAAATCAACATTTGGTGCTAATATTCACGATTTATTAAAAGACGGTTTCTTTATGAATAAAGGGGCTATTGGAGAATTTGCAAAAAACAGAATTTCAGAGACTATTGATTGGCTTAATAATCTGAAGGACAAAAAAAACAAAATAGAAGAATTAGATGAGATAAAAAAATTGAATGCCAGACAAATTGCTGAAAAAAAACAAATTACTGAATCAATTAAAATTCTTTCCTCTGTTAACAAAAATCATTTGGATCTTATTAAAATAATTGACGAGCCAATCATCAAAAACAAACTATTAGAAATGTATTCAGAGGTTTTTAGCAATGATGAGAGAATAAATTATTTAGAAAAAGAGAGAAGTAGAATTGATGATGAAATCAAAAAATTAAAGAATGAATGACAACGCTAATTCAGGCTTTGACTTCATTAAAATACTTAATGAAGACAAAACTTATAAGCTTCTCTTCCCTGAAAGAGAAGTAGGACTGGCTATTGTCTTAATTTTTGAAAAAATTGAAAATAAAACCTTTGAAGACTCAAAATTCACAGAAAAAGACTTACATGATGCATTTGAACAAATTTACATAACCAAAGAACGTTATCCGAAAGAAGTGTACAGTGAACAGATAATGAACTTACAGGAATATTTCTTGGATTATGACCAACAAACACAAAAATACTATTTCAAAGATTATGCTTATAAGTTTTGTAAACATGCAAAGGAAACTTTACAAGGAGCATTTAACCCAACCCGAATTCAGAAAATCTGTATTCATCTAACAAATACCCTAAGAAACTCGGATGATCTTAGATTTTGGTTAAAAGAAGAATTTAAAAAATATGAACCCGATCTAAGAGAACAAATAGATTTTCTTGACCGCCAAATTTCGTTATCAATTGAAGATCTGAAGAAAGAGACAAGCTTTATAAATCAAAGTTTTATTGATGTTTTAGTAGCAACCGAAGAGCGTTTGACAAAGTCTCAGTCTCACGTAAATGAATTACGATCTGCTTATTCTGAAACTAAAAATATGAGAGCATTATTAGAAGAGAAAGACAATTCAGACAATGAGATTAACGAATTAATTTCTGATGTACATTCTTTTATTAAGTATATCAATGACCGGCTAAGTTCAATTGACAGAAAACTAGATAGGATTCAGCCAAAAATTCGGCAACTTTTTTCTACACTAAATAAACCTGTCTTTAATTCTAAAATTGAAAAATTTATTTTACTCCTTCTCAAAAAAAGTGATCTAGACAATAAAAAGAATATTGTTTTTCCTCAAAATATCCCTTGTCCAGTTATACATATACCCACACCTAATTTTACCATAATTAACAGAGATAGGGAATTGTTTCCACCTAAACCCAAAGAAAGAAAACAGTATAAACAGAACGAAAAAATTATCCGTGAAAATAAAGAAAAGATACTGGCTAAAATTAATGAAATTGATACTATTCGAAAATGGGAAAATTTTATTCTTTCTGAAATAGCATTAAGAGGATTGCTTAATTTATCGGAAGTCTTTTTTAGGATTTTGAAAGAAGAAAATAGCAGTCAAATAGCCGTAACAGTCCTTTTTAACTTGATAAAGTATACATATAGTAATCCTGAAAAGTTACAGTTAATTATAGAAAAATCTTTAGAGACAAATGATGAATTTAAAAATGTTTCACTATGGAAAATGTCGATAACAAAACTACAATAAGTAATTTTTTATATGCAGAAAATGCAAAAGAGCTATTTGCAGAAATCGATTATCTGTTAAAAGATGGGATGCATTTTCAAAGACAGGGTAATCAGATACGTCATTTCAATTTTATTGATACAAATATTGACAGCCTCAAGCTTTATTATCAAGTTTTTTTTGAAGTAGAGCTTACAGAAGGAGGCGAAATGCCAAATAATTATTTCTACTTAGATTTTTACGGAAATAATCGTGGAAATATTTCTCCCAGGCATAGAGATATGCTGAAAAATGAGCACGTAATCATAGGCTTTATAATTTATAAAATCATTTATATTGATAAAGAAATAGACTTAGATTCAGTTCAAAAACTAAAAGAAAAAATAAGAATTGAGTATGATGATTATAAACCTGGAATATACAGGCTAATTGCCAAATCAAGAAATATAACTCCGGGAAATCTTAATGATAATGCAATAGATACTACAATCCAGTCTGCATTAGAGGAATTCAAAAAAATTGGTTGGATAGAATTAATCAAGGATGAGTTTAGTTTACTCCCGGCTTTTGACAGGTTGATAAAAGTATATGAAGAATATATACTAAATATTGATGAAACCCTAAATGAATTGAAATGAAAGAGTATCCAAGAATAAGAAGATTATCTACCTTAGGAATTGTTCATCATCAGAATTTTGATTATGAATTTAGTCCTTTTAGAACCGACTTTGTTGGAGAAGGCGGTGCAGGAAAAAGTATGATTTCTGACCTTCTGCAATTGATTTGTGTAGGAACAAAAGCATTTCACTCTCCTACGAAAGGTACAGGTCCGAGAAAACCTAATACTATGGTATTGCGAACCGAAGGTAAAGGAACTGACATGGGATATGCATTTATCAATATCGAAAAGGCTGAAAATCAATATATAGTCATAGGTATTTATTTAGAGAGTTCAAATACATCCAATATGTTTATTATTCAGGATGGGAATAATTTTGATACAGATACTCAATTAGTTCCTTTTTCGAAATTATTGGGAGTTGAAGATTTTCAAAAAAACAACACCATCTTTCCAATTAACGAGCTAAAAGAACACATCCAGGATAGCTTAAATCTGACTTGCGAATCTTGGGAAAGAACACCTAATTACCATAGAATCCTTTTCAACAACAAGATATTACCTATAGATCTTTCTCTAGATAATAAAACATTAGAAAATTATGCTAAAATAATACAGGCATTTTCTAGAGAATCTTTAGATATTAGTAAAACCCATAGTTTACAATCTTTCCTATTTGGAGATCATAAAGAACAAGAATTGATTAAAAAATTTTATGATACAGTAGAAGAATTACAAGAGGATACAAAGCAGTTTGAAAATAATTTAGAAGAAATCGAAGCATTAACCACTAAACAAAACCAACTTAGTAAACTACTGGATTTAAAGACAACTAAAGAAAATACTTATACATTATATTTAAAATCTTCTTATAAATATTTTACAAACCAAATTTCTGTAAACTCAGATAAACTTAAAACTCAACTGAATGAATATTACTTTAGCCTGCAATCTCTCCCTTCTTTAAAAGAAAATGTTTCTCAAAAAATTATTTGGACGCAAACAGAATTAGAAACAATTGAACCGTTATGGGTAGAAGCATTTAAAATAAAAAATGATATAGAGAGTAAAATCTCCCACAAGGAAAAATTTTACTCATGGATGCGAGCTTTTAATTGCTCAGCAGAAGAACTTATTGAAAAGTTCAACAAATATCATAAATCTAAGGATACCATTAACAAAATAAAGGAATTAGAAGAGATTTTAGCGTCGAGAAGCATTCTTACAGCATTTAAAAGTAATGAGTATGAAGAGAAAAATATTGTTAATCAAATTGAGAAACAAATTGAAAGATTAGAAACAGATCTAGAGCTGAAAAACAAACTCAAAGCCTTAAATAATATTGATGATAAAAATTCTTTAGTTAATTGGGCTTTACAATTACCAAATGAATTGACCTTGAATCAAGAGGCAGTTATTCGTAAATATCAAAATGAAGGCATTAAAGCAGAAATTCCTGTTGATATCTTAAAGAGATATGTCCCTACTCCAGAAATATTAATGGATAATATTATTGAATATAAAAGTGATGATAAAGGGCTATGGCTAAACTTTAATGGTGTTATTGAGTTCTTTTCAACAGATTTTTCTCCAATTTTTAATACCCAGGATAAAAATAAAATAAAGGAATATTTTGAAAAAGAGACTACTAGTATTCTGAATAATATCTCAAACTTAGAAAAAGAGATTAATGAGAAAAAAATCTTGAAGGATGTTTTTGAGAATTTAGAGAATCCTGATGAATATCTAAATGCGTGGAATACCCAGACAGATTTAGTAGAACAACTTGAAACACATGAAATGTACGAGATGGACCAAGACAAATTTCGTGAGTATTTCAACATATACTCGCAAGATTCCATTGAGAATGACTTCAAACAAAGTAGAGAGGCATATTCTGAATTAAACACTAATAGAAGTAAATTAATAACCTTAAAAGCTAATCTAACAAGAGACTTTGAAAATCTGTTCGAACCAAAGACGAATCATGAGATAGAAAATATTAAAAACAGGCACAATTTTTCTTTTGAAGAAAATTTTGAAAAAGATTCTTTTTTATCATCTTTAAAAAATACAGAAGATTATTATACGGAGTTCAGTAAGGTTTACATTCAGGAAAAATCAAAATATGGAACTACAGGAGATATCATTCAATTGGATGAAAAGATTACCGAACTGCTTTCAAAGAAAAATGAGATTTATGTTCAAAATACTGAAATAATAAAGAATATTTCAGACTCTGAAGAGTTAAACACTCAAATAATAGAAGAACTTAAAGAAAACTACAATTTCGCAAATAATGCCTATCATGTAGAATACAAACTTATAATTAGACAGTATTTGAAAAACAATGTAAGTCGTTTTGAAAATACCGGAGATTTTCAATCATTGTGTGAAGAAATTTTACCTCCAGAAATTTTGAATGATATTAATATATTAGAAAAAGAAGTTATTGAAAAAATAGGCAAATACCTAAAGGATATAAACCTAAAAAATAAAAGATTAAACAATCGAAAGCTTCAAAAACTAGCCGCCATTGTTGAAGAAGTATCCAATGAAGTTAGTGAACAAAGAAATAATATCAGGCTAATTAATAATTTCCTTAATTCTGATGATAAAGAAATAACAGGAGGACATTTGGTAAGTATAGAAGACTCTAATCAAGATTCATTTTCTTCCGGATGGATGGATACATTTACCGACAATATTACTAAAGATTTTGAATTAGGTTTGAATGATTCTTTATTTGAATCTGAAAAAGGAATTTCGAATGATTTAGAGAGATTTCCTTCTCTAAAAGAAAAACTGTTGCAAGCATTTTATAGATCTGGTGGTTCAAGAAATTTAAAGCCAAAAATTGAAGAGTTACTAAATCCGAAATCTTATTATAATGTGAAATTTTCAATTAAAACAAGTCAAGGTAAAAAGAATGATGGCAGTACCAGCCAAGCATATGCTGCTATTTCCCTGTTATGTATTGCGAAATTATCTTTATTAAATAAACAATCCAAAAATAAATTTGTTGAAGCAATTCGTTTTATGGCAATTGATGAAGCAGAAGGTTTAGGAAGTAATTTTGATATGCTTTATAACATTGCCCGTGCAAATGATTATCAATTGTTATCTCTTTCCATTAATCCAAACAAAATTGATATTGAAGGTCAAAATATCTATTTACTTCATAATAGTAAAGAAGATGAAAAAGTTAACTACACCCCTATCCCTATTTTCAGTTCTATGAATTAAATTGATGTATGATGAAAAATATTGAATGGAAATATCTAAAAGGATTGAATCAGCTTTATACTGAAAAGAAAACTAAATTGAAAATTTTAAATAATAGTTACATTAATCAGATATTATTCAAACAAAAAAAACTAATTAAATATCAAGACGGTAACCATTCTATTATTGAAGCAAATCCTAGGTATTCACAATTCTATGAGCAAGAGTTTTTGGATACTTATAATTACTACAATGCATTTTTTGAACAGTCGGGAATAGAAAACAATGCTAAAAAAACTTTTACAGAAGAAGACCTAAAAGCCTTAATTTTCATTTATTATAATAAAACGGAACTTAGAAATAATCTTACAACTCAAAAAAAATTTTCTGCAAAAGTCTTTAAATATGAAAATTCTAAATATTTAGAGAATAAACCAAGCTTAAAAAATGCCGTTTTACAATTATTAGAAATTGAAGAATTTCCGGAGAAAGATCCTAAAAACCAGCAATGGAGATTTGTTGTTGACTGCCCTACTCCTAAAGCTGTGGTTTTATGTGAAAATTTGGACTGTCTAAAAGTACCAATAGAATATAAAAAAAATAATATAGAACTATGGTATGTGGGTGGTCAAAATACTAAACCTTTAATAGATATTCCTTCTGAGAAATTGCAATTACCACTTTATTATTTCTGTGATTGGGATTATAGTGGCCTTTCCATCTACTCTCAGATAAAAGAAATTTTTGATACAAAAGCTAAAAGTATTGAAATAATACAACCATTATCTAATGCTAAAAGACTTCCGGTATCTGTAAAGCATCATAAAAGCAAATGGAAGAAAGCAGAGTTTTCTAATTTGAGAAAAAATGACTTTACAGAATCGCAAATTGAATTAATTGATGAACTTATCTCAAATGATGAATGGATAGAAGAAGAGTCAATAGATCTTATTCAGCTATTATCTGAAATATGAAGTATTAAAAACTTTTAAAAGTTGGTATCTACTGGGCTTACGCCTCTCTATTTTATGCAGAAACTGCGTGAGGGATAGCAGCGAAAAGCCCACAGCGAGGGACGAGCGAGGACTTGTAGCGTATAGCCCGACCCGTAGGGGCACGCCCAAAGGAAAATCTTTTTAAAAGTTTCAGTCGGTGACTTTAAAGAAACTTAATCTCATGCATAATCTCACTATAACTTTCATTACAAACAACTTTTTCACTACCAAAGCAAATTATAGCTTTTCCGTTTTCATCTTCACAGATATGCGTGATCTTATCAATAAAAACCAGACAGCGTTTCCCGTTAGCTGTTGTAACAGTAATATCTTTCTCCATAGCTTTAATTAAGTTATCCAGGTATTAAACAGTATTAAAGAGGCAATAAAAAATGTTCCAAAACCAATGCCTACTAACTTTAGATTATCATTCAAGGTATTTCTTTTTTTTCTGAAAATTATCGAATGACCGATAATAAAAAGAATCCAGATGATTATAGCCAGAAGAATAAAGAATCCGCAATATAGATTAGTCAGGTCATAGCCTCCGCCGCCAATACTTTGATAGCTTTGTTTTGTTAATGGAACGCTGGCAATAAGAAGTATTGGAACAATTAACAATGCTAATTTTATAAAAAAGCTTTTTTTCTGCATAGGATTGAAAACAAATTTAGCCTCCTTGGACAAGCTTTTCTAATAGCAAATCCAAATTCACCGAAGCAAATCCGGAACTATGGTCTGAGAGTCCGTATGGAATAATCAGGTCGTTGTTGTGTATGATAGAACCACAGGAATACACAACGTTAGGTACATAACCTTCGCGTTCATCGGGATTGGGCATAATGAGCGGTTCTTTTAAGCGGCCTATTTCTATTTCGGGATTGTCAATATCCAGTAACGAAGCGCCAATACAATAGCGTCGCATTGGTCCAACGGCATGTGTTATGATAAGCCAGCCGTATTTGGTTTCTATAGGTGAACCGCAGTTTCCTATCTGTACCAATTCCCATGGATATTCCGGACTTTGTATTTTTATGGGTTTTTCCCAGATATTGATATGTTCGGAATACATTAAATAATTATTCCAGCCATCAATACGGGAAAGCATAGCGTATTTCCCATTAATTTTTCTGGGAAATAAAGCCAGATTCTTGTTTTTTGCTCCGGAACCGTTTAACGGACTTGTTTTGAAATCATAGAAATCATAGGTCTGAAGGAGTTTTGGCATGATGTGATTTCCATCATAAGCGGTATATGTACAGTAATAAATTACTTTTCCGTTTTCTTTTACAAATCTGACAAATCGGGCGTCTTCTATCCCGTTGCTTTCAAAATCTGAAATGGGGAAAATAACCCTGTCACTTATATCGGTATCCTTTGAAAAACTTATTTTTCGATAGCTGTCAGATAATGCCAAAATCATATTATATTGCGTGATTATCTTTTCGTCTTTTGTTTTCTCTTTGGCTTCAATAACCACTTTTTTGAGGCTGTCATAATCAAAACGCTCGCCTAGTTTTTCGTCTACAGCTTTTAAGAAATCATCATTAATATCTGCTTCCTGTGCTTTTTTGAGGAAAAGCTTTTTGTTATAGACCATGTTATGGACTTTTTCAGCTTCATCAATATAATTTCCGGCAGGAATTACAGTTATATTTCCATGCTTGTCTATCATGGCACGTCTGAAAACTACTGAAGAAACATGCCCCTCTCCCACTGCCCTAAAGCTAATCAGTACCCGAAGTTGGCCTTCTTCAAGATTAGTCTGGTCAGGATCGGGAACAATGGACGGATTGAAAAAAGCAGCCGATTCTATGGAATATTCATGTGTAAAATAAGAACCAATGAGCAGTTTGGTGTAATCGTCAAGTTTTTCATAATTACCGCCTGCTTTCTCAATATAAACTTTTACCCTGTCGCAATGTTTTAATAGCTTTTTGGTAATATTTCTATGACGTTTTGAAAAATCCTGTAGCAGTGGAGAAATTAATCCAAAAACGGTTTCATTATCCAGAAGTAATAGCTTTTTAAGGAGTTCAACAGCACGTTCTTCGCCATTGAAAAAATACCGGGCAATGACACGTCCGGAATCGGGATATACTTTTATAGGTTTTCGTTCAACAGACAATCTCATGGGCATTGTTTTAAAAAATTTTCGATGAAATGTAAGAGTATCCTGTTTTGGGATGAAAAAATCTTATCCCTAAAATACGATTTTTAATTTATACGAAAAGCACCTAAAATGCTAAAATTAACCCAAAACAAAAGCTCAAGAAGGCAATTACAGTCAAAATTTTATAAGTTGCAGCCTTTATTTTTTATATAAGAGCTATAAAACTTAAAAGTTTTTTAATTTTAGCATGAATTTTGCAGAAACTGTTTATCAAAAAGTATCCATGAAATCTGTTGCTTTACTCTTTATTGTTTTTTTTACTGCTCAGATGTATGCTCAGGTTGACTACAACAAGTCGATTTCAATACCTTCTGCCAATACAAACAGTACGATGTCAATACCCTCTGCAGAGTCGAATACTACTGTAGATCCAAATTTTGGTTTTACAATTCCCAAGTCGCTTCCAAAGTCAGATAAATATAAAGTTGGCGGAACCGATACGGTTAATTTTGGTCAGGGTAGCGAGCAATTTGCGAATCCAGGCGATAAATACACCAAAGAGCTAAATAAAAAAAGCGGAGGGGAATCACAGGTTGCTGTAAAAGGAAACCAGTATTTTGGTGATTTTAAAAATAATGGTGAATATGTAAATATAGTATTCCGCGACCACGGAGCTCCGGATGGCGACATGATAAAAATTTCTGTGAATGATGTTGTGGTAGTAGCTTCGGTTACATTAACCACTGATTTCAGAACCTTAAAACTACCTTTAAAACCGGGCTTTAACAGAGTTGATTTTGAAGCACTGAATCAGGGAACATCAGGACCTAATACGGCTGAATTTCATGTATTTGATGATAAAGGAAACCTTGTTGTAGCCAATCGCTGGAATCTGGCAACCGGTTTTAAAGCAACAGCTATTATTGTAAAAGAATAGCTAGCTATTGGCCAGCCATTCTCTTTTTAGCATGGCATATTGGAACTCACTTCCCCAATTTCCTTTAAAAAAGATATTTTCTATAAAATGCCCTTCCCTACGAAATTTTAAGCTTTCTAAAAGACTTATTGAAGCAATATTTTCTGCATCTACCGTTTCAACTATCCGGTGTATGTTTTTAACGGCAAAAAGAAAATCCATAATCCCGGAAAAGGCTTCTTTTGCATAACCTTTTTGCTGGTGCAGGTGAGAAATTGTCATTCCAACTTCAGCAATACGCTCATCAAAAGCGTCTAGTTTTATAGCACAATCTCCTATCAATCTTCCGGTTTCTTTGCTTTCAATGGCATATTGTACCCACTCACCTCTTTTCCCAAATAATTTATTTTCCTGCTTGGCTATAAATTCGGAAGCCTGTTCGCGTGTCATTACATCAAAACTCTGGTATTTCGTAACCTCAGGATTGGATCTGTATATGTGAAAATCATCCAGGTCATTTTGAGTAAGGTGTCTGATGTGCAATCGTTCAGTATGTATTGATAAAGTTTCCATTCTTAAAAATTTTCGTCCAAAGATAAAAAAGCTTTTCCCAAATTTTCAATAATATCTGAAGCTATAAAAGCTTGGTATCCGAGCGATTTTGAGCCAATGTCTGCTGTTAGTCCGTGAATATATACGCCAAGTATTGCAGCATCTTCTGGCGTATATCCCTGAGCTAATAAACCAGCTATAATTCCTGAAAGCGTATCACCGCTTCCGGCTGTCGCTAAGGCCTGATTTCCTGTTGAGTTGGTATATATTGTATTGTTCGAGATTATTTGCGTTGGCGCCCCTTTTATGACAATTATCCATTTTTTTGATTCGGTCAACCTCGCTACCTTTTCAATCATCTCTTCTTCAGAACTCCAATCTCCGATCAGCCTTTGCAATTCTTTCCTGTGAGGAGTCAATATTGTCTGTTCCGAAACAAAATCAAACAGTTCTTTGTTTTTTGAAAGTATGTTGATTCCATCGGCGTCAATTAATAGTCGCTTGTTGTTATCCTTCAGGAATTTTATAAATGCTTTTTGGGTTGTTTCGTGTTGGCCTATGCCCATACCTATTGCAATAGCATTGGGAATAATCTCAAATTCTATTTCTGAAATATATGCTTCTTCTTTATCGGTAATAACCATTGCTTCCGGAAATGAAGTCTGAATACTGGTATAGCCGCATTTTGGAATTAAAGCTGTTACCAAGCCACAACCTGATTTTAAACTTGCTTTTGATGCTAAAATAATGGACCCTATTTTTCCATAGCTTCCACCAATAATTAGCGCATGCCCTTGTGTTCCCTTATGGGCCTGGACCGAGACAGGTTTGTAACGTTTGAGGATTTCGTGTTTATTAATAAGTAGGGCCTCCATCTGTGAATCACATTTAAAAAGATTTAATAAGCAATAAAGATAGTAATACCTGTTCAATTTATATTGCGGTTAAGAGAAAGTCATTACCGGCGAAGCAAAATTGAGAAAAACAGACCTGAAAAATATTTTTCTATTGTACTGAGTGTTAATACATTTTAATTTTTATGTAAAAAAAAGATAAAAAAACTTACGAAATAGTTGTAATTTATAGAATGATAAGCTACATTTGCAACCGCAAAAAAGGATAAGTTCTTACGAATTTATTAAGGAGAGGTGCCGGAGTGGTAACGGAGCAGATTGCTAATCTGTCGACGAGCAATCGTCGCCAGGGTTCGAGTCCCTGTCTCTCCGCTTTTTTTTCGGGGTGTAGCGTAGCCCGGTTATCGCGCCTGCTTTGGGAGCAGGAGGCCGCAGGTTCGAATCCTGCCACCCCGACGGTATTGAAATAATGGACGCATAGCTCAGCTGGATAGAGCACCTGCCTTCTAAGCAGGCGGTCGAAGGTTCGAATCCTTCTGCGTTCACTAAGGCTCAAAAAGCCAAACAAAAAGATGCACACACAAGCTGTAAAAGCCTGTAGATGTGCATTTTTTTTTGTTTAAGCTTTAACCATTTGCCTTATGATTATTGATTCAGATCGTATTTTTGACACGCTTGCTGACACAAATAAAATTTACGTGTCATTAAAAGATAGATTCTACATTAGAGAGTATAAAAATGCTGAAGGCAAATCGCCAGTTATGCTTTCAATTACCGGAAATAAGAAAAGGGAAAGGATTTTATTAGAAATAAGTGTTGTCCCGGAACATTGGCGAAGTGACATTCAAAGGGTAATTCCTATTTCTAAAGAAAACCAAGATATTAATTTGATGTTAGATAACATCAAGTCAAAAATTACCCATATTAAAACCTCGTATAGATTAGCTGAAAGAGCCCTTACACCAGAAATATTAAGGAAAGAATTTATTAATGGGATGCCGCGCTTGCGCTTTACAGCATTTTTTGAAATGGCATTAAAAGAAGAAAAAGTTATGATGAAAAAAGGTTCCTATAACAGACATCATTCAGTCCTTAAAAAAATCAAGGACTATGACGATGAAATTACTTTTATGGATTTAGATCATGAATGGTTTAAAAAATATAAAAGGCATCTCACAAAGCTTGGAAATGCTAAAACTACTATAGCCGGAAATATGGCAAGCATAAAAAAATTTTTGGGCCTTGCCATTAAATCAGGTATCAAACTAAAAATTAACCTGGATGAATTGGAAGTCGGCAGTACAAAGGGAAACAGAACCAGCCTATCCCCTTTTGAACTTAAAAGATTGGCCGACTATTATTTTTCAAATTATATTAATGAATCATATAGGCTAGTTCTTGGTTACTTCTTATTTAGTTGTATGACAGGTTTACGAATTTCAGATGTTCAAAATCTTACAAGGAGAAATTTCATGGATGGTTTTATAACCTTTATTTCTCAAAAGACATCTAAAGACCAATCAATTGCTTTGAATGACACAGCAAAAAAAATAATAGAGCACGAACCACTACTTTTCGTTAAAAAATTTGCAGATCAGCACATAAATGATGAACTAAAAAAAATCATGAAATTTATTGGAATAAATAAGGTTGTTTCATTTCACGTTGCAAGGCATACTTTTGCTACTAGTTTTCTTCGAGCAGGTGGTAAAGTTGAAAAACTCCAGCTGTTACTTGGCCACTCTAGTTTGTCACAAACAATGATTTATGCCCATATCGTTAATGAAGATGCAAATTCCGAGATTTTTTTACTTGACAAACTATTTTAAGGATGCTTCAGTTTCTATTTCTATTTCATAGTAATTATTATCAAGTTCGTTTTTATTAATGTTCTTGATTAGATGTATTTGATTGTACGCAAATATTTTCTTTTTAGATGTTAATGTCCTGATAGTCTCATAATGTTTTTTAAATTCCCATATAAAATTTTGAGAATTTATCCTTCTTTCAAACCATTCTTTAAAATGGCGCTCATGAATTTTTGGTATCATTATCTCATCCGGATTTTTGGCCAGATTTAAACCGGCTGTCAATCCATCATACATAACAGCGTATAGTTTTGATGAATCCGAATCAAAATGGTGAGCTGTCTGGACATTCTCTCTTAACATTAAGGGCAATGGTAAAGCATTAATTATTATCTCATTAGTCTTTTCATTCTTAACAAAACTATTATTTGCGATACCGGCAGCACTATGAAACACCGGAAGATATGTATAATCTTTGTTATCTGTTTCACTGAACTGAAGCAGGAATGATAATCCTTTGTTGAATTTTCTACGTGGTTGCTTTACTTCTGTATCTGATAGATCAATAATTTCTCCTCTTTTTATTTCGTCCTGGACAAAATTAACGATGGCTTTATTTGCTTTGGGTGTAAGGTCGAGATTAAACCAATTTTTCAAAGTCGTGAAAAATTCACCGAAAGTCATATCCGGAACTGAGCGGGTTAAATCAACCTGATTAGGATTGATTATTGTAGGTACTGCTTCACCTGAAGTATCATGTAATCTGATTGGGTTAATTTCTAAAGAAATTATTATCTCATCAGCTGAAGCGCCCTGATAAGATTCAATTATAATTTCATTTGGAAGTATGTCAACCAAAGTTTCAAAAACAACATCAACATTTTTAGTAACAGTTAGCCTGGAGCTTGCAAAATCTAAATTAACTTCATGATAAAACAATACCTGGTTCCTATACTTTATTCTAAAAAATGGCCTAGGTCCTAAATAGGGAAACAGTCTCATTTTTACCGTTCCTACAATCCTGTATTTACCCGGATGCTCAATAGGATAAATAAAATCAAATCTATAATATTGCATCGTGTGAACATAAGGCGGCCTTATTAATGTAATTTCTCCAGTCTCCGAATGATCTTCTGACATTTTGAAAATACTGATCGGTTCTTGTTCATTTGTAGTATAATATTCTACATCAGAATAAATACATATTTTTTTTATACTTTCATCTTGCAGAACATCACCTTCCAGTTCGTAACCGGCGTCTTCAAATCCTTTTTTAAGTATATGCAACAGGTATGGTAATGGCTGCATAATATTTCTGTTGTAAGTTATATCTTCTGTTATATCTACCTCATTTATAAGAAATGCACCATCCTTATAGTTATTGATAATCTTACCAAAAGCAAACCAAATTTCTTCTTCAGTATTTATCTTGTCAGTATGGATTTGCGGGAAGTTATAGTTTACAGCAGGCCAAGTCTGCGAAATAATTCCTGCAGCATGGATGTAAATATTGTCGACTTCAAATTTATCCAATGGTAGCTCAGATAATTTTTTGCTGAAATTTGGAAATTCATCGAAGCCAAAAACTATCGAAACTGATAAACTGGATTCAAACTCTTCTACTTCAAAAATTGCAGTGTTCTTTTCATTATTTTCAAAATAGTACCCATTAAACATTGTTTGAATAGTTCTCGAATTAGGAAAACTTATATATCCGAGTACCTTGTCTATATCAGATGTCAAGGTTATTTCAAAAGGGAAAGTCCTTTTGGCAAAAATCCTATCTGTAAACCAGAAGTTTTCCTCCATAGTCGTTACGTCATAACTTGACAAATCAAGTTCAAAATCAGAACAAACAAATTTCTTCATCGTATTCTCTATTAATTTGAAATTCTAAATCGAATGATATCACCTCTAAATCGCTGTCAGTTGTTGTTAGACTTTTAGTTACCGGGACAAGCTTTATAAGTTTATCATCATAATAAAGCCATGCCCTTTTGCTTCTTACCAAACTTTCAACTGAAGGCACGTCAGATTTCATTATAAACCCGGTATTAATTGATAGCTTTGAAACTTTTACATTATCAATAGACTTAAATAATTCTACAATTTTCTGATACAGGGTTTCGGTTTTAAATTCAAAATCTGATTTTAAGGAGTATTTACCAGTACACACCATAGCGGAAAGCAACAAATATTCATCTTCCCAAATGATCATGTTTGATTCGATGCCTTCCGGAAAAACAACAAAGGTTTTAATAATAAAATGCGTATGTGTTGAATAAATAAAATCAATTACATCACCAGGTTTAACTTCGAGGGATGAAAAATCTATTTTTTCTTTGTGGATTCTATCTTCAGCATATAAACTGTAATTCGTTAAATATGCTCCATTTTTCTTGATAGTTACTTCTCTTACTCCGATAGGCCCTAAAAGATTTATAAATTGAAAACTGTTCGGTGTTACCCTTGTAAATCCGGAATTGATATTCAATATTGCAAAGTCTTCATATTTGTTTCTGGGAGTTAGGCCAGCTGCAAATAAATATTCTGGAGTTGTGAAACTCCTTATTACTTCATCATTCTGCAAATAACATTCTTTGAATTCTATAGTAACGCGGCTTAATTTATATTGATGGCTAGACTCAGGATCTATTTCTTCAAATCTTCTCATTAACCTATGCAAGCCCTTACCTAAGTTAAATTCTTGAGAACCCTTGAAAATTGGAATTTTAAGCGATATCACTTCTAAACTCTCTCTATCAGAATAAAAATCATAAAAATATGCACTTATAAGTATGTCAAAATATGTCTGATCATAAGTGGTATTGAATTGGATGAACTTTTTATCTAATGTGAAATTTACTTCAGAACCATAAGGTATTTGAATATAATCCTGAAGATTATAATTTACTTTAATTGTTATTGCAGAATCAATCCCATTAATAACTGCAGATAAAATAACAGTTCCTTCGTACTGACCACCCGACATATTAGCTGTGGGTATTGGTATGACTAAAATGCCGTTTTCTGATTCTCTTACTATTAACCAGGGCGAAGCCTGAAATGTAAACGGCTCAACACAAAAAACAAATACAAATTGCTCAGTTGGCTCGACATGGCCTTTCACTGCTGTGTAAAACAGTTCTCTTGGAAATGCTTGAAATTCTATAGTGTTCTCCAGCGTAACCCTTATAGGTATTACTCCAATTTGGGAGGAATCTTTGAGTACAGTTACAAAGGAATCCAAATCGGAACTCTCAACCGCTTCATTTGTATCAAAATAATTAGACAACTTTAATTTTACTATTCTTTGTCCATTGCCGGTGGCAGTATAAATTAATTGTCCGGCTATTTCTTCAGATGTCACAATGACGTTTTCATCGTCTGAAGATAAAATATATTTATCTCTTGCCACTAATTGCCAAGAAACTCCTGAAACAGTAATCGCACGTGATGGAAGTGGAGTATTTTGATAATGGGTAATATCTAAACGGTTTGGAGAATAAGTTATAGTGTTTTCTTGATACACATCTAAAATTACAGTATGAGTATAATCAGAAATTTGAATCCACTGATTCGATGAATTCTTTCCTTCAATGAAGAAGAATAGTTTGGCCACGTATGTTCCGGGTGTGAGCGCACCTATATTTTGGATATACATTCCAACAAGGCTATGATAACCATTAGCGCTCAGGGTATCTGGCACTGACGAATTAAAACTAAAACCATCACTTGTAACGTTTAACCAATCAGCTGGAGGAGCGGCGCCAAAATATGATTTAAAAGTTCTGATTCTAAAACTTGAATATTGCGATGTTGAAGGTAAACCTATGACATCTTTAACTTTGATATCCTTAAATTGGGGAAATAACGGCACTGAACCGACAATAAACCATGAAAAATTTGTTGTTGCCGGAAATGGCGACCAATCCTGATATATTGGTTCGTCAAAAGTAACGTAGTTGTTTTCTAGTGTTCCAATTGGGGTGCTCATAATGTTTCTGCTGGTATTTGTGATACTTGTTGTACCGGAAGATTTTGAAATTTACCAATCATTAAGGTTTCAGAAGTTAGCCAAACCTCAATAAAAATCTGTTTAAAATAGATTAATGACCTATTTTTATAATGTACTATGCCGGAAGCCGTTGGAGAAATGTTCTCTGCGTTAGCCTGATAATAATTGAATATATCTAAATCATTTGTAATAAAAACCACATTGTTTATAGTTGCTTCAGATTCTTCCTGAAGATTTTTTGCCAGTCTCCCGGATAGAATAAACTTATCGATGTATTTTACATCTCCCGAAAAGTGTTCAGTGACACGGCCAAAAATTTGATCGCATAGAACATTTGCTATTTTGCTTGTTAGTATTCCGTATTCTGTAAAGTATGTATTCATTATACCTGTGATTTTTTTCTATTATCGTCTAATCTTTTTAAAGCGTCTCTCATTTCTTTTATTGATTTGTAATCCTTTGAAGATACAATTGCAGTCAGGCCAGTTTCCTTTATATCCCTCATCAATTCTGTATTTTCAGAAATAACTTTTAGCATCATCATAAGTAGTTCATCATTACTTCCTGAAGGAGTTTCTGGTTTAGGATTTTCAGGACCGGTATAAAGAAGGCCATCTTTATAGTATCCATTCTCAAAACCCTTAATTCCGCGAAGTTCCCTTATCAAAGAATCTTTTAAATCCGGATTCATTTTTGTCCAGGCTTTATTATCAATTACCATTTCGGGTTTATTTCCTTCTCCGGCTAGAAAGTAGGTTGGCTTCTTTACCATTCCGGATTTTGTATTCCCGCCAAATGAAGCTTTAAAGGTTTTTCCATCCTGTTCACGCTTTACGAATTCCGGATATAGCCCTTCTTCATATCCTTTAGCCGGTAGAGGTGTTGCTAATATAGTTCCCAATTGCAAGGCTCCCATTGCCCCAACAAGACCTGCCAAAGCAAAGTTAAACGGAGTCCAAGGTTTATTCCCTAATGCTCCCACAACTGCCATAGCCGTTCCGGAAATTGCTGAAGCAATTGCAATTCCTTTCTCCCTTTTGGCTTGTCTGTATGAAAGATCAGCTTTTCTTTTTTCAAGGTCCTTATCCAATGCATCAATACCCCTTTTGTATTGTACCTGGTTTATATAGCCATTATCTAATTGTTGCTTCAGACGGCGTTTTTTTGCATCCGATGATTGTTCAAATTTTCTAAGTTGCGCCTGTTCATTAGCAGTAACAAACTGATTGTATTTGCCCCACATTTCTGTTAGAGCAGATACAGCAAATATCATCTCTTCAATTCCAAATTTACCTGCGGCCAGATTATCATAAAACACTTGCCAATTATCAGCACTAAATCCTAAAATATCTGTCTTTTGGGAAATTCCTAAAGCCTGTGCATTTGTTTCAGAATTTTGTTTGCCTAGCAATTCGTTCTTTTTGGCTATCAGTTCGCTTAACGTAAGTCCAATTTTTGCAGCTTCAGCTGTGAAATCTTCAACCTGTTTCGGAGTAAGTAAAGAAAGGTCTATCTGATCAAGTTGCCCCTTTTTTACGATGATATCGAATTTAGCCAGGAGATTGTTCAGATGTTTGGTTTCCTCATCAATCTCTCTTTTATTAAATTCTTTTTGAAGCGCTTCTTTTGCCTCTTCAAGAGTTTTAATTTTTGCAAGCTGTCTTATTGATAACTTCTTACGAAGTATTTCCCTGGCTTGTGCAAGGGTTGTTATTGAATTTAATTCATTGTTAAATTCAGTCTGGCGTAAAACCTTTGCCTTTTCGTATGCTTCCTGGTCTTTTTTAATTTTATCGGATGCCCCCTTTTCTTCAATTGTAGACATCCGGACCAAATGCAATTTTTCCTCCAGTTCTATCTGATCATTTATTTCTTTATTTTTTTCAAGCATCATTTTTCTGATACTTTCCAGCGCTTTTACTTTAGGAGAATCACCGGCTTTTTGGGCTTCAGCAATTTGCTTGTCAATTTTTTCAAGCTTTTGTTTATCAATAATTTCATTTTGAAGTTCTAAAAGCTTGTATTTATGGTTAATTCTTTCCTGCTCCATTTCCTTTTCATATCCATCCTGCATTAAAGCGAGCCTGTCTTCCTCTGTTTTCCTTCTCAATTTCAAAAGATCATCTGCAAACTTTTCTTCATCCTTCAGGTAGCTGTCATTATATTTTTTCTTTTTCTCATCCACCGGAATATTTACATTTTTCTTTTCCTCCTTTGGCTTTTCCAAATCTTCAACAGTAGCTTTAAGCAAATCCCCTTCCAATGCCTCCATTTGGGCTTTGATAGTTGCGAGTTCTGCTTCTTTTTCATCAATCCCAAATGCTTTTACATATTGGGCAACCAACCTATCCCAATTTTCTTTGTCAACCATTGTCAGGCCGGTAGTTTTATCTTTACGTGCGTTTGGAAAAAATGTTTTCAGAACATAAGCTTCTACGTCTCTACGGGTTTTTATGTTGTCACGTTCCGGGTTATTCCCTTGACCTGTTATTCTCGACATAAACGAGCCAAATCCGCTTTCGTAAGCACGTGATGTTCTGTTTTCTACTTCAAGCTGCTGCTTGGCCAGTTCTTCAAATTTTGATTGGGCGGCTTTAGCCCTGGCATTCTTATAAAGTTCGTCAGTATATTTTTTAAGTATGTTGGTTCCTTCCATCATTTTCAGGTTCTCTAATGTCAGAGTTCCTATATAGTCTGGAATAATCTCATTCAGCCTTTTAATGGCTTTTTCCCTTGTTCCCTTCTGTTTTGTCTCATCTTTTGCAACTTTAACGAGCATATCCAACTCATTTCTCTCTTTAGCTATGCTTTGGGTTGCTTCAAGATGTACTTCGGCTAAAGTTTTTTCTACCTGAGCAGCTTTAGAAGCGCTTTCAGAAAAAGCCACATAGGCGACCCCGACCGCTGCTACCAATGAAAGTAAAAGCCCCCAAGGAGTAGTTTTCATAGTAGCCGTCATTATCCTTAGTGCTTGCGTAGCTCCTTTTATATTGCCAGTAAGCAGCATCGTAGTTCCTGCCCAAAGTTGTGTGGCTACGATTGCTATTCCTTCAGATACTGCCCTGGCTTTGACCGCTAAATTATAAAGAAGCTGTCCCTGAGTATTACGTGCCGTCCATAATACAACAAGTTTTTGCCATGCTACATTAGTAACCAAAGCAGCCGTTACAACCGCGATTGATTTAGCTATAAATACCAGCGTGTTACGCCATTTTCTTCCGGAACCGTCAACATCGTCAGTTGCACCGACCAATTTAGCAAACCATTCTACCGTTGAAGCGAGCCAGTTTACAATTGTTTCAGAAGAAAAAGCAGCGATAACTTTCTTTTTTAGCTTTTCGAGTGTAGCCGCCAAATTGTTATTTTTAATGTCAAATTCGTTAGTCAACGAAGTTGCTTCATTCATTGACTTGCCGGCCAAATCAATTTTATCCCGGAAAAGATCAATGTTTTTAGATGCAGCACCCAGAACCATTTTAACCTCATTATCATTTAACTTCAGATAATCGAGAACCTGAGCCAGATCGGTTGCATCAAGCCCTTTTAAAGATTGTGCAAACTGAAGAAAGAATTCATTCGGATCAGTATTAAGAAGATCCTTTACCGATTTCTCAGAAACGTTCATGACTTTTGCAAATTTTGGGAAATCTCTGGATGCAATAGAAATAACCTTTCCATAATTATTCCCGGCAAGTTCTGCCTGTAATCCCGATTCCTCAAAAGCTGCACCTAAGCCCAATGCTTGTGCAATAGACGGTTTAAGAGCATCCGGTAATGATCCCACCCTGGTAACAAATGCCGCAATATTAGCCTCTGTAGCATTCCCATCAGCACCCAGATCGTTTATGGCAGAACCCACAGCATTAAAGGCCACTTCAACCTTTACATTTTTAATTTCCTCATATAAACCTTTGATTTTCCCTAGCTTATCAGCTACTTCTTCTGGCCCTCCTTCAAACGAATCTCCCAAAGCCACCGAAGCTTTATCCATGACCTTAACAAAGTCTGCAATTTCATCCTTAGCTATGCCGATCCGACCGCCGACCTCTGCTATTCCAAGAAGATCAATCCTTGATGTCCTAGTCTGGAATAGACCGAATGATTTTGTAAGTGCATCAACTTCGGCTTTAGTCATGCCGGTAGTTTTCTGAACATTTGATTGTGCATCAGCCAATTTCCCATTCCAATCAATAACTTTCTGAACTGAAAGAACAATACCTGTTAAAAGGGCTATAAATGAGGCTCCTAAAGCAGCATAACGGTTATAACTGTCCGCAAATGAACCTAATGTATTTTTGGCTGTTCTAGCTTTCCCATTTAGTTCAGCAATTCTTGCATTTACTTCTTTTAGTTCAGCATTATATCTGGCATAGTCTTGTGATCCGGGAATAAGGTTGCGCAGTGTATTACGCAACATTGTAGCCTTACTGTTTAATTGAGACATTGTAAGCCCCGTCAACCCTATTTCTTTTTGAAGCTCAGCCATTCTGCTTTTATTTTCAGCAATGGCTTTAGAGTTGGCCTTCATTATTTCGGTTATTTCCTTGTATCGGGCACTTTCTTGTTTGCCTTGTTTTTCTAACCGTTGTTTTTCAAGTCTAAGGCTTGCATTTTCTTCATTAAGCTTACGGGTTGCTTTTTCTAATTTGAATAACTGTTGCTGTGCCGAATCTCCTTCAATGATAATTGAAAGCTTCATAATTTCATCGGTGATCGTCTTTCCCATCCTTACTGATTTTCAGTAAAATTGAGAGGTTTAATCATCATAATCTGTGACATTAAAAAAGGCTCCCAAAGGAGCCTCTTTTAAATCAGTTCAAAAACTGCTTCGTCTAATTCAGATACTACATCCTGATCATCATCAACCAGATAAAGAACTTTCCCTTTTAACTTCCATAGGCTGCCAATCTCAATAGAAATGCCATCACCACTTACCTGATGCTTATTTCTAAAAAGATTGTCGCATTCTACCGACAATATCAACTGATCATAATCCAGTTCCTCCTTTTGATAAGCCAAAAAAAGATTCTTGTCAGCATAGAGAAGCTTGTTAGAAAAAAAAATTTTTAAAGGGACGGAAGTAAATGGGGTTTTACTTTCTGACCAGATCAGACCGATAGCTTCGCGAAGCGGCCTTTCTGAAATGCCCAGTCTGTTACCATCCACATAGTGAACGGAAACTGGTCCGGATTCCGGAGCGTTTCTGCTTTTTAAATTTTCCTTTTGCATAGTAGAAAATATAAAATAGCGGAAGCGGCCTTTAGGGTTGCAAAACTATTCAGAGAATAGACTTACAGCCTTTCGGTTTAATCTGCGACCTCTAAGGTAATACCTTGGACCACTTCCTATCGTTAAAATTTTTATCGAGATTTCTCGAATAGTTTTGCACGACAAATATAACATTCATTCTTTCAAGTCCAAAAAAAAACCGCCTGATGGCGGAATTAAAATTTATTTATTTAGAAAATCATTTAAGGAGAAATAAATCCTGTTAATATCATCTAAAAAGGCATATCTTATTTTTGAATACATTTTTCCTGTTTTTAAACGCCCTTTAGTATCATAAAAATATTCAGGAATTCGTTGCTTATACATTGTAATATCAAAAATGCGATAGCTCCAGCTACCATCCTTTATTTCAATTTCTGCATTATAATCATAATCATAGGTAGTAGTTCCCATATATTTAAAAGAAAATGAAGAATTTGCAGCAATTCTGATATAAGAATCTTTTTCATCGGCCTTTATAACGAAAGCGGGTTCTTTGAAAGTTCGGTTTATCCAAGATTTTATTTTGGAATATATCTCTTCCTTGTTTTTATTTTCAACAGTAACATTTAAAGGCATAAATCCCTTATTAGTCATTTTGATGCTATCAAGCACCTGCGCCTGAGCCGTATGTAAAATAAATAATACGATAATTACTAGAATTCTTTTCATTTCAAAAACTTTATTGTTAGTAAATATAAAAATTTTGAATATAAACTACGATTTTTCCCGTGAACATTTCTTACAGCAAATGTTAATCCCCATTAAGTATAAAAATCTATCCATGCCTTTTGGATAGTTTTGCATAAACTAAACTATTATGAAAGTTGTAAAAGTACACGGAAACGATGCTCTTGATTTCTTTTCGGCCAAAACTGATACTCCCGTAAGTCTGCCCTTTTTCAATGGTGGAGTTTCCGCAGGATTTCCTTCACCTGCTGAGGATTTTCTTGAAAACGAACTAGATTTTAATACAGCCTTCATCAAACACCCGAGCGCAACATTTTACGCAAAGGTCAAGGGCAACTCCATGAAGGATGTGGGCATATCTGATGGCGACATCATGGTAATCGACAAATCCTTAGAGCCTAATAACGGTGATATTGCCGTGTGTTACCTGGACGGGGAGTTCACGGTAAAAACCATACTGATCGAAAAGGATGTCGTATGGCTTGTAGCCCAGAATGAGCAGTACGACCCTATCAGGGTTACGGAGGATAACGAGCTTATCATTTGGGGAATAGTCATAAACGTAATAAAAACCTTCAGGAAATAATGTTTGCGCTTGTCGATTGCAATAACTTTTATGCAAGCTGCCAGCGGGTTTTTGACCCTTCGTTGAATGGTAAGCCGATTGCGGTGCTGTCCAACAACGACGGCTGCGTTATAGCACGCTCCAACGAGTGCAAGCCATTCGTACCGATGGGTGCGCCAGCGCATGAGTACAAAGAGGTTTTTGAAAAAAACAACATTTATGTATTTTCCAGCAATTATGCGCTATATGGAGACATGTCAAAGCGAGTGATGTCCATACTTTCCGAGTTTACGCCTGATATGGAAATTTATTCAATTGACGAAGCCTTCCTAAAGTTTATAGGCTATGAAAACTATGATCTGCATGAATACGGAAAATCTATACACAAACGTGTGAGGAAATGCACGGGTATTCCCGTATCGGTAGGAATCGCACCAACAAAAGCACTTGCAAAAATTGCTAACAGAATTGCAAAGAAATTCCCCGAACGTACCGGCAATGCATACGTGATAGATACGGAAGAAAAGCGTATCAAGGCACTAAAGTGGGTTGAGATTGGCGATGTGTGGGGAATCGGGAGAAGGCATGCAAAAAGATTATTGGCACTAAATATAAGAACCGCCTACGATTTTACGCAGATGTCCGACGAGTGGGTACGCAACAATATGACCGTTGTCGGGCTGAGACTGAAGCACGACCTTATGGGGACTAGCTCTATTGACTTCGAGGAAAAGAAGCCTAAACAAAATATTGCATGTACACGAAGCTTTGCCGGGATGCTTACCGAAAAGACAGACCTGAAGGAAAGGATATCGACCTTTGCAGGAACCGTCGCGGAAAAACTGCGCAATGATAAATTGCACACCAACGCAATCGACGTATTCCTGATGTCCAACCCGTTCCGGCAGGACCTGGAACAGTATGTAAAGACCGTAAGGATAAGGACCGACTTTCCGACCAATTCGACATTTGAGGTAAACAGGCTTGCAATAATTGCAATGGAAATGATTTACAAGCCTGGAATAAGCTACAAAAAGGCTGGCGTTATTGTACATTCAATTACGCCGGCCGACAGTTTCCAGATGAAAATTTTCGGGGGCGAAAATCCCAAACATCAAGACGTACTGAAGGTAATTGATAAATTAAACAGAAAAATCGGGAATACAAAAATTAGGTTTGGCGGACAAAGCCTTAAAAGGAAATGGAAAATGAGGCGTGAAAAGTTGTCTCCTTCTTATACAAGCCGCTGGAGCGACCTTATTACGGTAAATTGTGAAAATTGCTAATAAAACTTATTCAATATTCCTGAATTTTTCTTTCACTTCTTCAGTGAAACCAAAATGCAATTCTTTAACTATATTATTGTAATGACCCCAAATTATACGATTATGGATTGGATGAGATCGTTTTCTTTTGATACCTTCTTTGCTGCTTCGAGTTTTCATGTCCACAAACCGGTGTTTTTTTAGATGCGTATATTCTAAACCATCAGAACTGACAGTAAAACCCCTTCCTTCATACCAGTCATTTGCTTCAAATCCTCTTGAAGAAAGATAATTTCGTTGAGCCTTATCAATATCGACTTTAGCATCTTGCATTACGCTCTGGATAAATCTCTTTTTTAAGATACTATCGTGGCTGTTGTTTTCTCTCTGGTCTAACAAATCCATATTACTTAATTCGAATTTCGATCTTTCCTAATTGGTAAAGAACATTAAGCTTATCGCCAAATGAAGGTTGGGCTTTATTGTGTCTCCACTTATAGATTACAAATTTTGAAAAACCATTCAACTTTTCAGAAATTCCCCTTTCATTGATAGCAGAACTAAACAGATTATCAATTTTTTCTAAATCCATTATTTTAAAATTTTTCTCAATTTAAGAAAATTAAAGGTTACTATCCAAATTAAGCTCTATGCTCCATCCGTTACAGGAACTTAGCTTCCACACAGGTTTTACAGATATTGAACTTTCCTTTAACCAGGTTAAAAAATTACAGAACATTCCTGAATGGTTCGATTTATCATCAATCAACTTATCTACAAAAGCTTTTGCCTTTTTCTGAGTATTGACAAACATATCAATATATTCCTCTCTTTTTATTTCAGAATAATCTGTTTTATCCATTATAAAAAACATCAGGCTGTTATCCCATTTCGCATTATCTTCAGAACCGTTCACATCAAACTGAGGCATAACCACTATTAAAAATGAATTTTCCTTACTTTTTCTTTCTTTTAGAACCATATTAAGTTCCTGGTTGTCTAAAACAACCGTAGTGTAATTAAATAATTGGTTTCCATTTTCATCTTTAAGCGATGCCATGACCTGAGATATATAATCGCGTAGTTTACTTATTTCTAGCATTTTCTTTCTGTTTTCGTTCGATATCGTTTTTTCGTAATTCATACATGCGTACTATAACTACCCAAAAATTTGAAGACCTTACTTGGTCTAATGTCCCAAAAGTCCCACTTTCAGCAAGAGTAAAAGCAACAGAATCCATCCCTATTCCCGGAAAATTACCCGTTATAATATCATCCCTTTTATCGGTTTCAAATAGTATCGACAAATCAAGCTCTTGCCCACTCCATAAGACTGAGGAACTCACAAGATATTTTTGAAAACTAGCAAAATATAAAAAAGTACCATAAATAAAACCGAAATGACCATATTTAAAAGCCTCTGCCCTTTTCTCCAAATTTTCAGACAAATACGGTTTTCTGCGTTTTACTTCAGACGAAAAGACTTTATTTAAAAAGCTTGTTTTTTCCCGGTATAAAATTCCGGCCAACAGATAAAGTAGGAAACTATCTCCGGTAGCATGAAAATCATGAAAAATACGTAATGCATCTACATACTCTCCAAAAGTCAAATCCCTAAATCCGTCTTCAGGACCAAAATATTTTTTTGTTAATATTTTAATCTCAGGAACAGGATTATTAATATAATCCTGTTTGATGACCTGCTGCCCGTCTATAACATCAAAGAAATTCTTTACATATTCAGACAAAAAAGCTATGTTTGAAAACTTTAGATCATCGTCAATGCCAAATGGTGATGATTTTGGCTTCATATTTAAAAGCTTATAGACTGAATGGACACAAAATTCTTCAAAACCAATTTCGTTGCTCTGATACCTGAAAATAAGCTCGCACATCTCAATATACTGCCTTGAATCACATTCAGAAAGTTTCTCCGGGAAATGAAACTTCATGGTTTTTTCGGGTATGGAAAAGGTTTTCATCAGATCAGTTCTAATTCATCATTAATTTTTATTCCAAGTTCGGCCATGCTCGCACCAAATTCAGCTAAAATCCTTTGCTTAATTTCGGTATTATTTCTTCTTTCCTTTGGAATATATTTTGAATTTGCATCTGTCCTAAGATAGACTTTGACCATTTTAATAATGTTTCCTTTTAAAATGACTTTATTTACCTCACGCTCACGCAGTGCAGTATCAAGTTTCTGGTTTATTTCTGAATATTTTTTGATTTTCAGATAGTTCTTCAGATAATAGAAAAAATTAGCAATCTTTAAAAAGGTTTTTTTCATTTTGGTTTGTGTTTATGTTGAAAAATATTTATCACCGTAATTTAGTCCTGGCATAACATCGTTTTGTGGCTGTGCAATCGGTTCTGGACGAACCAAGTCTTGGATTTCTCTCAAAACCTTTGCTTTATCCGATTCAAATGCCTGTTGGGCAGCTATTGGTTCAGATTTTAAGGGCGGTTTCTTTGATTGCGTTGTTTCCCTGTCACTTGTATAATGTTGAAGTATTCCTTCAGGAAGAAGTTGGATTGAAAATCTTGTCATTGCCCAGGCTAAAGCAGAAAAAACGGTTGCTTTTCTTATCAATTTTAAAAGCAGCAAATCTTTTTCATCAGTAATATCTGCTGAAGACTTAACTTTTTCTTTCAGGCTATTAAATTTTTGCGACCCAATAATTGGTCTAATATCATATTGCTCACAATCTTCTAATCCGGTTGAAAGTTTTATCAGCAGAAGTCTTGACTGTATAACAAATACTTTGTCGAATTCATCGACTGTCCTAACAAACAAATCATGGCTGGACTTAAAGGCTGTACTGGATTTCCATAATTCAAGAAGTTCTCCTGGTGGTTGTCTGTCAAGAAATTTTATTAAATCATCTAAAGCTCTATAGTACCTCTTTTCCAAAGCTTGGTTATCCCTGTCAATCATCCACTCAAATGGTAATTTCTCATTACTGTCAGTGCGCATTTTTCTCCCATTGTTTGTATGAGCAATGTCGTTTGATGGTGCAAGAAGCCTATAGGCATTTATAGCAATTGGATATCTTACTGAGTAAATAAACTCTTTATTCTCTGGAGATATTTCTCCCTCATTGTATAGTTCGAATGCCTTTTGATAGATTTCCGCCCCTATAAGATCAATTACATCATTTGTAGCGGTCCTTAAATCAGGAATTAGATTTTTAATCTTTATATCAACATCAATAAAACCCAATAATTCTTTGAGTTCTTCACTGTCTTCAATTTCTGTTTTGAAAAGTAATTTCATCTAATGATTTTTATGGGTTACTATGCTGCGTTTTTTATCCTTTTGTCTGAAGTGACATCTTCTTCTTTTTCTGGTATTTCGTGAAAGAAGCCGAGTTTTAATTTAAGATGCGGAAAGTTTGCCTTTATGGCATAATTAATCGGCTTCATAATAATCATTTCCGGAATGTCTACTCCGGTCAATAAGAAATTTTTGAGCGCATAAAGCTGTTCGGAACCGCTATCGCTTTTTCCTGTTTCAGAAACATTTCCAAGTGCGCTATGCAATCCAATACCTGAAGACAGGGCATGATCTGCCCTTTGTGAAATTTTAATTTGGGCTTCAACAAAATCTCTTATATTCTGGTCTATAACCTTAATTTCCCAACCATGTTCTAACAGATTTGTTCCGTCAACAGTAAAAGTCTTTGTAGTATGCAAATATTTTCCGGTATTTTCATCCCCGGAGAGAACCTCTGCAATTTTTTTAAGGAAATTATTCTGAAAATCAACGAGCATACTACTTGTGTATGTTTTTCCCTGAAGTGTACAATTTGCTTTTATTTCATTTTCCTTCCTGTCCCAAAATGCCTGTGGAGAAATAATATGATATTTTAGATTAATGGAATTTTTCGATAGCGCCTTGAAAATTAACGGTACGGATGTTGACCTATTTAACCATTCTAGCGAACCGTAAATATCAGGTACAGTATAGAAATCAGTGCAGAAACTGTACATATTAGAATAGAAAATGGAATTCTTGTAGCTAAACGGATTATTGTAATCAAACAATGGATATACCTTATAATCCATTAATGAATTTACTTTTTTAAAAGACCAGTCTGTCTGAATAGCATGTGTTGGTTTTATTGATGGTGATGACTTATGCTTTGCAAGGCGGTTCCTGTCAATCATACAATGTTCCAGCTTTGATATAAAGTTCTTACCTAACCTGCTCCCACGTGATAATACAAACTTAGTGAAAACGCCTTCCATGTAATTATAATCGGTGGCACAGGCTAAAAGATATTTTTCGTAATCCCAACTTTCCAACCACTGCTGAATAGTTTCATTGATTACCCATTTTCTTATTGGCTTACCTTTTTCACTTATCTCTTCTGAGTATAACATAGGACCAGAACCCCAAAGTAATTGGGTTTTCTTTTTAATTATACCAGGAGCAATATAGTTGTTCTGGATAACCTCTTTAATAACATCCGGAAGATCGTTATTAGTGCCATAAGGATAAACATAATAATCGCCAATGAAATTATATTGGTTGTTCCAATCAAGATTATTCGACTCTCCTTTGAACTTATAGAAGTCACGTGGTACTTCACTCACCTGGTAAGTAAATGCTACCTGATCTGTTTCAACAATGGCATCCCTGCCTAGATATTCAATACCCATATTTAAGGTTTTACGTTATACCCATTAAACTTTAACAATAATGGCATATAGAACCATCTGTCTTTCCCATATTCATCCACATATCCTATAAGAATTTTAGACTTGTTGCTTTGGTCGTCCCTGTATCCCATACGAAGCTGCGCTTTGTTAACGAGCTTTATGCCATCACTTGAGCCTTTGGTTGAATTGTAAGTCATAAAGCTGAAGGAAAAAGGAATTCCTAATTTGGTTAAAGCCCTCATTCGTTTGATGGCATTAAACAGTTTGATTTCATTAGCCATGTAATTACCATTTTATCAATGTACAATGATACTATTAACATCATTACTGTGGTGTGACATCTGTTAAGCCAAGTAAATAGGTGTCCTTCGGACGTGCATGGTAGTGGTGCGCCGTCATATCTCTGCGGACAGGCGCAAAAGGTAATCACCATTTAGTTTTTGAGCGGGACGGTATAAAGCGTGAAATAAACAACGAATAAACCCTTTAAAATAGGGTTTATTCATTGTTTTTCAGCGTTTTATATTTTTTTGTTTTTTTTTAAGGTCTTAAAAGAGCGGTTTTTTTTAAGTTAAAACTTACTATTTAGAACCGTTCTTTTTTTGCTTTTTTATGCTTTTCAGCGTGTTTTTTTTGGGGTAAATGTTGTCAAATGACAACATTTTTTGTATCTTTAAGTATTGAAAATCACTTAAATACAAGTTTATGAAAACAAAAGTAATTACCAAAAAGGCAGTAATCGAAAAAAATTCGTTACCACAAAACAGTAAAGCAGTAACAGCCGAAAAAGTGACGAACACTGCAAAAGAAGAAATTATTAACAAAGTAGTTGTTGAAGCTTCCACAGAAGCGGAAAACAAAACAATTCCTCTACACCAAGAACAGCAAGTTACAAAAGAGACAGTTTTAAATACTATCTCTCAATTTGTTGCGCCTGTGCCGACAGCAGAAGAGAAAATTATAAAAGTGAAACAATTCGAGGCTCTTTCGGAACGCTACCAAAGGCTAAAAGAAAAATCAAATGATTTGAGACTTTTTGAAGCTGGAAACGACCAAACAAACGCTAAAATTATGCTTATCAACTCCGCAGGATTTCAGTTTGAGGTTAGAAATTCCAGAGTTATAGAAAAGGTTCAAAACTGTATGCAAGAAGAACTTGACAAGCTTTTGCATATAGCACAGGAAAAGGTTTTAAACTTCACATTGTAAAATCAAAAGAAAAACCCCTAATGGTCGAGATTAGGGGTTTTAAATCACTTAAATATCAAAGCCATGACGCATTCAATATCTAACATCAACAAAACTACATCTTTTAAATTAAGCGACAAAGTTTTTAGCCTTTTACATTCCAAAGGATATTCTTCAATTTTCAATTATACAGATTATGAATATTTCAAAAGAAAAGCAAAAAACGCATTTAACAAAGCGCAAGCAATAGCGGAAATGTTTATTGAGGAAAACACCGCCCAATCAGATTTTAAAGAGTACTTATTTTAATATATACACCATGAGAAACAGAGAAGCTTATCTACAACGACGTAAAGAGTTAAAAGAATTGAGCAAGCTTGCAAAAGCCAGGATTGAAACAGATTGCGAAGGTATGACAGTCAATGAAGTTTTAATAAATGAATTCTACACCTCGAATGAACACCAAGAGTTTAACACCCTTTTTGAATGGAATAACAAAGGTTATAAGGTAAAAAAAGGCTCGCAATCCTTTTGTGTTTGGGGTTCACCCAAAACAAGAAACAGCGAGAAAGAAGCCGAAAAAAACAACTCAGAGGAAGAAGAAACAGAATTTTACCCGCTTTGCTATTTGTTTAGTAATGCACAAGTCGAAAAAAGATGATAAAAAATAATGATGTTCCAAAGGGGTTAAAAGATTTTAACTCCTTTTTTTATGAGTTTAACTACAAATATGATGTTAGTATTATTTTTGACGACCTTTTATCTCTTATCATTTGCGCAATGGCAAGAGGAACCGAAGAACCGCGCTATTTTGAGATTATTAAAAAATATACACGTTCAGAACTTGATATTTTTTGCAAGTTATTCGGTGAATTAATGCTTTATTATGAAAAATATATTGATTTAAAAGGATGGTGCGACCCGTTGGGCGAATACTACGAATGTTTAGCGGGGCAATACAAAAAATCAAATTTTGGCCAGTTTTTTACTCCGATTGATTTGTGTACTATGTTAGCACAAATGCTAATCCCTTCAGATGATTTTGGAAAAAAAATAAACGACCCCGCATCAGGAAGCGGACGTCTAATTTTAGCCGCAAATTACATTACAAAAGGCAATTATTATATCTGTCAGGATTTAGACCCTATTTGCTGTAAAATGACTGCTATAAATTTATGTTTTCACGGTATTAATGCCGAAGTTCATTGCATGGACAGTATAGCAAACACAAAACCGTCATTTTCTTTAGCTACAAACCATAATTATTGGAAAAATAAGGTAAAGTCCATTTTATACTATCCAAGCGCTTAAAAAGTCTTATAACGGTTCAAAAAGAGCCGTTTTTTTAAAAAAATTTCCGCCCAACGGGCGGAGATTCATGTTTTTTTTCTTCTTTCTTTGGAAAATGCTCACACATTTTTAGAAAAAACTAGGGTCCGAAGAAGTAAATATACCCGAAGTATTTACCCTATCAACAAAATCCCTCCTATATACCAGGTACTTAAATGCATCAGAATAGTTCGTTGAAAACATTGGCCTAAGGTGCAAAGCTAAACTTTCAGACGATTTGTCCTTATGGATCGTTTTCGAGCCTGTATTTGATGTTTTAATTTTAATTTTTGTCAATTCGAGAGAGGACTTTAGGCATTTGCATTGAAATTTATCTATTTTCAGCTTTATGAGAAAAGGATTAGTCTCACCCATTAAAACTTTGGCAAAATTGTACTCTTCTTCCTGGTAAATTGTAGATTGGTTCAACGACATAAGGTTTACCACCCAACCGGTACTGACTCCATTTTGAAATTCAATAGCATTTTTTAAGGCTGTAGCCCAGTCCCTTTTTGTTTTTGAATTTTGGTTTCCTGATCTGTCATAGTACAAATCCAAAACCTTATATTCATGATTCTTAAAGAAACTTACAAACTTCTTTCCCAGCTGAATTTCATTTTCAGGCGCCAAAGTGTGGAATTCTTTCTGGCAATACAGATAATTACCCCGTGTTTGTCCTACAATTAAGCTACACATATCGCCAAAATCTGCGCCTGCTTCTAATTTTTGTTTTCTGTCAACGTACCGTAAGGCAAGGCTGCTCTCTTCAATTTCGTCTGTCAGTGAAAATTTATCATAGTATGCGTTTATTATGCCATCTTCATAAAAATGATGCTCACCAAGATTGCCATAAAACTTTTCTCCTTTCTTCAGATTAACTTTTAATGACAAAATAGCGCTCTTAAATTCTTCAACCCCCAAAGCTTTTAGGCTGTCCGAAAAGTAACCTTCGGTAAGAATATCCACATTAACCAAAGATGAGACAACATAAAAAAAAGTAAGGTCCTTTCTGACCCTAATCCATTTTTCAGTCCAACGTACCAAATTATTTTTCAATTTTTCAATTGAATCATAATCGCCAACCTGTTTGCATGCCAGGATCTGTTTTTTTATTTCATTCAATACCAGTCCAACTTCAAGAGCCAGGCGAACCTGATCCATATTCATGTTTTTCTCGTCATTCAGAATCCAGTCATCATCACCATCCATAATATTTGGCATATCTGTCGTAAATGTAGAACCCCTATAATAAACCGAATGACCAAATATTGTATATTCACCGCGAATAGCCGGCATTAATTTCTTCAGCTTGTCAAATTTCAATAACCTGGCTTCATCAGCATACATGTGCTGGTAGGAACCACCGGCAAGACCTCCTGGCTGATCCAAACTGCCAAGGTTTACAAAACATCCATTAAAAACGGAAATTGTGTGTTTGTAACTTTCAACCGGCTTATATGGAAGTCTGAAGTGTGAAGGCGGTCGCTTATCAGTCACATAGTGTATTCCTTCACGCCAGCCCCTACGCTTCCACCCCTCCAGTAAAGTAGGTACTATATTCTTTAATGCATTGATGTAGGTATCTGAAACGAGAACCTGATAGCTCTTAGGCATATCATACATTACGTCCTGGCTTCTTTGGGCTATTATTTCTGATGTTTTGGCTGTTGCCCTACCGGCAATAATTCTCAAATGCTTTGGTGCTATTAGAAAGATCATTTGAAACAGCCATGATGCAAATGCACCATTAACATCCGTATCATCAATGCTTACGCGCGTTCTCTTGCTCATCTGGAAAAACTTTTAAAGGAAGTACCAATGCTTCCCTTTTAATATGCATTTTCTCTTTTTCGGTTAGTTCCGGGAAACTGTCTATCATTTCTGAAAGTCGTTGCCTATTAATTTTAGGAAGTCCCAAAAATTCTGCATCAGCTGAATACACAATAAATGGCGCCCTGAATAACTCTTCAGGAAGTTCTTCTTTATCTGGAGCGTGTACCTCCCTATGGTTGGCTACATCAACAAGCATTTTTACAACCTTTGAAGCATCATTCACATCCTTTACAGTCTGCATAGAGAAATTAATCATTTTATCCATTTTCTCAGCATAGATATTTATCCAGGCTTTTTTTGAAATGGTACTGTCGACGTAAAAGTATTCCATCGCTTCATCATGCATTTTTGATGCTTTATAGCGTGAAAGTTTTTCCACCAACATAAGATGTTTTACAATGGCTTCTTTAGAACCGAATTGGTCTATTCTCAAAGCCATTCCCCTTATTTTATCCAAAAGGACCAAATATTCTGCAATTCCTTCAGGAGCATCCGAAAGGCTTCCCTTTTCTATAAATTCATAAATATCACTCAAGTCAATCTGATCAATTGTCATCGCCGTACAGTATTTGATTTAATATATTTTTTATCCGGATATTTTCAGATTCTTTAAAATATGTTTGAGCAGCGGTAATATTTCCAGACTTGGCCAGTTCTAGTTGCTTAATGTTTATATCGGCTTCTGCCTCAAGACGCCCTTTTTCATAATGAAATCTTACCAAACCTGTCTTTAAATACCACAGGTCGACAAAATCTTTCTTGTCTACACCTAAGTAAATTGCAATTTTTTCTGGCGAATAATTACAAGCGGCCAGTTTTTCAATTAATTCATATTCTTCCTCTGAAAATTTAAGCTCCATACTACTTGTTTTTATTATAAATTAATAACCACATTCCGCATAGGAAAATCGCAAAAGATAGAAATGTTAGTATCTGTAAGTTTTTGCCGTTTATCACAACGCTGTTATTAACTATAATACCAATAACAAAAGACATTAGGAGAAGAAAAACTCCCATTATATTTAAAATCTTTCTCATAGGTACTTTTTTAATTTAGAATTGGTGAACAAATGCATCCTGAAATCATATAAACCTTTTGAATTGGCAAATACATACTGTTCGTATTGTGCATTTTCGCTCCAATTTCCAGAGCCTTCAATTACATAAAAAGAGTTGTGAGTTTTTAATATACAAACCTTGCAATGCGCCCAGGCATAAATAACCTCCAAATTAGGCCGGCTCTTTGCCATTGCCATTACATGTTCTATAGTTAGAGGATTCCTCTTGATCATGCTGTCAGAAATCAACAGCGTTATTTTTTCTATCATTCCGGAATCATGCATTTCTACCAATGCATCGATTACTTTTCTACTAATGCTATAAGTGGTTGCGTGTAATTCCTTAATAGAAAATCGTTTAGCAATAAATGGAATAAATGTAAATGCGTTGAATGCTGTATCAGATTGAAGAAAAAAAAATTCATCTTCAGTTGGAATCCTTATCAAACTCTCCTCCAGCGAACTGACTTTTTCAAAATGGGTTACCAGGTACTTGGAAACCCATTTATCAGGAAGTGGATCTTCTTTATCTTGACAAAATTTTTCGTTTAAATCGAAAAACTTATTCCTTAACCCCAAGCTTTTCATTTACCAAAGACAGTTTTTCTTTTCTCGCATCAATTCTTTCCGTCAGTTCAAGCGTTCTTTCTTCGGTTATCCCTTCTACTTTCAATTTGGCATTATTATCAGAAAAAAACTTTACTGAAGAGTTTTTAAAATTTATCAGCTGTACCTGAGTCATGTTTTCAACTTCTTCTTTTAATCTTATTGTTCTGAACAATGGATGTTTTTGTAAAAATTTACCATGTTCTTTAAAGTTGTTAAGTTCAGCATAGATAGCCTGGTTTTCATCAAAATCAGAAACAATATCTTTTGAGAGTTGTGTTTTTTCTTCTTCTGAAAGTTTTATTTCTTCAGCTTCAAATTGCTTCAGCTTTTTATGGTTCTCCTCGTATCGTACCCATGCTGCAATTTTACGGCCAACTAAAACGTGAGCCAAATCTGGACAGTCCGGATTATTTAAAAAAGGAAATTCCTCTCTCAATTTTACCCCTTCCTGTTTTTCTGTTTGCTCTTTTGAAACATTAACGGCGCCAGTTACCGTTATGCCCCCCGTTGTATCTTCAGCAGTTTGGTTCGGTTGCACAGCTTTAATCACTTCCTGCAGTAAAAGGACCAATTCTGGATTTTCTCCTTTTTCAGCTGCTAAAACAGTTTCCGTTAAGCTTAAAGACTTAACATTAAAAAAAGCAGCCATATTTTTGATAAACTCTTCGTCTGAAGCATTTTTTATATACTCTTTTGTAGAATTTTCCAATTCTTCATTAAATAGTTCGGCTTCTCCTGCAAAAGACATAAGAAAACAAACTAGTTTCAATTTTGTAGTTTGGATATCGTTTGCCACTGAAGGCAAATTTGCAACTACTTTTTTCCTAGAAACTAATTCGGAATCCTTGATGTTATGGATTTTCTGCAGGTCATACTTCAGGGCATCTAAATTTGTTTGTGAAAAACCGGAAGCGTTATACATCCTTTCTGAAGCAACGCTTTTACCCGGAGACTGTCTATAAAATTCAAAAATCTTATTAAACTGTTCTGACTTGTTGGATGGCAATTCTTCTTGGAAGAATTTAATTATTTTTTCTCTCATAATTATCTTGTTTAAAATTATTTATAGCATGGTAAATTTGGTAATAACCTTTTTATTAAACTGTGACATCAAAAAAAGCGCACCAATAATGATGCGCTTTCCCACTTAACTAACCAAAAAATAAAAAACAACTAACTATTTTCTTGAAACTTCAATTAAATATTTATTAGCTCCGGCATCAAATACCTGAAAATTTATTACGGCGCCTTCAAGACCAACCCAGGCCACACCATCTTTAAGGATAGCACTATTGGCAGTAATACCCGTGGAAAGTGTTGCTGGATCATCACCACCGCCACCCATAAGGGTAATAATTGTGCCGTGTTCATGTTCAATATTGTTAAACGTAATAGCTACTGTTTCATCCAAAGAAGGTAACTTATAGACTGGTCCATTTGCCAATGTTAATGCAGCTGCTCCTGCATTAGCAATATTAGCAGGATCCGCGAAAACCAATGCACCTGTGTAGTGACCCGGAACCCATTTTGAAGAAGCCGTCTGTTCAAAAACAAACATGTGTTTTCTTGCATCAGCATCATCCTGAAGGGATGGCTTCATTTGTATCGGTGCGCATTTTGTCCCAAAGACTTTTCTAAAACTGTCTGAACAGCTGCCATAAATTAACCTGCAATTTACTCCTAGCCAATTTTGTGCAAACTCTGAAATTTCTAATTCATTGCCCGGATGTTCACTTTCAAATTTCTGCTTAATCGAAACAGCATCTTCATCTCCATCACTTTCATACGAAGCTTTGCTTTTTGATGGGGTCATATAGACTTCAATCATTTTTGCTCCAGGCTTGAGAATATAGTTTCCTTCCATCTTGACACCTTTTGAATTCCTAATTGGTTCAAACAAGATATCATCATCTGCTACAAGCACTAAATTTGGCTCTTTTGGAGCCGAAGCCCCCGGAGAACTTCCGGAAGGCTTTCCTACATTTGTTCTAACGTACATTTTTATCTAAAATTAAGGATTAATAAGCCTATTGGTTTCTAACCATACTCCGTCAACACGTGTCAGCTGGATAAAATCAGCAGCTTTAGCTAAAGCAACAGAAGAAACAACATTGATATTACCGGTATCCGATAACGTAACATCTGCATCAGCCGTATCGTTTCCAAAAATCTTGATTGACTTACCTTCAACACCATTCAGGATATTCGTAATTGCAACATCTGCAACACCGACATATTTAAACTTTACACCTTCATTTGCATCAATGACAGCATCATCAAAAGTTACGTCAGGAACAATTATAACTTCTGGACCGTCCGTTCTGGCTATTTCCTTTACATTCCCATCATCTTTCACAAACAATGTTAGTGTACCGCCGCTTTTCAAATCAAAATCAGTGTTACCGACCAAAGCTATTTTCGCACCATTCTTTACTTTCTTAGTGTTTGAAAGGCTGGTATCTCCTTTGATTTTAATTACTGCACCAGGTGTTGTACCGGTAAATTCTGTAATATCAGTATTCCATCCTTTCGTTACGTATAGATTCTTATAGGCAACCTTTACTTTTCCGGATTCATCATCATGTACAGGAACAAAGAAATCTGCCGGTAATACTGGAGCTGTATTAGACCATAATGTCTGTACTGCAAATTCAAGCGGATCATTTTCTTCAACCGTGTTTCCGATATGAAGGAACCTAATACCAAGCTTATAATCTGCCCAGATATAAATCATCCTTTTTAAATACTCAAAATGGTACAATGATTTTTCTGCCGGTATATTCTCAAGAATTTCAATATTATCATTAAATGTCAAAAACATAAAGTCACTGCCTTCCATGTCAACAAGGGGACAGAATGAAATATTTGAGTAATCTTTAGGGTTCTTTGGATATCCTTGATAATCAGTATTTGTTCCATAAAGCTGCTCATATCTTCGTTTGTATGTTTTGAGCCATTCTTCTGAAAGATAAAAAACAAGTCCAAGCTGGTTTCTTACATCGTATGGAAGTGACTTAATAAAATCGTCTACATAATCGACAATGTTAACTGGAGTTGGCAAGCCTAAATCAAATGGCCTGTACTTCTTAGTGACATCTCTGGCCTGTTGAGCCAAATAAAGCAATCCATTTTGACGATTGATGAATCTACCAGGTACGGTGGCATCTTCCGGAGTTTCTACATAAACACCTTTAATTGATGCTATCCTGTCTTCAGTTCTGGCCTGCTTATCTAGTTCCGAAACTAAAAACCTTACAAAACTTTCCTTATAAGGCTGAGAACCTTCCTTATTCATCATGTTTAACCATGAAGCTTCAATCTTCTGAAGATAATGCCCTACAAATTCAATATCAATCTGTACAGGGAAAATCTGCCCTTCTTCAGGTTGAATTTTTTGTTTATTCTTTGGTAACCAAGGTAACTTCCTGGCTTGTGTAATTTCGGCCGTAGAAATTGTAGCATCCGCTATCTTGTGATCTACTTTTGTTCTTTTTGGCCAGAACTCTGGCAATCCGAAAGTATCACGATGCAATGATTTTACTGCATCCGGATTTTGCCTGAAATACAAACCTAAATCGTCATTCAACTTCTGAATGGTAGGCTGATCGGCAAAGTTTGTAGCAGCACTTGTCTGGCCAGCAGCAAGCTTGTTCCAAGGGCGCCCTTCAAAAGCATCATAAGCCTGGTTGCTTGCAAAAAGATGTGTAGCAGAATGTACAACTTTCTGACCTTTACTGTTATTCTGAACAATAGCCAAAGGATTATCACCTTCAGGTTCTTTAATTAATGCGGCAATAGTTCCTTCCATCTCTTTTTGTTTTGCAGAAATTGCCTTTAATTGTGCCAGCATATCAGGTTCTTTACCTTCACTTCCAGCGATGTTTTTTAATTCTTCTTCAGATAAATTTGTCTCTTTTACAAGGGCTGCTAATTCATCCTGAATTGCTTTTAGCTGAAGATTATTATCTTGCAGCTGCTTAATTTCTTTGTTCATGCCTTCAATTGCTTCAGCTGTCATTTCTTTGCCCAGAACTGCTTCAATTTTCTTCAGTTCTTCAGCTGTGAAATCAACCTCTTTTTTTTCGGCATTGATCGGGATTTCTTTGCCAAGTAAAGCGCTAAAAAAAGCGGCGGTCTTGGCCAACAGTTTCCATTTCATAGGATTACGGGATTAAATGTTAAAAATTATTTATAGTGTTTAGTCTCACTCATTATGTGTAACATATTAATTGAGGAATCGAGATTCCCAATTGCATCTATCAAGCCTACTTCGATAGATTTTTCAGCACCGAATGTCTTACCAGTCAAAACCCCAAGTTCTTCTTTAAGGGTAGGTCTTGCATTTTTAACCGCACTTTGAAACTTTAAAGCTAAAGGCGAAAGATGCTCTTTTTTTATAAGTTCATATTTTCCTTCTCTTGCCAGCCTTACAGCTTCATTTTTATGCGGGCTTTCATCAGCGTATATTTCATGAACTTTGTAACCCAATGTTTCAAGGTAAGGTATATTGTCAATGAAAGTACTCATGACGCCTATTGAACCTATCTGTGCTGAGATATTATTGTCAGCTATTATCTTATCAGAAATAGCCGCTGAAGCCCAATAACCTAAAGAGCAACATTGATCAACAAGGCTAATCAGCGGCTTTGTTCTAACATTTCCAAACTCCAAAAAAGAGGATATTGCCGAAACGGCTCCCCCAGGAGTATCAACATTCAAGATGGTTCCAATTATATTGGCATCCTGTTCAGCCTTCAACAGCGCTCGTGTAATTTCATCCGCTCCATAAGTACACCAATCACCTCTTTTTAATATTGGCCCCATCATATCAATTACAGCGACCGAACCTTCAGGAGCTATCACATCTCCATCATCATCTGGCTGTACCTTTTTACCATTATCATCTATAATTGTGACTAAGGATTTTGGCTGAGAATTCAGATCAACATCTTCTCCAGTTAAAATTTTATACGCGATCGGTGCATAAGTGGCCAATCCATCGAAAGACATCAACCATTGGCCACGGACAATATCCATTAATAAGGGATTAATTTTCATCTTGAGATTTACTTAAATTAAAAAATACGGCTAGCTTTCTAATTATGTTAAAGCGTTTGTTTAAGTACATAAGGGAAATACCAATTAAAACAAGAATTAGCCACCACCAAGAGAAAAAATTATATTGTTTTTTATCCAGTTCTGAAGAAGCATTTATTGTATGTTCCTTTTTTTCTAATTCCTTTTTGACCATCGCTAAAGACGATTCAGATTTTGTTTCTGAATTAATAACAGTTTGTTTAGAATCCATCTTTTTCTCTTTTGACGAAATTTTTGCTTTTCCTTTTCCCTTTATTGTCATTTGAGTTCTGGTTCCGTCAGCTTCTGTTTTTTCAACAACTAAAGAATCGCCCTCACATCCTTCATATTCTATTTCAAAACCTTTTTCGCTACTGACAGTGCTATTTTCTTTTGACTCTGCCTTATTTATAGAAAGCTTATTAATTGTTAAGCTGTCTGAGGATTTTGTTAACTCTTCAGTAATTACTTCAGTCGTAGTGCTTTTTTTCTTGGCGCCGCATGAATAGACCAGTAAAACAGCGAGTCCAATGAGCAAACCTTTTGGTAAACTTTTCATTATCTTCATAAACTTCACTATTTTAGAATTACAAAACCGTTCGTATCTTTTTTAAGTTTTGATAATGCTTGCCAAGTCATATTTCTTTTTTCAAAATGCGGCATATCCTTTAAAGTTTTCCATGAGCCTCCCCATGTCCAACCATAACGGGCAAAAATTGCTACACATTCCATCCAGTCTGCAACTCCGTCATTATCCCAATCTTTTGCAGTATCCCAAGAAGCCTCTCTACCATCAATAATAAGACAGATGTCAACCGCAAAGCCGAAATTGTGTATAGATTGGCCACCTTTTGCATTGGTAACTTTTTTCCCTGGCTTAGTTCTTCCTTGCGCATAAAGCGCATCCTGTTCAGCGAATGTTCTGGTTCCTTGAGTTATTCTAATTTTCGCTCTACCTGTCAAAGCATTATCGCACTCTTCAATGATTTTTTTTATTTCGCTTCTAACAGTGGGATGCAAACCCTCAATTCTTTGTGATGTATACTTATCCATGATTAATTTGTTTCTTCAGGCACATTGTTTCTTATTGATTCCAAACGTAAACTGTCAATAGCCAGCTGTTGCTCAATTTTACTTATCGCATCATCTATTTTGTTTTCGTTCAAAACAATTTCAGTTCTTTCATCTAAAACGCTTTGGGTTGGATATACTTTTGGTCCAGCTGGAGGCAAAAGCAATGCGCTGAAAGTAATTACAGCAAAAAAAGTTATTGATGACTTCATACTTCTTTTTTTATATTATTAATTTCTTTTTCCTGTTGGATGAGCATTTCAAGAAGATGATTAAACTTGTCGACATAGAATTCTAAATTTTTCGCATACTCTTTCTGGTCTTTAGCCCTTTCATTATTAATAGCGTCAAGTTTTGCAGATAGATCATCAGCGTTTTTTTGATGCCTCTGATCGTTTTTGTATGCAAGAAAAATTATCACCGCGATAATGACTATATAATTGAGCTGAATTCTTTTTGTCGGGACCAATTGAAAATACCAATCAAAAAGTTTTGGTATTTTATCAATATATTCGTTAATCTTCATGGGCTCAATAATTTGTTCAAATGTAGATTGCCCTTTTATGATCAACTGTAACGCCTTTTTAGAAGTAATTTAAAACCAGTGTAGATTTTTTATTTTGAAACCTTACTACTAATTTCCCTTTCCTTTTTTCTCTGTAATAAAGTTGACGCAATGTTTCAACAGAATATCCGGCCTCTAAGAGATCGTATTTTTCAATAAATTTATTAATGGTAGATATTACTTCAGCTTTGCTATTATTCTCCAGGCATCCATTCATATATGAAATAAATGACATTCTGAAAATATCTTCTAAAAGATCGTTAATGTCTCGACAAGCTTCTTCAGGTAATTTTAAAAATGAATTCCTACCGTTAACCTGTCGGTAAAATTTACCCGAATAGCTTTTGGATGGTGTGTCAGATATTGATAAAAAAAGATTAAAATCCTGTACCTCTAATGGAACTCCTGATTTTTCCATCAGTAAACGTATAATTCTTCCAACAGAAGAAACTGAAGGCGGAAAAAGCACCGATTTATACTTCTTATTCAAGTATAAAGCTTCACCGCCTTCAGACTCATAAAAAAAGAACGGAACAAGATGTTCACGTATTCTGACAGGTACAAGACTCATAGCTATTCTATAGTTTGCCAGTTTTCAGGAACAGAACCATATATCGGATCAGTTTGTGTTATCTTCAGCAAAGCTTCAGAAATTAAACCGTCCATTTCTTGGCTGTAAACAGCATCAACATTAATTGGTTTTCCAATTAAAGTAAATAGAGCGTTGATTTCATTTACCGGATAGTAAACAGTTTTTGAATTAATCAATGTTGGTAGTTCAAAACTCACTCCGTCTTCTGTTATTTCCTCTATAATGAAGTCTTCAACTACAGCAGAATAGCGTTTAAGTTTTAAATCATAACTCCAAATAGAAATTTCTATCCGGATTATCCCTGAAGCCTGTTTTCTGGCATCATAGATCAGTGGTGTGGTAGATTGTATTTTTGCCATTATTCGTATATATGATTTAGAATTTTATACAAATTATTCTGTTGCGCTTCCAGCTGCTTTGAACCCAAACCAAAAAATTCCAAACGGACAGCTCCTGCAGTATTAAAATTTTGAACTGTTGCACCATTTTTTAATGCCATAAGATGCAAACTAACAGTTGGCAGGGTTGAGCTTGCATAGGTTCCAGTTGCATTTAAGGTCCCATTGACATAATTATTATGAGTCGTACCGTTTTTTACATTAAATGACGTACCCTTTAACCCGGCAACAATACCTCCGCCAGAACTGCTTGAAACTAAGTGTGTCCTTGTTCCTGAAGCCCAAAAATTATTACCGGAAGTGTTTCTACAACCGAATGTAGATTGAACGCTTCCCGATGCGCTATCCTTATGAAAAACGCATAAGTCATTAACCAAAGCTTTAACTGCGTGAACACTTGGAATATACCCTGTATCAAAATATGTATTTGTTCCAGATAACCAACCTGCATTCGGTTCAAAAATTGGAGGTGCTGTGCTTGTTAGCATAAAACTGTTAGGATTTTTCCAATTCAGTTTAGAAAAACTTTCTCCTGAAGAACTGCGTTTAAAAATATATAGCAGGTCAAGTTCTTTCCATAAGTCCAGCTGCTTTAAATAATATACAATATTATTATCCAATCTTTGCTGTTCAAGTTCCGGCAATGCAATACCAAGTGCGGTTGCCCTATCAAGTACCGCCTGATATTCCGGTTGAATTGGTTTTGTTATTTGGCTGTTTCCAAAAATCGAAAAATTTGCTGTTATCATGTCCTTGTTCCTCCTTCCAATATCCCGGTATTAGTATTTCCGTCCTTAAACAAAGTGATTAGCTTAAAAGGGTCCTGAATCTTACCTTTTGGAGCATCGAGTGTAAAGCCAGCACCTTCTGCCCAGGTAGCTGTTGCACCTGAAAAAGTCCTGCCTACACAACTAAAATTATCTATTAGTCCTGTTGGAACTGTTATTGTACATGTAGCCTTGATTTTTATTATGCATCCGTTATAACTGTTGTCTAAAGTAGTGTTCGCTAAAATTGTTCTTTGTGGAGTATAATTCTGCCTGTTAGAAAAATCAAATACGAAGTTTCCACTTGAATTTCCCACTAAAGAAAATCTAAAAAAAACTGTTTCACCTGGTTGAATAATATAATCTTGTGAATTTGGACAAACAAACTTTGTTGATCCTGTACCTGACAAATGTTTAATTGTCAAGGGTATTGTTTGATTGTTTTTTATACCAAGAGGCTTACCAACATAGCCATCGGTTTGAGTATTTATTAAGTTTAGGGAGGCAAAAGAAGTGCATGATCCATTGAAGATATAGAATCCATAACTTACAGATATTAAATAAACTGAAACATCCCCATTTAATCCAAAAAAAAGTTCACTGCTATACGCTTTTTTTACGAATATATTCCCAGTTGAAGGGTTTTCTGGATTCCCAATAGAGTTTTCAGTTACGATGAATGAAGTGGCTTCGATTGTATTAGGATCAGGTTTTGGTTTTACAGCTACGCCGGTTCCTTCAGGTCCTTTTTTAATATATGCAGAACCTTCCTGATTAAGCAATACTATATCCTGTCTAATTTTCCCACTAGCAGAAAATAAAATCGGAATAATTATTTCTTCTTCATTAGTATAAATAACCCCATTAATTCTCCATACCCAGGCAACATTCAGTTTGACTGAATTTCCTTCCAAAGCAATCCCCGTCTGAATTATGATTTCATCACTTAAAGGGGATATTCGGGCATTCACATCATTAATCGCCGAGAAAATTAAATTTATCTCTTCAGCCCTCAAATAATATTTTTCACCAAACTGCTGCAAAAAAGCAAGCAGATCAGGACTGTTTTCTTTTTCAACCCATTCTAAAGGAAATGTAATGGCCATAATTAATTTAATGTTAATGGTATAAATGATGGCAATAAATATGAATCCGGATTCGGAACGAAACCAGATGGCATTATTGATATGGTTTCAAACGAAGCTTCAGCTGTCTTATGATTTGTTTTAATACTCACTTTCGGTCTTGCATTTTGTAGATAATCATTTCTACCAATGACAATATCTTTACCATTTGACAGCTTTATTTTCAAGAACTTAACCCTATGTAATAAATCTATTCGTTCAGCCCTTTTATGATCTGTTGAAGGAAAGCGAATCATTAGTTTTTGTTTATATGATACACCGGCATTACTGATTGAACTTTCTTCATTAAATTCTACTGTTGCAAATCCAAAATAGATTTTTCCAAAAACAACATTTAAAATTGCTGAATTATAAAAAGGCTGCCATTCTGGAATGTTAGAGGCTAAAATTTCTCCATTAAAAGCCAATTCAATCCCACAAATGTTAGAGTTATCCCAAACCTTATTGAAAATGCTCATCTATTTTTTTTTAACGAAGATAATAAATATTTACTTATAGTAAATAATAATCAACTTATAATTGACTTATAGTAAATTATATAATAAAAAAAAACAGCCCGAAGGCTGTTTTAAAATCCAAGTGCTTACGCATGCCTATTGAAAAAACTTTTGGATGAAATTTGCATAGCAAAATTTCATTAAATCGGAAGTAATTATTGCTTAATTTTTTGCTATGGGTAGTGCGCAAAAAATTAAGTGCTTACGCATGCCTAAGGATGAGAAGTTGTAAGATGAATTTTGCTTTGCAAAATTCATGGAAAAAGGAAGTAAATGTTACTTAAATTTTTTAAGCAAGTATGCAAAAATTTAAGCATTTACGCTTTTATTTTGTTTAAGTTTTTTAGTTCCATATTTCTTTTGCGTTACAGGCGCATCCCTGATTAATGGTTAGACAATATTTCTTTTAAAGGTCTTCTGGACATTGACAACGTAAAGTTTAGTTTTTCTTCAGTTTTGATATATTTTTGTGCTAATTCTGGATTGTGCTTTCCAGCAATAATTAGATCACTATCATTACTCATAATACAAAAACAACAACTTAGTCTGGACATTCCTAATTCATAGGCATAATGCGGTTTTTGTTTTGCATTTTTAATAGTTTCCCAAACTTCGTTTAATAGCATTGAGTGAATTGGTAGCCATTCGTATTGTTCTCGATGCCTTGCAGATAGTTTTTGTTTAAACTGGAAAGGTATCTTTTTAGCTCTTGAACTACTTTCTTGTGCTCTCAATCCCATACAATTGACAACTGTATTAAAACCGTGCGTTTTGGCATAATTATTAATAAATTTTTGAATTGGTCCACGCTTTAAGTCAGACGTACACTGTCTTGTAGAGGGAGAAGGAAACATTTCTCGATGATTAACCATTTCAAAGAAGGTTTTTTTAGATTGAACTTCAAAAACAGGAACACCATCTGCATATTTTTTTATATGCTCTAAATTTCCTTCCCATTCAACCTCTGGAAGATTTGCATGTACAATTACAAGTTGTTGTTTTGGAACTAAATTTTGCAATAATATTTTCATTGCTTGGCTATCCTTTCCGGCACTATCATTTATGACAAATAACGCCCCTTTATTTATAAGGTTTTGAATTTGTTTGGTTATTTTTAGCTGATATTCCATTGTTCCCTGATTAAAAATTAAAGTTTTTCAAATTGGCTTTCGTATTTGAGTTTCAACTTTAAATGATATTTTCCCTCTTTAATGAAAAGATCAGATAAATTATTTCTTCTTACTGTACAATCTTCCAAAGGTGTACCACCATAGGGCGTATTTATACGAAATTCGTCATCATTAAAAAGTGCATCATTGGCTAAATAGATTGCGCATCTATCAAAATATGCCCTTTGATCTTCATGAAACTTTATTAGTTCACTTAGTTCCTTTCCTTTATTTAATTGTTCTTCTGTCATTATTCTTTCCTTTTAAATTGTTTATTAGGCCGATTCAGCCTTTTGTTTAAATTGTAATACTGTTTCAATGTTATGGTTCAAAATCTTAAAAAACCATTCCGGAGGTACTGCATTCCCTATCATTTTAATTGCATTTTTGTGTGAAAGCTTTAAACCTGGTTTACTAAAAAAATCACGAGGAAAGCTGCTTATTTCCGCTAGCTCCTCTCGATTTAGAAAACGAGCCTTTATATCAAACCCCTCTAAGAGTGTTACCAATTGATGCTTCGGTTCTGACATTATCGGAGAAAGAGGTTCATCAATACTCTGGATGTTTGCACCAGGATTGCCATTCGAATTAAAATAAAGCGCAATGAACTGTAATTTTTCAATAGTTATCAGCTGATGTCCGTCAACACACCTTACAGTGTTTAAAGGTGATTCTAAACTTTGGTTCTGGATTGTACCATAGTACTGGGCAACAAACTGTTCTATTGTAAATAGCTGCTTTGTCTGCCTTGAAAGTTGTGATCGTAAAGGAACTTCAATTGCTTGCCAAAAATCAGCGTGACAATGATCAGCTATAAACTGAAATTTTTCTAATGTTATAATCTGATGCCTGTTTTCAGAAGTTTGTGTAGCCAATGGACTTTCTAAGCTTTGTCCTCTGTCCTTACCTTCAACACCACCATAATAAGTTGAAATAAATTGATCAAAGCCTGGAGCATACTTTGGTATACCGGCAGCAATACGTTTCAAGCTGTTTGGAGAAAGTGGTTTTCGATGCTGTTTCGGCAAGTTTTCGTTAAACTGCCTCCCAAAAATGCTTTGCCCATGATTATCAAGCTCTATAAAATTTTTGCATGCAACCCAAGGCAACTTACCATCCCTTTCAAACTCGTCATGAGTGAATTCCGGAAAGGAACAATCAAGGCCATCACGGTAGAAAATAGCAAAATATCTTTTTCTAGTTGTAGCAAGGCCATCGTCAGCAGCAACACGAATGCTCTCAATGTAATTATATCCTAAATCTATTAATGCTTTCTTCCAACGTACAAACTCCTCTCCTTTACGTTCTTTTATTGGCCTATCGTTTTCATCTAATGGAGCCCAATTCTTTACACCCGGAACGTTTTCCACAGTAAGCATTAATGGCTGTAAAAAAGCAACATACCGGTATAATTCCCAACCCATCATGTAGCTTTGCTTATCTAAGGGTTTTGATCCAATCGCTGGCGTATGATAATCACATTCAAATGATGCCTGAATAATATCAACCGGTTCCAGTTCATGTTCATCCTGCGTATAAATATCCTGCCAATATACTTGCGTACCAGGTAAATGAAAATAAGCCGTCTGGATTGCAACTTTATCATGATTTAATACCCAACGTATATCAATATTCGGATGTTTTTTTGCAGCAGAAGCGCAACCCAATCCACCTGAAAAAAATTCTCCGTATTTAAGTTTTCCTTTTCTGGCGACTGTTTCATTAATGAAATTTATTGCCATTTGGCTTGAATTATATCTCATAGTTTATAAAGGAATATTTATATAATGAGACATGAAAACCAAAATACCGGCTGCAAGAAAGCCTAAAGAAAACCAAAGTAATCTCGTTACTTTTCTATCTGATTTTGCCATCTGATAGGATTCTTCAGATATTGTATTTTTAAAATAGTATTCACAAAATTTTTTCAAACCTTCTCCTGTCAAATTACAATCACTAATATCCTTAGGAGAGGAAATTTCAGTTCCCCAAAATTCAGAGAACATTTTACAAAATTGTTTGTTTAAATATGATGACATAACTATAACTGGATTAAAGTTGCTGGAGAAAAATAGAAATCGACCTGTTCAAAGCCTGATAAATGAATCCTTTCCCTGTATCTACGTTCTTCAAATCGGATAATAATCGGCTTACAACGCTTGTATTTAGCATTAATTTCGGCTAATTTAGATTCTATGATTGATTGCATTTTAAGGATATCCTTACTCTCTATTAGTGTTTGATCCAAGGATACCAAATAATCCATAGCTTCTTCCTGAAGATTATTTTTAGGAGTACTAAAAATCCCTTTTGATAATAAATAATGTGTTTTTTTCATGGTTCTAATTTTAAAGTGATTTGATTTTTTTCATCAAGCAGTTCTACATCATCTGGATGGTACTTGGAACTGAAATCTTCTCCATCTAAATTTATTTGGAAAAGATATACGTAGCTTTGCCCAGATAGCTTATAGGTATAGGCTTTTACTATTGTCCCTTTTTTAAATTGCGCCAGGACTCGACCTCCTTTACGCATCCATTTCTGTTTTCTCATGCGATCTGCTTATAACTCTTTTTTTCAAAATGCTGGTTTTCATACGGCACAAAAACTTCACCTCTTGAAATTTTTAATTCCAACTCATGCATGAGTGTGGAATTATTTATAAAATAGGGTCCGTAAACAAGCTTATTCTGATAAAGAAAATAGATCCTGTTCATTTTTGGAGAATGGTTAGGCTCTGTAACGTCGCCTACCTGAGCATCCCGCAGAACTAGATTAAAATGATATTCATTTACTTCCTTACTAATAGCTGTAATAACACCTATATTTCCAAGTAACATTTCATAATACAGTTCCTTAAAACTTGTATGCTTTGTTGTCAGAAAAGGGCCTTCATATTTTTCACAGTCATTCTTTGAATAAAAGAAAGTTGTATTTTCCTTCACTGCCTGAATACCCCTAAGTACTCCTAATTCTCCCGTAAATAGATCATATTTATTTGCTCTCCGTAAAGCTGCGGGAATTTCAAGTATTTTCATATTACATCCTGTCTAATTGTTTTACACGCTCAAGTGACTTTTCTCGTATAAAATCCACTTTGTCTCTCGACAAATCGCCTTCAAACATTATAAATAGAAATGCCTTACAACATCTGTCAAGTTCTGCCCAGGTGTTGCAGTTCTTGAATACAGTTTCTATTTCTAAAAAAGAATACATCGTTAATTATGTGATGGTGAAAAATAGCTGAAGCTATCAAGTTTTGTAACCTGGTAATCAATCGAATTATCCAATCGCAGTTTGCAAAAATCAATTACCCTGATTCCCTCAGAACCATCAACTTTCCAATAACCTTCTAGATTCCCTATTTCTTTTATCAGATCATTTAATGTACAGTTTCGTTGAGTTGAAATAGACATTGCTATTTCGGTGATCTGTTTAAGAAATGCATCAAGATATTTTTCATTAGAATCAAACATACCAGGGCGCTTAAAAAAATCGACCATACTCCTGATCATTTGCATCATAGTGAACCTTTCTTTTTTATTCTCCCAGATAAAATCAAAATTGATTTCGACAGTTAAACCAGCTGATGTTGGCAAGTGTTCAATTGTGTATCTCTGTATATTTTTCATAGAGCTCATTTTTAAAACCAACCAATTCTTGTTATACCTTCCTCTAATTCGTCTTGAAATGAAGAATTGTGAATTTCATCTTTACGTTTATTGAAAATTTCCATTTGTTCCGGAGTAATATTCTTGATATTAATGAATACATTCTCCCAACCGTCACCTGTTTGACCGTACACTAATATTGTTTTTGTATCGAGAGGATTTTTCTCGTTATACAGATTATAAAAAGGTGCTTTCCACCCAGCGACTTCTGCTAAAATCTCTTTAGCCTTTTCTACACTTCGATTGTTCAGTGCCATAGTAATAAATATTTAAGTGATTAATTTTTTTTAAAATTTGAATTCATAATTAGAAATTGCAACTCCCAACTTTCCCGACATCACGACCCCTGATTTTCAGGCTATATTTTACTTTTTGGTCGGGAATGTTGCAGAAACAAAAAAACAAATCCCTACTTTCCGCTACATTCACAACATTTTCACGACCTTATTTTCTTTGTTTTTAGTGTTTTAAGTATGTTGGGAAAGTTGGGAAGTTAAAAAAGCCCTTCGGTTTCTACTTTTATTCCATTATAATTTTCCGGGGGTTGCAGGGGGGCAACACCAAATATGCTTGTTTGGCCGTTCTCATTATCAACTTGATTAAGTTGGAACATGATAGATCCTACAATATCATTTTTTAATACTTCAGACATTTGGTCAAGATTGATTACAATAGCGCTAGTTCTGTTTGCTTCCCGACCAGAATCGAAACTATAAGACTTCTTGCTTTCAACATAGAATTCAGATTTTTCAATCTGCTCCAAAACCGAAGATTTAGCTGGTGCAGCTTCCTGAAATTGCCCCCACCATGACCGTTGTATTTTTGAAAAGCAATGTGTCCAGTTAAAGAATAGTAAATTACCCTCCACGTTTACAATGTTTTTAACTTGTATCCTTTCTTCCTTATGGCCACGTAAAGAAGCTATGAATAATTGCCAGAACTTATTTAAGACAGAAGCAGCATTAATTTTCCTGATCTGCTGATCAAAGCCTTTCTCGAAATGTTTAAGCATTTCAGGCTGTGAAAAAGGGAAATAGTTGAAGTCTTTAAAAATATCATACACCGCGCATAGTATAGATATATTGAAGATCATCCTGCTTTTAGCTTCAGGAAACCTCTCCTGAAGAATTCCTTTCCAGCTTCTTTGTATTTTCTCAAATTTTTCCTCAAATAATTTTCGATGCTTAAAGATTTCATCAGAATATCCGGAAAGGCCATGAGCAGTCATATCCTTCAGTTCGTCGAAATTTCGCATTTCTTCTTCTGTAAATTGGTTTTTTGTCATTTCATTCCAAACCAATCGGAGGATTAAAGGTTCTTCATCAGGATAATCATTACCTGTTAGGATAGCAGAGCTCTCAATCGGAATACTATCGGTTCCGACATGGCTTTCTATATTACCTCTTTTATAACCACGTCTGTCCCATAAAGCCTTTAGCATTCCGTTAAGCTGAGAGTTACCACGTTTATACTCTGAAAGCTGTGAAATTCCATTCCTGAACTGCGCAAATTCCCTGACCTGGGCTTTTATTGTTGACACTTGTCCTTCAAGATTAATAGCTGTTTGTGGTATTCCGACAAAACTTTGCACTATTTCTGCTAATTCATCCTTACCGGTAGAACCCGGTCCGTAGAAAAATAAGATTGGAAACTTGTCAATTTTGGACACAACTATATCCTGGAATAATGAGGCTATTCCAAAAAGGATTGCTGAAATACCGTGATCCCTATGAACCTGAATTACCTTTGTATTGAAATTATAAAACGAGGTCGGGTTTTTCAGGACCTTAAATCGTTTTTGTGCATCAAACTTGAATGTGTTGTTTTTATAGATTTCGTTCGCAGATGGTATATAATAGTAAACATTGTCTTTCACGAAAATACCGTGCTTATCTAAAGGGATATCGTTTCCATCTTCTGTTGTTATCTTATTGTTCCATGCCCAAAATTTGCCGTCTGGCTGCCATCCCAAAACATCTATTTTTCTTCCATTACCCATTTTATCAAATAAATAGGTTCGTAATCTTAGAAGATCACTTCTATTTCCATCAAACCTGAAATTGCCATGCCCGGTAACAGTATTGTCAAATGCTTGAGGAGTATTAAGATTTTCTGATTGCGTGTCAAATATTTTTTCTTCTCCATGCACATTGGCAATTCTTAATAACTTCATCGGAAATTTTTCATCCTGCATGTGCTGAAGTATCTCGATCATAAAATTTGACTTCTTGCTGAAATGAATATATCTCGCTCCGGGATCGCTTAAAGACATATAGATTTGATTATTGGCCATAAACATTCCATATTTGCGTATATCCTTCTCCAGCTCAGACAAAGGAACCTTTACCTCTTTTGGAAGTTCTATCTGTATAAAATCATCATCTTCATCAATTACCTCGATGTTATTTGCCGCAGCTTCTTTTATCCAGTTTTTAATTGTTGTGATTTTGACTTTAGATTTTTGTGCAAGCCAACCTGAGTAAATTTCAACCAATGAAACATCGTTTATATTTGCGATCAGGTCACAAAGTTCCTTTGTCCCATCTGTGATTCTAATTTGTGATCCAACCAGAAGATTATCCATCAAAAATTCAAACCCATCCTTTAAAACCTCAGGTTCTTTTAGCATTTCCGGCAATAGATATTTATTTATAGAATCGGAATATAACCTGGTAAAATCATCCGGGTCGCAGGGTAACAAGCAAACTTCAGTACGGAATCCATTTTTCAAAAATTCCGAAATGTATTTAATCATTGATTTAATGCCGGCAGGATCAGGATCGAAACAAAAAACTACTTTGCTACAAAATCTTTTTAGTTCTGAAATCTGTTGGTTTGCAATGGCTGTACCGCAAGAGGCTATTGTGTTTTGCATCCCATTTATATGCCATCCTATAACATCGTTATATCCTTCCATAATCCAAGCTTCATCCTTTTTTACAATAGAATGCCTGGCCTTATCCAAACCATACCACACTTTTGACTTATTATAGAGCAGATTAGTTTCGTTAACATTTGGATTTATCCACTTTGCATATTTTTTATTATCAGTTAGGCTACGTCCTGCAAGTCCGATAATCATTCCTTGAATATCATAGATTGGGTAAACAACACGGTTGCTGTACTTGTCATAATTTTTCTCGCTAATTAGGCCAAGTTCTTTCCCTTCAGTAATACGTCCTGAATCATGTAACTTTCCGTAAAGAAAATCTTCCGGAGCATAACCAATACCCCATTCGACAATGACATCGTTTGAATATTTTCTTTTGCTTTCAACTTCCAGGCGCGCTGGATGATCTTCAGGAAGATTTTTATATTGTTCTACATAATTTTTATGTGCAGCCTTTAGAACTGACCTTAGACTTTCTTTCTTTTCAATTTTTTGCTTACGCTTCTTTTCTACTTCTTCAGATAGGTATTCATATTCAACAGGAGTATTGTATTTACTTGCAATTGCCTCGATTGCTTCCGGGTATGTCATACCCTCATAATTCATAAAAAATGATATTATATTCCCACCTTCTCCGGAACTAAAGTCTTTCCAGATTCTTTTTACTGGCGACACAGTAAAAGAAGCAGTTCTTTCATTGGTCTGTGGAGATTTACCAACATAAACACTACCAGATTTCTTTAATTCAATATAATCACCTATTACTTCTTCGATTATTGCGATATCCAATAGCTTTTCTATAAATTCTTTTTTTATAAAACCACCCATAACTAAAATTTTATTTTAATTTTTAGCCAGCCAAAAAAATTTATTTTATGTTCTTTAACCGGTTGCCTTTTTGCTATTGCTTGATTTTTTAGTCTATACATTTCCAAAAGCAATGGATGAGAAAGCCTGTCAATTTCTCTTTCAGTAAAAAAGCCTGAATTGGTAATTTCTTCAATCTGTTCCTCGAGAAATTCAATTTTTGATAAGGTGTTGTTTTCTGACATAGCTATCATATTATGTTCAACTGTTTGTTTTGATTTAAAAGAACCGTCCTACCGGAGTAAGACGGTTAGCGTGTATGCACATACACAAGTTGTAAAAGAACGTAGTACAGCTTATAGCTGAATAATGTTAAAGAAGATGGCCACTCTTACAAGTTCCTGTTTTGTCTTGATTGACAGCTTCTCATATAATTCTTTTTTTACCTTATGGAAAGTACCCAAAGGAATACTTGCCTCTTCTGCTATAACATCATTTGTCAAATCTGTAGATGTTTTTTGCATAAGTAATATTTCCAAATCATTTAATCTGTGACCGTTAATTTTAGGCAGTTTACACAATGTACCCTCAAAACTGCATTGACCTCTTTTGGGACATGACCAGTACTCTCCATCCTGAACGATACCATCTTTAATGTCAGGTTGAAAATCTAATCCTCCAAACCTGCATAAGACAAATTGTTCAATCCGTTTCATTTCCGAATCCGGATGCAGTTCGTTCAGCGCTGCTTTTATTGCCTCATTTTTTTCAATTTCTTCCTTCAGAATCTGAATGGTGCAAAATGAAGACTCTGCGAAATTTTTTATGGTTCCGTTTTGAATAATTTTTAATTCTTTCTCATGCTGAAAGAACTCCGTTGATGTACAAGCCATCCCGGGAAAAGTTTTTGTTTGCGTCATGGTTTTGATTTATTGCAGGTTACTGATCAGTTTATCTTTCTGCGCCTTATTCTCTAAAGAGACTTCGACCAAGGCATTCAAGACATTTAATCTATTGTCTGTAACTTTTTGAAGTTTGTTTCTGATGTTACGAATGACACCGTCGTTTATTTTCGCTTCTGGTCCTAATTTTTTTTGAACTTCAGCAACATAGTTATGTGGAAGATGCTCTTCTATTACGTCGAAGGCTTTTTCAATATGCAATTGCATATCATAACGTTCGTTTTTTTCTATTATATTTGTCATAAGTTTTGTATATCTGTCACAAATCTAATAAAAAAATTGACCTGTGGTAAATTTTAGCCAACTAAAGTTTACTTATAGTCATTATTTATATTAATTCTAAATTATGGTGTGGAACGAAAAATTGGCAATGTATCTTAAAACAAAGGGTATTAGCCAAAAAGAAGCGGGGAAAAGGCTTGATACGAGTACTTCTATGATGAGTAGATATCTAACCGGAAAAGATAAAGTAAACTCAGACTTCATCATCAAACTGCTAAAAGTCTTTCCGGATATTGACCTCCGGTCAATTTTTTCGGATGAGCCCCCAAATCTGAAAGAAAATGACTTCTACGACCCCCCCAGAGAAATTAATGTAATCAACGAACTTGAGATTATTGAAAAAAAAATTACGCTTATAAAAGAATATTTGGCACAAAAAAGCCACAAAGAAAAATAAAACCTAGTATTAACAATGTCTGCGAAGTATAGTCGTAATCCTTCTGCGTTCACAAAAAAGCAACTTCAAAAGAGTTGCTTTTTTTGTTTTTATCCGATTTGATAAGTAACTTTGTGTTTGAAAAAACCTACAATCTAAAATTGAAATTTGGAATGAAAACACACAAAGTAAATTATAAGCTAATTAGTTTTATTGTTGGATTTTTGGTGTGGTTATCGGCCACCGTATTATTTAGAGTTGCAGGGCACTATTTTTTTATTGTCGACAACGCATTAGTAATGGCAGTTTTATATGTCATTCTGATACCGGCTTTAGGCCTCATTTCAACTTCAGTCTTTAATAAACTAAACTTAAACAATCTTGAAAGTATAAAATCTGCAGCCATTATGGTTTTACCCGGCATGCTATTGGATACGGTATGCATACAGTTTTTTGAAAATTTATTTCCTAATATGCCTGAAACCTATAGTAAGACTTTTGCTTCATGGTTAATGTTTGCCTACTCTATCGTTTTAATTTTTGGGCTGTTGAGAGAAAAACAGAAAAATGTGAATTGATTATAATAGAAAAAAGAAATTGAATAAGAATCATAACTATAATTGGCACAATTATTTTAAATACTGTAACCGAAAACTAAAAATATTAGTAAATGAAGCTTTTTGTTTCTAATAATTTTATTTTTTTAACGCTGTTAATTTTAAACTTAATTCAAAAACTGATTTCAATTTCTCCGAAAAAGAATTAAATTCGCAAAAACAAACAAAGAATTAAACAATTATGAATAAAAAAGTTGTCATTGTATCCGCTGCCAGAACTCCAATAGGAAGTTTTATGGGAGCTCTTTCTACTGTTAGCGCTCCTCAATTAGGAGCTGTTGCAATCAAAGGCGCATTAGATAAAATCAATTTAGATCCAAAGCTTGTTGATGAAGTATTGATGGGTAATGTTGTTCAGGCTGGTGTTGGACAGGCTCCTGCACGTCAGGCAGCTTTGTATGCAGGTTTACCTGATAGCGTTATTGCTACAACGGTAAATAAAGTTTGTGCTTCCGGTATGAAAGCGGTCATGATGGGTGCCCAGTCAATCATCAGTGGTGATGCAGAAATCATCGTTGCCGGCGGAATGGAAAATATGAGCATGATTCCACATTATCTTCATTTGAGAAATGGTCATAAATTTGGTCCTGCTTCTATGATTGACGGTATGCAGAAAGACGGACTTACAGATGCTTATGACAATAATGCTATGGGAGTTTGCGCTGATCTTTGTGCTACGGAATATAAAATTTCCAGAGAAGAGCAAGATCAGTTTGCTATACAATCGTATGAGCGTTCTGCAAAAGCGTGGGATGCCGGAAAATTTGATAATGAAGTAGTTCCTGTTGCTGTTCCGCAACGAAAAGGTGACCCGATTATGGTTACTAAAGACGAAGAATACACTAACGTAAAATTAGATAAAATCCCAAGCCTGAATCCTGCTTTCACAAAAGAAGGAACAGTAACTGCAGCCAATGCTTCTACTATCAATGATGGTGCGGGTGCTGTTGTTTTAATGAGCGAAGAAAAAGCAAAAGCTTTAGGATTAAAACCACTTGCTTATATTAAGAGCTATGCTGATGCAGCACAAGAACCAAAATGGTTTACGACTTCTCCGGCTAAGGCATTGCCAAAGGCATTAGATAAAGCAGGGATTGCTATTAATGATGTAGATTTCTTCGAATTCAACGAGGCTTTTTCTGTAGTAGGTTTGGCCAATGCTAAAATTCTGGGATTAGACAACAATAAGGTAAACGTTAATGGTGGTGCAGTTTCTTTGGGTCATCCACTTGGATGTTCAGGTGTCAGAATTATCATCACATTGTTAAATGTATTAGAGCAGAACAATGCTAAAATTGGTGCTGCTGCAATTTGCAATGGCGGTGGTGGTGCTTCTGCAATTGTAATTGAAAGAGCATAACAAAGCATAAAATTATATTCTGTAATGATGGATTTTGGATTTAAATGATTTTGTATCTTTAAAATCCGAAATTCATCATTTAATTTAAAGCAAACCCTCAATGTTTGGAATTTGTAATCTAGCCATAATACCTTTAAGATTTGAACCTAGCGACCGTAGCGAAATTGTATCACAAGTACTTTTTGGTGAGCATTTTAAAATTTTAGAGCAAAATAAGCAATGGTCAAAAATCCAATTGCATTTTGATGGTTATGAAGGCTGGGTTGACGAAAAACAATTCCAGGCTATTTCAGAAACAGATTACAATCAGCTTTGTAATGAGGCGATAATCCTCAATGCGGATTTGATTGAATATGTAAATTCTCCAAATAATTTACTAATGCCTATTCCTTTAGGTGCATCACTTTCTTTTCTTAGTAATCCGGCAATTAATAAAAGCAATCTGGATTTTGAAGGAATGAAAATCAGTGGCATAAAACCAAAATCCAATTTGATAAATACCGCATTTATGTATTTGAATGCTCCCTATTTGTGGGGCGGAAAGACTCCTTTTGGTATTGACTGTTCCGGTTTAACCCAAATGGTATATAAACTTAACGGCTATAAATTGATGAGAGATGCCTCAGAACAGGCAACGCAAGGGGAAGCGCTAAGTTTTATTGAAGAAAGTGAACCGGGAGATTTGGCCTTTTTTGACAATGAAGAAGGTAAAATAATACATGTCGGACTTATTATGGATGACAATTATATTATACATGCCAGCGGAAAAGTCAGGATTGACAGATTAGATCACCTGGGCATATATAATGCTGAGACTAACAGGCATACACACAAACTAAGAGTTATCAAAAAAATAATATAAAAAAAACCGAAGATAAAAATCTTCGGTTTTTTTGTCTTTTAAATGAGCCTATCGTTAATCATTAAACGACGCTTTTAAAGCTTTAGCTTCAGAAGTCATTTCAAGATAATTGTATACGTTTAATAATGTTCTGTATACGTCCTCATTTTTAGGATCTAATTTATTCGCTTTTTCAAGATATGGCAAAGTGCTTTTAAAAATAGCTTCTCTTTTTACCTTTAATTCATCATATCTTTTATTATCTTTTGCAGAAGTACCTAGTTTATTCATTTCATCAACGATTGCAGTATCTCCGTTTAATTTCAAAACAGAAAGGTTTAGGTAAGCGTTAATATAATTAGGATCAATCTCTATAGCCTTTTTATAATATTTTTCAGCTTCAACATTTTCATTTGCCTGAGCTGCAAGTACTCCTAAATTGTAAAACAGGTTTGGATCATTTGGACTTTTAGCGATAACTTGTGAAATGACCTGCTTATAACCTTCTACATTATTGCTCTTCATATACAAATCTGCTTGGGTCATTGCCAAAGTAAGATCATCAGGATTAGCGGCTCTTGCTTCAGCTACAGCCTTAGTTGCAGCAGCAACATCCCCCTTACTGTTGTAAATCAAAGCTACATTTTTATAAATTTCACCTCTTTTTGATTTGATCTGCTCTGTTCTTGGTTTCTCGTGAGTCCCCATTTTCACTGCTTTTTCTCTGTCAGCCAATGAAGCAAACGTCACCTCTTCCCCACTAAGCTTACTTGTTGCCATATATTCTGATCTTTCACCAGAATAATTTTGCTTTATAAGTTCATTATAGTAGGTCAACGCTTTATCATAATCTTTGTCATTGACAGCATAATTTGCTGCGTAATAAAGTTTTTCCAGATCGGTTTTGTCCAGAAGATAAAGACTGTATAATACAGTAGTTGCATCTTTATAGTTTTTTTGCTTACCCAGATTTACTGCATAATTTAACAGCATAGGTTTCATGTCAGCAATATCTTCATTGATGCTTTTAGTGAGAACTTGTTTACCTGATGTTTTTTCCAATTCAACAACCTTACTTGTATTGTCAGCTAATTGAAAAATGTTATTTGCATTAAATATTTTCATCAAGGCAGCTTGTGGATTTGCTCTGTTCTCAGGGCGGCTAGCTGCTTCTTGTGCTTCAATAAATGGCACTAGCGATTTGTAAAAGCCTAAATAAATTTTATCAGATTCAGATGCATTTGCCAGCAATGGTTCAGACTTTTCAATGGCAGCTTTATACTCCGTCAGGTCTTTTGCCTTAATTTCATCTTTGTCATAAATTTTCTTTAACGTCTTTAGCTCATCTTTCTGGGCAAATGTCAAACCCGAAACCAAAAAAGCTGACGCTAATAATAAATATTTACTTTTCATAATTTTTAATTTTGGTTATATAGTAGTTGTATTATTCTTCGGTATTTTCTACTTCGGTTACATCATCATTGGTTGATGCTTCTAAAGCAGTATTTTCACCATCTCCTTCAGTTTCATCAATAACCTGCTCTTCACGGATTACTTTTGTTACTGCAGCAATAGAGTCATTACCTTTGATATTGATAAGTCTTACTCCCTGAGTCGCTCTACCCATAACACGAAGGTCAGATACTTCCATACGGATTGTTAATCCGGATTTGTTGATAATCATTAAGTCATCTGCATCGGTAACGTTATTGATAGAAATCAGTTCTCCTGTTTTGTCAGTAATGTTTAATGTTTTTACACCCTTACCTCCTCTGTTTGTGATTCGGTAATCTTCAAGTGAAGAACGTTTTCCATAACCGTTTTCAGAAACTACCAGGATTTCACTTTCCATATCGTTTACAGATACCATGCCAATTACTTCATCTTTCTCATGTCCTAAGGTAATACCTCGAACACCGGAAGCGCTTCTTCCCATCGGACGTGTTTTGTTTTCTTCAAAACGTACCAATTTACCGGATTTCACAGCAATAAGAATCTGGCTTTCACCATTTGTCAGTTTTGCTTCCAGTAGTTCATCGTCTTCCTTAATAGTAATTGCGGCAATACCGTTAACTCTAGGACGGGAATATTGCTCCAGCAATGTCTTTTTAACCTGACCTTGCTTGGTGGCCATAATTACATAGTGAGAATTAATGTAGTCCTGATTTTTCAAATCCTGAGTACAGATAAATGCTTTGACTTTATCGTCATTCTCAATATTGATAAGATTTTGGATGGCTCTTCCTTTTGACGTTTTTGTTCCTTCAGGAATTTCATATACTCTCATCCAGAAACATTTTCCTTTTTGAGTAAAGAACATCATATACTGGTGGTTGGTAGCTACAAACAGGTGTTCCAGGAAGTCCTGATCTCTAGTTGCCACTCCTTTTTGCCCTACTCCACCCCTGTTTTGGGTTTTGTATTCTGAAAGATTCGTTCTCTTGATATATCCGGCATGAGAAATTGTAATTACTACATTTTCGTCTGCAATCAAATCTTCAATACTCACATCACCGCCTGAATATTCGATAGTTGAACGACGTTCGTCGCCATATTTATCCTTAATTTCAGTCAGTTCTTCCTTGATTAGAGCCATTCTCATTTCTTTGCTTGCCAATAATTCTTTCAAGTGGGCAATCAATTTCATGATTTCTTCATATTCAGCACGCAATTTATCCTGCTCCAGACCTGTCAATTGTCTCAAACGCATTTCTACGATTGCTTTTGCCTGGATTTCAGAAAGGTTGAATCTTGCAATCAATTTCTCTCTTGCTTCATCAGTATTGCTTGAGGAACGGATTAATTGGATTACTTCGTCAATATTATCAGAAGCAATAATTAATCCTTCTAAAATGTGGGCTCTTTCTTCTGCTTTACGCAATTCATATTGTGCCCTGCGGGTTACCACTTCATGACGGTGCTCCACGAAATGGTGGATCAGGTCTTTCAGGTTCAACAACTGAGGTCTGCCATTAACCAACGCAATGTTGTTTACGCTGAAAGACGATTGTAGTTGCGTATACTTATATAAGGTATTCAAAACGACATTAGGAACAGCGTCACGTCTTAATATATATACGATACGCATTCCGTTTCTGTCCGATTCGTCACGAATGTTGGAGATACCGTCAATTTTCTTCTCATTTACCAGGTCGGCTGTTTTCTTAATCATGTCAGCTTTATTAACCTGGTATGGAATTTCAGTAACCACAATGCATTCTCTTCCGTCAACTTCTTCGAAATTAACTTTGGCACGCATTACAATTCTTCCTCTTCCCGTTTTGAATGCTTCACGAACGCCTTCATATCCATAAATAGTTCCCCCGGTTGGAAAATCAGGAGCCTTGATATGGTGCATCAGTTCGTCAATTTCTATGTCGTTATTGTCGATGTATGCTAACGTACCGTCAACAACTTCACTTAAGTTGTGAGGTGCCATATTGGTAGCCATACCAACAGCAATACCCGAAGCACCGTTTATTAATAAGGTAGGAACTTTTGTAGGCATTACCTTAGGTTCTTCCAGGGTGTCGTCAAAGTTCAATTGGAAATCAACTGTCTCTTTGTCAATATCTGCCATTATTTCCTCTGCGATCTTGCGCATTCTGGCTTCAGTATAACGCATGGCAGCCGGGCTATCACCATCAACGGAACCAAAGTTACCCTGACCGTCTACCAATAAATAACGTAAGCTCCATTCCTGAGCCATACGAACCATCGCGTCATATACAGATGTATCACCGTGTGGGTGGTATTTACCTAAAACTTCACCGACAATTCTTGCAGATTTTTTGTGTGCTCTATTTGAAAAAACTCCTAATTCGTACATACCATAAAGTACTCTTCTATGTACGGGTTTCAAACCATCTCTAACATCAGGAAGCGCTCTGGAAACTATTACAGACATCGAATAATCGATGTAAGAGGATTTCATTTCGTCTTCTATGTTAATAGGAATTAACTTTTCTCCTTCAGCCATAAGTATTTATATTAAAAAATTAAATTCGTTTCAAAACGTGCCAATATACGTAATTCGTAACATTTTTAGTGCATTTTTTATTACTAATTTCAGGGATTTATCAACATAAAAAAGCCACTTCATAGTTGATAAATAATTTTTGACATATTTTTATTTTCGGGTATTTTTTTGTCACTTAGCTGTCAGTACTTATGTCAGGGTATGATTTTTGCATTTACCCAACTAATTCATTAAATTTACAAGACCAATATTTTATATTATGGATGATAATTTTTCACCTAGAGTAAAAGATGTAATCACTTACAGTAAAGAAGAGGCGCTCCGTTTGGGCCATGACTTTATTGGAACGGAACATCTAATGTTGGGCATATTAAGAGATGGAAACGGTAAAGCAATAAATATACTTAACAATCTATCTATAGATTTAGAGCATTTGCGCAGAAAAGTCGAAATATTAAGCCTAGCAAATCCTAATGTTGAAGCAAGTAATGAAAAGAAAAACCTTCATTTGACGCGTCAGGCCGAAAGAGCACTAAAAACGACGTATCTTGAAGCTAAAGTTTTTCAGAGCCCTTCTATTAGTACTGCACATTTATTATTGTGCATTTTGAGAAACGAAAATGATCCCACAACCAAGCTGTTGAATAAGATGAAGATTGATTATGATTCAGCTAAAGAACAATATTTGAATATGACACCAAACAGCGAAGAAGAATTTTTGAATGACTTGCCAAAAAATGAATCTTACAATGATGATTCAGGACAAGATGACAGTTTAAAAGAAGGTGCTTTTAATACGCCGGCCAGTAAGTCCAATAAAAAATCAAAAACTCCGGTTTTAGACAACTTTGGACGTGATTTGACAGAAATGGCGGAAGAAGGTAAATTGGACCCTGTTGTTGGACGCGAAAAAGAAATTGAGCGTGTTTCACAGATTTTAAGCCGAAGAAAAAAGAACAACCCTCTTTTGATTGGAGAACCAGGTGTAGGTAAATCGGCTATTGCTGAAGGACTTGCCTTAAGAATTATCCAAAAGAAAGTTTCACGTATTTTATTTAACAAACGTGTAGTGACTCTTGATCTGGCCAGTTTAGTTGCCGGAACCAAGTACCGCGGGCAGTTTGAAGAACGTATGAAAGCCGTGATGAACGAACTGGAAAAGAACGACGATATTATTCTGTTTATAGATGAAATCCATACTATTGTTGGTGCTGGCGGAGCTACGGGCTCGCTTGATGCATCCAATATGTTCAAACCAGCTTTAGCCAGAGGTGAAATCCAATGTATTGGAGCAACAACGCTTGATGAATACCGTCAATACATAGAAAAAGACGGTGCTTTGGAAAGACGTTTCCAGAAAGTGATTGTAGAACCAACTTCAGTTGCGGAAACAATTACGATTCTGAACAATATAAAAAACAAATATGAAGATCATCACAATGTGACTTATACGCCTGAAGCTATTGAGGCTTGCGTAAAGTTAACAGATCGATACATGTCTGAGCGCTTCCTTCCAGACAAAGCCATTGATGCTTTGGATGAAGCAGGTTCACGTGTTCATATCACCAACATTGATGTTCCGAAACAGATTTTGGATTTAGAACGTCAATTGGAAGAAGTCAGAGAGCTTAAAAATACAGTTGTCAAAAAACAAAAGTATGAAGAGGCCGCTAAGCTTCGAGATGACGAAAAACGTATTGAAAAAGATTTGGCAATAGCTCAGGAACAATGGGAAGAAGATTCTAAAAACAACCGTATTCAGGTAACAGAAGACAATGTTGCCGATGTGGTTTCTATGATGTCAGGAATTCCTGTAAACCGTATTGCACAAACTGAAAGTAATAAATTAGCTAAACTTCCTGAACTAATTGAAAATAAAGTAATTGGACAGAAAGAAGCTGTTTTAAAAATTGCCCGTTCAATCCAAAGAAACCGTGCCGGATTAAAAGATCCGAATCGTCCGATTGGTTCCTTTATTTTCTTAGGACAGACCGGTGTTGGAAAAACCCAATTGGCTAAAGTTATCGCCAAAGAATTATTCGATTCTGAAGATGCATTGGTTCGTATTGATATGAGCGAATACATGGAAAAATTTGCGATTTCAAGATTGGTTGGAGCGCCTCCGGGATATGTTGGATATGAAGAAGGCGGACAATTAACTGAAAAAGTTCGTAGAAAACCTTACTGCGTAGTACTTTTAGACGAGATTGAAAAAGCCCACCCTGACGTTTTCAACATGATGCTTCAGGTTCTGGATGACGGATTCCTGACAGATAGTTTAGGACGCAAGATTGATTTTAAAAACACAATCATTATTATGACATCTAACGTTGGAGCCCGTCAATTGAAAGATTTCGGACAAGGCGTTGGTTTTGGAACAGCAGCTAAAGTATCACAAGCCGATGAAAATGCTAAGAGCGTTATTGAAAATGCGCTGAAAAAAGCTTTTGCGCCAGAGTTTTTGAACAGAATCGATGATGTGATCGTATTCAATGCTCTTGAAAAAGAACATATCGACCAGATTATTGAAATCGAATTGAAAAAACTATACGCCAGAATTGCCGAATTGGGCTATAATCTGGAATTGTCTGAAAAGGCAAAAGCTTTTATCGCAGACAAAGGTTTCGATAAGCAATTTGGAGCCAGACCGTTAAAAAGAGCTATCCAGAAATATGTAGAGGATGCCCTTGCAGAAGAAATCATTACTTCTAAAATTAACTCTGGTGACCTCATATTTATGGATTTGGATGAAACTTCTCAGGAACTGACAGTCCAGATTAAAAAAGCAGAAGAACCTGCCAATTAAGTAGGTTTAAAATACTAATTTCAGGCCACTGATTTAGAGACAGCCGAGAATAACAATCTCCATAATCTCTAAATCAGTGGCTTTTTTTTATGTTTGTGATAATTGGTTTTTACCAAGATTTAGAAATCCTATTCTTCGGATCTTATTTTTAATAATTACAAAAAATTAATTTTTGATTCTAAAATAAGTAGTACTTTAGTCTATTGTTACAATCAATACTTGCTATGTCTACAAACAAAGTTATCCTTGGAAGTGAAGAATGGTGCTCATTTCCTGAATTAGGAATCCCCCTTATTAAGGCTCGTGTCGACTCAGGTGCCAAAACATCTGCACTTCATGCAGTTAACATCGCTCCTTTTGTGAGAGACGGTGAAAGCTGGGTGAAATTCGATATCAATCCCATACAAAACAATCTCAAGACGATTATTCATTGCGAAGCACTTTTAGTTGATAAAAGAATTGTAAAAAGTTCAAGCGGTTTTCGCGAACAACGCTATGTTATACGCACTACACTGGATTTTGGCGAACATAAATGGTCAATAGAAATGACCCTGACCAATAGGGATTCTATGGGTTTCAGGATGCTTTTAGGACGTGAAGCAATGAGCGGGCGAGTTTTGGTTGACCCGGAACAAAAATATCTTTTAGGGCAACCTACCAATGACAAACTAAAAGAACTATATCATAATTCCGAAAGAGCAAAAACCGGATTGAAAATAGGCCTCCTGGCCAGTAATCCGGAATTGTATTCTAACAAAAGAATCATAGAAGCCGGTGAACAGCGAGGACATGAGATGCATTTCCTGAATATTAAGGAATGCTACATGAAATTGGATGCTACCAAACCCGAAATTCATTACCGTGGCGGTAAAATTTTAAGTGATTTTGATGCTGTCATTCCTAGAATTCGTCCAAGTATCACTTTTTATGGCTGTGCACTTACCCGCCAGTTTGAAGCCATGAAGGTATTCTGCCTTAATTCGGCTTCCGCTATTACACAATCGCGTGATAAATTGTATTCCTTACAATTGTTACTCAATCACGGTGTTGACATACCAACAACAGGATTTGCCAATTCTCCCTTAGATACGGATGACCTGATTAAAATGGTTGGAGGTTCACCCCTAATCGTAAAATTATTAGAAGGAACACAGGGAAAAGGTGTCGTTTTGGCAGAAACAAAAAAAGCAGCAGAAAGTGTTATCAATGCTTTTAAAAGCTTAAATGCCAATATTCTGGTTCAGGAATTTATCAAAGAAGCCAACGGAAAAGACATTCGATGCTTTGTGATTGACGGAAAAGTAGTGGCCGCTATCCAGCGTGAAGCCTTACCAGGAGAATTCAGGGCAAATATCCATTTGGGAGGTACTGCTTCTGTCATCAAAGTAACTTCAGAAGAAAAAATAATTGCCATTAAGGCGGCCAAGGCGATGAACCTGAAAGTAGCCGGAGTAGATATTATTCGTTCGTCAAAAGGACCGCTTCTTTTGGAAGTAAACTCCTCTCCCGGCCTTGAAGGTATTGAAGGCGCAACAAACAAAGATATTGCCGGAGAAATGATTAAGGCTATTGAGAAAAACTTTAAGTGGAAATAATGAATCCGTATCTCGATATTATCCTGCGAAGCGTAGCCGTATATTTTTTTATGGTTATAGCATTGCGCGTTTTCGGGAAAAAGGAACTATCGCAGCTTAATACTGCCGATGTCATATTGATTCTCCTTATCAGTAATTCTGTCCAGAATGCTATGGTTGGAAGTGATACTTCGCTATGGGGTGGACTTGTAGCTGCAGGTGCTTTGTTTCTGGTTAACTTTATTCTGAAAAAACTAATGTTCCGTTATAAGAAATTAAATAATTTCTTGCAGCAAAAACCCGAAGTGCTTGTCCATAACGGAAAAATTGAATTTAAAACACTGGCGCGGCTTGGCATTACTTCCGATGAATTGACAGAAGCCATGCACGAACACGGCGTTGAATATTATAAAGATGTAAAATATGCCTTTTTAGAAATAGATGGTAATATCAGCATTATTTCAGGCAATGAAAATCTGAAACAGACACACTACAAAAGAAGAAGAAACCATAAAACCTTAAATGGAATAGATTAAAAAAGCAGGCCGTAAGCCTGCTTTTTTATATTAATTCTGCACACTCTCGTCAATCTGGAAGCTTTTTAAGAAAGCAACCGTTTTCTCGATATCATAATGCAAAATTCTATCTTCGCTCACTAAAGGCACTTCTTCTCTATATGCTTTTACGAACATTTCAATAAAATCACTCGATTTTAATGGTGCTCTAAAATGGATTGCCTGTGAGGCATTCATTAATTCTATAGCGAGTATACGCTCTAAGTTGTCCATAATACGCAATGCTTTTGTAGCGCCGTTTGCTCCCATACTCACATGGTCTTCCTGACCGTTAGAAGAAACAATACTGTCAATGCTGGCAGGAGTTGCCAATTGTTTGTTCTGGCTTACAATACTCGCGGCTGTATATTGCGGAATCATAAATCCTGAGTTCAATCCCGGATTATCTACTAAAAAAGCCGGCAGTCCTCTCAATCCGGAAATTAGCTGATAGGTTCTTCTTTCTGAAATATTTCCTAATTCTGCTAAAGCAATTGCCAGAAAATCCAAAGCCAATGCCAAAGGCTGGCCGTGGAAATTTCCACCTGAAATAATCTGGTCACTTTCAATAAAAACGTTTGGATTGTCTGTAACCGAATTGATTTCAGTTTTAAATACTTTCTTCACATAATCAATCGCATCTTTCGAAGCTCCATGTACTTGCGGAATACAGCGGAAAGAATATGGATCCTGTACATGCTGTTTCTTTTGCGAAATAATCTCACTTCCGTCTAAAAACTCAGTGACTCTTTTTGCGGTAACAATCTGTCCTTTATGCGGACGAATTAAATGTATCAATTCATTAAAAGGCTCAATTCTTCCATCAAAAGCTTCTAAGGAAACCGTACCTATCAAATCTGCCAGGTAAGAATATTTAGCCGCACGTATTAAAATATGAGCGCCATAAGCATTCATAAACTGGGTTCCGTTCAACAAGGCCAATCCTTCTTTTGATTTTAATTGGATAGGTTGCCAGCCAAAATGGTTTAATACGTCAATAGAATCATGTTTTTTGTCATTAAAATAAACTTCCCCCTCTCCTATTAAAGGCAAAGATAAATGCGCCAAAGGCGCCAAATCACCCGATGCTCCTAAAGAGCCTAATTCATATACAACAGGGAAAATATCATTATTATAAAAGTCAATCAAACGCTCAACGGTTTCTAACTGAACACCGGAATAGCCATAACTTAACGACTGGATTTTTAACAGAAGCATCATCTTAACGATGTCTTTTGGTACTTCCCCTCCTGTTCCGCAGGCATGTGACTTTACAAGATTTTCCTGTAATTTGGTAAGATTTTCGTTTGATATTTTTATATTATACAAAGAACCGAAACCGGTATTGATTCCATAGATTGGCTCTTTGTGAGATTCCATCTTTTTATCAAGATAATCACGGCATTTCTGAATATTGACTTTTGCCTCTTCAGACAAAGCCAAGGTCTTATTATGGCTGATAATTTCTTCTAAATTTTCTAACGACAGTAATTCACCGCTTATATAATGTGTATTGTCCATTTTTGTTTGCTTATTTGTGCCTCAAAATTCCGCAAATACTATCAAAAAAGCAACTATTGTGAATCTGTTTTTGAAAAATTTGGGAAATGGGTCTTATTAATCTTCGTTCATGATTTTCTCCCGATATTTTTTCCCTATCAAAAGCAATAATTTAGTTTTATAATCTTCCACCAGCCATTCACGGTAATTTTTACTGCTTTTGCTCAGGCAGTTTGTATAATACCGGATTCTGGATTCAATATCGTCATAAAGCAGTTTGGAAAGATTTTTAGCTTCGTTTATAGTTTCCGCATTATCAACGCACATAGAAGCATGCTGATCCAGAGATTTTTCTAAAACTACCTTAGAACGCAGGTTTTGCGAAATGGCTATTCTGTGTTCTTCATCCACATCAAATTCAACAACGGCGGTATTGGCAAATTTGGCCCGAACTTCCGGAGACATCTTATATTTAAAATGCATTTCGATTTCGGTATCATTACGCAGGCTTTCAAGATAGAATTCAGGCGATTTGAAAATATGTTGCCAGTCAACAGGATCACTCCACAAACCAAAACGGGCAGCATTGTTACCCAGGTCGATTACGGTAAAACTGTCTTTATTGGGTAATTTCCTCGAACCACGTCCAATCATCTGGAAATATAAGGTAAGGGATTTGGTTGCCCTGTTTAGGATGATCGTTTCAACAGTTGGCTCATCGAATCCGGTTGTCAGGATTCCCACAGAAGTCAGAATAGCATCCGGAGTATGTTTGAACCACGATAAAATTTCTTTCCTTTCTTCATTTGAAGTCGTATTATCCAAATGCCTGATAGGATATCCTGCTTCTTTAAAGGTTTCATATACATATAAAGAAGTGTAAATTCCATTATTAAAAATCAGGGTTTTCTTTCCTAATGATTTTTCTGTATAAGCATGAAGTAATTTTTCTTGCATGACCATATTCGTATACAGATCATCAGAAGATTTAACGGTATAATCTCCGTTAATGCCAACCTTAAGGGAAGTGAGTCCTACGTCATAACTATAAGTAACGGCTTTTGCCAAATATCCGTTTTCAATTAATCTGCTTATCGGATCCCCTATGATGAGCTCGTCATAATTTTCATTCATTGGAAGTTTTATATTGGAACTCAAAGGAGTAGCGGTAACGCCCAATATAAAAGAATTTTTAAATGATGACAGCAGTTTCCGGAAAGAATTATAATGGGCTTCGTCAATAATTACAAGTCCAATATTTCCGATTTTTAATTTTTCGTCATTCAGCCGGTTTTTTAAAGTCTCCACCATTGCAACAAAACAAGAATATTCATCCTGATCCGGTAATTCCTTGATTTTGCTGTTAATGATTTTGTTTTTGACATTGAATCCTTTCAGCATTTTTGATGTTTGCTTACAAAGCTCAATGCGGTGTGTCAATACCAGAACTTTTTTGTCATTATAAGAAAGATAGCGTCTTACGATTTCAGAAAATACGACAGTCTTTCCTCCTCCGGTTGGAAGCTGGTAAAGCAAATGGTGATTATGCGGAGCGTTATTGATTCGTTCAAAAATCGCATCGATATCCCCTTGCTGGTAGGCATAAAGTTCTTTTTTTTCTTCGATTTCTAATTCTAGGTTTTTTTGGGACATTGCGATTTTGAATAATTTGCAAAAGTACAGACTAAAAAGACTTGTAGGGTTATTTTTGGGCTTTATTTTAAAAAAAATTATAGAAATATTAGGAAATCATATGATGTCATTCGTTTTTAAATAGCCTAATTTTGAAAATCTGGCATTTTATGCCTGATAATACGCCTGTATATGCTGAATTACGATGATTTTACAATAGAAATGGCAACACGTCTCCAAAATGAGATGAAGGAGAATATTTCCTTAAAGACGCGTAATAAGAATATCAGTACGATTGCCGGAGCAGATATTTCACATGAAGTGGGCAGTTCTAAATTATATGCCGGGATTGTTATCTTAAGCTATCCTGATTTGATTCCTCTTTCATATTCTTTAGCTGTAGGGGAATCCAAATTTGAATATAAAGCCGAATATTTGGCCTTTCGGGAAGTTCCTACCCTGATAAAAGCCTGGGAGCAGATTCCTGTAAAACCTGATTTATTGATTCTTGACGGACAAGGAATCACACATCCCCGCAGAATGGGAATTGCATCGCATTTTGGACTGCTTACCGATCATCCAACAATTGGCTGTGCAAAAAATATGCTTCACGGAAAATATGATGTTTTGGAAGATGAAAAGTTCAGCTTCCGCCCTATTTATAAAAATCAGGACAAGCTAGGCTTCGCGCTCCGCACAAAAACCCATGTCAAACCTGTTTTTATTTCACCCGGACACCACATGTCAGTAGACGACAGTCTGGAAATCATGAATCGTACGGTTCAGAAATACAGAATTCCCGAACCTACAAGACAGGCACATGTTATGGTTAATCTTTTCCGTACCGGACAACGTCAGGCAGGATATCATGAATTCGATGTACAACTACCGCTGTTCTAAAGAGCTAATCGATAGCATCAAAAAGCCTTTCCAGTTCTTCTTTATTTTCCCAATTTTGTTTGAAAGCATTATCTTTTATGTGAAGTATTCTCTCCTTGAATTCAGAAACCATTCCGTTTTCGATGCTGTATTTAACAACCTGTTCAAACGAATTCAGCATGCTTTTATAAAATGAAGCATAGCGCATTTCTCTTCGGGCAGTATATTTCTGTGCTACTTCAAGATTATGGAGCATCAGGTCTGCAATTACATAAGAATCAACACCAAGACTTAAAAAGTGCTTGATATATTTCTGCGCTACAGAACGGCGTAACTTGGCACGTTTTCCTTTAAGAGGAAAATATTCATTAGTAACCTTTAATTTTGCCTCCTGAAGCAGTTTATCTTCTTTAGGATTGAATACAAAATTATAATAGGTTTTAACGTCAGAGAATTTCTCATACAACTCTAACAGCTGTTCTTCCAATTGCTCTTTATCTAATTCTTTAAGATATTTTTTTAAATCTCTTTTGCTCATTTTAGAATTCTCTTTTTACAAATATACTACTATCCAATGATTGCTGTTACTTTGCCAAATTTAGAAAGATAGCATAACTCTTACTTTTAATCCTCATTCGGAATGCTTAAATTTGACAAATCTCTAAAAAAATTCCATGGAAGACCCGATAAAAGCAACTCCTGCAGAAAAATGGATTATTAACCCTATTAATAACTTTATCAGTAAGTCGACTACAGGTGGTATTCTTCTTTTTATTGCTGCCGTAGTGGCTATTTTCTTGGCTAATTCGAGCTGGAAAGATTGGTACCATCACATTTGGGAACATAAAATAGGTTTTACAATTAATGACCAACTATATCTTAATTATAGTATTCATCACTGGGTAAATGACGGATTGATGGCAGTTTTCTTTTTTGTGGTGGGGCTGGAACTTAAAAGAGAAATGATTGGAGGGGAATTGTCACAGCCTAAAAAAGCATTATTGCCAATTGTGGCCGCCATTGGGGGAATGGTTTTTCCTGCACTGATTTATACCGCATTTAATTTTGGAGCCGATTCTTCCCACGGATGGGGAATTCCAATGGCTACTGATATAGCCTTTGCTTTGGGCGTTCTGTATCTTTTAGGAGATAAAATACCGGCAACATTAAAAATATTCCTCACCGCATTGGCTATTGTTGATGATTTAGGAGCTGTTCTGGTTATTGCATTTTTTTATACGGCTTCTATTAATAGCCTAGCCTTAGGGATTGGACTCGGCTTTTTTGTTTTTCTGCTGATCTGCAATAAATTCGGAATCCGAAATATTTTATTTTATGCTTTGGTTGGTATTGCCGGCGTTTGGCTTCCCTTTCTGCTTTCCGGCGTACATGCAACTATCGCGGCTGTTTTGGTAGCTTTTACGATTCCAGCCGGATCCAGAATAGACGAAACACTATTCATTTCAAAAATCAGGACCCGATTGAATCAGTTCAAAGAGCTTGACCCGACTGATGCTCCTACTCTTTCTGAAGACCAGCTTCATGTTTTACAAGATATACGTAAATTATCAAAAGACGCCATGTCACCACTTCACAGACTGGAACATGGCTTACATTCTTTAGTTAGTTTTATTATCATGCCTGTTTTTGCATTGGCCAATGCCGGAGTTACATTTTCCAGCGGTATTATTGAAAATGCAGCAAGTTCTGTTACTTTAGGTGTTGTTTTTGGCTTATTGGCAGGCAAGGTAATTGGTGTCTATGGAGTATCATCGTTAATGATACGTTTCAAATGGGCAAGCTTACCCGAAGGATTGACAAACAAAAGTCTTTTTGGCGTAGGATTTCTGGCTTCAATAGGATTTACAATGTCTCTTTTTGTTACCAATCTTGCTTTTGAGAACCCTGAATACGAACTGCAGGCAAAATTAGGTATTTTTGCTGCATCATTGATTGGTGGAGTAATTGGTTATTTCCTGCTCTCTAAAAATAATAATCCCGAGAATTCAATTACTAATTTATAATACTTCTTTTTTACAATGCTTAAACTTTTTAAAATCGTCGCTTTACTGGAAGGTATCTCTTATCTTTTATTATTTGGAAATATGTTAATCCTTAAAGGAAGCAACCCTGAATTATACAAAACATTTTTATTTCCTATTGGAATGACACACGGGCTTTTATTTATAGCGTACATTATTCTGGCTATCATGTTAAAAATTGAACTTAACTGGAGCGCTAAAAAATTCGCATTGATTGTTCTAGGCTCCATAATTCCTTTAGGTGCTTTTTATGTTGAAAAGAAATACCTGAATGCAGAAGCAAACTAAAATATGATCGAGAAAATATTTAATTGGACATATAATCTATTTAAAGAATGGGGCTATAGCGACACGGTATCGTCCTATGCCAATGTTTTCGTTAACTTTATCCTGCTTGGGATAGCTGTCTTTGTAATTCATTATGTATTCAAAAAAATATTAATCGAAGTCTTTAGTACTATTGCACAAAGAACGGAAACTCAGTTTGATGATTTACTGGTTGCCAATAAAACCACTAAATATATTGCTTATCTGATTCCGCTTCTTTTTGTAAAAATAACCGTTCCAATCATTCTGAAGGATTTTGCCTATTGGGAAGGATTCTTCAGAAAAGGATTGGAAATCTATATCGTATTTCTGGTTCTTTGGATTATCAGAAGTATTTTAAATGCCATAAAAGATTACCTCAAACGACTGCCGGATTTTAATGACAAGCCTATAGACAGCTATATTCAGGTATTTATGATTGTACTCTGGATTTTTGGGGTTACAACTATTGTACTGATTCTTTTTGAAACTTCTTTTACTACGCTTTTTGCCACTTTTGGAGCAATTTCGGCTATTGTAATCCTGATTTTTAAAGATACTATTTTAGGATTTGTAGCCAGTATTCAGGTCTCCGTAAATGACCTTGTTCGAATTGGCGATTGGGTAACTTTTGAAAAATATGGTGCTGATGGCGATGTGGTAGAAATTAATCTTGCTACTGTAAAAGTCCGTAATTTTGACAATACCACCACAACAATTCCTACCTATAGCCTGATTTCTGATTCTTTCAAAAACTGGCGCGGTATGCAGAATTCCGGCGGGAGAAGAATCAAAAGATATGTTCTGATTAAAGCAAACAGCGTGCGGTTCCTGCATACTGATGAATTGGAAGGTCTGAAAAAAATACAGCTTGTGAGTTCTTACATTGAGCACCGCCAACAAGATATTGACAAATACAACACCAATAATAATATTGACAAAAGCCTGACCATTAATGGTAGAAACATGACAAACTTGGGATTGTTTAGAAAGTATATCAATCAGTATCTGGCAAATCACCCCGGAATAAATAAAGACATGACCATGATGTGTCGTCACTTACAACCAACAGAAAAAGGTATTCCAATTGAAGTCTACGCATTTTCGAATGACAAGCGTTGGATTAACTATGAGTATATTATGGCCGATATTTTCGACCATATCATTGCTGCCGTGCCTTATTTTGATTTGGAAATCTATGAGTTACCTTCTGAAAAAGGAGTTCATACCGAATAAAGCCTATTTTTTGATTCTGTCGCGGACAAATTCGATTGCTGTCTTGCCATGAATCGAAGGACGCCCAAAGCTGTCCAGATTTACCATTGTTATTGAGTTAACCGTAATAATGGTTTCCTTTGTCATAATATTTCTCACCTCACATTTCAGCGTCAGTGATGTCTTTCCGAATTTTACGACATCAATCCCAATTTCAACAATGTCTCCCTGTTTGGCAGAGCTGATAAAGTTAATCTCAGACATGTGTTTGGTTACCACACGTTCGTTTTCTAATTGGATTATAGCATATAATGCTGCTTCTTCATCGATCCACGATAAAAGTTTTCCTCCAAATAGTGTCTGATTTGGGTTTAAATCTTCCGGTTTTACCCATTTTCTTGTATGAAATCTCATAATCTTAGTTTGACGAGACAAAATTAATGATTTCTCGCCTATTAAAATTGAATCCAACCGGGATAAAAACAGGAAAAAACTCTTAAAAACTTGCCAAAATTTACTAAAAGGACATTGAAGTGATTCCTTCCTGTTTTAAAAAAGAAGGTATAATAAGTACTACACTCTGATACTCGTAACCAGCATTAAATGAACAGTATACTATTAAAATATTACTGCCAACACCTTTATTTACTAGTCATAAAAAAAAGTTATAGAATTATTAAAAAAAATATAAACATGGGAATTATATAACAAAAAGTAAGAAATGTTAAAATTCTATGGTCTATCTTTGCCTTAGAAATGTTGCTCAAAAAAGAGAAAAATTAAATTAAAATCCATTAAGAACTATGAAAAAGAATTTACCATTATTATCGTTTTTATTGCTGGCTTTCGCTTCTGCAAACGCACAAGATTCTGCTGCAACCGTAGAAAAGGCTTCATCAGATGGCTACAACAAATGGTCGATTGAAGTAAACGGAGGGGTAAATAAGCCAACCAGAGCAATGACTGATGGTTATTATACTTCAACATTAAATCTGTTCCATGCAGATTTGGGTGTCCGATACATGTTCAATCCAAAATTTGGTTTGAAACTTGATTTCGGTTATGACAAATTTCAGGAACATGATGACAGCAATCCATTTGAAAGTACTTATTTAAGAACAAGCCTTCAAGGAGTTGTTAACCTGGGAAGAGTATTGAATTTTGAAGATTGGACTGATACATTTGGTTTGTTAGTTCACGGTGGTTTTGGGGTTTCTCAGTTATCTGCCAAAGATGGTTTTGACGGAGAAGATTACATGGGTAATGGAATCCTGGGAATTACCGGTCAGGTAAAATTAAGCAACAGTGTTGTATTGACAGGAGATCTTACAGGAATTGTTCATGGAAAGCAAAATTATAATTTTGACGGCCAAGGACCTACAACTACAGGAACATTTGATGGTACATTATTGAATGCGTCTGTAGGTTTGACATTCTATCTGGGTAAAAATGAGAAACACGCAGATTGGTATTCTGAGACTAAGTTAGACGAGCTTAAAGCTTTAGAAGAAAGAGTTGGAATGATTGAAACGGGCTTGGCTGATTCTGACAAGGATGGTGTGCCGGATATGTATGATTTAGAGCCAAACTCTATTGCCGGAGTTGCTGTAAACACAAAAGGTCAGTCTATCGACAGAAACCAAAATGGTGTGCCTGATGAATTGGAAAGCTATCTTGATAAAACGTACGGACAAAATGGTAAAGCTTCTGCTTCCAACAGTACAATTGAAGAACTGATCAATGGTGGTTATGTCAATGTATATTTTGACTTTAATTCAGCCAAACCAACAACAACTTCCCTGTCTGGTGTTGATTTCTTAGTGAAATATTTGAAAGCAAACCCATCAGCTAATGCAGAAATCATTGGTTATGCAGATGAAATAGGAAATTCAGATTACAATAAAGATTTGTCACAAAGAAGAGCAAATTCTGTAAGAGATATTGTTGTTAATTCAGGAATCAACGCTTCAAGATTAACAGTTATTGGAAATGGTGAAGATGCTTCTGTAAATAAAAATTCTAAAGAAGCCCGCCAAATCGTAAGAAGAGTTACTTTCAGAGTTAAATAATTTCTTCATAAATATTTCAAAACCGCTGTAGTAATACGGCGGTTTTTTTTTATCTTTAAAAGAAAAACCATGGAAAACAGGGACGCTTTCATTTCTGAATTCAGAGGTGAAACTTTAGGAACAGTTACAAGCGAGTCTTCATCTGATGAAATTTTTCAAAACCAGGTCTTACGCCCGATATTAAAACTTCAGAACGATCTTTTTATTGATGTTTTTAGAAATTACATTTCAAAATATAAAAATGATTTCTACAGCTATCCCGTCGAAAAGAAATTGGCCTATATTGAAAACTCTATTCAAAAGGATATTAAGTTCCGGAATTCTCTTAAAGGAATTGTGATTGGTTTGTTTACAATACACGAGTATGATGTATATATAAAAAACTCATCCTCCCTGAATAAGAGAATGATGAACATGCTGATTGAAAGATTAAAAAACCAGGTACAACTTTTTGAACTGCAAGAAGAATAAACAAAAAAAAGAGGCAAAATTGCCTCTTTTTTTGTTTTAATTCGCTTTTCTAAGAACTGCTTTGGTTCCGTCAGGATTAAGAAGATAAAGCTTGTCTTTTTTTATCTGATAAGTTGTTGTGCTTTGTAAGGCTTTTACAAATAATTTCTCTTTATCATAATTAGGGCACATCATTTCTGTTGTAAAAACATCCGTAAATCGCAATATTTCTGTTTCATAGAACAGCCTGCCTCCCATTCCATTACAACCTGCAAAACCTGTAAATTTGGATTCTTTGGCATTAATCTCTATGCCCGGCAATTTTTTTTCAAAGTCATCGGGATTAATTTTTTTGCCTTCTAATTCTTCCAAAATCCAATTTCCTTCCAATTGCTTATCTACAATATAATTTCCGCAACCTTCAAGATTTTTAAAATCTTTATCTTTTCCTCTTTTTAATGAAGCATTCACATGATAATTGTATTCATTATCAGACATGCCGTCAGAACATTTGCCTTGCTGTATCGTAAATTTTAAATGAATGCTATCTGATTTTGCTTCATACGAAATGACATTGGCATCCATAGCCCTATTCGGCTTTCCGTAAGATAATGTAAAATTATTTTCCGTTTCGGGTGATGTAAACCGGACCGAATCCTTCATGATTTCAATTCCCCAAAACGGCTCTGTTCCTGAGGCTTTGAAAAAAACGTCATTTGTTTGTTTAATGGCTATACTATCCTTTGATACAGAAAGAGAATCAGTCCCACTAACTTCTTTTTCTGCTGACTTGGGTTTGCAATTAATAAATAGAAAGCTTAAGGCGGCCAATGCGATTATTGATTGTTTTTTCATGAGATTTATTTTTTAATGAAAGACAGTACTTTAGTACCATTTCCATCGTATAATTTCAATTTGTTTCCCTGTAATTTGAATTTTTGTACGGAATTGAACAAGGTCATAAATTTTCCTTCTCCGGTTCCCTGACAAGCCATTTTTGTCTGTGCGATTGGACCGAAACTAATATTGTCTTCTTTGATATTATAACTTCCCGACATTGAATTGCATCCTGAATTTCCAGAAATACGGTTTTCTGTTTTGTCGAAATTCAGTACTGGAATTTTAGCAAATTCTCCTTTGTCAATGGGATCTCCAAAAGTTTGCTCTAATTCCCAGCTTCCTGTTGAAAGTTCAGCAATGGCTTCTGCTCCTTTTTTGCAACTACAAGATTGTAATCCGACTAAGACTATTGCACAGATTACCGATAAAAATTTAGCTTTCATATTTTTTGATGTTTATGATTGAAACATAAATATACGCTTTTCATGGCAGAGTATAAAATCAAAAAATATCGTAAGGTTCAAAAACTAAGGAAACCTATATAGTAGAGGATAGAAAAAATAGGTTTAGAACAAGTTTTGGCCACAGATTAAAATAATTACACAGATTTAAGAACCCTGTATAAAATACTTTCTCTTCTACCATTACATAACCTTAGCACCTTCAGAGTCTTAGTAACTTAGTACTTTGAAAATTTTAATTTTGAACGCGGATTGGCCACGGATTAAAACAATTTACGCAGATTTTTAAAGAAGTTTTAAAATACTTTCTCTTCTAACATGAATACACAATCTTAGCGCCTTAGAACCTTAGCTAGTTAGCACTTTGAATACTTTCTCTTCTACCATGAATACGCAACCTTACAACCTTTGCACCTTAGAACCTTAGAGCCTTAGCTACTTAGTACTTTGAAAATTTTAAATTTGAACGCGGATTGGCCACGGATTAAAACAATTTACGCAGATTTTTAAAGAAGTTTTATTAAAATACTTTCTCTTCTACCATTGAATACACAACCTTAGCACCTCAGAACCTTAGCTGCTTAGCACCTTTACAAAAGCCCATTATATTTCCTTATAAACCATTCTGCGGCAAGGGAAACTACAATCAGTATCAGTAGCCATATCCAGTCTACCAACGGTGTTTTTTTGATAATTTCTTTTTGTGTGGCTTTGTATTCGTCATTTTGCAATAGCGATTTAATAAGCTCTTCCACCTGATTAGGATGGAAAACCTTTCCCTGGGTTTGGGAAGCCAATTGTGTCAGTTTATTCAAATCAGGATTAACAAACTGCCTTTCAATATCAAAATCCAAAACTTCAAAAAAGCCGTTGTATGTGTTTTTTGATTTTGCCTCCACTACCTTGAAGCTATATTCACCGGCAGAAAGTCCGTCAAGATTGACCTTATAGGAATTATTGCCTTTTAAAAGGTCATAGTTTTTGGTTTGTTTTGTCTTTTTATTGGTGATGGAAATTGTGAGTCTGGCATTTTCATCAAATTCGTAATTCTTATTAAAATACTGTGCGGTAATTTCAATGGCCTCACCAGAGTTATAGAAGTTTTCATGATTAACCACAAGTGATTTCCTTGCATTATTCGATGCCAAAAATTGTATGGTCTTATCAATAAAAACATCAAATTTATCATAGGATTGGTTCTCTATATGGTTTTGCAATCTCCATTTCCAGATATTTTCCCCTAAAAGAAAAGCATTTCTTTTTCCCTGGTTTTCGGAATATGCCAATAGAGGGGCTCCGGTATTGACATTTCTGATACGGGATGAAACCAAAACTTCTATGTTTTCCTTTGGAGTAACGGTTCCAAAAGCATTTTGCAATGGCGGCAGGTTTTCAAAACCAATATTATCAATAGCAAACAGATTGAACTGAGCATTAAAATCGGACAGGTAATCTTCTTTTTGCCCACTCATTCTGAATTGCAATGTGTTTTGTTGCTGGTTCAGAAAATTAAAATCTGTATTGGTTCCAGTAATAATCCAGGTATTCAATCCGGCTAGTTTATTGGCTTCAAAAACAGATTTAAATTCTGAATTAGGCTGATATAAAATCAAGATATTATAATCTTGTAATGAATTGATTTTATTTGGATTGACTATCGTTACTTTACGTTGTAGATTAGTTTCTATTGAACGTTTTAAAGCCCCAATATCAGGATGATTTATTGCAGTAATCAGGGCAACTTCAGACTTTTGGTCAATGACTTCAACAGCAAAATTCTTCTGATTATTATAGGTGTTTTTTTCAGCCTCTTTAGAAGTTATCGATGCCTTAAAAACCTGAACGCCTATTTTATCTGCCGGTAATAAAACGTTTAGTACGGCTGTTTTCTTTGAAGGCGTAAAAGAAACGCTTTGTTTTGTCAAAACAGCTCCTCCTTGTGAAATACTAAAATCGGCGGCAATACTTTTGTTTCCGGAATATTGAAGAAATACTTCTACTGGAAATTTGTTCTTATGGAATGCATATTTATTGACATTAAGCTGGCTGATTTTCAAATCCAGAAAAGTAGTCGTATCTCCCAGAATTACAGGAAATACTCTGTTATTTGGATTAAAGCTATAAACATAATCATTCCCTGAAGTCTGGTTTCCATCAGTTAGGATGACCGTCGGGAAAGCCGTGTTTTTATTAATGCTTTTCAGGTTCTTGGCAACTTCATCCAGATTGGTCTGCGTTCCCTTAAAATTAAAACTATCAGATAGTTCAAATTCATTAGAAAACTGATACGACTGAATATCAAATTTTTCCAGTAGTCTTGAATCAGAAACCAGTTTTTTATGGATATCCAAAGCCGTTTCGTTTGCTTTTAATTCTGTTATAGAACTGGAATTATCAACAACAACAGGTAATGGCGTTTTTACTATTTCAAGAGTACTGGTTGTAATTTTGGGATTGATTAGCAAGAGTAAGATGCCAAAAATAGAAAAGAAACGTAAAAAGGCTAAAAGCAGTTGGGTTTTCGACTTATTTTTAGACCTGAAAAAGTATTGGAAAAAAGACAACCCTCCTGCTATTAGTATTGAAAGTAAAAGTAATAGAATGGTGTTTGTCGTCATTTTTTATATTAATTTAATATCTGAAGGGATTTTGGATTCATATCAAGAAAAATCATTTCTTCTTGTTTTTTCTTACTATAAAAATCAGTATTGCCAAAGCTATCAACAACAAACCATAATAAACCATTATTTGCCCTGTAATAAAGCCTATTTCAAGACGTGCTATAATGAATATCACTCCAAGAACTACTATAATAGCACCAATTATTCCTATACCAAAGCTATCTTTCATTTAAACTTCATATAAAATCTAAGGTGTAAAATCAAAAGATTAGGACTTTACACCTTAGAAGAAAGTATTGATTTAATTTGTCTTTTTGCTTAAAAGCTTTTATTAAGTCAGCATTCCACCATCAACGTTCATCACCTGTCCTGTAATATAGCCACTCATATCAGAAGCTAAGAAAAGGCAAGCATTTGCTACATCTTCAGGTGTTCCGCCACGTTTTAATGGAATAGCATCTCTCCAACCCTGAACAACATCTTCGTTTAATTTTCCTGTCATTTCAGTTTCAATAAAACCTGGAGCAATTGCATTACAACGGATATTTCTTGAACCAAGCTCTAAAGCAACTGATTTTGTAAATCCGATAACTCCGGCTTTTGAAGCCGCATAGTTGGTTTGTCCGGCATTACCCTTCACTCCTACTACTGAACTCATGTTTATAATAGAACCTGCACGGTTTTTAAGCATAATTTTCTGAACAGCTTTTGTCATGTTGAAAACAGACTTCAGATTCACTTCAATTACTTTATCGAAATCTTCTTCTGAAATACGCATCAGCAGGTTATCTTTTGTAATTCCTGCATTGTTAATCAAAATATCAATAGTTCCAAAAGTTGCGATTACATCATCTACTAGTTTTTGTGCTTCATTAAAATCAGCAGCATTAGACTGATATCCTTTAGCTTTTACGCCAAGCGCTATCAATTCATCTTCCAAAACTTTAGCCGCTTCAGCAGATGAACTATAAGTGAATGCCACATTTGCACCGTGTTTTGCAAAAACTTCTGCAATTCCTCTACCAATTCCTCGGCTGGCACCTGTAATGATCGCTGTTTTTCCTTCTAGTAATTTCATTATAAAATATATTTAGTTTGTCTTTGTTGAGTGACAAATATAAGAATTCAATCGCAATACTGTAAGACAAGCCTTTAAACTTTCAGGAATTTATCTATCCTTTTGTTCCATGTTTTGCTATAAATCGCAATTAGCGTAAAAATCAGCAATATATAAACATACCATGCATTTGAAATCAGGTCAATCACATCCAATCGTCCCTTGGCAAAATTTAAAATCAGCAGTACTTGTGCCCCATATGGAAGAATTCCTTGCACTATACAGCAAAAAATATCGAGAATCGCTGCTGTTTTTTTAGGACTCAGTTCATATTCATCACTAATCTCTTTGGCAATGGCTCCGGTAATTACAATAGAAACAGTATTATTGGCAATAGCCAGGTTGGTAACACTAACCAAAGTACCTATTCCCATTTGCGCTGATTTTTTGCTCTTAATTTTTGACTTTATCTTTTGCAGAACATAATCTATACCTCCCGCTTTTTCAACTAAAGCGGCCAGTCCACCCGTTAGCATTGATAATAGAAATATATCGGTCATACTTAAAAAGCCTTCATAGTTTTTCTGTAAAAAACTCAGTACAGTGAAATCATTTTGAAAAAAACCGATAATTCCCGCGACCAATATCCCAATCAATAAGGTTATAAAAACATTTAAGCCTGAAACCGCCAAACCGATTACAAGAATATAAGGTACTATTGTAATCAGTTCGTAGCTTTCTTTTTCAATAGTTACCGGACTTATTTCTGAATTAATCCTCAGATAGAACAGTAACAGTATCGTAATAATAGATGCCGGTAGCGCTATAAAGAGATTGACTTTAAATTTATCACGCATTTCACATCCAAGTGATTGTGTGGCAGCAATTGTCGTGTCTGATATGATAGACAGGTTGTCACCCAACATAGAGCCGCCCAGTAACGAACCGGCAATTAAAGGCATGGAAGCACCGCTTTTGTCTGCCAGGCTGATGGCGATTGGTCCTAAGGCTACTATCGAGCCGACGGAAGTTCCTGTTGCAGTTGATAAAAATGAGGCTATTAAAAAAATGCCTAATGGGAAATACTCCGTGTCTATTGTACTGATTCCTAAATTTACAACTGCGTCTACAGCTCCCATTGCCTGGGTAACGACAGCAAAAGCTCCGGACAGCAGATAAATAAGGCACATTGTGATGATTTGATTATTTCCACAGCCTTTTATCAGCGTGTCAACTTTTGCCTCAATAGATTCTCTAAAAAGTAAAAAGGCTGTAATTATCCCAAAAGTTACTGCTATTGGAGACGGCAAAGCATAAAAGTCATTGAGTAGGATTCCGGCACCAAGGAATGTAAAGATAAAAACGAAAAAGGGCAATAGGGCTACAATAGAACCTTTAGTTTTAATAAGATGTTTCATCATCGATTGCTTAAAAATTAATAAAGCTCACGACGAAAAGCAAACCGAAAAAAGTGTGGAATGGCAACATTTTTTCCAAAGGATTTGGCTTATCGTTTTAGCACCTTGCTTGTTGTTGCAGGTTGCTATCTCTTTATGAGATTCGTGATAACGGATGCAAATATAGGTCTATTTTTAAATTATATTTACCTTAAGTGTATTTTTTACAAATATTTAATAATCTTTCGCGCAATTAAATTATCTGTAAAAACAAAGCCTCTCTGTTATCAATTCAACAGAGAGGCTTTTTGGTTTGTTTTATTTGAATTAAACTTCCGGCATGACAACATAGCTATTATCGTCTTTTACCTTCGGAAATTCTTTTTTTCTCCAACGTTCTTTCGCCGCTTCAATTTTTTCATTGCTGGAAGACACAAAATTCCAATAGATAAATCGCTCTTCAGGAAGCGGTTGACCACCAAAAAGAATAATATGGGTATCTGGTTTGAGCGTCATAGAACAGGCATTGTCCAATTTTGACACCAACATATTTCCTTTTTCAACATGATTATCACAGGCCTGAACAGCGCCTTCAACGACACAGATTCCAATTTCCCCAAAAAGCTGTCCTTCTGTATGGAGAAGGTATTCATCCTGGGTTTTGATTTCGACCATAAACAGATCAGAATGTACCGGAACCGGTGATTCTTTACCGTATCCTTTTCCTGCCACTAATGTAAATTCTGCCGTTTCGTCTTTCCATCTTGGCAGATCGTTCCTGTCAAAATGATGAAATTCCGGCTCCATATCTTCTTTGTCTTTTGGCAGTGCTACCCATATTTGGTAACCATGCATCATATACTCTTTTCCGTGTCTTAATTCTTCGGGAGTTCTTTCGGTATGGGTTACACCATTTCCGGCAATCATCCAGTTTACAGACCCCGGAGCTATTTTCTGTACAGTGCCAATACTATCCTTATGCATGACTTCACCTTCGAGCAAGAAAGTCAATGTTGCCAATCCAATGTGCGGATGCTGGCCTACATCCATATAATGATCCGGTCCCATTTTTGTTGGTCCCATGTGGTCAATAAAGATAAATGGCCCTACCATTCTTTTTTTACGGAAAGGTAATAGTCTGCCTACCAAAAAGTCCCCGATATCACGCGGCCTTTCTTCTATGATTAAGTCGATGTTTGACATATTTTGTTTTGTTTATTAAGGATAATTCTAAGGAATCTAATTTACTAAAATTATTTCAGTGCTTCCAAAATAGCTTCCCATTCTTCCAGTTTTTGTAAAAAACTTTTAGAAGCATTGGCACCACTTGGTGATGGTAAAATGGAATACTGCAAATCTTTTTTCCGACCTACATATTTATCATAGAAATTGGATGCATTTTTACTCGAAAAAAAGACATGTTTAATATTGGGATATTGCTTGTAAAAGCTTTCAAAATCATTGGCTTTTTCATTCTTTATATTGCTGTCCAGACTTCCTGTTCTTTCACAATAGGCCAGAACATCCCAAAGTGCAATATTGTTCTCTTCTAATAACTGCTTCTTTTCTATATATTCTTTTGGTAAGGGCCGGTTAAATAGCGTGAAAAGCAGCTTCCAGAAACTGTTCCCTTTATTACCGTAATATTCCTGTAATTCCAGCGATTTTTCTCCGGGCATAGTTCCTAAAATAAGGATTTTGGAGTTTTGATTAACTAATGGCGGAAAGGCTTGTTTCATTCTTTAAAATTATAAAAAAATCGTCATTAAATAAAAAAAGCCTCGCAAGATGCAAGGCTTTTTATATCAATTGTATGGAGATTAACCCATAACTTCTTTTACTTTTTTACCGATTTCAGCAGGAGAATCAACAACGTGGATACCATTTTCTCTCATGATGCGTTTTTTAGCTTCAGCTGTATCATCAGCTCCACCTACAATTGCACCAGCGTGACCCATTGTTCTTCCTTTTGGAGCAGTTTCACCAGCGATGAATCCGATAACCGGTTTTCTGTTCCCGTCAGCTTTAATCCATTTAGCAGCATCAGCTTCTAATTGCCCACCGATTTCACCAATCATGATGATACATTCTGTTTCAGGGTCGTTCATCAACAATTCAACAGCTTCTTTTGTAGTAGTCCCAATGATTGGGTCTCCTCCAATACCGATAGCCGTAGTGATTCCCATACCTTGTTTTACCACCTGATCTGCTGCTTCATAAGTAAGTGTTCCTGATTTGGAAACGATACCTACTTTTCCTTTTTTGAAAACGAAACCTGGCATGATACCAACTTTAGCTTCTTCCGGAGTAATTACACCCGGACAGTTTGGACCTACAAGGCGACAATCTTTATTTTGAATATAAGCGTAAGCCTTAACCATATCAGCAACCGGAATTCCTTCAGTAATTGTGATAATGACTTTGATTCCTGCATCTGCAGCTTCCATAATTGCGTCAGCCGCAAAAGCTGGCGGTACGAAAATGATTGTAGTATCTGCTCCAGCCTGATCAACAGCATCTTTAACAGTATTGAAAACCGGACGGTCTAAGTGAGTTGTTCCTCCTTTACCCGGAGTTACACCACCTACAACATTTGTTCCGTATTCAATCATTTGAGAAGCGTGAAAAGTTCCTTCGCTTCCTGTAAAACCTTGAACAATTATTTTAGAATCTTTATTGACTAAAACGCTCATAATATATTTTTTAAATTTATTTTTTTGAATGGTGTTGCAAAAGTAAGGTTTTGATGCCTAATAGGAAAGTTTTTTATGCTTAAATATTTAAGAAATCAGGACAGTTGGCTCATTTGAAATCCCTTGTAAAGTTTGCCGTCTTTTATTTCCCAGATTACCATAAAATGGGCCAAAAGCATCTCTTCTCTTGGGTTTTCAAATGTTTTTACATAGTGCGAATATCTTACAGAAACCAAATTTTCTTCTTCCAGAATATGGCTGATGCGAATTTTTGATCGTGTATAGGCAACCTGAAGTTCAGCAGACAAGGCTAATATTTCAGTCCTGTTCATCTGCAAAAATCCTTTTGAACTATTCCAGTCTAAAACAACTTCAGGATGCAATGAAGATTCCATTATTTTTTGGTCAAGAAGTGCATCTGACTTGTAAAAATTCTGTACGATTTCTTTTGGTGTCATTCTTATTTCAGTTTATTAAGGATTTCCGGGATTTTCTTAACGTTGGCATATTGTTTTAATTTTTCACGGGCTTCGTCGGCCGGAGTGCCAAAATAGGTTTTATCGCCTTCTATTGATTTTGTAATACCGGATTGTGCCATAACAACAGCTCTTTCACCAATTGTGATACTGCTAATAACTCCTACTTGCCCCCAAATGGTTACTTCATCCATGATTTTTACGCAACCTGCTATCCCTGTCTGTGCAGCGATAAGGCATTTTTTCCCGATTACCGTATCATGTCCTACGTGAACCTGATTGTCCAGTTTTGTTCCTTCCCCAATAGTGGTATCGCCAGTTACCCCACGGTCGATAGTACATAAGGCACCTATTCCTACATTGTCTTCAATAACAACCCTTCCACCGGAAATAAGCTGGTCAAAACCTTCAGGGCGCTTTTTATAGTAAAAAGCATCTGCCCCTAAAATAGCTCCGGCATGAATTATTACGTTATCTCCAATAACCGTATGGTCATATATAGAGACATTCGAATGGATGATACAATTTTTTCCTATTCTGACATGATTACCAATAAAACAATTGGGCTGGATATAGGTTCCTTCACCAATTTCTGCGCTAAGCGAAATCGCAGTTTCAGTAGCCCTAAAAGGTCTGAAATGTCTTGTCAGTTTATTGAAATCCCGAAACGGATCATCTGAAACAAGCAATGCTTTCCCTTCCGGACATTCCACTTCTTTATTAATCAGAATAATTGTAGCTGCTGATTGTAACGCTTTGTCATAATATTTTGGATGGTCAACAAAGACAATATCTCCTGGTTCTACGACATGAATTTCATTCATTCCGTAAACCGGAAAATTTGGATCGCCAATATATTTGCTGTCAATAATGTCAGCAACTTCTTTTAAAGTATGTGTTTTAGGAAATTTCATATTGGTCGTATGATTTGAAATTGAGCTAATAAGAAAATGAGATAACCCAAAAGCTATCTCATTTTCAAATTTACTAATTTAATTATTCTTTTACACGCTCCATGTAAGCTCCTGTAGCGGTATCAATTTTGATTTTGTCACCTTCATTGATAAACAAAGGAACGTTTACAGTAGCTCCGGTTTCTACGGTTGCCGGCTTTGTTGCGTTTGTAGCCGTGTTACCTTTTACTCCAGGTTCTGCATAAGTAACTTCTAAAATTATAGAAGCCGGCATGTCTACAGAAAGAGGCAAATCCGTTTCTGTATTGATCTGGATCATTACATTTGTTCCCTCTTTTAGTAATTCCGGTGCATCAAGCACATCTTTGTTTAATGAAATTTGCTCAAAGGTTTCAGCATTCATGAAGTGATACTCATTTCCTTCAGCATATAAGAATTGGAAAGTGTGTGTTTCAACACGGATTACATCAATTTTATGACCTGCAGAAAAAGTGTTATCCAAAACTTTTCCTGAAGTTAAGCTTTTTAGTTTAGTTCTAACGAAAGCCGGACCTTTTCCAGGTTTTACGTGAAGGAACTCTACAATTTTATAAATATCGTGGTTGAATTTAATACACAATCCGTTTCTAATGTCTGCAGTACTTGCCATTTGTTTGTTATTTCGTTTTTTATTTTGCTTTAATTATTAATAAATTCCTGTATATCCTTTCATTACTCCTCTTGATGAGTTTCTGATGAAAAGGATAATTTCGTCTCTTTCCGGAGTCGCTTCCATTTCGGCTTCAATTATACTTAAAGCCTGAGTCGTGTTGTAATTTTTCTGGTATAAGATTCGGTAGATTTCCTGAATTTCTCTGATTTTTTCAGTAGAAAAGCCTCTTCTCCTCAATCCCACAGAATTAATTCCTACATAAGAAAGTGGCTCTTTTGCCGCTTTTGTATAAGGAGGAACATCTTTTCTTACCAGAGACCCTCCGGAAATCATAGCATGATCTCCAATGCTGATGAACTGGTGAACGGCTGCCAAACCTCCTATGATGGCGTAGTTACCTACAGTTACGTGACCTGCTAAGGCAACACCATTAACTATAATTGCATTGTCGCCTATATGACAGTCGTGGGCAATATGCGCAGTTGCCATAACCAGGCAATTCTTGCCTATAACGGTCTGACCGGAAGCAATTGTACCTCTGTTGATGGTAACACATTCTCTGATTGTTGAATTATCTCCAATAATTGCCAAAGAATCTTCTCCTCCAAATTTAAGGTCTTGCGGTACCGCTGAAATTACAGCACCCGGAAAAATATTGCAGTTCTTCCCTATTCTTGCACCTTCCATAATTGTAACATTAGAACCTATCCAGGTTCCATCACCAATAACAACATTATTATGAATTGTTGTGAATGGCTCTATTACAACATTTTTAGCGATTTTTGCACCAGGATGAACGTATGCTAAAGGTTGATTCATAAATCTTTTTGATTAGTTAGTTTTTGAAATTTGCGCCATCAACTCCGCTTCTGCTACTAATCTTCCGTTAGCATAAGCACTGGCCTGCATCTGGCAAATTCCCCTTCTGATTGGAGACATCAAATCACATTTGAAAATCAGGCTGTCTCCCGGCAATACCTTTTGTTTGAATTTTACATTGTCGATTTTCATAAAATAAGTCAGGTAATTTTCTGGATCCGGTACAGAACTCAAAATAAGAATTCCTCCCGTCTGTGCCATGGCTTCTACAATGATAACGCCTGGCATTACCGGTGCTCCTGGAAAGTGGCCTACGAAGAAACTTTCATTCATAGTCACATTCTTTAATCCAACAACATGTGTATCTGACATTTCTATGATTCTGTCAATAAACAGGAAAGGTGGTCTATGAGGCAAAATGCTCATAATTTTATGGATATCCATTAAAGGTTCCTGATTTAAATCATAAACAGGTACCTGATTTCTTTGTTCTATTTTGATGATTTTGGACATTTTTTTAGCGAATTGCGTATTCACAAAATGTCCTGGTTTATTTGCTATAACTTTTCCTTTAATCTTCATTCCGATTAAGGCCAGGTCACCAACAACATCAAGTAATTTGTGGCGGGCTGCTTCGTTTGGATAGTGCAAAGTCAGGTTGTCTAAAACTCCGTTTGGTTTTACAGAAATCTTATCTTTTCCAAAAGCTACCTTTAGGTTTTCCATAGTGCTATCAGAAATTTCCTTGTCAACATAAACAATAGCATTGTTTAGATCTCCGCCTTTTATCAATCCGTTTTCCAGCAATGCTTCCAATTCGTGAAGGAAGCTGAAGGTTCTTGCATCTGCAATTTCTGTCTTGAAATCAGCAATGCTTTTCATGGTAGCGTTTTGAGTACCCAAAACTTTTGTACCAAAATCGACCATAGTGGTTACCTGATAATCGTCAGATGGCATTACCAAAATTTCGCTTCCGGTAGCCTCATCAGTATAAGAAATAACTTCTTTTACTACATATACTTTACGCTCGGCATCCTGTTCTTCGATTCCGGCTTTTTCAATCGCCTCAACAAAAAACTTTGAGGAGCCATCCATAATAGGCGGTTCCGAAGCATCCAATTCAATAATAACGTTATCGATATCGCAACCAATGAATGCTGCCAATACGTGTTCAGAAGTTTGAATTTTTACTCCTTTTTTCTCTAAGTTGGTGCCACGTTGTGTGTTTACTACATAATTGGCATCTGCTTCAATAATAGGCTGCCCTTCTAAATCTACCCTTACAAATGTAAAACCATTGTTTATAGGAGCAGGCTTGAAAGTCATTTTTACTTCTTTACCAGTATGCAATCCCACGCCTGTTAGTGAGATTTCATTCTTTATGGTCTTCTGTTTAACCATTGTTTATGCTATTTTCGTTTGTTACTTGTTTTTTTAAGGCTTCAATATCTGATACTATCTTTGGCAGGTTCTTGAAATGAACATACGATTTATTAAAATCAGAATAGCCTAATGCCGGACTACCCTGAACTGTTTCTCCGTCAGCAAGGTTTTTACCCACTCCGGATTGTGCCTGAATACGGACACCATTACCAATAGTAATATGACCTACTATGCCTACTTGTCCGCCAATAATGCAATTACTGCCTATTTTGGTAGAACCCGCAACACCCGTTTGTGAAGCTATAACCGTATTTTCTCCAATTACAACGTTGTGAGCAATCTGAATCTGGTTATCAAGCTTAACGCCTTTTTTGATTATAGTAGAACCTAATGTAGCCCTGTCAATGGTAGTGCATGAGCCAATATCTACATTATCTTCAATAATAACATTTCCAATTTGTGGTACCTTACTGTAAACACCTTCTTCATTTGGCACAAAACCAAAACCGTCAGAACCTATAATAGCTCCCGAATGGATGGTGCATCCTCTTCCAATTTCTGTTTCTGAATAGATACGCACACCTGCAAAAAGGATAGTATTATCACCAATAGTTACATTATCTCCTACAAAACTATTAGGATATATCTTAACGTTCTCTCCTATTTTGACATTTTTGCCAATATAGCAAAAACTTCCCAAATAGAGATTATCACCATAGGTCACGTTTTCAGAAATTACAGAAGGCTGTTCTATGCCAGACTTCATCAGTTTAACCTGATTGTAATATTCTAATAATTTGGAAAAGGATTTATAGGCGTCTTCTACCTTAATAAGTGTGGTAGTAATTTCAGATTCCGGAGTAAATGTAGTATTTACAATCGTAATCGTTGCCTGAGTGGTATAAATATAATTAAGGTATTTAGGGTTTGCCAAAAATGTCAGGGATCCTTCGGAACCTTCTTCTATTTTTGACAATTTATAAACTTCCGCATGGGGATTCCCTACTACTTCACCGTCTAAAATACCTGCTATTTGTTCTGCTGTGAATTTCATCTTGACAAAAATATAAAAATTTGATTTTATTTATGAATTTTCCGCAAGTACTTTTGGGAAACAAATAAAATATTTGGTTACAGGCTTTGAAAGTGCCTTGAGATTGAGCTGATCCGAAGCTTCAACAACATCTTCAATTGTCCTATCCTTTTTTAATATTTTAATAGGTTCAACATCCTTATTATAGGCCTGGTTTTTAATTTTTCCTTTGAATATAAAATAGGAAGCTTCCTGTTGTGAAATCCTGTAAAAATTAGTCAACTTTGATTTTAGGTCTTCCACATCTTCAGGTGTATATTTTTCGCTACTGAGTTTAATTTTCAGCAAATCCCGATTCACAATCATTTTACTTAAATTACTCAATATAAAATCATTATGATTTTGCCATGCTTTTAAAGCCGCAATAATATCGGTGTCATCCAGTTGTGAAAATCTTTCAAGAACAGCATCGTCAAAATCATTTAATTCAACCTTATGCTGCATAAAATACAATAACGGTTCGCTACACGGCAATACGATTCCTTTTTGTGATAATTCCTTTGCTCTTTTGAGTACTCTAACCAGCATATTTTCTGCTACCAGGCTCGTTTTATGAAGATAAGCCTGCCAGTACATAAGCCTTCTTGCCATCAGGAATTTTTCGACAGAGTAGATTCCTTTTTCTTCAATGACCAAAACATCATCAACCACATTCATCATCTGAATTAATCGGTCCGAATTGATATTTCCTTCTGCAACACCCGAGTAAAAACTGTCTCTTCTAAGATAATCCATCCTGTCCATGTCCAGCTGACTCGAAATAAGCTGTAGCATAAACTTTCTATGGTATTCACCTTTGAAAACCCGTATTGCCAAAGTAAGCTGTCCATCAAACTCTTCATTAAGCCTATTCATGAATAATAATGAAATTGCTTCATGATTTACATTTTCTACTATACTGTGTTCCATAGCATGCGAAAACGGGCCATGTCCTATGTCATGCAATAAAATCGCAATGTATAATGCTTTTTCTTCCTCATTTGAAATAATAACGCCTTTATACCGCAATACTTCAACAGCCTTTTGCATAATGTGCATGCAGCCTAAGGCATGATGGAATCGGGTGTGGTGCGCACCGGGATATACCAGGTATGATAATCCCATCTGTGAAATCCTACGAAGCCTCTGAAAATAAGGATGTTGGATTAAATCATATAAAAGCGTATCCGGAATCGTAATAAACCCATAAATAGGATCATTAAATATTTTCAGTTTGTTCGTATAGCTCACTGTTGTTAAATTGGAGTACAAATATAAGCAAGTTAGCCGTTTTTTAACTAAAAAGTATAATTAACACTATTTAATATATGCCGTTAAATTGCAGTTAATTAGGATTTCAAACTTCAGCAGGTAGTTTTTAAGCCGTAACTTTAAGTATCGAAAAAGCTAAAAAAAGAAATTATGAAAAAGATATTTATAGCCATTGCTTTTTTTGCCGGCATCGGTTTTGGTTCTGCCCAAATTGATAAAGACGACAACCCTCAGGCTGATATACAAGACAGAATACAGCAGGAGCCTCCCCGTCCTACTCAAACTCAAATGGAAAGGGCTGCCCGAATTGATGCTGATAAAAAGAAAGAGGAAGAAAAGCTTGAAACTGAAAAAAAGGCAGCAGACCAGCAACAATCAAAAAATAACACGAAAGTGAATCCCGACAAACTATCTCCTGTCACAAAAGATAGTAGCAAGGGTGTACAACCCGTGAAAAAACCAAGAAATAAGTAGATTCTATTTAGAGTATTGAAGAAAGGGTCTCCTAGTAGTGCGGGAGACCTTTTTATTTTCTGGCATATTTAATCAGTGGAATTGTATAACAAAAAAAAATAAAACATAAGAAGAAATCGCTTTTGTTTTAGAATATTTGAGATTGAACAAAAAACACAATCTTATGAAAACTAACACAAAATTCGTAACATCACTATTGCTTCTATTGGTAGCATTTATAGCAGGTTGCAGTAATTGCGACGATGGCACTTCAAGTGATAACAGCCAGGAAAAACAGGCTATTAGAATAGACAGTACTTATACCAAATAACAAAAGGCTCGAAATGAGCCTTTTGTTTTGATATTCGCTAACTAAAATAAATTTGTCCGAAAAATTTCGAACTTGTCCATCAATGCTTATCGGTCAGGGGTATTCTCCGTTATTACCCTGGCTTCAGGCGTCCTCAATGAGGATCTCGTAAAAGAATGTGGTCTGTAATCAACATGATCTTCTTCAAGAGATTTTTCAAACATAACCTTTGCTTTTTCGTTGAATTCATCTGATTCAAGATACTTTAGGTTTTGCATGTTGTTGTAGGCAAGCGTTTGATTACCGCCAAACCATTCTCCATCCCATTCTTCAATTGTTTTGTTTCTGTCCGTTTCCATGATTGCAAAAGTGTTAAGTTATACAAGCCATTTAACTATCGTAAATTTACTAAAAAAAACAGTTAAAACAAAAATTAAATATTTATATTTCAACAATTTACATCTATTTTAAATAAAATATACCCATACCTTTATTTTTAGATTTTTTGAGAATAAAAATCATGAAATTGAACTTTATTATAAAGTATTTTTGTTGGTTTATTTTTACATAAATTTTAAGAGATTCGAAAGACAAAAGTGTTAAATTGCGATGTAATTGTTACGATAAATCTATCCGAAAAATATGGACAAAATAAAGATACTCTGGGTTGATGATGAAATTGATCTGCTTAAACCTCACATTCTGTTTCTTGAGAAAAAAAACTATGACGTAACCACTTGCAATAATGGTCGGGATGCAATAGACATCTTCGAAGAAGGCAATTTTGATATTGTTTTTCTTGATGAGAATATGCCCGGAATGAGCGGTCTTGAAACACTTTCTGAAATGAAAGAAAAAAAGACCGCCACCCCAATCATCATGATTACAAAAAGTGAGGAAGAATATATCATGGAAGAAGCCATTGGCTCCAAAATTGCAGATTATCTAATCAAACCGGTTAATCCAAATCAGATACTTCTTAGCCTTAAAAAAAATCTTGACAATACAAGACTTGTTTCTGAAAAGACCACACTTGACTACCAAAAAGAATTCAGAAAGATTTCTATGGAACTGGCTATGGTGAATTCTTATGAGGATTGGATTGAACTGTATCAAAAATTACTGTATTGGGAACTGGAACTTGAAAATATTGACGACCAGAGCATGTTTGAAATCCTGGAATCCCAAAAAGTAGAAGCCAACTCCCAATTTGGAAAATTTATAGAACGGAATTATGAAGATTGGTTCCAACAAAATGCAGACAGGCCTACCTTATCACACACGCTTTTTAAAGAATTGGTTCTTCCGGAATTAAAGAAAAAAGACCGCCCTATATTGTTTGTAGTTATCGACAACCTGCGCTATGATCAATGGAAAGCCTTTGAAAGTGTGGTTGCCAACCATTACAAACTGGAAAAAGAAACTCCCTTTTTCTCCATATTACCTACTGCAACCCAATATGCCAGAAATGCTATCTTTTCAGGATTAACGCCTTTAGAAATGGAGAAAAAGTACCCGCAATACTGGAAAAATGATGTAGAAGACGGAGGAAAAAATTTATACGAAGCTGAATTTCTTACCGAACAGTTGAAACGCCTCGGAATGAATATCAAACAGGATTATTTCAAAATCACCAATTTTGCAGGAGGAAAAAAACTGGTTGACAATTTCAAGACATTGAAAAACAACGACCTGGTTACGGTTGTTTATAATTTTGTGGATATGCTTTCGCATGCCAAAACCGAAATGGAAGTGGTAAAAGAACTGGCATCCAATGACAAGGCCTACCGCTCTCTTACTTTGAGCTGGTTTAAAAATTCGCCTCTTTTAGAAATCATACAACAGGCACAGCAATTAGGATTCCGCCTGATTCTGACTACGGACCACGGTACGATAAACGTAAAAAACCCATCAAAGGTAATTGGCGACAGAAATACCAGTCTGAATCTTCGTTACAAAACAGGAAGAAGCCTTACCTATGAAGAAAAAGATGTTTTTGCCATAAAAGATCCAAAAAGCATACAACTGCCTGCCATAAATATGAGCAGTTCTTATATTTTTGCAAAAAATGATTATTTCCTGGCTTATGTAAACAATTATAACCACTATGTCAGCTATTACAGAAATACCTATCAGCACGGTGGGATATCGCTGGAAGAAATGATCATTCCGTTTTTGGTATTCAACCCGAAATAGACCTTTTGAATCTATGGAAATACAATTTACGCTTGATGAAATCAATCAGGTTGCTCAAAAAATATTAGTACAAAAACCATATAAGGTCATATTGTTTCATGGTGACATGGGAGCCGGAAAAACAACTATGATTAAGGCACTTTCCAAGGCTTTGGGAGTTTCTAACGCGACTTCAAGTCCTACATTTTCTTTAGTTAACGAATATGAAACTGATGGCGGTGAAATTGTCTATCATTTTGACGTTTATCGTTTGAATAATGAAAGTGAAGCTTATGACATGGGAGTCGATGAATATCTTTATTCCGGAGAATGGTGCTTTATTGAATGGGCTGAAAAAATTCCTAGCCTTATCCCTTCCGAACATTCGATTATTACGATAAAAGTTGAAAAGGACGGAAAAAGAAAACTGACATTAAAATAATTTTTAAAAACTCACCCTGGCAGGGTTTATAACCCTGCCAGGGTTGTTAATTTTTATAGTACTGAACTCTTGCGACTTCACAACTTTTTCTTAACTTAGACCTTTAATACACAGCAGGAAATATGTCATTCACACCTTTCACCAAGCAGCAGTTGATTCCACAGGAGGAAAAGCTGGAAGTTGCACGCAAAAAGAGCGACCTGTTCATTGGAATCCCTAAAGAATCTTCTTTTCAGGAACGCCGAATCTGCCTGACTCCCGATGCAGTGAATACGTTAACCTCTCATGGGCACCGTATTTTGATTGAAGCCGGAGCCGGAGAAAGTTCCAGTTATAGTGACCAGGAATACAGCAATGCCGGTGCAGAAATCACACAGGATACAAAAAAAGTATTCAACTGCCCAATGGTCTTAAAGGTCGAACCGTTGACATTGCCGGAAATTGAAATGATGAACAGTAATTCACTGGTTATTTCTGCACTACAAATCAAAACCCGTAAAAAAGAGTACTTTGAAGCCTTGGCCAGGAAAAAAATCACGGCTCTTGCTTTCGAATTCATAAAAGATGATGACGGCTCCTATCCTGCAGTAAAATCATTAAGTGAAATTGCAGGAACCGGCTCTATACTGATTGCCGCCGAATTAATGATTAACAACCAATTTGGAAAAGGGCTTCTTTTTGGCAACATAACAGGCGTACCTCCTACTGAGGTTGTCATTATAGGAGCGGGCACTGTAGCTGAATTTGCGGCCAGAACCGCCATAGGTCTTGGAGCCAGTGTAAAAGTTTTTGACAACTCAATTACAAAACTACGCAGGCTTCAAAACAATCTGAACCAGAGAATTTTTACTTCAACTATACAGCCTAAATCCTTACTGAAAGCCTTACGCAGATGTGATGTGGCCATAGGTGCGATGAAAGGCAAAGACCGTTGCCCTGTAGTGGTTTCGGAGACTATGGTCGAGCATATGAAAAAAGGTGCCGTAATTGTAGATGTCAGTATTGATACCGGAGGTTGCTTTGAAACCTCGGAAGTAACCACGCATGAAAAACCTACGTTTATCAAGAATGATGTAATTCACTATTGCGTACCAAACATACCTTCACGCTATTCTAAAACAGCTTCACTCTCCATCAGTAACATTATTACTCCTTCCCTATTACAGATTGCCGAAGATGGTGGAATTGAAAGTGCCATCCGCTGCAACAAAGGACTCAAAAACGGAGTTTACTTTTATCATGGCATACTGACCAATAAAACCATTGCAGATTGGTTTGATTTGCCGGGAAGCGACATCAATTTAATTGTTTTTTAATCTTATCTTTGCGCCAAAATCAATTCTAATGAAATTTTCACAACGCCTCGCCTATTATCTGGGAGGATTATTACTAGGAACCATAATTGTCGTTTATTTTCTTCAGGCCAAAGCCGAATCCAGAAACGTAAGTTTTTGTTATTTACCCAACTGTCGCGTACTTCAGGATTTAAGAAAAAAGCCGCTTCATTACAGTGCGGAATCCGAAGCCACTTTAAAAGAAAATTGGGTAACATTACAGGATGTTAAGAACTGCATGCAATATGGCGATGTTGATTTTTCAAAAAGTAATGAGCCATTTAAAGGAGGCAAAATTTATTTCATAAAAGGCAAAAACACTAAAGGCGAACCAATTACGGTTTCCATGGTTAATTATTCAGATAAGGTCCTTCTGAAAGAAATAAAAAAAGATTAAAAAAAGCAGGCGAAACGCTTGCAAATACAAATAGTTCGTGTATATTTGCACTCGCAATTGGGGCGATTAGCTCAGTTGGTTCAGAGCATCTGGTTTACACCCAGAGGGTCGGGGGTTCGAATCCCTCATCGCCCACAAAGCAAGCCTAAAGGCTTGCTTTTTTTATTTCAACACATAAGGGTCATTAACTCAGCGGTTCAGAGTGCTACCTTGACAGGGTAGAAGTCACTGGTTCGATTCCAGTATGACCCACAAACCGGACTTCTTGTTCTAATAATAAAGATTAAGCAATAAAAAGGTCACTTCCCTTCTCTCCTATCTTTTCTTCAATATTATTTTATCGATAGTCTCTTATCAGCTTATTGTCCATTTTACCAGTTATCTGCAAAAAACCTCCACTTATTCCGAAATAACCCCACTTATTACTTTATGTCTTCATTATTGTAGAAAAAAACTTACTTTTAGAATTAAGTTTTGATATATAAAACAACTATTGCGACTACAATTAACCCTTATAATATTTCGATTAAAAGAAATTAACAACCGATTCCTGTATAATAAAAAAAATTCCAGATTTATTATAGAACTAAATCACTACCTAATCTATTAACGCAAGCAACACAGTAAACACCATAAATTTTTAACATTTAAAAACCATACAAATTATGAATGCAAAAATCAGATTAGTAGCGCTGGCACTTTGCTCAGGCGCATTTTGTGTACAGGCACAAAACACAGTAGTAGGGACAGGAGTTTTCGGTAACGGAATCAACGAACCCTTCTCAATTCAAAATACTATTGTTGGACCGGGTAATGCCGGGGCTTCAAACGCAGGTCAAGGAGCGAATGCTTTTTTTGGCTATCAGACAGGCATGTATATTAAAGACGCCAGTAGAAATACTTTTTTAGGAGCCTCAGCAGGAACAAATAAAATATCGGGAAACGAAAATGTTTTTACCGGTTATTCTGCCGGAAATAAAGATACATACGGCAATTATAATGTATTTACAGGAGCCTATGCAGGTTTTAATTCTTCCAAAGCAAGCAATAATGTTTTTATAGGCTGGTCTGCAGGATATTCTAACAGTATAGGAGAAAATAATGTGTTTAACGGCTATAAGTCAGGCTATTTTAATCTTGCCAGTAATAATACTTTTTATGGTGCATATTCTGGGATGAATAATACTATGGGAATATATAATACCTTTACTGGAGTTAATTCAGGAAATAGCAACAGTACTGGTTCTTATAATACCTTTTGCGGATCTTTTTCAGGACGTTTGAATACCACTGGACAGTATAACACCTTTACTGGATCCTATTCAGGAAGCCGTAATAATACTGCTTCTTTTAATACCTTTTATGGAGCTTTTACAGGAAACTCAAATACAACGGGAGAGTATAACACCTTTACTGGATACTCCTCAGGAAATAGAAACAATATTGCTTCTTTTAATACCTTTAACGGATCTTTTTCAGGACGCTATAACACAACAGGAGGAAATAACACCTTTACCGGATCTTTTTCAGGAAGCTCAAATACAACAGGAGGAGGAAACACCTTTACTGGCACCAATTCAGGTGTTTCAAATGATACAGGATCTTCAAACAGCTTTTACGGATACGATTCAGGACGCTTAAACACGAGTGGATTCCAAAATAGCTTTCTCGGTTTAAATGCCGGTTACGGCAATACTACGGGTAACGAAAATGTATCTATTGGTGCCAGTTCAGGATATAGTATTGCCTCGGGTATTAAGAATGTTTTTTTGGGTTTTATAGCGGGTTTTAATAGCACAGGATCGGCTAATACTTATTTAGGCTCGGGTGCAGGGTTTAAAAACATAACAGGTTCACAAAATGTATTTCTTGGAAATGCGGCAGGCTATAACGAATTAGGAAGCAATAAACTCCATATTGCAAATAATGAGGAAACAACACTTATCTATGGTGATTTTTCAACCGGAAAAGTAGGTATTGGAGGCATCAATACCTATGCTACACCCGATACTTTTCCGGCAACAGCAGGAGCTGTAAGCCTGGCCAACTACAAGCTTTTTGTAAAAGGTGGCATTTTAACAGAAGAAGTAAGAATCAATCTTATGTCGGCATGGGCAGATTATGTCTTTGCACCAGAATATCAATTAAAGCCATTAGCCGAGGTTGAAACTTTTATTAAAGAAAATGGCCATTTACCCAATGTTCCTTCAGCAGCAAAAGTAGCAGAAGAAGGTCTTGAATTGGGTGAAATCGCTAAAATACAACAAGAAAAAATTGAAGAACTGACACTTTATCTGATTGAACAGAACAAGAAAATAGAAGAACTTACGAAACAGGTAAAAATCTTATCGGAGAGAAATTAAATATCGTTTAACAAAAATATAGATAACATGAAAAACGTATATTTAATATACCTCTCCCTTCTGCTATTTGCGTTTAAAGGCTATTCACAAGGAAGTGACGTAATATTCTGGCTTGACAATAGTGGTTCTATCAGCGATTCTGAATATGCAGAAATGTCTACCTCGGTTAAGGCAGTAATGCAAAAAGTCATAGAATGCAATCCTAATAATAGGATTTCCATAGTACAATATGGGTCTACAAGCTTGGGCGCTGCAAGTAAAATCTGGATTGAAACCCCTTTTACTAATATTGTACCTGTTTTTACCAGACGAAATGCTGTAGGCAACGGTGATTTTGCACATGAGGCTTTAGGATTGATTGGAAATGCACTTGATGGAATCTCAAATTCAAATATAATAAGCCCCATAACCACATTAAACCGAACACCAGGCAATTCATTGGTTATTTATCTTTTTACAGATGCCGCGAGAAACATATCAGGCATAGGAGGCTCTTTTATTGTAAATTCCAGTTCCTCAGGATTTGGCACCGACGCTGCCTTCCAAAACTATACTGCTTTCAAGACAGTTCGCGGAGCTAAATTTGTCGTAACGATAATTCCGCCAGATGCCAGTGCTACAGCAGCAGCGGCTGCTGTAGCAAGCGCAGGGGGTACCTATACAGGGAGTGTCGAACCTTACCCTGCCGATCCCAACGGGGCTGGAACAACACCAAGATTTCTTTTGAATAAAACAAATTTTATCATGACCCCGGCTGAAATTAATACTACTACGGAACAAATCTGCTCTGTAGCAGAGGTAAGGTGCGCCACTAATCTTATCCTGACACCTCAATTCAATAATGTAGGCATAGGAGCACAGCATAATCGCCAGGCATCAAATTCAATACGAGCATCAAATCGTATACTTGGTAATGGTAGCGACGGAGGCATTGGAATATATCATGCCGGAAACACGATTGTGCTTAGATCTGGATTCCATAGCATGAGAGGTTCCCGATTCAGAGCCTATATTCAAAATTGTCCGAGTGATTTTGTGGGTAGGGAAGCAAGTCCTGAACCTGTTAAGGATAATGGGAAAGAAGAAAAAATCAGCCTGTTTCCAAATCCTTCAAGCACTAGCGTAACCATTATGCTAAATTCTTCTTTAATACAGCATATATCCATAGTTTCAATGGATGGAAGAATTATGCTTGATAAGAAAATTAAAGAAGCAGAAAAACATGAGGTGGCAGTTAACGATTATAAAGAAGGCGTCTATCTTGTTACTGTTACTACTGTAGATGGGAAAATTTTTAAATCAAAATTAGTTAAGAAATAATTCGTAAATAATTCTGCTAGTGACAGATATTATAGCAGGGCATATATTTTAAAGATATTCACAAAAAAAGCCGGCTTCTCTTGAAACCGACTTTTATATTCAGGAAACTACTTCCCTTTTCACCTATCTCTTTCGGAAACATATTTTTTATTATTTAAAACTCAGTTTTAATAGTTTTCCCATTTACCAGTTATCGTTAAAAATCACCCGCTTATTCCCATATAGTTCAACTTATTACTTTTTGCTATTTGTTTTACAACAAAAACAATAATTTAACACTGATATTGATTTTTTAATATTAAAGTGTTAGAAATATTTCAAAACACAAACCTCTCTTATTATACAAGTAAATAAATTATGATTATAGCTGTAACCAAATTCATAAATTTTAAACAATAACTTAATCTTATGCTTATGAATACAAAAATTAAATTAGCAGTGCTGACTCTTTGTTCAGGAACATTTTACATACAAGCACAAAACACAGTGGTAGGAACAGGAACTTTAGGAACCGGAAACGTGACTCCCCCATCAACACAGAATACAGTAGTCGGGTCATCAATTGGCGGTGCAGGAAACACTGGAGGATCAAATTCTTTTTTTGGCTATCAGGCAGGAATGACCAATACAGGTGGTGGTAAAAATACTTTTTTAGGAGCATTAGGAGGAGTAAATAATATATCTGGAGGAGAAAATGTCTTCATTGGTTATTCTTCCGGAAACAAAAATTCGTCAGGCAATTATAATACATTCACAGGAACTTATTCTGGTTTTAATTCTTCTAAGGCAAGCAATAATGTTTTTACAGGATGGTCAGCAGGATATTCTAATATTAAAGGCGAACATAATGTTTTCAGCGGTTATAAATCTGGTTATTATAATATTGCAGATAATAATTCTTTTTATGGTGCTTTTTCAGGTCTTAGTAATACAAGCGGAGGCGAAAATGCTTTTTATGGTGCTCTTTCCGGAGTGAATAATACTACAGGTGTACAAAATGTGTATTTAGGCGCAAATTCCGGCTATAAAAATTCTACCGGTAATGATAATGTATTTGTGGGCTATTCGGCTGGATTAAATACTACTTTGGCTTCAAATAATGTTTTTGTAGGTTCTGCTTCTGGATTTAACAACACTACAGGTTATGGCAATGTCTTTTCTGGATCATATGCTGGATACAGTAACATTACTGGGGCATTTAACACTTTTAGTGGGAACAATTCTGGATACTATAATAAAGATGGTTATTCAAACAGTTTTTACGGCTACGATTCAGGCAGATCAAACACAACAGGCTTTCGTAACACGTTTGCAGGCACCAATTCAGGGCTTAGCAATACAACCGGCTATGATAATGTATATATTGGCGGCAGTTCAGGATATAAGAATACTACAGGCAATAGTAATGTCTTTGTCGGTTTTACTGCAGGACTTAATACGACCGCCTCATACAATATTTTTATAGGGCCTGGAGCTGGCCTTTCGAATTCAATAGGCGAAGCCAATACTTATATTGGATCACAAGCTGGATATAATAGCATGAATGGGTCTCGAAATGTATTTTTAGGAGATAATGCGGGATATAACGAACAGGAAAGCAACAAACTCCATATTGCAAATAATAGAACAACAACACTAATCTATGGAGATTTCTTAACCGGAAAAGTAGGTATTGGCGGAATCAATACCTATGCAACACCAGATACTTTCCCTGCAACAGCTGGAGCAGTTAGCTTGGCCAACTACAAGCTATTTGTCAAAGGAGGCATTTTAACAGAAGAAGTAAGAGTCAATCTTATGTCGGCATGGGCAGATTATGTTTTTGCGCCAGAGTATCAGTTAAAGCCACTAGCCGAGGTTGAAACTTTTATTAAAGAAAATGGCCATTTACCCAATGTTCCTTCAGCAGCAAAAGTAGCAGAAGAAGGTCTTGAATTGGGTGAAATCGCTAAAATACAACAAGAAAAAATCGAGGAGCTGACACTTTATTTGATCGAGCAGAACAAGAAAATGGATGAGCAGAATAAGAAAATAGAAGAGCTTACGAAACAGGTAAAAATCTTATCGGAGAGAAATTAGATATTCGTTTAACAAAAATATAGATAACATGAAAAACGTATATTTAATATACCTCTCCTTTCTGCTATTTGCCTTTAAAGGCTATTCACAAGGAAGTGACGTAATATTCTGGCTTGACAATAGCGGTTCTATTAGCAATTTAGAATATATGCAAATGACCAGTTCTGTCCAGGCAATAATGGAAAAGGTCATAGCCTGCAACCCCAACAATAGGATTTCCATAGTACAATACGGAGCTACAGGTGCCGCGGCTACAAGTAAAATCTGGATCGAATCTCCTTTTACGAATACTATACCTGTTTTTACTAGACGGAGCGCTGTAGGTGGTGGTGATTTTGCACACGAGGCATTAGGCTTGATAGGAAATGCACTTGATGGAATCCCAAACCCTGGCATAGTAAGCCCCGTGACCACATTAAACCGAACAGCAGGCAACTCGTTAGTTATTTATCTTTTTACAGATGCTTCAAGAAATAATGCAACGTCAGCTTCCTATATTGTGAATGCTAGCTCCCCAGGAATGAATACTGATGCTGCCTTCCAGAACTATACGACTTTCAAAACAGTTCGTAATGCTAAATTTGTTGTGACAATAGTTTCGCCAAATGTTAATGCAACACAAGCAGCTGGAGCTGTAGCAAGCTCTGGAGGTACTTACACAGGAATTGTCGAGTCTTATCCTGCTGATCCCGACGGAGCTGGAACAACACCAAGATTTCTTTTGAATAAAACAGATTTTATTATGACTCCAGCAGAAATCAACAATACAACAGAAGAAATCTGTTCTATAGCGATTGAAAATTGTATTCCGAATCTTGTCCTTGTATCTCCAACTCATGATGTAAATATCGGAACTCAGGATAATCGACAAGCATCAAATTCTATAACTGCATCAAATAGAATAATCAGTAACACTAGTAATGGAGGTGTTGGTATATATCATGCAGGAAATACAATTGTACTTAAGCCAGGATTCCACAGTATGTATCGTTCCCGGTTCAGGGCCTACATCCAACAGTGCCCGAGTGACTTTGTGGGAAGAGAGGCCAATCTTGAACCAAATAAGGATAATGGGAAAGAAGAAAAAATCAGCCTGTTTCCAAATCCTTCAAGCACTAGCGTAACCATTATGCTAAGTTCTTCTTTAATACAGCATATATCCATAGTTTCAATGGATGGAAGAATTATGCTTGATAAGAAAATTAAAGAAGCTGAAAAACATGAAGTAGCAGTAAACGATTATAAAGAAGGAGTCTATCTTGTTACTGTTACTACTGTAGACGGGAAAATTTTTAAATCAAAACTGGTTAAGAATTAATCCCTAAACAATTCTGTTAATGACAGCATTATAGTCAGGACAATGCTTTTAAAAAAGAGCAGACAGCAAAAAGCCGGTTTCAAGAGAACCGGCTTTTATATTTATATTCAGGAAACTACTTCCCTTTTCTTCTATCTCTTTCCGCTTTAATAAGGTTTAATTCCCTGCTGGTTTGTCCTGCTACTGAGGTATTTTCCTCAGCCCTGCGGATTAAATAGGGCATAACATCCCTCACGGGGCCAAAAGGAAGGTACTTGGCAACATTATAGCCATTCGATGCCAGGTTATAACTGATATTGTCACTCATTCCATACAATTGCCCAAACCAAACTCTTGTATCGCCTTTTTCAATATTATTTTCATCCATAAGCTTCATCAGCTTATAAGAACTGTCTTCATTATGGGTTCCTGCGAAAATGGCCATCTTTTCCAGATGTTCCACCATATAGATTACAGCGGTATCATAATTCACATCTGTAGCTTCTTTTGAAATACAGATTGGAGAAACATAACCTTTTTCTTCAGCACGTTTATTTTCCTTTTCCATATAAGCGCCTCGAACCAGCTTCATACCAATATAAAATCCTTCAACTTTGGCAATCTCATGGATTTTTTTCAGGTAGTCTACCCTATCCCAACGATACAATTGTAACGTATTAAAAACAATCGCTTTCTCTTTATTGTATTTACGCATCATTTCCAATACCAAATCATCTGCCGCATCCTGCATCCAGCTTTCTTCGGCATCAATTAACAGCGCAACATCTTTTGCATGAGCCGTTTTACAAACCAGATCAAATCGGTTAACAACTCGCTGCCATTCTTCTGCTTCTTCTTTTGAAAACTCTTTTCCTTCTCCTAATTTTTCATACAATTCAAATCTTCCTAATCCGGTAGGTTTAAAAACCGCAAACGGAATAGCCTGTCTTTCTTTTGCAAATTCAATTGTTTTCAAAGTCATTTCGAGCGCCTGGTCGAATTGCTCCTCTTCTTCTTTTCCTTCTACTGAGTAATCCAGAACAGACGAAACACCTTTTGTAAACATTTTATCTACTACCGTAAGGCAATCTTCTTCGTTAACGCCTCCGCAGAAATGATCGAAGACTGTCGCCCGGATCAGGCCTTCAACCGGTAAATGTGCCTTTAAGGCAAAATTTGTGACTGCCGTCCCAATACGAACCAAAGGTTCTGAAGCAATCATTTTAAAAAGAAAATAAGCCCTATCAAGTTCAGTATCACTCTTTAGTGCAAAAGCAACTTGTGTATTGTTGAAAATCTTTTCCATTCGTTTGTTTAATAATGTTGCAAATATAAATAGAGCTTCGTGATTTTTTCTTAAAAATTGCCTTATTTTGCCTTTTAAAATTACAAATAAGCAATTTTTATGGCGCTTGTCTGAATACGTCATGAATTGCCACTCAAAAACATCAGATGAAACCAATTGAAGCCAACGGATATTCTATCTTTTTTAATGAAAATGCCTACGAAGCATTAAACAGCCATTTGGCAGAAAATCAATATTCTTCTATTTTTATTTTTGCAGACAGTGATACTAATGAATATTGCCTCCCTGTATTTCTCCCTAATCTTGAAACCGATTTAAACATCGAAATCATCGAATTTGAGCCTGGAGAAATCAATAAAAACATAGAAACCTGTGTTGAGCTTTGGAATGTCTTGACTGATTTGGGTGCCGACAGAAAAAGTCTTGTTATTAATGTTGGTGGTGGCGTTGTAACAGACATGGGAGGCTTTGTGGCTTCTACATTTAAAAGAGGGATTGATTTTATAAATGTTCCGACTACATTATTAGCTATGGTCGATGCTTCGGTTGGGGGTAAAAACGGAATCGATTTGGGAAGTTTAAAAAATCAGATTGGCGTTATCAATGTACCTAAAATGGTTTTGATAGACACGACCTATCTGGAAACATTGCCTCAAAACCAAATGCGTTCCGGATTGGCTGAAATGCTAAAACACGGACTAATCTTCGATAAAAAATACTGGTCATTATTTTTAGACTTAAATAATTTAAATACAGGCGATTTAGACACACTTATTTATCAATCAGTTGAAATAAAAAACACTATCGTAACCCAGGATCCGAAAGAAAACGGATTGCGAAAATCCTTGAATTTCGGGCATACTTTAGGCCATGCCATTGAAAGTTATTTTCTGGAAAATGAAAACAAAACATCACTGTTGCATGGTGAGGCTATTGCTGTCGGAATGATTTTAGAGAGTTATATTTCACTGAGAAAAGATCTCATTTCCGACATGGAATTTGAAGAAATCAAAAACGGAATTGATAATATTTTTGAAAGGGTTGTTTTTGAAGAAAAAGACATCCAACCCATACTGGAATTGCTTATTCATGACAAGAAAAATGAATACGGAACAATCCAATTTGCACTTCTTGATGGAATTGGCGGTATATCCACAGGACAAAAAGCTGATAACGAATTGATTATAGATGCATTTTTAGAATATAATTCTTAATATATTTTTAATAAAAATCATTGCATATCAGTTATAATATTTTTTACATTTGCCCCAATGAAAAAAAGTCAAAACGCCAATTCTTTTTCGAGCGTGGGAGCCGAAAACAAAGCAACTTTTCAGTATTTCCTGAAAGGTTCTTTTGGTGTAAAGAGCATCCATAATTTTGATATTTTTCAATACTCCAATATGTATCAGGAAAAGCTCCCAATCATTTATGCAAATATTAGGGTCTGAACTTTAGATTAAAAATTATTTTTTTCTTATTTTTAATCTAAAACACTGACAAATAAATGAATACAAAATATTTTGACCTAATCAACCAAACTTATTATTTCCCTCAAGACGAGTTTAAATTAAACAAAGACAACCTTCAATTTCACAACATCGACCTGATGAAATTGGTGGAGCAATACGGTACACCTTTAAAATTCACCTATTTGCCACAAATTTCCAACAACATCAACCGGGCTAAAGCCTGGTTTAGAAAGGCGATGGAGAAAAACAAATACGAAGGAAAATATTACTATTGCTATTGCACAAAAAGTTCTCACTTTGAATTTGTGATGAACGAGGCTTTTAAAAATAACATCCATATCGAAACTTCTTCTGCTTTTGATATTAATATTGTTGAAAACCTGCTTGAGAACGGTAAAATTAACAAAAGCACTTATGTTATTTGTAACGGTTTCAAAAGAGACCAATACATTACCAATATTGCACGACTAATTAATAATGGTCATAAAAATGCCATTCCGATTATTGACAACTATGAAGAATTAGACCTTCTTCAGGCTGAAATAAAAGGAAAATTTAAAATCGGAATCAGAATTGCTGCTGAGGAAGAGCCAAAATTCGAATTCTATACTTCCCGATTAGGAATAGGGTATAAAAACATTGTGAACTTCTACAAAAAACAGATTCAGGAAAATAAAAACCTGGAACTGAAGATGCTTCACTTTTTCATCAATACCGGCATTAATGATAACTCCTATTACTGGAACGAACTTGTAAAATGTATTAAGGTATATATCGCGCTTAAAAAAGAATGCCCAACATTGGACGGACTAAACATTGGCGGTGGTTTCCCTATCAAAAACTCTCTTGCTTTTGAATACGACTATCAGTATATGATTGACGAAATCATCAATCAGATTAAAATTGCGTGTGACGAAGCTGAAGTTGATGTTCCGAATATCTTTACTGAATTTGGTTCCTTTACAGTTGGAGAAAGTGGCGGTGCCATTTATCAGGTATTGTATCAAAAACAGCAAAACGACAGAGAAAAGTGGAATATGATTGACTCGTCTTTCATTACTACACTACCAGATACCTGGGCAATCAACAAACGCTTTATTATGTTGGCCGTCAATCGATGGAATGACCAATACGAAAGAGTCTTATTAGGCGGAATGACATGTGACAGCGATGATTATTACAACTCTGAGCAGAACATGAACGCGATTTACCTGCCAAAATACAATAAGGAAAAACCTTTGTATATTGGATTTTTTAATACCGGCGCCTATCAGGAAACCATTGGAGGCTTTGGCGGAATTCACCACTGTTTGATTCCACAGCCAAAACACATCTTGATTGACAGGGATGAAAATGGTATTTTAGCCACAGAAGTTTTTTCTGAGCAACAAAGTTCAGAAGATATTTTAAAAATATTAGGTTACGCGAAAAAATAATCTATTTTTGGAAAATAATTAAAAGTGGGTTTTTCCCGCTTACAATCATCCCGACTTACCCCATTTCAAAATTATTTTGGATTGCCAGTCGGACAAACATTAAAAGAAACTAACAAACAACAAAATGAGTAAAGGACCAATCAGTCAATTTATTGAGAAGTACTATCTGCATTTCAATTCTGCCACCGTAGTTGATGCTGCAAAAGCTTATGAACAACAGTTACAGAACGGATCAAAAATGATGGTGACTTTGGCTGGCGCCATGAGTACGGCTGAAATCGGAAAGATTTTTGCCGAAATGATTCGAAAGGATAAAGTTCAGATTATTTCCTGCACAGGAGCGAATCTGGAAGAAGATATCATGAATCTTGTTGCGCATTCTCACTATGAAAGAGTTCCAAATTATCGCGATTTGACGCCACAACAAGAATGGGATTTATTAGAAAGAGGATTAAACCGTGTTACAGATACATGTATTCCTGAACACGAAGCTTTCAGAAGATTACAAAAACATATCTATAAAATCTGGAAAGATGCTGATGATGCCGGAGAACGTTATTTCCCGCATGAATTCATGTACAAGATGCTACTTTCCGGAGTATTGGAAGAATATTACGAAATTGACCTGAAAGACAGCTGGATGTATGCTGCTGCAGAAAAAAACCTTCCTATCATTGTACCGGGTTGGGAAGACAGCACAATGGGTAATATTTTTGCTTCTTATGTTATCAAAGGAGAACTAAAAGCTTCTACAATGAAGTCAGGAATCGAATACATGACTTTCCTTGCTGACTGGTATACAAAAAACAGCGACAAAGGTGTCGGATTCTTCCAAATTGGAGGAGGAATTGCCGGAGACTTCCCTATTTGTGTTGTACCAATGCTATATCAGGATATGGAAATGCATGATGTTCCTTTCTGGAGCTATTTCTGTCAGATTTCAGATTCGACTACCAGCTACGGTTCCTATTCAGGAGCTGTTCCAAATGAGAAAATCACTTGGGGTAAACTAGACATAAACACTCCAAAATTTGTTATTGAGTCGGATGCTACCATCGTAGCTCCATTAATTTTTGCTTACCTACTAGACTTATAATAAAAATTGTATGAAAAGAATTATTGTAGATTATTCTAAACTAACCAATGAAATTCTGACTTTGCTTGTCGAAAAATTTCCTGATGGATATGACGACTCCAATATCATCCGTTTCAAAAATGCTAAAAACGAGTTGGTAGAGGCTGTAGAAGTTAGAACAGAAGACACTATTTATCTGGTAAAAGTGAGCACCAAACTTGCCAGCAGAATCGAAAACTTTGATGAAGATGATGATTTAGAAGATGTAGTTGTACCAATGGAAGCCATCAAAGATCTTGACATGGATGATGATGCAGACGATGATGACGACGAAGAAAAAGAAGACAAAATCGAATTGGATGACGAAGATGATGATGAGGACAGAGATATTGCTGATATCGCTGACGATGAAGATGATGAAGACTAGCTTCCCAGCTATTTCCATAAAAAAACGGAACTCAAATTGAGTTCCGTTTTTTTTTATTCCGCAGAGCGGAACAGATGTAAAAAAATCATTTATTTAACAATTACTAAAACAAACATACGTAATTTATCGTATATTTCTAAATATACATCGATGTTTTTTCTAAAATAAATACATATTTCATATTTTTACATTCTACCACAATCTTAATGACCATGTTATTTAAAAGCAACCGGAAACAAAAGCATTGCCAGGAATGGTTTGATTTCAAAACTTTAATAGCTCTAAAAATAATTTTCCTCCTATGGGGTCTTTCTATTTTAGGAATCTACCTGCGGATGTTCGAAATCACTCGCGGCTTTAAAATCGCCATCCCAATTGCCTTTGGTTTTTTCATCCTGTCTTTATTTTCCAGAAATAAACATAGAAAAGAAAAAGGGATTGTTCTGTTCCTGTTTGCCCTTGTACTGTTTGCTATTATACAGGCGATTGATATTTTTGCCGGAACCCGTTATTTTTCCAAATTATAAGTAACGTTCCATAAAGATCTTCTGATGGTGCTTCTGGTGTCCGATGATTATAAAACCCAAAGCCCTGACTGAGACATCATATCCGGATGCAATCCCCATTCTTTTTAGAATTTCTTCATTAAACGTAGCAAACAAGGCTATTGTAGACTGTCTGATTATAGCTAATTCTGTAAGCAAATCCCTAATACTCCTTTCATTTGCATTAGCAGTATCGGCATAATCATTTTCTTCAAAACCAGGCAATGGCGTTTTATCGTTTCTTGCAATTCTGAGGGCACGATAAGCAAAAATCCTTTCAGAATCCATCAAATGCTGGATAATATCTTTAATGGTCCATTTACCTTCAGCATATCGATAATCATACTTATCCAAAGGAATGTTTTGTACAAATTTTATAAATTCATGTACAGAAATTTCAAGCTCTTCAAGCAGGTTTGCTTCCTGATCTACCCTGGAAATATAGGTAGAATAATACGGTGCAAATTCAGTTGGTAATAATTGGTCTGTTTTCATAGTATTTTAAGCAGAGTTTCTACTGGCATTAATATTTCCAAAAAGAGAACGCATTACTATTTTTTCATAGATTTTCAGCATTTCTTCGTCCGGATTGCCTTTAAGGTTTAAATCGTTTATTTTAGTCAGGGCATATTGTTGTATGGTAAGCAATGGCAATACAATTTGCTCCCGCATTTGTATAGAAGCTTTCCCGTCAGGATAGTTTTCCATCAAGGCATCAAAACCGGATAATTTCAGCACCAGCCTTTTTGTTTCTTTGAATTCATTAAAAATGATTTCCCAAAATTCACCAAATTCCGGATCGTCTTTCATATAGGATGTCAAAGGGAAAAACGATTTTGCCAACGACATCATACTGTTTTCAATCAAGGTTTTAAAGAAAAGTGAATGGTCATACAACTCCTGAACTTCCTGCCACTTTCCATTGTCTTCAAAATGCTTCAGAGCTGTACCTACTCCAAAAAATCCGGGAACATTTTGTTTTAATTGACTCCAGGCCCCTACAAAAGGAATTGCCCGAAGGTCATTGAAATCAAGTTTTTCGGATTGGCTCCTTTTAGAAGGACGGCTACCTATATTTGCCATTGCATAATACTTAAGCGCGCTTCTTCTTTCCAGATATGGGATAAACTTAGGATGGTTTTTAAAATCGGAATATTCTTTATAGCTTATTTGCGAAAGCGATTCCAAGGTCTTTTTTTCAGCATCAGAAAGTTTATTTTCTCCCTTATTAAAAAACTGATTGGCTGCTCCGGCACTTAACAGATTTTCAAGATTATAACGGCAGGAATCCAAAGTTCCAAAATTAGAACTGATGGTTTGTCCCTGAATGGTTATCTGAATTTCATTATTTTCTATATCGGGTCCCTGTGAAGCATAGAACTTATGGGTCTTACCTCCTCCTCTGGCCGGTGGTCCTCCTCTTCCGTCAAAGAAAATAACTTCAATGCCATAATTTCTGGAAATTGAAGTCAGCGCCTCTTTTGCCTTATAAATACTCCAATTGGCCATCAGATAACCTCCGTCTTTTGTTCCATCAGAAAAACCAAGCATAATGGTCTGCTTATTATTCCTGGATTTTAAATGGTCCGAATACAGCGGATTGGTATAAAGCGTTTGCATTACTCGTTGCGCATTTTCCAAATCCTCTACAGTTTCAAAAAGCGGAACAATATCAACAGAAGGATTTTCCCATCCGCACAAACGAAAAAGCGCATAGGTTTCCAAAACGTTTAGTGCGCTCTGGTTATTACTGATGATGTAACGATTGGCCCCCATTTCACCATTCTGTTCCTGTATTTTCTGTATGGCATATATCGACTCAACAGTAGCCCTGGTCAGTTCATCTTCAAACCATTCCGGATCAAGACTGGCAGCGGCTTTCGCCATCCAATCTAATTTTTGACTTTCATCCAATGAGGAATAGTCTTTAGGAAAAACAGACAATTGGCGTTCGTTTGTAACTTTTACAATATCCTTAATAACCTTATCATGAATTTTGCTGTTTTGCCTGATGTCCAATGTAGCAAAGTAAAACCCGAAAAGATTCACTTTGTTAATAAATTCGTCCAAATCGTCAAGATACAGTGATTGGTGGTTTTCAATAATCCTATTGCGAATGTCCAGCAATGTGGCTTTCATTTCGTCCAACGTTATATACAAATCGCCTTCCGAATAAAACACAGAACGGTAAATTTTATGTTCAAGCTCTGTCCACAATTGGTCTACCTGATGAAAAGTCAGCTTTCTTTTCAAATCCCGAATATCCCTGTAATAGCATTTGAGTATTGAAGTACGCAATCTTTGTGTTACCTGCAAAGTTATATCTGTTGTAACAAAAGGGTTTCCATCACGATCACCTCCAGGCCAGAATCCCAGATTTAAGATTTGATTTTTAGGCAATTCTCCATCATAAATATTTTTCTGGAAAAAATGCATCATTTTTCCTGCCGTTTCATAAAAAACGTTTTCAAGATACCAGGTCAGGCTGACCGCTTCATCAAAAGGAGTCGGTTTTTCTTTTTTAATGAATGGCGTTTTTCCTAACTGTGCCAGAAGTTCACGCATTCTTTTCAGATTATTGTTTCTGATGGCATCTTCTAAATCTGTGATAATCCCTAATACCGATCCCGGATAAAACTGTGTAGGGTGTGCTGTCAATACAGTCCGGATTTTAAATTCTTCAAAAAAAGCTTTTAGTTCCTTCAGATTGTCTTTAGACTCCGCCTTGTCTTTTGTGTTCCGGATTGAATTTTCTCCATCGAGATTATTCACTACAGAAAAAGCAGCATCTTCAATAGCATCAAACAAGACTACCTGCCTTTCTACATATTGGATAAACCGGAACATAAGGTCTATTTTTTCTTTTTCGGAAGCATTATCCAGGTATTTTTCAGAGAAAAAATCTACAATCTGTTGGGGATTCCATTCCTTTTTGTAACCTGATTCACAAACTTCAGCAAAAAGCGGCAGCATTATTCCTGTATTGCCAATATTGTCAAACGGAAGCGTAATAAGAATACTGTTATATATCTGATATTTAGCGAGTACGTTTTCTTCAAACCTCTCTAATCTCGGGGAAGTGTACATGGGTATAATTTTGCATTAAATTAATAAAAAAACCCTCAAGTTTTCACAAGAGGGTCTTAAATTATTCTTATCAAAAGATTACATATCCTTGAAGATAGTGTGCATCAAACGTTTTTTATCGTTGATACTTTCGTCAAGAGAAATCATTGTTTCAGTTCTGTATACTCCCTCGATATCATCAATCATAAAGATTACTTCTTTTGCATGTTTTGTATCCATAGCACGGATTTTACAGAAGATATTGAATTTTCCGGTAGTTACGTGTGCAACAGTAACAAAAGGAATTTCATTGATTCTTTCCAATACAAATTTAGTTTGTGAAGTATTGTGAAGAAAAACTCCTACATAGGCAATAAAAGAATATCCTAATTTCTCGTAATTCAAGGTCAAAGATGAACCCATGATAATACCAGCTTCTTCCATTTTCTTAACTCTCACATGGACAGTTCCTGCAGAGATTAGTAGTTTTTTTGCTATATCTGTAAAAGGAACTCTTGTATTGTCAATCAGCATATCTAATATCTGATGATCAACTTCATCTAAACGAAACTTATTCATATAATTTTATGTTTGTATTTGTTTTCAAAATTCGACTACAAAAAAATTAATTTTTTTTAAATAAAAAAAGCGAATCGTTAAACATTTGGCAATCCGTTAACAATTTTAACTTTTTCTGATAAATAAAACTCAGCTTTTTGACCCAATTTCGGAATGTTGTCCTGATCATCAGAATAGGAAGCTCCTTTTGCATCATATTCAAAATGTCCAAAGTTTTGTGTCAGCTCACCTATTTCGACAATGAAGGCAATAAATTCAATTTTCCCTTCATTCAAAACCTCCGTAAATTGAATTGCAAAATTCGTAATAATTTGTTTATTATCATAGTAAATTTTGATATTTTTATAAATGAAGTCGTAAAAAACTGGTTTGTTTTGAGGAATATTGAAATATTTTTCCGTTTCATTGAGAACTATATCGTTTTCGTAAATATATTTCAACCCTGAAATCAATGCTATAAAAATAAATTTTCGCGTCATTTCGCGTTCGTAATCCTGCTGATAATGTCCGGCTTCGAATAAAATAGTTGGCGATCCCAGATAAGTAAAGGTATCTCCAACACAATTCAGATTAAAACCGTCATCAAAACGCCCTACTTGTCCGGGAATAAAAGATTGTAAAGTTGTATTCATTGCAACTATGACATCCATTGCTTTTATACGAACCTCGTTAACTTCTCTTGCATCGTTAAACGAAGGTGCCAAAAAGGAAACCGTTGCAGGTTTATTAAAATCTCCAGCCGCAAAAATGGTACGTTGGTCATGAAGATTATAGCAAAAGTCCGGTTTAAAGTCATTATATAGCTCTCTGAGCAGACGGCTTTCAGGCTGGCTTAAATCCTGAAAATCCCTGTTAAGGTCAATTCCGTTAGCATTAATGCGTGTATATCTTTCCGCGCCATCCGGATTAAGCATGGGTACGGTCAGAAAAGTAAAATGGCTTAGAAGCTCTTTTCCTAAAATCGTGTCGCTGTTTAATACATTTAAAAGATCAAATAATGCCTTGGTAGTCGTTCCTTCATTTCCATGCATCTGTGACCAAAGCAGTATCTTAATTTTGCCTGTTCCGATAGTATAGGAATAGATTGGTTTTCCTAATACTGATTTTCCAATTACATCTAAATTTTCATTCTTGTTAATCGTTCTTAATAAAGGCTCAATTTTATCAAGAGTAATATATCTTCCTTCTAACGTTTTTTCCTTGTTCTCCCGGAATACTTTTTCAAAATCCATAGTGCTGAATTATATTTTACAAAAGTAAACATCTTATAATTTACAATTGTAAATCAATTAAAATTCAAAATAATTTAACTCTGTAAACAAAATACTCCCTGTCACTATATTTTCGTTAGAAAAACTTTAACATATTTTACTTTAAGTGACTTTAAAATAATTATGAACCTATTAATCAATTATTTAAATATAATCATATAAACTAAAAAAGCATATAAAAACACCCGATTCTATTTATAAATTACATTTATAACAACTATATATTTACATTTGTAACGTTCTTTCATTAAAATAAAGCTTTACAATGGTAAACACGGAAGATTTTATAAAACGGCTTGAAAAAATTCTTGACTATTACAATCTCACTGCTTCTTCTTTTGCCGATAAGATTGGTGTGCAACGTTCCAGCATATCACATCTTCTATCCGGAAGAAACAAACCAAGCCTTGATTTTATATTAAAAATTTTAGATGTATTTCCTGAAATTGATTTGTATTGGATTTTAAACGGCAAAGGTTCATTCCCGAAAAATAACGAAGAATACAATATAGCATATCCGCCTACTCTATCAGATACAGATGAAAAACAACCCGTCAATTTCAAAAAGGAAGAAACGATTATTAAAAATGATGCAATTGAAAGAATAGTAATCTTTTATAAAAACGGAGCTTTTAAAGAATATCGCCCGCAATAGACGGCATAAAAAAACCTTGGCTCTCAAGCCAAGGTTTTCCCAACTAATGCATAAAAAACAAACATTATTCCCTTCTTAAATATATTCCGGTAACACCCGGTTCTAATCTTGCTGTTAACGGCATGGCATCTGACTGGGCTGATGTTGGATAAGCAAAACTTAATACCTGTCCTCCACCATTTAATCTTTCAGCCACATAAATTTTATTGGTCTGTTCATCATAAGAAACATCTACCGGATTTCCCAACAATGAATTAGGCCCGTATATTCTTTTTTGTTTCGACAAGGCGATAGAACCCCCTGATGCTGTTGACGAAAATACTGAGTTAAAATTTTCTATCACTACAATTCCCCCATCTGTTGCAGAAGTAGCTAAACCTACATCTGTGAGAACCATAACATTATCTTGTTCCGAATAGGCAATTCCATGTGTCCTGGTTAATCCTTCTATGCTAACCCTCTTGTCCGCCACCAATGTTCCGTTTGGCTTTGAAAAAAAAGAGTTAAAGACAGCTATATCACTACTAAGATCTACTACTGCATATAAATTTCCATTAGAAACAGTAATTCCCCATAGTTTAAAACCTACAGTAAATGTTTTCTCCAATGTAAATCCTGATGTAGTTCTTTGATACACCAAAAGTTTATTGGTGTTACCATTAATTTCGGCCTGATCCTGTACTACAACTACCCTGTCTCCAACAACGGCTATTTCTCTTGCATTGGTAAAATCGCCTGTTGTACTACTGGCGGTCATCGTTAAAGATGTGGCAGAAGACGATAATGCATTTCTGAAATTGCCATAAACTTCGAGGCGGTTGTTCGTTCGGGATGCAATGATAACCTCGTCACGGGTATTATTATAATAAATACCATCTGCATCCAGAGAACCTACAGTAAATGTTTTTGCCATTGGCATTGATGCTAATAAATCCGTGTAGGTAATTGTTCCGCTTGTATTGCTCGAAGTAAACAATTCAAGTTTTGCACTGTCTGGATTTCCATTTGAATCGTCATCACTGCTGCACGAAACAAATCCTAAAATGCTACAAAAAAGTCCTGCTAGTAAAAGTTTTTTTCTCATAATTATGGTTTTAAAAAAGGTTGATAATTATAAATACGAGAAAAAAACGGATGTGGATTTATTTTTTTAGAACCTACCTAAATTTCAAAACTGTATTCCGGAATCCTGCCTACTATACCTTTGTATTTGCTTTTTAGTTCTGCAAAATCTTTTTGTATATCGCCGGTCGGATAAAAAGCCTCATTGAGCACTACCTCCTTTTTTGCATAATCAAATGCAACCGGAATTATGGGAACTTCTGCTTTCAATGCAATATAATAAAAGCCTGTCTTCCAGTCTGTCACTTTTTTACGGGTTCCTTCCGGAGCGATTGCCAGTCTGAAGATTTCTCTTTTTTTAAAAATCTCCGCTATGGCCTCCACTGTATTTTGTCGGGAGTTTCTGTTGAGCGGAGCACCACCCATCCAACGGAAATAAGCGCCGAATGGAAATTTAAAAAGTTCTTTTTTGGCGACATAATTCATCTCCAGATTGATAATGCCTCGGGCAAAAAGGCCTATGTAGAAATCATGCCAGCTGGTATGCGGCACGACAATAATAATAGACTTCTTAATTTCGGGATTCATCGTTCCTTTGATGCTCCATCCCATTATTTTGAAAAAGATAAGTTTATAAATAATACGCTTCATGCTTTATTATTTTCTGTAAATGTAACATTTATACTTATTTTTGGGCAAATTAAGTTTTGTGCTAAAAAAAATATTAAGCTACCTCCTGCCCATAAATGTTTACAAGCAGCATTCGCCCGTGAGTAAAAACCTGGAAGTTACCTGGGCCAATGGTGAATTGGTATTGGATTCTAAAAACACCAATTATTCTTATGGAAGCCTGCAGCGTATTCTTAGAATAGGATTGGAAAGCATAGGTTTTGAGACTGTATTAAAATCGGAACACATTCTTGTTCTTGGAGTTGCAGGCGGAAGCGTAATTAAAACTTTAAGTGAGGAAATTGGATTTAAAGGCAGGATTACCGGAGTAGAAATCGATTCTGAAGTACTGCAAATCGCCAATTCCTATTTTGGATTGGACAAAATCCCGAATTTAGAAATCATTGTTGATGATGCTTCTAAATATGTTTTAAAAGACAAAAACAAATACGGACTTATTATTGTTGATATTTTTCAGGATACTACAATGCCGGACTTTCTTTTTGAAGATTCTTTTCAGAAACAAATCTGTGAACTTTTAGACAAAAAGGGAATTATTCTTTTTAATACGATGTGTCTTACTGATAAAGACAGGCTGCGTAACAAAGAGTATCTGTCCAACATCAATTCGGAATTCTATACTTTACGAACTATCCCAAGAATTGAGCGCTATAACGAGCTAATCATTATTGAAAAGAAATAATTTTAGATTGCTGACCTCTTAAATCTTAAATCTATTTTGCCACTGATCGCGCAGATTAAAAAGATTTCTTTTCCAAACTGCTACCTGAATTCTGTAATCTTTTACACCGATAATGCGGATTATACGCGGATTTTTTTCTTTGACAAATTTTAAAGTTTTAAATCCAAAATTTTGTTTTGCCTTTCATTACACAGATAAAAACAGGTTCTTCTATAAACAAACTCTAAAATCTTATCTTCAATCGCGGATTTACACGGATTTATGCGCGGATTTTTTTTTGACAAATTTTAAAGTCTTAAATCTGACATCTTAAATCCAAAATTTTGTTTTGCCACTGATTACGCAGATTATACAGATTTTCTTCACCTGACTACTTCTAAAATCTGCAATCTAAAATCTTAAATCCTAAACCAACTTCCTCGCCTTCTCCAAATCCTCAACCGTATCAATACCAATTCCTACATGAGTGGTTTCTACCATTTTTATTTTCTTGCCATATTCCAGATATCGGAGCTGTTCCAACTTTTCAGAAGCTTCCAGAGATTTCATCGGCAGGCTGTAAAAATCCATTAAAGCAGGCTTTCTAAAAGCATAGATACCAATATGTTGAAAATAACGTACGCCTGCATTTTCATCTCTCGGGTATGGGATAACCGAACGTGAAAAATATAAAGCCAAGCCGCTTTGGTCAACAATTACTTTTACATTGTTTGGATTTGCAATTTCTTCCTTGTCTTTTATTTCACGCATCAGAGACGCCAGGTCAATCTGGCGGGCTTCATCATTTCTGAATACTTCTAAAAGCTTTTCAAGCGGTTCTTTATTAATAAAAGGTTCGTCGCCCTGCACGTTTACAACAATATCAACATCCAGGTCTTCAACAGCCTCAGCTATTCTGTCGCTACCAGATTCATGTTCCTTTTTGCTCATGATGGCCTTACCTCCATTGGAAACAATTTCGTCAAAGATGAGTTGAGAATCGGTAGCAACAAAAACATCATCAAAAAGCTGTGTTGAAACGGCCGCTTCATAGGTTCTGGAAATTACTGTTTTCCCACCCAAATCCTGCATCAGCTTGGCATGAAATCGGGTTGATGCGTAACGCGCTGGGATTACTGCTATTATTTTCATTTTAAATATTTTTGATTTATGATCTAAGATTTAAGATTTTGGATTTTGGATTTTTGATTTCTGACTATCCACTAACCACCATCCACTACTAACTATAGCCTATCAACTAAAAACTATTAACTATCAATAAAGTTTTCATCTTTAAAGCCAATTAAATATAATTTGTCTTTAGCTCTTGTAATTGCCGTGTATAACCAGCGGATGTAATCTCTGTCGATTCCGTTGGGCAAATAAGGCTGTTCAACAAATACGGTATTCCATTGTCCACCCTGTGATTTGTGGCAGGTCATGGCGTATGAAAACTTTACCTGCAAGGCGTTAAAATACCTGTTTTCTTTTACTTTTTGGAATTTCCTGTAGGCTGTCCTTTCCTCTTCATAATCCAGCATTACTTCCTGATACAGTCGGTTTGATTCTTCATAGGTCAATGAAGCCGATTCGCTTGTCAGTGTATCTAAAATCAAGACCGTTTCAAATGGTATCTGATTCGGATAATCCACCATTCTTATTTTTACGGTAGCAAACTTAAAGCCATACAATTCCTGCATCTTATAGATTTCCATAACTTCAACAATATCGCCATTGGCTATAAAATCGGTTTCGGTAGAATCCTTGAGCCAAAAATAATTATTTTTTACCACCATAAGGAAATCGCCCGTAGAAAGTTCACTCTCCTTATCCAGGATTCTAGTGCGGATTTGCTGGTTATAAGCATTGGCCCTTTTGTTGGAACGTACAATAAATGCGGTATCTTCCAATCCGTAATTGCTGTAGGCTGTGTGGATGGCATCCTGAATGTCATAACCGTCTGTTAGTCTGACAATATCTTTAAAATGCGTTACATCAAACTTGAAATCTTCAAAAAAGTCTTCCTCCAATTGTTCCCTCAGTTCAGTTGCATTAAACAATATTCCGGAATTTTCTTCCTGTCGCATTACTTCATCAAATTCTATGTGGGAAACTTCCATATCATAATTTCTATGTAGCAGATTAATATCCAGAGCCGGCGATATGTCAAGATTTACCGGCGGTAACTGTGCCGTATCACCCAAAAGAATCATTTTACAGTTAACTCCGGAATACACATAATATAGGAGGTCGTCTAACAGTGAACCATTTTCATACATACTGGTTTCATTACCCGAATCTGAAATCATAGACGATTCGTCAACGATAAAAATCGTATTTTTATGTTTGTTCTGCTGAGTAGTAAAGGTTACTCCTCCACTTTTTGTTTTAGGATAATAGATTTTTTTGTGGATGGTATAGGCCGGCTTTTGTGAATAATTGGCAATGACCTTTGCCGCACGACCGGTGGGTGCCAAAAGCACATATTTTTTATTGATTTCTGTAAGGTTGTTGACCAAAGTCGAAATTACGGTTGTCTTTCCTGTTCCGGCATAACCTTTTAGCACAAAAATTTCATCCTGTTTGTCATTGGTCAGAAATTCAGCAATTTTCTGGAAGAAGATATCCTGTTTGACAGTAGGCTGGTACGGAAACTTCGACTTCAGGGTTTTGTAGAAAAATGCAGCATTCATGGTTTATTATTTGCTGTAAAGTTATAGATTTAGTATAAGTTTTGCCCTATAAATATGAGGAGTATGCCACAAAAAATTGTAAGTTTGCGAACACCAGAAAAAATCAATGTCGGCTAACACAAACATAACAGAAAAAAAATACAGGAAACTTTCCATTCAGGTATCTTTGAATGGATTCCGATTTTGCTGTTTTGATACTTTGAATCAGACCGTTCTGTTTGTCAAGGAAGTCGATTTTAATGATTTTGAAAAATCTATTAAGGTAGAAGACCATTACTGGCAGGCTTTTGTAAACCATAAAGAACTTACGGCAACCTATGACGAAGTAGTTGTTCTCCACGAAAACAATCTTTCTTCTTTTGTGCCAAAAGCGATGTTTGATGAAAACTATTTAGGAAGTTATCTGCAATACAGTACCAAAGTTTTTGAATCTGATTTTTTTGCCTTTGACGTTCTTGAACCTTTTGATATGGTCAATACTTACATTCCGTATGTTAATTTCAATAATTATCTGCTGGACCAGTTTGATAGTTTTGATTACCTGCACGTAAACAGTATTTTAGTGCAGAAACTTCTTGAGAACTCAAAGAATGTTTCAGAAACACAGCTATTCGTTCATGTAGGGAAAGAGCATTTCGAGATTGTCGTGATAGAAAACCAAAAGCTTTTGTTGTTTAATTCGTTTGAATACCAGACCAAAGAGGATTTTATCTACTATATCCTTTTTACAGCAGAACAGCTAAAATTGAACCCTGAAACTTTTAAACTGCAATTGCTGGGCGAAATTTCAGAAGAGAGCGACCTGTTTAAGATTGCTTATCGTTATATCAGGAACATTTCATTGATGAATGTATTCCATACGCAAAAGCACAATGATTTTTCAACACTGGAAAACTTAAAATATTTTATCTTATTCAACTCATAAATGAGAATTATATCCGGGAAATATAAAGGAAGGCGTATTTCGCCTCCAAAAGGCCTACCGGTCCGTCCAACGACAGACATGAGCAAGGAAGCCCTGTTCAACGTATTGAACAATTATTTCAATTTCAACGGATTGAAAGTTTTAGACTTATTTGCCGGAACCGGTAACATTAGCTATGAGTTTGCTTCCCGTGGTTGTGAAACGATTACAAGTGTTGATGGTGATTTTGGCTGTGTAAAATTTATCAAACAGACAGCCGATGAATTTGGCTTTGGGATAGCAGGAATCAAAAGCGATGTATTTAAGTTTGTTGAAAAGAGTAAAGCGGCTTATGATATTATTTTTGCCGACCCGCCTTATGACCTTGACCAGGCAACATTTGAAAAACTCGTTGAACTTATCTTTGCCAATGAACTTCTCGAAGAAGACGGCATGATGATTATTGAACACTCAAAATATACAAAGCTGGACCACATGATTAATTTTTCGTTCAAGAAAAGCTATGGCGGTTCTGTTTTTTCATTCTTTGAAATCAACAGCGGTGAAGATGAAGAATTAAGAAATGAAGCCGAAATTACAGAAGATGACGAAGGATAATCCGCAGACATAACTGTTTGTGATTTTTGATTGATGAATAACGCTGCGGAATTATTTTATCCTTCCTGAATTTTCGTTTACTTCTTTTTCTTTATAAATAGAGTCTTTTATTTTTCCTAAAGTATATCGGATTGCTATTGAAAATTCGCAATTATCTACAAAAAAGATGGCGTTAGAACGTACGTTACTGACTTCGAAATTTTCTGTAAACGTTCTGTTCCTAAATACATTGTTGTAATTGACAGTACAGGAAAGGTTTTTAAAAAAAGTCTTTGAAGCTGCAAAATCCAATTGGAAATAAGAGTTTCTTTGAAAAACTCCTTCATTTCTGCTTGTGAGTCCCCAGCCCGTTAAGGAAAACTGCAATTCATTTTTTAATTTAAAAACATGATTGGAATAATAATAAACATACGGTTTAGTATCACCAATTACTGCAGAAGAATCTTCAATCTTATTTAAAATAAAACTGACAATGTTAGTCGAAGACCAGAAATTGCTGCTAAAAGGCAACATAAATTCCAGATTATATCCTGTTTCTTTTTCAAAATTTTGCGGTCTGTAAATCAATAAGTTTTGTGGTTCATTATATAAAAAACCATAGTTTATTACGTTGCTGTTTTCGTAGTAGCTCAACTTTACAGATTTGTCCCTATACTGCAAATTAGCCGCTATTTCACTCGTAATAGATGGATTTAAATTGATATTGGTAGCGAAGGCAAAATATGGATTGATATAAGTAAGACCTTGGCTTGTAGACGAATAATCTGGTCTGGAAATACTTCTTCCATAATTCAGGTTCAGCGTTTTTGTACTGTCAATAGGTATACTTAGCTGCGCTTTTGGAAAAAAAGTAGTATAGTTCTTATCAACAGAAACCGGTTCTCCCTCATAACGTCCGAAGATTTTCGTGTTTTCTGCCCTGACACCTGCCATCCAGGAAATCTTCATAAGTGTTCCTGATAATTGAGCATAGGCCGCCGTATTTTTTTCTTTGAGTTGGTACTTTGAATTGGAAGCCAAATCCTGCTCAAAATTTTTAATATCTAAATCTGTATGGGCAATAGCTGAAGAATATTGGGCTCCTGTCTCCCACTTTATTTCATTTTTAAATTTCTTTTCAAAATCAATCCTTCCTGAAAAGACATTTACATTGAAACCATCCTGGGTCTGTTGGAAAGGCTCGTAGCTTGTTTCATTGTAATTGTTCAAAGCACTTGTAAACGATTCCGAATTGTAGTTAGAATACTGCAATCCTGCAAAAAGAGACGCTTCCCAACTGGTTATTTTTTTATTATAATTTAAAAATGAATTGATAAAATTTTCATGTTCTTTACTTTTTCCTAAAGTCCTTATATGATTTTGTTCTTCTCCAATTTTGCTGTTTGTTTTGGTAGAAAAGTCGAAATCATCATTTTTGGAGGTTCCGTTTGCGGTAAATGAAAAATCTTCTTCTTCATTAATCTTATGATAGACACCCACGCCATAAACGTATTTATCTCTGTTCGTATAGCCTGCAACCCGGTAATCAGATTGGATATTGTTTGCCGGAATATTATAATCACTTCCGTTGCTTTCCCAAGGATTTAACCTGTTGTAATTGAAGTTTGCCTTAAATTCTGTTTTACTTAATTTGAAGCTTGAATTCAGTCCGAGATAATTATTGAATTTCTTTTTAAAAGCAGCAGTTTCTAAAAAAGTCAGTTGGTAGCCTTCTTTTTTGTTTCTTTTTCTGGTAATCAATATGACAGATCGGCCTTCAGCTTCATATTTTGACGACGGATTATCAATGATTTCTATTGTTTTGATGTCCTCAACCGATAGTGCATTCAGGTCGTTCATTTCAACTTTCTGATTGTCTATATACACTAATGGCGTTCCTTTTCCTATAACCGTAATTTTTTCCCTATCCGGGCTTATTTGGATTTTGGGAAGTCTCGACAAAAGATCTAAAGTATTGGAAACGGTTTTGTGAATTGAATTTGCGATATCAATCTTAACATTTCCGTTTTTATAAATAAATGTTTTCGTGTTTCCTTCAATGACAACTTCTTCCATTTGATTCAAGGTGTCGTTTTCTGTTTTCTGGGCAAAAGAAGGATAACTTGCCAATAGTACGGTCAGTACTACTAACCTAATTTTCATTATCAGAATTGTTTAGCCAGTTTAACCAATCTGCAGCGATTTTATCCCAATTATATACTTCATAATTAACAGTACCATCCTCATTGACAGGAAAATAATTATGTTCCAGATTCAGATAGCTTTTAAAAATGCAATTGTCTTTTTTTTCGCGGATGGCCTCAATCTGAAATAAGTCATTGAACGGACCTGACCAATCTTTGGTTCCATAAGAAACCAGTACCGGAATCTTTAAGCCCATCAGGTTATCTTTTTGAGGTAATGAAAAACTGTAGGTCGTTTTATAGGTATCGCCATTCGTCAGACTTGTATCGTTAGAATGTGCAACGACCTTTTTCCAATGTTCTATCGTATTTTTTCCTTCATCTATGAAATCCGTGTCAAAGCTTCTGCTCTGTGCCAAAATATTCATTATTCTTCCATAAGGATTGCCTCCTGAATAAATCAGGTGGGTGATTTTTTTATTGATAGAGGCCATTTTTGCAGCAATGGAACTGCCTTCGGAATGTCCGGCTACAACCAGTTTTTTATTCTTTACCCAACGTTCTTTAGCCAGCTGCTTTACTATGAAGTTATTCCGAAACACATAATAATCCAGATAATTTCTTTCGGTATATCCTTTGGGCGGGATTTCCTTTTCTATGTCTTTCAAATACATATAGTCTTTCCCTAATTTATTGACATCAGAAATAATTGGTATGAATGGTTTTCCGACAATAACAATATGATAGGTTTCGAGAAAGGAATTCTCATCAAATGGTAGTGTACCGTAAAGCCCTTTTTCATCATATTTTACAACAGGTTGCGGCAGACTTCCCTGGCAAAAGAAGAAAATAGGTTTGGCTAACTTTTCTTCGCCTTTTTTAGAGATAACAATAATATCAACCGGGTCGTCCTGATATTTCATGGCAATATGTCTGTAGCCGAAATCTTCCGGGATTTTCTGTGAATAGGAATAGATTTTTGAAAACAGCAGCATAATTATAAATACTTGTTTGGTTTGCATTTTGCGATTTGAAATTGTTCGTATATCGTATGTAGCAAAATTGGTTTAAAAACAAACTGCGAGAGTTAATGCTAGGTTAATGCTGGGTTAATGTCTTTTTTTCAGAATAAATCGCTTATTTTTGGTTCTGCAATCTGTTAGTATGAAAAAGAAAATCAACCTATTAATAGGATTCTCGGCTCTGGTTCTGGTCGTACTTTCGGCCATACAATACTATCTGGTCAAAACTACCTATGAGTATAAAGTCGAGCAGTTCCGTTCTGAAATCAAGGCAAAAATTGCAAAAATCACCAACGATTACAGTGATATCGATTCAACCATATTCAGCAAAAAAGACTTGTTGTATAAACAATTAGCAGAAAATTATTTGCGGGATAAAACCACACGATTCCATATTAAAAATGCCCTGCTGCAAAATGAATTCAAAAGCGAGCTTACCCGAAAACTGCAGGAAGAATTTGAAAATGAAATACCAAACCTGACTATAGATTTTGCTATAGTTTTAGACAAATTCGTGATTTATGATGCTACAAAAGAGGCCGACACTATATTCGCAGAAAAGCCTTTCATTGAAAATAAATTATACGGTGACCTGGCTTCTCTGGACGATGCTTTCCTGATTCGGAATTATGTGGGAACTACCAGCGGTTCATTCAAAAAACAGGAACTCGATTCCGATTATAAACTTCTGACGGAAGACACCTTATACGTATCCATTAAAAACTGGGAATATATCGTCCTTAAAAGAATGGCACTCATTCTTATTTTTGCGGTTTTTTCTATACTTACCCTGATTACACTTTTTGTAATTGCTTTAAAAGCCTTGATTAAGCAAAAGAAAATCAGTGACATCAAGACTGATTTTATCAATAATATAACCCACGAACTCAAAACACCGCTCACAACACTATCCGTTTCAACAAAAATTTTGGAACGCAAGGAAATCCGTGAAAATGACGAGACCTATAACACAGTATTGGGAACCATTATTCGCCAAAATAACCGTTTACAAAACCTAATCGACCAGGTAATGACCAATTCTTTAGGGTTTGAAGAAATCGAACTGCACAAAGAAAAAGTGCTGATGCCTGACTTTTTAAATTCAATTATCAACGATTTCCAGATTGCCTATCCCGATATTTTGATTGAAAAAATGCTCGATTCCAAAAAAATAAATATTAACCTCGATAAGTTCCACCTGACCACCGCTATCACCAATGTTTTAGAAAATGCCGTAAAATATGGCTGTACAAACATTAAGGTAAAATCTTCGTTGCAGGAAGGTCAGTTTGCCATCAGCATTTCAGATGACGGAATTGGTATTTCGAAAAACAAGCATTCCCTCCTGTTTGATAAATTTTACCGTGTAGAACAGGGCGACCTGCATGATGCCAAAGGATTGGGGTTAGGACTTTATTATGTAGACCAGATTATAAAAGCACATCAGGGAAGCATTCATGTTATTAGCGACCTTGGCAAAGGAGCTACTTTTGACCTTAGACTTCAGGTTTCCAACGGATAATTTATTTAAGCAGTGGCGATTACTATCAAAAAAGTACTTTTAGCAGAAGATGATTTTGATTTTGCAATGATTCTCAAGCAATATCTTGACCTTCATAATTTTCAGGTTTTTTGGGCCAAAGATGGCGAAGAAGCGTTGAACCTTTTCCAAAACGAAGAATTCAGTATCTGCATTTTTGATGTCATGATGCCTAAAATTGACGGATTCACACTGGCAGAAAAAATCATTAAGATTAATCCGGAAGTTCCTTTTGTTTTTCTCACTGCCCGAAAATTAAAAGACGATAAAATCAAAGGACTCAAATTAGGAGCCGACGATTATATTGCCAAACCTTTTGAAGCAGACGAGCTGGTTCTCCGTTTAAATAATATAGTAAGAAGAAGTGAAAAGACATCTCTGCCTGTTTCAGAAGAAATCCGAATTGGTGATTATGTTTTTAATCCGCAGCGTCTGGAATTGAAAATTGGAGAAACTATTCAAAGAGTTACTGAAAAAGAAGGTTCTTTAATTTTTTTCCTTTACAAAAATAAAAACCAACTATTGAAACGGGAAGAAATTCTAAAAGCTGTTTGGGGAAATGATGATTTTTTTTCAGGTCGAAGTATGGATGTTTTTATCAGCCGTTTGAGAAAATATTTTGGAAATGACCCAAAAATCTCTATTGAAAGTATCCGTAATATTGGATTGGAGTTCAAGCTCAAACAATAAAAAAGCAGACCTGTAAGCCGGGTTCTGTATTTCTTAAAAAGAAACCCTTATCATTTATCTAGATTCCGAATTACTCCGGAACTCAATCTACCTACCCTTCGGCAACGGACGAGCAGCCCTTAAAAGCCGATATACTTGGTATTTCACCACATAGAGTTTACCTGGTTTCACTACAGCATTACCTGTACATACTTTCTGTTGCACTTGTCCTCCCGGAATTGCTTCCGGTGACGGGCGTTACCCGCTATGTTGCTCTATGGTGCCCGGACTTTCCTCCCTCTTTTTCAAGACGGCGATAAGGCGGTCTGCGACTGCAAAACTAATGCAATTAATCGAGATTTCCATTAATCTGTAATCTTACCTTATAATCTTATAAACTCAATTAACATTCCGTTAGCAGCTTCAGGGAAATTTATATTGTAAATTAGAAATACTAAAAACCAATTAAAAATATAAGTCATGGACCATCAAATGTATCATTATGCCACCGTATCCAAAGCTTTGGAAGAGTTGGCAGAAAAAGGATTCACAGTAGATTTTAATCTTGAAGCAGACCGTATTAAAGATTGTGGTGATTGCTTTGAAATTGTCCACATATACCGTTATGAAGGAGCTACCGACCCTGGAGACGAAGCAACCGTATACGGAATCAAATCGGACAAAGGTGAAAAAGGAGTCTATGTTTCCGGAGACCTGTCTTTTTCAGAAGACGAAGCAGCCCAAACTTTACATGAACTCGTAATTAAAGGCAGACAGCCTTCTGAATAAAGCATGAACCGATTAGAGGCAAAACTTCAAAAAATTGGCAGTAATCCAAAAGTAACGGCCCAGTCTGTAGGATTGAGATATGCTCCTCAAATGCATAAAGGCTATTACAGAATAAAAGGCAAAGACAATGCTTTTGCCTACAAGGATGAAAACAATACGATAATTAAAGATAAGTCTGTAATCGAAAGGATAAAAAAGCTGGTCATACCACCGGCTTGGGAGAATGTTTGGATTTCTCCTTATGAAAATGGGCATTTGCAAGTCACCGGAATTGATGCCAGAGGAAGAAAACAATACCGTTATCATCCGAATTGGAATAAAATCCGGAATCAATCTAAGTTTTACAGATTGAGACGGTTTGCAAATGCCCTTCCAATGATACGGAAACAAATCGAAAAAGATTTGAACCGTAAAGGACTTCCTTATGAAAAAGTAGTCGCGTTGGTTGTTAAACTAATCGAACTGACCCATATTCGTGTTGGAAATGATGCCTATAAAAAATTATATGGCTCTTTTGGATTAACAACATTGCGGGACAAACATGTGAAATTTTCTAATTCATCCGTCTATTTTGAGTTTAAAGGCAAAAAAGGCGTGTCGCATAAAATAAGCCTGCAAAGTCGTAAGTTGGCCAATCTGGTCAAAAAATGCAAAGAAATTCCGGGACAGGAACTTTTCCAGTATTATGATGATGAAGGAAAACACCATTCCATTGGCTCGGCAGACATTAATAATTATCTCAAAGAAATTACACACGAAGATTTTACGGCAAAAGATTTCAGGGTATGGGCAGGAAGCGTACACGCTCTGTTTACTTTTCAGGAAATAGGCCAGTTTATTACGGTTACGGAATGCAAAAGAAATATCGTTTCGGTTATTGATGATGTGGCCAAAAAGTTGGGAAATACCAGAGCTGTCTGTAAAAAGTATTATGTGCATCCTACCGTCATCGCCTCTTATGAAAAAGGCTCTATCTGGAATTACAAGGTAAAAGCTAATATTAAAAACAATAAACTGAACCCCGAAGAAGAAGCATTGGTCAGGCTCTTGAAAAAAGAAACTATTGCTGAAGTTTTAGGATAAATTAAAAATTGTCATGAAAAAAACAATCTGGCTTTTTATGGGAATCGGTTTTATTTCCTGTTCCGACAAAAAAGCAAAAACTATTGAAACTACTCCTGTTTCAGATACGATTGCTGAAACTATTCTGGTTAAAACTACTGATAAAAAACAGCTTATCGTTCCCGGAAAAAGCATAGGACTTACCCATTTGGGACAAAATGCTGAAACACTCGCTGCTTTAGGACGACCTGATTTTTCTGATGCAGCTATGGGAAAAGCCTGGAGTACCTGGTATTCCAAAGACAATAAGAAAAACGAGTTGAATATTTATACAACTTATAAAAATTCTGAAATGACCGAAAAAGTAATCCGGCTTATCCGTATTACTTCTCCGGAATTTAAAACGGAAGAAGGAATTTCAACGGGAAGTTCTATAAATACAATCCGAAACAGTTATCCAAAATTGGTATTATGTGGAAAATACAAAGATGCAGAAGGCACCGTTGAAATATATGATGCTGTAGATTTGGGAATTGCATTTGAAATCAGAAAAGAAAACTGTATCAGTATTATCGTTCATGAAACCGGCAAAAAAGTAACTGACGAATACATTACTTTCCATCCCGATATGGAACGCTTTTAAGTATAGAAAAACTAATTTTAAAACTTTTCAACAGTATTTTTTAATCTTTAAATTTAGACCTATATTTGTCGTCCAGTCAAATTTCTATGGAACATTTCGTTGTATCAGCCCGCAAATACCGTCCGCAAACATTTAAAGATGTTGTGGGTCAGCAGGCTATTACAAATACCTTGTTGAATGCTATAGAAAACAACCACCTTGCACAGGCTTTGCTTTTTACCGGACCACGTGGTGTTGGTAAGACAACTTGTGCCAGAATCCTGGCCCGTAAAATAAACCAGGAAGGTTATGATGACCCTACTGAAGATTTTGCTTTCAACGTTTTTGAGCTGGATGCCGCATCCAATAACTCTGTTGACGATATCCGAAATCTGATTGACCAGGTACGTATCCCACCACAAACAGGCCAATACAAAGTTTATATCATTGACGAGGTGCACATGCTTTCGCAGGCTGCTTTCAATGCGTTTTTAAAAACCCTGGAAGAACCGCCAAAACATGCCATTTTTATATTGGCAACTACAGAAAAGCATAAAATAATTCCAACGATATTATCACGTTGCCAGATATTCGATTTCAAAAGAATTACGGTAAAAGACGCCAAAAACCATCTGGCAGATGTAGCCAATAGCGAAGGAATTACTTTTGAAGATGATGCTTTGCACATTATTGCCCAAAAAGCCGATGGTGCAATGCGTGATGCCTTGTCTATTTTTGACAGGGTCGTCAGTTTTTCAGGAAACAACCTTACCCGATTGGCAGTAACCGAAAACCTGAATGTACTCGATTATGAGACTTATATCAACATGACCGACCTGATTTTGGAAAACAAAATCCCGGAACTGCTGATTGCTTATAATGAAATTCTATCCAAAGGTTTTGACGGACATCATTTTATTGCCGGACTTGCTTCCCATTTCAGGGATTTGCTGGTTTCAAAAACCCCTAGCACTTTGGCTTTGCTCGAAGCCGGAGAACAAGCACAGAAAATGTACGGATTGCAAGCCCAAAAAGCTTCACAGGATTTTCTTTTAAAAGGAATTGACCTGGCAAATGACTGTGATTTAAAATTCAAATCCAGCCAAAACCAACGTCTTCTTGTTGAACTTTGCTTAATGCAATTGGCCTCTATCACTTTTGATGGAGAAAAAAAAAAGTTGACGGATATATAATTCCTCCTAACCATTTCTACGGAAGAGTACTCGAAATTCCTGTAAAATCACCCGAAATTATCCAAGTCGCAACTCCTCCCGTTGTTGCTGAACCTGTACCTGCTGTAGAAGAAAAACCGGAAAAAGAAATTGCTCCGGTAGCCAAAGTTGAAACATCTACTCCTATCGAAGATAAAAGTGTAACGAAAATTTCTGCCTTATCACTTTCCAGCATTAGAGCAAAACGAGAGTTGGAAAAAGTAAACAGTACTATTGTAAGACATGAGGCTGAATTGCCTAAAGAACCTTTTACAGAAACCGACATGCTGTTGCAATGGAACAAATATGCACAGCGTTTGGGCGATAAAGGATATAAAATTCTGGAAGCGCTTTTATTAATTAATGACCCTAAATTAAAAGGAACTACCATTTATCATGAGCTTCCTAACGAAGGTTCAAAAATTGAATTTGAATCTGAAAAACATGACCTTTTAGGGCATTTGCGTGGGAAACTCCATAATTACGATATCCAAATTGAGGTTGTTGTCAACGAAACCGTTGAGAATAAGTTTGCCTTTACACCTCAGGACAAATACAACAGGCTCAATGAAATTAATCCGAGCCTGGATATTTTGCGAAAAACGTTCGACCTGGATATTTAGGATTTTTGATTTAAGATTTTTTGAATTTCGCTCTTAAATCCTAAATCTGATATCTTAAATCTGATATCTTAAATCTAAAATCTTCCTTCTTAAATCTTATTATAATACATCGCCTTAACAATACCGTCTGAAAGCCCTATTTTTGGCACATAGATATTGCGGGCACCACTCCATTTCATTGCATTCAGATATACTTTGAGCGCGGGTATAATTACATCCGCACGGTCTGCATTGAGCCCCAGTTCGGCTATTCTTTGCTCATAGGAAAGTCCGTTAAGAAAAGAAAACTGAGAATTCAGATACATATACGACAAAGGTTTTTCCTGTAATTTTCCTGACATTTTAAAAACCTTATTAATATTTCCGCCGGAACCAATCATGTTGATGTGTTCGTAATCTTCCGTCACATGTTTAATCCATTTCTCAATTTCCTGCCATACGATGTCATTAACCATATTATTCAGCAAACGTACGGTTCCAATCTTAAATGATTTGGAGGCAACTATCTTGCCTTCTGTAAAAAGAGAAAATTCAGTACTACCTCCGCCAACATCTACATAAAGATAGGTTTGGTCGGTTTTCAGCAAATGGTGCAGGTCTGAAGAAGCAATTATAGCCGCTTCTTTCTTTCCGTCAATAATTTCAATTTTTACATCTGCCTTTTTCTTAATCAGGTCTACGACTTCCTTGCCATTGTATGCCTCACGCATAGCAGAAGTCGCGCAGGCCATATATTTTTCTACTTTATGCACTTTCATCAAAAGTTTGAATGCCTTCATGGCATCCACCATTCTTTCGATATTTTCTTCCGTAATTTCTCCTACGGTAAAAGCATCCTGTCCCAGACGAATCGGGACACGCACCAGGGAACTTTTGCTAAATTGGGTTTCTTTTCCTTTTTGTTCAACAATATTGGCAATCAGCAGGCGCATCGCATTGGAACCAATGTCTATCGCCGCATATTTTCTTATCGTAATCATAAATTATTTATTCTATCATTTTAATAAAGCCGGAAACAATACCATTTCTGGCCGTTAACAGATGTACAAACTAATTAAGGTTTTCTGCAATTACTTCCAGTTTGTTTCTGTAATAATTATAGGTTTCTAACTGTGCCCTGAAAACAGGCGCATCTTTGCGAACTCTGTACAAATTGTCTAATTTTTCAGAATGCAGCCTTGCTTTTACATTTCCTTTCCAACCTATATTGAAGGTGTCTATCAATTCCTGTTTTATGCTCTCATCATAAATCGGACAGGTAACTTCAACCCTTTCATCCAGATTTCGGGTCATAAAATCGGCTGATGAGATGTAAACTTCCGGATCGCCATCATTATTAAAAATATAAACACGGGAATGCTCCAAATAATTATCGACAATACTGATGGCTTCTATATTATCGCTCATTCCCGGAACACCCGGAATCAGGGAACAAATTCCTCTCACAATAAGCCTTATTTTTACTCCTGCCCTGCTTGCATCATACAGTTTATCAATCATACCATAATCTGAAAGGCTATTCATTTTCAAACTGATATGAGCTTCTTTTCCCTCTTGAGCATTGGCAATTTCCCTATCAATCAGTTTTTCAAAACGCGTTCTTGTGTAATGGGGTGAAACGATAAGGTGTTTATATCGGTGTACGCGGTAATTGATATCAAAGAAATCAAAAATCTTTGCGACATCTTTTAATATTTTAGAATGGCTTGTAAACAAGGTCACATCAGTATAAACCTTAGCTGTTGATTCGTTAAAATTCCCGGTCGAAATTAGTCCGTAGCGTTTTACCTTTCCTTCTTCAACACGTTCAATCACACATATCTTACTGTGAACTTTCAGCCCTTTTATTCCAAAAATCAATTCAATTCCTTCAGTCTGCATCTGTTCTGCATATGAAATGTTGCTGGCTTCATCAAAACGGGCCTGCAATTCGATTTGTACAGTTACTTTCTTGCCATTTTTTGCCGCATTAATCAAGGAACTGATAATCTGGGAATTTTTAGCCAGACGGTATAAAGTAATCTTTATCGAAATTACTTTTGGATCCAATGCTGCTTCACGTAAAAATTTAATCAGGTAAGAAAACGATTGGTAAGGCGCATTGACCAGATAATCTTTTTTGGCAATCTTTTCAAGCATGCTCCCTTCCAGGCTTAATCCGTCAACCGGCAAAGGAACATTAGACTGGTATAAAAGATCTTGTCTCCCAAGATTAGGAAAATCCATATAATCCCGTCGGTTATGGTATCTTCCTCCTGGAATAATACTATCTGTCGAGTCGATACCCATTTTATTCAGAAAAAATTTCAGCGTATCTTTTTCTATAGACTGGTCATATACAAAACGTACCGGTTCCCCTATCCTGCGATCTTTTACACTGGTTGAAATTTTTTCCATCAAACTTTTGCTCTGATCACTATCAATATCCAGCTGCGCGTCTCTCGTTATTTTTATCATGTGTGCTGATATGCTCTCATAATCAAAAATATTGAATATACTGCCCAGGTTATATCTTATAACATCATCCAACAATATGATATATTGCTTATCATTACTTGATGGCAATACAACAAACCGGTTTATGGTTTTTGGAATTTCAATAACGGCATAACGTACGTCCTTTTTTGGTTTTTTGATTTTTAATACCGTATCCTTGACAACTATTTTGGTTGTTGATTTGGGTTTGGTCATAACCAATTTAACAGCCAGATATCCGGATGTATCCTTTAAAACAGGAAATTCGGCAAGATCATTCAAAATAATCGTTACCAGAGCCGGACTGACTTTCTGTATAAAAAAGTCTTTTATAAAATTTTCCTGTTCACGGGAAATTTCGGTCTCGTTGATGATAAAAATATTCTCGTTTTCGAGCTCACTTTCAATATTGCTCAGGATTCTTAAACTTTCCGATTGTTGCTGGATTACGATTTCTGTTATATCCTTGACCAATTGCTGTGAACTGATGCCTCCCAAAAGTTTTTCACCTGAAACACCAGCATGGCTCAATCTGCGGATAGCTGCAAATCGGACTCGGAAAAATTCATCAAGATTATTGGAAAAAATTCCTAAAAATCGGAGTCTGTCTAATAGTGGTACATTTTTATCGGCGGCTTCTTGAAGAACTCTCGCATTAAAAGCAAGCCAGCTTTTTTCACGATCAATATAACGGTAATCAGTTGGTGGAATCATATTTTTTTAAATCTCTAGGAAAAATCACTTGTTGCGTTTTGCCCTTATCGATCGATTGCCAGTCATTGCTTTGAAAATTAATAGAAACAAATCCGGTTGTAGGAACATTATCGATAAAAACGTTCCCAAATTTATTAACAAAATTTGTTATAGCATCATTATGTCCGAAAAGAATAACGTTGTCATAATCATTATTACATGATTTTATAATTTTCTCCAGCTGACGGTCATCGAAAGTATACAGTTCGTCCTTAAAAATAATGCTTTCAATCGGACATGAAAGATTTTGGGCAAAAATAATAGCCGTTTCTGAAGCTCTTTTTGCTGTGCTGCTTAGTATAGTAAAAGTTTTAGGAAGGTGTTTTCCTATTTCCATCGAAACCAAATGGGCATCCTGCATTCCTCTACTGGCTAAAGGACGATCTTTATCCAGAAGTGGGGCATTCCAGCTTGATTTCCCATGTCGTATTAATATCAAATTTTTCATAAATGATAATTTAAAAAACTAGTTAGACTTCAAAAAACACCACTATTTATAAGAACAAATTACAAAAAAAAGTTTACTTCACAGACATTTTAAGCACTTTTATCGAAAAAACTACCGATTTCGATTAGTTAAATATTTATTAACATAAATTCGCTATAGAAAAGTCAATTAATATAAACTTTAGACTACCATCAGTTGCAAATTTTAGATAGCAAAACTTAATACCACCTTTTGAAGTTTTCTATCAGTCAGGTTGCAAAATTTCCCTTTTAACAAATACTCTGTATCCAAAAATACTTGGACTGTCATTCTATGCTTTTATTTTAACGATAAATCAATAAAGAAACCAGAAAACTGACAATAATTAAAAAATTGAATTGAATAACCAGAGAATTATGTAAAAAAGATACTTTAACGACTATTTATGCTATTCACGGATAAAATTATTTATCTAAAAAACTAGATGTTAGTTTTATCCCGAAAAGTAATTCGAATGTTCTTATTTCTATCAAAATAAGATCTATGCTTTTTAAAAACTTTACCCAAAAAATACGTACATGAAAAATTTTACGCTGCGTGAGGAAATAAAAGTTCCACAAGCTTTTATCACCGAAAAGAAAAATGGCTGCCTAAATAAACAAGTCCGATTTAATAACAAAATAGTTCTTAGTAGATTATTTCTCCTAGGCTTGTTAATTTTAGTTGCGATACCTTCGTTTGCACAGCAAAAAGAACTTCCAGCATCCAGCAGGGCTACGAAGCCTAATATTCCCTATGCTCCTAAGGTAAAAGAGAATAAGGGCGGACTGGAATATCAAACCATGGCTGTTGCCGGATCAATTTCGGTAGCAGAAAATGCTACATACAATGCTTATACACCAGAACAATTGGTGAAAAACCTTTTTGTTACGGGTTGCTTATCGGCAAGCAATGTTAGATTTGGTTATTATTCAAGAAATAACAATACTTACACGTGGCAAAACCATACATGGTCATCTACACCTGGAAATCGCCAATTAGCTTATTTCAATAAAGCAACTTCTACTTTTCCTATTGAAGAAGGATTATTGCTTACGACCGGAAAAGCTTCATCTGCGATGGGGCCAAACAATACAGGAGGAAGCACGGACGAAATGGTAAGTGCTGCCAACGATCCTGATTTGGCAAGCATTACAGGGAGAAGAATTTACGATGCTGCAACTTTGGAATTTGATTTCGTACCCGCAGGTAATACTTTAGAATTTAAATATGTCTTTTCTTCAGAAGAATATTTGGAATATTGTGAAACCGGATATAATGATGCCTTTGGTTTTTTCTTAAGCGGTCCTGGAATTTCAGGTCCTTACAGAAATAATGCTATCAATTTGGCATTACTTCCTAGTAGTACAACTCCAATCTCTATCAATACAATCCACGCGGCAGGAACAAACGTTGATGGTGTTAATTTCCCTGCAGTAAACGGACAATATTATCAAAATAATGCAGCTGGATCAACTACTACACAATTTGATGGAAATACCGTTATCTTAACTGCTACCTATCCTGTTACACCTTGCTCCACCTACAGAATCAAATTGAGTATTGGTGATGCAAGTGACCAGCAATGGGATTCCGGAGTTTTCCTGGGAGCCCGAAGCTTCAACTCTGAAAATATTGTTCTTACGAACTATGGAAACATGATTGAAAACCAGAATAATATTTTTGAAGGATGTAATAATAAATTCAGAGTACAAAGAACTGGCAGTGATATTTCACAGCCATTAGTTGTGAATCTGCTTTTGTCAGGAACTTTTACCAATGGAGTCGACATTCAGACAACTGGCGGACAGCCATTTCCAACACAGGTAACAATTCCGGCTAACCAAACTTATATCGACATACCTTATACTACAGTAGCTGATGCTATTTCAGACAATAGTGAAACTTTTATTGTAAGGACAATAACAAGCTGTCCTTGTTCCAGTGACGTAGTATATGTAACGCAAACGATGACCATCTACGAAACGGCTGTTCTTAATTCTATCAATGCTACTAATGCACAGTGTAACGGACAAAACAATGGAACATTGACCGTAAACGTTTCAGGTGGTTCAGGAAGCTACTTATATTCTATTAATAATGGTGCAAATTGGCAAAGTATCAATACTTTTTCAAACCTGTCACCAGGAAATTATACTGTAGTTGTAAAAGACCCAGGAAGTTGTAAACCAAATCTTAGTGGTACTGCTACTATTGGAAACCCTACTCCTATTGTTGCAAATGCTGGACCTGATGTTACTATCTGTCCGGGAGGAAATACGCAACTAAGCGGTAGCGGTGGTGTTATTTACAGTTGGAGTCCGTCAACAGGATTAAATTTCAATAATATTGCGAATCCTATTGCTTCTCCAACAACAACTACTACCTACACACTGACAGTAACCAATGCTAACGGACAATGTACATCAACAGATCAGATAGTTGTCAATGTTGATTCAGCGCCTGTAGCGCCAACTGCTGCAAGCGTAAACAATAATAATATCTGTTCAAATGCAGGTGGAAATATTGTTTTATCTGCTACAGGAGGATCGGGCACTACCTTAAAATGGTATACTTCAAGTTGTGGCGGAACAGCAATTGGAACAGGAAATAACCTTTCAGTTGCAGCTCCAACTCAAACAACTACCTATTATGTACGTTGGGAAAACAGTTGTGGAAATTCAGCATGTGCCCAGGTAACTGTGAATGTAAAACCTACTGTTACCTTGACTGGTCCGGCTAATGCCAGTATTCAGGGTTGTAACCAAAGTAGTATTACTCCTTTGACTTATAGCGAAACACCTGTTTCAATTACATTGGCACAATTCCAAAGTGCAGGAGGAACAACTTCAAATGCATCTCTGGCACATACAATAACTTATAAAGACACTAAAACAGGTAGTTGTCCTACTGTTGTCACCAGAGTATTTACAGTTGCAACAGACTGTACAACTGCAAATTTTACTCAGACAATCACAATAAACGACACCACTGCTCCAACATTTAACGGAACCCTTCCTACTGCCAGTATAACTGCAGCTTGTGGAAACATTCCAGCAGCAGCTACACTTACGGCAACCGATGCCTGTGGAACTGCAACAGTGACATTCGCAGAGACAAGAACTGACGGCGCTTGCCCTGGAAGCTATACCCTTACAAGAAAATGGACGGCTACCGACCTTTGCGGTAATACAGCCGTACATACACAAACAGTGACTGTAACCGATACACAGGCTCCTGTATTCTCAGGAACACTACCTGCGGCCAGTATCACTGCTTCATGCGGAAACATCCCAACTGCGGCTACACTTACAGCAACCGATGCCTGTGGAAGTGCAACGGTAACTTTTGCTGAGACTAGAACTGACGGTGCCTGCGCTGGAAGCTACACGCTTACAAGAAAGTGGACGGCTACTGACCTTTGCGGAAACACTGCCGTACATACACAAGTAGTAACTGTAACCGATACCCAGGCTCCTGTATTCGCAGGAACATTGCCTTCAAACATCACGGCTTCATGTGAAAACGTACCTACAGCTGCTACGTTAACTGCTACCGATGCCTGCGGAACTGCGACTGTAACATTCGCCGAGACAAGGACCGATGGTGCCTGCGCCGGAAGCTACACGCTTACAAGAAAATGGACTGCGACTGACCTTTGTGGTAATACTGCCGTACACATTCAGACTGTAACTGTACAGGACAATGTGGCTCCTACTTTTACAGGAACACTCCCATCAAACATCACGGCTTCATGTGAAAACGTACCTGCAGCGGCTACGTTAACTGCTACCGATGCTTGCGGAAGCGCAACGGTAACTTTTGCCGAGAC